>Ga0335072_10000179_pt1 | contig 138028 bp, 134 predicted proteins | sample Lox_Sample_21_FD_206725 | JGI IMG/M metagenome (GOLD analysis project Ga0335072, IMG submission 206725) | Soil microbial communities from Loxahatchee National Wildlife Refuge, Florida, United States - Lox_Sample_2.1 | ecosystem: Environmental > Terrestrial > Soil > Wetlands | place: USA...
TGGTGGGACTTGCCTTGTAAATCAATGGAGGAAAAGTTTGGACAAAGTCAACCGAAATCTATCTGACATAGTGCTGTAAAATGTGGATGGGGATTTTCGACGTTGTGACTACGACGCCCAGTCTGCATGTGCGCGCCAGATGAATGCTGTTATTGAGATATAATCTTGACTAACACGTGCTATTTCTACGTTGAGATTCCTCTTGGTCCCGAGGACCCACTCGAGCTGTGCCAAACATTGAGCGCTATTCTTATGTGTTGTGCGATAAAAGGGCTGGTGACAAACGCTTTTACGAACTTCCCGGAAACGAGGTCTGGTGAAGGTTGCGTTGGGACTGGTGTGAAGTTGACTAACGAGCGGCAAGCTCCTTGATATGATCAGAGTATCACTAACGTTGAAGATATGAAGGAACTCCAACAGGTTTCTGGGTTGAATTTGGCATTCTCTCTACTTCTCGGTACACATGCAAAGCAATATATTGGCCGCATGTGAAGCAGAGGCTGAGCCATTTGCCTCGGAACGCATCTGGCCGTGACCGGTGCTCCCTTTTATCATCATCCTGGTGTTTTCACTCATGCCAAAGCTGAAATCTTGCCCTTCATGTCAAGCATATTGCATCACTATTCCATGCACCCGCAAACGCCGAATCGCTGTCTGTGATGAAGCCCTAACATAGGAGATCCTAAAGTGTGGGGCAGGTTGAAATTGCCGCCACGAGCCTGACGAAAGAATCGCCTTGAGCCTGTTGAACCATGTGTGTCTTGTTATGAAAACAGTGCCAGATCCAGCAGAATGCTCAACGCCGATACAGAAAGATCCTCCACAAGAAGCATAGATGTTATGATCACAGCTCCCGCAGATTCTCCAAAACGAAAAACTTTTTGGGGTGATGATCTTGAAAAAGTTATGGTCAGCAAAGAGGGGTGGTACCTGATGCTGTGGATGTACAGCTCAAATGATGTTCCAAACGTCTTCCGCCGCATGACAAAACTTGCTGCAAGCGACACTAGCACTCAGGCTATAATTGCTGATACTGATGGACTCGTCCTTGAAGTCGTCGGCAAAGTCATCCTTGCCTTTGGCCATGGCACCAACGAAGACACAGATGCTTTCATTTGGTGCAAGACCTTGAATGTAGTCTTTGACTCGGACAACCTCAGCGTTGAAGCTCAACGTGACTTTCCGGCAATTGGGCGGAAGATGGTCGGTTATAGGGTTCTTGATAACCTTGAGGAGCTTTTCTTGGGAGTTTGTAGATCGTATGGACAACTTGTGGAGAAGCTGGACCATGAGCCCAGCGAAGCGCTTGAAGGTACGAGGGATCCGCACTGTAGGGCTGACCTCGATGAGGACTCCTTTCGCGGTGTGGATGTAGATTTGAAGCTTTCCAGCTTTGTTTATCGGCGAGTCCAGAAGAGTAAGCAGGCACTGTAGGAGAAAATCGGTCAGTGGTAGCTCATCCAGGGTCGGCACTTGTCCTGCGCATATGGGCTGAGAACCTGATGCGTGATATCTGGACGGGCGTCACTGATGTCTCGATTCATTTTCCGCATGACTCCAATATGTTCGTCACTGTTAAGCAACGAGTATTTCTCCTCTCTAGCTCCGCCGGTTCGGCCTCCATGAGCAGCCCGGTACGTCTCGAGACTCGCATTCGACAGCACAACGATCAATCTTTGCGAGTTTTTATCGTTTGCTGGGATGGGAACATGTTGCTCCGCGACAAGTCGAGGCAGTTCGGGAGGAGGGAGAGATTGGGTTCCTGTAGTAGAGCACCTTGTCAGCATGGAAGGCACCTTGAGAAACATCTCCCTAGATGATTTTGGCGCTCCTTGAAACCGATGTGGCTTGCTGTACTTTTCATGTCGATGACGATGAGATTGTACGTGCTATTAAAAATGCCGAAAAGCAAGAGGAAAGATCACATCAGTACAGATCCCGGCAAACATGCGACTTCTGCCTATACTCGCCAGAGGTGCAAGCTCAACCATTCTAGGATTGAACAGTCGATTGTGTGCTGCTAACGAAAAAGGAATACTTCAAGTCCTCAAAGCAGAGGACGAAGTAATGGCCGGCAAGAGGGAGAAAGGTAATAAGCTTACTGGGTCTTTTGCGTTTACCTGTCTCTTCTGACATCCTGAAATATCTTTGCTGGTTAGCGCTTCGCAGAGGGTGCGAGATACTTTCCAGCGGTAAATATACTCGCAAGCGTCTGATATGAGTAAATAGGGCTTTGAGTGTCAGTCAGTCAGAGAATTGTGCAGGTCTAGGTTATAGAATTGCTCGAGACCAAAAGTCAGAATCAGCGGTTGGAAACCGACTAGGTCTAATGCGGTTTAGCAGGTATTCGACTGGGAGGAGCTTCCATAAGCCCGTGTTTCTATCTCTTTAGATGCTATCTCATTCTCTAACAGGCATAATATGACTGATTTCCTATAGCCTTATAAGCTCATACAACATGCTCATCTCAGAAAGCTTTCGTTCGAGATTTCACTGTTAGCCTCTCAAGCAGCGCATTGTTTCTCGCTTGGCTACAGCTGGACGAAACGGGCTTTGTCCAGCATGCCAGTCTCTTTCATGCATCTTCTAGGCTTCGCAAGTGGTGTCATGCCGTAAATCCACCCTATGTTGTAATTCCATCATTTTTCATTGGAGAATCAGTCAGGGCAATAAATGCTAAATTGCAGTCGAAGATAGCCCTTCGGAATTCAGAGATACCCTATCCACACCGCCACACACCTTTTTTGCATGTTGTGTTTGTCCATCAGTCTTAGACCTTAGAAGCCTTATCAGTCTCAGAGTGACCTTTTTTTACTACGATTTATTCACGCTCATGAAGTGAGTGAGATTTGTGATGGAATTAGGATCAAGCTAATTTTGTTGGTGTCACGGCCCAAAGGGGACCTCCTCTGGCTACCTCTCGATTTTGCACAGCTGGCCAGGGTCAGCTCCGATATCTGAATCCAAAGTCTAGGATAACGGCGATCTCATACGTCAGCCACCTCATTGAGTTCAGGGCTTCCACTTTCCCCAGCAATTCGTCCATAAAAAGTACAGTGGTCATTTGCCGGACGTGAGCAAAAGCTTTCTCCACAAAGATCGCATTCTCTCCATAGCCCCAAAAGCATCCATGGTGGGATGTTTGACCGGCTAGCCGATCGTGCCTGCGATTGGGCCATTCTCTGTTCAGAAGACAGCCTCTAGAGGAATCTGACGGTATACAGCGCCTCGTTGCGATTGGGTACCGCCTAGGAAGTGGAGAAGACTCGCAGAAGGCATTGCATGCATCATATTTGAGAGCCGGATGCTGGCCGAAGAAGAACCATAGGCCAAGCGCTACGGAAGATGACCATTCTGGACTGGTATTCTGCGCATGAGAATCCATATCGCTGTTGTAGCGAGAAATGATCGCAGCGGTTGGAGAGCAGTCATCTATCGCCCTTCACGTGCAACGCAGAGAAACGTATCTTTCTCTCAGAAGTGGTGGACTATGCAACTATTCTTCCGTTTGAGGACTATCCATACTAGTACACAAATCGTATCGCCACATGTTGAATGGTAGAGGTCAATACGAGTAAGAAAATTCCTGTCATAGAATATCCAGCCTTTGAGAATATAGGCACATCAGGAGTATACCAACTCAGCTTCAAACCTCCTCCTCAACCGTCCTGCTTGGCTCATTAGCCCTCGAGGGGAACTCCCTTTTCTCACCCGCATCATGCTCTTCACTTTTCGTTCTCGTCAACGTCCTCGCGACTGTAAAGAACCCCTGCTTCAAACCCAGGCCTCCACTCATGCCTCTCCCCTTTACGCCGTCCATCTCGGTCTCCTTATCCGCAAACCATCCTGTAATCTTCTTCACGAGCTTCCACGTCTCAATCCCCATTACGTAGATAACAACACAAGTAATCGCCACCGCCCACTCCCAGCTGATCCCTTTGTGCTTGAACACCGCCATGTTCAGCCCAGGAATATACACCGCAGGAAAGACACTCAGTGCACCAATGACAACAGACCAGAACAGGAATCTGTTCGCATAGACGTCTTGGAAAAAGGGGAACTTGCTAGTCGTATTTTCCGGGTCGAGTGCAAACATGCTCCGTCGGAGACTCTTGAACTCCCAAGCTGAGATGAGGATCATCCAAGTCAGCTCTGCAAACACAGCTGCACGCGCACGGAAGACAACATCGCAGGACGCGTTGTAGCCCTTGTTACAGTCGTCGCCGAGGCCATTTTGACCGGGGCCATAGACGATGAAGATGAACGTCATTAGGGTGCAAGCGCCCATGATGATTCCGTATACAAGCATGTCGGTAATGATTTGCCAAGTGAAGGCGCCCTTCTTGTTGTCGTGGGGCGGTCTCCTCATGATGTCGGATGCAGCTTTCTCCTTGCCAAGGCCGAAGGCCGGAAACGACGAAGTCAACATATTGATCCAAAGGATAGAGAGGGGCGACAAGGGGAAGACGGAGTAGCCGAGCTTGTCCTGAAATCCAAGGCCGCAGACGAGAAGGATGACTTCACCAACGTTGGAGGCCAGGAGGTGGAGGATGAATTTCTGGATGTTGTCGAACATCCGCCGACCCTCTTCGATTGCATTGACGATGCTGACAAAATTATCATCTGTAAGAACGATATCGGAGGCGGACTTGGCGACATCGGATCCATTGAGGCCCATTGCAATGCCAACATCTGCTCGTTGAAGCGATGGTGCGTCGTTGACGCCGTCACCAGTCATGGCGGCGAATTTGTTGCGCCGATGTAGGGCCTCAATCATTTTGACTTTTGTCTCTGGTGCGCAGCGTGCAATTACGAGAGGCAGCGTTGGCAGAGCGTCAATCTCAGCATCCGACATGGTGTCGAATTCTGATGCAGGTTTAACCAGAGCGGCGGCCACATCAGGTGGGAAAGTGGCTATATTCTTGGGGATGATGCCGACTTCTCTTGCAATTGCTGCGGCTGTCGAAGGATGGTCACCTGTAAGCATGTGTACGGATATGCCGGCAGTGGTGCAGGCTTGCACTGCTTGTTTGGTCTCAAGACGAGGAGGGTCGTAGAGTCCTGCGAGTCCAAGTAAGCAAAGGTCTTTCTCAATTTCGACTCGATCAATCTCAGAATGCTCCTGGATATCTTCGCTGCTGAATCTCCGCGCGATGGCAAGGACTCGTAGCCCTTGGTCAGCGAGTAGGTCCATCTGCTCCAAGATCTTCTCTTTTAGCTCGCCAGTCATCACTTCTTCATGCTTGCCAACGCCAACGCAGGTGCATAGATCGATAATTCTCTCGACCGCACCCTTGGTGAAAATGATGGATCTTGGCTCGTCGTCCCTCTTGTATACAACAGACATCCGCTTGATGGCGCTGTCGAAGGGGAATTCCATCGTTTGTTTCCAACCCTGTTCTCCTTCAAGACTCTTCTTGCCGTAACCAAATCGATGTGAAAAGACTTGTAGAGCAATCTCGGTGGGATCGCCTGTGGTGTTCCACTTATCTTGACCATTTTCGCGAACTTGTCGAACTGTTGCCAAATTGCACAAAGCTGCGGATTCAAGGAAAGCACCAAATTCAGGCGTCACCTCGGGATTCTCCCGAATTTCCAAGGTGTCCGCCTCTTTCTCGTTATCCTTCTCAGATCTCTGGCTAGGGACATCGAAAGTCACTCCCGCAACGCTTCTCTGACGATCACGTTGCTCAGCTAAGGCTTCCCTCTCAGCTTCAGCGGCTTTCCTTGAGGGAGGTGCAGTACTAAGAGTAATGGTGCCTCGGGTTGGATTGGACGCATCATCTGAATTCTCGACACCGTAGATTCCTATGCCGGGAATCCAAGCTTTGCGAGTGACCATCTTGCCTTGTGTCAAGGTTCCTGTTTTATCCGAGCAGATGTTTGTCACGCCACCCAAGGCCTCGAGAGCGGCCAATTGCCGCACCACGACTTTGCGCTTGCGCATTTCAGTCATACCCACGACCATGGTGATGGTCAGGACAGCAATGAGCGACTCTGGTATGATAGCAATACCAGTAGAAATGGCGTAAATTGCCACCTCGTTTGTGACGTTGAATCTGTTCGCGGCGAAGACGATGATTGCAAGGACCAAGGCGCAACCGAAAAGAATGTACGCCAGTTTGCTCAGCTTGCGTTGAAGTGGTGTTCCTTCTGTCAGACCAAGGAATTTACCAAGTGAGTCCCAAATGCGCAGCCCGACACCTTTGAAATTCTGCATCAGGCCATGTTTTCGAGAGATGGATCGGTTTGGTTTGCGTTGGGTTCCCTGCATCGACGCGGCGATACCGCCAATGGCTGTGGACATGCCAGTATATACGACTATACCTCGACCTCGACCTTTTGTAACGACGGATGAAGAGTATGCAATGTTCAAACGGTCACCAAGACCGCAGTTCTCTTTATTACCCTGTTTCGTTTCAAACTCAACCGCTTTTGCCACTGGCAGTGCTTCGCCCGTCAGGATTGCCTCGTCGCATTCGAGATTCATAGCTTCAAACAGTCTCAGATCGGCGGGTACTGTGTCTCCGGTTTTGATTGAGACGATATCCCCAGGCACAACTTCCGCGGAAGGAATCGTCGTCTCGTTACCGTCTCGAAAAACCGTGGCAGAGGGCGATGAGAGCGAACGAAGCGCGTCCATCTTTTTCTCAGCTTGAAATTCCTGGTAGAACCCGATAATGACATTGAGTGTAATGACTGCGGTGATGACACCTCCTTCAATGTAATCCGTCACGCCGTAAGATAGGGCCATGGCAAGGACGAGGACCTGCGGGAAACATTAGGCTGTGGAGGGAACCATGTGCGTAGACAGAGCTTACCAGAACCATTGCGTTTGAAACTTGCTTGACGAGCAGAGAATACCATTTGACAGCTCCCTCGCCTTCAAGTTTGTTTTCGCCATATTTCTGTCTGTATTGTTGGACCCGGGCACTGCTGAGACCAGCATCTTGATTTGTCTCCAAGTATTGGACGACCTCATCGACCGGGAGCAGAAACGGTTGTTCGGTGTAGTTTTGGGCTTCGATGGAGGAAATTTTCTTGCCCATGATCGGTATTTGGAATAGTTAAGGCTATGGTAGGTAGATCAGTGGTAAGCATATAAGTGAAATAGATGAACGTAGATTTCTTGTTGGAAATCTAGAAAGAGGTATGGGTCCTGAGAAGAGGCCAGATTTGTTCTGATAAGGAAATCGAGAAGTGTACATAAAGAAACCTTCCGGGGCTGGCCTTGGGCTTATATGTCTAGAGAACCACAGTATTGGATTTGCCGAATATCCGCACTAAAGGCGGAACCAAGGAAGGCGAACCTCTTGAATTCCAGAAACATGCTCTTGGCGATAGGACTCTCAAAGCACGTCACTAGCCATTGATGTTGAGGAGGGTTGCAGTGAGGGGACCCCTTGGATGTGTGAGGCTAAGGGCCCTTCCTACGCGCCTTTTAGATAAGCTCTAATAAGCATGAACGATCTGGCAAAGAGAAACTTTTCGCCTTCGCCAAGTCTTGGCCAGTTGCGGCGCGGCAAATCGGAATGTTCCTCGCCAAGCACCTCAGCATTGGCATCGCGCGGCGGAGCATTGACAGGTCTCGCTTCATCAGATCGCGTAGCTGGGCATGCGCGTCGGTGTAACCTTGACAAGCCTACGTCCTGCAGCGGAATGCTAGCGCTGATTCAACGGCAAGGTCTTAGTACAGATTAAGTGTTTCCAAAGATCTCTCCAAACATTTGCGACTGGGAACAATTTTGTTGGCGTGTTGGAAAAGTTGTGCACTGAGTGTAGCATTAGCTGAAACTTGTATTTCTGCTTCCGCTTACACCGCACGACATGTCAATCTCCAGCCCCGCCAGAAACTTGAACCTCCGCTTACTGGCATCTCTCCTCCGACCAACGGCAGCTCATATTCCTTTGTCGCGTTCAGCACCCGCTCCCACAATTCGCAGACCATACTCAACGACACAGCCGCGCCCACAGGATGTGCACCCCTCTTCCACCTCCTCCGTCTCGGAAACAGAAGTATCTCACTTCTCCCGCCTCGCCTCCTCATGGTGGGATCCACACGGCCCATCCCGCCTACTGCACCTCATGAACCCGCTCCGCCACGACTTCATCAAGTCCTGTCTTCAATCCTCGCCCGAACCCACCCACTCGGGAAGAAAATACACATACCTCGACATCGGCTGCGGTGGCGGGATCTTCTCATCCTCCGCAGCCCGTCTCCCGTCCACGAGATCCGTCACCGCAATCGACCCGACGCCAGCAATTATAGAAATTGCAAAGGCGTACCAGCGCTCAGACCCAGCGTTATCCGAACCAAAGCTCCGCTATCTGAACTGCGCGATCGAAGACCTCCCCCTCTCTCCCTCTGCAAACAACACATCAGAACCCGCAGGAACCGACATCATCACCCTCTTCGAAGTCCTCGAACACATCGACTCACCCTCCCGATTCCTCAAGATAACAATCCCACACCTGAAACCTGGTGGCTGGCTCTTCGGCTCCACCATCGCACGCTCTCCCCTGAGCTTCCTCACCACCAAAGTCATCGCCGAAGCGCCTCTGATCGGTATCGTACCCCGCGGCACCCACGATTGGAATAAATACATAAATCCGGATGAGCTGGCGGACTGGTTTGAGAAAGACGGCGGAGGTGGGAAATGGGCGCCAATCAGGAAGCAGGGCATAATCTATGTACCTGGGTGGGGCTGGAAGATGGTCTCGAGCATCGGCTATGGAAACTACTTTTTCGGCGTGCAGAAACTGCTATGAATGGATAAGACAGCTGTGGCGCCTAGTCTGTATTCTCACTTGGAGAAAGCCTGCAGAATAAATGTGGGCTGCGGGCTGCAGCATGCGGAAATGGTCATTCATAGACAGCGTCTCAACCCTACAATGCTAAAGTGATGTATTCTTGCTACGACTAGGAAACATGTACGTTCATAATAATCAGAGCGTGATTCAAGACCTAAGTGGGAAAGCAAAATGAAACAGCCCCAACTCCCGACGCCAGCGCTCAAACCCGCAGCACAAGCAAATCACATCAGCAGCAAAGATCTGCCTGTGCACTTCCATGTATTTATCGATTGCAATATCGTAAGCCAACAGACCACGAATCCCAACATGTTCGTACAGGCCGGCAATGCCGAGAGCATGCAGAGCCCAGACAGTCGGAGCAACCCAAGCCACACGATGCGGTAGATTACCACGGTAACCCTCCCGGTCCCAGAAAAGCGCCCTTCGTACCATTCCCTGTGTGGTGGGGACGCGCCGGTTTGAATGAAAGACGGCAAAATGGATCTGGTGATATTCCAGGCCCTCTCCCGAAGAGCTGGGCGAGTCGTAGCGGCGCGTTCGTGCCAAAGTAATGCGAAGACTCTTCCCACTGTGAAAAACTTTTCCGCGTCTGGGCGTACCCTGTAACGTGAACCGAGCAATTCGTTTCCCTTCTTTTTGGGAGTTCCAGCAGACCTTGAAACTGAACGTTGCTTGTCGCATTGGTCCTTGTGCAGAATCCATTTCTGCATATCTGTGGTCTGGTAATTGCAGCCGGCCAGTGGAAAGGGGCACGTGAAGACAGGTGTATCCTCTGGAAGGAGCAATCGCAACGCGTTGATTTCACGTTCGATGATGTCTAGCCACAGCGTCGGCGTATATGCCCTTGTCCATTCGGTTGCTCTATCGATGCTCAGGCAATCCAGTAAAATTTCTATAGCCTCTATGAGGCTTGAAAGAAATCGCATTATTCGTAGCGAAGTAGGACAATCTTCAGAAAGAATGATGCAAATTTGAAATATCACTTTTGATAGCCGGCGGTAGAATCTTTGTTGGAAGCCAGGACTGACGTTTGACATGTCAATCTGCCCAATAAGTGTCTCAGTTGATTGAAATATTGTATCTGCAACTCGCAGGACAGGTAGCCACGGGTCAGCTGATAAGGCAAAATCCGTTTTCAGGAGCTTGGCGGCTGCACTCAAAATCTTAGGTAGACGCTCACAGAAAGGCTCTGCTGATGTGCTAGTCATACCGTGCCTTTCCAGAAGTTGGAGCAGCGACTGTGACACAATCTGCCTCGGAGAGCGATACTTGGTAGGATCTGTCTCAAGCCCCGGCGGAGGATAAGGAGACGCACTGGAGGGCTGGGGCGAGGAAGCAGTAATCAACGGAGTACTCCTTAAACCGGAGCGGTATCCTGGTATCTTGCAGCGGCACTGCCTTGAATATCAATTGTACTGTCTCAAAGTTTGCCAAGAAATCTTACCTTTTTCTTGGTAGATTTGTGCTTGGAGCAAGCCCCGCCACGGCGTCGCACCGCAAGGCGGGCCGCGTTATCTTCCTTACTTCTTGCTTGCTTCGGTTGCTGACTTGCGGGATGCATGTCTGTGTTAAATACCATTTCTACGGACGCACTGTTCGTAGGTGATACCGTGGCCAGCCTTTTCTCCACCCGTTTCTGTGCGCTGGTCGGCGTATTCGCTGATATTCCGTCATAACCTGATTCAGTGGTTTCAAATTTGCTACCTAGAGACGAAACAGACGGAAAGAGACTAGAAGCCGATTGAGTGCTAGCACAAGCGTTAGTGGCCTCAACGTTGGTAGTGCTTTGGTTTAGCAATAGAGCCTCTGTTTGCGCTATATTGCTCATGCTCTTGAAATACGCGGGTTGCGGGTGTGCCTGGCGCTGAAGTTTGCCTGCCCATGCTATGGATGATGAGATTGGTGATGCGGTTCTGGCCTCTTCTGCGTGTTCATCCTCCAGCTGCTCCAGTCGTGTCGCAATAAATGCATCCCTTCGCTTCTCTTGCTGTGAAATCTTTCGTGGGTCAGCTTTTGCTCTAGCTAGAACAATTTCCTTGAGTAACTTCGTCGGACTTGTTCGGGAATGTAAAGTTCGGGATTGCCTTTCGGTAGAGAGCGATGCAGCACTCGAAAAGCAATAATTTCGAACGTCCTCTGGTTCAATGGCTTGTCCGCTCCGAGACGTGCTAAGAGGATTATCGGAGCCCTGTGTTGAGGAGTTGGGCTGCCGGAAGTGTCGGAACGTGTCGGCTTGACTGTCTGTTTCAAAATTCCAAGGTGTGGAGAGAGTGGAATCGAATTGTCCAGAGCCGCTAATATCAAGATTCCAAGAGTTTTCCAGGTCACATTGACCTATATTCCACCAAAGACCAATTGGCAACGCCATTTCTTGGTCGCTCTCCATTGTCGACCAGAGAAGACCAGTCAGAGCGTGGAGATGGATGTGAGGTTTCTGTGCTGAGGCTGAGAATTTCAGAGCAAAATGACAACACTTAGACAGCAAGACCTATGGGTTAAGAACAGGAGGCGTCGAGCAAGGAGACTACTGAATAGTAGGCGACGTCTTCAATATATGGAAGCGGAACCTGGAAGTAGCACACCATTTGTTGTGACCAGCATCGAGGCTGAGGTTGGCGGCAAAAGTACTAACCTCTTCTGATCACCGACAATGGAATGTCCTTATTGGCTGCCTTAGGGCGGTCATCTGCTGGCACCTGTGCTCCGCCTACGAAGTGGACGCCAGTCCAATAGCCTTCACTTGCGTTTCAAGGTCGGTGGCTGTATGTATTGCGGCAAACTCGTGGGCGTCGGTGGAGAAGGAGTCGGTCAAAGAAGGACGGTAGAAGCTCTCGCAGCTTTTACGAAGAACATAGGTTGCGCTCGTCAAAGAAAGGGCCGCTTCGAGTCGCGTGAAATGATTGACCGCAGGATATCAGAAAAATCCGCGAATTTGGGGCAACTTGACGCAATTTGGTATGCCCTGGCATGGACAGGGCTCGAGCATGCAGCATGTGAACGCAAAACCCCCTATCACGATCTGCTCTGTACGGCGGTGAAAGAGCAGTAGAAGGCGGCTGTGGGCCACTTACTATCCCCGCCCCGGCATGCCGTAGAGCTCAGATTTTTCATTCCATAATCAATTTATTGCAAAGCTCGTTTCGGTGCCTTTCCGCGTTCGGATTCAACATCGACTTTGCGCAGTTCGCCAGGCCCCCCCAATGCATATTGTTCATCTCAGGAAGGATCTGCGCTATCCATCTCGATGGCTCGAGCGAGAACGGAATCAATGAAGTTGCAAGGCGCGTAGTGGGTAGGTTTCCGGGCAGAGCATGCACCGCCGAAGTTTGATTTGGAAGTCCAGTAGAAGGTGCAGTCGCTCGAGCTAGGTCACATCGATCATATTTCAGCGTCAGTGACGGTCTCGTATCCTCACGCATTGGCTGTCGAGCCATTTTGAAAGCGACATCATTTGGCCGGAATATCCTCTCCACTGGCGAGATGGATGTGAAGGTTGTCGATTTGACACGGCAGAGTGTGCGCAGCCTCTGCTCAGCGACAAAGCCGAGGTCCCTACCAGTTGAAGCGTCATTAGTGCTGCATGCTAAGAGAGCCTGGAAGTTGCAAAGATAATCTCCATTAATACTAGTACACCCCTATGTTGGCGCGCCGGAAGTCTGCGGAAGGACGGGATCGCCGACTTCGGGCCCAACTTTTGGTGTATGAGTAGCACGAAAGTCGTGTGACTCTAGATCTGGCTTAAATCTTGTAGATCAAGGACTTGCTCGTGGTCTATAATGTAGGTCCCTATTTCTACACATATCTGGAGGAATTGTGCGTGATAGTCAAAGGTATCACACGTGCAGGCCCTAAGCCGCTGAACGCCTAAATGTGATGCAACCAGTGAAGATCATCTCGCCAGCGGAAAATGAGTAGTCTATGAAGCCGTTAAAACGCCACTGTCATGGCATCATTGATACCAAGACCCAAAGTGGCGAAACTGGCAGTCGGTGGTTACGGAGCAACTCGCCACTCGCGCCGTAGCCTTACGACGGACTGCCTCGCCAGGTTCTTTTTCTCCCCCGTGGGCCTCGACCTCTCGAGCCCTCAAAACATAGATCTAGTCAATACCGCAGCTGCGTCGATAACGGTCTCCGCTACAGCCTTGTCCTCGTTTCCACCTCCCTTTGATCCTCCGGTATCCCGCCACTGCACAGTACCCAACATGCTTTCACCCAAGCCGAAGCGATTCAGTCTTCCTTCGTGCTCGTCAAAACTTGACCTTGCGCTTGCAACCATCTCTCTCAAATTCCCCTCACCGTCCTCTACGGTATTCCAGTCTCCTATCCCGTCGGCTCGTCTGCATCTCAGGGTGGCGTTTTCTTGCCGAAGTCTTGCGTTCTCGCTTCTCAGTCTGCTGACTGTTTCCGACAAATTGCCATGGGCAGATTGCAGCCTGATCAATTCTTCTTGCAGTGCTTCAAGACGCACTGATGACTCTTTGATGGTATCTTCTTTCCGCGCCCGAAACGCTCTTTGAGCGGCGCGGTTTTGAGCTCTGCGACGCTATCGGGAAAAATAATCATGAGCATACAATGACAAATAGCGGATATAAATGATGGGGTAGCGCAAAAGGAACTGGCAGTAACCTGACATGCAAACTTTCAGACTGGCCGCTGAAAATCGGATAGGAAGCAGGCCCGCCCCCTGCACAAAGAGGATAACATGTCGATACAAATATTCATTCCCGAGCCCCCTTGTCCCAGCGAGCTTACGTGTGCGGGGGACTTCGAACAAAGATATGACAAACTGAGAGTCACATGTCGGTCTGGCTAGATGCTAGAGATGGATAAAACATGCAAATATATCCACTTACCTCTTTCCGCCGCTCACTAGCCTCATCTCGTGGCGACGTAGGCTCAGAAGTGTCATCACCTTCATCGCTGACGAGACTCTTGGCTATGCTCAGCCGTGGAACTAGTGGAGGAAGCCCGTGCTGACCAGGCGATTGTAATGAAGGGTCGGCATATTGCTGCGGCGTTGGCCATGCTGGTTTCACATCGATGGAAGACGTTTGTGTATAGCTTCCGAAAGGGGTGGTAAGGTTGTAATGTTGCTGAATGACGGTCGGGTCCATGCTGAAGCCAATTGGGAATATCTGGTTGTCCGCCGCATTGGTTGTACAAAATTGCGCCTCCGTTGGCCTTGTGGACAAAGAGTCTTGATCTTCCGCATGACACATCGAAAAACTTTGAGAGTCCATGGTGGTCTACGGGGTTGATCAGCCGCGACTTTCTTTAAGCCATGGAAGAGAGCATAGTATGCTTCAGATTGCTGGCAAAGTCGCTTGAGCGTGGGCAGGTGGATGCCGGGATTTTGGAACACTGTTGTATGTTCAATGTTTTGTTTTTGGAAGACGACGCAATCCCTAGAGATGCTGGAGGAGAGCAGGGTCCAAGATGGTGGCGCGATAGGGCAGGAAACACTGCAGGTGGCGTTTCGCGACCACGTCGAAGTTGGACTGGCGGCATCAGGCACTCCAATTCCCTCCCGAGAGTTCTAGGCTGCTGGCTCGAGCTTACAGGCTGTACCTCAACAGGGGTATGTTTAACCTCGCAGGAGAGTTGCCGGCGATGTATACTAGGAGTAGCATAGCCCTAAGACCTCCGATCGGGGAGTGGCTCGAGGGCGGCAACATTCACGAGGAAGGCCCTGTTGACTCGGTGCTTAATGACAAGGGTTGACTCGTCCGTGAGACTGTCTCTACAGGTGTGGCTTGCATAAGTTTGCAAACACCAGTCGTTGTTCTAGACGAGGGTAGGGTCTGTCAGCCCGTCAAAGACGCCTTGGACGCTGATCTGGCTGTAGCAAATTGCCAACATGCAAGTCGGGAAAGGGAGATCAAGCGACAGGCACTCGAACTTTCTGATCAAACGTCTGGAAGATGGGAAGGTCAAGTTGGAAGATCGCTTGAGCACGTGTGATTGGCGACTTGGAGACATCTGGCAATTAGGCTGGAGGCCTTATCCCAACTAAGTAGTCTGTGCGGGGGAGCCGTCGTAAAAGTTTTGGGCCCCGCCCCCCCCTCCCATCCCCGGTGACTGCGCGAAATGGGCAAATCAAAATGATCAGTACAACTACCTGAAACCTGTAAGATCCGTGGGGGCCCAAGTTCTTAAAGAGTTGTGCAGATATTTGTGTGGAACAAGCAAGCATGGAGCAGTTCTTCGGTCGTCAGCCGAAGATACAATAGACAGGTCAGCGACGAGAGTCTGTATTTAGCAAGTAAGTCAGCGAGACACCACAGGTCATTCACAGCGGCAGTCTTACGAGAGCTCGTGACTTAGCAAATCTTCAAGGCCGAGAGTAGCAGGCCGAGAGTAGCTTCTAGTGCACAGTGCAGTGTTCTATCGCGCAGATGCTTTTCCAGTCACCAGAAATCAGGGGCCCAGAAGCTCGCGTATGGCGTATTGGAAAAGTTCAAATTAGACACATCGAGATCGCAGCAGTTCTGCCTCGCCTACCTCGCCAGCGTCCTATAGCCTTAGAAAGATCCCATCGCCACGTCGGGGAAAAAGTTAGCTGATCGGCATGTGACACAACTTTCAGATAAAGCCCCGCATAGGTCAGGTTAGCAAACCCCCCTTCGTACTTCAGCGTACCCATAATGTGGGTAACAAAGGCCACCGAAACCAGATCCAGTTAAGCGCTGGTCTCCGTGTCTCTTAGTTATACAAGCGTTGGCACTTGACCCTGAACGGACCAAAGGGGATCAGGGGCTTGGCATAGGGCACGGCGTGAGCCACGGGCACGTGACATTCCATTGGGTCAGGAGGAGCAGAAGGGCTCAGGGCCTGAGCCCAGTGATCTCAACCGTCCGCCCGTCGTAGTTGAGAGGAAAAGGGAGATAGGGAACGAGGCAAAGAGCTTGAAGGGAGCTCTAGGAGCTTCAATAGGTCCCTTTGATTACGGTAAAGACTGTCTAGAGGTGGGCTCTATCTGAATATATCCTGACAATGTAGTTGTGGTTCAAAAAAAGCCTTTATTCGATGAGCCTATTATCCCACACACCTTCAAACATTCGGAAGCCTTGATGATGTCATCTCCGAGGCGGGTTACCTGCTAAAGACTCGCTCGCATTCATCCGACATAGCTAGGATAGCTAGTTTATCGAGAGCCTAATAAACTGCGTCGGCGAGTCAGCTGACTGGCCTACGAGGTCTGGGTTCCGTCCCAGGCTTGAAGATATTGTACTTCTTACGTTAATTGGCTGTACGGTCGAATAAAAGGTATGTCTCCCCTTTAGACTTAATGATTTGAGCCGTGTCTGAAGACTCGCTAGTAAAGCTCTCTGCAATGTCATCGGTGGCGCGAGAACTCGCCTCAAGTAAGGCCGTACCGAGAGCCGTGCTTAAGGCCGAGGACACATCGGAGAGTATCTTGTCGTCGCTTATGGCTACGGGGTTGTACAAGATGGGATCTATGAGATAGGAGATGACTCTAGGGGTCCTCCATGGTCAATGATAGTTGCATACACTACAGTTACACTTTGCTACTACAGTATCACGTGCCCCCTACTCCTTCAACAGGACCTGCGTAGAGTCCACAGCCCCTTAGCCCGAGACTCCTGGCTGAGCGAGCCATAACACGAGGCCTGCCAAGAGCCACGGGCTGGAGTTGTAGATGTATGCCAGCAAGAGCATGCACTTTGCACCCGAACACTCTTAGCTCATTCTCCAGCTGCATGACTTGAAACCGGTCCTTTTACGAAAGAGTTATGGGGGCCAGTCTCTACACTAATTACCAAATCAACAAAGGTACATCTTCCGTGCACAGATGGTCGAGACCATATCAAGACCATTAATGGCAGGCCACGCCGTACCAAGCCGCATGCTGGAGCGTGTTCTAGTACAACATCCAAAGCGCCTGATTCTAGAAGCGAACTTTTCTACATGTCACATACCAGCTAATTCAGGCATTGGCTAGACTGACCAACAAAGGACCGGTATTGGGTCATTCACTGTGTTAGAGAACCATTAATTTCTAACTAATTCACGCGTGCAATAGGACGAGGTGGACGTCATACCCTCTCTCGGCGACCTTCACTAGCCTGGAGCGATATGATCTGTTGCATACCGGAAGTCCAACATAGACTGAAAACCCACCAAAGCCTATCTGTGAATGAAGCGGCTAAGAAGAGCCTGTCTCAACCCTGCTTCACCACAAGTGGAGGGTTGGAAACTGCCGAGGCTCGCTCTCAAACGGACGCTGTAACACCATAGCCCAGTAAGTGCCGGTGAGTGTCGTCCTCCAAAGAACGCACTATGCCTCCCCATTGGATTAGCAGCTTCCACACCATAGCTCAAAGACCGAAAAATGAGGTTAAGTCGATCGAATAGACACCAGCCAAAAGGGATTTCCGTCCTACCCAGTCATCCTCCGCAGAGGTGCAAAAGGACTTGTGTCATTGTGTTTGGCGGAAAGATACCTGCTGGCCGGTATTACTCGTGTGAGGAAGGCCAGTACTTGACCTGACTGCAATGTCGCAGTGACCCTGGAAAGAGGGGCGCAGGGAACCGGCAGTGTTGAATACTTGGGCCAAGATTGCGAAGCCGTCAGAAAGTATCGAGGAGAGGCTGGCACCAGTTGGATCAAGCCTGGGGTGCAAATCCACACATCACTTCACCTCTCATGCAAATTCCCCATGTATGGACGACCCCAAAATCGAGATTGCATGGTCTTTGGTGTAATACCTTGTGCTTCACATCATTCAGGGGAAATGAGCAGAGGGCGAGATAAGTACAAATTAGAGCGTGTCATTTTCAAGTAAAGTTGAAGAGCGGCTTTCCAGAACTACTGGTACTTACCGAACTGCCATGGTCCTGAAGTTTTCTGGAATAGAGTGCTAAGACCATGACGACTGATGCCTTTCAGGGAGATAGGTGTTGCAAATAGGCCGCGTTTCGGTTGCTGTTCGCAGCTTCATACACTCGTACATTCGTATACCTCAGCTGGACAGGAACTAGCTGGAAAGGCACAGCGGGGCAGGGACCGGCTATATCGCACGAGACAGATTCTCGACCGACAGGGTTTTCTTATGTCTGTAAGTATTTGCTCGACTTCCCAGGTTAGAATAGATAGCTATAATCAGTGCTTCCACAACTAGTCTCTGCATACCTGTCTGCTGCGCGCAACAATAGGAATCCCAATGATAGAGATCAGCAAGATAGAGAAGATGATAAAGGCATGGGAATATTGGACGATCATTTAGATCTTGTTGTGTTGATACTCGCTAAATAGGAATGGTCGGTGATCAATTCCTTTGACAGCAGGGTAAAAGCCGAGCCCGCAGAGATTTTTCATGCACACATTTGGATATGAAGTCATAATTTGGTAGAGTGCAAAAAAGTAATAAGTCTGTGTCCATTTTATGGGGGCGACCGTGTGATTGCCCCACTCGGCGACAGTCGTCGGAAAACTCCTCCAAAAGGAGCAAGTTAGACGAAAGCACGTGTGCAAATCTCAAGTATCATTGGTGCAAAGCGACCTCACTTTCGCACCTCATGTTGCACCACGCTTCAACCGTCCACTCGGTTGCGACGCTGACCAGGGCGCTGGACGGTCGCGCGGCGCCTTGCGTCGTCGCGCCAGGATGGCCAAGAAAAGACGGAAAGGTTTTTAGATGCAACCAAGTGTTGGGTGTGTTTTGGCATAGTAAGGTGGAGTACGATCCTATCATGCCCCCCACTTCCCACAGCTTCGTGGCTACCCTTTAACCATGGTTATTTTGTCCAGGCACTTGATCTTTGGGAGCTCGCGGCCCTGTATGCCTCAAGCTTTAAGCAAGAGAGTGAACTCCCGGGTCCGTTTAGGAACTTATTGCATCCTCAAACTTATTCTCTTCGGGGGCTGACTTTTCATAATATAGGAATGGGTTCGCCTCTGACCCAACTCCTTCGCCTCATTGGACAGGCGTCTTAGTTCTCGAGCTGCACCTGCCCGCTGCATGTCCGTGCTAGTCCATCCTCGCTAGAGAGAACGTGGACTCGGCTCAGCCGGCAATGGGATCGCTTATTCGACACCAGCTCCGAAATAGTCATTCGTCAATCAAAAGAATGCCTCGTCCCGTCCAAGCTTGCTGCCATAGCGAATCATACCCAATCACCCCTCCTCATGGATTCCCTGTCCGCGGAGCTTAGAGTGCTGGTCAACTCCCTGCAAAGCTCGCGATCGGCCACTCAGCTGGTGGGCTCAAGAACGTGTCGCACCCTCTTTCGTGCCCACTTGTCCTCATAACCTCTAATCTCTCGCTCGGGAATCTAATCACAAAAGCAAATTTTATCACGGGCTCTCCTGCTAGGCACCTTAACGCCACACGAGCTTGTATATCTGCCCCAAGCTCCCAGGCAGAGCTTCGCGCTCTAGGCAACCTCTCCCCCGGGCTCAAGGTTGAGCACTGAATCCATCCACCTCCATCTATACACCATCGTCGAAGTCTTCAGATATCTGTCAAGATGTCGAACGAGAACGAAGTCGTTGCCGACCACGAGGGATTCGACTATGGTCCAGCGGCCCCTCATGGGCCCGATATGACCGGAACTCACAACCCGCTACAAGACCCCAAGATCGACCTGAGTGAGAACGAGAAGCAGATCTTCGACTATCTGCTGAAGCCCGATGACAGCTACACGAGCGAGGGTGTGTACTGGGCCGACCTTTCCATCCCTAAGCGCATTGGCTTCGTTGCACGCGTCGACGGCGCCGAGACCAAACGTGAGCTTTCAAATATCTGGGCAATGATCAAGAAGGATCCATTGTCTCCAGTTGGCTACTATTTCCGCAACATGGTCCTTCCCGGCGCTGGCCTTGGGTTGGAAGGCTATGTGCTCTTCTCCATCGGCAATCTCAAGCCACTGTTCGCTGCCGCCTTCCCGCGCTGTTGGGGAACCAAGTCCAAGAAACATCCTACTAATGGCTCAATCTGCAACCAAACTTGGATCGAAGCCGTTGACTATCTCGAAATCTGCGGTATCATCTGCGGTCAAATTCTTGTTGGTATTCTGGGAGATTGGCTTGGTCGACGCTGGGGTCTCATTCAGGATGCCACAATCATGTTCCTCGGTCTCGTCATGCTGGTGTGCTCGTGGGGTGTCACTCAAAATGGCTGGGTCATTTGCTACGTCTGGTCTCTTTTCTTCTATGGTGTTGGCGTCGGCGGTGAATACCCAATGACAGCCACGTCAGGTATGGAAAATGCCGTAGGCTCGGGAAAGATCTCGACCAAGGAGGATCGTCTTCACCGTGGCCGAAAAGTCACCAGTGCTTTCCTAATGCAAGGTTGGGGCCAATTCTTCAACCAAGTCAACCTCATCCTTCTCCTCCTCATCTTTCACCACGGCAGCGGGAATGGACCATATTCCAAGGTCGCTGCACAGTGGACTTACCGCATCTCCTTTGCAATTCCGGCAGTTGGCACATTGTGGCTTGTTTACTACCGTACCTTCAAAATGAAGGCTGCGAGCAAACAGCTGCAAATTGCGAAGAAGAAGAGCAGTGTTACTGGCTATGATATCCAATCCCTCAAGCTTACTTTCACCTACTTCGGACCGCGTGTTCTAGCCACCGCAGGAACGTGGTATGCGAACGACATCTTCTTTTACGGTAACAAGCTCTTCCAAAGCGAATTCATCTCAGTTATCACCCATGCGGGAACCTCCATCATGCCCGGTTGGCTGTACAATCTCATCAATGTCGGTGTCGCCCTCGTTGGCTACTACATGGCTAGTAAGTATAGTTGCACTCTAGAAGCGGGTGATCTTTACTAACCCTGTCGCCAGGCTTTTTCATCGATAATAAACTCTATGGCCGCAAGTACATGATGATGGTCGGTTTCCTGCTGGACTTCGTCCTTTTCATTGTTCCTGCCTTCCATTACAAGTACTACACGAAATCAAATCACATCCACGCATTCCAGGCCATGTATTTCCTGTCCTCATTCTTCAACCAATTCGGACCCAATTCCATCACCTTCATTGCAGCCGCCGAAGTCTATCCGACCGCCGTTCGAGCCACCGCACACGGTTTCTCAGCGGCCTGCGGCAAGCTTGGCGCTCTCACTGCTGCAATCTTGTACAACTACATTTCTACTCAAACCAAATTCTACGTTGTACCATGGTTCGGCTTGGCTGGTATGCTTCTGACCCTTGTCTTCCTTCCGGATACAACGGGGCTTGATCTCAAGGAGCAAGAGCGTCGCTGGGCATATATTCGCGCCGGCCGCCAGGATGAGTATCACGGGGTTGCCGTCCACCCGAAGCATCTGTCGCTGTGGGAGCGCATTCGCGGTGTCGGCAAGTACTACGATCCGGACCTCGACTACAAACAGAAAATTGAGGAAATGCGCGAGGAGTGGGAGGCCCACAGGGCCTCCATAGGTGGCGAGCACGTAGGCAAGCTCGAGCGCGAAGATTTCGATGACGGCAGCCACATCAGCCACGAAGTGAACCAATACTTCCGGACGACTTCCAGATCGCCGGTGATAACAGCCAAGGAGAAGACGGAGAAGCAGGCTTTGGCCATGCAGGATGGTAATGGCAACGCCAATGTTTAGATTGAGAAAGGACGAGGGGGACACACGCACTGTCTGAGAGCGGTGTTCGTTTTCCTACCAAAAATTTGAATCGTCTCCTGTCAATCAATTTTTGTGGATGGATTCGAAAGCGCGCCTCTGATACCTTGTGTATTTGCCGGGCTAGTTGGCCATAGATGTATTACCGCAGACGGGGCTCCTAGAGCCTTATAATCGACGAAGAAGTAGTGCACTAATTCCAACATACATTATGACTGTTTTTTGATGAGCTTGAACACACACTCTACACAATATTGGCGATCCTATCACGTGGGTCGCTCATTTTAGCCCCCTTACAAAATAGTGATGAACTGGATGAGTGCTTGCAATCTGGCCATGTTGTAAGGGACAGAGAGTTTCGCAATGAATTTTGCAGGACAAGAACCTGTGCTCTGCTTCTAGCTTGCATGCAGCTATTGAAGGCATCGAGTGTCTATGTAAGTGCACATATAGAAAACTATCATGCTCTTCCCAACTTGCAAGCTCTCCCGCCCATCCCTGACAACCTGGACTCTCCCCTTCTCCGCGATCTTTCAGCGGCGATGTCTGTATATGTCTTGCTGTTTGTGTGGCTTCGGGCTAAATCCCCTATTGGCTTGCTCGAGGCTTTGCAATGAAGGACCCCGGTGTGAGAAATTTGATTGCTCGCCGGCTTGTTCTTGCCTTTTTGGGGTTGGGTCATGTCCGAGAAGTTTTCAAATTGTCGGGTCTGGGTGGCAAGTACCCACAACAGCAGCGAAGCTCGATTTCTGAGGCATGTAGCTCAGCGACTTTCTGTGCCAAGCGTGGGGATGATTCCGAACAGATCCGGATGACTGCTTTAAGCCCAATGTCAGGCTCTTAACCCACTTCTACTGGCATAGGATAAGTGTGCGTGGGGCCCTACCCCAACCTCGTGCTCTTTCTATCCGACTAGAATGGACACCTCCAGAAATAACTTGTTCTCCATCCTTTTTCAGGTCTGCACGATATCCGGCCGCGGCGTCGAGAGCGTCCCGTCGCGCTTCCTCGTCAGACCTTTTGCATTTCGTTCTTTCTGGGCTTGCAGCGAGTCCTGGTGTGCTTGGGCGGCTTTGTGTTTTGCGAAGTAGATGATCGAGATGACGAGGAGGACGATGAAGACGACGACGGCGATGACGATGCCGGCGATTGCGCCGCCGGAGAGGTTGGTATGGACGTTGTTTATGGGTGCCATTGCTGGGTCGAGTGGGGTTGGATGCCAGAGGGGGGAACTTGAGCCTGTGAGATCTGTTGGTAAGCTGTATACGGATAGTTGGACGTAAAGTAGATGTAGCAGAGCAGCTCGACAGAGGAACAAGTTTTCCTTTCAGAGCGTCGTGGGCTCTTCGAAAAACCCCAAAGGCTGAGTAAGACAAACGAGCTCCCAGGGAAGATCTGCGGGTTGCCGATTAGCTCGCCCCTATGCTTGACGCGGGCATGGCGCCTAGCGCTGTGCCTGGGGAAACTTTTGTTCTCTGGAGCTTCGCAGGCAAGGCAAATAACAATGGTAGATTTTTGCCCTCGACTTATTTGGGATCCCTTCAAAGTTTGAATTAGATCTTGTGAAGACCTCCTCTCTACAACCATCTACTTCGACACTGCCCTCCATCAATCCCTCCACCTTTTTGCCATCATGGTGCTCGAAGCGACGATGATAATGTTAGATCATAAATCATCTCGGTGAACATTACTGACATGCTACAGCGTCGACAACAGTGAGAGCAGCAGAAATGGGGACTACTTGTATGGACCGTTCATTTCATCCTCTTCCAGTGCATATGGCTCACCATCGTCAGACCCGATCGATTTGGAGCCCAGTCCGAAGCCGTCCACCTCATCTTCAATGCCAAAACGGTCGCAAACCCAGAGTCCGAGGTCGGTTTGATGACCATGGGTGGGAAAGGTCCAGAAGTTCTCGTCACATTAACGACGGAGTTTGGCAAGATACTAGCAGGCCTACATCAGACAAAGATAAAAGGAAGCTCACATCTCGCGACTGGCATCTCAGTTGCAGCGGTACGTCGGCGCATCTATTGCTGTGAGTCCGTACTGATGGGATAACCCTAGCTGGCCCTCAAACACAGACGGGAAAAGTCCCAACGACAACGAATCATCGTCTTCACCTGCTCGCCGATACAAGATTCGGAGAAGGATTTAGTGAAACTGGCAAAGAAGATGAAGAAGAACAATGTCTCGATAGACTTCATTGCCTTCGGCGATCTCGAACCAGAAACAAAGCAGAAGCTGGAAGCATTTAACGAGAACGTGAAAGGTGGCGATGGTTCACATCTCGCAATAATACCGCCTGGGCCGAACCTCCTCAGTGACAGCATCATCACAACTCCGATACTTAGCACAAATGGCGAGGGTGGTCCAGCCTCAGGGTCAGGTGCGGCAGACGGTGTAGATGGCGGTGCGGGATCGAATGGATTCGAATTTGGGTTCAATCCGGAGGCCGATCCGGAGCTGGCGATGGCGTTGCGTATGAGTATGGAGGAGGAGCAGAACAGGTTGGAGAGGCAGAGGAAGGAACGGGAGGAGAAAGAGAGCAAGCCACAATTAGAGGGTATTCCAGAGGAGGGGCAGCCATTACTGGATCAAAATGGCGAGGCGAGTGGAAGTGGGAACAAGCAGCCTACAGTGGAGGATGAGAAGAAAGATGATGATCAGGATAAGATGGATACAGCATAGGCTGGGGCATTATCAGAGGGAACTCCTGACTCTGTACGCATAGCTACCTGGCGTCTTCGTGAATAGAGCTGCAATCGTCACAGCGCTTTTCCACAAACGTGTCTTTGTAACATCTTAACGCCATCGTAGATCTCAAACATGTTCTTCGTCTCCATATCCTCCCCAATGCATCGTTCCAGGCAGTCTTCCGCAGGCGTTGACCCTTCTCCGAATCCATATCCACCAGTTGTCGCTAATATGAATGTCTCGGTATTGGAGTAACTGTCTCAAGGGTGGCTTCACCGTGTGCAGGCATAAGCAGTTGAGCGGTTTCAGGTACATTATCTTGATGAGCTTTGTATTTTCTTCGCCAGTGAAAAGGACATCTCCATGGAGGGTACCAGGATGTACAGGACCGAAGAGGACTTTCTGGATGAAAGAAGATAGTTGCTCGCGTGTTAAGTAGTGCGGGAATATGATGTTGCGTATCTTAGCTGGAAGATTGAGAGCAAATTGTCGATAAATGCGGCCAAAGACGATGTGAGAACTGTACTGTCCACCAGTGGGAGAACGTTGACGTTCAATGTTCTGAAATCCGGACAGTCAAGTCGCTGATAGACGATTAGGCCGAGGTGGAAGTAAATTGGCGCCGTGTGTTGATGGGAAATAGGATGGCAGCAGTGTCCGCCCGTGACAGTGATCATAATGGAAGGACCGGCTGCATAGCTGAGAGTCAAAGTATGGATTCCGTCCGAGTGACCTCTCCTCAGTCTTCTACTTATTTGCAAGGCCATGTATCCTTTGATTGGCTCTCCAAGAGGCTCGCTCCAATTCAATCCTGGGAACACGACACGGTCGAGAGATATTTCCTTTGATCACGCCTCGTATTATCGGCTCTTTAACCACAAATTCAGACTCCTATCAAATGCCTCGACTCTTACTGGCATTTCCAGTTGGTAAAACGGATTCTTCGTAACAAAGTCCGCGTAACGCTCATACACCCCTTTCATCAAAGAGTCCACATTTGGCGCCAATGGATCCGTGAAGAGTAAAAATTTTGTCCCAGTCAAAGTCTGAAAGCACGACATGCGGAAATACTGGGTCTCCATCGTTTCAATGCCTGAAGCAGCCACGCCTGGGTTGGGAAGAGTGGTACCACCAGAGGAGGAGGGCAGGCGAGGGGTCAACGACTTTGTAATGGCATGTACACTATATTTGTCAGACTTGAAGGCCAATTTCCAAGGCCAGCCAGAGGCAGGACGTACCCGTGAAATGTGCCGGCGAGGACAAGGTAGTCGTTTGTGTTGACATTTTGCAAACCCTGGTTGAAGTCTCGTTGGTACACTAGACCCCCGGCCTTATTGATGATTATCAAGGCGAAGACGACCCTGTGAGGCCTTGTTGTCAGCATCTGGAACCTCTCTTCCATTGTTTGAAAGCAGGACCATACATCGTAATATGAATCGCTGGCTTGACGCCTGGTGCAAACGTTCAAGGCTTTCGCATCATGCAGGAAACTATTCCAAGGCTCTCGTAACCTCTGCTCTAGCTTAGGCAAGGCCACACAGGATTCCCAGGTTGATTCCAATGTTTGAGAACTTGCAAAAGGATTTTGGAAGGTGATCTCGAAATTCGGAGTGGACTGCGGAGATCTCCCTTTGGAGATGTCCATAATTTTACAAGTAGAGCGCGCCCGCACTTTTCCTCCACGGCAGCAAAGCAACGACGAAAAAAACGACGACAGGCGCGATAGAACGCTTACATGAAACGAAATGACCGAGTACAAAGGCAGGCATATTGATAAGAGTATGCAAAGAAAGGGAATGGACACACGATCGTGGGCGTGTTTGGCAGGGCTTCCACTCCGCCGCTATAGCCTGCGGCTTGCTGATCAACCGACATAATGAAGGTCAGCAATCGAGGAATCGCCCTTGAAGATAGCCGCCATGAAGAGGAGAGCCAAACGCCAAAGACACATCAGGGTCAGGTTCATTCTGCTACAATTTAAGCTGGAGATTTACATGGTATTGGAACAATGTCACGCAGGTGAAATATCAAGCATCATACGGGAACTGAGTATGGAGATATCGTCAAGGACAATGCTAGAACAGAGCTATAGTTCCCCATAGGCCTGAAAAATATTGGCTTGTACAGGTGTAAGAACGAACGAAAGGACGACGAGCAAATATGCCTTCACCTCCATTGACAATGGGATAGTCCCCCAATTGGCTAGATCGCCGAGTCTTCTCTCTGTGCTTCTGACATTTCCGACTTGGCCCATCGCCAGAGAAGGGACATCCTTCATGTTATTCACATGATGCTGGCTTCTTAGGACACCAGCAACTTAGCATCCGTATCAGCTCTTCTCAAGTCGGGCGTCCTCTCCAAGAGCCATTCCATGCCAGCAACCATGTGATCTCTGAGCTTGTCGGCACTTTTAACGCGGGGAAGAAAAGACAGTAGCTATGGGGTAGATATGTAGTTTCGTTTGATGCTGTACTCTTCCCGCTTCTCGTATATGAGATCCTCGTCTCGAAATGGATCCAAGCCGCAACCTTGGAAATAGGCCGGCCGGAAATCTTTATGTCCTCTTGAATGGCAGAGAACATTGAATCAATCATCCTCCCTGTCAGGTGAATACCCTTTCCTATACATATCGATCGCTTCCTGTGGAAGCACAGGGGCGAACTCGTTCTGATCGTACAAGAACAGATGCTTGTACTTGACTGGCATCCTCTCCCGTGGGCAAAGCGCTGGGGTGGCTAGGTACTGCCCAGTCAAGGGGGCCCCCAAGACCGTTGTCTCTGGCCATCTGCGGTTGGATAGTGAATTTTAGTCTTCTTCATGTCGGGATCTGGCCCGCCCAGCTGACTTATTGATGCATTCACTCTTTCTGACGATACCCCCCTGTTCGATGTTCGAATGATCCACCGGTCGAGGATTGAGCTCCTTGAGGAGTGCATCAAATTCGGGTCAATCTCCCCCGAGCCTGAGGATCTCATCCTTCGTTTCGTAGGCATGACTAGTGAATTGCGACCGAAGAAGCGGTTCAAATTTTCTACACATAAAGAGGGCAAGAGCGAAGGAATGTTAGATTCATCTAGGTTAGCAAGCAACCATTGCAAATAGCTGAGCTACTTGGGTCACTGCTCAGATCGAATCTAGCATCTGTAATAAGCCATCGTTACATCGAATCTGGATCAACTGCGTCGCTCGGGGATAAGTGAAGGACGTCAAGTCTTCGTACAAATACCGATCGTTGATTCGATTGCGCATATCCGGGTCACTTTCAACAGTGTGGCCTGACGTACTTCCAATTAACCACTTTGCTCCGCCATCTCAACAGCAATCTTCGTGTACTCGTCAAAGTCCTCCTTAGGCAAACCCAGAATGTCATTGTGCAAGCCCTTCGTCGCCTCATAGTCGCCACTCCCGTCCGGGAAAAACAGCCTTGAGTAGAGCAACTTGGCAAAGCCCATCATGTTTCCCTTCTTGAACTGCTCCACTCCATTCTTGTAGCGCTCCTTGACATCTTCGTAATCGACTTTCCAATCTTTCTCACTAGTGCCAGTCACGCGCATGACAGAATCCAGCATGTCTTTCTGGCTGACATTGAAGGACGAAATGTAAAGGAGGTTGTTCCTGAAATTGGCCAGACATGGGCTCTTGTCGTTCTCATCGTCTGGGAGCACCTTCAAGCTGAGCAAATTCGCGACGGCGCGGCCACACTGAGGCCAGGTGCTGGTGTTGATATGTGTATTACCGTCGTCAAAGAAGGTAACGGTGCGATTTTTGAAGTCAAAGCCGTACCTTTCGGGTTGACCAGCCAGGCTGAATTCGTACCAGAAGCTGCAGACGAGGCCGATCCAGGAGCTCTTGCCCAGCTTTTCTATGTGGTTGCGGTGCTTAATCCTCGCCTCTGCGATTAAGATGTCTTTTGCCAGCTCTGGATCGGTTGCATCGCATCCGTACTCATTTGGCATGACCCATGGCACATTTGCGGTTGCGGCGGCCTCGATGAGCTTGGTCTCCTGGTCTCGCGGTGCGGTGACCGCCATTGTAATAATGAGGACCTCTTGGCCTTGAAGCGCCTCAACAAGGGAAGATTGGTCGTCGTAATTGACTTTCTTGACCTCCATACCCGTGGGTAACTTGCTCGTGCTATCCGCGCGAGTAATAGCAGTGACTTTGTGCTTTCCGGTCTTAAGCAGAGCCTCTGCAATGAATTTGCCGACTTGGCCGCCTGCCTACGAGGAAAGTAAGCTCCAGAATTGAGTGCAAGAGTGAAAACAGGTCCTGAGGAAAGACCTAACTTACCCCGACAATCGCAACTTTTTCGACATGGTTCTTAAAGCCCTGCGGCTGCTTGCTGGCATATTCCTGCGCCATAGTCCTGAGCAATCAAGGATCTCAGAGCCTCAAATTGCAACTGTCTTGATGTGGAAGAGAAAGGTATCTGCAGGTGAAAGGAAGTGGCCAAGATCGGACAGGAATAGACACTGCTGCTTGTACAAGAGATCCAGATCGTTCCTTCACCCCATCTTCAATTTATACCATGAAGTTCGTAAGGAGATTCATCGTTCCGATCTTATGTCCGATCCGTCCTTCCACGGCTTTACAATCACACTCATGAGGAAGTATATCCGATTAGTTCAGTGCTTACAAGGATCATTAGAGTACGAAAGTAGGTTAGGGCAAGATGAAATACGACTGGAGGTTAGCGTGAGATCATGCGTACGTACACTGTCCAACAAGCCCGTGCATTAGGGAGCACGCTGGCCTGTTCGTGGACGAGCAAGGCTCCGGGTGGGTTCTAAGGGCCACTCGGCTCCGTGATTATCGTTGGGGGCCGAGCCTGCGATATCCGATTCTGGGATCCATTTCTTCTGGAATATTTGTATTTCTGTTAAACGAGTGCCTAAGATAACTATCCTGGGACGATTTAACGAGCAATAACGTTACTGCAACTTTCTACAACTTCTAGGAATCGTTCTGATTGCCTAGTATCGAGTTGGACCTCCGTTGGTACACTGAACTGCCCTCAAATGTCGGGGAAGGCCTCGCAAGAGGTTTGTAAGCTTTTACTAAGGATAAGTGGTCCATTCCCGCTCAATAGCCACCCGGAGCTTTCTCTCATTAGTCGGCCGAACGCTCTCGACGATTCATCAAGTTATATTTGATCTTCCCGATGGGATATTTAACCTTTTCTAAGCCGAAGCCGACCTCACTGACGCCAGTGAGTCATTAGGGAGGCGAGATCAAGGATAGCTAGTTTGTGATCAGTGCGCGTGATGTGAGGTTGGTTGTTGATGGAAACGAGATAGGAAAGGGGTGGCAAAGTGTGTGGGTCGCGCTTTGCAATCCGGCTTGTTGGACGGTGTACATAGATAATGGCATCTTCAAATGCTCCACTTCAGACGGAACATCTAGCCTTCCGAGCATTTTAGGCCTTGTTGACACATGTACTCAGCTGCACGTTGTCTTAAGTCCAAGCCAATCTCCGGTCCTGCCAGGCTTTGGTGAAAGATTTCAAGCATTTTGACTTACTAAAGCTCTTCGGCGTCGGGCCTCAAAGAGCTCCCGGTAGATTTTACAGGTCTTGGCAATCTCTGCCTGATCGACTGTCCCACGTTCTTGTCGAATAACAAGTTTTCTACTTCGCCTTGAGTGACATTGGTTGAAAGATCTTTCCACACAAACCCATCATCTTGGGCTTGCACAATCTTTGTCTTCCGTTCGAGCCTCGTCGTCCCTCCTTCTCCCACAGTACCCTGGTCGGCACGAAAACCGACGACACTTACAGCCCCATCAGTATGCCACGCGCAGCACCATCCCGCGAAGCCCCCTCAGCCTCTCAAGACCTCGAAGCTGGCGCTGTTCTCAAGCTCGGCGAGTATGCTGACCAGCCCACCCTTAACACCTCCGAGGCCCGCATCATCCTGAAAAAGACCCTCGATGCTCGCCGCGCCCGAAACCACAACGCAGAGGAGACGGAGACGTTAGCGAAGACTCGTGACTACCTTGAGCTCTTTGCGGTTTTTAAGGAGATTGAAGAGGCACAGCAGGTCGAGTCAATTATTGATACGTATGCAAAGGACATAGCGAGGTTTGAAAAGAGTCAGTTGGGTGAGTCGACCTGGTTGGGGAGATGCTGGAGATGCGGGAGATGCATATAGCCAGAAGGGTGTAAATGCTGACAGCGCAATAGGGAGTTTGGTGCCAACATGTGCGGATGAAGCGAAGACACTGATTCCGAGTTTGGTTGGCCAGATTTCGGATCAGGACTTGGATGATTTGTGTAACGATCTGCAGAAGCTGAAGAGGCAGGCTCAGCTATGAGGGTTATGGCCAAAACGGGCGTAGGTCTATGTTGATGAGAAAAGACTGCGGGTGGGACTTCCGTATAAAAGGTGCTATTCAGTTTCTACGAAGACCGGACAGGGATTCTTGTGGTTTCGATTTAGCGAGGCGTTGGTGGAAGTCGTCGGCATCCAAACCATTAAGGGAGTCAGGAGTTCTCTCATTCGGGGAAGGGCTTCACATTGGCAGCCACAAGTACGAGATTAGGATATACCAGAAGAGCGAAATCATATTCAAGCAGCTTGGTTTTCGGATTCCCCGAAGGCTACTTCTGGTGGTAGTCTGAAGCTTGCGCAAAACATCTTCTTCTTTGGGCTCACTAGCCTGACGTACCATACCTCAAGATCCGGCGATTCTAAAGTAATCAAGTGACCAAGATGTTTTGACACAAGGTCACACACAGCCTGGTTTTCTTCCGACTCTGTATCCCTCCTCGGCACGAAGCAATACACGTGAACCATTGGCAGCTTCCTTTCCGTGTACGGCTGGAACTCCTGCTCTCTTCCAGAGTATGTGCCTCTGAAGGCACCTAGGAATTCAACAGCCGAAGCTGGGAGGTTCATAACGTAGTGGTCGAAGCTCGCCGGCTCGTCAATCACCCTCTCTCCTTGGGCGGGCTTCGGCTTGGTGATGGCTCTTGACCTCTTCGGCTTCAACACAGCACTCCGCTTTGCCGTGGGAAGGCTTTTTGTTGCGGACCGGATGAACTCTTGGCCGTCCGAGCAAGATGCGTGGACGAATTGATCGACCTTATTCCGCTTGATGGCCCACGACAAGCCTTCATAACTGTCTGGATTGAGATCGTTTGCCCAGACGAAAACATTCTTTTTACCCGACGGCACGGCAAACGGACCTACCCCAGCCATAACATCGCACACGGTTTCGCCTTCTCTGAATTTGCCAATCAGACGTTCGTGCTCCGTATTAAGTCTAGTATTCCAATAGACTTTGCCGAAGTTGAACTTGAACTCGCAATCGTTTGACATTACAGTGACATCCATATCGTCCGGTCCGGCAAGCACTTCGTATGGGAATGTGCGAAATACCGATTCGGTGCCCACATCCTCCGTCTTGTTGATGACAGTCAGTACGCCCGGATTTTTATCCAGAAGGATTTGTCCAATTAGGTGCTTATGTGGCAAGTATCTTGCTTGTAGATTGAGATGGGCTGGCCAGGGTTAGCGAAGGGCGTCCGGGAAGAGGTCACTCCGCAAACCTACCAACGTGTCCAACTCGGGCGAAACCCGCAGGCGTCTCCTTTTCATCTTCCGGTAGGTCAGGGAGTATGGCTTCCAAGATATTATCTTTCGACGTCAGCAATAAAAACGCCCGGATGTAATAGGCCACTCACGTACGCATTGTCCAGTCTCCATAGGTCAGAGTTAAGGAATAGGGGCGTAGACCTGCTACTCTTTCTTCGACAAGCTTCGTGATAGCCGTTGACCAAGTTGATGGATCTACGGACTCAGTTAAACGATGCAAAAAGCAGCGTGACTTGGCACCGTACCTTTAGCATCTACTGCCGGATTCAGAAGTATGCATTTTTTGCCTGGAGCCGTCTCGTCATCCCTGGTGATCTTAATAGCGTCTATTGAAAGAATGTCGCGGCTTCTCGACAGCTCCTTCCTAACTCTCTGTAGGTCTCGATTTTCGAACACAGTTGCGGCGGAAAGTGGAATAGTCTTCTTGAAAAATGATCTGTCCAAGACGTGCATGTCACGTTTAACGGGAGGCAAGAACAGCTCTGGCAAATTCGACGAATTCATCTTCAAGAAATTTCTGGACCAGGTCGCAAATTTCCTGGTCCATAGAGCCATGCAAATTTCAGTGAGGTTACTTGTGTATCCTAAACGGGTCCGCTGGAAACATTACCCGCTTAAGAGTGAAAAGCCAAGGCTGAGTTCCAAATCGTCACACGGGATCTAGGGGAAAAACGCATGGTGACATCTCGGTGAAACATAATTCCGCGAAGCACGCCAAGGCGGCTATGGAGTGGCGTTCGAGCGTTGTTTACAATTGACTTACTCCAACAAACAATACCCCAACGCCTGAAAACGAAAGCCCTACCCTCACACTTTTGCTTGCATTACTTCTGGAGAGGACGAGAACTCTGCTCGAAATGGCACAAACTCAGTCTCGGAAGCGGAAATCCGACGTGCTTGACGAACAGGACCATGACCTTCAAACATCGACTCCCACAGGTGGTTTGGCTCGCAAAAGAGCAAAGATCACACGGTCGCAGAAGCAAGCCTTGATTGACAATCTCCAGCTCGAAAGTGGGTTACCTCGCTGTTTGGAGAAGGTTGCATATCTCACATGGTGATGATGTAGTTACCGAGCGCGCTCGTCACCTGCGCGCCCATTACGCCCTTCAGTCCTCAGACCTTCGATCTCGGATCGAAAGACGTATCAATCGCATTCCAATGAGCCTACGCAAAGCAAACATGGGGGAGCTCCTGTTGAAATACTCAGAAATCAGAGCCAGCCAGTCGAATAATACCGGGCCAGGTACTGTACTGACTACAACCTCCAATACGACGATGAATGTCCCGGCATCGAAGAGCCATCCACTTCCGTCGATACCTCAAAATCCTTCCAGTAAACCCTCGAGCCCAGTCAGACTTGCAACCTCAGTCTCACGTCCTGCGAGGCGCGTCTCCAACGATGAGATTCACATCGCTTCCGACAAAGAAAACGACGATAGCGCTGGCCAATCAACCGATGTTCTGCCTACCCTTAAGAACCCGAAACGCGTCAAGGCCGGTGGCCCAACATCGCAAGCAACGTCCCGGACCGGGAAACCTACCTCGGTCCTGTCTCCAAAGTCTCACAACTCTCGTACCCTCCCCCGCTCCCCTATCAAAGATTACCAATCGCCCACCAAATATCAATCTTATATTGCGCGCCCAACATCGCCCCTAAAACCTGCCTCACCACTCAAGACCGCTGCCTCGGCCGCCACAAGCGCGATCAGTGCCTCCCTGCACGGCATGGTCGAGCACGCCAAACGTAGCGCAGGAGCCACTGCTCGCGGCTTGACTCGAACAGCAAGCAAAGAGAAGATTACAGCCTCAAAGACAGCAAAAGCGATGGCTCCTCCACCTCGTCCCGCGCCACAGCCGCATCAACAGCAAGAGTCCACTCGAACGATTAGCTCGGCAAGCAGTCACAGCGATTCGAGCAACACAAGTGCATCAAGTACAAGCACGACTGTTGTGAAGAAGGGTGGGAAAGCAGTCACTACCACAAGCCAGACTAAAACAGAGAAGAAAAGTGCGGCAGCTACAAAGACGGTGGTGAAGAAGACTACAACTGCGCCAGCGGCGAAGAAGGTAGTCGTAGCGGAACAGCCAGCAGGAAGGAGAGTGCTTAGAAAGAGGAATTAAAAGACCAGAACTTGTGATTGTAAGGGAAATACTAGGGCAATCTGACAGCTGTGGCTTACAGGGAAGACTTGGCTAGGATATCATCTAGGAAGGGCGTTGAATGGTTACAGGAGTTGCATGGTGTATACTGCTCTTTGAAGGCAGGATATCATGGTTGTGACTCCTCGGTTAGGCCTTCCTGCCTTGAACAAAGATATTAGTGGTTGTTGGATAGGCCAATGATTGAATTCACATAAAGCAAAGTCAATGAACTATCTATGTTACAATAGTGTCAACTTTGCACCCACCGCACCGAATTGACCATCAAAAATTCCACAAAACTTCCCCGACCACAGCCCTGTAATCGGCGTTAAAAACCGAATAGTAGAAATTGAGTTCATCGTCGAAACGTCAAATTTATTTCGGGTTGGGTCACGTGATCTTCCGCATACATTATTTCAGCACGCCTATGGCGCCTATAAGATGCACGCCTATGAGATGGCCTATGGAAGATGCACACTAACCACGCCTGTGAGCTGTACGCTTGGGAGATACACCTATGAGATACACGTCTATGAGATGCACGCCTATGAGATGCACGCCTAATGAGAGGCACGCCTATGAGATGGCCTATGGGAGATGCACGCCTGAGATGCCCGCCTATGGGAGATGCCCATCTATGGGAGATGCACACCTATGAGAGACACGCCTATGAGATGGCCTATGGGGGATGCCCGTCTATGGGAGACGCATGCCTATGAGGGACACGCCTATGAGATGGCCTATGGGAGGGATGCACGCCCTGTATGGGATGCCCGTCTATGGGACGCATACCCTGTGAGATGCACGCCTATGAGAGGCACACTTATAAGATGGCCGTCTATGGGAGAGATGCACGCATACGGGAGATACGTCTATGAGATGGCCGTCTATGAGAGGGATGCACGCCTATGAGAGAGCCACGCCTATGAGATGACCGTCTATGGGATGCATACCCTGTGAGAGGCACGCCTATGGGTGGTCCCTGTGAGAGGCATGCCTAATGAGATGGCCTATGGGAAATGCACGCCTGCGAGAGAGACACGCCTATGATATGGCCGCCTATGAGACAGCCTATGGGAGATGCACGCCTATGGGATGCCCGTCTATGGGATGCATACCCTGTGAGATGCACACATATGAGAGGCGCGCCTATGAGGGAGACACGCCTATGAGATGGCCCCTATGAGATGCGCACCTATGAGACTGCCTATGGGAGATGCACGCCTATGGGAGATGTACGCCTATGGGATGCCCGTCTATGGGGGACATACCCTGTGGGATGCACGCCTGAGAGATGCACACCTAAAAAGGCTGGGTCTGGGGCATGCGACCATGCCGTGGATTCTTGATTTGCGAAGTTGAGACAGCAGAAACCTGGATTTATCGCGGCCTACACAATTCGACAGGTGATCGGTGTGGGACATAATTCATCACTTTGAACTATTCTATAGGGCCGAAAGAGTCTTTTGTGAAGGCCTCCCCAGAGGCCTCGACCCAACGACCAGACCTGCAGTTAAACATCCAATTACACAAACCTCAGAATGCTTAGACAAATTACACAGGGTCTGACATTATTTCCAACGGAGTCGTCAGTGTAGAAAATGCGTCGTGACTGCCGCCCCCGGGGAGGAAACAAATGCGTGCTCACGAAGTTAAAGAAACTTCCATCCAGATCCGTGTCGAGATCCTGTCTCCGCTGTCCCTCTGCGGTGGGCTGGAAGCAATGAATCCTGATAGCTCTTGCTGCTGGAAGAAGAGGAAAGCCTGACTACCTGCAATATCTTGGAATATCAGGCTTAGAAAGCATTTCTTGAAACCACGAAACTCCCAGGAGAATGCCAGAGAATGATTCACATCCGCGTCACGCCACCACGCTTTTCATCGCAAGCGATGGTAAGAGCATGGCCTTCGCCGTCCTTCAAGATTGGTTGATCCAGACCGCAGCATCGCAGTTCGGCCTATCCGGGGCGATATCGAAGCCCGTACTCGTGTTCGTCGTCTGGTACCCATAGCACTGTCCCGGGTGGTCGTCGCCGAGAAAGCCGTTTCTCCAGCAGACGGCCTGGCAAGGCGGAGTTCCGCTATTTTCGTTCCACGCCGCGCACAGGTCAATACACTCGTTCAGGCTGATTGTTGGCGTGCTGACTGGATTGGTATCGCTGCCGGCGATGGTCTGGCTGCATATCTTGCGGAATTCAAAGTCTGTAGAGCCGAACTGGGCGGAGTAGACGGTGTTGTTTGAGGACGGGCAGTCGCGGATGAGGGTTAAAGGGCTTCCGGTAGAGGTAGGGTTAGTTATTTCGGTCAACGAAATCTGGACCGACGATGTGATCGTGGTCGTGGTCGGGTTTGTTGTAGTTGTAGTATCGTTGTTCAAGGATGAGGTTGTCTGTGTTGTAGGTGCGGCACTGGGACGGTGAGAAAGACCTCCACCAAGACCCCCTCCGAGAGCTGCGGCAATAATAACTACCAGGGCTATCGCAACCAATGCCCAGAATGCTCTGTTGCTGAGTCTACTGACTCGGCACTTCAGAGTGTCCTGCAACTTTGGAGGTTCATATCGTTGTGACCCAGAACCTGAGTAGACTGCTGGCTCCTTTTGATAGGTCTCGAGGCCAGAATGGCCATAAACCTCCGGAACAGAAGGTGGGAGGTGAACCTCAAGATCTGAGTGCGGACGTGGATTTGCGGCCTGGTTACGGTTATCTGTCCTATGACGTCGTCAGCAACCGCTTCTTTCAAGAATGAGACGGGGCTATTTGAAACAGCGCTCCTCACGTTAATGCCATTCGAGCAAGAAGAGTTCTTAGAATGGGGGAGAAGGCTCAACTGCAGCCGGGCAGAGAACCAAAACATTGTATACAGCAGCATCTTTCTTGTGCACTAAGATCGGCGACCAGATAAGATCGGCGGCCAGGTAAAGATCGGCGGCCAGGTAAGATCGGGAGCTAAAAGTCGATAGGAATTGCCCCAGGCTCAATTGGCCAATCAGTCATCGCTCACGACGAGCAAAGCCTTTCTTGGTCAGGGTGTTGCCAGACGAAGCCCCGGCTCGTGCGATTCACGGCATGGGGGCCCGGCGAAATATCGTAGACTTACGCTTGGTTCGCATTAGGGACTCCTGCAACTGCTCTCTAGTTGCATGGATTTGCCGTCGTAATATCATGAGATACTGCTGGCCCCTGCAGCAATAACGGACTGGTCTCTTACAGGTAATCAAGATCATTCATTGGTTTGGGAATGACTAATCTTTTTCTCGACCGCTGATGCTAAGATGGGTTGTTATCGATGTCCTTCAATGGAACTGGATATATAGCTTGCGACTTTGAATAGGCATAAATAGTAGTATACGAATGCAAAATTCTGAGTGTGCCAAAACCCGGGATCCATCGCAGACATCGTCTTGGCCGTGTCAGTGGCTAAAGGCTTCTGAAAGAGTAGGTCACCAGTGTGAATGAAAGTAATGTATTTTCGTTCCGTTCTGCATGAAGCAAAGAATAGTGCCCCTCCTACTTAGCTCGTTTAGTATGTGCCTCGAATTTTGGCAAAGGAGAGAAAACCTCATTGTCAAGTCACAGCGACCTGGAGAGATAGGTCTCCAAGCCACCGACCTAGTCTAGTATTTGTATTTTATGCTCAACTAAACCTCTCAGCAACTCAATAATCCAGCTCAGCGCCCCCAGCTCCACCACCAGCAGCTCCACCGCCTCCACTAGCCGCACCCCCACTTGGAGGTTGCGCGTCCAGGTCCTCATAGCTCTTGATGCTTCGACCCTGAACAGCTTCCCTCGGGCCGGTTCCACCCGCAGCGCCATCTCCCCATTTCCCTCCACCGCCTCCACCGCCTTGAGCTAGGAATCCCATGCCCATACCTGCGCCCATACCTCCCGATGGTGCCCTCATGCCCATTCCGCCCATCGAGCCACTGCTGTATCCCCTCTGCATATTACCCCTGTTGTTCCGATCGTAAGGTCCGGAGCGGCTATTGCCAAATCTGCCACCCCGACGCACAGCACCGGGATTGTGCATGCCGCCCATGTCACCCATGGCAAAAGGATTTGGCATCCCTGGTACGAATCCTTGACCATTTTGGAAGTTGGGTGGCATCCCGTTCATTCCAATCATGCTATTCTGGCCAAAATTCATCATGTTCATGTTCTGGAGGTTGAAACCGCGGGGTGTGCCGGATGACATATGGTGATTGCTGGGAAGCGGGAAATGGCCATTGGAGTTTGCATCTGAGCGTGAGGGAGCGATGTGCGAAGGATCAAGCACATAAGCATTGACCAGGTTCAGCTGTCAGATAGAGTTAGCATGCCCCCAGGTAGATGCCTGCAAGGCAGTATTCGGGCCCACAGCACTTACATCTTTCTTCAAGTCGGCAAACCAATCTTCGTGTCTCTTCTCAACATGTTTCCTCCAAAAATGCTCGGCCTTGAACAGTTTCGTGCACTCCGGAACTTTGCATCGGAACTTCGATTCATCCTCTTGCTTCACGAATTTCGCCAATTCCTCGTCAAGGGCCTCGGCGACTGGTTTTCCGCCCAATTTCTTCAAGTCAACTGACTCGGGCTCAAGTAATTGCAGCAGTTTGTCCTCGAAAGTCCTCACCCAATTGAAGGCTCGAAGCAACTGCTGGTCCGTCTTGTTATGATATCTGTTCGGTCTCCTTTCTTGCACTGGGCTATTTGGCTCCTCGGTCTCGCCATTCTCAAAACTGGACGGATCCTTTTTCTTCCCAGGGAATGGCTCGCCAGCTGCGCTCGCCTTGGCTGCAGCCTTTGCCATGCTACTCAGACCTGCCCTTGGTCTTCGTAGGTGACCGCCCGGACACTTCCGCACCAGCTCATGAACAGAGTCGGATTCGAAGACACAGAAGAAGCAGAAGTTGAATACTCTCCTCAAATACTCGACCGTGACATCGAGCTTCGTTTTGATGATCAGCAACTCTTCGTCGTCTTGTTCATCATCGTATGCACCCTCATCTTCCTCCCCCTCTTCAGCTTCATCTTCAAATTTGATTTCGTCGTCATTGTCTTCGAAAGCGTTCGACTTTTTCGGCTTCGGCGCTGGCTCGAAAGCACCTTGCTCCCGAAGCTTGGCGACCATAGAATCAATTTTGGCAAGCCCGCCTTCCGAAGCGTCCTTCCCAAACTCTCCTTCAAGTTTCGCGGCAACTCGCCGCGCGAGCTCGTAGTCGCGTTCAACGCGTTCGGGAGCGGAGAAGAGATCCCATAACGCTTTCTTTCGAGGTGCGCCTGGTGGATTGTGGACACCTACGTGGCAAGTGAAGTCTCCTCGAATCGGATCCACGATGATTTTCTCGTTAACGAGCTCGAGAGCCTTTTGTGCGGGAGTCTTGCTTGCATCTCCGTTTGCTAGCACCTTGCTGTCTCCCTCTTCACCTTCTTCGGCGTCTCGGCCATCACCTCTTTCAACGTCTTGCATGACATCCGCATCATCTCCGCCAGGATGCAGCATGATCCATCCTATGCGGTGGCATTTCTTCGCAGGATTTGGGTCGCTGAGTGATAGCCACCTGAAGCCTCCTTCCCCTTCGCCCAGGTGCTCCTTGCAGAACTCTTCCACCTTCTCCCTGCTGACATTCGGAGCAAGCGTCTTAATTAGTAAGGCAGGCTGCATCGCTGATTCATCACGAAGGTCCCCACCCTTGGCTGGGAGCAAGTCCAAAACACCGAGAACTTCCCCAACGCCGGTAGCTTCTCCTTCCTCTTTCTCAATCAGGCCGCCAGCACCGTCGCTGTCGCTTTTGTAAATGCCCTCTAGAGTGAATTCGTCGAAGACTCCGTTTTCGATGTCTCTTTCCCATTGCTCATACGCAGCTTGCCTGAATTCCATCAAGCGCGCTCGTATTGGGTCTCTGACCTCGGGCACATATCGTTCCTTGAACCACTCCTCCCCCTTGTGCTGCAAAACGAATTGGCGTGCCATCTTGATCTGGAACTCCGTTTTGTATTGGTCGTAGGCCACTTGGATTTGTGCGCGCTCCTTGTCCCGGTCCTCGCGAGCTTCCCTCTCACCCTTGACTCGATCAGACGGTCTTCGTCCTCCATGTTTGGCTCGCTCTTTTTCCTCTTTAATCTGTTGCTCTAGCCTCCACCAATCCGCAAAAAAGCTAAATCCTGCTTGTGTGTCGAGGGTGATGGGATTGGGGAGCGGATTGACCTTCAATGCAGGCTTGCTCGGATCTTGCCCGGGGACGTATCGATCGATGTTGGCTGCTGTGGGAGAAGGCGCTCGACGGCGATCTTCACGGTCACGAGAAGCGACCTGTCGAGAGTTGTCGTAGTAATCATCTCGAGGGCCACGATCGCGATCAGTGGGCTGATACCGGTCGATAACAATTGGAGAACGGGAGCGGTTTCGAGGCGCCGCTCGACGACGATCGTTTCCGGCTAAATTCCCATGTATTAGCCTATGCGCAGACGCAATGTGAATCGAGGGGTGAAGCTTGTCTCTGGAGCGTTATTTGTCCACTTTACGAGACAGTGCTCATCGACGAGGCGAGCAGATACGTGAGCGCACTCTCCCAGATTCATGAATGCGAGCAGCCCAGAATCGTCGCTCTTTGAATACACCGCTTTACTCTCTGCCGAATTCGTGCGCGCAAAGCTTCACCGTAAAGCTTCACTTTTGAAGACAAGGAACAGGAGAAGCCGCTCAACTCACCAGGAGACCGCCTTCGGTATGACTCGATCGGTCGGTTGTATGACTCCTCTTCCCTGCCATATTTTGAGTTTGGCCTCTCCTCGACCGGGGAGGCATATATCTCGTAAGGATTCATGATAGACGGAGCCTGAGCTCAGACAAGAGGTAGGATTGATTGGCGTGTGTTAGAGTGCATGAGAGCCTATGGCGGCTACTAGGTGATCGCGGGCTCGAAGGGTCTTTTTGAAGAATAAGGAGGGCTAATTGTAGACATGAGTGAGGTTAGATGAGGTCTGGTAAAGAATGGAGCAAGCATGATTCGCTATCAACGAGGACAAAAGTAAGGAGGGCCAGATGAGATGAAGGAAGTAAAAGTCGGCAGCAGAGGGCCGACAAAGGCTCTAGATAGCAGAGAATGACAAGTTTCGCAGAGATGTAGAAGATGTGGGCGATGTGACTCCTGAATCCCCGCAGCCAAGGCAGAACAGGGCTCGAGTGACAGTGAGAACAAAGCTCAAAGTTGAGGGCTCAAGTGAAGGGTGCGGTTTCAGAGAAGAACAAGGTGATCAACCTACAAGGTCAGGGGCGAAAGGTAGTTGCCAGTCGGAGGTTGACGAGTCTGGAGACGTGCAGGAGCCCAACGGAGGGTCGCTGGAGGAGTCAGTAACGTTACCGTGGTTCAAGCCTAGCGCTAAAATAGTTGGCCTTGGCTGTGGGAATATGACGAAGGGAGCTTCCCAGTGCCTGCGAGACAACAGCTCACGGCGTTCAGCTCTTCAATATCCATAACATACATCAGACGTAGCACGACGAAGTAGAGTCACCTAAGACCAGAGGCAGAGGCAATCAAGTAAGTCAGTTGCCTTTGTGTGGCAAGAAAATTTGGTTTCTTTGCCAGCGAGCTTGTGTCCCTGTACGTTATTCTCACTACTGCCGACTGTGGGAGAGATCCATCCTACCTCTAACAATGAGTTACTTTAATTTCGTTACGCTGGCCATGAAGGCCCATACTCTCGCGAGCTACTAACGATGTCTTGAACTACTAGCATCTATCACTCGGACAGCGTCTATCATCAAACAAAAATGTGGTACATCCCTTCGCTCACCCTACCAGACGTCTTCTTCTCCTCGCCGGCTTTGTCAATCCTACTTCCCGTTGCCGGTGGCACAGCTATTGGTTATCTCAGCCGTCCCTCTCAGACTCAGAGAACCTACTTCGCGCTGAAGCAACCACCACTTCGTCCCCCACCGTCAGTCTTTGGCCCGGTGTGGACTGCTCTATATGGTTTGATGGGCTACGCTGCCCATCGAGCGTGGACAGTCGGCATGTCATCAGCAATGCCCAGTGTGGTTGAAAACACTCGTATAGGTGCCACATTATACAGCCTCCAGCTGGGCCTAAACTTTGCATGGATGCCTCTGTTCTTTGTCAAGGGGTGGCCAATTCCCGCGACCGTGGACGTTGTCGCATTGACGGCAACAGTTGGCTATCTGACATACCTCTGGGGTAAGGTCGATGATACGGCTTCATATTGCCTCATGCCATACTTGGGCTGGCTTGGCTTCGCAACATACCTGTGCGTTGGTGCAGGTCACTTGAACGGATGGAACTTTAAAGACAAGATTAAGAGGATGGAAACGAAGCCAGAAGAGACCAAATATGTGGATGAAGAGCCGGAAAGCGGGTCAATGGGTCGCTAGGTCAAGACAGCCCATGATCCATTGGCCGAATTGGAGCCCGGCCTTAAAAGAAGAGCCTGCAGGCGTTGCCAACTCTCCCATTCAGGAATTGTGTTTCTCGGCTGTTTCTCTTTTTCGATTATGTCAGCGAAGAATAGCCCTTCAAACACATCGATGGCGCTTTATGCTCTTGAAGCTACTTGAGACTGCACTATTTATTGACCATCTGCAGCGTCAAGCAAAACCGACTTTGGCATTCGAACCCTGGTGTCTCTGATTTTCGCTAACACATCTGCGACCGCTATCTGGTCACATTCTTGTACAGCTTTCTTTCTACATGCATCCACGTTAATCTGCCTCTCCAATCCATGACGACAAAAGACGGCTATCTCGACAGCTGAAGACCGCTCCAGCGAACATCCAGGAGCCCACCAGCCATTCTGCTCACTCAATTCTTCCACGGCTATGTCTTCTGCACGCTTCAATCAGCGGAATGAGTCTCCGTCTCCATCTGGTCCACCACAAAAGCGAGTCAAGCAGAGTCACAACACAAGCATTGCACATGCAATGGCTAGAGCACCCACAACACATGCCAACAACAACAACAACAACAACAACAACAACAACAACAACAACAACTGTTTTGGCCTTACTAACCTTCCAGAGTCTCCACATACCCCACCCAACGCCCCTCGCAAAGCACGAGATGAGAACCATCCCACCGCATGCAATATCAGCCACAAACCTCTTTTCGACAAGCTCTATAAGGAAGTCCGAGAAGGTATGGAAGAGAAGGGCCTCGGCAAGTCTAGGACCGCTATTCTCAAGTATGCAAGAGAGTGTCTTATCCGACAGGAGAGGCTCCTCGCCAATCGAACGCAAGTCATGCATGATCTAGTCAAATACAATACCGACCGAAACCAAGACATCAAAGATCTGAACGAAAACATCGAGTATTGCCACGCAATGATTAACTACAATGCGGATCAGATTGAGAGGCAGGCTTGTCAGCTCAGTGATCAGGAGAAAGAGATCACGGAGAAGGACGAGATCATCAAGGAAGGGGAGGATCGTATCCTAGAACAACGGAAGCGAAATGGGTATCTGGAGGCACTGTTGGTGGAGCATGGCTGGACTAGAGAGTGGATAGAGTACGCCGTGGAGAGGATGGAAAAGATGGGCGAGGGTGCTAAGGAGGCCATGGAGGTTATTGAAAAGGCTGGATAGCGACGTCGAGCATGAGAACAAGACATCGACTGCGGGGACCATACTGTTGGTTGTTGTATGATTCCCAGCCCAATCGAGCATATCATCGACTAGAAGTCCCACGGAGGCATATTTGACCCCTCCCTGGTAACGCGATGTTTCGCTCTAATAATGTCACTCTATTACAACATCGTGACACGTACAGTGCCCTGTAAACGGCGGCAATGGGAGAGAATGAGGAGTCATACTCCAGAATTGAGCGCCCAACAGCCCAGACCACGTCTGTTTGTAGTCTGAACACATGGTATCAGTTGGGTGATAACGCGGTACACACAGCTTCCGTCAGATTGAATGGCCATGCCGGCGGATGCGAGAAAATGGCAGCAGTGAGTGACAACGCTAGTTTACACAGCGTCAGACACAGACCATGTTGAAGGGCGAAGAGAAAACGAGAGCTTGCGAGAGCCCGTCTGGCGGACCCATTAGGCCTCACCAGCATTCTCCCGTGCATACGTTCCATTATGCCACTTGTTTAACTCAGCCCCGCCTCCGGAAATCAGATCAAGGTCAATAGCGAACTGTAGGTGAGATAAACGGTCGTCATTATTACTATCTGTACAGTATGTGACATGACCACAAACTATAGGAAACTCGTAACGCATAAGTGAGTGTTTCTGGTCAATGTCCCTATCTGAAAACAGGATAGAGAAGGGCAGCGTTTTAATTCCTTCCGGTGTCGGATATTCCTCTAAAGACCATGAAGATGCCACCCGTTGCTGTTGTTCATTCTGAGAAGCTCAGACGTGTGCCTGAGCTGTGCATTATGGAAAGCTGTGTAGGAAATGGGGGTATCTAAAGAAAGAATGGTGCATTGCGATATTGAGTGTCTGACCATGTCAGGCGTGAGCCCGGTCTGTGGCGACTGGTACACTTTGTCTGAAGACAAATCGCAGAAGAAGTATTTAAAAAAGCAGGCAAAAATATCCCAAATCGTTCGAGCACTGGCCAGCAAGCCTCGTAGCAGAGATAGCGAACCATCAGATCCCATTCCACATAAACAACGCTTGCTAAACTGGCAAAAGAGATGCGTGGTAGAGAGAGTGCAAAGTGGAGGTGTCGTAGGTGAGAAGTGGAGGCCAGCCTCATTGCCAGAGTTCATGTCTAGCTCTCGTCCTCCTCCTCATCGTCACCTTCTTCACTGTCTTCGGCACTCTCGCTGGCAATCTTACTCTTCTTCACCGGGGTGTTGTCCTCGAGAGAACTGGCCTTTCGCTTCTGACCTGAGGTAGTATTTTCATTCGATTTGGTAGCTGGTGTTTGGTGGTTCTCGTCGCCTGTCAAGCCTTCTCCCTTCTCCATCGCCGCAACTTCGTCGGCGGTGAGGAAACGACCACCAGGTCCTCGAGGTCTTCTCATGGCGTGGTTATGTCGTGACTCATGTAGATAAGGCTTTCGACCCTTTGAGGTAAGCCTAAGTTGTTCTTCCAGCTTTTGTCGAGCAACGCGTCGCTTGAGAATTCGATGAAACTGTTTCGCGTTGACGTACAGGGGAGACTCTTCAGCACCGCCCGACACAAGCTCTTCAGCTGGCGCGCTTTGCGGAACAGGAGGTTGTGGTGGCGCCATCTGGGAAGGTGGGACAACTTGCCGCTGGACATTGTGGTTCATGACTGGCTGTGATACTTGTCCATGAGGACTAGTAATATGCTGGCTCATTCTCCTTTGCTGCGTCATGGACGGTCCTGGCGGCATCGGGACAGACGATGGCAGAGACGGCATTTGTCCGGAGACCTGGCTGGGCGACCGTGGACCTCGCTCATTCTTTACTTGGACTCCAGGCATTCGTGGCGACTCCCCTGGCTGGCCAGCCATTCTGCTTGCTATGGATTCGTGTTGCATCGGATAAGGATTGAACTGCCCTGATGCTGCAGCCGTTGCCATCGCAGCAGCTGCCTGTTGATGCGAAATGCCATACCCCGGCGGCATGCCAGCTCCGGGTACAGCGTATTGGGGATATCCCATTGAGGGGTGTTGCCCTGACTGTTGTTGGTATTGGTTCTGAGACTGCGAAGGAAGGATAGGAGAGGCATGGTTCGGGTGTTGTTGTTGTTGCATGTGAGGCTGCGGGCCTGTCGGGGAGGTCATCGATCCAACTGTTGGGCCCGCATTCTGGGATGATGTTTGATAAGCACCTTGTAGATGAGGCGCTGCGTGGTGCTGGCTGTGAGGTTGTTGATATTGTGCTTGATATTCCATCATTGATGCAGGGTCGTCGATGGCCGTGAGGACCGCCGACGAGAGACTATAAGACGATGGACGCTGCCGAAGCTTTCACGTGAAGGGCTGACTGGGCAGAGCAGAAAGAAAGCTTGGGGTAGTGTCGGTTCCGTGCCGGCGCCGTCACCACCAATCTTTGTCTGAGTGTGGACCTGAGTGATTCAAAGTGACAGCCTCTTAGAGTACGTTGATGAGATTGCGACAAGCGCGCCTCTGGGGTTGTTTGTATTCTGGGTGGTTGGACTAGGGCGGTTCGAGGACTTGATTCGATGAACTAGTTTTAGAAGGTTGCAGCCTTGGAAGTCGCGTCAGCACCTAGTGCGTCATGCTACGGTCACTGGACCTGGGGGTGGACCAATACTCACTTGGGAATCGCAACGAGTATTGCACGTCCTTCTTTATGGTGACGGTATGGAGATCGTTCTCTTTTCGAAACGTATTCAATGATCTTGAATGTGCGGAGCGACGGGGTTTTAGCGATCGATTACGCACATCCAGTTAGGTGGCCTGCCTAGGTTGGGCTCGAATGCAGCACTGGAGGGTCCTGGTAGCTGCGCCTATTTGATGCGTTGTCACTGGCGAGATGTGTAAGAGCAATTGTGGCGCGGGTGCTCAAGAGGCGAGGAAGGCAGGTAAGTCTGACGCGGATCGGGCCTCGCTAGTTGGGTAGCAATCTGCCACAGGTGATCCCTCCCTTCCTACGGGCCGTATTCAAAGGTGAGGCTGGAGCGTGAGGCTCAGTGGTTGTCTCCCGCTTCGATTCGCAGGTTGTGGTCGCTAAGGCGGGCACTTTTCAGAATTTGCGAGCCAGTCGATGATCAGGGCGAATCTAGAGAAGCAAAAACATTCAACATATTAGCACTGAAGGCCTGCTGCAAGAATATTGACAACAATTGGAGGGGCAAGGTGTTGTGGGTAATGTAAGGGTGGGCGATTGGGGTCGATGCGCTGGCAGTGCGGAAGCCATATGCACGACTAACACACCTTGGTGGATCCTCAGCTGTTGGGGCTTCCAGTGCTATTCTTGTCCTCGGAATCTGTGCCAGACAGATTTCGCAAGACTATTGCCGATTACAGGTGCAGGCAGATTTTGGTGTTGTTTTTTGCTTCAATTCCGGTGCAGATGGTTCAACAACGGATGGCGCTTCCACCAAATTTCCAGCGCTTCTGTTGTCGCAATGTTGCGCAGCTTTGCGCGATGGGACTCGATCGACTGTTGCAAAGCAATTGTTCTTTCCAGTCTAATCTACTTGTTGTTGATGCGACGTCAGACGTGGGCTCTGAAATCGCGTCTGAGAGCCGCGGAAGGTTGTTGCGCTGGCTAATGAGATCACACACAGCTTGTGCGGCGCGAAGAGAATCCTTGGAGATGAGCTCTTCAGCGTAGCCAATGGCGAGTAAATCCAAAAGGCCGGGAAAAGCGATAAGCCTCTGGTTTGTCGACGGTCACCTGATTGAACTTGTCGTACTGTGTTGAAGGTGATTCGTAGAGTTAAGTTCTTGGTGTCAGCGAATCTGGGTGGAAGCCTTGTGATGCGACCGAGGATGATTTGACCGTGGGAATTTTGAAGTGTGGGCCGAGTTGAGATGCGTGCAAATCACACATCAGACGGTGCAAGTTTTTGGGAAGCTGGATGAAGGCGATGATTGGGCGAAAAGTGGAGGATGGAGGACTATTGGTGGACGAGGAAGTGCGTGCGACCCTTGAAGAATGAAAGTTGACGTGTGGTTGGGCAGACGAGATTTTTAACCGGGCGGGAAGGAGAGACGATTTATCGGAAGCCGATGCAAATCACGTCACGTCACGGGCCAGCCGGCAAAGCCACTTATCCTCACACTGCGACGCTTGCTCCACTACTTCCGCCCCCCCCCAGCACTCAAGACCAAGCTATGCCACTGAGCTCGCTGATTCGACGGCCTTGTTCGATCCCAAACAGTAGCCAAATTCTATGAGGAACACTGAAACAAAATGCAGACTGCAACGAGAAGGATCAAACATCAGACAACTCTTCCACAGGACCGGACCAACGTCATGTGACACTACGAGCAAATTAGGCAAGTCCGAGCGAGGAGCGGTGAGGGCGATGGGGGAGGGGGCCTTGTTGGCTCGCTTGGGTGTTTTTCCTGTGTCTCGCCACGCTGTCCCTTTGTCAGCCTCGAGCAGACCACGGCACAGAGACACCCTCAATTCGGGCCAAGTTGATCACTGCCAACGCAGTTGCTGCATCAAAGACAATGGTAACGTTGGGCATGAGCTGCTGAAGTGGCATTGCAAGGCTTGTGACACTCTCATCCTGGTTGGTTTTCCGTCTCGAAATCCACACTTCTGACTGGCTGACGGCCCCCTGTTTCTTCTCCAAGCGTTGACCCGACGCGCTGGGGCTGCCAATGACAGCAGCCAAAACCTGCAATTTCCATGGCATTTTCCGAACATGATTTTCTCATTCGCTGGGCGCTTGACCTTTTTCGCAGATAGCATCATGGAGCCTCTCTTTGACCACTGCAATATCTGCAGTCTTTGTTCTGAGTGCTTTGGCGACATCAGAACGTTGCATCGCCGTTCAATATTCAGAGTTGTGCTCCTTGACTCCATTTTCACGTTGAACTAATGGTTGTGAGCGTTACATCTCTCTTGTAATGTCTCTAACTTAAGGAGGGAACCATCCGACCCTCTCCGTGATGTATATCGACTTGTTACTACTGCTGAAGAACTGTGGTCGCGCATAGTGCCATTCTCCTTAGTGCAGAGCCCACCGTTTGTACTTATTCAAACTCAGTGTTAGGCAATCTTCCTCATGAGCAGAGGGTAGAGAACAATCGAGTTTGGGAACCTCGCCCCAAGTTGATGTCCACAATGATTGTGCCATCAAAAGTCGATACTCTTCATCTAACTTAGTTCATAAATGCGCCCCGGCCCCTGCCACTCAACCTACTTCACTGGCTTACCTCTAGTCTCGCAATGGTCAGGATGGCTACCAGGGAGACGAGAAGACAATCCTGTTTTGAAAAGGCTCTTCAGCACCAACCCTTCCAGACGCGAGTCGCCGATCCACGCCACTTTACCACATACTTTCTCAGGGCCCTGAACTTACTCAATACAGCAGACTCCTGTTGCTAGATGATTTGGCAGCTCGTACAGTGAGACAGAATTTCTGTCCCCCTTTGAGACGTCCCGGATCACGCCCTCCGTAGGACCCACACTACCCTTTTCCTGTCACACTGGACATGCTGAAGGCGGAGGACCAACAAGTCAGAGGGTAGCCAATCGGACCTCTTCGCAAAACCCATCACATCCTACAAGCTTGAAGAAACTGCGCACGGGAATGCCGATCACGATAGTATGAAGGTGTTCCCCACTGACTTATTGATCACTGATCTTTGCCGGGTCTAGTCGATTCTCTTCCATTTTCAGGAGACCAGAAGGTTTCTTCAACTCTCATGCAGATCCAAAACCAGCTGTCACCGCTAGAGCCTCGCAGGGATGCCAGACACCTCCCATCCAACTCACTGCTATGACAAACTCCAAAGTAGATTCACTTGTTTGCAGCTTTCCTCCTATGCAATAGTGCATCTAAGGACTTATCATTGCGTCTGTTGAGTGAGGTCAACAAACTAATCCTTCCCCTTCCCTTACGCTGCCTGATACACCTAGCTAAACCTTCGCTGCGTAGTTATCGCATCTCCTTCTCTTCCACCACCCTCTCTACTCCTATCGTCTAATTTCTCGAATACGCCTGCAACACTCTCTAAAAACAGCACAAACAAACGCAAAGCCTCCTTATTGATTCCTCGGCCAGACGCGTGTCCCTCGGCGGGCCCAGGTGAAAGTCTAGCTCCACTTGAAAACATGCTCGACTGGGGCATCGCCTGGCCAGACACCGAGCAGGTCAAATATACTCGGGGGGAGATTCATCCAGGCTCGTGGCCAGGCAGACAATTTTTTCTCCCTCACCATACCAAAGCCTCTCAAGTTGATTTTGCCGGTGTCCGAAGTTGTCCGACCTTGCCATATTGACCCTTGCCCTCGATCATGAATGCGTCCCATGGCGCCTTGCAGCCCATCCAAGATATCGTCAGCTCTTGGTAAAGGCCTAGCGAACAAAATATATTCTCTTTGGCAGATTCGCCGTGGAATCAAACATCCTACAACGGATTGTGTATATCTCTATCAGCGATTATTCCCCCCCGGTTGACTCGACTTGTTCCTAGGATACCAGCTATTGACCTCTTCAAACAAGAAGAGAAGCAGAAGACTCTTCAAAGTCTCGATCTTTCCCAGTTCTGGCCGAAGGACTTCTCGCACCCCACGAGTCCTCCGATCCACACTTCCTCGTTTACCTTTTGGCTCTACGTGCTGGTTCTTGCCTTGATTTGGATTGCTGCACCGCTCTCCCTTTTCATGTCAATTATTCTACTACTCAAAGATATTAAAACTCGCACCCGCGACCAATCTTCTGCTTCGCAATATCGTCACCTTCCCAGACCAATTCTATCCTATACTGTTCCGTAGCATACTTCATCCTCAGATGCAAGTTCTCTCAGCCAACGCCCGTCAAGCACTCTTCTTCAGAAGTCGCCTTTTGGAGAACGTATTTGTAACAGATAACGGCGCGATTCACCAGCACCGTTACCGCCAAAGGGTTTGTCTGCTATGCTTTGAAGTACGCTCGTAATGCACGCCGTTGTCGATCAATGCCCATGTCTTATGCTCGTCGCTCATCCTTGTATCATGCCAGCCAAAGTGCATATCTACCTCACTTTAGGTTGTACCAGTTCCATCAACCTCGCCTAGTCGGCAAGCACCTGCCTCAACATTGACAGGAAAGATGGCTGCAACTTCAGTACTTCCGTCACGACCGGCTTCTGTGGCTCGCCTGCCGTCCGCCTCAGTCGATCTTGAGCCCTCGTCCTCCGTCTGCGCTCCGCTGCGATAGGGTCAAGTTCATCTTCGGCTTCTTCATCTTCGCTTGAGGAGTCGTCCTCATAATTTTGTAGATCTTGCAGGTCCATCTAATATCGCAATTCGTCAGCACGTCATGAAAGTTGAGAAAAAGAACAATGAATGGGAAACAGGGCTAGGCATAGATGGAACACCGCATTCCAGTGGGAACGTATTTTGCATGTTCAAAAGTAAGAGCACTCTTTTATCAGTAGGCTTGGAAGGCAGCGGAAGTGCAACAACAGGAGCTTTGACTTACCTCGTTTAGCCCGAAGTCACTACTCTTAAACGCCATACTGCCTGGAATCGGATTCGCTACGCCTTGGCCGGTGCCCTCGGCCGCCATCTTCTGCCTGGTCTTATCCTGATGCCACTTCTTCCTAGCCTCCTGCCATCTGATCAATTCATTTATCTCCGTTATGCACTTTTCCTTGTCCACTTGCCCCAAATCGATTGCGCCCTGGACAAGCGCATTCATATCTAGCTTCCCACCACTCGGACCCTTGCGGAGGAAATTCAATATATCCTCCAACCAGGCCATCAACGCGCCGAAGAGCCCATTGTCGTGGATATGTACTTCGTGCACAAATTTGTAAAAGTTGTGCTCGTGCCTAGCACACAGGTCGATGAAGCTCTGTACAATCTGATTCGGATCAGCTGAGACATCCTGGCACCGTGCTTTCTCAATCACAGCAATCCCGTCATCGGCGAAGACAGCAAAGTCCGTGATGCTGCTGTATACATTGGCGGATTTGTACACTCGGACAAGAGGTTCGTAGAAGATACTGAAGAGGTCACGGAATAGCTGGAGAGTGGTGGGCTCTTCAATCATGGAAGCCATCATGACTTTATCGCGCTGGCGTGTGAGGAGTTTGAGGAGTTGTTTCAGGTAGGCGAAGAGCTGTGCGCCCTGTTTGAGTTCGTCGTCAACACTGTCGACGGCATTGTTCCATGCAACATATGCGTTGAACACTCTTTCGATTTGCGGGGGAGTGAGTTCAGGAGTGAAGTGATCGGATCGGAGAATGGTGACTACTAGGTCGACATCTTCCTCCGAAGCTTCATCGCGGAGAATGTTCTTCATATCTTCTTCAGCTTCCACAAATGCTTTCATTTTGCTGACAAGAACCGGGTCGCCAATTTTCAAGACCAATGCATCAATGGATCTTTGATAAGCCCTGACACCGTCACTTAGAGTCATCGAGAATATTCGCTGCAGGAGGGATCGGGCTCCGAAGGGTTGCGCCAAAAAGAGATCTAGGACGCCGGCCATCACGGCTGCTGGGTTCGCGATTCGGATGACGTTCTTCAAGAGCGCATAAGGTAGCAATGAGTGTATTCTTTTCGCTTGCGCAAATATCTCGGGCGAGTTGTCTTCTGCGAGAAATAAATGGTAGACTGTGGCAGCAACTTCAATTCGAAGCCACTCCGCAAATTTCTTGTACTCCATATCAAGGTCTTCAATCTTGTCTTTGATTTTGATCTCTTGGAATAGCTTTGTCAGACCATTTCTCTCCACAATCTCTCTCCGAAACTTCTCCATGTAAACGTCGAGCTCGGCAGCTCGTTGTCTGGCAATCTCATAAAATCGCCTCTGTTCTTCGATCCGCATTTCGTCCATTTCTTTTCGCCTTTCAATGTCCAGAAGCTCTTCCTCATTAAGCTTCACAGGTCGTAGGCTGAGGAAATCAGTCATAGCCCTCGATTCGGCAATCTGGGCATTCTGGAGAAACGTGCGCAGGAAGGCTCTTAGAGACACCCTTTGGTCTTCTCGATGCAAACGCACCGTCTCGCGGGATGGGCTCGACTCGGTAGAAGTTCGTTGTCGAGGCGAAGACGTTCGTTGTCGAGGCGAAGAAGCTCCTTGTCGAGGTGAAGAACCTGGAGTCAGGGATGCCCGGGAGCCCATTCGCCTATGTGCCATGGTCACCAGATTGCGTGTCGAGCTGTTGTCATCAGCGTAATTCGTTGACTGTGTCGAGGCGGAGGAGATCGAGTCATTGTCATCTTCGGCCACACCGGCACTTAGAAAGTTTGCTGTCGTGGATGTCTTGTTCTTCCGTGGTAATGGTGGCAGCACCTTGCCGGGTAATTCTATCCTTAGCTTCTTGTGTAGTTTTTGAAATTCCCCATATCGTCTACCAATATAATATTCTGGTCGTCCTGCTCTGCGTACCCGAATAAGAAATTCAGCATGTTGATGGTATCGAACGGTTCTTTTAACAGAAGTTGTCCGTACACCGGCAACGTTAACGTCCCAGCCATTTATGAAATTTCCCTCTGGCATATTGACCATCAAGCCCTGCTCCTGTGCACCTCGGTCGACAACCTCCAGCTCAGAGAATCGTATTCTTTCTTCATAACCAGATGCTGTAGGTATACCCGAGACCATCATCAACTCGACCAGCTTTTCTGCTTTCTGTGCCAGCTTTCTCCGCTTCGTCTCTTCCAACCGATCTTCTGAAGACGAAATATGCTTGTTGGCGAATGACTCGAGGAAAACTTGAAGCTTGTCCTGCCAAAACTCCTTCTCCTTCGCCTTGTCAAGGAAGGGAAAGTTTCGGACATGGTTGACAAAGATATAGCGTAGGATAGGAAGTTCAGAGTCGACAGGGGACACCTCCCCAAAGTCTGACTTGAACGGGGCGCCAAAGCGTCGAAGAGCCGTGGGGCTGTTCAATTCTTGGATCTCAGCATGAACTTCGCGTGATATAAGCTCTCTCTTGAGGTAGTGCTCTTGCTTCCCCGTTAATATTTGCCCCGATGGAGGTAAGAATTGTTTCGACTGGGTCGAAGCTGCGTGTTCAAGCTTGGCCGTCGGAACTGGCCCGATGGGATCTCCGTTCGCTGGTGCTGATATTGGCGCCGGGAGATTCTGTTTTGACGGTTCTGTATCCATTGTGAGATTGTCTGGCACGCTTGGAAAGTGGTGGGGAGTCCCGAAGAAAAGGTTGCGCAGGAGTAGCTCTTAAGATACTCTGCTTGGCGACGCGTACTTTAATCTCGTTTCAGTTCCGATTCCACGGGCGTCATACCTTGGCAGATGCAGGGCTGAGCAAAACGATTAGCCACGCCGGCGACGTTCAACTAGGGACGTCTGATCACCGCGCCTCCTCATTAGCTGCGATTTTCTTAAGCCGCCCCGCACTTGGCATGCCACATGTGCCAAAAATCCTCCGACCGCCGTTGCTGAGAAGACAGCGCAGAACGTGGCTAGTCGGCTATCAGGTCTACCGGAGCATCTGAATACGAACGAAGAGGACGAGCATACTGGGAAAACACTTGAGCGTCTTAAGAAGCGTTCCAGAACTTCCATCTATTATCTAAGAACAGAGCTTCTCGTCATGTGAGGGTTACTGGTGAAAAGCGGTGAGAGCCTCTGCAAATGATGAGAGAGCCCGCAGCAGTCGACATGGAGACTTATCCAAGTTCATCAGTCCCTTACAGCGCAAAGCTGTTATGTTACAAAGGTTACCTGAATATCCAACACATCATGTTGCCGTCACGTACTGTTTTGCACCATGTGAGCACGAGTTGTATCATGTGTGCAGGAGTTATGTCATGTGTGCAGGAGTTGAGTCATGTGTGCACGTAGTTGTATCATGTGTGCATAAGTTGTATCATGGCTGTGGCAGTATCGACACGTCCCATGAACTGAATTCTGCTGGCAACTGGGAGGGGTATATCATTATGCTGATGCTACATATGCGGCCGATTGAAATGGCTTGGACGGCAGCAGGACAGCCCCCCGTCTGGCGCTTGTTTTGAACCAAGGCCTTCAAGACCAATTTCGCCTTTCGTTGCTGTTGATAGCCACTGTTGCATCCCTAGAAAGACAAACTTCTTGGGGACTCTAAGGGTTCTTCATACTGATATCTGCTGAACCTTTGAAAGGCTGATAAACGCATGCACTGACTTGTTAGTGGATTGAGTAATAGTCTGCTTGAAATATCGTGTAGCTTTGAAACGGATGTCTCAAGTCACCGAAATTATTCGCATATATGGACCGCGATGCTGTCTAGCCTTCTCGGCTGGAACAACCGTGAGTGGAAATTGTAAGAATGTGATATCATTTAACATACGGATACATATGGACAAGTTTGCAGTTGAGGGCTTATCCGGAATAGCAGATTCTTGTGCCCACTGTCTGTGAGAGATGTGTGCCTGTAAGAGATGCGTATCTGTGAGAGATGCATGCCTGTGAGAGGTATACGCCTACGAGGAGCGAGGCCATTTGGGGGCCCAAATGGTAATCTGAATTGATTAATGAGACGTGTATGTCCCAGGCGGACATCTTATAAGCGGGCATCTCCCGTAGAGGGCATCTCATAGGCGTGCATCTTCCATAGACGGGCATCCCCCATAGGCTATCTCACAGGTGTGTCTCTCATAGGCGTGCATCTCCCATAGACGTGCATCCCCCATAGGCCATCTCATAGGCGGGTCTCTCATAGGCGTTCATCTCCCATAGATTGGCATCTCATAGACGTGCATCCCCCTAGGCCATCTCATAGGCGGGTCTCTCATAGGCGTGCATCTCCCAAGCGCGCATCTCACAGGCGTGGTTAGCGTGCATCTCTCCCATAGACGGGCATATCATAGGTGTCATAGGCCGGCGTAGTTAGCGTGTGTCTCCCATAGGCCATCTCATATGCATTATAGGCGTTATAGGCGTGGTTAGCTGCTGAAGTTTTGGGGATCCCGTCTCGAATAAGGTATGCGGGAAGATGGCATGACGATAGCTGATGGAAAATAATAGAACGATTATGATTGGAGCCGAGTTCGGTGGGCTAGCGAGACTTTTGTAAATTATGCGAATATGAAGATTTTGGGGAGCTTGTGATGGCACTTGATTTCGCGGCCTAGAAGATGAGTCATCCACTCAGCTAGTGCCCTAGGCTACCTGCTATGTCTTAGCAACCCTTCATGTACTTAAGGAGTTCTATTCAATCGACGCACGAGTCCTTCCATCCATTACAGCGTCTGATAGGATGATATTGGCTGGGAAGGCTTTCTCGAATTTCAAATTTTGGGGTTTTGGGCCTTTTTGTCACTCTACCCTACCGTACCGAGGCAAGCGCAGCGGGAACCGATCCGAAAACGAACTAGAGGGGATCCCCCATTGGAATCAATGACACTCTGACTTCGCTCCCTAGCCTCACATTGTCCCACGGGCCTCTGTCTTGTCCTCTATTGCAGCGCTGTTACCAAAGATGCGTCCAAATGGCCTGCGGAGCTTTGCTCCAGCAGCAAAGGCAAGGAGATCGTGATTGAGAGATACCGGGAATCACCACTGACCATGGCTTTTAGTTCTCGCGGAGCTGGAAACCCTCATCGAGATCTTTCACCTCCACAAGATCAGCAGGTAAGCTACTATATGGCTCGAAGGCTAGCAGCATACTGACCCACCTGACAGCTCGGATCATTGCCAATCGGCCACTGAGGGCCAAAGAAGCCTCACCTTTTGTCTCATCTAAATATCCAGTCATTGTACGTGCGGAAACGAAGTTGGTGACTTCGACAAACTCACAGAACACCTAGGATCACGAATATGATGCTGTCGTTGTTGGGGCAGGTGGTGCAGGACTGCGTGCAGCCTTTGGGCTCGCAGAAGCAGGGTTCAATACTGCATGCATATCGAAACTCTTTCCTACTCGAAGTCATACCGTTGCTGCCCAGGGAGGCATCAACGCCGCGCTCGGAAAGTGAGTAGACACATATTACGAGTGTGTATTACTGGCGCTAACTAAGGCTCAGCATGCACAAGGACGACTGGAGATGGCACATGTACGACACGGTAAAGGGCTCAGACTGGCTAGGCGATCAAGATGCAATCCACTATATGACAAGAGAAGCACCTCAATCAGTCATCGAACTCGAAAGCTACGGATGCCCCTTCTCGCGAACAGAGGATGGCAGGATCTATCAAAGAGCGTTTGGTGGACAATCGCAGGACTATGGCCATGGGGGTCAAGCATACAGATGCTGTGCAGCCGCAGACAGAACAGGTCACGCTCTTCTACACACCCTCTATGGTCAATCACTCGCCCACAACACGAATTACTTTATCGAGTACTTCGCCCTCGACCTGATTATGGAGGACGGCCAATGTAAAGGAGTCGTTGCCTACAACCAGGAAGACGGTACATTACACCGATTCCGCGCCCACAACACGGTTTTGGCCACCGGCGGCTATGGCCGAACGTACTTCAGCTGCACATCTGCACATACCTGCACAGGTGATGGTATGGCGATGGTGGCTCGAGCTGGCCTACCGAATCAGGATCTAGAATTTGTACAGTTCCACCCAACCGGTATTTACGGAGCTGGCTGTCTTATTACCGAGGGTTCTCGAGGCGAAGGTGGCTATCTCTTGAATTCGGAAGGAGAACGGTTCATGGAACGCTATGCTCCAACTGCCAAGGATCTTGCTTCGCGAGATGTAGTCTCTCGATCCATGACCATGGAGATCCGTGAAGGTCGTGGTGTCGGCCCGGATAAAGATCACATCTTCCTGCAACTCAGCCACCTGCCAGCCGAGATCCTCCACGAGCGACTGCCAGGTATTTCCGAGACTGCGTCTATCTTTGCTGGTGTCGACGTTACCAAACAACCAATCCCCGTGCTGCCAACTGTGCACTACAACATGGGCGGAATTCCTACGAAGTACACAGGGGAAGTTCTTTCAGTTGATGGGAACGGCAATGACAAAGTCGTCCCTGGTCTTTTCGCTTGTGGCGAAGCCGCCTGCGTCTCCGTTCATGGTGCGAATCGCTTGGGAGCGAACTCGTTGCTGGATTTGATCGTCTTCGGTCGTGCTGTATCTCATACTATCCGTGATAACTTCACGCCTGGTCAACCACATACGGAGATTCCAGCCGATTCCGGTGCCGAAGCTATCAACACCCTCGACAAGGTCCGAACATCCGACGGCCCAAAGTCCACCTTCGAAATTCGGGCTGCCATGCAGAAGGTCATGCAAACTGATGTCAGCGTCTTCCGAACGCAGGAGTCCCTAGACGAAGGCGTCAAGAAGATCAACGAGGTAGATCAGATGTTCCACGATATCGGGATCAAAGACAGGAGCATGATCTGGAACTCGGATTTAGTGGAGACACTTGAGCTTAGAAATCTGTTAACTTGCGCGTATGTATAGCCCGTCCTGAGGAAGGCCATATTTGAATGAGCTAATGATTCTCGCAGTACGCAAACAGCCGCTGCTGCTGCTAACAGGAAGGAATCGCGTGGTGCCCATGCCCGAGAAGATTACCCAGACCGAGACGACAAGAACTGGATGAAACATACCTTGACTTGGCAGAAGACTCCACATAATCGCATTGATATAGGGTATAGGTCCGTGGTTGATCACACGCTCGACGAGAATGAATGCAAGGCGATCCCACCATTCAAGAGGACTTACTAGAATGGTAACAAGCAAGCCTTTAGCGAATGCAAGACAGGGGTGTCTCACTGATGAGCCAGTGCAAGCATTTACATCTCGCTTGGGCGACTGTTTAGCTGGTAGCCATCTCATATAGGCATGCATCTGTCATAGGCATACATTTCATATAGGCGTGCATCTCTCACAGGCATGTATCTCTTGCAAGCCTATATCTCTTACTAGCACGTAACTATGAGACGAAAAGATAGGTGGTGGTGCTGGTAGGTAATTGGGTTTTGGGCCTTTTTGTCACTCTACCTAATTCTATGCTAACATTTGCATACCCTCTAAATGGTATCGGCCTGAAACTCCCGCTGATGCTAGAATATCCGGATTCGCCCCAACTTCCAAAAAGCCATCTCCACATTGCCATGCTATGAGACCGAAGGCGATGTGCGCTTAGCATCGATCGGTACGAGATTCTCAATTGTACTGCATGTAGGTGGCAGTCGAGTTGAACTTCAGGTTGCCTTTGATGACCTTATCAACTGCCGCAAGGAAATCCTTCTCCGTTGCGACCTTTCTCCTCGCTCGAATTGCGAACATCCCAGCTTCTGTCGCAACACTTCGAAGCTCGGCTCCCGTCGCATTGGGACACAGTCTTGAAATAAGCTCCCACCGAATATCGCGCTCCACTGACATGCTCTTCGCATGGATGCGGAGGATATTTGCACGCCCGTCAAGATCAGGTAGAGAGAACTCAATCTTGCGGTCAATACGACCTGGTCTCATGAGAGCAGGGTCCAGTGTTGACGGTCTGTTCGTTGCAAACATCACCTTAATGTTTCCTCTCGAGTCGAAACCGTCCAGCTGAGTGATGAGTTCCAGCATGGTTCTCTGCACTTCATTGTCTCCACCAGCGCCATCATCGAAGCGCGCACCTCCAATAGCGTCAATCTCGTCGAAGAATATGATGCAAGCCTTCTTCGTCCTTGCCATCTCGAAGAGTTCCCGCACCATTCGAGCACCCTCGCCCACGTATTTTTGCACAAGTTCGCTACCAATGACTCTGATGAACGTTGCGTCTGTCCTGTTGGCAACTGCTCTCGCACACAACGTCTTGCCTGTCCCAGGAGGTCCATAGAGAAGAGCGCCCTTTGGAGGGTCGATACCGAGGCCAACAAATCGCTCCGGTGATAATAGTGGCGTTTCAACAACTTCTCGTAGCTTTTCGATCTGATCCTTGCAACCACCAACATCACCGTACGTGACGTCTGGCTTGTCCTCGACCGTCATCATAGTGACACTAGGATCAATCTTTGGAGGTAGTGGAAGCAAGATCTGGTATTTGTTTCGATCCACGCCAACTCGCATTCCTTCTTCGATGTCGGTGGGACTCACTCTCTCCCCTAGGTTGACTACAAATTTGGCGATCTGCTTGACGTTGATGACATATTTGCTTTTCTCGCTATCCTTCTCGTCTTGGATGATCTTCGTACAGCGGGCAACCTGGAGTGGCTGCTCTTCTGACATGCGCTGCCGATCGGCGGCAATATCCCAAAGGTGTGGAGGCGCGAGTCCTGTATCGGATTCCTTGCCCAACGTTAGAAAGTCCTGAATTCAGCCTGTCGTTTGTAGCGTACCTTGACTCCAATTTTCTCGTTGACGCTTGTTTGCTTCTCTTTGATTTGCTTTTCGAGCATTCGTAACCCGGCGGCGTAGGGAGCTGCTCCATAGGTCTTTAGTACTTGTATATCCCTAGAAATAGATTAGAAATTGCGTCGAGTTCGCGCGAACTAGCTTCTTACTCATCCGTGAGAGGCGTGATCTTCTTTTCTGGCTCCTCATCGTCCGCGAAGTTCTTTGTATGCTTCTCCCAATTCTGGCCTGTTGCAGAAGGCATTTTGGGTGACTGAGAAGACTGGATTGTTTATGTTGATGGGTAAGCGTTGTGATGACTTCGGAGGGTTGAACGGGAAGATGGAGGACGGACAACGCCTTCATACTGCGTGCCTGGCCGACAGATGGGCCCCAGTCGCGCTAATCGCGGCAGCTTTTCCGAAGAAATTATTTCGAAAACGCATTGCAGATCATGAGGGCATTTTGACTCTCGCGGACAGCGTGCAACAAGGAACTGCATGCCAATATCAGTTAACCACTTTCCTCTGTCCCGCAGGCTGACGTGACTATCATTTCATCCAGTATGGCGGCAGCTCTAGGAATCCAAGGTAATGTTGGAGGAGGCAATGCAGCGTTCAAAGTAGGTTCTTTGCAAGTGTGCTTGTCGTGGCTGATATTAACGAAGAGCACAGGACAAGGAGAAGCCTATGGCTGTGCGCAGCGCGAACATTATGGCTGCAAGAGGTTTGCTCTCATCGACCTCCCTTTTCATGTTTACCTGCTTATACCGTTTTCTAGCTGTTGCAGATGCGATCCGGACCTCATTAGGCCCCAGAGGCATGGACAAAATGATACAATCAGGAAAAGGGGAAACAATCATCACCAACGATGGAAACACTATGCTGAAGAGTATGAGCGTTATGCACCCGGCTGCGAAAATGCTAGTCGATCTAAGTGCGGCACAAGATGTCGAAGCTGGAGATGGAACTACCTCTGTGGTTGTAATCGCCGGAAGCTTGTTGGGGGCAGCAGATCGTCTTTTGGGCAAAGGCATACACCCTACAGTCATATCAGAAGCATTTCAGCGAGCTGCCGCGGCAGCTGTCAAGACCCTCGAAGACATGTCACAACCTATCTCACTGTCAGACCGAACCACCCTTCTACAAGCAGCTTCAACGTCTCTATCTTCCAAAATTGTCGCTCAGCATTCCGGACTTCTTGCCCCGATGGCGGTTGATGCGGTCCTAAGAGTCATAGATCAAAAGACAGCCGAGAATGTCGACCTGAAAAACATCCGAATCATAAAGAAAGTTGGCGGAACAATAGAAGACTCAGAAATGATCGATGGGCTCGTGCTAAATCAGCAAGTCATCAAGAGCAGCGGCGGCCCGACGCGCGTTGAGAAGGCTCGCATAGGCCTCATACAGTTCCAGCTCAGCCCTCCAAAACCCGACATGGAGAATCAGATCGTAGTCAATGACTACAGACAAATGGACAAGATTCTTAAGGAAGAGCGCACATACCTCCTCAACATGGTGAAGAAAATACAGAAGGCGAAGTGCAACGTGTTGTTCATCCAAAAATCTATCCTCCGAGACGCGGTCAATGACCTGTCCTTACACTTCCTGTCCCGCCTAAAGATCATGGCAATCAAAGACATCGAACGAGACGAAGTCGAATTCCTCTGCAAAAGCACTGGCTGTAAACCAATCGCCAACATCGATACATTCACCGAAGACAAGCTCGGCAGCGCTGACCTGATCGAAGAAGTGCAGTCCTCTGGCTCACGTTGGGTAAAGGTCACAGGCATTCGCACGGCATCACCTCATAATCAGACAGTCTCAATCGTCGCTCGAGGAGCAAACAGTCTTATCCTTGACGAGGCTGAGCGATCACTTCACGATGCTCTCTGCGTCATCCGCTGCCTTGTCAAGAAGAAGGCGCTCATCGCAGGCGGTGGTGCACCAGAGATCGAAATTGCACACGCATTAGCGAAGCGGTCCCGGGAGCTGACAGGTACAGAGGCAATTTGTTGGAAGGCGTTTGCAGATGCGATGGAAGTCATACCCACAACGCTAGCGGAGAATGCGGGATTGAACAGTATTAAGGTTGTCACGGATCTCAGACACAGACATGATATGGGCGAGAAGAATGCTGGAGTCAGCATAAGGAGTGGAGGTGTCAAGACCAACATTGCAGATGAGAAGGTTCTACAGCCGCTGTTGGTGAGTACGAGCGCGGTAGAGTTGGCAGCTGAGACGGTGAAGATGATTTTGAGGATTGATGATATTGCATTGTCAAGATAGCATCAACGGCTCTTGGGAAATTTAGCGGGCATGAAAAGTGCAATGATACCCTCCAGACGAGAATTGAGATCATGAGTTCGCCTCCACTCCATTTCTTCCAACGACCGTGTGAAGAAGAAAGGCTGCATGTAGGTCCTCGAGTTTGTGTGTATGGGATTCGCGTAGCTGCCCGTGAACACTGATCCTTCCAGCTTTCATTTATTGATTCACGCCAGAAGACCAAGCAATAAGCTTTATGTACTTGAAGCTCTTCTATCAAGGGCGCTGACTCATCGAGACCTTCACACATGCGATGATCTGTCTCTGCGGACTTGATCTGTAAGTCAGGATTTGGAGAGTCGTATGGTAGATTGTGACTGGTCTTCGAATTACCACTCGCCTATGTGGCAAAGTTCCTCGCTCCTTCCAGTTTTCGAAACTCTAGTCAGTAGTAGCATAGTGTCTCGTAGAAATCGTCTCGGATTTGAGCCGTACTCAAGAACACATCTTCCGCGATGATTGCAATGGAGGCCATTCCCTTGAGCAGAGTGACGCACGTGTATATAACATTTGGCGACCCTGTCCATCAACATGAGTTGGTCGCGTTCTGGAACTGGTCCTGCCATGCCACTTCTCACGTATACAAAGGCTTGAATTGTGCTTCTATGTCCTTGGTGAAGATGGACTTGAATTTTTCATTGTCGTTCTCCCTGTTCGGCGACGTGAACAGAGGCTTGAATTTTGCTTCCAGACTCGCCATGTTCATAGGCTCTCTGCGGTACCGTTCAAGAAGACCGACACGCCATTCCTGAAAGTTGCGAGCGGATTGTGGAAGGAATGTTGTACTCTGCTTCAGCATTGTCATAAACTCTTGAAGGACTGACGACGGAAGGTAGAGCTCCTCAACCGAGTTGCTCTGCTCTTTTAGCAATTTTTGAGGGTCATCCACTGATTGATAGAAGATCTTCATGCCTACGTGAGGCATCGGCGTGCTTTTAGAACTCGAATAGAGCAGAGCCGGGTTAAATACCCAAAGCTAGCTTGACGTCAGCATAGATCTCCCTCATCCTGGAGGTATCAAAGCTCACTAGAAAGCCTCCGGCTGTGCCACTCGGACCGCTGTGTAGCACAAATCTTCGTATCGCCTGAGATTCGATCAAGGCAAGTAGTTGAGCACATACGAAAGTCGTTGCGGGAAAGCTCTGCCAAGAAGAAGCATCACCAGGCTTTAGACCCACCCGTGACTTATACAGTCTCCAGCCTTCGGCACCCTCATCTGCAAGTCCGAGCAAACCATGGCATCCTATGCAACAAAGATCTCTCTGAACTTTGTCGGGAGTATTGGAGCTGACCTATTTCAGTCAGCGTTCATGTCCCTCAGTATATCCCACTGGCTGGTAGGCTTCAAAAGCTCAATGGAGAAACAGCGAGGACAGCTTGGCTAAATCAGCGGAAAATCCATCTCACAAAGGAGGATACTCTCGCCACAAGCCTGAGCGTATATGTCTCTCTAGGGTGATTGTATCGGCGACCAGGCCATGGGTGCCTTCAATCAGCGCAGAAAAGGTCTCCTTCTTTTCACCCAGTATTATGGCAAATGATGCATCCAAAATTGAGAAGGAGGCAACCAACGTTGGAAAAGTCTCGTTGTTGCTTACCTGGATATTGTGACAATCCTGTGAGTCGATCAGGACGGAGGAGATATCAAGAAGTCCTGTCTTTCGGGCAGCGGTTATGCGGCTGGAAGGAGCGTAGCCTTTTCCACTTGCAGCTTTTGCACCATCTGAGTCCGTGGGCTCGTCGTGAGGTTTGTGGCAGTGCCATAGATCCATCATTTCCGCCCAGCCTTCGCTGGGAAGGTCTTTCCACGTCGTAATGTCTCCAGGCTTAATGATCTCAATCTCACACTCTTTGCAGCGAATACTGGTGTCCACTTGCAGATCTTCAGCAAGCCACGGGTATTCGTTCAGGCTCTTCAGCTCATCGAGTGAAGGCAGGCCTGCAAGATCTTCAAGTTCGAGGCGAAGAGAGAGGTCTAGCTTTCTCTCCGCGGGAATGGTCACATCAGCTTTGCCACCAACTCCGGTTGGGAGAAACATGCTTGCTTTGTCGCCATTGTGTGAGACTGTGATCATTCGTCGATCGGAGGAAATCTCAATCCTTGTTTCATCCTCCTGGGTTGTTTGCAACGACGCATAAAACGAGATCTGGCCAATGTGCGCCAAAATCTCGGCATACAGGTAAATCTCTGACATAACCACAGAGGATTAATGCTCAGTAAGACCTCCTACTGGTGGTCGCTGTTAGAGAAGGTGTGGCTGGTCGACGTTGTCAATTCGGTTGATTTTATCTTGCTAGATCGACGGCTATTCTTGCCTGACGCTAAGAACTGACGCCACTGAAAAAGATATTTTTCTTTGCCCCCCTTTCCTTTGCAAGAAATGATCTTTTCTTTGATTGTAGATTTTCTTACCGCCTACAACAATACTTGTGGCACACAAACCTCAAAAAGAACGCCATGTAGTATACTCTTTATCAAGCAATACCTAATCACGATGGGATAGTTGGTTAAGCCTGAACTGCAAGCACGCAAACATCGCTTCGAGGCACAACAACATCAAGGTCAGCGCTCGTCATTATACCAAGTCCTCGTTGTTACTCGTTACACCAATTATTCTGAAATCACACAAGTCCAGCTCGCCCTCTAAAGAGTTCTGTCCTTCCAAGCCTCTAGCCTGTGTGAAACCACACCATTCCACCTCGTCAATCCCGCTCATCCCCAGCTTCTAAGCTCATCGAGGCATGTTGATTTGCTCCTACGCTAGTACGGTCAGCTTAGGTACGCTTTCATATTTGTCTAACGCACCCGAATGTCTTGTAACACCTATCAACATGCGTGGCCGCACTTGTGACACCTGGTTCCTGGCACAACCCATACCTCCTGTCCTCGGTTCTTGCACACAGGACATCTTACTCCTGGCATTTTCTTCCGTACCGTCAGCATGTCATCCTGCAACTGTGGGTGGCGAGGTCTCTTACCGGAGCCTTCCAGTTCCATGGTGGCATCTGTGAAAAGTAGGTGCTGGTCATCAAACCCCCCATTTCGGCTTTGTCCTTATTGCTGCGTGAAAGTGGTTGAGATTGACTTGGAAATGGGTCTGTTTGTTTTCAAAAGTGTTATCGAGGAGGTCCGAGAATGAAGGAGCATGGAAAGTTCTTAAAGTACCTGTTCAAAGAGCATACACGGTGCTGTACCTGTGGCCAGGCAACTCGTATCCGGCTCTCATAGATTACCCTGCGTTTCGATCTACCCTCACAGTGCCTCTGATATGTCTGTCGATGCAGTCCTCAACACAATGCAATGCGGCTACCCGAGAGCAACTCAGTGTCAACCATACCATAGGTGGAGCCAGCCTCAACAAAATTCGTGAAAAGAGTTACGACTGGCATCGGCTTGCTTCCGAGTTTCATTTAGTTTTTGGATAGCACAGCCGCATGCAAAGCTTCAGACCTCCTTTGAACCTTTTGCTCGTTTGGTCATAGGGGCTTCCTTGAGCATGGAGTCCTGACGACAGCAGTAACTGGTGGGATCGCATCCGATTCCCCGTGTATGTCCGCCAGTCGGCGAGAAATAATATCCCCATTGTTCAGGCGTGGTAAGCCATTGAGGCTGGCCAGATTCAACGAAGAGCGCTAAAATATCAACAGGCTTGTGGAACGTTGTGCAACTGGTTGGCTTCGGAAACCGGGCCTCATGTCCCGACCAATCTGTCCAAAACAACCGTATTTGAAGGGCTGGGAAGTGGAGGCCGATCGCGAACGTTGTCGGTTTTGCACGCCATCAAATAAAGTTTCTGCACGATCTCCCACATCCAAAGCTGCGGGACTGTTAGACCTTAGCCCAAGGAGGGGCTGAAATCTGACCCATCACTTTCTCAGAAGACTTAGCGGTCGATTTGAATGGCTATCCGGAAATACCTCCAGGACAGAATTCATGGAGGGGTGCAATGTCCAAATCGGTCTGTACAACAACCTGAAATGGCCTGCTCATCGTGAATTTCTGGCCCAACACTAGCGCATAAACCGACGATCACGACAGCTAGTCGCTTTGGAAGGGTTCTTCACAAGGCTTACCCGTGTTCAGCAGGCGTATGCTGCAAGTCAAATGAACTAAGCTAGCGCATTTTTAGATCGACTCCAGATCACGATAGTGCGCGATCGACTATGCATCAAAGGTGCACGTGTCTAACTCGGGACGATTGTTAAGTAGATCGATTGCCGAGCATTCGGTTTGGGGTCCGATTGAATGCGAAGCCAGCTACTTTACCCTACATTAGAGCACCCAGTGCTTTGGTCAAGGACACAGTGGCGGTGCTACCTTGCATAGCTTCGCCGAAGAAAGCAGTCGCTTCTCATAAAAGGAACTTATGCGAAATCGCATGTAGCAGTTCCCGGTATCCCTCTCGCTTATGCATTGCGCATATGACGTTGGCAAGTGGGCAAATGGGCAAATAGCAAATGGCGGTCTGGTTTGGGGTGGTGCTAGGTTGCAGGACTGGGGCCTCACATGCCAAAAGCTCATGCGGGGAACAACGACCGTGGCTCCATTTCGGGGCTTGGCGCAGCTCCGTGACTGGCGTAATAGGCTCTCTACTCGTAATCTTGTTGTTCCTCGGATTGTGGCTTGAACCTGCCGTCCCGCACAAGCCAATATCAAAGGCTTTGCAGTGAGACATCTCTCCACCGGGTGGCTACTCTTTGCATCCGGGACCAGTACCAGTGCGCCCTTAGCCATGGTCGCCTTACGAAAAATCCTCCGACTCGCTAGCTTACCTTAGGACAAGATCTTGGACAGCTTGACTAAAAGAACGCCTGAAGATTCCATTCCTCTCGCATCGAGAAGGTGGATGAATCGATACCCCTGCTTCAGCCGGTCCAGCCGAATGCAAGCCCACGCGGACAGACCATCCCGTCCCATTTTGTCGTCCTGGATCTTCAACCTGCGCCAAGAAATTACAAATCAGTAAAAAATCCGAATTCTGCAATCTGTCGGGATGCGGTGTGTCTCGCAGGCGGCGGGTTTTGTGTGACCTTGTGCAAATCCCATCGACCCATAATCAAGCATTGTCCACCACGAATGCAGGAGGAGTCCCACTCACCGAACAAAGCTCAATTTCTCGATCACACCAGGCACGTTGGAAAAGCGTATCGGCTCTCTACTAAAGTCCGGGTCTACGCCCTTGGCTGTACTTGACCGCCTTTTGTACTTGTCGTCATTCTTGTCCTTCTTATCATCTAGTTTTGCCTCTCTCTCTGACTTGCTGCCAACATGTAGCTGGCACTTGACGTAAGGGTGAAAGCCACTGGTGTGTCTGTCTCCTGTTGGAAGCGGCAAATTTTGACCAGCAATCAACTCGATGGTGAGGTCGAGCGTTTGTCGTTTAATTGGCTGCTGTGCGTCGACGGTATCGCCCAAAGTACCAAGATACCCTTCCGGCTTCAGGACCCAGCCTTCTTCGCCGGCAAACATTCCTTCATTCAGCATCATACCCTTGTCCCACGATTGCCAATTCAATGCTACCATCTGCGCACCTTGCCGCCAGAGGAAGGTCGGTTCGACATTGGACGAATTGACGCGGAGACCGGAAGGGAAGATGCGCATAAGGTAATAGCGGTTGTGCTCGAAAAGCGCATCGTGGTTTTCTTCGTGCATATCAATCACCTTTTGCTCCGACAACGAGAAGACATGCGTCGGTATTAGTGCTTCGGGTTGCGAGAAGTGCCTGAATGAGTAGCCGCGGGTGTATACACCCAGTTGACTCAGTGCTTGCAGAATTTTGCTCGCTTTCTTCCTTTTCTCCTTCTGCCCTTCAGTGCTTTCTTCCTCAGACGAATTTGTCGCAACATGCTGAACAGGATTGTTCGATTCGCCGGTCTTGGAGTCCGGTGTCCATTTCACCTTGATGAGAATCTTCCGTCTCAGCTCATCAGGACTTGGCAAATGTTTGATATCCTGCTCTGCTTGCTCTACCTGCTGCTTTTCAATGTCTACCAACATGCCCTTCCAGACGTCTTTCATTATTTCTACCATGATCTCTTGTTGCTCAAGACTCGCGTGGACTTCCAGGCTTACAATGATCGGGAGGTCTGTTGCTACAAATGCTGTTTCGCGGATCGCATGGCAGACTGCTCTGAATGTGACTTCCTTCGTCAAGGTATGGCCGTGGAGGACTCGCGGCTCGGCACGTCCTTCGCCTGCCGGTGCTGATTCCTTGTTTGAAGAGCTGGACGGTGACCGCGCTCGCGCCTTGAGCTTACCTAGACCTTCTGAAAACCTAGAATGTAGGCCCGAATGCCATTTTGACGTCTGACTCTCGTCTTCATCTACGTCTGCGTGTTCGCGTGGATTTGACCCACCATCCCAGACATCGATCTCCAGACATCTGCATCCTCTCAGCAAGACGTTCCTGTATGCGTCTGTACTAGATGGGCTATATAGCTGATTGCCCGTCAAGTAGGTGTTGTGACTCGTGCTGATGAAGTAGTTGGACAAAGGGCGCCCGAGATCGTGCCGCTCGGGCGTGGCTAAAGCGCTCGACGAGGGACTGGACATGTAGAGAAGGAAGTCGTTGAAGCCGTTGACATCTTTATCCAGGCCTGTAATAGGCAGCTCTGGGTCATGTTGTATATCTTGGAGGAACTTGGCCGTCTGCGACTTGTCTAGAGTCTGGCCGGAAGTGATTGATGTGTAGATCTTGCTTAGATGGGAGAGGACGACTGGACCAAAAGTCTCGATCGTGTGAGAAGCTGCGGCGGAGGAGGGATTGCCGCCGCCGGCTTGGAGTAGTTGTCTCCTTTCATCGGCTTGGGGGACTAGGACCTCTGGAGGGTTGGGCGGTGCATTGGGAGCGGGAGCGGCCGTTGCCATGGCAGGAGCACTCGTGGGAACTGTACTCGTTCAAGATCTCGCCTTTGATTTCCAAATTGACGGTTCACGAAAGGCACACAGAGGAGGAAGCGTCCAGCGTGAAAGAAGGATGCGATAAGGCAATTGCAGTTCACGTGAGAGGGACTGGTTCAGGTTGATATGTTATTGAGATATCAGTCGTTACCGCCCTTAAATTAAGGCAGATTCCTTCAAGAGTTAGGACGGCCTTCTTCAAGCTGAAAATAGCTTTTCTAGATTCAACGACACACTCAGGTAAGGGTAGGTCCAGACCCTGCTCAGCCCAAGCTGAAGCTGTGGCTTTGCCCGCACCAAAATAAACGAGTTAAAGCTTAATGGGAATGGCGTCAGCCAAGTCTGTATCCTAGGCAAAATGCGCCTTTCCTAGGCGTATTTCGGCGCTGGTGAGACACCTATCGTCAATGAAACCAAGTATCATCCGCACAATTGCTACAATCAAGTACGAGGTCACAAGTTACAGACATGGGCAATACTCAAGTACAGGATGAGAAAACCGTCAAAAGCTGGGGCTTTGCCCACGTCTTCACGTGGACTGATGGAGCGTAAGTCGTGCCATGAACGGAACAGCTCTATAGCAGAAGAGAAGGATTTGACATGTCGGATCAGAAAAGCGCATTACCCTCCACATTCCCACAATGGTGTGACAACTCATCTCATCCGTCGAGGATCTCTTACCATCATGTATCCTCAGGATGAGAACCCAACCAAGGAGACGTTTGGCGTCGGAGCACGAATAGATGTTCCAGCTGGGAAGGTGCACGAAGTATGGATGGGAGATGAAGGCTGCGAATATGTTATTGGAGAATGAATGTGACGCATCGGAATCACTGGACAGATGTCGTGCGCTTTGAGGAGTGCGTTGATAGCGAGTCGGTAGTCGTCTCCTAAAGGAAGCCATGTGTGATTGAGATGCATGTGTCTCATATGCATGCATGTCACGGGCGTATGTCTCATGGGCGTGTACCTTATAGGCGTCATCTCATGAGCGCACATCTCATGGGCATGCATCTCATAGGCGTGTACCTCATAGGCGTGCATCTCCTGGGCGTGTACCTCATAAACGTGCATCTCACAGGCGTTGCACCTCAGGCGTACACCTCATGGATATGTACCTCATGGGCGTAAACCTCATGGACGTGTACCTCATAAGCGTGCACTTTGTAGGTGTGTACCTCATGGTTGTACATCTTATAGGCGTATACCTCATGCGTGTATCTCATAGGCGTATACCTCACAAGCGTGCATCTCATTGGTATATGCCTCATAAACGTGCATCTCACAGTCGTGTATTTCATGAGCGTGTACCTTACGGGCGTGCACTTCATAAACGGGTACCTCACAGGCGTGCACCTCACAGGTGTACCTTGTAGGCGTGTACCTCATAGGCGTATACCTCATAGGCGCGTGCCTCATAGGCGTGCATCCCGCAGGCGTACACCCCATGGGCGTGTACCTCACGGGCGTGCACTTCGCGGGCGTGCACCTCATGGGCGTACACCTCATAGGCGTGTACCTCAAGGCGTGTACCTCATGGGCGTGTACCTCATGGGCGTGTATCTCATGGGCGTGTATCTCATGGGCGTGTACCTCGTCAACGTGTCTCACAGGCGTGCACCTCATGAGCGTTGTACCTCATGGGCGTGTACCTCATCAACATGCATCTCACAGGCGTGCACCTCATGAGCGTGTATCTCATGGGCGTACACCTCACGGGCGTGCACCTCATCAAACATGCATCTCATAGGCGTGCACCTCATAGGCGTGTACCTCATGGGCATGTACCTCATGGGCGTACACCTCATAGATGTGTACTTTATGGGCGTGTATATTCCAGATCCCCCACCTTACAAACGGTGGTGCGGTGGTCGATTTGTTCGAGATCTGGGTTGCAAAATACGAATCTTTTGCGCTAACGGCAAGTGGTCCCTATTGCGCGCCTGCGAAGGGCCCGAGGGAGAACTGGCTACCATGCCATGCTAGCGGCGCGCCCGAAAAGCTTAACTACAAAGCCTTTGTCACCGCCGGTATGGGCCTTTTGTGCTAAATCGTGTGCTGGTTCCGAAGAGTTCCTAAAGTCTCGATCCTAGGGTTCATCCTCCACACAAAATTCGACGGCTTCCAGACTGACAAGCTTCGATGGAGGCTGCGCTGCTGTCTCTGAAGCCCTCGTTCATTTGTTCCAGAAACAGACATGGCAACAGCTGCTTTCAATGTTCGAGGTTAGCCCGCTCAAATCTCACAAAGTTTTCCTTCCCAAGCTGACACCTTGAGCAGACCTCGGTGACACCAGCAGCCTTCACAATCTGCCCTTGAGTCTACTTCATGCGGAACTGCAGCGTCGACAGGATAAAGACTATAAGCCCTCGTGTGGCACAAGCGGCGAGCGCGGCACCTACAACCTCCCTCTCCATGTCTTCGCGCTCTTTTTGATCCTTATCTTGAGCACGCTAGGTCTGTATGTTTCATTCAGCAAGTGTTTCTGTAGGCTGAACCGATGTAGCATGCTCCTTCCCTATCATTGCTCGCCGCTTCCCCGGCCTTCCCATACCGCATCGCTTTCTCTTCCTCTCAAGGCATTTTGGCACCGGAGTGCTTCTTGCGACGGCGTTCGTCCACCTTCTCCCTACGGCGTTTGTTTCGATGACGGATCCATGTCTCCCACGGTTCTGGAACAAAGGATACCCTGCCATGCCGGGTCTGATAGCTATGATATCCGTTTTTGTGGTCGTGACCATCGAGATGTTCTTCGCTACCAGAGGGGCAGGACATTCGCATTCGAGTGAGTGGGATACAATCCCAGAAGATATGGAGGACGCTGTCTCCCTGAAGGCCCGAGCTATACCTTTCTCCAATCTTGAAAGTGGACGAAGAGAGAATGAGGAACCGCGACCTGCGAATGGACATGTCATATCAAATCATACGGCTGGCTCAGCTGAAGACGTGGGGAGTAGATATTCCGAATCGCCAGGGAGACAACTTGACGACGAAGAGGACTTGGATCTAGATGACCTAGATCCCGTCGCAGACGAGTCAGCCTATTTGAACGCACCTACCTCATTCCATCGCCATCGACACGACTACGGGCACGACCGAAGCCAACACTTAGATCAGAACCCTCGGAAACTCTTCCTTCAGTGCCTCTTGCTCGAAGCCGGCATCCTCTTCCACAGTATTTTCATAGGCATGGCGGTCTCCGTTGCGACCGGTACTGAATTCATTGTCCTGCTAATAGCAATATCTTTTCACCAAACATTTGAGGGTCTTGCCCTAGGCTCCCGTATATCAGCTCTTATACCCTCATTGTTCGACGCATCTTCTCCGAAACCTTGGCTCATGGCATTGGCGTACGGTACCACGACTCCTATTGGGCAGGCGATAGGATTGTGGATGCACGAGCTCTACGACCCTGCGAGTATGACAGGACTCCTGATGGTCGGCATCACAAACGCAATCTCTAGTGGCCTTTTGCTCTTTGCTGGTTTGGTGCAACTACTGTCAGAGGATTTTCTAAGCGACAAGAGCTACGAGGTTTTGAAAGGTAAAAGACGGATAGAAGCTTGTATATCTGTTGCATTGGGTGGTGCACTTATGGCTTTTGTTGGCGCTTTTGCATAGGTCATCCATAGGCGTTGCCGGTCTAGAATTCATGCAGCCCTTGCTATTTCTGCCTTTCAACGAGTCTTTGGAAAATCGTAGATCCCTCTGGCACTTTGGCGCGACGAGCTGAACGATGGGTCGACCCTTTACCACCCACTCTACCTTAAGCGCCTGAACCAGAGGAAGATAAAGAGAACGTTGTGCACTCCGCCGTCACCCAGTTGGTCGACGGGTCTGGGCTTGCATGGGCCAACCGAAAAAGCCTATCCAGCCCGTGGATAGCCCAAGGGGTGAGCCAGATAGGCTTTTCATGGAAGCCCAGCCCATGGGCTCGTGGACTTTTGCAAGCAATTCGAGGCGCAAGTCAATGGCCGCTGTAACGCGGGAAGTATCAGGGGACACAATTGGACGGCTTATCGGCCGGGGACACAATTAGGGTAAACGGCTATATTCCTTGCTTGACAGAGTTATATAGGGCATACCACTGTAGCCTGTCCACCTTCCCTCACGGCCGTTCCATCAACCTCGCTGCCGCTAATGCCGAGACTGTCGAGATAGGGGTTTTGCCCTAGACTCCGGGTGTTTATCAATCGCAAGCCGAGCTTGCAATTAGACGTACGAGCCTGCGAATCGCAACCGAAACGCGGCCTATTCGTAACAGTCAGCCTATCGTGCATCTGATGGGCGTACATCTGGTAGGTATGTGTCTCATAGACGTGTACCTCATGGGCGTGCATCTCATAGGTGTGAATCTTATGGGCAGGTGTCTCATGGGCGTGCATCTCATAGGCGTGCATCCCACAAGCGTGCATCTCACAGGCGTGCATCTCATGGGCATGCACCTTATGGGCGGGTGTCTCATGGGCGTGTATCTCATATGTGGGTGTCTTATAGGCGTGCATTTAATGAGCGTGTATCTCATAGGCGTGTACTACAGGCGTACATCTAGGCGAATGTCTCATGGGCGTGCATCTGATGGGCGCATGTCTTATGGGCCTATATCTTATGGGCTTGTATCTTATAGGCGTATACCTCATGGACGCGTACCTCATGGGCATGTACTTCACGGGCGTGCATCTCATGGGCGTGCACCTCGTGAGCGTCATCACGAACAGCATGCGGGGTTTTCCGGCTCGGATCTACCATGCGTCCTGATTTGTGGTCCGTGCGCATTTCTTCACTCTAGTACCCTTCACCATCAATATCTTTCCCAATTTCAACCACCTTCGATCATCAATCCCTCGACCTAACTTTCGCATTCTCTCTTACCTGCAGCCTGAGCTTCTTTCAGACTGCCTGGAATTCTTCTATATATATATATATATATAGACAATCACCACAACCACCTTCCTTCGCACGTGCCCAAAATCAAGCTTGACTACGAGGCTCTCTTGAGTACCTTTTTGTATGACGCCAATGACGAAGCACGGACAAAGTTCTTCTCGGACGCAGCAGCAAGTCTTCAGTCAATTTGTCTTCGCGCGGAGCTAACGTGACCTAGTTTCATCGTCTTATTGGAGAGTACATAGATCCCCAGCAATGGAAAGATTTCGCAGTAAACGTTACTGCAATACACAAGGAGCAAGAAAATTCTCTCAAGCTCAAAAGACCCAATGAAGCCTACCTAGAAGGAAGTGCAAGCACGACAGGAGAGACTACAGCAGTTCCGCAACCGAAGCGACAGAAGACAACCGCAGGCAAGTTGGTCCCTGGCTATACTTCTTCTGCAAGCATGCCGGCCACAGGCGAAGATGTAGAAGACGTTGCAACGGCGGTAATCGATAAACCTGTCACCACTCCATTCAGCCTTCAACGCGAGCCTATGAAGGAGACCGCACCGTTTGTTGAATCAGATGTTGTCCAATTGCAAGAAACTGGTGAAAAGGTCGAAGAATACAGTGCTTTTTGGTCACAGGAGGGTGACTTTATCTCCCATTTGGGTATGAAATCCAACAGTTCTACATCAAGGGACAGGCAGCGGAAGAGCACACAGGAGCTGGGCGATGACTATCAGCCATCCGGTTCGCAAACCAAGCAGCAATTTCTGGGATGACAACTCATGGCAGACGAAAGAATACAGCTCCTAGCTAGCACTCTAACACGCCTTCGTCTCGGGGGGCCGAAGAGGAGAACTCCAGTGGTTAGAATGATGCCATTACCTGATGCGTATGTCTCATAGGCTTATACCTCACAGGGCGTGCATCTCACGGGCGTGCATCTCACGGGTGTGTATCTCATAGGCGTGTGTCTCATGGGCGTGCACCTCACGGGCGTGCATCTCATGGGGATACACTTCATGGGTATGCACCTCATAGGCGTGCATCTCATAGGCGTGCATCTCATAGGCGTGCACCTCACGGGCGTGCACCTCACGGGCGTGTACCTCACAGGCGTGTACCTTATGGGCATGCACCTCACGGGCGTGCACCTCATAGGCATGTACTTCATAGGTGTGTACCTCATAAATGTGTATATGTCAAACTTAGGTCACGTGTTTTAATCGCAGGCTCGCCCTGCGATTAGAATCTGGGTGGTCTAGAAGATGCTGTCTTGCTTGTCCTACTGTCCCCGGGCGTAGCGGGCGATTCATGTACACAGTACCTGTCCAGGTAGTAGCAGGCAGATGACATGCTAGAAGCAGGTACCTATATACTTACTGAGATCACCGCCGGCATTAGTAGGCATCTCTGAGATGACCATTGTTGGTGTAGGCGACAATCACACTAACGCCAAGGTAGAACTCCTAAGGGCGCATGGCTGTCCTATACCTAGGATGGCTGACAGTATCTCATCGGCGCGTGTCTCATGGGCGTGCACCTCACGGGCGTGCATCTTACGGGCGTGCATCTCATGGGGATACACTTCATGGGTATGCACCTCATAGGCGTGCACCTCATAGGCGTGCATCTCATAGGCGTGCACCTCACGGGCATGCGTCTCGTGGGCGTGTACCTTATAGGCGTCATCTCATAGGCGCATATCTTATAGGCGTGTATCTCATGGGCGTGTACCTCATGGGCATACACCTAATGGGCATGTACCTCATGGGCGTGTGCCTCACAGGCGTGCATCTCATGAGTGTGTACCTCATGGGCGTGTACCTCATAGGCGTGTACCTCATGGGCGTGTACCTCATGGCGTGCACCTCCCAGGCGTGCATGTCATGGGTGTGTACCTCATAAACATGCATCTCATGAGTGTGTACCTTGTAGGCATGTGCCTCATAGGCGCGTATCTCATGGGCATATACCTCACAGGCGTATACCTCATAGGCATATACCTCACTGGTGTGCACCTCACAGGCGTGTACCTCACGGGCGTGCATCTCATAGGCGTGTACTTCACGGGTATGCACCTCATGGGCGTATACCTCATAAGCGTGTACCTTATAGGCATGTACCTCATAGGCGTGTATCTCACGAGCGTGCACCTCATAAGCGTGTACCTTACAGGCGTGCACCTCATGGTCGTGTACCTTATGGCGTTTACCTCATGGCCGTGTACCTCACACGCGTACATCTCATAGGTGTGTACCTCATGGGTATGTCCCTCACAGGCGTGCATCTCATGGGCGTGTACCTCATGGCCGTGTGCTTCATGGCCGTGCACCTCATGGCCGTGTACCTCACACCGTACATCTCATAGGTGTGTACCTCATGGGTATGTACCTCACAGGCGTGCATCTCATGGGCGTGTACCTCATGGGCGTGTACCTCATGGGCGTGCATCTCAGGTGTGAATCTTATGGGCGGGTGTCTCATGGGCGTGCTTCTCATAGGCCTGCATCTCACAGGCCTGCATCTCATGGGCATGCATCTTATGGGCGGGTGTCTCATGGGCGTGTATCTCATGAGCGTGCATCTCATATATGGGTGTCTTATAGGCGTACATTTAATGAGCGTGTATCTCATAAGCGTGTACTACAGGCGTACATCTAGGCAAATGTCTCATGGGCGTGCATCTGATAGGCGCATGTCTTATGGGCGTATATCTCATAAGCGTATACCTCATAGACGCGTACCTCATGGGCATGTACTTCACGGGCGTGCATCTCATGGGCGTGCATCTCACGGGCGTGCACCTCGTGAGCGTGTATCTCATTGGCATGCACCTCATGGGCGTGTACCTCATGGGCATGTAGCTCATGGGCGTGTACCTCATGAGCGTGCATCTCACGGGCGTGCATCTCAGGGCGTGCATTTCAGTTGGTAATGCGTTCAACAGCAGCGCAATGATGCTCGGCGCACCTAGGTTTGGCCTGCCAGGCCATTCGATGTTGCAGGTGATTTGTGTGCGGGAAAAATATACCTAGGGTAAGACTCTATCTCAGGATTCTCGGGGTAAGGTTGACGGCGAGGTTGACTATAGAGGATGGTCCGAGGTGAAAGAGCGGACAGAGGGCATGCCAGAAGCCCTAAACCGCCCCTACCCGAATTGGGTCCCCGGCCGATAAGCCGTCCAATTGTGTCCCCTGATACTTCTCGGTTGTTACGAATTCTACCAGGTCTTTGAAAACCGTTGCCAAGGTCAATCGAGCAACGTGCATGGTCTTTCTGAGGTCAATGAGGCAGTCACTTGGCACCCAGCGATCTGATGTAAGAGGTGCCTCTCAGGGCGGGCCGGAGCTTCATATGAAACCTGTTGCAAACGAGGCGGCTCGGTACGATGCAATCACATCTGGTATTACAGCTCAGTACGATATCAAGACAGGGCTTGGAGACGAGGCCCACTCAATCATACCAGGCACGCCAGTCTAATCACAACGCCATATCTGACCGGTCTAGCTTACTTGCACACAATTCACTTTAACAGTTCTTCCACTCGCCTCTTACCTCTGCTCTTCTCAAGATCCTCGTCATCTCCCGAGCTCGCTCTATCTTCAACTACATGCGAAACTAAATGTCTCTCCCTCAGGTCCTTCGCCCGCTGATGCTTGGGTTGAATGTCCTTGAGTGCATTGCGTACGATGGTAGATATCCTACCCTCAAACAGTAGATGGACCGTCTCAAGCGGGACATTTTTCGTCTCCGGCACAAAAATTGCGGCAAAGGTTGCCATCAAGATGCAAGACATGCCAAAGACGAGGAAGGTGCCCCAAGTGATGTTTGCAAGCATGATTGGAGTCAGCTTCGCAATGGCGAAATTGCAAAGCCATTGCAGCATTAGCGCTGCTGCCATGACGAGAGATCGGACGTGATTAGGTGAGCATTCTGAAGAGAGAATGTATGGGATATGGCCCCATGCCAAAGAGTAGAATGCCACGTATAGATAGATGCAGACGATCGCAAATGTCGAGCCTCCATCGAGGGGAGCGCCTTGGACTGTTGGATGAACAGCCGAATGCGCACCGATGTAAAGCATTCCGAAGGCCTGCCCGAGTCCACCAATAATTAGACACCATTTTCGCCCCACTTGTTCAATGGCAAGGGCAAGGCTAAGGCCTGTCATAACCGTCTTGACAACACCATAAATGCCTGTCGCGAAAAGGCCGGCACTCGTGCTGGACAGGCCTATGCTTTTGAAGATCTGTGGCGAGTAATAGTTGATGCTGTTCGTGCCGGACCATTGCTGAAAAAATTGAAGCGCTAGCGCCATGGAGACAGGATACAAAATCTGCTTCGAAGCAAATACGGCTTGGCCTTGCTGGAAGAACGTCAGACGTTCCTTACCGTGGAAGTCTTGAATAATCTCATCGAGCTCGAGAGTGATTCTCTCGTCATCAATTGGCCTCGCCCTGACACGTGCCAGAACGTGTCGGGCTTCTTCAACGCGACCCTTCTCGACAAGCCAGCGAGGCGACTCCTTCTGAAAGAGCAAGCCTGTGCCGAGGATGACTCCAGGAAGCATCTGAAGCGCGAATGGAATCCTCCAGGTCTTTGAGCTGCCATCTGTGATATGGAGATTGACACCGTAGTTGACGAAATATGACAGCATGATTCCAGTGCTGTTGGCGGCGTCAGTTAAGGTTTGAAAAGCGAACGGATGAACTTGCACATTGAACAGCTGCATTATGCCAATACAACGCCCTCTAATCTCCTTATTGGCGTTTTCTCCAATATACGTCGGTACGGCCGCCGATACGATACCTACACCGTAGCCTCCAATGACGCGTCCAGCGTAAAGCAGACCAAGCGACGTCGTCCCAATGCCGGAACACGTCTGCATGGTAGATCCGAGCAGGAAAAAGAAGACAGCAACCAGAAGGGCTTTCTTTCGTCCGAACCAGGAACTTATGAAGAAGGAGCTCCCGGCGCCAAAGAAGCATCCTGCTTGAAGCATAGAAACAATGTTGCCTTGCAAATTCGCAAAATCCTTGCTCTTGCTGTTGAGGTGGAAGGACTTTTGGAACGCCTTCATCGTTAGCACGCCGCCGATAAGTCCCGTATCCTGCTTCATGATCAGACCTGGAACTTTTCGCATGAGATAGAGGGAGCAACTACCCAGCCAAAAAGCATGCCGCCGAAACTGGCAGTGATTGCGAGCAGGTATACACGACGGTACGCCTTGATATCGGCGAGGATGGTACTTAAGGTTGTGCCGGCCATTGTGGCGAATGTATTTCGACGTTTGGGATTGGCTCAGCCAAAGAATGCAGTATGAGGAAGATTCAGAAGAAGGCCTCATTTATGTCCTTCGATTAAATAAGTTGGTGTAATGTTGCACTGCAGCAAGGTTAGTAACCCGGAGAGGGCTTGCTTTACCTGAATAGGAGAGAGATCTGCAAGCCAACATATGCGGCGCGCAATAGGGACCAACCCCATAACTAGCGCAAAAATACGTATTTGGTAACTCAGACCTCAACAAATCGACCACCGTTGGGCCAGGGAGTCACCAAAGTAATGGGTGATTTGTCCGAGGTTGCCCTACTGGCACTGAAGCTATACTGATTACCACATTGGGAAATCTGTGGTCACTAACGCGGTGTAGCAGTTTGCATTGACCTAATTACCTACTGCAATTGGTCTCGTGGGGCACGACGAGATGCACGCCCATGAGATACACGCCTATGAGGTGCACGCCCGTGAGATGCACGCCCATGAGGTGCACGCCGTGAGATGCACGCCTGTGAAGTGCACGCCTGTGAGATGTACGCCCATGAATTGCACGCCTGTGAGATGCACGTCTATGAGGTACACGTCCATGAGGTGCAAATGACGCCTATAAGGTACGCGCCCATGAGACACGTCCATGAGATGCACGCCCATGGAGCCGGAACCTTCGCGTACGGATCGACGACGAGCATCACCCCCGGAGAAGCGCCAAAGACTAGGGCAGGATGACGATGCTGAGACTGTTCCCGGGGTTAAAGCAGCCCTTGGCCCTACCTAAACCCAACTTTTGGCGCCTTAGTCATTATAATCCCCATCTTCATCGTTGTCTTCCCATCCACTATCCTCAACATCATCGTCACTGTTCTCGCGACACCAAGACTTTCCCGAAACCACGAACTCGTTAAGGAAGCGCTTGGCGTTCTCGGGTCGCATGCACTTGGTAATCCGGCGGTGTTTCTCTGGCAACTCCTCGATAAACGTCCACCGACGACCTCTCTCCTTCAGGAAGCAGTACAATAGCGTATAGCTCTCAGCTAGGCTCGCTAATTTGCATAGCGCGAGCTTACGCTCACACTCGCGCTCAAGATCCGCCATTGTGCGTCCCAAAAACCAATTCATCCATGCCGAGGCGCTTTGGTAGCCGCGGTCGGTGGATACGGGATACATCGGCGCATGAGTCGAGTAGCCCTGGCAGCGTCGGCACGGGGACAGAGGTGTGGTCGCACTCGATCGTGGTAGTACGCGCCGTATCGGTCGGATCGAACGCGACCAGGTTCCCAGGGATAATACCAATGCGAAATGGCGGATATTTCAGTATCGGAATATCTGGAAAGTCGGCAGGACAGCCAGAGCTTGGAAGTACTAGGTCAGTCGCTGGAGAGCGCTTGTAGTAGGGGAGGTCAGCGGAGATAGCCTTCACCGCTGCATCGACACGGTCCTTCGGCACTACGAAGTATATGGTATGGAGACATGCGGTAGGGACTCGGAAGGCTGCGATCCATAAGAAGTCGCCCCAGAGAACGTGGGGGATTTGGTGGTGGTAGAGAGCGCGCGAAGGTTCGACGGTGTCCCAGGCGGCATGGTGAGCAGCATTTTTGGAGGTTGGTCCATGAAATCCTATGATGGCTAGGTGTTTGCTGTCGTCAATGAGGTAAGGGACGAGTAAGGGTGAAGAAGTGCCAGGCAGCAGGAACTGGTCGGAGGTTAGAGGTTGAAAGGTCAAAAGATGATTTATTGGACCTGAATAAATAAGAGTTGCCAAGATTACGTCATAGTCACGTGGCCTAAACGGAGGCAGCCAACTGATTGATTACATCAATATCCTATCTGGAGGCACATACCCAGAGAGGAATATGAGCTACGTCACGGTAGCGCAGGATCTGGTGGAGGACATTAAGAACATCACAGGTGCAGTCGAAGTGACCATGCTTTGAGTCCTGCATTAATTCCTTTGAATCCACGGGCTTGAAAGCGGTACCATTGAAAAGTCCCTTCGCCACTGCGCGTATTGAGACAATTTTTCGGCTGTAGCGATGCATGTAATTTCTAGGAAACACCTCTCACTCATAGCAGCTTGTTTCGTTAAGGTTCTGTACAATACGAATATTTGCTACCATTCGTGACTTGTGTTGGATGAACAGTGGCCATGCAAACCCTTTATGAACGGAGATAGCTGAATTAAACAGGAATCGTTCGGAGTTGCTATCTAGTCGGTAAACCTTGGCTTATGTCTTGACATTCATTGGAGCTCCACCGAAAACCGTAGATCTGAGCTCGTGATCGCCTTTTACCAGCATAATCGCTCTCTATGTTTCCCATTTGCATCTCATATCTAGGTCCGCTCTGGCTCAGAAAGGCGTCAAGGAAAGGAAAAAGAAATCACGGCCCGTACGCATCTACATGTGCTATGATAGCCGTTCTGAGCATTACCGTTACCTCAGGGGTCATGGTTTCTCCCCCAGCAAGCCTTGCACAGAAGCTCTTCGAGATAAGGCCTTTGACAGTCTTTTCCCAGACAGCCACATCTCTCCCATTTGCTGACCATATAACAAAGTCATTCTTGCCGGACCGAACATACTCGTCGAATTGACGGTGCCGTCCAGTCATCTTTGCCAGGGTTGGAACAGTTGGAAAGCGATCCCGGACTGTAGCATTCAGGGCGTGGACAGCTTTGTCCGCCGGGATAGTCTCAAGCGGCAGTCGAGCTGTCTTTGCTCTTCGAATCTTAAAGCCCGCCTCTGTCAAGCTTCTGGTACAGTTCGAGTCCTTGCCATTCCCGTAATGCCGCACAAGATATACCCTTGGGTCATCCTCAGGCAGTCGGACGTCGGCCTCATAGATGAGATCGCCAGCTCCGCCATTACTCGAATCCGAATAGCTTGTTTTCCGAGGATGGTCACTGTCTGGGTGTGCGCGGTCGAGTCTCTCCTTTGCGGCAAGGTACCGGTTTAGATGTGGGCTATTGCGATGTGGTACGCCTCGCGCCTTCTCATCAGAGGACTTCGCAAACCTGCGCTCAACGTTACAGGCAGGGTTGGTTCCATCCTCCCCGAGATCGAGGCTGTGCAAGTCTCCTCGCGTCTGAGAAGACATTGCTTGCACAGACGTTGTGTCATTGGACTTGCGTTGGGGGTGGGCCAACGTGACTGGATTGAGCTCGCCATGGGCATGGCGCGATTGTGATCTGCGTTGATGCAAAATAGCAGCCCTCTTTCTCTCTTCAAATTCGAGTATCCCGGCAAGTTCTGAGTTTGGCGACTGAGACGATTTGAACGCGTGCCCCGACGGCGGTGGTGGTACCAATGACCCTTGGATATCATAATCGGCTGCTGGCAACCTTCGGTGAGAAAGGGGTGAGCAATTGGGGAGAGGAATTTGAGCTTCGTGAGGCGCCGCAGGGAGCGGACTTCGAAATGAAGTAATACTTGGGCCCTTGAACGGCGATTTAAAGGGCTTCCCTGCGTTGTTGCTTACCCTCAAAGGCTCAGTGAGCTGCGTTGACGCCGGATCGTCTAGGCTGCTTCCTTGCTTGAGACTTGATCTGGCTGGCGCCCCAAGTCTACGATCACCGCTCCTCGGGATCGAAGGTCCTTGAAAAGAGGGCATGTGCACAGGAGGCTTGGGAGGTTGTACCCATCTGTTAAGTGTATTGGCATGGCGAGGTTCAAAGGCTTCGGTGATCATGTTCGGCGTAGACTCAATGTCATCTTCGTCATCTGAATCCTGCCTGTCGTTACAACCTCGCCTTCGTAATGGATGTCTAGGATTTTGACACGATGCAGGAGTCAGCGGTGAGGCAGCAAACCTAGGTATATTTGGCCGCGCGTGTCCGGACTCTTGCTGAATACCTCTAGTCGAGTCATTTCTTGGTGTCATCAGTTGGATGGCAATGCCAGGATCAGCACGAGCGGGTGATTGGGTTACTCTCCGCCGAGTAGGAGCATGAAGCTTTGCTAACGACCATGGATTGGTCACGCGTGCACTCCAAACTTCATTTTCTTCCGCATCCTGTGATTTTGGCCGCGGGGTTGGCGGCATGGAGTAAATTTCCAGCAGATCTTCGTCATCTACTCCGTACATATTGAAATGTGATTGCCGTCTTTCTTGGTTGCCGCTCTTTTCAACATGAGTAGGCTTGTAAGGGATTGTAACCAGCTGATGTAAGCTCGGATGTTCGCTATTCAATTCAGCCGCATTGCCGGCATCCACGGCATCCTTCGCAGTGCCAGCATTAGCAAGATTTATGAGCTGCGGTACGTCCGTGTGCAGCGACGGGGAATGTAGTTGCGGACTTGCAGTTGCAGTTTCTGTGGCGTCTGAAGTTTTCCGTGCAAGCAAAAGATCGAAGCTATCTTCGAGCGTCGTTCTGGTTGGGTCTTTTACTGAGGGCTGGCTTTGAACGTGTATGTCAGCGTTTGGCTGTCCATAATAGTTTCTGAAGAGCTTCTCAGCCAGCGTCATGATCTTTGAAGGTTCTGAGAAAAGCACATCGTCTTTGGCTGGTTCGATATTGACGTCGTAGCTCTTCGGGGGACACCGAATTTGCATGCAAAGGAACGGGTTCACGGTCGAGGGTATGCGGCCGTTGTTACCGGAGCCAGCTCGGTAGAACGTTTTGTAAAGCTTGATAATATCTTTGACTATGCCTCGTGTCGCGTTGACGGGCCGGCCATCAATGGACACATAATGTCCGACGTTGTGGACTTTGCAAGCCTCTGCATGATAGTCAGAGATGCCGATTTGCAAAGTAGTGTAAACATACCGGCCTCGGCCTTCGCAACGACAGCATCCATAGAGTAAAGTCCCTCGGCAGCCGACTGAGGTATGGTCTGCTGCAAATCGGCAAATCTAAGCTCGCATTGAGTAGCGACTTCCTGCCCGGAAATTTTTGCGGTGGCGTCTTGTAGCGAGATCGATCCGATTTGAGGGCTGTAACTCCAGTTCGCTTTCTCATTACTGGCTCTGAGCACCTTGAGGGCGAATCGTACCGAGGGTCGAGCATAGGCATAACTGTGAAGAAGCTTTTTGATGCACGCAAGTGTCTTCGGCGCTGCCTTCTTAGCGGCCTCTTTTCGTACCGGCAGAGCCTTGAGGAAGCCCTGGACACGAAATGTTGTTCCCACTGGATGAGAAGCCGAAGCTGAGCTGCAGTGGAGCGCAATCAGTACTCATCTTGTCAGGTCTTTGTAAGCTTACTTCTGAAGACTACCGTCCCTGCCAAACTTCAAGGTCGTGCCGACAACCTCACCGCCAACTCTCGTGGTCAAAGCTACTGCCTCGCTCAGTTCGGCCACACTTGCCAGGGCTTCGCCTCTAAAGCCTAGAAACGAGCCGCCGAGCTTATCGAGATCTTCAAAGGTCCTGATCTTGCTGGTGCATCCGCGTTTGCAGACTAGCTGTCGATCTTCAACACCAATTCCCTGTCCGTTGTCCTTGACCTGAATGATATCGAGGGCGTCTAGAGATATTTCAACAGTAACAGAAGTAGCAATCGCATCGAGGGCATTGTCAACTAATTCCTTAACAACAGAACAAGCATCATTAAGCACAAGAGATGAGCCGATAGCACGAACGGTGGAATCTGGAAGGGGAACGATGGGCATACTCCCGCCCAGATCGTCACAATGAAGAAGATTGCACTGAAGTAGTATACCCGACCCTCAGCGGGCCGAGCGATGAAGATCTTGTTAGGACATGGAAGTTGTTGAGGATTTGGGACGTAGTACAAAAAATCGTGGCATTCAAAAAGACACCCACGCGCCAAGGCTCCTTAGGGGCGTCCTCTCGAGTTCTCCTTTACAACGCTGCCTTTAGTCACCGAAATATTTTTGCTAATGGCCGCATTCACATTCTCAAAGCTTGCTGTTCCAGGAGTATCTCTGCTGGTAATTTTCCTAGCCTATTCCTCACAGGTCCTATTTCTCCACATCGAGCCTGCGCCACTCTCCAAACGAGAGCTCATTCAGTTCAATTTGCTCGTATTTTGTCTGTGGCTTTGCTATTTGCGAGCATGTATCACAAGCCCAGGCAGCGTACCACAGGACTGGATTCCGATGAATGCTGTCAATAGTGAGACCGACACTAGAGACACCCACGATGGGCACTCAAGGCAACGCTGGTGCCGCAAATGTGAAGCCTTCAAACCTCCGAGAACCCATCATTGCAAAACCTGCGGCCGGTTGGTCATTACTCAGCAGAAAACATTGCCAGTAACTAACATCCCACAGTTGTATACCCAAGATGGATCATCACTGTCCCTGGACGAATAATTGTGTATCACACTTCACATTTCCACATTTCATTCGCTTTCTGTTCTACGCCGTAGCGGCAATGACTTATCTCGAATATTTCCTGTTCATTCGGTGTGCAGTTCTCTGGAACAATCGACATCAACCAAGCGTGAGTGGCTCTACTCGATTCTACCGGTGGAGTTCAGCTGAGCTTTGTTAGTATCTAGGCCCATCTGCTAGCCAACTAGTTCACTTGTTTATCCTCTCGGCCATCAATTCTCTTACCCTTTTTATGCTCTTCATCCTTCTGGTACGAACTACATGGTCATTAGGTGGCAATGTGACCACCATCGAAAGTTGGGAGATTGAACGACATAGCCGACTCCTGCGTCGCTCTCGTGTATTTGGTGGATATCTTGACGGGCCGAATGGAGTCAGAGTGAGGATTCAGAAGCAAGAATTTCCTTACGACATTGGCATCTGGAGAAATATCACGCAAGGAATGGACAGTGGTCTCCCACTGAAATGGTTATGGCCGTTTGCTGCGACTCCTCGTAGCAACGGCCTTGAATTCGAAACCAACGGCTTCGAAGACGCCTCGAAAAGCTGGCCACCACCAGATCCAGATCGGATGCCAAGAACAGAGCGTCACCTTGATCCTAACGAAGCATTCACCTATCCCAACAGACCGCTGTCCAATTATGACGAGATCGAGGCTTTCAAGATGCGGCAGCATGAAGATTTACTACGGCGGCAGAATCAGTCGGAGATTCACGCTCGCAAGCCATTTCATGAGAGACATGGAAGCAGCGGAGGTCCTGTTCTGGAATACAACAATACTGAGTATGGGAATGATGTTGACGGCAGCGCATCGGAAAGCGGCGAGGAAGGTTGGCAAGATAGTGGAGGCAATCGCCTCAAAGACTACGGTGTCGACGAGGTGATAGAGTTTTACGATGAAGACGAGATTCCTCTTTCTGAGCTTCTCCGGCGTCGAAAAGCAACAAAGCCGTGAATAGGGCGCAAGTGGGACAGATTCTCTTGTTATGCCGTGACATCCTCCACGCAATACTACAGGCTGCACTGGAAGTTTGTTGCTGCGGTGTAACTTGAACACAACATAGGAGTTGCCGGGCGTGCGTCACAAATTGCCCGTTCCCGGCCGATCGCCCCCACGCGAAGATGGAGGAGGGAAGTGAAGCAATTTTGGCAGTGGGGCAACCCGCGCATGGCTTGAAGTTGAGCAGCCAACAAAAAAAGGAGCGGATTATTTGCAAAATCCGTCAGCGTTTTCTAGAGGGCATCGGCACTGTTCTCGCTAAATCTCCCTCGTTAAGAGAGAAAGGATACATCACTTGATCGATGCCCCTAGTCTGCACAAGTCTGGAAGTGGAAAATAGGACGAGTCAACAACCCTGGCAGTTGGCTTTCCGGTCAAACTTAAGTCTTGGGGCGGCATTAAAATCCTAGCCTTCCCGATCGACACGTTTAATGAGATTGCCTGTTCGTGTTTTTCGGTTGGCTCCCAGGTTAGGCGCTGTGGCGCCTTCTGTCCAGCTGGATGCCATCTACCTTTCGAGCCTAGACCTGAGAATTTTGCCACCCCCAGATCCCGTCAGATTGGCTCTGTTCCACCTACGCGAGACTTGGCGAGGTCCTCAACCTGGCTCCTGGAGACGCAAGTATCCACAGCCGCAATTTATTGGCTAGAAAACCCCTACCCTCTGTTGCTGAGATCAAGGATATCCTCTGACAAGGGGGCTTCTTGCTGATGTCATGAAGGTGCATTTGACCCCAGTGCAACTGGTTCCTCGTCTCCGCATTTCTCCCCGCCTTTCAGAAGAGGATTCGAGAATATTCGTTCCATGCAGCCAGGGAGTAGCATTGCATTCCTTAGGCCTTCGGCGTGATATAGATTACCTAAAAGAGAGTCGGTCGTTGGTTGTACCTTAAATTGGGTCATCTGACATTAAAGGCGGCTGACCAGCCAAGATCTTCCTCGTGGCAATGGCAAAACGTTAGACTTGAATCTCCACCCCCACGTTCTTTGATCATCCACCCAGAGAGCGGGTCCCAAATTGTTCAGCTGTTAATCGTCATAACTCAGCTCCGCGGCAGAACGGGTATTTGTGTTAATCATGGCATTCTTAACCCGGTACAAAGGCGAAGACTTTAACCTCAACTTTCTTTCGCTTTTTGTTGAATCCTGTCTCTCTTTCATCCTCTTAGATCTCCCAAAAAAAAAGATTTCTGATTTTGCTTTCCATTCGTCGTGATCATGGCGCTTCATACGGAATTCAATGGCTTTGGGCACCAAATGGACTACCTGTCCGATGACATCAAACCATACTGCCCCAACGCCATCTATTCACAACCCCAATTTTCGGAGAGCTTTTCAAGCACCTCTGTGGACCTATCCCTGGAGCACCCACGGCGACCTCTCAAAGCGGGCATCAACGTCCCGGCGGTAGCATTCTTCCACCCAGATACCGAAGATGTCGATGTTGAGACAGTCGCCAAGCACGCTGTTCGCCTAGCCCGTGCCGGGATCTCGAGCATCACAACCCAGGGCTCAAATGGCGAGGCTGTCCACCTCAGTCACAACGAACGTAACCTCATCACGAGCACAACTCGTAAAGCGCTCGATGATGAAGGCTTCCACCACGTTCCCATCATCGTCGGCTGTGGCTCGCAGTCGACCCGTGAAACCATCCAACTTTGCCACGAAGCCCTGGTTGCCGGTGGCGACTACGCACTTGTCCTCCCGCCTTCTTACTACAAGGCATCTTACACCCAGCAAAGCTTCATCGACTACTTCGAGGACGTGGCGTCCGCCTCGCCTATTCCGATCTTGATCTACAACTACCCGGGCGCTGTAGCAGGCGTTGACCTGGATTCGGACACCCTCATTCACCTTGCGAAGCACCCCAACATCGCTGGTTGCAAACTCACCTGCGGAAACACGGGGAAACTCAACCGCGTGGCTGCCGCAACTAAAGCCACTACTCCGTCCAATCCAGGCTCTGGCTTCATGTGCATGGGTGGTTCTGCTGACTTCACGCTCCCGACCATGATTGCAGGCGGCTCGGGCATCGTAACTGGTCTCGGAAATGTGGCGCCCAAGGCATGCGTTAAGGTGTTTGATCTGTGGGTGGCAGGCAAGCTGGAAGAGGCGCAAAAGGTCCAGGCCGTGGTTGCACGTGGTGACTGGGCGGCTATCGCTGGTGGTATTGTTGGCACCAAAAGCGGGCTCGACACTTACTTCGGTTACGGAGGTCTCGCGAGGCGACCACTACCGAGGCCGTCGAAGCAGGATGTGGTGAAGTATGCGGAGAACTTCAAGGAGATTGTTGAGCTGGAGAACAGCTTGTAAACGCGGGGTGTGCACTTGGAGCATTGGTTATGGTAATGGGCTGGCTCTTTGTCCTTCGTATCAAAAAGTTCGGGATTGGGTGGCTGTCTGAACATTTATTTGCCCTACTGTTGGCATGCATATACCGGTGACGTATTCCTTTTTTCTGGAAAATCCGTTGTGCGCCGCAGGCGGTTGGTCACGTGGAGACTCTCAGTATGCGATTGATTCACGGTAATGCCAGTGGAATTGAAAATGGCGATTTGATTACCTCAGCTGTACAAGCACTGCAGCGTGTATATGAAGGATCAGTAGCTGTCGATCTTGATGGTGGCCTTTTTTGACTCGCCCGCGGGCTTGCTGTCGGCAAACCATGCCCGATTTCTCTCGAATGCTTCCGGCACAACCACGTCTTCCTCTTCGCCATATCTAGAGTCCTTGGTATATTTGATCGCGGAAAAGACGCAAAGGATCAGGCCCACCATAGCCAATGAAAAGTATGCCGCTGCTTCGGTCAAGAAAGGAACGCTGTTCGAGTCAATCCCGAACGCGACGGCGAACCCAAGAGCCCGCAGGGCTTCCATATAGCCGCTGAAACGACCTAATTTCGAAGGCTCATTAGAGAATGTGGAACAGAGCCACTGGATATAGCCCAGCAGGGTGGCCCACGAGCTCCCTAGGAAGATGAACATGACCAAAGGTCCTGCGAACTTAGGTCCATTGCTCCAGTCAACTCCCCACGCTTTCTTGACTCGGTCAAGCTTATGTGTCTTTAGGAATGAGAAGATTCCAGACCAGGTGCCGATCAAGAATGTTGCTGTCACGGTGGCTGCCAAAAAGGCCCGGCGCCGGCGGTGTCCTAGACACTTTGCGTCGCAAAAGAAGGCAATAATGGCAGACCCGCAGGCGGCAGAAACCCAAAAGCTAAGCTGAAAGATCTCCGTTAGAAGCTAGCCCAGGTTAGATTGTGACGCAAAATAGTACTCACGTTGGCTAGTGCACGTGTGCGAGCGTTAAAGTAGAATGCGTTCAGTGAACCAAAGAAGGAGATCGGCAATTGGCAGGAGAAGAAGGCTACCGCGAGCAGAAGGATTCTTAGCTTCAGGACACTTCTCGGAAGTGCCACGAGTTCTTCCGTCCACCTTAGAGACTTGAAAATTGCAATCGGCCTCCCATCATTGCGACGGATTCGAGACGGCGCTACAATCAAGCACGCGAAAAACACTCCAGCGCATTGAATGGCAATGATGGTGATATACACAGCAGACGGCACATGAGAGACCTTCTTCCCCCGGGTGGATGTAATACCGAGGACGATAGCTGGCCAAAGACGTTAGCGCGGGAGAATTTCCCTTCAGTCTGTAAGTACCGGTGGAATGAAAAGTGCCTCACCTGCTCCAACTGCTGACCCCAATGCGAGCGAAGCCCACAACGACGCAACATACCTTCCTCTGTTGTGCTCGGAGGAGTAGCTGGACACAATGTAGCCTGAAATGGTCAATATGACTCCGCACGTTCCAACAGACAGCCGGAAGGGACAATCTGACCCGTAGTTGAATACAAGAGAGCAGCACTTATACCATGCCAGATCCCGGCGATGTAAGCGAATGCTACTCCAGAGCCTCTGTCGAGCAACCAGAGAGCGCCTACGTATACCGGATACCCGCTTGCTGCAAGGATCAATGTGTACCTGGGACCGATCTGGTTGTTAATGCTCCCCCCGAAAAACCCAGCAACGATCGTCACACTGGCGCCCACGATGTTCACCTTGTCAACAATCGGGATATTCGAAGGATGACTACCGCCTGCACCGAGGCCGAGTACTGTGCCGTTCAGCCCGGGACCACAGATCAAAACGGTGCAGACCACCAAGGCTTGCATGAAGGGGCTAGTCGTTGGTCTAGATCAGCGAGGGTTCATGCGGTAATTTAGTGATATCAAGGGATGTACTTCTGTACGTACGAGTTGATCCGCCATCTGCCTATATGCGCCATCTGGTCCGTTACGACGTTGTCGATGGCATCAGTCGCCATAACGAGCTTTACTTAAGGATTGCCTAAAGAAAGAGCCATCATGGACCAAAGATGGCGGGTTCTAATTTAGATGTATGATAACACTCATTGCTGTGGCGTTTAGGTAATCCCATCTGTGGCTCTGAAGATCTGCCGCCGTCCAGGGAAGTGGTATCGGGCATAGCTCTTTCCCAGATCTATGGATGCATGCTTAGTCCTCAGAGCACTAGCAACGAAAGAGGATACCGTAAGAACGCCCAGACTTTTCCGACTACCCGAGCACTTGCCTTGTTCATATTAGGCCTTGCGCCACGTCTCTTCTTCGGGGCCATTGACAGGATACAGCAATTTGTGGTCCTTGAAATACTGAAAGAATTTCACCTCCATACGGCGTGGCCTGACTACCATCCGCCTGCCCCTATCCATACTCATGGCCTAAGAAGACTCGTTGGCGTCTACCCGTGGTTGTCTGTCAAGGCGGGCTGGTTCGACACATGGTGAGTGTGTGATACCCGAGCGGAAGAAAATATGCTACGGCGTCCAAGTTATGACGTCAGTATCAAACTTGTAGGCACAAAGCAAATCCCACCGTTTAATCCAGTTGGAGCATACAATGGTTCCAATGATGATAATGGAGACACACCACCGACTCAAATTTGACCACGCTTGAAGTTGAGCGTGACCCAGCAAGATTTGCTCCTTCTGAACCAATTGCGCGGGCCATATCTAACAATTTCCGCTAGCGATGCAGCATTTCTCAGACTAGGTTGGCGGGCTTCAGGCTGCTTTCAATCGCAAAGCCTAGATGTGTGGCGTGGTGTCTGTCTGTTGTTCCGAGGCATCAGTTAGTGCAGGCATCTTCGCGCATTCGGCTACTGTGGGATCTCTTTCTGGAGTAAGACGGGATAATTCGTCGAGGTGGGGCCCGCTCAACCTACCAAAGATACACACATTTTGCAAGGCCAGTAGCTTGCTGCCAGCCTTCACCCACTAGGATGCGAGATGGCTTTTTTCCTCGCCTTGGCATGAGATCATTGGCGATCCCCATTGCAACTTTGGGGAAATTCTGATTAGACAGGTCACAGTAGTCAGCTGTCCGCATCCTCTTCTGGGTCATAGCAGCGGGACGATTCTCCGCAGCACAAAAGAGGTGCAGCTTTCCGATCTCTGATACGTTCCGTAACCCCGCCGGCGCTTCTCGGATTTCGCGCTCTGCTCGCTTGAAGTGTCACCAAACCTTCAGCACATACTTTATCGGGGGCTTAACTGCCTGAGGTTTTACCTTTAGTAACCCGAATTGTGCATTGGATGGCTCTAGATGGCCATCTAGACCGGTCCCGCCAGCAGCGATTACCAGCCCTTTCGCCAGAAGCGAACGTGCTATCGAACATTCCGGATTCTATGCAGCTTGCCCCCATTGTCACCGTTCCCTTCCCTCTCCTAGATCAGGGGCAAAGTGACATATTATCTAGGCAATACGCCAGCACTCCAAGTCAACGTCAAGATAGCTCTGATGGAACAGTAGAGGAATTTGATTCTGCGGTCCCCAATGTCGGCGATAGCGATGAAAGTCAACCTCACAGTGAGAAGCATCATCGAATAGCTCCCTTGCATTACGCAAGTCTATCCCCTGAATTGCCCCTACAATTCGTCAACAGCCATGGACCACCAGTCAAACGTGGCTCGGCCACTGGGGCTCAGATCAGAGCGCACGCGATGCGAAGAGTCCATCAACAACGTCGAATCGCCAAGATACAAGCAGCGGCACATGAAAGTTCATTAGGACATTCCGAAACAACTGGCGCATGTCTCTGCAAGAGGCTTTCAGCAAATGGACCTAACGGCCCGGTTTCTCGTCCCTCTCCCCGTCCCTCGCATGTATCGCAACCGGGCCATAGCTCTGAGCCTCCAGGTCCCATTGTTCTCATCGCCCATCTGGATACCCCAGAGGCCGCTGCACATCAATTTCCCCTCGCAGCTACAAATGCTTCTGTAGTGTGCAGGCAATGCGGAAATTTAAAGCTCCTTTCTTCGCCGCCTACAGACCAAAATCTTGCACCTACTCCTTACTCGGGATCCCCCACCAATAGTAGCTCAACGTTCGATCCATTCGCCAGCACTGCTGTACACATCAACCATCGCATGCATGAGTTACTGAATCATTGTAAGTCCCAACAACCACTGATCTCCCTCATTGAACCGGAAGTGTTCTAACGTCCCCAAGACATTTTTGTGCAGGTCCCAAGCGCGGAACCATTCATTTACGGCAAGGACAATCTCCACACTCCCACCACGCTCAATTTTGTACCAATGGCCATGGCAAACGAAGCCATAATGCATGCTCTAATTGCGCACTCCGGTTACCACCGCTTACTTCTCCAGGACAAACAGGCGAAGCTGCTAGCTGACTACAAAGACAAAGACGATATGGGACAACGTGGTAGAGAAGCTTCGTACCACTTGTTTGAAGCACTTCGGCTCGTGCGGAAATGCTTTGAAGACCCAAAGTATGCATTAAGCAATGCATCCATTAATACTGCCGTAGTATTGACTTCATGTACGGTGGGTGACCCTCCATGATATCTCCTTTTTTGGACTACCTTTCAGGGCTGTGCGATGTTTTAGACAGTATCGTTGTCTTTCCTTTATCATTTCTGTCTCCGAGCACAAGATGCGATTGAGGCCCGCGGTGGAGAAACCACGGGTCCTACAGTCTCAAGGCAACAGCCCAGCAATGTGAAAAGAACCCATTTTCGAAATCACCTCAATGCTGCAATTGAAGTTGACCTATTTCTTTCGGGTAGGGGTTTACCGGCGACCCGGCACAGCTTTCCGCTCATCATGCTGGTTTGGTCAAAATGGTTGAACTACGCGGGGGCATTAACACTCTACCTCGAGACCTTGCTCAACAAGTATCGAGGTTAGTCCTTGGATTTACCCTTTGATTTATTCTTGGTAAAGCACCTCTACTCACAGAAGCATATTAGAGTTGACTCGTACGGGTCATGGACATGTGCATCAAAGCCACGTCTTCCAATGTACAAAAGCCGTTTCCGAGACAGCAAGACCCTGGGATCAGTGATGTTTCCCGACCAGCTTGGCTCGCCATTCGACAATGTCAGATTTGAGAAATTCCTCTGGAAGACCCTATTCTCGACCGCATGTGATCTGCAATTCCTCACACATCTACTTGAATTGCACAAGCGGGAACCAAGCAAGATCGGTGCGACAGAGAGGGAATTTTTTGAAGATACCTACGCTGCCGCGCAGCATCTCCTCGTCTCCCTACCGCACCCCGTCGACGTCATAAATAAGTCGATCATATATTACCGACAGAATTGTTGGCGAATGGGTGCACTTCTCTACTTCAACATTGCTATCCGGCAGTGCCCAACCCCAAATTTGTTGAAGTCAATGACAAGTCGGTTGATCGAATCTTTTCAAGAGTCCGACATGTCCATGGCGTGGACTCCGTTTTCTGACGTACTACTCTGGATTCTTTTTATGGGATGTTGCGGCTCGTGGGACAAGACCGAGAAGGGTTGGTTTGTGCTTGAACTGCGAAGAGTGGTTCGGATTTTGGATTTGCATAGCGTTGAGGAAATGGAGGATTCTCTCAGAGCGTTCCTGTACCGTAGCAGTGTATTTTATGAGCCACTTCGTGAGCTATGGGAAGAACACATGCAATGAGATGGTTTGGGTTGGTGTAAGAAATGTAGCCATTGCAATGTGCAGGATGAGTCGGGATCAACAATGTTCCGCAAATCTAGGCCAACTCCTGAACAAAGACATGTCAAAGGTGTTGATCCTAGGAGTGCATTGATACCTGCCTATTGAACTTGCCTATTGCTTCTTTCAAAACGACTTGGACTCAATCCCTTTTTATCGGGATCTTATCTCCCTTGTTTCAGACTTGGATTTGCTAAATCACTAGTTCGTCTGGCTTGCCATCAACTTCCAGCCGTAAGGTCTGCAAAGTCGCTCGTCATCACCTCGCTCAGTACAATGGGCGGTGGACCCGACCGTGAGCACATGCTCATTGTACTTCGAAGTCCTGAGCCAAAGGATCTGATCGCCAAGATAAAAGAGAGATTTCCTTACATTGATGTAACCTATTTCCAAACCAAAAGCACTCGAGCGAACAATGTCCCTGCTGAAGGAAAGGATGTCCCAAAAGGTTCATGCCTCCCAGCCTTACTCATTGTCTTACCCATTTCCTCCCACAAGCCTTTTCCCTTGGCATTATCTTCCTCGAAACCTCGATCGTTACGTAGTATTCGGTTCTGTTGATATGGCGTCTTCTGCATAATCTGACAGTTTCTCTCGACAGAGCTTTGGAAATCGTCCACGATAATTGTCACTTTATCTCAACTACCACCAAGCCCGGCAGACTGTCCCAAGTACGAGTTCCTAAAGGCGTGCTTCTTCTTAACCGCCGCCCATCTCCTATTATCCCGTTTCACTTCAATCACTCAATTGGTCACTGATGTTGCAGCAGTGTTAAGTTTATCCATGTCCTTTCCGCCGGGATCGACACCTGGGCAAACCATCCGATAATCAAAGACTCCGACATCCCTCTCACGACTTCCAGCGGCATCCACGGCCCTCCAATCGCAGAATGGATTCTCATGACGACATTAGTGGCCTCTAGGCACTACCCCATCCTTTACGAAGCGCAAAAGCAGCACCGCTATGGTGCTGAAGATAAGCACATAAGAGAGGTAGAGGACTGGGTCGGCAAACGAATCGGTATCGCTGGATACGGTAGCATAGGTAGACAAGGTAGGTCCTCGCATACCCAACATTCAACCATGCCTTAAAAAGTCCACCCACCTTCCCCCTCCCCAAAAGTCCCTCCTCTCTTCTATCCTAGTGGACCTCAGCATCCCAATCTAACCATCCAACCCCACCCCAGTCGCCCGCACCTTCGCCGCCCTCGGCGCGCACATCCTCGCCTACACCGCCACCCCGCGCACAACGCCCTCTGCCCGCGCCGACCAAGGCTACTACGTCCCCGACACCGGCGATCCGGACGGCTCGATCCCCATCGCCTGGTACTCGGGGACGGCCGCTGACAAATCCGACCTGCACACATTCCTAGCCCAAGACCTCGACGTGCTGGTCATATCCCTGCCCCTGACGCCCGCGACGACGCACCTGCTCAGCGCTCCCGAGTTCGACATTCTCTCCCGCCGCCGCGCCTTCGTGGTCAACATCTCGCGCGGCAAGATCATCGACCAGCCCACTTTAATCGAGGCGCTGAACGATGGCAAGCTGCGCGGTGCCGCGCTCGACGTCATGGATCCGGAGCCGTTGCCGAAGGACGATCCGCTGTGGGATGCCAAAAATGTCATTATCACGCCGCATATTAGTGGGTTGAGCACAAAGTACCGCGAGAGGGCGTTTGATGTGCTGTTTACGAATTTGAAGAGGCGGGAACATGGAGAGAAGATGTTTAACCTGATTGACCGAAAGAGGGGCTATTGAATTGAAAGACCGATACTGTCGTGAACCGCAGCCCCGTATACGCCATGCATCTTCACAAGGAGCCAAATTCATCTACGGCTCTGCATACCAATTTCCCCAATGCTGTTCGTGGATCGTCTGAAAAATGCAGCAGATAGATACTGTCCAATCGAAACCAATCACAAAGTCACTCAGTGTTCATGAAGCCTTTCCAGAGTCGCAATCACCACCAGCCCTGCCAACACTGACCCAGACTAACTTCGCCTTTCGCTCATCTCCAGGGCCCCTCTCCTGTAGCCCTGTCCAACCGAGCTTCTCGCCACCCATCTTTCCCACTCCACCCTCTTTGATCCAACACCCAAGCACCCCTCGAATCCAAGCCAGCTTCTCCTTCACTTCATTGCTGGCCACGATCTCAGGATACCCCTTTCTCTTCATCCTCGGATCTGCGGCAATTGTACCATCAAGGATATTCCTCACACTCAACGTGACCAAGTTCCTCCTCTCCAGTGCTTTCGGCTTGAACGAGCCATGCTTCGCCAGATAGCTCGCATCCGCTGCCTGCAAATAGTACAGGTCGAGCATGAGATACGCCCTGGCATCCAAAGCCTCCTGCTCGTACACAACCATCTTCGTATGATCTGGGAAGTTGAACTGAAACCCGCCTCCACCATAACCCCACACTCCTACATTCCCTAGACGTTGGTAGAAGCTGACGAAATCGGTATTCCCGGTGCTGTGCGTATCCGCCTCGTCATCCACTTCCTCGCTTCCGAGCGTCTTTGTCATGTACTTCCCAAATTTGTCCGCTAGCACGACTAACTTCAGTCTCTCCGCTTCCGCGCTTCCGCCGTTATCCTTTCTCTTCAAGCGCTCTGCCAAATCCGAAGTTGCTTGGCCCGTATCTCCACCAAATCTTTCCGCGTCCAGTTTATACGTCGCCGCTGGCACCTCTACCCTCCTCATTCCTTCATCACCGCACTGTTCATAGAATTCAACCGGCATTGCTCCACCATCCTGCGGAACGATCTGCGCCTCAAGCTTCCGACTGCGCCTCGTGTAGAACCTCCTACTGTTCCTAACAACGATACAGCTACTGGCTTTCGAGCCGTCATCGGAAGACTTGAGCACGACGCCGACTGTGCTATCGGAAAGAATGTACGCAATACCATATTTATTGGTGTAATCCACCCATTTTTCAACAACAGTGTGCTGAATTTGACTGTTCAGGCCGGAAGACTTCGAGTTGTTACTTGGAGCCCAGGACGTTGTTGTTGGGGAGAGATTTTCGTGCAATCTTCGTAGAGATGCGATGATTGCCGAGGGAGTGGAACCCTTCAAGATGGTGACAGATTCCGAAGTGGACATTAGGCGCGGCCTTGAGCGACCGCTGGAAGGTTTGACTTGTGTTGACTCGACAAGCTTCTCTGACCGGTTCTCCGGCGGCTGTCGATCATTGGCTGTCGTCGGCTGTAGAATACGAGACTGCGTATCAGATTGCTTGTCAGCAGACTGGGAAACAGAGGTGATTCGCGTCAAATTCCTGTTCATGCTTTCCAAAGCTCTTGAAGACGTCCGCGTGTGAAGGGGACGATGTGAAGCTGATCGACCGATAGTCGCGGGCTTCTCTTCGGGCTGGGACTCTGGGTCTTGTTGAGCAGGTCGTGCGCCTAGTGCACGACTCATGCCAGCTGGGATGGTGTTTGATTTCGGCATAGCTCGTTGTGGGTCAAATGTGGCATCACGATTCGAATTGCTTCTTAGAGATCGAGTGCTCGTTGCCCTTAAAGGTCGTTCTCTGAGAAAGCCTTGAGAAGCCGGTACATCTATATCACCCATTTTCGTTACTGCGGCTGGTCGAACTTCTTCCTTGGAATCAACCTTGCTTGATAAAGTACGGGAAGGGAGAGCTTGTTCTCGTTGTTGAGCAGCGAAACTTTGAATGGGGCGTTTCGGAGCAGGTACATTAACTGCTGCAGCATGAATTGTAGGGCCTGATAGAGTGGGAGTCACTTCAATATCGTTGACGGCCTGAGTCACGCCAGACATGTCTAGGCCTGCTTGTACCTGTGGTGGGAACTCATTGGTTTTGACGAGTGCTGTCCGGACGGGGAATTTGCGTGTCGATACCCACTCCTTCCTGGCCGCTGTGAATTGTTGGTAGATGACGCCGTCAGGAAGAGGAATGACAGGCGCACAACCTTGTGCATTCTCCAGCTCAACTTCAGCCATTGCAGACTTGTTCATGTTTTCGCCAACCGATGGCCGTGATTTTCCATTGGGACTCCTCCCTACCCCACTGGAATGGCAGATCTTATTGTACTCGATACCGTACCCTGGTTGTACCTTGTCGCCACGAGGATCAGCGTTCTCGAGCCAACGTGGCTTTGTTGTACGACATGTTGGTTCCAACTCTTCCGCGATAGCACCCATCTTGAAAAATTCATGTTCCACCAAGTCGTCCATTTCTGGCCTCTCAGTGCCATTCAAATTCAGACATGAGCTAACTAGCTGTTTTGCTTGTAACGGTATGAAGTTCCGGCTATCGTTCTCTTTCCAGTCGTACTGCAGGAGTTTCAGTTTCGAGTAAATTTCGGCTTGAGTCTTCGATGCAAATGGGGGAGAGCCTATCAACATGGCGTAGCAGATGATTCCTACCGCCCATGTATCCACCTTGTTGTCGTGGCCATTACCGCCAGATTTGCTCAGTATTTCTGGGGCGATGTAGTTTGGTGTTCCGCAGAGTGTCTGTCTGCGATCCTTCTCGTCCAAGACAACAGCAGCCAAACCAAAATCTCCAATCTTGACATCCATATGGCTATCAAGGAAGATGTTGCCCATCTTGAGATCTCGATGAATAACGCACCGCCGATGCATGTACTTGACCCCACCGCACAGCTGTATCATGTATCGCCTCACTTCTGGCAAACTTAAACTGCCTCGACTCTTCACCATCTCCATGAGAGAGCCATTGGGGCAAAGCTCGAGGACGACGTAGGTATGACTCTCGAATGAAAAGGCACGATAGAACTCCACGATATTTGGATGGCGCATTTTGGCGTGGATCTGTAACTCAGTCCGAAACTGCCCATACAAATCAGTAACCTCCTGAAAATAGTTTACAGGGAACTTACCTTCTCCAGCTGCTTCTTTTGCTCCACGTGAGACTTCACGACCTTCAAAGCATAGATCTCCGATGTCTTTCGGGATCTGCCCTCAAAACAAACAGCAAACCCTCCCTTACCCAGCTTCTTGCCTGTGATGTATGTGTCTCCTTCCAAACCTGGTTCTCGGATGACATCTGCAGGTCGCCACTTGTCCTCTATCTTGTCTGGATTGTGGTTCTTCTCAACATGTTTCTTTTGAGTTTCCATCTTGGTCTTCTTCATGTCGCTCTGGCTTTTAATAGGCACATTTGCTGACCGAGGCGATAACACCTCCATTCTCAGCAGTGAGTAACCAATGATCTGCGTAGGCTGTCAAGGGATTGGATGGTCCAAGAGCGCTGCAGAAAGTGCGGTCGATACGAGGGGCGGAAGAGTGGACTTGGGGATGTGAGATCGACTGTTGGAGTTCCCTCTACTTCAATCAGCGACGTACAGTCATGGAGACTTAAGTAGTGCCAACTCTCAATTTACCGTTGACTGCTCCGGTAATCAAACAAATCCAACACTCTCCTGTAGAGTATTAGTATTCAAACCCAAGAGGGGGCGTTGTCAAAGCTTTAAGTTGAGTCTTGGATGGGGTAGCCTTTGCAGAGAATCGGCAATGTTTATTTCGGCAACTACTTTGGGCCTAGTGCAATGCAAAGCCACATCGGCTCCTTCCGCATAACGCCGACTCTTTATTTGCGATAAAGTGCCGTTCGCTTTCCGGACTTGCTCCAGCAGTTCTGCCAAAACAGCCTTGACCACCTATGGCCATGTGAGGCTGTGCTGCTAACTAAATACGCCATGAGCTTCGGAATCAAGTGTTAGAGCTCCTCCCGAATTGAGGATGAGTGAAGCTGCCTTTACGGTGGGAGCCTGAGAAATCATGTCCAGCATAGCGTTGAAGTTCTCGTCGCTTGTCATTCGGACGCTTTCGAAACCTATTGCGGTATGGCCGCAGACCCTGCATTTGTTCCCACGGGTAGCTGATCCAATTCAAATCAGAACTACATCAAAAGACAAGCTCGAGAGCACGAACGATTCAGGAAAGCATGCATCTCGTTCGCACAATCTCTCCACCGCGTGGACATGCGGATGCGACTGGGAATCTTGCAAGATACAGCAGCAATCGACAGGGCACATGCGAAAGAAGCAGCTGAAGCAGCTGCAAAAAAGCAGAAGCTTGAAATACCTACCGTGAAGACGGAAGCTCAGATGAAGGCTGACGAGAAGGCTGCGAAAGCGGCCAAGGAAAGTGCGGAACCAAAACCGGCACCAATACCGCGCATTCGACCGCTGTCAGAAGCAAAAGCCGTGGACACTGGCGCAACCTTCATCAGTGAAGCGTTTCTGTTCGGGGTAGCTGCAAGCTTGATATTCTTTGAATCATGGCGGTCTCGCAGGAAAGAGACTTCACGACACGAGGATGTCGCCGATAGACTGGCTGAGCTTGAAGAATCAGAGAAGGCTGCTAGACGGGCTCTCGTAGAGCTGGAGCGAGAAGTACTGCAACTAAGAGCTAAGAATTCAACAGGAGCAACCAATTCAAGCATGAAGAGAATCCTTCCAAGGGATATATGGGATGTTCCGGAGAAAGATGAGAATGAAGATGACGAAAGGGCAAAAAGTTGGCTTTCACGCATCGCTGCCTATATCTCGTCCCGAGATACTGAGAAAGCGACCAACGAACCTGGTCCTGCGGAGAAGATTCTGGTCCAGTCAGGCGCGACTTTGGCTGAGAAGCACAGACAAGCATTTGAAGAAGCGGCCAAGGCCGCGAACGAGAGGACAAAGTCGTAACCGAGAGCTGTAAGAATAATCCTCCAGGACTACACGCCCGGACACTGGGGGAGGTTGCAGGTTCACCCAGACCTGTGATGCCAAGGCCAGGCTGAGGTCAACGATCTACCAGCAAGTATCGCGCATCTTCTTTGTTACACGGCCCCTATAGCTCAAAGTCATCTCGCGTTGGCCACGACGCATATCGAGCTATTTGTAAAAGCCTTGAGCATTTACCAACGAACTGATTTGCTTGATGCATTTGTTTATTGCACATATGTTGGCAAACTCTACTCTTAGACTCTAGATACCCAACTTCAATCATAAGTTGTTAACACCATTCTTACCCTGACAAGTCCTTCCCAAGGGTAGTAGGGGAATTCTCTTTGGCCCTCCGCAACTATGTGCGTTGTTCCCTCCAGATAGTGCGAAATTCTGTAGTCTCTGTCTCCTCTCAAGCCCAGCGCTCATCTATCATCGAACGTCAAAGGCCCGTCGAATTCGACTCTCACGCCTAGTACGATATCTCTTCGAACTGCGGTCAATAACAAGTTAAGATTGCCGTTCTTGATTCTAAGGGCCACCTCGTCGCATTGATGACTCCTACTGGATATATGCAACGTACTTTAAGTACATGAAGGTTCGGCAGGAAAAGGGTAGAGACGACTACCCTGCGGGAGTGGCTGGTTGAAAAGACCGCTTGTTAGTGTACTGCCTTCTGGGAAGACGTATGGATTGCGCAGGAGAAGGACAAGCGCTGACAGAGGACGTTCATGTAAGCTGGGGGGTATATTTCTGCAAATGTCGTTAATTTTTCCATTGTCAGAATCTTTGCTGTATCTTAAGCCTTGGCCCAACGCTGGTGAGAGCTTGTTAGAAGAGCCAGAAGTCATGGTAACAATCATCGATATGGTCACGTGGCATTTTGACACAATAAAACGATGAGCATCGGCAAAATCATAGCGAAGGATTTTACTGCGATAGCTATTCCTTAATGCATGCAGCTGAAAGATTATCGAAAATTGGATTGCGTGTCCTTCGTTCAGCGTTTTGTAGTAAATGTGGCGAAGCCGAAGATCGCCGTTTTCGCTGACTAGTTACGGAAGTGCGGCGGTGTTTCGTCACCCTGCAGGCGCAATGGAATCTACAGCCCAAATACCGACGACACCAGTGACCTTTTCTTTCTCAATTTCTCGTTAACAACGCCTGAAGAACCTTGATTGCCCGTCCCTATATGTTCTGAACGGCCTGAATCTCCGTTACACCACACACGGCTCAACCCTTAGCGATTCCTGGGGACGTAGGCGTATGTACCACAAACTCGGGGGCGCCTAAGTAATATGGTACTTGTCATTTGAAAGCGAAGAAGAGTGCCCTTGCTAATATACATACAACAGGGTCAAACGAGGCGCCGAGAGGCCAAAGGAGGACGAGCACCTAAAGCGTCACTTTTCAGCGGCGGCAGATCGAGAGGTGACGATGGAGGGCAGCCACAAATCAAGAAGGCAACCTTCGAAATCACAAAGAAGAAGGAAGTTGGGGTGTCAGATCTGACGTTACTGAGTAAAGTATCGAACGAGGCCATAAATGACAATTTGAAGAAGCGCTTTGAGCATGGAGAGATCTATGTACGCAAGAGTCTATCTGGTCGCCTGAGTGGTCGGAACTGCTGACACCCAGCGTAGACATATATCGGCCATGTGCTGGTGTCAGTCAACCCTTTCCGTGATCGTGAGTCTGATTAGATCCTCTTCCCCGGCTGCAGCTGACAATTCCTAGTCGGAATCTACACAGACCAAGTTCTCAATTCGTACCGTGGGCGCAACCGTCTCGAAGTCCCTCCACACGTATTTGCAGTTGCTGAATCTGCGTTCTACAACATGAAAGCATACAAGGATAACCAGTGCGTGATCATTTCGGGAGAATCAGGCGCAGGAAAGACCGAGGCGGCGAAAAGATTGATGCAATACATTGCTAGCGTGTCGGGTGGCAGCGATTCGTCCATCCAGCGCACAAAGGACATGGTGTTGGCAACGAATCCGCTTCTAGAGTCATTTGGAAATGCGAAGACACTTCGAAACAACAATTCCTCACGGTTTGGGAAGTACCTGGAGTTGGAATTCAACGAACGTGCGGAACCAGTTGGTGCAAAAATCACAAATTACCTCTTGGAGAAGTCCCGGGTGGTGGGACAGATCACGAACGAACGGAACTTCCATATCTTCTACCAGTTTACAAAAGCTGCGCCAAGGGAGTATCGGGATATGTTTGGGGTACAACAACCTCAGTCGTACCTTTACACGAATCGTTCCAGGTGTTTCGACGTGCCGGGAATTGATGATGCTGGGGACTTCCAAGATACCATGCAGGCGATGAGGACCATTGGGCTGTCGAAAGCCGAACAGGACAACATATTTCGAATGCTGGCTGCGATTTTGTGGATCGGAAACATCACCTTTGTTGACAACGACCAAGGTGGCGTGGACATAACAGACCAGACAGTGGTTGACTTCGTCGCGTACCTGCTCGAAGTGGAAGCTGCTCATGTCAACAAGGCGCTTACTGTTCGAATTGTTGAAACTGCGCGCGGTGGTGGTAGGAGAGGGTCTATATACGAGTCACCTCTGAATCCTGTGCAAGCAGCTGCTGTCAGGGATGCTTTAGCGAAAGCTATATATTTCAACCTTTTCGACTGGATCGTGGTGCGGACAAACGTTTCTTTGCAAGCCAGGGGAACTGTGAAGAACACCATCGGCATTCTGGATATCTATGGTTTCGAGATCTTTGAGAGGAACTCCTTCGAGCAGCTCTGCATCAATTACGTCAACGAGAAGCTACAACAGATTTTCATACAATTGACGCTGAAGGCCGAACAAGAAGAATACGCCAGAGAGCAAATCAAATGGACGCCTATCAAATACTTTGACAACAAGGTCGTCTGCCAATTGATTGAGGAAAAGCGGCCGCCAGGCGTTTTCGCGGCCCTGAATGATGCCTGCGCAACTGCACATGCAGACTCGGGAGCTGCCGACCAGACATTCGTGGGAAGGCTGAACTTCTTGTCGTCCAACCCAAATTTCGAAGCGCGCCAAGGACAATTTATCATCAAACATTACGCCGGTGATGTTAGCTATGCAGTTCCTGGAATGACAGACAAGAACAAAGATCAGCTGTTGAAGGATCTCTTGAACTTGATTGGCGAAAGCTCAAACTCCTTCCTCCGGGACATTTTCCCGAATCAGGTCGACCAGGACGATAAACGCAGGCCTCCCACAGCTGGTGACAAGATAAAGGCATCCGCTAATGAGCTTGTCGACACCCTCATGAAAGCACAACCGTCCTACATCCGGACAATCAAACCTAACGATAACAAATCACCGACAGAGTATAGCGATGGCAGCGTCTTGCACCAGATCAAATATCTTGGTCTGCAAGAAAATGTCCGGATTCGAAGGGCTGGGTTTGCCTATCGCCAAACTTTTGACAAATTCGTTGAGCGATTCGCACTTCTCTCACCCAGGTTATCCTATGCTGGTGAGTATACCTACACCGGAGATGTGCAGACGGCTTCCAAGATTATCTTCAAAGATACCAGCATCCCAGAAGAAGAGTACCAAATGGGTGTCACGAAAGCCTTCATCAAGACTCCCGAAACGCTGTTCGGTCTGGAGCATATGCGAGATCGCTATTGGCACAATATGGCAGTAAGAATTCAAAGGGCTTGGCGGAACTATCTAAGATACCGCAATGAAGCTGCAACCAGGATACAGCGTTTCTGGCGGAAGTCAAAGAGCGGCATCAAGGAGGTTGAGTTCCGGGATCAAGGCCACAGGATACTCCAACAAAGGAAGGAAAGGAGAAGATACAGCCTGGTCGGGTCTAGACGATTTATGGGAGACTATCTCGGTCTCAATATGCCTGGTGGTATGGGCAGACTTCTCCGCGATTCGATCAACCTGGGCTCGCAGGAGCGTTGTGTGTTCTCTTGCCGCTGCGAACTCCTGGTGTCGAAATTTGGCCGCTCGTCAAAACCCCTGCCTCGCATCCTCGTCCTAACAACCAAATCTGTCTATATTGTCGTGCAAAACATCGTCAACAATGCGCTTGTCATCTCTTCAGAACGGACCATCCCGATCGGAGCGGTCAGATACATCAGTACTTCTACCCTTCGGGATGACTGGTTTGCATTGGGCGTAGGCTCGCCCCAAGAGCCAGATCCGCTGGTGAATTGTGTCTTCAAGACTGAATTCTTCCTCCAGTTCAGGACAGTTGCTGTTGGAGGCTTCAACCTCAGGATTGGAGACAGCATTGAATACAACAAGAAGCCTGGAAAACCTGCTGTGGTCAAGGTCATGAAGGATCCTGCGATACCACGAGATGACATGTACAAGTCAGGCACAATTCACGTAGGGCAAGGCGAATCGCCAAGCTCTTTTTCTAGGCCGACACCCCGCGGCAAGGCTATTGCCAAGCCTATCACGTCTGGCAAGCTATTGCGGCCTGGCGGCCCAGGTGGCGGGCAATCAAGGGTCACATCGCGCCCGAGACCAGCAGCGGCCGCAACACCTCGTCCGGTGCCGACACCAGCTGCGATAAATAGACCTGTAGGTCAGGTCAATGGCGCAAGTTCGCACGCCCGTAACGAGTCTGCGTCTTCTGTGTCGTCAAACCGCGCCCCTCCACCTCCTCCACCTCCGGCGGCCCCACCAGCGAGAGTCCCGGATAAGCCACAGGCCAAAGTCAAGTACGATTTTAATTCTCCAAACTCTAACGAGCTTGATATCTCAGTAGGCGACACCCTTGACATCTTGCAAAAGGAAGGCAATGGTAAGAAGCTGCACTCCGTGGCTTTGTAAAGGATACTGACAAACTTCCAGGATGGTGGCTCTGCAAGAATACGAGAACCGGCTCCCAGGGCTGGGCGCCATCTGCATATGTCGAGGAGATCGAACAATTTCGCGCTCCACCTCCACCTCCACCGCCCCCACCTGTCACACCTGCGCGTCCAACACCGGCACTAGCAGCTATTCCGCTTACGAACGGAACTGAGCGGAAACCATCGCCCGGGCCTGCTGTGCGTGCCAAACCTACACCTCCAGCGCCGCCAGTCAAGAGGCCGGCGACAATTACGAGGAAGCCTTTGCCGCCTCCAACTCCGGCAAGAGATAGTGCAGTGAGTCTGGGCAGCGACTCGCTGCGCCCTAGCAGTGGAACGGACTCAGGCAGGGTAACACCTAATAGCATTGGTAGTGGGAGTTTGGCTGGTGGGCTTGCTGAGGCATTGAGAGCGAGGCAGAATGCTATGGCGGGTAATGCCAAGGAGGACGATGATGATTGGTAGGCTGATTGGTGTTTTGTTTCCGCTGGGCGTTTCCAGAACGAGAGCGAATCTGTGATATGCTTCTTTCATATCCGAAAGATACGGGGTTGAGAGAACGGGGTCAGCTTAATCTGGATTAGGAAGTAGAAAAGAATGAAACGGTACATGGCATCATCCAATGAGCAGTCCCGAAGCACGAGCGGGAGAAGGGTTCTCTCGATGACCAAGAATTTGTGCGTTGACATGTAGGTGAACAATTGTCCCGTCATTCATCTACAGCCCACTTTTCCCGCTCTGATGAACATGACGGCTTCTAGTTACAAGCTCTCTCCTTTTGGTTGCTGCGCTGTTGTCGTATCGCGTGCGCAAGGATTCTTGCCTCTACATCATCTTTGGTTGTGCAGTCACTTTCGAGTTCCGGGATACACACTCCAAGGGTGAGCTTCGTGGCTTGCGCTCGTATCCATTCAAAGCTTTGAATTTCTGCTCGTGTATGCAGAGCAAGGGCCTAAAACCTAGAGACACGAACGCGCATGCCAAAGTACTCTCAAGTCATTTGAAATCATGTCTAAATTTACCAGTCGGAGTGCAATTGAAGTACCCCCGTTATTGGTTGCTTGGTAGGTGTGGAAAATTGGGCTCACGCTGTGGGGTTTGATATGGATGCACGAATATCGAGACAATCCCGGTATCGATCAACAACTTGATCCTGACAATGAGACTCGGACAATAAGGCGAACACCAGAGATGGATGTCTACCTGACATAAACGTACATGGCTTTGTGGCGTACAGCAAAGGCTGCGGCTGGAACCACGATGTCGAAGACATACCCGAACTTGATTCCAGATGCTTGCAAACCATGCCTGTGCCCACGTATAACGTATCTGCTTGTCGCAGGCGCGATCAACTTTGCAGAGGTGGGAAGCGGCAGCGCAAAGAACTCTTTCGCGCAATTGCCCAAGACATCATCATCGTTCATTCTCCGATAGATAAATGCGCAAATCCCGCATATTGATAGTGTGTGGGAAAACTTGTCCAGGCCGATCGTCTCGAAAGCCGCGGCTTTAGTCTCCCATCAACTCAAGAAATGAACTCACGAGCAAATGCAACTTACCCGCCATGGCCAAACAGCATAAAGGACTATGCGGGTAATGACCAAGGTATGTTAGCGAAGGAGCCGGAAGCTACATCCGCAACCCTTGAGAAGATGTGGCGTAGCACGTTTGACTTGGCGACTCCTTTGTCTGAACAAAATAACGAGGGGCTATGCACGCAAGATCCCCTCTACGTGCCATGGGCAGACGAGGTCAACAGCTCCCTTGGGGCAAAACACTACGGGCCGAATAACTTCAGAATGAAAGTGCTGTTTGAAAGTGCTGTTCGAAAGTCGCTACGGGGTTAGCAAACCCAACATTGGCTTCCATCCATCGGCGGCTAACTTCATATTTGCTCAGGCGTACTTGTCTCTTGTCAACTGTTTTGGGCTTGGAGAGTGTGACGGCCTGTCGCTGCCAAGCCCCAAGACACTGCTCGCCATGCCTGAAAAGGTTGGTCAGCTGCCGCTTTCGGGCTTCCATCTGCCAGGGGTTTGAATATTCTTCGGGATTCTCGATATAAGAATATTCATGCTCCACAGCCTCTTCACTACGCCCACCATAGTCTCACCGTTTTCATTGACTTGGTGATCATCCCAAATAATTACGATTGCTCTGGCAGCCTTAGAAGTGAATGGAATGGCGTGTCATTGCATCATGTGACTCACGTAGTATCGGAGGCAAGAGTTACTGAAAATGACACCAGCTACTCAATGTAGACACAATGTCCAAAGCATCCGGTGCATATCCCTATCAATAAGCACTCGATTCCTTCTTCTCATAAGCCCTCCACCCCTCCTTCTCCAATCTCGCCTTCTTCTCCATATTCTCGCGATCCATTCGCTCCAAATGCTGCTCCACCCACGCCCTCACCCTCTCATCTCCGTTCCCCACGATCCGCGCCGCATACAACACCGCGTTCACACTACTCCCGATACTCATCGTGCCCACAGGAATCCCCCGCGGCATCTGCACAATACTCAGCAGACTGTCCAGCCCATCTAAGCTACTCGCTTTGACAGGGACGCCGATCACTGGGAGTGACGTGCAAGATGCAAGCATGCCGGGTAAGTGTGCGGCGCCCCCGGCTGCGGCGATGATGCATTTCAGGCCCCGTGACGAGGCGGTCTTGGCGTAGTCGAGCATGTGCTGCGGGGTGCGGTGGGCGGAGGTGATGGTACATTCGTAGGGGATGCCAATTTCGTCGAGGAGGGCGAGGCCCGGACGGAGAGTTGCGAGGTCGGTGTCGCTGCCCATTGTTACGCCAATGACGGGGGACGGTTTTTGTGATTCCATGTTTGTAGCTGTAGTATTGGACTCTAGCTTGGCGACTCAAGTTGCTGCGTATTGGTCTTCGAGGTTGATACCTGGTTTATCATTGGATAAGCAAAGACATTGAATGGCATGAAAACAGTCGAGCACTATCAACTTTTTCGGTTGAGTTCCTACGGAGGGTGATGTATGTGGGTAATTTTTCCCGGAAATCGGCCAGCGCAGCGCCGCTTATGCACGGATACCTTAGGTACGCGAAGGTTTTGGAATTTCGCGAACAATAATATCACCCGACAAGAAAATGAAGCGGTCTGAATGTGACGTCGCTGCCAAAGTTTGTGTCATGAAAGCGTTAAGTTGTGCAGCTCCCCATGTCTCTCCTCAGGTGCCTGAATGTCGTCTAATGCCTCTCCCTCCCCCGTCAAAGAATTTCGTCATCCGATCTCTGTGTCCCACATTCCCAGCTTATACCTCTGTACTTCCTACATAAATGCCACCAATCCGTATCGGATACATCGGCCTGTCCAGCAAACCAGACTGCTGGGCCACTCTCGCTCACATCCCCTACCTCCGCCGCTCGCCGCACTATGAAATTGTCGCGCTATGTAATTCCACCCCGGCAAAAGCCCTCGAATCGATCGCGGCCCACAACCTCCCGCCCACAACAAAAGCCTACGCCTCCCCCGCCGAACTCGCCGCCGACGCTTCCATCGACCTGATCGTCATCTGCACCCGCGTCGACACACACTATACCGTCGCGCTCCCGACCCTCCTCGCCGGCAAAGCCATCTTCATCGAATGGCCCCTCGCCGCCACCACGTCGCAGGCCCGTGAGCTGCTCTCCCTGGCCCAGGCCCAGAACGTGCGCACAATCATCGGCCTGCAAGCGCGCATGTCGCCAACGCTGCTCAAGATCCGCGAGATCGTCTCCTCCGGCCGCCTCGGCACCATCCACAGCGTCAACGTCCACGCCACCAGCGGCGTTTGGCAGCACGACATTGCGAGCGCGCGCTACGAGCACTTCCTCAAGCGCGATGTGGGCGGCAACCTACTCACTATCTACGGCATCCACATACTCGACGCTGTCTTCGCCAGTGTCGGCGAGCTCGTGCCCGGTTCCTACACCTGCGCCATGGGCAACCTGAGGCCACGAATGCTCGTGCCAGAGCAATCTTCTTCTCCTTCTCCTTCTCCTTCTTCTGCTTCTTCTTCTTCCTCTCCTTCTGAACCCGTGTCTGAGAAGCTGGAACAAGTCGACAAAGACACACCCGATCAGATCCTACTAATCGGCCGTCTCGACCGCGGCCACTCTGCCCCGGCCGCCATGCTCTCCTTCCACCTCCGCGCCGGCAGCCGCGCCAAAGACGCGCCCGGTGCCACGTGGCGTATCTACGGTGAAACAGCCGAGCTAGTCGTCGAGTTCGCCTCCGCGGGCCCGCAGATAGGTCAGGCCAAACGAATCCAGATCCACCGTTTTGCTCCCGCTAGCGCCGCCGGAACGGCAAAAACGGCGCAGGAAGTTGAGGACGTTCGCGTCGATGAAGGTGGGGACGAGTGGACGGCTCTCCCGATTCCGGGTCAGAATATCGGGCGGCTGTACGAGACGTTTGCGACGGGCAGGGAGGTGCCAGGTTGGGATGTCGCGGTGCGGAGACATGAGCTCATCGATGAGTTTTGGAAAAATGGTGGCATGTAAGGGAAGAAGGGGGGGGTGATAGATAGAAGAACTGGGTTGGGAGGCCAATTCCCCCTCAGGTTTCAATTCAACTACATGATTTCTTTAGTGGACTGGGCTACTTTCAATTAAGGGCTTTGGTTTGGCTCAAATTGATTAGATATTTCCAGTGTATGACATCTCTGTGCGTGTGTGTGTACGTGTTGGCGCATAATTATTACATCTGACATTCTGCCTTCGAGCCTAACCTATCGTGCATAACCTCTTCCATTCCCACTCCCACTCCCACTCATCGGCGTGCCTCGCCCACCCGTTCCCCTGGGCGGATCAAGTATACTGGTCATCCATTCCGGATCCTCATCCAAGTCGCTAATGTCGGAAGCGTCATCTCGTGCCGCCCTCGCATGGTCGCGCTCGTCAATGTCGGAAATTGAAGCATTGTCCGGCGTCTGTCTGGTCGACGACGCTGACCCGTTAACTAGCCGTGCGATACGCAGATTCTCTTCCGTCAGGCCGTAACTGCCGTCAGGTGAGTCGGCTTGTGCACGTGATAGAGCTGGGCTGTTGCGGGTTTGTGATGATGATGCTTGCCAGGGGGCGGGTGGGGCGGAGTGTGATGATGATGGCGACTCGACAAAGGGGTTGGAGGTGTATTGAGGTTTGGGATTTTTGGGTGGTGGGCGGCCCATTGGCTTCAGTGGAAGCGGCGTTCTCATAACCTCCTTTGATTTGGTTGGAGGGAGTCTTCCGCCTGCATTTGGCGCAGTGCTTGGGCGCATATCGGCGTATGAGTCGATGATGTCTCCACCTGATAGAGCTGGATTAATGCCACGAATGCCTGGGCGTGGGCCGGAGGGTAAGCCTCGCGTTTCGTGTGCGGACCGTGGAGGCCTAGGGTACACTGCGGACTCTGACGAAGTGCTGCGGGCAATGCCGATGGCGCTTGTTGGGATGTCCTTCTCTTCTGGGCGAGGAGGGCGAGTAGGACCGCTAGCTTGACTATCTGACAGAGGCGTCACTTGTACATTGGCACGTTGCTTCGGTTTCTCGCTGGCATTGCGAGCGCTTCCAGCGCCAGCTGGGAGTAGATTTCTGGTGCTGCTGGCGTCTGTGGGAGACGAGCGTGTGGCGCTATGTGGGTTGACCTTTTCGAACCTTGCTTCCTCTTCCAACGCACGGTGGTGACGTCTCCGCATGAAAAAGAAGAACGCAGCAAACGAGAGAAGTAAAACGATAACAATTGGGGCAACTATAGCAGGTATAAGGGTGCTGGTCTTTGAGCTCGATGATTTGTGAGCGCTAGCGGTTGAGGTCGCGGTGGTGGCATCAGCTGTATTTGCCGTTGCGCTGGTAGTGGCGCTGATAGCACCACCGCTGACAATGCCAGTAGAAGGGGTGTTGAAGGCTCCATCGGCAGATAGGGAGGAAAATTGGGCAGAATTCGAGACAATGATAAGGGTTCCTTGGGGCTGGTAATACGTCGTACCATCGGAGATAAAGGTAGAGGTGGTGCTGAAGCTTGTGTATGTCGTCAAAGGAGAGGCTGCCGTGATAACGCTTCCGACAGAAGCTGACGGAGGAGGAGCGATTTTTGTGAGGGTTGGGGTATTGTCGCGGGGGGCATGGATGGCCCTGTGAGACATATCGTCTTTAATGTAATCGCTGGCAAATAGGTTCGTATGAGGAGTGTGTACAGGCTATTGCCAATCGTTCGTCGTTCTACGGCCGTTTCGCGCGCAATTCAGACGCTGCAACCGCAAAAAGAGCGTAGGCTCAACTTGTCTGCGACAAAGGGTCAATGATATCAAAAGAGAAGAAGAAGAAAGAGGTACGCTGCACAGCGGCAGGAAACGAGTAGTCATCAATGCATAATGAATGGAGCGAACGTTCTCGAGACAGTAAAGACTGATGAAGAGGTCAGGAGCGCTGGTGCAGGGAAGCAGGGAGAGGTGTTCCTGTAGGATTCATCATGGCGTGGTTAAGGGACAATCTCAGCCCCATGATGGTTGACGGGTAGCTCCAGCGCCGTCGCACGAGGAGGACGCTATCGATTGTTCCCACGAGCTACGAGTCGCGAAATTCTCCTTAGAGTTGCCAAGACGGTGTTTCACAATCCTTGCAAGCGGGGGATGCTCCGACGCTTCAGATCGGGCTTCCCCCGACGATCGATAAATAGATGCGGCATTTCTTATACTTCGTAGAAGGAGTGGGATTCGCTGTATAGCAGAGGTTTGGTGCTGATATAGAGGCGCACAAGTGTCGTGTCAGTATGAGAGAAAGAGGACTGAGAGCATTGGCGTCGTCGGGGTCACCGCAAGTTTGCGCCTTCAGATCAGCTAATTTCCCGATTCGCAAGATTCCGTAAATTTTCGTAAAAAGACGTTGACGAGATAGATGGGAGAATTGCGACTGAGAAGATGTGTAGGTGTGCGGTATATGAATGGAGTTATTGACGCGCTGAGATATTTGGCTAATCGCCACAGTATATTCACATGGTTCAGAATCGGGATCTTCATAGGTCGTTGCCTGTGCGATTTGCCCGGGATGGAATTCCTTGCTGGCCCCCAAAAGCTCGGTCGCCGGTGATTGGGGGGGCCATGGAAGCTCGTCGACGCTAAGGGCTGCACCAGAAGAAAACCATCACAGAGGCCACCAAGAACCCTAATCCGCTTTGCGGTTAATCACCCATCTGTGCATGGATCGGCATCCCTGTTCGCAGCCAGCCTACGCACCCCACTTGCCCGTCGGCGCCTGCAGCAAAGACACCACAGGCCAGCGCTTCTGGACAGCACCTCACTCGATGGCACATGCGCCAATCGATGTGCTGACAGGCGAGCGCACTCTGGATCATTCGCTTTGCAGTCCCTGAGTCCGGCCTTCAAAGGTAGCATCTCTTATTACCATCCTACCTTTCCTTCTCTTCACTCCCTCAATCACGACAAGGGCGACGAACCTATGCTGCCGAAAACAGGTGATGTGAGGAAGCAAGAGGCCTGACAGCGGTGAACAAGAGCCCGACATACCTCCCAACATCAAGGACAACCCCGCCGGTACCCGTTGGCGGACCGCTTCGACGGCCTGCCCAACTTCTTGAAACACGCCGCAATGCTTTTTTCCAACAGATATCGGCCCAACAAGTGGCCCTTCTACGTCCTTGTCGTCTCCGAATTCCCCTTCACTGTCGCTCTGCTCGCTCTCTTCGGCATCGCCGACCCAGACCTCTATCGCACCCTCCTATGGCAGGATGGAGCTAACAATGGCTTCAATTCCAATCCAAATGCCGCCCTCTATGCTGCAGCGAATTATAGACCCTACACCACTCCCAAGGTGTGGTCACAGTTGTATGTCCCCCCCTTGCCCTTCGTGCAGGATCTATCTTCCCCCCCGCTCACATCATTCATTAGTATCACGAATTACAATGTGGTAATTGTGGTGCTTTCAATGTTCATCCTGCTCGCAAAGGTGTGTCAATACTTCGAAGCCCTCGGCTTGTCTCAACCCGTTATCTAACATGCTCCCAAGTCCGTTATGTACATCCTGCACGTCTGGCCCCCGCTTTTCTCCGCCACCATCCACGGCATGCTCCTTGCGCTCTATGCAGTCTCAATAAGCTACCAAGCGGGATCAGATATGAGCGATCCAAAACATCCGCAGCCTGGCCCCCCTTGGTACATCACAAAACCCTGTTCAGTGGCCTATAACCCGAACAACATCCACTATTGTGAGCAGGCCAAAGCATCCTTTGCTTGCACATGCGTTATGCTGTAAGCCAAACCTCTCTTGGAAGCTATGGGCAAGAACATTTCTGACTTCGATATAGTGGAGTTTTCTTCTTTCAATTTGTCCTTGCCGTCTTCTCCTGCTTCCCCACCAAACAACACAGGCAAGAATACAACGAGAAGCGCGAGGCAAAACGTGCCCGCGCCGCACAGCTTGAAGCGCAGGCTCCTGAAGATTACGAGTGGCCCAAGACAGCATTTGGTCTAAAGACCCCCGTACCCCGTACCCCGGGCACGACAGGGGGGATTAAGAGCCCGGCATTAAATCCCATGACGCCGCGGACACTGGCGTTCAACAAGTTAGGCGGAACGAAAGATTTACCGCTTCGGAATCATTTCAGTACCCCAAATGCGCCCAAGAGCCCGACCTACGCGCTGCAAAGTCCCGAGTTCTTGAGAGGGGGGCCATTAAGTCAAGCGTCGAGGATGCAGGCGGAAGAGGAGGAAGAAGATGCAGTGAGGGAAGCCCCGGCGCCCGCCATGTATTTCCCACCGCCTCCGAAGGTTGCTACGAAATAGCAGTTTGATTGTCAGCCTTGGGAGGCGTTGGACTGGGAAAGGGACGACTAAAGAGACATGATCCTACCGAAGATTGGCCTACCTTTTAGCCATTTCTTTCACATATTTCTGTACATCTACCTTGCGCTGTCCGGCCCTTCATTTGTCAAATTGAAGATCTTGTCATGCCATACAATCTTTATCCCTGTCCATCACTTGATAATGGATCGGTGAAGGAACGCTCACGATACTCGTAATGCTCACAGTGGACGCAGATGTAACTGTCGCAAGTCGTAACGCATTTTGCTCTGTCGGCATACCTGGGTGATGAAGATCCAATCTTTGCCCACAATTACGAACCACTCAATCTTGTAAGACTTCGCAACAATGCTCTCCTGTTCCTGTATATCGTCCCTGACTGGCGCCGAGCAGCACGGCCCATCTGTGATGCCGGGCAAGTCTGAGAAGGGGGTCAGACCAATCTATGGCACGCCGGAGCGCCGGTGGTGATGGTAAGGCCGGTTCAGGTATCTCAGGTACACTGCTAATAAGGTCTTCAGGCTCGAGGCGAGGTGGTTGGGCACTCGGTGGAGGCCGATTAGGTGAGGACATCGGTGCTGGTGCAGGTGTAGTAGGCATAGGCGTTGGCGCAGGCATTGGTACTGCTTTTGCGGCTTTCTGTCTAGCAACGGCGAGCTTCTTGAACGCGACTAATTGCTGCGCAGCTTCTACTGCTTTATCTGCGTCTGTGATTGGTTTATCGGCTTGATCGACACTTTGTTGTCGCTTTCGCTTTTCGGGTTGCTTTACAGGTTGCTTCCGGGATTGCCTCAGGAGCACCCCATTAGCAACACTGCCTAAGCCCAATACCCACCTGACTCCTGGTTGAGTGAAAATTGTTGGTGATCCTGTTCTCGATCATGGCCTCAATTCTGTCCAGTTTCTCCTTGAAATGGGTTGAAGACGACCGCAGATCCATATGAGAGTCGAGTAAATGTTTCTCGCTACTGGCAAGCCAAGGGAAGGTTGGAGCTGGCTGAGCTGGAGATTTCATCTGCAACCGGTGAGTGAGATTGAGCCATGATTCCAAGTCATTTGCATAGTCCGCTAGGTGGACATGCAGCAATTTCATGCGAGCTCTGCCGATTAGAACATTTTCCACATATCTGATCTGTTCGCAGAGCACTTGGACGTCATTCAGCACAACCTGCAGATGTCTTCAAATCGGGAAGGAAGGCCTTCGTAGCTTTCTTATTGAATCCTTGGCAAAAAGGTTTCGAGATCACTGATCAGCCGCAACTACCTCCATGCTTCAGCAACGTTAGCCCAGCACATCGAGAGTAGTCCCGCTTCCGATGGATCGGAGATTTGGTGGAGTCTGTGGGTCAGAATAAGGAGAGAGTTTTTTCCCGATGCGAAATTAGCTGCTCTGGGCTTAGCTGGTGTATGTGACTGTTGCACTAATCTGCTGATTAGCGAGAGGAAATAGCAGCCGGTTTAGGTCACCACGCCTTCAATGCACGTCACAGAGCTTCAGGTCTAGCAATTGGAAAAAAGCCTTTCCACAACAGCTGGCGCGACAGTGTCTGAGAAGCTCATCACAGTTGCTAGGTGGTGTCTCATAGGCCAGTGTGTGGCGGAATCGAGAGAGCTGACCCGCCATCTGGCACCTTCACTTCTCACCCGGGTTCAAGTCCGGTTCACCCAACTCCAGTGCTAGTGGGCACACTCAAGGCGGCATCAGGGTGCGCTCGATGCAGAAAAGTAGAATCATGGCATCTACAAGGATAGGAAAATCTACTCCCAACTCACTTCGACGCTGATCTAGACGATGCATCTGCGTGTTCTGCTTATCGTCGCTTAATAGTCTTGCCAGCCCTTCCGAACCCAATGTGCTTAGCTGATTATTGTCAAGGTGCTTCCGCTGCCGCATGTCAAGGCAAAAAGGCCAACAATGGTGGAACCTCTCACATCGCCATCCAGATGTCTCCATGACGCCTCCTGGATTTCAGTCATGCATCCCAAATTAGGTTGCATCTAGAAGGAAAAGAAAGCGATTAAAGTCGCAGCCGTTTTTCGCATGTAGCATGCTAACGACACTAGACTAACCAATGAATCCTCTTTCATGCATGGAAGAGAATCGAGAGATCAAAACCCGCATTTGGAAGCGTAGCTACTTCAGCTGCATACTGGTGCTGCCATAAGCAAGTCCGGTCTCTATCTAATTGCATGGTTGCTTGTTCAAATTTTCCTTTCGTTGTGAGTCAGCTTATGCTGCCGGATAAAGTTGTAGTCTAGGCCAAAGCCATCGGTTTAGAATCATGAATTACAATTGTCTATTCATTACACAATAAGTCATTAAATCGTCCATCCACACTCTATACTTCACCCACCGCTGACCTATGTCCCAATTGCTTGTGCTTATCTGATGCTCTTTATATTACTCCCCGTGCTCATTTGGGCCACTGGCTCAGCCACTTTCTCACGGTCGATATCATATCTTCTCCTTTCACCTCTTGCTCCCCTTTACAGTAGTGCCTGTCTTGACTGAAATCTGACTGATGCTGTCGTCTGGCATAACCTCCTTGTCGAAAACACTTTCCTTCGCCTTCGACTTTGATGAGGACTTGGTAGCCTTCGAAAGTCGGCTCTCGCCACTCCTCGATTTAGCCTTGCTAGCCATGCTCTCGCTGACCCACGTACCCGCCCTGGACGATGGTAGTGGGTACTCTTCTGGCTCCTTGAGCGCTGTCGATACCTTGGAAGGAGAAGCACGACTCTTGGAGGCGACAGAAGTCGGTGAACGGCTTGAGGCTCGTTGAACAACCTGTTCTGTTGTGCGAAAGACCGTCGTAGTACTGTGGTTGCTCTTGACTTCAGACTGATGTGATTGCGCATAACTCATGGCTGCCAGTAGTGGATCTGAAATGGATGCGTCGCGGCGGGACGATGAACTGGAGATGTGCGTTGAAGCAGATGGCGGTGGCGGTGGCTCAATCATCCGAAGCCCACCACCTCGTGAGGACTTGGAAATGTTCGTGAAGCTGCCACTGTTTCTACGGGTATGGTGGCTTTTGGAGGGTTTGACGGTCGATGCAATTTCATGGTCTTCAAGTGTGATGGACCGAGGTGAGGATGAGTAGCAGCTTGGTGCAGCTTCGATGGCGTGATATGTCTGGTACTGGATTGGTGCCGGCTCTGTCGCACTTCTAGCAGGTGCAGATGGTTGAGGGGGACTACTGTCACTGTTGTTGCTATTGCGACTGGTGAAGGCGTAGGTCAGTGCAGCGCCAGCGGCGACGCCCAGCAGGGTGCCCATGATCGTGTCTCCACTACCTCCGCCGGATGTAGTATTCATTGAGGGGCGAGCTCTTTCCACTACCTCTCGTGCGATGTTAGCCGCATTGCGAGCCTCGGCCATGAAGTTTTCGATAATATCGCCCGAAGGTTTTGCCTGGTTCGGCATTGGAGCTCCGGTTGATGTTGCAGCTCTTGAGGCGGCGCTCTTTACCTCTGTAGGGGCTGCGCGAGAAGCGGTGGTCTTGGCGTCTGACCGAGCCGTAGCTGTAGATTTTGCGTTTGATACAACGGACGCCACATCATTCTCCTTGTCATCAGAAAACATTGGTCGATAAACAGCTTCGATCGAGTTTCCGTCGAAGTCGATCACGGCAGCGGAGTAGTAGCCACTGCTGTCTCTGACGGCAGGGTCGCCATGAAACTTGCCGCCTGCCTTGAGAGCAGCACTAAAGAAGTGCTGTACAGCAAGTCTGGAAGGAGCATTGAAGGCGATGTGGGCTGCACCAGCAGGCACTCCAGGGATTTCTTGTGTGATCCAGAAATCGGCCGGTGCGGAAGGATTTGTCACCGACCCAAACCCAACAGTGTCATCGACACGACCTCGATAGACGTAGTCTAGTGGTTGTAGTGCTGAAAGGAAGAAAGAGGTAGAGGTTGGTAGGTGCGAGACGGTTAGAGTGATTGAGGAAGGCATTTCAACGGTAGGGGTTGCCTGGGTCAAAGAATCGGCACTGAACGTAGTCTAGGACTTGATGGAGAGGGCGTGAGAGCAGGTCTACACGAAGGAGGGTATAAGGTAAATAATGACTTCTGGTAACCTTGAAAGAGGTTGAGATGTCAACCGTGTTGGGGGGGGAAATGAAGTGCAATGTTAAGAGGACAGGGCGGGTGAGTTATAAGTCGCTATCTACAGCGTTCGGAATTTTCACGGCCAAGAAAGGTGAGGTTGCCAACTCCAACGATTCTTACCTATCAGATTGAGACCTTTGCGTGTTGTTGAAAGAGGGCACGAAACAGGTACAAGTGCGCGGGACGGGATTTCCACTAGGTGCAAGCTGCTCGGGTCTTTCTTCGGGCAGGCTTACGAACAATAAGTAATGATTGACGGGTGTCTTTTGATCAAAGGAAGCTTAGCGTTCATCAATGTTCGTGACTGGTACCTGCGCGATGTTCTCCCCACTGGGGAAGGTCGAGGACTTCCCCGACTCGAGGAGCACAATCCAACTGGGAGATGATTCATAGCTCAACGGCAACAATCAGCGAACGAAGTTTGCCCGATGCATTGGGGTTGGAGGTGCTCGAAATGGTAGTGAAGCAAGCTGATCGGCCAATCAAAGGGTTTGACGACAAATCAACGTTGCAGCCTCCAGAGGCCGACTGGACGCCACGTAGAGAAGGCTACGACTTTAAGGAGGCGAAAAGGCTACTCACGGAGCGAGGCGGGTTTGATGTCAGGAGGGTTATTGAGTGGAAGAAAAAAAGATTGTCCTGGCATTTAGGCGTCAATGCATTAGCTCCGCACTAACGCTTTTCTTGCGGCAAAATGGATGAAGGACATCAGTGGCCGGGAGAAGTAAGATACCTCAAATCGGCCAGATTCGCGGCCCAGAAATCCACTTACGAAATTCATTGATTAGTTGTTTCCCGAATTCTCACGTCGTTAATTCGAGAATGTCTGCTTTCCCCTGTGCAAAGCATAATCCCGAGATGCAGTCCTAGGTTGAGATCTGAGATCGAAATTGTAGATTTCAGACTAGCCACGCCGTTGAACCTCGCAGTCCTTAGCGCTGGTGCCCTATGTCGTGGTCCGATTCTGTTGCAACACGAAAGTGTTGGGACTGAAAGTGGAAGCCAGAATTGAGCAACTGAGGAGCGAGAACGGTGCGTTTGTGCAACCTACAAAGGCTGTTGTGCCTGATTTAGATGACAATCTCAACCCGCGTCGTTTGGTAGTTGGCTACTAGAAAGGTCTATTTAGATGACGAAGAGCGCACGAACCGTTTCTGATAGTCTATGGAAGCTCACAATGGTAGCGAGTTTTCTGAGGATCCATGAGTCTAACGAAACTATACAGTGTCTAAAGAGCAAGATTTAATTTCATGACGAAAGCAGGTAAATCTTCCTTCCTTCTAAGATGAAGCCCCTGTTGTCGGTGAGTATAGCTTCGTGTACAGGGAAAACTTAGCCCAAGCTAGATACTAATGAACTCTTCAATATACGAAAAATCCATGTCCAGCCCCCAGGGTCGTAACCTGAACTGGACAGGATATCCTCTGTGTTGGCTGGTCACAACTCTCTGGCTTATTGCCACGTCATGGACCCTATCTCTCTCTTCGGGCCAACCATCCGTTCCAGCTTTGAGATTATTCTCCTCCAGTTCAATGACACGTTCAGCTACTCTCGCCACTGGCTCTGCATCCCACAAACCCTCTCTCCTGGGCCCTTGCCGCAACAATGCTACAGCCTTACGACGTAAAAGTGGATGTCGACAATTGATAGCGGTGAAAGATAATGGAGGAATGAGGCCCATCTCGAATGTGAAGTGAGGCAGTGCGTCGCCGACGGCTCCCTTGACGAGTAGTGATTCAGACAGAGTAATGATGGATGTGAACTTGTCCATATGTGAATCGTATGCGGTCTCACACTCGTCAAGACACGTGTAGATCCATATGTATGTGCTCAAATAGTACGTCCTGAGCAGCGTACATGCGTGAACGTCTGAATGCACGGCGGCATGATCTCGGGAACAGTCGAGCGTTGCGAATGCTTCACACCAGTTGTCCAAATTCAACAGCATCCTTTGCTGGTGCATGAAAAGAGTATCGTGCTCGATGCTGGCGTTATCTGGCGCCCACTTGCGCAGCAAAGCAGCCTTGAGAACCTCCTGACACATGTCCATCAGATTGTACAATGCATCTCTTGCCTCCGTAAGCCCATGGAGTGAGAACGAAAGCTCTGGCGGAGGCGGCTCTGTCAAAACCAGGGCAGGCCTGGTCGTTTCGATTGGTTGTCCGAACAAGTTCGACAATATCGCTAGACGAGTGAAGATCGGATTGACGTCCTCCATAACCATACTAATATTGCTTTTCCTCTGCGCAATTTCCGCAGTACCAAGCCTGCACTCCGGATTCGGCACGCTTTGCAGTACTTTGCTTCCTTTGGCGCAGAGAGCCAGAGCTTCCACCTCATTGCCTTGCAAAAATTCCACGCAGATGAAGAGAATACATGTCAGCAGAGCGATATCTTCACATGAATCACTCTGCTCGAGGCGTTTCATCAAGGCACTTATGGCTTTATTGTAGCACTGGATCGCGAATTGGTACCTGCGGCCAGTGAAAAGTGCTTGACCGTCATTCGCGGGAGAGCCCGACGCTTCGTGCTGCATGTGCTCGAATAGCGAGCCTACCGCCATGATTGCAAGATACTGCAGGCTCTGAATCGCCAACTTGGAGTACTAGACGGTTCCAGAAACTGGAGTCCAACGAGCCGGCGAGGGCGGGGGCTGCCTTTTCTCGGAAGTAGTAAATGGCACGCTTTTCTTCGGCATTGGCAATCAGAGTTGACAATGCACGTTCAAGATCGGCAAAAGCAACATTCTAGTTGTGCTGGCCTGGACGCCAGATTTGAAGCTGGGTGCTTCGCAGAATAAGTTGGTAGCCATCGCACTGGCGGCCTGTGCTTGTGCAGCGGAAGCAGAATGGCTTGGTCTCGTCGCATTTGACTTTTCGTATCCTTTTCAAATTCGAGATTAGTAGTCGTGAATATGACTTGTACAGGAAACGCTTGTCGGCAGGTTGAACATCCCGTCTTGCTTTTCTTGCTCCCTAGTCGACCTCCCGGCTTCGGGATCGGAGCCATCACATTTGGGGAGAGACAAAAAAATCTCCACCAACGAATGCGGCCTTACACGGAAGAGGACAAGAAACGAGGAGAGAACGCTTTCCGGTAGCTTGAAGGGATATCACGTACCGTCGTAATGTCAGCTCGGCTGGTGCAAGCTGCTAAAGACTTTTCGAATGGCTTAGATGAGAGTATCGCGACCCCTGCGTTGATTGTCTGCACGGACTCTGCTTTGGGTGTGGAGACCTTGAGGAATTACGCGGCTTCCTCGTTCTTTGGGCGAACTGTGACTACTTTGTGGAGAAAGAAATATTTAATAGGTTTCCTTATAGAGTCAAATAGAGCACTTCTACGTGCAAGAAGTTGGTAGATGTTCTCCTCTTCCGCTTTGGTGCCATATCACAGAACAGATTGTATTGCAAGCTGCACAAAAGGCCACCGGCTTGATCATATGAACTCGATGCAATCGTCTATTCTATGTTTCCTCTTGTCTATGCCAGCTCCATTAGCCGACTCCGCTATCTTCCTTTGGTCCATTCACACTTTCCTTCTCTTCTGTTCTTGCTGCTTCACAGATGTTAAACCGTTCTATAGAGGCATCACAGGCTATTACGAGCTAACTCCTTTCTTCCGAATTTCGCGTCGATGGAGTTGACAAAGCCTTTTCCAGCTTGTGCTCTGCGTCTTTCTTGTCCGGCCCATTGTTGCCCACACCCCGCCAAGAGGAGAGCCGGAGCAGATTGCAGAGTGAGGAGAGCCGGAGCAGATTGTAGAGTGAGGAGAGCCGGAGCAGATTGTAGAGTGAGGAGAGCCGGAGCAGATTGCGGAGTGAGGAGGGCCGGAGCGGACTGCAGAGTGAGAAGAGCTCTTTCCTGTTGACGGACTGATTGGGGCTCAGAGCCCACCCAAAACAAAATCCAGGGTGGAACACTGTGAGTGCGACTGCCGCAATCATTATCATTGGCCCCTCCAAGACCATAAAGACCGGTTCATTGTTTGCCAATGCTCCGCTGAAACCAGAGGAGAGCTCTGCCACTCGATAGCAGCATCGAATGAAGATGAAGAGAGTGGAAATACCGATGCCTGTTTTAGAGAGACGAAATCAGCTATGAGGTTTGTGTGAAATCGCCCAAAGTTGATCAACATACCAAGCAAGAAGCGCTTGAATAACCTTGTCCCTCTTAAAACCCGGTATTCTTCGCTTCTCTGTGGCTCCGGTACCTTTCTGATGCGGAGTGCGAAATCTGCACATAGGGCCATAAACAGCAGGAGTGAGAATACCTGAAAGGAGAGACCACCAATCATAATGTTGGTGCCCAGATTGATCTGGCTCTGATCTTGGGTCGCCGCTGTAGCGGCGATGCCTCCACCAGCGCCTTGAAGAATCAGAGACACAAGGTCGCAGGAGATGAAGACATAAGTGTAGTATTTTGGGCGAATGCGAGACGTCGAGGCGCTATAGATGTGGACGATTCGGGATAGGCACAAGTAAATGGATGCTGATAAGAAGGCTGGGCCGATAGTGAGGCAGATGAGGTACCTGGTTTGTGGATAGATTAGTAAGTACTCTCCACGCTATTGACATGGGTCAAGGTGTGCTCGATGTGTTTTACATCACGAACGGGTTCATATCAAAGATGCTGCAGTGCATCCAGATGCGCCCAGCGTAACCTATGACCTCACAGAGGAGGCCGCAGACCATCCCGATCATAAACGTCCACGTCCGATACCGCAAGCATAAACCGAGCTGTAGGGCAAGTAGCAGCACGAAGATCGCGGCGTAGGTGATGTTTCCAGCAAGAGTGGGAATGTAGTTGACAGTAGCTTGATTCATGCAGCAAGTCTGCAGAGTGCAGTCGTGTTGCAGAATTGTGTAATTGCATGCTACCTTGGACATTGTGATGAAGATGTTATGTCGGACAAGAAAGAAAGCGAGGTGGAATGAAAACCCCCTTCGAAAACAGTTGGCGTGTAATCGAAGCTTTGGGCTTGCAAAAATCAATCCAGAAAAACCAGCGATATATAACGGATATGTGGTATGCGAAGACAAAGTTATGGCAGAGTCCGGAGGCCACGCAAGGCATGACTTCACAAGGCTGTGTCATCACTCACCGTCACTAGAAGAGTCCTAGAATAGGATATGGTAAAGGGTTAGTGGTTCAAAGACCGATTTCATGTCTACACAGTGGAGGCTTTGCTCGAGCTGATTTACGCGTGTCCCGCATCACCACCATCTCGTTGGAAATTTGGAACCAGCCCCATGCGATTACCAGCACTTTACATTGGATTCGTAAGGAAGTGTTGTGAGGCTTCCCTGCTCGAGGATGAAGAGAAGGTCAGTCTTCAGCGATACGACAAACGAAATACGAACCCTCGCCGAAAGGGAACGCCGGCGAGGTGGCACGTGAATGCCAAGTGTTTCAAAGGACACTCAATTCAACGCGGCGCCAAGCATCTGACCCAAAAGCATCGCCAGAATCAAGAAGCTAGATTCTCGACTCAAATAAGACCTGCCAGGCCCTTTGTCAGGTATTAATCAAGCCTACGACTTACAGTCATTTGAGCCACCAGCACCAAACCAAAGGACGCATAGTTCATCAACGCAATGGCCGACCCTCTCGAAAACTACACCCACATACCACTGCACCTTGACCCTACCTCGAAGCAAATCACCGCACACTCGCCCTCCAGCCTTGACCAAGCAACTCTAACCGCTATAACATCCCTCAACGCCCTCCACACCTCCCTCAAGACGCTCGAGACACCCAATCAAGTCCCTCCGCCCCCAGTCCCAGTCAACCCCAAGCGAAGCGCACAGATCTCGAAATTGAAAGATACTGCCTCAGCGGCATACAGGAAGGGGCAGTACACGGAAGCGGTGAGACTGTGGGGTTATGCGATCGAGATGGCGTCCGGCAGGCCAGTGTGGGAGCCAGCGGGCCTGGTGAGAGAGGAGCTCTCGGCCTTGTTTCTAGGGAGGGGAGAAAGCCATGCTGGAAACAGGGCCTGGGTGGAGGGGTGGAAGGATGCCGAGAGGAGTACGGAGTGCAAAGCGGGTCCGATAGTGGGGCCGCAGGGGCAGAAGGGCTCGGGAAACGTAAAGGCGTGGGTGCTGGGAGCAAGATGTCTGGGGGAGATGGGGAGGTGGGGGGAGTGTGTGGAGTGGGGCGAGAGAGGCTTGGAGGTTGAGGGGCTAAGTGCGGGTGCAGCGCCAGGGCAGGGGGAGGATGCGAGGGAGTTGCAAAGGCTGTTGGCACAGGCCAGGAAAGAGGTCGAGAAGAGCAATGTGAGGAGATGAAGTGAAGAGACGATATGAGTGCGGCGATCTCGGACGGCGAATCATAGGCCTATCTCGGGGATTTTTCCGAAGTTCCGGCATTGGGCACTCAAATGACTAGGCTTGAGGATTATGAGCCTTGTACTGCATGAGCTATACTACATCGGTTACGCTTGAGAAGCATGGGTGGCGTTCGCAGAAGGTATACATAAGACACAATTTCATGAAGGTGGCCTTCTCGCTGCAGCGGAAGCTGGCACTTGAAGAGGGCAGCATCAGACACTACGAATTCAATAATGGTGCAGCCATCTTAGTTGCCAGCACTACGCATCTTCTCTACAGGCAGGACTCTTCGTTCTTAAAGCCCAAAAGACACCACACAGCAACCGTCTCTTTGCTTTCTCTTCCCAACAGAAAGAGCAGATGACGTCGCAAACGCGACAACGCTACTTCACATTTTTGTGATTGCTTCTATCATTACAATTGCGGAATATTCGGAGGAACCTATTCTAATAGACGGCGTTGATGACACTGGAATGACCCTCCGGGCCTTTCTACCATTTTCCTCGCAAGACACGCGATAGAATGCGGAGCATTATATAGGCCGCACCATTGTGATCGACACGAGAGTGACTTGCCAAGTGCCGCATCTCGAAGACGCAAGCATAGAGACACCGCAAGGCAGCCAAGGGTTAATCCTACGGGGTAGTTTCGGTGCAACCAGGCAGGCGCCCCGCCTTAACAACCAGACGCTGCAATTCGAAGAAGTCGCTCTTCCGGAAGACCTTAGACGGATCTACGATCGGATTATACCCTTCGTCTGTTACGCTCCTGTCGAAAATGGTGGCTTCGATACGTCCATATTAAGCAAGCGATGGAGGACTTCCTTATGTCAGATGAGCATGGCGCTGGCAATAATTCGGTGTACACGAGTGGTTTGATCAGCGAGTTCAAGCCTGTTGCATCGCTCAATCTCTCGGACGTGAATGAATCAGAGGCTCCCCGGAATTGGGCTTCGACATATCTAGTCCTTAACGTTACTCTAAGTGACGAGGTCCTAGGAAAGTGCGACCAGACCTGCGTCCAGTGATTCGACAACGGCACTCCCTCCTAGGTTTGCTGAACGTGGCGAATGGTATGATCTTGCATTTGCCGATGGTCAGCTTGTGCTCGGTGTTGCACTCTGCTACTCCAGCTTCATGACAGCGGATATTCCTGTTAAGATCACCAACACGCAAAACCGCACCGAACCGGTACCAGTCTTTGGTTTTAAGTCTTCCCAGCACACGTATCCTGGCTTTGAGAGAAATGCTGGGTCAGCAGCGAGGCTCGTCGTCATTGACTGATCGGAGTGTTCTAAGGCTCGACCATCTGCGAGACTCATGGCTGGCAAATAATACTGAGTATCCGGTAATGGAGCCTTATATCCGTAACTTTGGCAACATGGGAGAGAATATGGAGGAGGTGGGAAGCAACGTTGGCACCTACAACTGCGTTCCTGTGAGAAGCGCAAATTCCTACTGCCGAACTCGATCTTTCTTGGCTTGCACCTGATCCCACTTTCGTGAGTCTCTTTCAAGAGATAGCGACGACCGGGGGAAGGGAGGGGGCCTTGCTTTTGCACTGTAGTAACTCTACACTGTCCTCGCCGGCACAAGTTATTACGACCAGCTAGGGCAATTTGACAACGTTGGTCTTGTCGACCGCGCAGAGTTTGTTACCAACGTCCCGTTGAGGTGGCGCGACTTCCTCGCTGTGGCCATAGCCATCCTCATTCGTCTCATCCTGATGACTGTAGTGGTGACCAGGTTTTTCAGGACTGGTAAATTCATCCCTTAGTGACTCGTGGAGAGCTCTCTGGCATACAGTGACCGAAGTCAGCACTGGTATGACCGTGACCGCGCCCGCGCATGACCGGGCCTTTCGGTCAAGGTAGCGATAGGATGGGTCACGGTCGTTGGCTCCTTGGTCAGGTCATGGGTATTGACCGATGACCCGAAGATGACCGCAGGAACGAAATTTCCAAAAGATCAGTAAGCATAATGGTTAGTTCTCACGTGTCACTTTCTTAGAGATTAGTAAGCAAGTCTTAGAGCTCTAGAAGACTAGAAATTCTCAAAAAGGATTCTTGGCAAAAGGATGACCGGGTATCGCATAACCGACCCCTTCGGTCAGGTCAGGTCACGAGTATGTCAATTGGCGGTCATGGTATCGGTCACGGTCATCCAGTCACGGTCATGCAACTGCTGACTGAAGTAAGCAAAGACGTTCTGCAGTCATTATCGTCGAGGATAGATGATGAGGTGAAGAGCGAATTAAAGAAATAAGGCCGGAGGGACGTCCGCGTCGGTGTGGCATTCATCGAAGAATCCTGTCTCCTCGTCTGTCATTTCTATCTACCTGAGAAGAAGGCATCTATGTGTGTACACTTAATGCGGCCTGAGACATCCTTGTTGCCTAGGACCTACCCGACTGAGATATACGAATGTACGAATGTACGAATATACGAACCTACGCCACATCATTAGTCAACAGGTCTGACAGAAGCTTACCGCATTTCAGAATTCCTAGGCCGAAGACAGCAAGCACGTTTCAAAGAAACACACATCTCCAAGGATGAAGGGCACTTCACAGCGCGACACGCCACTGAGACATGTCCTTGCGCCATTGGAAAGGATGAGATCGAATGGATGCACTGAGAACGCCTGCCCGCCAATCGAATGCACGAGATTGGGTGCAACAGCTGCGCAATCAACATCATAGATTTGCTGCTGCTCATCAAACTGAGCGGGGTGGATTAAACAGGCTGTTGAATGCGTCACCGTCGTCTGCAGGTAGACAGTTTCCGGTCGTGCCAGAGTCCACGATAAATTTGTGTCCCAGAGAAGCTCAGAGGGCTAAGCATCGGTCTCTGATTCATCGCGAGAGATGGTGATGGAGAAGAGCGGAGCCGTTGCCTTCTCAATGTTGAAAATCGTTCACATGATGGAAGAGTACTGGATGCGATTTGTAAACCAATTCTCCAACAAGGGATCGGCGCCAGGATAGGCGGATGTGAGTGTTGGGGAATGCAAGGCCCACGAGCCCAGAAAAGCTTCCGTCGCCGAAATATGCAGCCTGTTACAAGGTTAGACATTGTAGAGAAGTGGCACATGTAGTTTTATGGTAGAAAGCGATGGCATGATTTTCATAGCGGACAAAAGACGGCTTAGCAACAAGCTTGCTGACTTGTACCAAGATTTTTACGGGCATTCTCGACGCCCTTCCACCTCGACCTCATGTTGAGCTCAAAACCCCTTTCGGCATCAGTTAGAAGTACTTGTCGTCCTCATGCAAGACTCCATCGCTGGCTTCGAATCAGTGGACCTTGAACCCATTCCTTAAAGTATCCTTTGACTTAAGTATTTCTTCGAACAGGCTGCGAAATCGAGGAGGTAGGGGTAGGCAGCATGTTCTCATAGGAGGAAGCAAGGTACCCATTGGAAACAGCAAGTGCTCGTGGGAGGCAGCAAGTGCTCGTGGGAGGTAGCAGGCATTCGTGGGAGGCTGCAGAAGATGGTCCTAGGAGAGGTCAGAATGAGCCTGGGACTGGCTTGGGAGAGACATAGGGACGCCGAACAATGAAAAATTTCCCCGTATTCACAATCCGGGTGATATGGCCGCCGAAACCAGATCCAGTCAAGCGCCGACCTCTGACCGCTCGCCGCCATTATTTGGCGGGAACTTGCCGTGCCTGTGGGTTATATATTCGTCACATCCCACACCCTCACCAACGTTGCTAATACACTCCCTGGCGCAGGCTGCCGTCGATATCTACCACGCCGCTTTATCTCTTCTCCCTCAGCCGCTCCGACTGCGCCCCTCAGATTAGCCTTCCTAGCTTCCCCGGGTTACCACCAGTTTCGCCTCGACCTCGACCTCGACCAACTCCATCGATTGTCCCATACGCTCCTGTCTCGGGAGAAGACGGCACAGCCGCTATGCCAGTCCGCTAGTCCTCGCCGCTAGTACCGCCCTCGTCATTTTTCTAGAGAATCGTCAGAAGAGCCTACCTCGGACGTAGGGGAGAGGATATCCACTGATACTCTGCAAGGTTCCGGCAAAGACACGCTTCTTAACTGTAGCAATCACGACCGCATTATTGAGACCCACAAAAAACTAGCTAAGGAACAACGGCTTGATGACTTGGAGCTTCTAAAGCCAGCACATGGTCGTAGCGAAGGTAGGCTTGCGCAGTTGGGCCAGCTACTGAGGGTGGCCCCTCGAGGGCCTCGAGGGCGATGACGGGGGGTAGGCAGGTGTGGCGTATGCTAGCCAGTAGGGGTATAGTCAAGGCGCGCAACGCACAAACGCGTCCCTTTTCGCTCTTCTCTGCCTTCTGTGCCTGTAGACCATCTCGCTGCCGCCAACGATGGATTCCGATTCGGACTCCAATAGTAGTGTTCGCAGTTCTAGAACCGCTGCGTTTCGCTTTTCTGCCACAATCCCTCCCTCCCCTAGCCCCAACGACCCCAGTTTGAACGAGGCCCTGAGAGGAATCAGCTTACGGAGGACATTATCGAGGCATGCGAATGTCTAAAGGCTTTGTGGAAGAAGGAACTTATTCAGCAACAGATGGACTAGGGCGGCAGTGAGCTCTGTGGCAGCGAGGCTGACAGCTTCAACAGCAGGATCAGTAGTAAGGTCATTGGCAACGGCAACGGTAACGGCAACGCTTTAACAGCAAGGGCCAAGTTTGTACATAATGTGAGTCAGAACAACAAATTTTACTGCTACACCGGGTTCTGCGGCACCATTTCCTAATCCAGAAATCTACCCTGCTTCATACCCTCGAGGGCCCTCGTCTCCGAGCCCCATGAGGGTGACGGTAGGGGGTCGCCTCAGTAACTGGGCCCGCTGGGCTTGCGAACTGGGCTGCGAGCTGGTATCGTTGCTTACAGCATCATTCCATCTCATTCTAGAATATTTAACTGAGCTCATAAAAATCCACCAAGTTTGCAATTGGAGCATACGATGTGCTCACAGGCGCAGCATGACAATTCAATTTGGAACATGTGTGGGCCATCACCGCATTGACAACAACACCACAAATCAGCCCTCAATCTCCCCGAGCTCGATCTCCCCGAGCTCGATCTCCCCGAGCTCGAACTGTAATATCTTGGCTGTGAACGAGAAAATTCGTAGCTCGGTGGTTCGGGCATGGTTATGGCATCTGAGTCGTGGGGGCGGCGGGTCTGCTCCTCGCCCTCTTTGGCCCTATCAATACCCGACTTTACGCTGTTGTGGCTCGGTGGACTGCTGTCGAAAGGGACGGGCAAATCGTCAAGTTCCTGAAGAGTCGTAAACTCGCACCAGATGCAGGACTCTCCATCGAACTCTTCGAGACAGCTCTGGCATAGATTATCACGGTCCCCTGTCCCGTGAGATTAGATGAGGTCTCAAAACAGTGACACTCAATTACTCACCTGCCTGGGCTGTCGCTGAAGGTATCACCCTCCCCTGCGTATCATATCCCGGGTCTGGACTGGGTTCGGCATAGACACTGAATTGAGTGTGTGCGTCGAGTACATCATGGTCTGATTCGGCGATTCCACCTGCGAGCTCGGCCTGTAAGGTCCTGACCCGCGAAAGCGGTATCTGCCAAGTATAGCTCCCCTGGTTGTCCCATCGTTTTTCCGCAGCATCAAGCAGAGCACGTGGATCCACCTTTAAATCGAGTAATTCAGTAATATGACCGAGATATGCTCCTATATGAGAAAGTGCGTGAATAAATGCACGACATTCGGGAGATGCCCCGGAGGAAGCCTAGTAAGTTTACCCCATTAGCACACGAAGATGACGCTCAGTTAGGGTGAAATAGGCAATATACCGAACAATAAACCGTGTAGGTGGCCGACAAAGATACGCCGAGAATCACCAGAAACAATAGCTTTCGTTGTAGCGGCGAGGAATGTTGGATACTTTGTGGACGACAGAGCCTTTCTAAGCTGCGAACAACTCTATCACCACGAGAGTTCCTAAACCTCTTTAGATTGGAAAGGGCCTCAATCTGTTGCTGGCTGCTCTTAGAGTCAAGAGCCTGAGCGGTGTAGGCCAGAGTTGTAGTCCAAATAAGAAGTCGGACGTCCTTGATGAAAGAGTCTTCGAGGATGCTAGACGCAGCAACTTGGAAGTCCCTGGTGCAAAGCAGACCAAGTTTGCTAGCAGCTATCCCAGAATTTGAACGTGAGATCCAGTTCGCGAAATCTCGAGCCAAGAAATCGATGTTACCTTTCACCTGTGCCTCGAGGGGCAGGTGGATCTCGTCTAGCATTGAATAAAGAGCAGCCGAGGGCGGTTGCGTGTGTAGTTGGGTTGTATACGAATCTGCGCTTCTCAGTTAACCGCCACCCATGATGCAGGAGATATCACCTGATCCATAGATGCTCCATTCGAGTAGTGAGAGAACGGCGCACTCCATCCACTTGAGGGGTGTTGAGCGTTTCGAGCTTGCAACTGCTGCCTTGCATCTCTTACAGGGGCGCTCTTCACTACACTACGGGGGACCAATTAGCGTCAATCCAGGGCGATATTAATAGCTTGAGACGAGCATGCCGTGATCTTCAAGATTTGACAACGAAGGCACGCGCTGGTCTTCCGAACTCGAGCCACCTTTGACTTCGTCAACGGGCTGAGAGACCTCTTCCTTCGGCCTCGTGCTTTTGAGCTCTCACTGAATCCTTGAGATGTGGAAAAGCAAAACAATCCCGGAACGTTTAGACTTCCATGGCGGTCCTCTTGATCAATGATCCTTGGTGGACGATATAGCGAAGTGACAGACACGGGAGACATGGCAGACTTTTGGGTATTATCTGAAAGTGTGTTCAACTGTCGCCTTTCAGAGACATCCAAAGAAGCGTGTGTACTAGAGCTCATGCCTCACACGAAACCCATCACTGTATGGGGCCCTTCCGGAGGTCGCGATAATAAGCACAAAGGAGAGCAAACAAGCCAGCAGGTTGATGGAATAGACATGTTTCTAAAGGTTACCATTCAGCTCAGATATAGAGCTTCGTGGCAAGGCTAGGAGAGGATGATTGCAGCAAAGGAAGTTCGGTCAATCAAAGTTGGAGTATTATTGGACAAGCAGACGTCACCAGACCAAAGCGCACACCGAACGGCCGAAAGAGGTATGGCTCCTGGATGACTCAGGCGAACCTACGGAACAACTTTTCTCCTGGAGTTCGAAGGAGATAAGGAAAGAAGGTACCGTATCTGGCGTTTCAGGTGGCATCTGAATGCTCAACAATTTCGGAGACCGAGAGGAATAATCGGTCAGATCTTTACATGTCAGACAAATTTAAAGGTATCGAGAATAGTGATTCGTAAGTCTAAGGCTAGTGATGGTGCGATCTGTTGAATGAACACGGAACTCGATATCGTATATCTGCACTATTATGTCTGGCTGATATTAAAAATACTAAAGACTACAGGAGAAGTCACCCCATCTTCATTCGCCATGATAGATCATCGCTGGAAGGCTGTTCTTAGAAGATCGGCGGCAATATCTTCAAGAGTGGATTTTCGAAGTCTTTCATACTAAGCTCAACTGAGCCATAAGCCGCTGTCGTTCACGGGACCAAACCAACTACAGCCTCCCCTCTCACCCACCCGGCTTCGATCGAGTTCCTCATCTCACCGGAGTTCTCCTTACACGCGAATGACCCTAGGGGAAATTCGGATCCGTCCACCACCCAGAGATTTCGGGAGCGGTCGAGTACTGCGGTCACCACTCAATAGCGTCGCACCGCTCGGCAGACATGAACACAATTACGGAACAGCTCGTGGGTTATGTCAATTCTGGAGGTAGAGGTACCCTGGATCTTATCTGGTCATGCCTTGTGACAATCGGTCTCTGTACTTGGACCATTCAACGTCCCAATGTCGTTCCATGGACAACGAAGAAGACCGCGATATATCGGAAGAGAACTTTTTGGATGACGATCACACTCTTCTGTCCCGAGTATTTGGCCTGGGTAGCCATTGATCAATGGCAGAGCGGGCGGAAATTCAAACTCGTTCAGCAATTGGGCTATCCGTCCTTTACCATGAAGCACGCGTTCTATGTCGCTATGGGTGGGCTAGTCATTCAAATCAACACTCAACCCCTGACAGATGAGCACGGGAGCCCCATCGGGATCGGGAAAGGAAAAACAGTGCAGTATCCCATCTACATGGACGATCTGCTGATCTTGTTACGTTCGAAGATCATACAACTCCCGGAAATTACGGAGCAAGAATTAGAGGAACGTAGCAAAAGCGATAGCTTTGCGAGGTTCATCACTGCTCTTCACGTCATTATTTTCGTGGCCCACTCCTTTGGTCGACTGGGAAGTGGTCTTCCCATTTCACAACTTGAAGTGTCTACCTTGGCGTTCGTCTGCCCTGCAGCAGCAATAGAATTCTTCTGGTGGAAGAAGCCTTTGGATCTGCGGAGCTTCACCACAGTACAATTACCGGCACAAAAAGAGCAAGCCTTCTTTTCGCTTCTCGACTCGCTTCCCCTCTGTCCATCCGAGCAAACGCTTGCCGACCAGGAAGACTTCAAGAAGTTCTGGCGGCGAGTGAGTGCGTCCGAAGACTCCGTGAGGAGGGCCGTCCACATTGTCTGGATTGGCTGTATCTTCAATGGTGTTCACATCATGGCATGGAACTTCAAATTTCCTACGCCAGTCGAAATATGGCTCTGGCAGTGCTGTAGTCTGACAGCTTGCGTGGCTATCATAGAACAGTACTTGGCTTTGTTTCTCGGTCAGCAGAAACTGACACTACTGCTGACCGCGGGCTTTGGCACGCCATTGTATTTGGTTTCTCGAATGTACCTGATGGTCGAAGCGTGTGTCAGTCTGCGTTCTGTATTACCTGCGATATATCAGTCTTCCTCACGGTAAAACGAGTTTGTAGCACTCTGCTTACTTGTCGAATTCCAACACTGCTCATCGTTCGTCGTGACTTTCTAGTTTCGATTTTTCAACGAAGGTAACTTGCATATCGCCCTGCCTCAGTGCTGCGAGAACGCTCTTCCGCGCTCTGCGGGTCTTTCAAGGTCAGCGGGTCCGCTTTCTAGTAGGTACTGATCGAGGTCGACACCGATGTGCTCACAATGCCCGAGAGCATGCGGTTTGAAATGTACCTATGAATTACGCCATTCGATTTTAGCGGCCCCATGATCTCACTCACCGCCCACCGCGTCCCCGGTATGGTGTCTGACCTGGCTTCATCTGCCATCGGCCAGCTATAAAGACGCGTTCGTCCCCCGCTGCTTTTCCAACAACTCTCTCCCTCCATTTTCCCTCCTCCACTCTTCTCATACAACCCCCGTCGTGTCTGAGGCCTCGGCGAGCCCCACCTTCCCCTGCATGCTCCCTCCCTCCACCGAAAGATACGACGCGGCCTGTGAGAAAAATGCCCCAACGCGACCGCTTGCTTTGATTCGCTCGGCACCTCCGCAGCACTCTCTTGCCGGCCGTCCGACTGTGGCCTGGATCTCGGGGTCACCAGCGACGTGGTCACGCGACGGCTTGAGATGCCGTACCTCCGCTGCCCTCCTCCAAGCCTCTTGAACGAATCAACCACACCTCACTTCCCCACCGTGGTCGACCACGCCGTGTCAGCACGTTGACTGACCGCCTCACCATTGCCTCATCCTTTGCCGGTCTCCACTACGGGTGCTGTTGGTCGGGGGAGGGTTCTGAAGGGGGTGCCTATTGCGCAGCGACAAGGTCGAATGGAGAAAATGCGGTATACTCAGCTAGAGCCAGCTGGAGCAGGCTCAAAATAGCCACTGACGTGGTCGGCGTCATCGAGTCATCCATGCTACATAGGCCGCAGATCATTTAGGAGCCAAAGCAAGTAACGGCTGTTCGTTCTGGTTGGCCGTGGCGGGATACCAACAAGAGGTCGGCGTGGGACCTTGTCCAGCTGAGAGTGCGACTGAGCTAATGGGAAAATTGCCTCACGACGGTAATGTCGCGGTCTGGCTGTGGTGCAGTGTGTCTGTGGCCTCAGATTCCTGGCCTCCAAACTTTCACGTTCAACCTGGCCAACGCCGAGGAGAAGGTTCAGCCGTCTAGCGCGCGCTGGTGGCGCCCCACTGGTTGGATAGCATCTACAGCCACCAACAGTGCGGCCGATAACACAGTCATGTAGAGCTAGACCTTGAAATGGCACACGGAGCCGCTGGTCACAGCAAGAAACAGGGTATAAACTGCATGAGGCGTATCGCCAGTGCCTTCACTGAGCTAAGTATGACCCCCCAAATGCATCAACCTGGATTCTACTGCCACCATAGAGCGGCCTGCGTAAGACGGTCCCCTTTGCAGGAGATGATTCCCTTTACATGCGAATCCTATCTTGTTCACCGTCAGCACTATACCTGTGCCACGCAAGGTAATCAGATAAACCCCTCTCTCCGCGCAGGAAGGGAAAAGATCCCCATGCTATATACACTGCCTACTTCAGAAAGTACCGTAGAACAGACTTCTTGCTTTTGTACCCCCGTTTGCACTGTGTATTGCGCCAACTGCGAGCATACTTCACGCAGGCGCCCCACCGCGCGTTGCCCTTTGTCCCTCGAGTCACTTCTTATATCGATCTTGTGTGAAATCACCCGCATGAGTCTGGTGTGGAATCACATAATCTCGTATCTTATCTGATCTCTGTTTATATATTGTGTGCTGTGAAACAGACTCCTAGGACTCTTACTCTACTGCCGCTTTTGGACCTCCTCATTTTAAACCGCATGTATCTAAAGTATCTGTGAAAAGGGGGCAGAAAATGGCGCCTCTGGAGGCTGTTTGTTTTTTGGCATCCTTTCCACTGCGCCCTAACACGTGGACCTTGTCGCTTCAAACTCATTTTATGCTCTTGCGCCAAAGCCTTTTACAGTTTCGAGTCTTTACGCGCTGGCTGTCTTCTGACATTCTTCCCTCTCCCGTTCTCTCACAAGCGACCTATTTTGGCTCCTCGACCTCTGACGCCGAAATGGACTTCTCTCGATCTCTTGCTGGTCATGGCTCGCGGTATATTATGAAGGGATAGACGATGCGTGCCGCAAGGCTAGCAGGGAGAGGGAAGAAAAGTACAGCGCGGGAGGCTAGAAGACAGAGACACATTTATAGGAGACTCATTGTAAACCTGAGTACTTAATTTCCCTAGATAGAGGGAGAGCACTTTCCTACCTATGAAGGAGTAACTAGCTCGTGATCTTTGGGTATCATCATGTAGTTCCACCACAATACAAAGGATGTAAATATCCTAACAGAGGATGAGATGATTAGCAGCGCCTTCTTAGTCTTTTCTAATCTAGAAGGTTTTCGGCGCCTTTCTTGAGTAGCAGCTTCACAACCGCCTCGTGCCTCTTCCGCGCGGCTAATAACAACGGCGTCTGGCCAATGTTATCCTTGGATTCCACGTCGGCCCCTTTCCCGAGCAGCAGCTTCACAGCCGCCTTATGTCCCTTCTCTGCAGCCCATGAGAGCGGCGTTCGGCCATTCCATCCGTCCTTGAACTCCACGTCGGCCCCCTTCTCGAGCAGCAGCTTCATAACCGCCTCCTGCCCGTTCCACGCGGCGCACAATAGCGGCGTGTGGCCATAATATCTGTCCTTGGACTCCATGTCGGCCCCCTTCTCAAGTAGCAGCTTTACAACCGCCTCATGTCCCTCCTCTGCAGCCCACAGGAGCGGCGTGTTGCCATCATATCTGTCCTTACACTCCACGTCGGCCCCCTTCTCGAGCAGCAGCTTCACAACCGCCTCATGTCCCTTCCTTGCAGCCCACCAGAGCGGCGTCGAATCATGTCTGTTCTTAAACTCTACATCGGCCCCCTTCTCGAGCAGCAGCTTCACAACCGCCTCATGTCCCTCCTCTGCAGCCCACCGGAGCGGCGTCGAACCATCACATCTGTCCTTACACTCCACGTCGGCCCCCTTCTCAAGCAGCAGCTTCACAACCGCCTCATGTCCCTTCCTTGCAGCCCACCAGAGCGGCGTCGAATCATCACGTCTGTCCTTAACTTCTACATCGGCCCCCTTCTCGAGCAGCAGCTTCACAACCGCCTCATGTCCCTTCTTTGCAGCCCACCAGAGTGGCGTCCGACCATTGCCAGACTTGCAGTCCACGTCGGCCCCCTTCTCGAAAAGTAGCTTCACAACCGCCTCGTGTCCACAAAACGCCGCCCAGTGTAGTAACTCCCAGCCTATGTTATCCTGCTTCGGTAGTAACGCCAGAATCTCCTGGTTAAAATCACCTGAAGCCCCATTATTAAGCGGGAACCTTTAAAAGACGCGCTTTAAATACTTACAACAAACAGTTCTCAGATTGAGAACTTCATACCTGCTTTTATAGTGACCCCATTCGTCAGGGAATATGTTCATCAGAATTGGCCCCAAGAGTTCGAGAGGGAGACGACTGAGGCTCATATTAGCCAGCCTTAGAGAAGTTCCGCCTGGTAATTATTAGGAGGCCGGTCTAGAGCGAATCATAGAGGTGTCATGTAATTAGGACAACAAATCTAAAGAAGAGAGGAAGAGGAAGCAGGCGATGTACTGTACAAAAGACAACCCTGTGTGTGCCAAAGTGCTAAGGCCGCACCGCCTAAGGCTATCTCGGACGGCGCACCTATCGATTGAAGGTCGCACTACTACCACGCTACCAAATCTTTTAGCTGAAACTCTGGATTTAACGGTGACAGTACGAGCTGATTAACTACCAATCATCTGCTATCTTGCGCTTGTGATCTATTGTACCTAGATACACGCTGGTGAGGCGCAGTTTGAAGTTGGCTTCTTCATTAGATGTTGTCAGCCAGAACAGGTATAGGACAGCCATGTGCCCTTAGGAGTTCTGCCTTGGCGCTAGTATGGCTGTCGCCTACACCAACAATGGCCATCTCAGAGATGCCTACTGATGCCTG
>Ga0335072_10000180_pt1 | contig 137901 bp, 130 predicted proteins | sample Lox_Sample_21_FD_206725 | JGI IMG/M metagenome (GOLD analysis project Ga0335072, IMG submission 206725) | Soil microbial communities from Loxahatchee National Wildlife Refuge, Florida, United States - Lox_Sample_2.1 | ecosystem: Environmental > Terrestrial > Soil > Wetlands | place: USA...
TCGCGATAGAAGCGGAAGTGCTCGCAGAAGACCATCCCTCACGACTGGCGTCGCAGTACATGCTCGCCGGAGCATATCAAGCAAACGGACAGGTCAAGGAGGCGTTCAAGCTGCTGGAGCGTGTTGTCGCGATACGTACGGAAGTGCTCGCAGAAGACCATCCCTCACGGCTGGAGTCGCAGCACGAGCTCGCCCGAGCATATGAAGCAGACGGACAGGTCAAGGAGGCGATCGAACTATTAGAACATGTTGTTATCGTAAAGCGGAAGGTCATGGCGAATGATCACCCTTCGCGACTAGTATCGGAAGAGCTGCTAATTGCTTTTAATAATAATGTGCATGGAGGTCTGAAATGGGGTGGACTTCTGGACCTTTCTATGGAAAATATTGTAGCTGAGGATGAAGACGGACGAGAGTTTAGCCAAGTATTAGAGGTTCCACAGGTGATATCCGGCAACAGCAGCGCATTCGTTGCGAGGTCGGATCCGTCATCAGCAGACAAGGAATTGAAGTCCAGCAGCACTTCGAAAAGAAGGCATCTCCTGAGGCGGCTGAGAGGCATGTTGAGGAAGGAGTAGCATCAGCACTGAGCGAGGCTGTTATTGTAGGATATCGAGTCCATGCCGATATCGAACTTACACGTCTCTGAAAGGATGTGTTAGACTGTCGAAGTTCCTTGTTCCTCCACGCAGGGAAATCTGCATCACCCAAGAGCGTTAGTCTACCAAAGACCCTGCAGAGGACCAGAGAGCTTGGGTAGGTACCGGTATCTTACGATAAAATACTTATGCAATGCCCCCGTGACTTGACGAACCGCCGAATGCGGAAGTTTGGTCGGCCGTAAGTACCTCCCCGTGTGGTGGAATTGCTGCTAACACCACGTACATTTTGGACAAATGTTTCCCAGCATCATAACAGGATTGTATCATTTGGAATGGTCCCTTTTATGACTTTCAGGAATGAAAAGACAATGATGGTGGTGTTGCAGCGTGGAAACGCTGTCGTGGGCTCAAGGTACACTCCACGGAAATCTGCTGACTGGCAGCCACGCTTGTGTAATATTTAAGGTAGGCACAGTCCCGGACATTGAAGAGTGGCTGAAGAGTGCAATTTATATAGAACTGTAAGAATTACAATGTGTGCGCAGACTCGGAGTTGTTGTGAAGTCAAGGTACCTCTGATCCATCCCAGCACGGCGGGTGTCCCACCACGCAGGGGGGGAGGTTACCTCGTCTACGTCGTCTACGCTTCGTGTTGTGGCAATCAGCCGCACTTCACAAATCATTTATTATGACTTTTACTGGTCGCACGTTCCTACTTTTTAACCTTGAGCTTTGGGTACCCACAGGTCTGACAAGCAGTTATAACCGGGTTCAATGCATCTTGACGCGGAAAACGCGTGAGCTGAGTCAGACCAAAAGTCGCAACCTATGCCTTGCGGGATCGACTCAGCCTCGAAAAAGAACGAGCTTTAGTAAGAGAATACGCGAATGCCAGTTCAATTGCTTATTTCTGCAAAAAATGCGGTGTGAAAGCGGCGATCCGGAAGGCTTTACTCGCTCAGACAGCCGGTGATTCATAATAAGCTTGCCACATCAACAAATCGGTATGGCGCAGACTCAGCATTGCTACAGGGAATATCACCCGTTGTAATAAGAGTACTTACTACTGTGATATCCAGATATAAGACATTGGGCAGCGTCGTCTTGCGTTTCGATGTGTACTCCTCACATTTTCGCGGCTTATGGCTATTAAACCAAACATGGATGCCGAAGTAGGACGAAGAATTATTCCTGCTGAGATTGACCGACAAGCCAAAGTCAAGCCAAACAAGATCTATGCCTCAATACCGCGGTCATCAGATCTCTCCAAGGGATTTCAAGACGTGACAATTCTTGATTTCGCAAAGTCGATAGATCGGCTCTGCGAGTACCTTGAACCTCTTATTGGCTATAGCTGCAACTTCAACACTGTCGCTTACTATGGCCCACCAGACCTGCGATACCTGATCGTCAATGTTGCTCTCAGCAAGTTGGGCCACAAAGCGTTATTCTCGGCTCCCCGAAACAGCCTGTCGATGCATCTACACCTCTTCAACGTTACTGAATGCAACACGATTCTTCATGCTCGCCAACTTGATGTTTTGAGCATGATAGGAACGCATGAAGCAACTCGACACGCCATTCCAGAATTGAGCGAGTTGCTTTGGGCTACCACTGAGCCTCGACATTACCCATATACCAAGACCTTCGACGAAGCGAAGAACGATCCATATCTCATCCTTCACACGTCAGGAAGCACGGGTTTACCAAAGCCCATCGTACATACGTTTGGCTATACTGCCGCGATAGACATCTTAGCGCACGTTCCTCCTGTCAACGGCAGACTTTCGAAACTAGCAGTAGTCTGCAGGCCAACTCGCAGCCTTAAGGCTTTCCCTCCATGGCATGTGGCAGGATCGATCATTTTTGGTGTTGCAACTTCCATCTGGGGCGATAGCATGTATGTTTGGCCTCCAGCGGATCGCATGCCATCAGCCAAAGACTTACTGGATATTGTGGAATACGGAAACTGCACAGAGATTCTAGCTCCACCGACTAGCTTTGCAGATATCGTTAAGGATCCAATATTGTACAAGAAGCTCGACCTTGTCGAATGGACCATGTATGGCGGTGGTATGTACTCCCTCGTTCACATCCACTCACATGTAGGAATTCTAACACATTTGATACAGGACCTCTTGACGCAAAAGTTGGCAATGAGTTGGCCAAAAAGACAAAGGTTGTGAACGTTTACGGTAGCACGGAAGCATGCCTGCCAGGAGTCCAACTCTTGACGGACCCGGAGGATTGGCAATACAACTACTTCGAACCGTCGCCAGGCATCAAGTTCGTGGAGCAGACCAACGGCCAGTACGAGCTCACGTTCGTGCGGCACCCGGACGACGAACACATGCACCCGATCTGGCACACGTTTCCAGAGCTGAACGAATGGCGCATCAAAGACATCTTTAGCCCGCACCCAACAAAGCCAAACCTGTGGCTCTACCAGGGCCGCATGGACGACCTGATCGTCTTCGCCAACGGCACCAAGCACAACCCGCTCGCCTTCGAAGAGCGCCTACGGACGCACCCGCTCATCCGCACGGCGCTCATCGCGGGCACAGGCCGGCAACAAGCAGCGGCGCTGATCGAGCCCAGCTCGGCGGCGGCGGCGGACACGCCCGACGCGCTCGCGCGCCTCCGCGACGCCGTGTGGCCGGTCATCGAGGCCGCCAACGCGGCGGCGCCGGCCCACGCCCGCGTCCGCCGCTCCCACGTGCTGTTCGCGCAGCCCGCGCGCCCGTTCCTGCGCGCCAGCAAGGGCACTGTGCAGCGCGCGCCCACGCTGCGCGCGTATGCCGCCGAGCTCGACGCGCTGTATGCGCGCGAGGGCGATCGCAGGCTGGAGGGTTCGCTGCCGCGGACGCTGGGTGCGCCGGCGGAGGCGCAGGCGGGCGCGGAGCCAGCGGGAGACGGCGTCGAGAGCGACGAGCATGTCCTAAGGCTGGAGCTGCGCAGGGTGCAGCTGCAGAAGGAGATGGTTGAGTTGCAGCTCAGAGAGGTCGCGCTGCAACTCGATCTCCGGAAGCTGGAGGCTGCCAAGGTTATCTCCGTGCATTGATTGTCATGGGCCTTTGCGATTTGAGAGACTCATTTCTAAGAATGCTGCTGAAGGCAACTGCGAGCGTTTGTGTTAATTCACGTGGGTCCTTGTGGTGATCGTATAATAAGGCACGGCGTTTGGGGTCTATGTGACTACCCAGATACTCTACTCAGAAAGGTACATGCTCAAATTCACGTATGGCGGTATATGGTTTTGACAGAATGCGGTATCAATCAAGGATCGGCTTATATCCCTACACTTGCCAAGAATTTCCAAGTAGAGCATCGCTTTAAGTGGAGTGACAATATGACAAGCGATCCCCGAAACACGAACCTCGCTTGGAGCCGAAGCTGTCTTCAGCTAATGATGCAGGCACCTCACTGAACGCTTACCTGAAAGAAGTACCTGGCCCTTGACATCTGCCAACTCACGTCAGAATTTTTAGGTAAGTGTCTTAGCCAGTACAGGCCGTTGTGCGAGTTCAAATAGAAAACAATGGGCGAATGCCTCGAAACCTCGTGTCTCACTCAGCCAGTCATACTTAGGTACAAACGGTACCCTGATGTACATACAGTACCGCGTGAACTAGCTAAGTAGCATCAAGGGTATGTACCAAGGAAAAAAATTTACAACGGCTTACCAATGATTTAGTTGGGTGAGATGCCAGATTAGTGCAGAGACGATCTCGTAGATCTAAGGATGGGAATAAACTCCGCTTAAAGTATGTCCGCGGAGTTCCACCAATACAGCCAGGCAGTCTTGTGATTCGCAGCCACTGTCGCTGAGGCCAGGGTGGAAAAAGGAAGTTGCCGTGAAGGGCCAAATGTCATGCGGGCCGCAGCATTGGATGTTCCGGTGCAACCGTCATCGGCTGAGTTTATTGACGGCCGGCGAAAAGGGGAGTTTGCTATCGTATTTGGACGAGGCGAAGGTCAACGACACGGAAATACAAGTGGCAACGTCGGCGACTACGAGCAAAGAAAAATTCGTTGCTCGAAACAAACTTTGCTGTGGAGATGCAGTTACGGAAACGGGCATTGCCATTGCTACGTTCTTCCAGCCATGCAGCCAACCAGCTCGTTGCAGATTGCAGATCGAAGATAGCCAAGCTTGCACGTGGCCCATTTCTCGACGGCGGTGGAAGGCTTCTGGAAGCCTGCCTGTTTGGTAAGGTGATGGCGCCGTCATTTACTCGCCGCCCGTATCGTTCGTATCTTGGTCGGGAGGCGTGGAAGCCTGAAGTTAAAGGCCGTAATTGCGCCCGGAAAAGCGATCGAGTAAAAGATCCAGATGCTCATCGTCACCCAATACCGGGATCCGGATGAGGCTCGCTTTCTGGAAGCTCATACATGGGTACAGGCCCGATTACAGATTACAGTCGAGAGAATGACGGCACGGGCGGGGGACTGCATCGGAGCTCCCTCGAGATGGTTTGTCGCAAGACTGCGTATGGCCTATTCTCCCGGCGACCTCCGAACAAGCACTCAGCTTATTTTTTTTATTTTTTATTTTTCCAGAGGCGCATGGTCGGCCGTTTCTGTGAAATAGAATGCGCGGATGGGAATGAGATTTGATGTGGAGTATGCACACAATTGGGCCGTTTCAGATTCAGTTCGGCGGGAAGGGCGAGCAGTAGTCGGTGACACGTTCCGTTGACATTGGCGGCTTGTGATAGGGCAGCGGGCTTGCGGCTTCGGCGATGCAGTAGGACGGGAGTGGAAGGTGGCCGGGCGGGACGGTAAAAGAAAAGGCCCTATTGCAGAGCGGACAGGCGCTGTTCAGCTCGATTCAGTAGGCAGGCTCACGGCCACAGCTTGCCATTGCTCGCCATTGCTCGCCATTGCTTGCCATTGCTCGGCCATGTAAGGCACTGGAGCACGCTCACCGGACTGTCCAAAGCGCGGAGTCGACATACAGCCTGGTACGATGACAGTGGATTCGGTCTTGTTGTCTTGGACTTGCACACGCACTGGCTCCGATGCCATCAGTGCTGGACCCGCTTGTGCTCTTTCTTATGCACACGCTGGCTTATTGAGAGTATTCGAACCGGAAGGCGAGTATTGCGCTCCAGCCAAGTATGTAGCCAAGTAGCCTGGTAGTTAGGCCGTTCCTTTGTTGCCGGGTGGATCAATCGGCTTCGTTGGGGCTTTTGGACGCCCGCCTATCAGGGCACTTTGCATGCTTCCACTCGTTCTGGAAGCGTTCGAGTGTAAGGTCTTGCTGGGGTGCAGCCGCTAAGCATCGATGCTGTGCGCAACTCTGCGCTGCTTTGCGCTCTGCTGTGTGCTCTTGATGCGTTCTACCATGCCTCCCACCCATCCACCCATCCAATCCGTCCACTCTCCTTCCTCCTGTCAGGTTGCATCCATCCCATCCGTTCCCAATCCCATCTCATCGCGAGCCTCCCACGCCCTTGCTTCGCCTTGCACACCTACCTCACCCGCCATACACTAATCCTACGCCGCCCAAGGCCACTTGCCCACCTTTCCACACAACACACCCGCCTCACTCACACTACCACTTCGCATCTGTCAATTACCATTCGAAATAACCTGCAAAATCCATCGTTCGGTCGCTGGTGGATCGACCACCTCAGCGCACGCCACTTTTGCGACGCCTTCCCACATTTCACGGCACCGCCCACCCCTGCGCTGAGACACCTGCACACTTCGCCGTTTCAACGCCTGCTAGATCTTCCTTCCCACTCGCACTCGCCGCTACGAAGCGCCGGAAACCAACAACTACCCGTAAAACAATTGACGGTTGCCATCTGCCAATTGTCTTGCATCCGCTGAGCCCGCGCCTGTTGCCACTGCCGTGCGCTTCTTTGCGCTCTGAACGTTCTTCGCGATCGACCCTTTGTTTCCATCGCAACTCCTCATTTCTCACTGGAACCTGCCGTTTCCTTCCGCTTTCCTACCTGGAAAAGCTACGAACTGCGCCGAACTCATTCCTGCGACTTTTGTGCTTGGTAAGAGCCCTTCCGCGACCACCAAAGCTTTTGAAAGCGGCTGACGACTATAAGAACGACACGCTTCGGCCGTTTGCGATACCATTCTCACTCCCAGCGACCGGTGTTTGGCTTTCCTCGACCCACTTCTACAGCATTTGCGAGAATAATTGATGCTTCAGGGAAGCCATCCGCACAGGAGATTCACTTTCTACCGACAACCAACCCTTCCCTCTCGAACCGCATTACGCCGCCGACAAGGCTCAGCTACAAAGCTTCAATTGATTCGAATTGTCCTCCTCACCTCTTTTCACTCATCCTGATATGGGCACGTGCTTGAAACCCACAATTGCCCAATTACGGTTCTGAAGATCAACTCGATAAGCTATTTGTCTGTGGACCACCGTCCGCGTTCACGTATACGTTCTGTCAGCCAATCCGTAGCATCCTCCTCAGTGCGGCAACACACTCTTCTCACCTTCCAACCACAAAGTTAAGACGACTACGCTAGGCGTCGGTGATTGTCCACTGCCTCGCACCGATCACAAGAGCTAACCCGCCTCGTGCGGGCGCTCGTTAAAAATGTCTCCCACCATGGAGCATGGAGCGTGCAATGTCGTCTATTTAGATAGACGTGCATGCGAAGAAACTGTCAGAAAGGACTCGGTCATGTCAAGAGAAGAAACAAAACAGAACGATGAACCCGAGTATTTCAAGCTAGAGTTGAGACAACCTCAACATACTGCCGAGATCACAAACAACATCGAGTCGATATTATCGACTTTCAACGAAGGTGATTACCACTAATGGGCCTTCTTGGCGCTCTCTGACTTTATACAGTTCACGTGGTTTGCTCAGGAGCTTCGTGCTTGGCAAAATTGCAAGATCTATACGAGTCTAATGCCATTACGCCGACCATCGTCTTGATAGACGTACCTTACGATGAAGAGCAGCGATTGAAACGATTGTCACGCGAGCCTCGTACACCTTCACCCGCCTCCACACGCACAAGACGAATATCCACCGAATACTTTGAACTTGAAGACATTTATGGCATTCATCTTCTCAACCACATTTCGTCTTCAATATACTCAAAAGTGCTACCGAAACTTGTCGTACCGGTAGTTATGCTTAGTGGTTTCGAGAGAGAATGGGCATCAAGTCTGCCATCACCTAGCGTCCATGGATCCCAGGTTCTTGCAGATACCGTACGGCTAACGCGGTACGTAGATGCAGGAGCTGTGGACGTTCTTACAAGTCCCATGACAAAGTCTCAAATCCAAGGTCTGGCAGTTCATGCATACCGCGTCTACAGAGAAGTTAGCAGAGAAGACACGGCTTTCATGGCTCACAAGCAGAACCGAAAGCTATCTTGGGTAGGAGTTGATGAGACAAGGCCGTACGCCTATCTTCGTGAAGCCATGGTTTCGACTTTGATGAGTGGTATCTGCAACCCCGAACTCGCAGGTGAAAGCCATAATCCTCGGTATGTTAATTTCCTAGCTGGCAATGCTATTTGCTGACACAAATCGTAGTGACGTTGATATTGAATCCGATCGTCAAGCGGTAGTCTCCAAAGCCGTAGGTGGATGGTCGTTCTCCGCGCACGAATTCTCAGACGACGAACTCTTGCAAGGTGCTTTGATTATACTCGAGCATGCACTACAAATGCCAGAGCTCAGGCAGTGGAGAATGAGCAAAGGTATAATTTCTTTAAGCAGAAAGAGAATGGCGAAACTAACTTGACTAGATGATCTCACGAAATTCCTTCAAGCCAGTAGAGCTGCCTACAACGACTTCGTCCTGTACCACAATTTTCGACATGTTGTAGACGTGCTTCAAGCCGTTTTCACTTTCCTCGTACATATCGGCGCCCTCCCACCATATCCAAATGGTTCGACTACTTTAAATGGGAAGAAATCACCAATTGCCACCCTCATCAAACCTTTCGACGCTCTCACACTTCTCATATCTGCAATTGGTCACGACGTAGGACATCCTGGTGTCAACAATGCATTCCTCGTAGCTCTCAACGCTCCACTCGCTCAACTCTACAACGACCGCTCAGTGCTGGAATCGTTCCATTGCGCCGCATTTTCTCAGATCTTGCGTCGATTTTGGCCGTCAGCATTTCAAGACGTCAAGATGCGCAAATTGATGATCAATTCGATTTTGGCGACGGATATGGGTCTGCACTTCAAATACATGTCCGATCTCGGTAATTTGCAAGAGAAGTTGGCGCACAACAACAATACCCTTGATGGCTGGAACGTGAAGATTCTTGAAGATTATCGCGATCTGGCTTGCGGTCTACTAATTAAATGTGCCGACATCAGTAATGTGGTATGTTTTTTTGTTTATTTCGTGGCCAACGTAGCGCTAACCATTTTTCAGGCTCGAAAGTTTGCTGTTGCATCACAATGGGCTTTGATTCTTACCGACGAATTTTCAAATCAGGGCAACATGGAAAAGGAACTTAATATTCCTACACAGCTTTTCGGTGGTCCTCCGGAACGGGACAACATCACCAAATTGGGCGAATCACAGATTGGATTTATGAACATATTTGCACGACCGCTCTTCGAAGGTGTCTCGGACATCCTTCCCGCAATGCACTTCAGCGTTGACGAGTTGATAACGAACAAGGCTACCTGGGAGCAAAAAATCGAAGATGAGAAGCGTGGATGTCCGGATCATCACACCGCAGAAGATGGAATGTGCGCATGTCAAGCCTCGCGATTCGACGGCATGGCCAGTCCTATGACAAGAAGTAACATCGACCTACCTTCTACGAATGCGGAAACACAACCACCGCCGGCAACACCAGGTCCAAGAGACGAAGCACAGCCCGACCAGTCAAGACGAGGCAGCGGCGATGCATCGGTAACAGCGTTCATCGTGACCGACCCTCCCAGCTCACCGGTAGACTCCCACCACCACAAGCTGGGCCCGAGCCTAAACCCATTCTACAACCCGCGCCTGCGCTCCTCCTCACCGACGAAGTCCCCCCGCCGCAGCCGCTCGCCCTCCCGCCGCGACGCCCCCACTCGCCCACAAACCTCGCCCGCGCACCAACCCCCCTCCCCATCACCGTCACCACCCCTCCCCACCGCCCACAGCCACCCGGACCTCTACGCCGCGGCCAATGGCGCTGCGCGCACGCCCTCGCCTCCCTCGCACGACTCGCCGTCGCTGCCGCCCGAGAAGGCGCGCTACCTGGCCGCGACGTCGCTGGAGAAGACGAACGACGCGCCGCCTGGCGCCCAGCCCCGCCGCGGCCGCTTCTTCGCCCGCCTGTGGCGCCGCCGCTGGAGACCCGTTGGAATTGCCGCCACCCTGCAGCCGCACTCGCTGCCGCCGCCGAGGGGGCCCGATGAGCGCGATGGGACGGCGCGCAGGAGGTGCGAGCGCGGCAAGGAGGAGGGTGCGCTCTGCGTGGCTACGGGTGAGGGCGTGGCCGCGGAGTCGTGAGCGACTTGGTGGGTTGGCTGGAGAGCGGTGGTTTGCGGTGCGGCTTTGCGCGCTTCGCTTGTACATATTTTCTACGGTTGGTTGGTCGGGCGCGGTGCTGGAGGTCTCGTGCTGGGTTCCGTCGCTGCTGCGTGCCTGCGAGGCTTGCCGCCGGTGCGAGCGGCAATGTGCTACTTGGTACGGTCGTGTACGTGGTGCTGGGCTCCTGCATGCTTAGTGAAGTGGACTGGGTTGATTGCAAAAGTTTCGCGGCGAATATGCGTGCAATGGGAGGTATGGAACAGGAATGGACTTATCCGAATGAGCTTTGTCGGTTGATCGAAGAACATTGATTTCATTGTGCTCGGTATGGGTTATCGGGTTCACGTTAGCTAGCATAGCGATGGGCTTCTGGATTTTTGGTTGCTAGCACACTGTATGGATATGAGAGGATGTGGATGGAAGGACGGATGGGTGGCTAAACGAGAGTCATGGTAAAATGAAATGACGATAGCTCCCGTGAAATTCTTCTTGGGTTTCTTTCATTGCGTGATGTCTCTTGGCTTCTGTACAGTGTGGATATACAAATTCTTTCCCATTCACGCTCAATGCACGACGTATCTCACAGTGAAGCCATTACGCCCAACTCCACGCAAACCAAAAGCACCGATTAATGCCTCTTTCCACTATCTTCCGCTCCAACGCCACCCCAAATCGCGCTCACAAACTCCGTATACCGAAACACCTCCGCGCTCTTCCCACCCAAACCAGCACCCTTCTTCGCCAGCCTCCTCCCAACAAACCCCTCCATAACCCTCTCAATCTCGCTCTCCGTCAGCGCCCCCTCCCCAAGGCCCATCAACGCCCCCTTAACCTCGCCCACCTCCACGACACCCTCATCGAGCGCATCAAACGCGCCAAACGCCTCCGCCAGCTCGTCCGCGCGGCCCACGCGCGCCAAGTCCGCCGCCAAGCCACCCAGATACGCGGCCAGCGACACGGAGGCGCCGCCACCGCGCGGGAAGAAGGCGGCCACGGCGGCGGGCCCGCTGTCCAGGCCCAGGCCCGCCAGCGCGGCCGCGACGTCGTCGGCGCCCAGCGCGTTGCTCGACGCGCGGTCCAGCACCGCGAAGGACTCGCGCAGCGAGTGCAGCGTTGCGGGTGGGAGCGCGGAGAGCGCGTCGGGTGCTGCTGCGGAGGGGGGCGGGCGCGCGGGGGGAGGCTGGCCGCGTGCGTGCGCGGGGGGTGCCGGTGCGTGCGGCGCAGCCGCGCTGCCGTGCGTGGAGGAGGCCAGCGGCGCGGAGAGCGAGGCCGTGCTTGAGGAGAGCTGCGCGCTGCTTGAGAGCGGGGATTTGCTGCGCGTCGGTGAGGCGGGTGGCTCGGGCTGCGCGGAGGTGCCGCGGGTGGTGAGCCATGCGCGGTCGTTGGATGGGCTGTTGCTGGTCGTGGCGCGGAACGATGATTGCGGGCTTGGTAGGGAGGTGGTGGAATTCTTTAGTGGTGATGATTGAGTTGGAGTCGCTGCGCGTACTGTCGAAGGCGAGCGGCCGAGAGGAGACTCTGCGCGGCGGAAGGGTGATGATCGATTTGAGTTGAATGACAGCGGAGCTGGCCGCAGTGGTGAAGGTGGATTCGACTGGCACAGTGAGTATGGTTCTAATTCCTGGTGGATGGCACAAACCATTGAGAGTCGATTTATATATATTCAATCGGCAGAGCGGGAGCTGGGTTTCGATTAAGCAAAGTGGTGATGAGGATGAAGTCAAGATGATAATCAAAACACGGTGCCGGATGGAGTTTAGCGGAGGGTTCGCTAAAACGTGGGGTCAAGCACCCAATCACTGCCTAAGGAATAGACCATTCGAGGCAAACGACATCGGAACACAAATGAAAGACGAGCGCTTCTTTCTCCTTTGCTTCCTTCTCTTCAGTCTTCTCTACAAATCCTTGTCATCGTTTTCCCGGACCTGGTTCACGAATGTCCGTATTCTGCGACTCCTGATGTGCATCATTGTGTCGTGACGAGGCGAATCCATAGTTCAGGCATGTTAAGTCATTCCCTCGCAAATCTACAAAATCTTTATCAGTATGACAATATTCTTCACCCGTTTCTCCTTCAAGGATCCAATCTGCAGCGAGAAAATGATCTCGATCGGTTGTGCTGTCGATCTTGCCGCTTCAACTGTATCCCCGTGCTCAATCACAGCCATCCTCATTTCTTCGGATTTCTGAACCATACTATGACGGTTTCATCAACAAAGAATATGGTTCTAGATTTGAAGACACTTTGCCTTCAGAGCAAACATTTCGAGAGTTTGGGAGGGCGCAGGGGATTACATCATCCATTTTCGAAGTATGCTCGTACTCGTATGGTATCTGGATGCCATCATCTTCAGATTCGCCTTCCCGGACGCTGTGGTGGACAGCGGCAAAAGACCGCCTTACCACTGCTAACTACGATGTACACAGTATACATAATCAGGTAGAATAAACCAGGTCATCGAGCTACTTTCCAATTACGTTAGACCAAATTGTGACCTCGTCGTAGACAGTAGTAAATCCCAATCTAACGCCTGAACTTTCTTCGAAGACGAAAAGAGCATCGATTGAGCGCGATGGGGTGTTAAATACTGAACTAATTAAATCTCTTTTGGAAACGCTGAAAAGGCAAAGCCACCGCCTATATGGCGTGGATTTCTGTGAAAGCATTCCACCCACTATGACTAACAGTAGCATATATTCTCCATTCGAAAGCCAATTAAACTAGACTTAGTTGCAAATCAATCATAAGGCTGCTTCTCAGAAGATTCAACCTATACGAAGTCCCCGATAGCTGACCGGCAGTCCTTTTATCCCGTCATTAAAGTGTTCCTCACTCTCCCCACCATGCCCACTAAGATGTAACATGCAGATACGCTCCCAAAATTCCCCTTTGTTGTGCAGCCGTATCAATGGAAGGAGAGAATTCTGCGCACTGAGAAGCAGTCCTAAGATCGGTTGTTGGCTATAGGTTTCAAGATCGGGCTCGGCGAGTGGACGAGCGAAGAATTTAACATCTAGAAGACTCTCAAAGTAAAATTCGCACTGGAAGTCCCTCCCATGGATCCGCCCTTCGAATTCGCTACATCCAACCGGCGATCGGGAAGGGTAGTACACTGTAGGACCCGAAGAGCAGCCCCATAAGGTGACTGGTACGCGATAAATCCTGAGAAGCAGAAATGGAGAAATATTCGAGCTATCCAGGGTATTTGAAGCAATTGTTACCGACATAAGTTGTCCTTGGAGGGTCTCTATATAGACTTCTGGGGTCTCTCACTAGACTTTCCTTCAATCTGCCCTCAAATGTCGAAAGGCCAAAGCGAACGGCAAACTTCCATCCCACCCATGACCAACTTGGGAAACCTGATCGTCGAAAGTCTCGGTCTGAAGGCATACTAGACATGCCCACATCGTAGTCATTGAACCAGAAGAGTTGAAGCAGAGTTGACTGGACATCTTCGAGCACTGGAATGCCCCACAGGAACTTCGTACCGATTGATAGTGAGCCAGAGGCCTGCATGATTCCAACAAATGCATTCAAAATGTCATTCGAAAATGTCAGTTGGCGCCAGATGTAAGCATTAATGATGTCCAACACATGATATGATGGCATTTCGTCCTCCTCAAGTGGATCGAGACCTTTGAGCCGCGCTGGGGGCGATGCTGGGAGCGATGCTGGAGGCCAGAATAAGCTGAAGACTGAAGCTTCCACCGCAGAAGAACCGGAGAAAGTCTGAAACCTGATCTTACGGTAACGTTGACGACAGCATTTGTATAGCACCTGGTATCAGTAAAATATAGCCTCCTTCTGGAAAAAAGGATCTCCTGGAAAGTCCATCCACGCTCAGCCCACCTGGATTTCCCTATATCGTGTAATAAGGACCCATCATCTCTGAATAGGGTAACCGTCATTCCATCTAAACGGCAAACTGGCTTCGAACGATGCCTCGGAAGGCTAACTCCTGGAAGGCCATGATTTGGATCTTTTCCTGCCGCCGCGACTATGCATGCTTGCGCGTTTCGATAGATCTTATCTATCTGAAGAATTTGATTGTGCTTCTCCTTAGGATCGTTCTGGTTAATACAATATCTATTAACCCACAGGAATTCATAACCCAGCATTAAAGTAACCACAATGGCATCACTAATTGTTCGTGGAAACTCAGCTTGACCGGCGCTTGTGGAGCTTGTGGCCGAGAGGCCCCATACATAACTCAGACACAGATACCGACGATTGGGTGGTGCAGGAACGACTCGGCGGGATTGGCAATTAATGACGTTGATGTTGAAGGTAAAAGTGACCACAAGTCTCAGAATCGGAATGTAACTCACTACATTGAGTCAAGAGTTTTCCGATTCTGTGGTAGCTGTGTGATTTCAAGATTGGCGGGTCAAATCGGAAGACGTGTGATTCGGGTACGGTAGCACTTTATTGCTCTCAAAATGTGGCGACATGATGGCTCCCATGAAACCATTGAAGAGTAGATTTCCTCTCAGCGGATAAGGGATTAATCGGCCTGGTGCACGAGTAGATGCCTGTACTCGTATCTCGGACACTGGCTCATAGTGAAAGCCCCGAAGTAGAGGCAGATCCTCTACTATGTTGCGGCCACGGTCAGAGTCCTGGTCCAAGACAGTTCGTAGGATGTTGCAGAGAGAGCAATCGTCAACTCCAGGAACAATCCATTTCCAGAAGGCTTTCTGCTGACTTCTCTTTCTGATAAAATACTCGTTATCGTCGCGTCCAGTCAATTCGTCAATCCGTGACTTTCCTTTGAAGAAGCCCTTCCCGAATCCCATTGCATGCAGTGGAATGCCGATTCAAGATCTGCGTCTGAACAGTTCTCACATACTATGTCGGTCATTGATGCAAAATTTTTGATTTCTTGCAGTTTAGCGAAATAGATGAAAGACTTCAAATATTAAAGATGCGGAATTGCGTAACATGTACGGAATACAAGTGGCTATCATGAGGACACTGCAAGGGGCGTTTTAGAACGGCCAGTCTTAATTACGATAGGCGGTTTAGCCCAGCCTTTTTTGATCCGGCAGGCTGGCTTCGACGATGCGAATGTAACTTTCGAAGCAGGATTGGACACACAACATGACTGATAGCCAACAATATGGTAATAACGCGAATATGGCCCTGTCAAGGTCTTAGTGAGGCCAGTCTCCGCTTTGACGGTTTCGTACATGAAATTCTTAGCTGCCTAATTGTGGCACACAAAGTGCAATATATCAGTCTGACCAGAAGGTTTGGCATATTAAACACGCAGATTTTGCATGGAAAGGCTGACGGCACATCGAGAATGGGGAATCGATACAATTAACATGGAAATTTAATCGAGACTGGCAATTTGTATCGCAATAAGGCGAATATCGCAGTAAGAGGAATCGTGCCATGAGAGTTGATAGGCGTTACGATATTATCGTAGTGATATTTTTTAGCGGGCCGAAATTATTGGCCCCACGGGCAACTGAAATTACCCTTTATAGGCGTACTTGACTTGCCTCATTCGTCGCTCTTCGAGGGCTTTCACCACTGTGGCCCGAGCAACGCATGATCCGCAACTTGTACAAATTCCACAGACATTCCAACTTGTTCGCGTGCATCTTCTTCTCTCAGACTCTTCGTCGAATACCATATCGCACCAGAAAATCAATCTTCAGGCCAGAAGACCAAAATTAGCGCCAGCCTCGGTCAGGCATGTGATGACCTATCATTCGTCCGACACCGCTCACTATCTCTTGTCGTGTTGCCTTAATTACGGGTTCCTGCTTGATTAATGTTTTGACAGATTATCATTAGCTATCAGTGCGTCGATACTGCGCTGATTTGCTCATGGTGTTGGGAGCGCTGTCCGCCTCTCAGATCGAAGAAGAGTTGTCGCTGCAATTTCATCCCAAAGCTCCATTGCGCCTTCATCACAAGCTGTATCCATCCACATGAAGGAGGTAAAGATCCGCTTTAACTCCATCCACCGACTCACACTTTCGAGAGTAAGGAGAGTAGCCAATTGCTCCTCGAACCATGGTCGCTCAGGCAAACCCATCGCCGCCACTCCAGTGAGCGCCAACACCCAGATGAAGAAGTGCCTTCCTCCACCACGCAGAATCAAGACGTCGATCTTTTCCACGCACGATTTGATCTCCTTCACAAGCTTCTGCGGCACGCCTGAGAAACGCGGCATCGGAAACAAAACGGCAGTGGCATACATGATCGCTACCAGTCGACAGCACTCGTAGAAGTCAGCATTCTCTCCAAGCGAATCTGAAAGCGCCGGGCCGGTAGGCAGAGATAGGAGCCTGTGGTGAGTAACATCTCTCCTGGATTTGAGGGCCACCAGGTCCGGATTCCGTAGACCGCCGCCGACATAGTCTTCGACTAAGAAGGTGATATTCATCATCTCCATCATCACGGCCAGTGCTTCCTCGGTCAACCCAAAAGCAAGGAGGCTAGCCAGAGCGCTCCCTCGATGGTTATCCGAAGTGGGCAGTATTGATATATTAATGTTCGGGTCCTCAACGCGACGCTGAAGTTCCGGTAGCACAACGAAGTCCAAATCCGGTGGTTTAGAAAAGTCGAAAGCGGCTTCATTGAGAGAATTACTTGTGATCGTCAGCAGATATTCATTTCAGTCAACTTTGGATTGGTTCTTACTGCGATAATGACGCTATTATGGGCGTTTCTCGTAACTGTCTCATACCGCCTTTCATGCGAACTAAAGCTCTAGAGCCTGCTGTGTGAATGGCTTCGTTTCTTGTGAGGGAGAAGAGACTTTGCCTGTCAAACGGGCATTAGGAACGATTCTGAAGGTTTATTTTCACTTGCTCTCACCATTGCATTGGCATCAAAGTATCTTTGAAAGGTGACATTTGGTCCACCTCGGATACGTGAATGTTTTTCTCATCTGCAAGAACATCACCAGCTCCACGGATCATGCAGAGTATTGACAAAATGACGGATTCGTGGACATTTTGACCTTTACTGGCCAGCTCTTCATTGATCAAGCGTATTGCTTCGTATTTGTGCATTTTTATTTCCACCGTGTCTGAGAGATAGGTTGAAGACTTCGAAAGATCAATTTGCGTTGCTGAGGCATAGCAGGTTGCGTGGAAAAGCACTGGATGTGACCGGACCAAGCCGAACCAGTCGACCGTCAGTGGAGATGGTTCACCTGGCCTCGGTGGCCAGAAAGAAGCCCATACAACATTTCCATCTATTTAACTTTTTGTTAGCTTGATTCAGGTGGTATGGCTTCTGAGACGCACGATATTCGATCAATTGGTGCAAATGAGGAGTAACCTTCCCCTTGTAGGTCTGCAATGCACTGATGGTTGACTCCGTGATGGGTCTTTGGGACAACTTCGCTGAGTTTGAGGCCCAAGTTGACATTCCTAGAAATTCATCTGCAAGAACTGTACGGTTTTGCTCATCAACATCTTCTTCCGATAGAGTTGTTGACGAATAGGTCGTATCGTCCAAGTCCCTAACACGACCTTTACCTTTTGTCCCACTACCAAACTCAACCAATTTTAACCTTAACACTTCACCTTGTTTCTTCCGCTGCCTTTGTCGAACCCCTTTCATAACGTGGGATCGCGCTAGTTGTCGATTCTTACTCTGTTCCACTCCCGATTGCGAGTTAACTTCGATGAACTTGTACTTATCCGGGACGACCGGTATGTCCTCCATCGGCTCGACATCTTCTCCATCGGCCGGGGCAGGATCTTCTATTTTCATTTGTCAGATTCACAATCATGATGGTGGTGGAAGATGGTTTTGCGATTCGAAACCGGCGTATGGTGGCTCACCAGGCGTATCCGTACCCCGCCCATCCATCTTCAAGGTAGCAGTTACCGTCAGCTGAATGGTAGATTGCATGCTCGATGGATTTGATTCATGAAATGTGTAACGAGTGCCATTTAAGACAAACTGCAGTAGAGTGAAAGTGCTTAGAATCCCCACACTCAGCACATCGAACCACCATCGCCGATGGCCGTCAAAACGGTGGCTTGTGGAAGCGGCAGAGTAACTTTCACAGCCGAATCAGCGTCATCCTTGGCTGGCAATGAGCAGGCGCTAGTCTCGAGAGGCGTTTCGGTATGATTTGTAGAAGTCGTAGCCATTTACACAGTAATTGGTACTGTGTGCATTGCCCAACTTAATTAGGCATATGATGGTCGTACTCTCTTTGTGGTATGGTGCGGGTTTGGCTGGACCATCTCCACGTTGATCTGCTTGCTTTTCTGCTCTTCTCGTCATCAACCGCATGTCCCTTCCAAAGTGTAACTATGTCGTGACATGCTTTGTAGCACATTCATCGTTCGAAGTAATGTTGATGGCTGACTGGAAGTGCGTGTAATGAAGCTTCCATTTCAGCCTTGCACAAATTAATGCAAACATGAGGCGCAAAGCCCTCATAATTATCTTCGTATTTCCCACGATGCTTGCCGAATTGACTCCAGACAAGGCACGTCGCAAATCTCACATACCCCTGAAAGCCTCCCGCGACCCACTCACTCCACAATCCTATTAATCTCACCAACAACGTGGTGCAGATGCAATCTCCAACCGTCTCACTGATCTTACAGCGTCGCCGTTGTAGCAAAAACCAACACCGCCATGGCTTTGCTAGCGTCCAATCGCCCGTTACAGTCCACTCTCAACGCTCAAAAACCTCCAACCGCGCCTCCCAGTTATCCTCCTCCCGAAATTCCCTCTGCGCCTTTCACTTCTGCTTCAGATATTGCCATCATGGCTGACGATCAGCAATCACCCTCGCCGTCATCCTCGCGAAACAGCCTCTCCAGCGTACCACAACCCTACACCCCTGGATTCCTACGACGACCCATCCTCAAGAGTCAGTATCCTGCCGATTCTCAGGAAAACCATGTCGAATATATCCTGGTCGCAAGCTTCGACATTGATCGCGGCAGTGTCATGGAGCATCAATATCCCGGTCCCATCAGCGGTGATGAGACTATGCTAGCCGAATTGATGCTGCCGGATCAAGCACACGTGCGCAGTCAGGACTGGACAATCTTCTTTCTACATAAGGATACCACTGCAGAGGAAGAGGCCAGAGAAGAACGGAGAGAGCAGAGGCGCAAACGAAGACGAAAGAAAAACGACGAGTTGAATGGAGGCGTCAATGGGCACGTCACCGAAGAGGAAGAGGACGAGTATGCAGACGACTTAGATGATGATGATTCCGAAGAGGATGATCTGGAGCCGGAAGGACCACCCTTGATATACGTCCTCAACTTGGTAAACACAAAGCAGGACCAAACAGTAAAACGGTGCGCTCGAATAATCGGAGAAGCAGCACGAAGAGACTAACTTCTTACTCCAGTGGAGCCGTATGCAAGGCAATGGCAATATGTACTCGACATTCCTTTCTACACATCTATAAGCCGCTTCTACTCCTCGCTTTGGAGGAATACTTCCGAGCACCCGCCCTCGAAACTCTCGCTTCACTCTACAATGCTGTGAATAGCATGGATCTCTCTCTAATGCCTCGCCTCACACCGCTTGAGCGCACAATATTGCAAGCTTCCGACGCAAAGGACATGTTTATAGAAAAGTTCGCCATCATGATTCAGCAGCGCATGGCCGCGGACGCCCAGCGAACCTCACAAGACTCCAAAGAATCCGCACTGTCATCTCCTAGTCGCCAAGGCCAGAAACATCAATTACCTCGAGACACACACGAATTCGAGTCCCGCGTGCTATACAATGCCATTCCCGTGCCAATCAAGGTACCCGTCGCCATTACGCCGGAAACAGTGGGAGACTTCTCTCTCATCAAGCTCATCACCACCTTCTCTACACCTCACTCAACATCTCCTCAAGCTTTTGCGACTCTTCATCCTCATCTCACCACCTCAGGCCCATTTACTCATCCCATAATCGTTCTCATCAACGCTCTCCTCACGCAGAAACGCATAATCTTCCTCGGACACAACCAGCCATCCGGCAGCGTAGCCGAAGCCGTTCTCGCGGCATGTGCTCTGGCATCAGGCGGCATCCTGAAAGGCTTCACGCGGCACGCGTTTCCCTACACGGACCTGACGAAGATCGACGACCTACTGAAGGTGCCGGGCTTCATCGCGGGCGTGACGAACCCGGCGTTCGCGCACAAGCCCGAGTGGTGGGACCTGCTCTGCGACCTGCCGACGGGCCGCATGACCATCAGCAAGCGCATCGAGGCCGCGCCGCTGGCCGACGGCCACGCCTACTTCGCGCAGCACGGCCTGCCGGGCTTCGCCGCCGCCGCCGCCGCCGCGCCCGCCGCCCAGGCCCACCCCCCAAAGCACAAGGACGAGAAGGGGTCTGGCGCCGGCGGCGCCGCTCACGACGACGCGACCGGCGACGCTGCCTTCATGGACAGCGTGACGGCGAGCATCGCGGCGCGCCATGGCGAGGCCGCCGTGCGCACCAAGTTCCGCGGGTGGGTGGCGCGCTTCACGCGGGTGGCGGCGGCGCTGGAGGAGGCTGTGTACGGGGCGTCGGCGCTGGCGATCGGGGCAGCGGAGACCGACAGCGACGCGTTCGGGTTCGGCGTCGCGGGCCACGGGCTGGTGTGGGCGGACGAGCGCGACCGGCTGCGCGAGGTCGCCGCCAACGCGAGCCGCGTCGACGCCTGGCGCGCCTCCCGCTCGTACTTCAGCCTGGTGCGCGACCGCGCGCGCGCCTGGGAGCGCGCCGCCGCCGTGCGCGGCCTCGACCTCGCCTTCCAGCTCGACCGCTTGCGCGCCCTGCGCACCGGCGACGCCGCCGCCGCTGACATCTACCTGGCGCTGGACGCGGCGGTGCGGCGCGCCGGCGTGCGCCCGCGCGACCCCGATGGCGGCGCCGCCGCTGTGGACGACGCGCTGCTGGAGCATCCTGAGGAGCGTGAGGTGCGGCTTGCGCGCCGCGCGCGTGCCCGCGCCCACGTCGTCAACCAGCTGCTTGCTGTCATGCCTGAGGCGTCTGGCGGCTTGTTTCATTTGTCGTTGGGCCTGTTCCACCGCGATGCGGCGGTGCGCGCGGCTGTCGTGCGCGTGCTGGAGGCGATCATGGAGCATGAGGCGGGTAGGCATTTCTGGGCGGGCCTCGGCCGCTTTGCGAAGCTGGCTTTTTTTAGGGTCAAGCGCGAGCAGGAGGGCAAAGGGTTGCCGTGAGCGGTGCTTTGCGGCTGGGGATATGACGCATGACGTGATGCTTTGTTGCGAGGCTCTTGTGCATTCTAAGGAGTTCGGGCTGGTTGGGATGGATACTTGGGCGTGGCTGTGTTTGCGGTCGGCGAGCCGGCTTTGAATATCAAAATCGCCGTTGTGGACTTGATGTCCCATTGCCGAACAATGTGGCCTTAATCTGTGATATAATGGCTCGAAGGCACGTATATGGTAGAGTCATAGATTCAAAGCGAATGTATGGAGTTCTCAAGTTCGAAGACGCTTCTTAGCTTGGCTGTCGAAGTGGGACATGACGGATGAGTCGTCTCATTGCCAAGGAGTTATAGTTCACGGCATTGAGACATAAGAGGCTTAAATTACTGAAAACCTTCGTCCATTTAACGACGATCGGCCTGGCTCCATGGTGATGGTGGCCGTCAGCAATTCCAAGAACAGATACGATACGACTTCTTTCCTCCCTGAGCGCTACCATTTAGAGCATTAATGAGAGACCCGCCTCATGCCATGAAGATCATACCTCTTCGGTTGATCGCCAACAATTACAGCTTCGGCATGACTTCCAAAATTCTCTGCTTCCTCCCTCATCTTGGGCGGCCCAATGACTTGTATGATATAGAGCCTCTCATCCACGCTCTCCAAAAGTTGCTTCCACCCGGCAAGTGACCGTTTACGGCCACCAAAATTGATCCACATTGCCATATCCAAAGTTCAAGCCATCGCCTCAACAGAATTTGGGGCCTGTCCAGGTTCTGGTACCACTGGATCACATATCAGCATCTTGCTCTCTGCGTCCATGGCGTCAACGACGTTCTTCAAGATCCGCTTTGCAAATGATTCAGGCCAGTTATGGACCACATTGCGAAGGAAGTATATTGAGGCCCCGCGGGCTTTGTCTGGCTGCGGTTTGAAGAAGTCATGTGGGAAGAACTCGACCTGAGAGCTGAGATCACGCTTCGTGATCACCTTGGTGGCTTGCTCTGCCAGACTTGGCTTATCCTCGACGATGAAGCTCACTTCGGGATACTCTTCTGCGATTGCGACTAAGATGTGGCTAATTCCACATCCCACGTCTACGATAGTCTTGCCATTGTGATCGCCCAAAAGGATACGCCTTGGCTATGGTCTGGGCTGAGTCAATGGCTGAGTACTTGCCTGAAGATATTTCCTTCATAAACATGCCGAATTGTGCTTGAATCCGAGGGTTATGGTCCAAGTAGTCGAAAAACCGCTCACCAAATGCAAGTTCAGCAGCAGTCTCTGGTGATTCCGATGTATCGGGATATTTCTCAATCATTTCGCATAACTTTGTTCCTGCAGGTACAAATAAGCTTTGCCGCAAGTTTATACATGCCCATTTCCGTCAGAAACAGCCTTTTGGAAAAAATATCGAACCTTACCCTCATGGCTTCGTTCGTGGCGAGCATTCTGGAGCGTGTACTATGCGCAACAAACCCAAGCTCTGGCTCAGCGAAGAAGTACTTAGTCATGACTAGACGCACGCATCTGATCAAAGTCGTTTCGTTCAATTTGCTCTTTCTCGCCAGATCACCGTAGCCAATTGAACCTTCTAGCGGTATGTTTTGGGGAACTTCGAATTGACACAGCGTACGCAAGGCGCTCAAAGTGTAGTTTTCCTAGACATCGCATGAGGATTGCAGGATTTGAAAGAAATATATGTCAACTTACAGGCATACCAAGGAAAGCTATGCTATCCATGAGATCCATCAATAGTTCTTTCATTTCCGAAGAGAGGTTGAGGAGAGCTATCCTCGCAATCTTGACACTTTCTGGTGTATCATCATGACGGCTATCATCATCTTCCCTCTCAAGAGATGGTGCGGGAGCACCAGATTCCTGAAAGTACTGATCAAGCTGGTTTGCTTTCTGAAGGATTTCCAACGCAAGTCGCTTTAAGGGAGTCACAACCTCGGTCATGGCAGCCAGACAGAGAGAATGAGATTGGACTTGCAAGCTAAAAAGGATAAGACTGGTATTGAGAATGACTTGATTTAAACTTCGGCAGAGTCCAGGTTACGAATGATTTTGAGAGCTATCTGGTATCGTACTGTAATATCTTGTAATTGCGGCGAGTACTCTACCCAAGCTGAGCAGAGATCCTATTCCTTCGCGATACATATTGAGCGCTGTGCATATTGCAAAGGTACTCTAACCAAGATAGTGGAATATCAATGCAGACCTGAGTGCCAATGAAAAGTGGATGGTCTTGAAATTGTTAAAAGATTTAATGATGCGTCGGGATAGGAGGTTAGAGGTACGGAGAAGAGGTACTCTGTGCTAACTGTAGTCAGTGCCCGCATGTCGTTGCCGTGATTCTTGCATGTCGCTTCTCCTACTTTCGAGGTCTTGAACATCTACAAAATCCATTCGCCAACTACTCGCCATTATCTCTCTTTTCTCATTGCTGTCTTACTCCTTCTTCCCATTTAAACCCTCTCGCATCATCTCGTCTTAGTTCCGGACCCACTCCCAAGCATCAGGAAATTTAACCATGGCCACATCCATGGCGGCGTTCAGCCGAACTACTCTACCGAACCAAGCGCGTTCAGTTGAGTACAAACTATATACAGGGCGTTCGTCCCTTTCACTAAGAAAAGCGCGCCGCTGGAGTCTTTTGTGCCTTCTGCGCCAGCAAATTCAGGACACTTCCTGCTCTAAAGTAAGGTATTTGCTCATCGTTGAATGAATGATCAAGCTCTGTTTCCCAACTTGATCCATCCGCCTTTCTCACCAACATTCTGATCCGCTTGTCGGGGTGAATCTCATTGAGATTAAGCAAGCTAATCCTATCGTCGGAATCGATACGATCATATGTGCTTAATTCAGAAAACGTCAATGGCAACATGCCTTGTTTTTTCAAGTTGGCTTCATGAATGCGAGCAAATGATTTCACAATGACAGCGACGCCATTTAAGAAGCGTGGCTGGAGAGCAGCATGTTCTCTTGACGATCCCTCGCCGTAGTTCTGATCTCCAATGATGACCCATTGCTGGTTACGCTTCTTGTAGTCGAATGCCGTCTCTGGAACGCCCGCGAAAGTTCCGGTAAAAACATTCTTGACGCAATTGACTTTCTTGTTGGCGGCATTTGTTGCACCAATCAGAGTATTGTGAGAAACGTTCTCTAAATGTCCACGGTATCCATGCCAAGGTCCGCTGGAGTGATGTGGTCTGTAGTGCATTTACCCTCTGCTTTAATGAGGATTGGGAGGTCTAAGTAGTCCTCTACGTTCCATGGCTTGAACGGTTCAAGACGTTGTAGCCTTTTCGACTCTGGGGGGATGTGAACAGTGACGTTTGATCGATCAACGGGTGGCGCTGTGTACATGTAATCTGCATCTGCGAAGCCTCTTGATGGAAGTTCGGGAACCCTCGGTGGATTGAACCTGAAGCTACCTGTTTCAGTCTCAATTGAATCTCTCGAAGGATCAAAGTCTAGGTTTCCTGCAAACTTCTGAGTGATGACCGTTTCTGTAGATGCTATGAATACGTTGGTTGCGGGATTGTTGTCTATCCGGCCAGTAAAGTTACGGTTGTATGAAATTACGATGGAGTTTTCTGTACCTTGAACCAGTGTCAAACACGGAGCTGCGTAAAGCTTTAGGTTTGTATACCTTTGGCATATCTTTACGATTCCATGAGCCACAGCACGGTCCGCATGCATTCGCCAACAATGTTGCTTCAGCTTTCTCAAAGACTTGGAGGACTCCGGCTTGCTCTAAAGTGGTTCGTGTCCGTTCACTCCCAGGAGATTGGTATAGCGGTGCGCGAGGTTTCAACCCTACGTTCAGAGCCTGTTATACCAAGTTGGCAGCACGGCTTATGTCTTCAAAGGAAGAGTTGGTGCATGATCCAATCAAACCTGCACTGATAGTCTTTGGCCATGAGCGCTCACCTTGCTTCAGCTCTTTTTTGAATTCCGATATGGGTCTTGCAAGATCTGGGGTTGAAGGGCCGTTGATAAACGGCTCCAACTTTGAAAGATTGATTTCGATTATACGATCATATTCTGCGCCTTGATCTGCCCTCAGCGTATGTTGCCATTCGCGTACCACCTGTCTCAAGTCAGATCAGCCGGTCGCGTCTAGATAGCGGCCGTAGCTTCAGTATATGGGAAGACCGAAGTTGTCGCGCCAGTTTCAGCTCCCATGTCGCATACGGTTGCCATTCCTGTACATGAAAGGGAGTGGACACCGTCACCAAAGTACTCAATGATGGAGCTGGTGCCACCTTTCACTGTGAGCTCTCCGGCGAGCTTCAGAATAATATCTGAATTGGTTAGCTAGATCGACATGGGGAGAACATCTTGATAAATATCAGACCTTTCGGGGCTGCCCAGTCTGATAATCTTCCTGTCAAATGAACTCCAATCCCTTTCGGTGTCTTCAATTCCAAAGACAATCCTGCCATGACATCCACAGCATCAGCTCCAGCCTCCACCGACTCCAATTGCTGCCATACCTAGTCCTCCTGCGTTTGGAAAATGTGAATCTGTTCCTATCATGAGTCCACCAGGATATGCGTAATTCTCTAGAACAGTCTGGTGGATGATACCAGCTCCAGGTTTCCAGAATCCTGCTCCATATCGCATGCAAACACTTTCAAGGAAGTCATAAACTTCTTTGAAATTAGCACGGGCGGTCGCAAGATCTGATGCTTCTCCTTCTTTGGCGATTATGAGATGATCGCAATGTACTGTAGTGGGAACCGCAACTCTGTCAAAGTTTGCAGACAAGAATTGAAGCAGAGCCATTTGTGCGGTAGCATCTTGACATGCTATCCGCGTCGGTCTTAGCTTGAGGTATGATTCACCTCGACGTATATCTGCCTTTTCTGGATTCTCCAAATGCCCATAGAGTATTTTCTCGGAATAAGTGAGTGGACGATTCAATCTGTGTGAAATTTCATAAGTAACTTTGGCCCTGATGCTTGCTTGAATGCTAGAGATACCTCTTACGGATAGATTTAACGTTTGAGTCAACCCTAGCATAATCAATGAATTGATCTTCTTCGAATCGACTTATTCGAACTCGGGATGGAAGGTCTCGAACAGAAGCAAGTAACCTCGCCTGCTTACGGCATTGCAATAATGGTCTTTGGAGTACGAAGCCGCGAGCTGCGAATGTATAGATCATTCTCAATGAGTTGATGGAGCAGCCGAAGCGTTTTGCCTTACAGAGCGTTCGACACATCGAATATCTTCCTTTGGTCAGTTTCATTGAATCGTGAAATTACTTGAGGCCGGGTGTAACTGCTCCGCGACGGAGGCAATGTATCCGCCAAACATCCTGAAGGAAAGCTGATTGGGCATGGCGATCGTGGCATTCAAGGTCCTGAACGTTGAATGATTACTTAATTAATGGAGATTCGGTACGATTTTCTGGGCCAGAATTCCGTGAGTAGATACGGTCCCCAAAGCAAACGAATTAAGAAATCAATGGCGATCATGTACTTGAGAAGTAGCTGTACGCGGCGGAGAGCAAGCGGTCAGCCCACCTCACGCTGCATCGAAAACGGCCGATTGGAACTTCCGATCACCTCCAAACATGAGCATATCACAATGAATATCCGTTTAATGGAGCTCAACTATTTGCATGAACCTCCATGATCAGAATGACGAACATTCCACGAACATTCAAACTCAATTTCATCGGCGATGTCATGCTAGGACGTCTCGTTGACCAGCTATTTCCTACTCACGTCCATGAGCCATCAGAAGCATCTCATATAGCAAGCTTCGTCAGATGGAATCCAGATCTGAAGAATTATAATTTCCAGTCACCATGGGATACGACCAGGCCACTGTTTCTGTCGAGTGACCTGAACTTCATGAACTTGGAAACTTCGGCAACGACCACAAGCAACAAATGGCCAGACAAGGTCTTCAACTACCGAATGCATCCTGACAACATCAACGCTCTAAAAGAAGCAAAAATTGACTATGCAAGCTGCGCCAATAACCACACACTCGACTTCTGCGAGGAAGGCCTCTTTGATACTGTAAAGGCGCTGAAGAGAGCAGGTATTGCCTTCGCCGGAGCTGGAGAGACAAGAGAAGAAGCGACACGACCTGCGATCCTGAAACTGCCTCGCCAGTCCAACGATTCAACCGAAAACTCAAACGAGGCCGAGTCCTCCTTCACCATCCACGTCTACGCTGCCTCAGACCACCCACAAGACTGGCGCTCCATCCCATCATTCCATCTGATCGACTACTCGCAGGCGACGCGTGCACGCCTCAAAGCGCTCCTCACGACCACCGCTCCATCACCCGCCCTGAAAGTGTTCAGCGTGCACTGGGGACCAAACTACGCGTGGCGGCCGGCGGCGGAAATCCGTGCGCTGGCGCACTTCCTCGTCGATGAGTGCGGCGTCGACGTCGTGCACGGCCACTCGTCGCACCACGTCCAGGGCGTCGAGGTCTACGGGGCTGCGGTCATCATCTACGGCTGTGGGGACTTCGTCGACGACTACGCGGTGGATGGCGAGTTCAGGAATGATTTGAGCGCCGTGTGGAGGGTTAGTGTCGCGGAAGAGGGCCAGAAGCTAAGACCTAGCGGGTTGGAGGTCTTTCCGACAGCTATTCGCAGGTTTCAGGCGAAGAGATTGGACACCGCAGATGTGGATCATGCTTGGGTTGTTGGGAAGATTAAGGAATTGAGTGGGCATTTTGGGACGAAGTTTGAAGAGAAACTAGGCGGGGAGGGTCAGGTAGTGTTAAACATATCGTGATGCCTATAGCATACACATACGTGAATGTAACGAGCAATCGTCGAACATCAAACACCCGTTTGAGGCTTCGCGAGATGTTGTATTTTATATTCTCCTTGCATTGCTTGCTCTCGTGCTTGCTTTGGTGAGTGTAATGCTCGGGCGCTATTTCTTATTTGAATAGGCAAAGGGTAAATGGGGAGCTAACATGAACATTTACACTCCTCGTCCTCAAGGGATTTTCGCTCGTGAGTATGCAAATTGGTAAAAACAATAATTTCCGGTGAGTTCTAAGGCCAATAGGGAACCTACAAGGGTTAAGGCATGGAGGGAAAGCACGTTTGTATTCCTCACCCATTTGCAGGCCAAGGAATGGGTGTCCAATGCTGCATCTGTAGCGTAGCCTTACGCGGCGCTTTTGTCAATGTTAAATAATGATTAAGTCTCCCATATTTTCATGTTGTTCGTCTTCCATAGCGTTCATCGCTCGGCAAGTATCTCGTATCACTCAGAACACCCCCCCACCATGACTGACCCCTTTTCCGTCACTTCAGGAGCGGCTGGACTTATATCATTAAGCCTCAGCGTCTGCCAAGGTTTGATTGGTACTACCAAGGCTGGAAAGACTGGGAGGATGATGTACGTGATGCAGTATATGAAGCCAAAGACATTCTTGAGTTTCCCAAGGTGCTTGAGTGCCAGCTAGAGAACCTCCTAATACGGCAGTCAGAAATCATACTCAAATCATGATCTATCGCGGCGCGTGCCGAGGAGGCCATAGACAGTCTCAATGGCATACTCAAGAGGTGCAAAGCTATACCACCGGAAGATGGGAAGAAATATAAATCCAAGAACTTCGCGAGATGCACGCTATATCCATTCAGAAAAGCAACGCTGGAAGAGTTAGTAGAGGCGCTTAGGAAGATTCGGCAAAATTTCATGTTCCTGATGCATCTCCTCCAACAGACTTGAGTGAGGCCAATCGACTCAAGATAGAAAGAGTGGTGACTGAGACTGTTGATATCTGTGGCACTAGCACAGATACTCAAAGAAAGGTGGATCAAACATACAAAGCGGTTCAGTCTACAGAGGAGCAAGTTAGGAGTATCCACGACACTGTCACAGCTACTGAAGAAAGATTAGGGAGAGTCGAAAATGCAGTCAAGTCTATATCGCAAATCGAATTAGGCGTACATGCTCTAGTCGCTGAGAACAAAGATATTATGTCGACAGTTACGAAAGGACTCCATGGAAGTACAGGCAGTTCTACGCCAACACTTTCTACGGGATTACATCTTCTGGATGAGCGCCTCCGCCAGATTGAGCTCAGCCTTTTAACTCTCATCTCGACTAGGGATAGTCTTAACATCTCACCGGTTACTACACCCCCTTCGGCAACCTTACAACAAGAGACTAACGACCTTCAAGCAGGCGTATTGCAAAAGCCAGCTGTTCTAGAACTTGCCTGTTCGGCAGTTGAAAGCAAAATACAAACTGCGGTTACGCGCCGCCATCACAAATGGCTAAGAGAGTGCTTTTGTCATCACCGTCATCACAATAACACGAGGGAATACGTATTTCGCCCTTTTCACTTCTCTTCGGTTGCTACAGACATCGCCAAACATTCTAGAAACTGCCGGTTTTGGAATGCCTCAGCTGAGAGCCATTCGAAAGAGCTAACTTTTGCATTTTTCGCTTCGGTACTTGGAAGTATGGTCCAGGCGACTCTGGGCATATCACAAGGCGCTGGTGGCCTTTCAATTTACCCCCGACTCAATTTTCGGCCGCCTATAAGGCGATCCAATTCACCAGTCTTTCGTTTTTGCGATTATGAAATATATGAGCATGAAGATGATCTAGAGAATTAGTTCGACCGTGCTATCCAGCGAATACTAAGAATGTTTAATGACGGCGTCGCATCGCCCTTCGACGTAAATTGCGACGGAGAAACAGTATTGCATGTAAGAGAGATATCTAATGTAAGCGCACCGTATGCTCTACTAACGAACTCCCATAGATGGCCTTTCGCCAGTTTTCTTTCATACGCCCCTCATACAATTATACCGCCGCGTTTCGTAGATTGGTTCTGTCGCTTTTGAATTCGGGAGTGCCAGTTAACCAATCTTATTCCACGTAAGTTTACCAACCTTCAGGTCTAAAGTCCTTACTCATTTATTAAATAGGACGCCTCTAAACATCCTAATGCGCATGCCTCCGGACCCACAGATGGTAAGATTAGCCCTGGATCTCGAAGATGCTGGTTGCCAAATTGGGAGTCGCTCAGCCTCATTTTTAGATCCAACGAACTCCCATTTGCGATTCATTTAGATTCCTGGTGCGAAAGTAATGCAAATGCCACCACGACATATCAAATACTAGAAGTTAACTCCCAGTAGCAACCAACTGCGGCCCACTTAGTACAGCAATCATTCAGCAAGATGAACACAGGGTTTCACGAATTCTCAAAGCCGCACCAGATGCTATTAAGGAAGTCAACAATATCGGTCAGTCGCCGTTACACCTGGCCACGCTCTGGCCCCGCGGTATTGAGCTTCTTTTACGCGAAGGGAGAGGCCATGAGTTACTGGGGTTTATGTCGCACGATTCCTACCGTATTTTTAGAGACGATATTGAAGAGCCATCATGGTGTGGTGTCTCGAGCTCTCCGCTTGAATATTCTCTGCAACTTAAATACTTAGAATCGGTCAAATTACTGCTGGATGCAGGGAGCCCTTTATCACACAGAAAGGAACCTCCACGATGTCAAGAAGCGGCCCTCCTTGAAGCTATTGAGTGTGATGATGTAAGATTTATGAAGCTAACAGTCCAGGCACTCCGATTGAAACGGAGCCGACTCTACGATTTCGCCAAAGAACAGTTATCGGAAACTTCATGGCGCCAATTAAAAGTCTCCGAGAATCGAGTTTTGGATAAGGATGCGATGGGAGTTCAAGAAGCCTTAGTTGCGTTTGGCATTCAAGTGCCCGATGAGCTCTGGGTTCACCGAACTACTCCCACTGTGTATCACGTGGCTACACCCAGGTTTACTGTGGAGCATGCCGATATTCTCTTCGAGGCAGGATTTCACGATGTCGATTCTGCAGATGAACATAGAGTCACTCCAATACATTACGCTTGTGCTATTAGATTGGAGCTGGAGCCTGGCTTGGACTTAATAGATTGGTTTCGAAGAAAGGGAGCCAATTTCAGCCGAATTCCAGAAAATCAGCACTCAGAGCCGGCACATTGCGTATCAGGCTTCCATAAGGTTGCCGAATTCATAGGAAGATCCTTTTTTTTTTTTTTTTTTTTTTTAAACGAGTTTTGGGAGGAAAACTATTCGCGCAGCTCGACTTTTACCCACTTGGAGGTTGTCAGTGCTCCACTTAGAAAGTCATATATACTCGTCCGCAGTCTCATTCAGGATTATCGAGGCGATGCCTGCGCTTGCGCCTGCGCCGTAAAGGGATGCTCCCCTATTATTACTCTGTTAAAACCCATGTCAGGGAGGTCATACTCGCTTATACGGGAATCTGTAATCTCTTTGCTCGAGGCCATCTGTGCAAGTGAAGGTACGTTGGGATTGCCGCTACAGGTGGTTGAAGATATCATCCGTTTTCAGACATTTGGGCTTCTCGGGCTGACACATGTTGTCACCGGTATCTACCCCATAACCCTCGTTGTGATCGTAATGACAGGATAGAGATCCACGAGGAAGAGAGCGAGCTCATGTGCGAACTTGATGCGCTTGTTTCCAAATTCGTCCATGTTTATGAGGACAGCAAGGTATCCATCACATTGTTCCTCAAGGGATATTGGAGGTCGAAAATGACGAGTTGGCTTCTGGCACCCAAAACTCCGTCAGTGGAGCAAATACAGCTCCTGCGCCAAATTGGAGTTACCATTGAAAGTGTCGATGAGCACAAGAAAGTCAGCGATTTACTCCTCGCACTTCCAGTCCTAAAAGATATGGAAGGGGAGTTGGAGAAGAGCGAGAGGAGTGATCCCAATTGTACTCATCAGCGGAACGGAAGTCACACAAAGCCGATACAGACAACAGACATTAGTTCCGACCACGAAATACAGATTGGTGACGGCATGTGGATTAGAATCTTGGACACTTTTGGGATGAATTAAGCTATTTGGATAGCAATGAACGGCGCACTCTTATTATCCATTCTATTAAGAACATGAAATAATGAGATTCGACTTAGTCGGAGATACGCGTAAAATAAAATTATACATCATTAATTCGGAATTGTAAGGAGTTTGTGTGCAACGAGGTGGACAATATGATATTCCTGTTGCGGTGAACGTCGTATGCGGTCTTCGTTAATTGAGGTAACATTCGCAATACCTTGACTTAAGCAGGAGTATTATGTATGAATTAAAAGACATGTGACGTGCTAGTTAATCAAATATGGTCAGGGACAGACCTTATGCCGCGAACTTTGAGGCGTGCGTAGAGGAATTCCATACTGTTTGAAGAGAGATGCTTCGATCAAAAAGTACTAGGTGGTCGTAGAGTTGTAGTCAGTGCGTTCCGCAGCGGCAGAAGCGGCCAGACAGCAGCGTCTCCGGTCCCGCAGAACAAGCTTAAATACGGGGTAGGTTATTTTCTCCGTGCAAACATTACTCGCCAGCTCATTCCTTCTGGCGACTCCCTGAATATGAGCGGAGCAAGCGAGAACAAGTACGCACTGGCTTTTGTTCGAGTACTATTCACATTTCTCCTGAGCTAACAATTCATAGATGGCGCCGCGGCGCTCCTTCTACACCATCCCCGTCCAATTCCGGACAACAGCAGCGCCAGTCGTCAGGTTCTCTTCGTGCTGGAGACATATCAAACCAGAAGAGCGGTGCTTGGGGCCAGAATAAGGCTCGCAATACTGGATCTGGCCCACATAGTCCAAGGACAGGCCCTACGAGCGGCGGGCCTTCTGTTGCAAACCAGGTCGCTTCCAAGACCAGTGAAGCGCCGGCCGCGAACTCCTTCAACGCGGCCGAAATCAAAGATTTCATGAAGAAGCGTACGTGGATCTCGATTTAAGATAGCTGGAAGCCTGCAGCTTACAATATCGCGTATTATGTTTGGGCTAACTCGGATCCTGTAGAATATCGCGAAGCCATAGCTACTTCTGGCGGTGGTAAGCTTAACAAATTTTGGCCACTCCAAAGGATCTCGCTGACCTGTCCCGTAGATGAAAGTGCCATCAAGTACAAGCCGTCAGCGGAGTCTGGAGCTACCAAGCCTGCTTGGGGCACTCGACGTAGGTGTAGCAGTTTCAGCCCTTTGTAACAATCAAGCTCATTGAATGTAGCGAATGCAATGGCAAATGGCCGCGATTTTTGGGTCGAACTTGCGAAGCAGATCAAGGCTTTGGAAGAGGCACAGAAGAAGAGCAAATGATGATACCCTGATACCCTCGATACCCTCGATACCCTTTCGCATCCGGAGTATTTACTATGCCATCATTGCATATGGCATTGCAGGAGTTGCGTGAATTTCAGCATAGCGACAGGCATTCAACTTTGATATCACTTGGCAAGACAAAAAGACTGGCTCATAGCACTTGTAAGAAGATGGACTCTCAGGATTTCGGCTCCTTCTGGAGGCGATTCAGCTCGTGTACATGTCTAAACTCTTTCGTTTTGCAGCTGTGCGTACCTCAAATATTGGCCGGCAGAGCTGCGACAGCTATATATGTCGAAACTGTATTTTGATTTTAAATGCATTGCGATTATCATACCTCGTTAAATGAATACACTCGCTTTGAAATTATTGACATGTCGTGGAGTATCTATAGATGTCCACTTACAAAATCAAACGGTATAGTAGCAAAATAGCTGCTGTTTTGGGAGGACGACTTGCGGCTCTGTATTCATAGTTCTCAAACGAAACACCACCTCGTGGCCGCCGCATACCGCCAACGACAGCGGCGTCCGGTGGTGATACTCTATATGTCCTTTGAGTCGGCCTCGGCGTGCTCTTAGAATTGTGTCACGCGAACCAGCGCCGCAATCCCTATTCTTGTGCCGTACTACCGCCACTGTTACCAAATTCTTCATCGTTGGCTCTGAGAGCAGCTCGGGGAGATTCCTAGGATTCTGAGGCAGTCCACCTGAATATAAGAAGCGAGGCTAAAAGCTGAACCAAAATTCCAACCACTGTAAGGGCCATCATGACCGGAACCGTCGCGTTTACCAGATCATCAGGGTGCCTGTTTAACCAGAGAGGTATGAACCAGAGGGCAGCCCCAAGAGTAAGCAAGACCACGATGAATGCCGGAATAAAGATTGCTAGGACGGAGTACCGCTCATCAATATGCATGCCAAAGGCCCTACAGTGAGACGTAATACACCCCTTGACTCTTATAGGGAGTATTTCTTTCAATTCCGCGGAGGTCCCGCAATCTTCTGGGTGCATGAAGTAGTGCCAAGCCTCGTGGCTAGGATATGGGGCCTCCGATGGCCATGGCCGAGGCTTGTAGCTATAATCTTCATATTCTACGTCCAGCATTCCGGGGTATCGCTCCTTGTCCTTGTGTACGTCGATGTAATATAAATTCAGTGCTTGTTTGAACAGAAAACTGTAGAACTACACCAGTATTAGCGATAACATCCCATGAAGTAAAGAAATTCCACGAGAAAGGACTACTTTTGAGCGTACCCGATAGAATTTTATTCCAGTTGCCTGCTTCGACCTAAACCATCTAGATGACATGCTTTTGTAGCCCCCGCGAAGGCACTGGAAAGTCTTCTTGTCATTTGGCCCCAGTGGGATTGGCCGAGCTACCGACTCATTCGATCCGACGTTGACACTAAGGAAGAGAACCGAGTTATCTTGCCCACTGCTATCATCGATGTGATTTCTCACACGATCCTTGGTGGCCGACTCGCGCCGTTTTCTCTCCTTTAGCTTCCTGTCCGAGTTACCGGTAGCTGTGTCAATCTGACTCGCGGTGCTGGCACCGCCTCTCATCTGCGCAACCTGGGCCTGTCCGCCGCCAGTGCTGCTAGATGTAGGTTCGGCAACTGAGCGGGTCCGCCCTCGCAATCCAAACATGCCTATATGTCTCAGCGTTATACATCTCCAGTTGTTAGGTAACGTTGGCCGCCTGACATACCTCGCTCAGTGGTTCCCGTATTTGCTCTCGAGTCAAAGTAACTGAGTAGAAGGCGCATCAAAGTGGTGTTGTGGAGGAAAACAACTTCACGGTTCAAAAACCCCCAATTCGATTTTGGCGCGACGGCACGAGCATTGGAAAGGTCGGCAAACAGTGATTCTGCGAGAGGTGTCGGAATATTGTCATAAAAGCGCCAGCCTCGCTATAGGAGAAGATATTAGTGAGTGACTGCTTGAGCTTGGAATGGAGCTTAGAGCTCACAAAGGGCATGGAATACACCCGAATATAGCCTACTTCCAACTCAGCTTCAGGGCAGGATAGGGGCCACCATGACAATTGGCAACCGGCAATGTGCTCGATAACTGTTTTGCAGATGTCCTGGATGGCTGAGTTAAATCCTCTTGCAAAGGAAATGTCGTAGTCAAGATCGAACAATTCACCACCTTCCGTCCTTTTCGCCTGAATGCCGCTGTGCAAGTTCACCGGCAAGTGAGCCGCCTTATGCACAGAATGTAGAAATGCGCGCAGATTCTCTTTATACAGACCAAGTGGCCGCCCGGAAGTGAGGAACTCTTCAGTTGCTACAAGCTTGGATAGCACGCTATCATCCTCAATCTCGGTCTCAGATTCATCACTGCTCATGTCCTCATCGTTATCGCTATCTTCATTCTCTTCGCTAGCGGTATGTGCATTATCTGTGATTCGAGGCCGTATAATTGGCTCATTGTCAGAGGTCTTGCCAGCAGTATTTGTTGTTGCTAGCTGCGCTGTGGAATCTTCTTCACCCAGGAAACTATCAAGTGGGAAGACATTAATTTTCTCGAGGACAGTATTATCCGCGGACATGACGAGGCGGCAGATCTCTGAAGAGATGTCGATTCTCTTGCTCCGCGATCGCAACAATTCGACAGCAAGCTTTTGGGAAGGAGTATATCCCTCAGAGCACAGGTCCAGGAAGAATTTTTTAAGCAAACGCCGGTGATTCTCCACAAACTTGGCTTCGCCCATACTATGAGTTGCCTCCCGATATAGAGCTAGAAGCTCTGAATCACTAGTAAATATCCTTGAGTAATATTTCGCTGCAGTTTGTCGGTAATGCACTATCTCTGAGGTGGATTCTAATGGAGAGCCAATATCATCAGGTATAGACTCATTAGACCGGATATCGTCATCTTTTTTGTCAAATTTATGTTCAATTCCTGGGTCTTTGTACCCGCTAAAGGTCATGGGCGAATAACTGTCTGTCAATTGCCCTATGTCCGCGGTAATCTGTGGCTGCAATAACGGGATTGCGAAAAGTCTTGGATTCAACCAGAAGGCGGCAGACTGCTCTGTAGATGAGACATCGAACACACTGGTATCCATTGCACCGGGGTCCACAGGATTTGGCTGCGACTTAGAAGGAGCCAGTGTTGTCAACTTCGGCGCCGGCGTCTGACCCTTTGGTACTTCAGATTCATCGGTCTCCCTACGAACCGCTACTGCTGCTGCCGGCCTCGTGGCCTTCCTCTGCTCCACCTCAAGGATGGAGGGTCGGTCGCTGGGCATCGTTCCACGCATTGGCGACGTATTACCGCTGACTTGCTGTGGAACCGCCCATGTTGGTCCTGGGAACTGCATCATCCATTCCTCGGATGAGAACTTACCACCCCCCCGAGGATGCTCGGACTGCTTTTCGGTATCGTTCTTTGGAGGATCACCAGGCGGCGGAGGCGGAACTTTCGGGAATGTGTTGCTGGTAGATTGACGGCTATTAGCATTTGTCGGACGAATCTGTGGCTTGACACCGCTCTGAGAATGGAGAGGTAGATGCCGCCGGTTGAAGGCGCCGGTAAACTGTAAGGCTTCCGCTGAGTGTGTTGACTCGCTGGCATTGCTTGAGTACTGTGCTTTGCCATAGTGGCCAGATCACGGTCGTGGCGTTGGCTCGTAGGAAGGGTGGGTGTCCGATCGGGGATGGGTAGGATTGTAGGCGTTGGTGAAGGCATTTCTTACAGGATTATTGGGTCGAGCAGCATATGGATAGATGCCCGCCTTCTTTCTCTCTGTGTCATATCTTGCGCGTTCTACTGGGTCGGATAGGCCCGAGTGAGCGAGTTGGATCTTATGGAACTTCTCGACGAAGATATGTTCTTTGCCCGGATTGCGGTCCGGGTGGTAGAGTCTCGCTGGGACGCAGTCAGCGCAGAGGGAAGTACGTCACCAAGCTTATTGAACTGCGTCTTGATCTCGTTGGGATCCGCGTTCGGTGTAAGCTCGAGGATGGCATAGTAGTCTTCACTGGGGTTTAGCAACACCATATCGTAGTGGACGCGCGGGAATAATGCGTTGAGCAGAGCCAGGTAGCAGTTAGCTTATAGCAAACACGGGCAGCGATTGCAAGCATAAACCCACTGCGATGGGATGACGAGTAAGTCGGCGTCTGTCCTAAACTACATACATACCTAGAATTTTAGGGGCCACCCCGCCAAGGTGAGGGGAGCACAGGCGGTCGAACAGCAGTCATACTTCGAATATTATAGCCTGAAACACATGGATGCGTATTTGACCAGGGGTGGTTGTCTCGCAAATCCAACCGCAGCCTCCAAGTGCATAACAACAAAAATTGTCATCCAAGAGTCGGGACCTCAAATGTCACTGCATCCTGCCAAAACATCATCTGCTCCGTAGTAGCCTAGATAGCGGTGTCACTGCAACTACATCTGGAGATCCACTACGCGACCAATCCACGACCACCACAGTACTCGCTGGAACTAGGCTCGCGTCCACGCTGACGTCCAACGTTGAACATCACGTCAAACCAGCCAGCTTTTCAACACAGCGTCCGCTATAACTATATACCCAACATTTCAACCTTCCTTCTCTTCAAATCTTTTCTCTCAATCCCACGGCCATGTCGTCTCCACCTCTCACACCCACCCACCGCCGCAGACCTTCATCGATCTCTATAGGAAGCACGCACAGCACCCGAAGTGCTCGACTGTCGCTCTCAAGAAGATCCTCCGCAGCATTTTCCCCAACACATTCTCGCGTGGGCTCAAGTCATGGGGTAGGAGACAACTTAGCAGAAGAGCTGGGCGAGAGTTTAGCGGACGAGCTCGGAGGCTGGGACGAAGAGGACGACGAGGAAGATACATTCGCAGACGACTCGGCGGCACAGCACGGCATTCTGGAACAGGAGCGCGACAGCGGCATCGACGTCGCTAGCAGTCCGCCGCCAACCCAACCCAAAAAGACCGACACCGCCGCCTCAAACGGCAGCTTGCTCTCCGCGGACACCGCGCACACCAAGCGCTCGCGGCACCACCAACGCACCGCCTCCGACTACGACGGCAGCGAGTACGGCTCAGAGTCCGACCTGGAAGTAACCTCGCTGGTGTCGGCGTCGCTGGAAGCGCGGCTCGCGGCCGTGGAAGCGATGGCGCGGCGCGGCACCGAGGACACGGGCAGCGCGCACGACACGGCGGTGGCGCGGCTGACCGCCGGCCTGCGCGACCTGGGTGGGCAGACGGGCGTGGAGCAGGGCGCGGCGCGGCTGACCACGGCCTGCGGCGCCGTCGCCACCCACCTCGCGCACCAGAGCCGCGTCGTCGCGCAGCTGTCCGGCGCGCTGCTTGGCCCGCTCGCGCCGCCCCCCGATCCCGTCGCCGTCGACGACCTCCTGCCTGTTCTGGAGGCCACGGTTGCGGCCGTCGCCCAGGTTGCGCCTTCGAATAGGCCCGTCTTCGATTTGCATGGCCTCGCTAACATGACGGCGGAGTTGGCACAGTCGATGGCGTATCTCTCTGATACCTTGCATGTCAATAGGCAGACTACCACCGTGGCGGCCAGGAGACTGAGAGCCGTGAAGGAAGTGCTTGCTGAGTGGAAGAGGGAGGATAAGGACAGGGAAGAAGGCGTAATGTGGCTCGAGAGAGGAAACTGGGATCGCAGGCTGAGAGAAAGAGAATGTGCGAGGGAATGCCGAAATGTGGTCGAAGGGTTTGAGAAAGTTTGTGGAGGCTGGAGAGAGAGATTGATTGCGGGTGCAGTTGGCTAGAAGTGTGTACGAGCATGCAGATCTCAACAGGATTGGAGTTGCCACGGGACTATATTTAAGATGAAGCGCTTCTTCACACGAGATTACTGGCCAGGATCTCTGGCTCCATTAAACGGCGCTGCTGGGATCAGATACTTGCATGAACAGCAGAGGATCAGATCCAGGATGCATGCGCTGGAAGGCGGACGGATTGCTCGGGCAGATTAAACTTATGTACAGGCACCAACATATCATCCGTTTAAGCTTTGGCGATGTCTAGAAGAGCGGCATGGTCCATATATAGGGTTATTGATCATAGATTTGTTACGATAGACCTTTGATGACATCAAAAAAGGAATCAGAATATAAGCACAGCTTGTGCTTATATTCTCCCGCATAAAGCTTGAACTTCGGCATGGTGGTACTCCAGGTCGTTTTGGGACATAGTTTGGGACCGTGTAAGGTATTCCGCCCCCATTGTGTATCAACGCTCTCAATACTCCTAACGTCGGCTGTCGGCCTGGAATCCCGCCAACGGCGCCGGCTAGCAGCAGACTTCAAGACGCACGAGAATGCCATCTTCCGAAGGTCGATACTCCGTAGGTAGGTAGGTTTCACTCGTTCCGTAGTACGATAGCGTTAATGCACTGTTTTTGTACGTACTCTGCAAAATATATACTGCTCTTTGCCTAGCAGTGATTGTACAAACTCCACAACGTAAATCGTCAACAGAAGAGCAGACGTCTTACCACTAAGAAGGTATATTGGCCGAAGATGCCTGTCTTCTTCCCCACAACTCTTATCACTTTAACCTTCCGTTCCTTCCGATCTAGCCTTGGCCTCCACGGCAAGTCCAATCGATCAAACGTCCAAGAGGCTCGTAGTTGGCGTGAGGGAGCTGGCTTGTGGCGCTCGGCTGACAAGTCTTCCGTTCTGACAGACAGTCCAAGGTAACGTGTCTGGACAGGCTCTATTTAGAGGGTAAAGCTAATAACGCCCCTTCCTGCAGATGCGCATCCTGCTAGGCATTCGTAACGGCTATTCTCATTGGGCGCTGCCGGATCCTTCGCTAAAACAAGTCGACTATGAGGCGGATGGTACAGCACCCGAAAGTCAAACCGCAGCGCTCCACGTTCTTGGAATAGGAATCCGCAAGCTATGGCCCTAAAGAGAAGCTGGATCTAGAGTGTGGATGATAATAAAATCGCATAGCTGTGGTGGATAAACCCCGCGTTGTCATCTTCGTGTCATCAATCCCGGAGCTCTGCTTCCTTTATCCATCATTGTCTTCGATATTTTGGCTCGGCAAGCTTGAGATTTCAAATAAAGTCGTTTATTAAGTTCATTTGGTATTCACATTCTGGGTATGATACCCACTCGGCGCTTGCAAATTGATGGGCTGTTTCAGTTGAGCAGAGTAGACGCCTCTGAAACGCGGAATCCCTATTTACTTCTTCACTTCACCTCAAAACTCTCCGTCTCCAATACCTTTACTTCAACCTACCCAAGATGTTCTACCTTCTGCTCTTGGTCGCTCCAGTAGCGTACTACTGCTTCAATCTCTGGTTGAAGTTCAGGCGCAACTGGCTAGATGCAAAAGCCTCTGGAATTCCATATGTGCTTGCGCCCGTCTTGGGCTACAGCCACTTATGGCTTACCATCGAACCACTCGTCATGCCCTTCCTTCGGCGTCTGCCCTCCTCTCTCATCGGTCCTTGGATTACCGTCGTCGGTGGCAACTGGGCTTGGGAATATCGCTTCTCCCCATTCTCCAAGCTCGGAACTACTTTTATCGTCGTTTCTCCTCTCCGCAATACTCTCATGACTGCCGACCCTGATGTCATAACTCAAATCACCACTCGAAGAAACGATTTCCCCAAGTCGATACAGCTGTACAAAGTCCTCGAGATCTATGGACGGAACCTGTTGACAGTAGAGGGTAAGGAATGGAGAAGACATAGACGCATCACGGCGCCACCATTTTCGGAGCAAAACAATAGATTGGTATGGAAAGAAAGCATTTCGCAGGCTGGCCAGATGGTGGAAAGTTGGAAAGTTACTGCACATAAGCCAGAGGATCAGAATGGATATGCGAATGGCAAAGTTAGCCTGGGTACTGCTGTCGCCGAGAAATCAGATAGCAAGAACTTGGGAGCTATTGTCGAAGGACTAGCAAAAGACTCGATGCGCATGACTCTACACATCATCAGTCGTGCAGGTTTCGACGTCCGCTGTCGCTGGCCTGGTGTTCCATCGCCCGAGAAAGATGACCAAGATGTTATCAAGACGGGTGAAGTGCCACCCGGATACGACCTGACCTACGTCGACGCACTACAAACCTTACTGCACCTTATTTTTATCACTCTGCTTCTACCAGACTGGGCTTTGCGCAATCTACCGTTTGCGGCTGTGCAAGCAGCAGGAAAAGCTAAGAGAGACTGGGGAAAGTATATGGGCGAGATGTATGACAAGAAGAAAGCGAAGATTGAGGCATCAAAAGCATCGCCCGATGCAGGACTGGATCTCATGGGAGCCATGATTCGCGGATCAAACGAGTCTAAAGAAGACGGCCTTACGAAGCAGGAGGTTATGGGAGACTCCTTTCTTCTGTTCCTTGCTGGTCACGAAACTACCGCTAACTCGATTCACTTCACGATTTTGTATCTTGCATTGCATCCCGAGATACAGCGTAAGCTTCAGGAAGAGCTGAGCAGCATTTTTGGAGACAGGATCAGCAAACCTTCAACGTGGGACTACGACGAAGACCTGCCACAACTCTTCGCCGGCCTCGCAGGCGCAATCATGAACGAAGAGCTACGGCTCATCCCTCCCGTTATCGTCATCCCGAAGTGCACGCTGCCGAACGTCACGCAGAAACTCGAAATCCAAGGCAAGGAGCACGTCGTGCCGCAGGACACGTACGTGGCGCTCCACGCAGGCGGCGCGCACCGCAACCCAGCATTCTGGCCGACGGGTCCTCCGCGCAGCGAAGCAGAAGGCGGGCCAGCGCACCCGCACAGCAACACGGACAACGACCTGGAGGAGTTCAAGCCGGAGCGGTGGCTGCTGGAGACGGGGGCGGGTGGGCGGGCACCGGACGCCAGCAAGGCGGGCCTGAACAGTGCGGCCGACGCGCCGCGCTCCAAGGAGGCCGAGGAGTTCGGCGTCAACTCAGCCCCCGACACCGCCTCCACCATGTTCCGCCCCAAGCGCGGCGCCTACATCCCCTTCTCCGATGGCTATCGCGCGTGCTTGGGCCGCCGCTTCGCCCAAGTCGAGATCTTGGCCATGTTGGCTGTCATCTTTGGCACGCATAGCGTGGAGTTGGACACGTCGGAGTTCGCGAGTTACGAGGATGTGGTGGCGATGGAGAAGGATGATAGGAGGAAGGTGTGGTGGGATGCGAAGATGGAAGCTGAGAGGAAGATGAGAGACGAAATGGCAACCACCATTACATTGCAGTTCAGAGGGAAAGGTGTTAAGGTCAGAGTTTGCGAAAGAGGTAAAGAGTTGTTCGTATAAGGATTGAATTTTGGCTCTAGCTATTGGCACAGGTATGTAAATGTTTTACCGAAGACGATGACTCGTCTCATCGAGGTTTTGCTAGTGGTAGGAGATTAGCACGGCTCGATGGATAGGAGCAATATCCACAGGCCAGCCTCCGCCATACTCCGATTATCAACCTATTCTTTCTGCTTGTTTTTTCCTTCGCCATCTTTTCCTTCAGTCTTTTGTCCCTCGGAGCTTTGAGTTGCCTGAGTAGCTGAGTTGGACACCGAAGGCGTGACTTCTGCAAGATATCCACGCACCGGCACATTTTCCTTCTTGCCCTTTTCCGGGAAACCCGATACTTTAACACCAGGCCTGAACAGCAGGCAATGGGTTGAGCCACCGAAATGGAACATTCCAAGCTCATCACCCTTCTTCACTCTATCACCTTCCTTAACTGTGATGTGGCAGGTCGACACTTCGGCCATACCGACAAAAATGCCACACATAAGGCCAATATAAGACGAATCAGCTTCGATGAAAATAATCGCTCTAGTTGCCACTGCAGTAAGGTATGCCTGAGAAACAGCCTCGTTGCGTTTATCAATCTGGCGAGAGTGTGGATCACCCAAAGTTTCGAACAGCGGCTCAGCATAGTAAGTACCATCCTGAACGTAGGCCTTGACGATGCGCCCGCCGACAGGCGCGTGCCACCTGTGGTAACTGAGGGAGCTCAGGAAGGCCTGGTAGACGGTACCACCGAAGAACTGCGGCGACAACTCGTCCTGCGCCAACATGTCGACCACCGAGTACGGCTGGCCCTTGATCCAGAACTTGTCGCGGGCATTGACGCTCTCGGCAGTGCAGTACGGCAGCGATTCGCATGCGCTGACGATGACGTTGTCGTTTTTCGGCCGCGCGACGGGCCGCACGCCTTCCTTGAACTCGCGCGTGAAGAACGCGTCCCACGACTTGAAGCCATAGTGCTCCGCACTTGGATCGCACTCGAAGATCTCCTCGAACTTGAGGTCCGTACCGCTGGCGGAGTTGGCGGCTTGGGTCAGCTCGCTGACGCCAGCCTCGCAGAACCAGCCGCAAGGGTCATTTCCAAGTGCCGATGCGGACGCGGGAGATTTCAAGAATGCTCCCCATGCGTTGAGGACTTTCTTGAGCATGGCGTTGACCTCGGGATCGATGAAGCAGGCATAGCCGCTGGTCGTACCCATAGGCCAATCGAGCACTGGGTCCAAGTATCAGCTGTTGTAGCCAGCGGGACACGATTGAATGAGGACTTTACGTACCAACATTGATGGGCAAACCTAAAAGGCCCAATCGGTGCTTCCTATCGTTCCACTGAGGCGGTGTGGTCTAAGAGCGTGAGAAAGGGCTGTCTTCGGTATTAATTTAAAGGTGAGTTTTGCTTACCATTAGGTGATTCAACAACTGAAGCATGTGATAGTAGTCCCGGATTTGATGTTGACCAAATGGATCATTCTGATACGGACGCTTGCTGGTTCACTGGTCAGACGATTCTTGCAGTCGTCGACAGTGTATCTTACGTTGGAATTTCCTCAAACATGGATGAAAACAGCATGAAGATCCTTGTGTTGCCCTCAATCAAAGCTTTGAATTCTTGCAAGATGGGATGGAGTTCGGTTGGTTTCTGTTCGACATGCTGCTCCGGATTAGACCTGTCTGTTTCAGCCTTGGACAGATACGTACCTTGACGATACCGTTAAGCCATTCATTTTGAATGCGGTGGTCCAGAGGGAGCCAATCATGTGCACTGTGCTCGTCAGCAGGAATACTCAAAAGTGTTCTGAGTTGGAATTACTGGTGTCGATGATGCTCGTCCGGAATATATTCCTCGCCATTGATGCTTAGCCCGCTAAACGAAAGACGACTGGCGATGTTTCTCGCAAACTGACCGATTGTCACAGCCATGATAAAAATTAAGATAACTAAGCAATTGAAAAGATTTTATGGGAGCATTGCGTATTTAAAAGATGGAAAAGTGGGAATGCTGGTCCTGTGGATGTGAACCTTGGTATTTGCCATAGGTAATGTCATCCGACGGTTCATCATGCCACTCATGGCTATGATCTACCAGGGGAACTCAAAATATGCCGAATAGTCTTTAGTGTGCAGATATAACAGGTCATATCGATAGGACTCAGATCCCACATAGCAGCGTTTTAAAAATTGGGAGTCGGCACATGACGAAAGCGGGATGATGCTTTGCTCTCTCATTTGTAGACTCCCGCATTACCCTGGATCCATATATAAAATTAATGTCATCAGTCTCCCCCAGGAGTCGCGGAGAACCCACCGCACCAGAGATACTTGGAGCGAACATCTTATATCCTACTCCCGCCGATGGGGAAGATAGGCAGTTGGGAAATTGGTGAGGAGATGGAGGTTACGTGGGAAGACGGTGAATTCAATAAATCTCTTCAACATAAAACATCTTTCGTACTAAATTACCTAATGAAATACTCTACGCTCGAGAACCCTGTCCGGTCTTCGTTCCTCAAGGCCCTTCTGGGCAAGCCGCCCTGCGTCTCCTGTACATCGTTGAGAGCATTTGACGAATTTACATTATGCCGCACATGTCTTTCGCGACTTGGTATTTACGTATAAATTATATTGTGATAAGATTCTAGAAGTATCGGTAGGCCTTGATCCCACGGAGCGTAAACATATACCGTCCTATCCAAATTGAGATGTGGTTGTGCGTTCGGATTACTGCGTTCAACAGGCGGCAGCTAATGTTGAGAGATGTGATCCTGAATTAAGTGGCTTCCTCTAGACGATCGAGGGAGCGGAGAGCATCTTTCTACCCAGAGGCGTTCCTTCCGGTAACAGCTAATAAGGCGACTTCAACATCTTTTGCGTCCACACAAACACCTGCCTCGCTGCATCTGGCTTTGGATCGAAGCTCCTTACAAAGGCCGTCTATACCAAGGCGGCCCACTTTGAAATCTGGGTGTTCTTGTAACTTATGCCTGTCTCAAATTTTAGCTTAATATCCACCGTGAAGGCCGCATGATTGAGAGCTATACCATATATTGTGACAGGTCAGCAGGTTCGATATACCATCGCCCGGAACAATTTCTTCCTCGTCAATAATCAGTTTGAAGTGCATCTGCTTGCTCCAATGCGATAAGTTGGCTAGGCTTTAGCATCGCAGCTGTAGGACCTGGCGTGCCGTTGGACTTGGGCGTTGACAGCGCGCGAGGAATGGAATTGGGCGGGTTACCAGAGAAGGAGATCCAGTGACGCAGCAGCTCGTCGTCGGTCGAATTTTCGTTGCGAAGCCTACGATTGACTAACGTAATGCGGCGAAACTTGAAAACATCCTCCTCAGAATTATGGCTTCCAACATCAAATCGACGCTTATTTCCGAAGCCTTCCTCTTTCGGGAGCCGAAAGTGCCAGAGGGAGTGCGTCCATCGATAATCTCTTCAATCCGTCGATAGTGCGTGCCGCATCGAGAGCTGCATCTCTTTCAATATATTGACTCAAATGATGGTGGATCAAGAAGCTAAAGCTTACCAATCTATAGCTTCATCGATTCTCGCACTTTCAAAGAGTTGGCAAACTGGGCACGAATTTTTAGAGGTACCCCGTTCCTCGAAGCACATATCCATGTTAACATGCTGTCCGGGTAGAAAGCATGTTTCCCACGGACGGCGTACCGTATGTCAATGGGTCGCTTGCTATTTGCCTCTTCAAGCACATACTGATTCTTTTCGATCTTCCCCAGGCCGCAATGCTTGAAGCGGACTTTGAGCACGGCCAGAAAAGCATCCCAACTGTTGATAAATTCAAGGTGAAAGGGGGAGAAACGACCCCAAGCATCCAGGAAATATACAGACTGCTGGCGCTTGACTTGAGATGGGAGTGTAGTTTGCATCTCCAGAACCATCTGGTAAACCTGGAGATTCGTTTCACGGACTTCTCGAACCGCTGTTCGGATTTCGCGCATATTTTCATGCATGTCGGCTAAGCTTGTATTGTCAGCAACAATCCTGCGTAAAGTTGGAAGCAATTTAATTCGTCCAAATGGCTCAAAAACGTGTATTCTCTTGCATAGCTTGGTTGATGCATGCTAGTTGATCGTTTCCAGAGCAATCCTTGGTCTCAGAAAGTGATGCTCTTTTCTTTCCATCTAGGCTACTGGCTTGTCTAAGACACAAATCAGCGCTAATATCGATACATGCTCGGTATTTGAATCCTCCATACAGCTGTAAAGTTATGAGTAGAGTCAAAATCGAGTGCGTGTGCGCTCCAATCTGCGCCCTAAATCGGACCACATCCTCCTTCTTACAGAACGCTCACTGCACCTTTCGTAGGGCATCCGTGCACCACCTGCCCGACCCACGGTCTCACCAGCTCTCAGAACTGGCTGGAACTTCGCAATCTTCGCCAGGAACTGTGAGATGGTGTCTTGACACTGGGACGCCGCCAACGTCACAGCATTCTTCTGCGCCTGTAGTGCCTCGTCGACCTGCAGATGCTTTACTTCAAGAAGCACGCGTTTCAGTGAGTATAATTCACGGATCAGGTCGCAGTACTCTTTAGAGGAGCCGGCGCTGTCTTCGAGCGCGGTGATGAGTTGCCGGATCAGGCTGAGGCCGGCAACAAGTCGTCAACAGAGAAACCGAACGCTAGCAGCATCGCTGGTCAATTTGTGCCCTTACTTCTTTTAAATAATGGACTTACACGTGGTGGAAAAGGTGAAAAGGCGTAAATGGTGTGGAAAGGTATTTTGGAGGTCGTCCAGAACTGAAGACGGAAGTCAGCGGAGAAAATTGAGGCTGCCGTAGCTGAGTCCGTGGAATGAAAAGAAAATATACTGACCAAACGTAACTCTCAACTTTGGTGTCACATAATAACACAGTCATATTAACATACATGGCTTGCGTATCAACCACGGAAACTGTTCAAAGTTCTAGTTTTACGCACCGGCCTGCATGTTCGGATTTGCCTCCTACACCACGCACGTTGTTGACAATAGTTCAGAAGTATTCTATGCAGAATTGAATGCTACGATCTCAGGCGTCAAACAGCGATGAGATGAGGGTAGTGACGTTGTGTTGATGAGATTCGATTGCCGCATCATTGAGCACGGGGAGCGAATTGAGCAACAAGATAAATACAATTGTTGAATTTTGAGGTAGGAAATATCTCGAATAGTGAGGATGGCTACAGAGCACATTGATCATAGTATGCGCTTTGAACCATGGTTTCCCAGATCTTTTCCTTTACAAAATGCGTTGGCTAGCATCATCCATTCCAGAATACATCGGCTATCCATCTTCATGTACGATAACATGCTTGATATCAGGTACTGCGCGTATTTCCCTTTCCATCAGCAATTTCCTCTTCTTCGCCTTCAAGGATAATCTCATGACCATCACCGTCCCTCACCAGCCATCCAAATAGTCCGCCAGCGAAACTGAAGAGCATCAAGGCCCAAAACGCTGTGCCTACAATACCAGTTTTCAAACCAAGACCAAATCCCCAGCCTCCAAGGATCGGACCCATCATTCGAAAGCCAGCCGTTACTGACTGTGCTACCCCATGGATTGTACTTAGAACCGAAGGATGTGGACAGCAATTATTGACGAGGATCGCCGATGACGGCATTGCAAAGGTACGGGCTAACACGTGAATGAACAAGAACGACACGACTCCAATCCACAGGATGACTCCTGACGCCGGGTTCGGAGGTCGTGTGCTCGATGGTAGGATCACCAGGAACGGGACGAGGAAGTACGCGACCGGGAAAAGCATCAGACTAGCTCTATACGTCGTGACGGTTCCGAATTTCAAGCTCAGCCTCGGGTATAGCCCAAGCTGCAGTATAATTCCAATGGCACCAAGGATGCTCAGAATAACACCGATTTTGGGCGGTGGTAGAGCGAGACCACCGGTGAAGTGTAGGAAAGAACTGCGGTGCGCATTGGAGACTCGGTCGGCAGAGAGGAAGACGTACCAGAGATTTGAAAAGGTACCGATGTGCATCGCGAGAAGGCCACGGGAAATGAGGGTGATTACGACATTGCGAGTGAAAATTCGGCGGAAGGGTAGCTTTCGCTGGCCTGAATACTTATGTTTTCGAGATTTCCTTCCTGAAGAGAGTTCGATGTCTCCTTCCAGTGAGCTTACAGTGTCATCAGTTGCCACTGAAGAGTATTGCTTTCGAGAGCACCTAAAGATTTTTCGCTTGATGAAGCGGGCGATGCGTAGTCCCCAGTCTGGTCGATCACGGAGCACAGGGTGAGTCTGAGAAGAGTGAGCAATTTCATCTATAGCCATTTCTCTTGCAAACTTACCTCTTCCAATCCGAGAATGACAATGAGGGCGGAGGCCAAGAGAAACACCGCGCTCACAAGGTTGGGTAATGCATACGGCCACTTCCTCATCCACCACACGCCATTTTTGCCACCAATAACAGACCCGGGGCCGAATATTTGTGGGTAGGATCCTTCTGGATCTGAGAGGTAGCCTCCAATGATTGGTCCTATGATAAAGCCGATGTTGGCCGTTCTTGTTGTAACGTGGTTAGCTACTATCCGTGCAAACTTCTCAACGGCAATACTTACATCGGCAGAAGCATAAAGGCCCGACTTTGGTACTTCTTCTCCTTGATAGTTTCCGTGACCATTGTTCTCATGACTCCAACATTTCCATTCAGTGCCCCGCCCAGGAACCTGAATACCAGAGCCATGGCGAAGTTCGTGCTAAATCCAAAGCCAATACTAGAGATACCTGTTCCGAATAGCCCCATCATCAACACGCGCTTTCGCCCAAACCACTCAGAATCTGATGCTCGGCCCCACCAGACAGCGGTAAGGAACTGAGCGAATGTGAAAGCTGAAGCTAGGCAGCCGGCTTGGAACGATAGCGTAGAGTCCGGCAACGAAGGGTCGAAAGACTTGAGTTGGAAGTACATGTATGACCGGAGCGAGCTCATGGTAAGAGGCTCTGATAATCGTGCTAAGACAAGCATGGCCAATTGATCCTTTCGAGGTAGAGACGACCATGTGACTGGAGCTTCTTTCTCAAGCTCCTTCGCGGCAGCCTCATCTTCTGAAAGCCGAAAATCAGATACGGCGTTCATCAATACTCATATATCGGGTGCACCTACGTTGCCCTTCCCGTTGGGCATCCTTGTTGACAGAATCTTCTTTCTTCTCATCATTGTCCAGGAGACGATCTAGGGTATCCGTACTAGAGAAAGGTGAGGTACCAATTTCAAGACTGTTTCCACGAAGTGAATGTTCGCCTGCACTATTTCGATCCAATCCACTTGGCCCTCCATCAGAAGTGACATTTCCGGGACCCATCATGGGCTGTAGCGAAACACTAAGGAAAACAGTTGAAGAAAGTTTGTCGAATGTTCAGACTCGTGGCCGATCAGTTTGCCATTAGAGCGTGTGATTGCGAATCCCGGTCGATCGATCATCCTCTTGCAGGAAGCTTAGCTGGTTTCCAGTAAACTACCCCACCAGCCGGCTGGGTGTAATAGATCGAGATCGGATGCGTTTCGTACAGGAACTGCTAGGGATATCACGCTGCTAAGATTGGCGAGAGGGACGGAAAGCAGTTCGAGTCAAAGTACCATTGAGAAGCAATGTGCTGTACTATCAGCTCGCTCTACTTAATGTTTCGCTCACTGATTCTTCAAGTGCTCAATGCACGAATGTGAACTTGTGGCAAACTTTCGAATGGAGAGTCGGTCCGGTATCGGCTACTTTACTCAAGCCAACTACTTTCTTTTGCTCGCTACCTTACGAATCAGATTCGATTGAAGAGCAATTTTTTCTATTGACGCTGTCACAAGTAAACTTAGCAATGGATTAGGACCAAAATATACTGCCAATGAACATACCTATTCTTGAGTAACATTCTAAGACGTCGATGCAAATCCACTGCTGTCATGACCATTGATGGTTGAATGTTTGCGCCATTGCCTGGCACCTCGTGTTCAGAGCGTAATTTGCTTCATGATTTATGCTTCCAATCGGCTGCAACGACCCATATCTCGTCTACCAGCTTGATTTGCCAGGTTGGTGCTCGAATGGCTAAAATGTCTCCTTGGTTTACATCGGGCGAAGCGATATTCATGCCGTAAGGCACGAGAAGCAAGTTAAGCAGTCGATGATCGGACTCACCCTTCACTAAGATCATCCCATCGCCGGTATTATTACTTGCTTCGACCACAGAAACATGAGTCACATTCTCACTGGCGGCATTCCTCTGTTGATTGAAGCTTTGGGCGGTCTCAATAACCCACTGTTGGGCCTCCGTCGCCATGCCTCCGGGAATGAAACGCTGACCTCGCCGGTAGGGTGAAAAGGCATCTGGCAAGGGTTGAGATATCGTAGCGGTTTCTTGGGGAGGCAACCGGAATGCTGGGCGAATTCGAGCTGCAGAAGCCTCGTCTGGAGTGAACAGCGAAGCTGATGCTTGTGATGGCCCTACAGACGGAACGGTGAACCGGTGTGGTGTGAATTCATAATCAGATTCTCCAATGCGTTGGCGCTTCGACGCTGGAATGGGTTCTTCCAGCACCTCTTCTGTTTGATGATTGGTCTCAATAAGCATTTCATCTTGGTCATGATATTCCTCTTGAGACTCATCTTCGATAGCTTCGGCTTGCTTTGGAAAAACCAAAGATCGTGTGGACGCAGATGGTCGTGTAGTGAAGGAATCGTCAATTTCTAGGACATTACTAGATTTTGGGACCTTTGCCGTGAATCTTGGGGCGCTGGCGAATTGCTCTCTTGATAGAGTCTCGTCTGAAACGTCCCGACCAGCTTCGCTACTGAATCCATCGCCACAGAACCGAAGTCGAGACGCCTGCTTGACTGTAGAACTTCCTGGCTTTACTATGAATCGATGAGGCGATGGAGTCTAAATTTGACGTGTTTATTAGTCTTGGAACTGCAATCGAAATCACAAGAGGAGGCGTACGGAAGACGGAGGGGCCATCAGACGTTCGTGGCATATGGACTCTAATACGAGCTGACTCTTTCAGCCCTTGCAAGACTTCTCGTCACGATTGGTGAATAGTTAGAGTAATATTGACAGGCCTACGGGTCAGCTGAAAGTAGGGCAATTGACAGATGTTTTCGGAATGACCGCTGGATCCATGGATTCATGGCTTGAAGTGAGGAAAGTGAAGCTGATGCGCAGGTTGTTAGATTTAAATCTACGGTGGCGGCCCAGAACAAAGAAACTGCAAACTGGAATTTTGCACTTTGCACTTTGATCAACGATTTCACGTATTTACCAATACAGTAACTCCACAACCACGCATTAAATAGATAAAATACGAGTTCCAGGCTATAGAGCAGTGCTACTACTCTATTCCATGCAAATATTAAGCCGTGAAAATGCGTGGTGAGAGCAGGAGATGGGGTTGAATTTGGTGTGCACTTGTATACTACCACCACATTTTCGCAATTATCTGTGCAAATACCAACTCAATATTATTGTGTTTAATATAAAAATGTTCTTTTTAATTCAGTAGGTGATCTGATGGCAAGTGAACCCCCGAATCCAGCGGCATCCGTTCGGGTTGGACCGGCTCTGATCCTAACTTACTTTTCTGAGTTTCGTATTCCTGGATTTCGAATTTGACCTCTATTTCGAAGGGCACTGAAAATGAGACCGTTACTTCTTTCGCCCAGCGTCCCTCGCGATGTCTCCCTCCCCTCGCCTCCTTAAGAGGCTCTCTTATCTCTTTCCTCCCAACTCGACCCCTCCACCTTCACCTCGCGTTTCTCCTCCATCGCGCCCGTTCAATCTAGCTCTTCAACTCTTTGTTCTCTTTAGCATCGGGCGTCAATAGAAGTCAATGAGGAGCCAGTGGGGGGCCAAAGAGACCGTCAATGGCATTTCAATTGGCCGTCAAGCGGCCAAGTATTAGGTGTGGGATGGTCGGCAGAGACCGGTGTAGTACGTCTGCCAATGGCGCCACTACATCCGGAAGTACTTGCTCATTCCGTAGAAGGCTGCATGCGTAAGGGTACACATTACAGATCAGACTGGATCTCGGAAGCTTAAATAACTCCACATTAGAGATGAAGTCCTGCGATTCATAGCATTACCTCTTTGATTCTACGAAACTTACTCAACCCTTGATGTATTTCATATTATAACAATCGATATGTCCACCGCTGCAGTTCTTTCGGCATACAACCCTGCTAGTTACGACCATCATGCTTATGATAACCTTTATGAGCTCGAAGCAGCTCATTCAAAACTGGTAGAAGCATCTGGGTACGAGGGTATCCGGACTGTGATTCGGTGAGTACATCAATTCCAATTGAACCTCTTGAATCTTTCCGCGAAGCGCTTCATTTTGCTGAACATCAAGATGCAGGGACCTATTCATGCGTTACGGGATGAACGATATGTTCGCTGTCGTGCTTCTTCATCGTCATTTCAGTATGGAATTCAATGAGAAGCTCGTTGAGTATGGGCTAGTGTCCTCGCCATGGCCTGTCGAAGCCGACGAGCACGGGGTACTTGGCGGTAGCATACTTCCACGCTCATGGCGTGTCTTCAACGGCGAGCTTTATCCCTACGAATTCCGCTTTGTTCCAGAGCGTGACTTGGCAACAACCGAGAACCCAATCTTTCCAACAGCCTTCGTCAAAGAGTTTCGCCAGGTGCTCAGTGAACTTGGCCTTGACAACGTTCTAGGTATTCAATTGATCGACCACTCTCGTGATAACAGTGATATTGAACTTATGGAGGTAACCTTCGGGAGGAATAGCATCATGACTCCAGTTGTTAATAGGAGAGAACTTCCTAAATCTTACGTAGCTGCGTGGTCTTTTGTGGAAAAAGCTGACGCAAAAAAGATCTATGGCGTCTACACAGGGAACTCCGAAGAGAGAGTTGTGACTCGCCACTCTGTTTGCATTGGTAGTTCCAAAGAGGAGGGAGTTGTGACCCGGCATTCTGTTTGCATTGGCAGTTCCAAAGAGGAGGGAGTTGTGACCCGGCATTCTGTTTGCATTGGCAGTTCCAAAGAGGAGGGAGTTGTGACCCGCCACTCTGTTTGCATTGGCAGTTCCAAAGAGGAGGGTGTTGTGACATAACATGTCTTCTCCGTGTAAGGCGTGTAAAGAGACGGCCTTATTCGTGCTCTCCGATGGTGCACCGGCGTTTAGCAATCAAATGGGGCTACACTCAATTAACTCTTGTTTGATTGTTCTCCTAAGTTAGGCAATATAAAATATGAAGAGACAAGCATCCTTATCACAACGCAAGACTGCAGCCGCTTACGACTAGGCCATTGCACACAAACAGAGATCTATGCCCTAAACCTGGCACAGGCAGGCGTACTCAGTATATAAGTCCTAACAGTTGGTGCCTGCCTTGATAGGCGACGTGACTGAGGATGGTCCAAAGAACGAGTTAGCCGGAAGGCCACGATATCGCGAACTGAGATATCTCAATTACAGAAATTGCAGAGGTTGCTATTCAAGCCACCGTGCTCCTTACTTTCTCAAATAGATACAGTCTCTAGTGTCTAGTACCACACTCCACTCCTATTCATAATCTCAATGTCGAGAATTATCCCTGGTCCAATAATGAACCGCCGCCAGCTCCAGTTTGAAATGCCTTCAACCCAACAACATCAGCTTCAATTGGTTCAGCTTCGGACTATCTTGAGCGCGGAGTGCGAATGCTCCATACGCTTAAAGCGCTAATACCGTACAAAAATGCAGCAACTAAAAAAGGGAGCCCGGCTAACAAGCCACCAACTTTCAACCCGGCGGAGAAGGCTAAGGCGAGTACCGGGGATGCACACAAGGATCCTACGCTATCGGCAAAGGATATCATCGTGTAGAGGAGAGCGAGATCATCTCGAGGAACAATGGAGGTTAGGAAGGATCGAAGCGCCTGCGTGAAGCCTGTTCCGAGAGTGAAAAGGAGTATCGCTGTCATGTTAGTCAGCAAAACCAAGCGATAAATTAAAGGCGAATTCGGGATAAGCTCACAGATAATCACGCCGGCGCTATAAGGGGAGAAGCCCATGCCGAGAGTACCGAGGATGAGGAACACAATGCTGCCCTGGCTCAAGGCTAGATCAGCTGCGTTTGCTTCTTTGTATCTAGTGGTGAGCCAGTAGTGGACTGGGGGCAAGATAACAGAGAGGGCCAAGATGTGAGCTAGAGCCTGGATGGAGATAAGATATGCGGTCTATAAAATGTTAGGGGTTCTCTTTCAGCCATGTGTGGATTGCCTACTTGGCTCAATGTCCAGCCAAACCGCACAGACATATACTGCATAAGAAATTCGAAAAGTGGCCGCGAGAATCTATTTAGAAGTAGAGCCAAAAGACCGAGTGCGATCGTAGCTTGTCTTAAAATTGGCCAGATATCTTTGGCCAGCTGCGTTGTCAAGGCGCTCCAGTCCCGTGGCCTCATGGAAGACTCTAGCGGCGGTGATATTGATTCTCCACCCTCTTGAATCTCTTGAATCGCTTGATCATGCTCGCCCTCGTTTCCTTTAGAGATTGCCACATGCCCTGGGAGTAGTGGAAGAATCGTCAAGCCAAGTAACTGAAACGGAAGACTAAAGAGGTAGGCGTGGTTCGGACCGTATTGATCCAGTAATCGCGAACCAAGTGGAGGCGAGATGACTTCGGAGACCAGCATTACAACGGCTAGGTAGAAAAATATTCGAGTCCTTAGTTGGTGGGTTAGTCACAGAAGCATATTTGTACTCAAGCGTACTAACCTCGCGTTGCTTGGAGTGGCATCTGCGATGATGGCGAAGAGAACTGCAGAAAGCACAGACGACCCACCGCCAACAATTCGAAAAAGCGAGGCGCTATAGACCGCACTAGTAGGAAAAGTTTTGAAGAAAGTGAGCACGACGAAAATCCAAGTGTCCCCTAACACTTGTCCGGTAACGCCTAGAGCGACTACGAGACGTCGGCCTCGACGATCTGCTAGGATGCCATAAGGTATCGCCAACACCAAGCCTGTGACGTGGTTTAGCTTCTGGCAACCCCATCAATGATTGCGAATGGAAGGGTAGTATTTCATACCAGGGACTGCTTCCAACAAGCCCATAATACCCCGGAGATTTGCGAGACTACTTTGGATCGCATCCAGCTTGCACAGCCCTTCAGGAACGTGACCATCAGGTCCAATGACAGAGGGATCCGCGCCTCTGTAGTATTCTCGACAAATCGTGAGCTCGTATAAACGGAGTCTAGGAGCTACTCTCATAAACTCAGGGAAATCGACCACAAATATGAGGAGGGCACATAAATAGACGGTGGCCCAAACTTTCCAATGCGTCGATGCTTTTGAAGCCCAGGATGACAAGGGAAGGTCTCCATCTTTTTGGCCGGGGAGTGAGGCTGGATTGGCAGTGGACGATGGAAGCCTAGGTCTGTGAGCATTCTCTGCAAGGAGCGGTGTAGTATCTGAATCCATCCGCGAAGTTTTTGAAATATCACAAAGTCTGTCGGGGGTGATGGAAGAAGACAGGTACCGATGCTTTGGGAAACCTTGGGCGCGCTGGCGTCAACCGCGCCAAGGCCCTAGAGTAGCTCCCTGTTTACGGTATTCGTAGTTCAACTTCCTCCAAACATGTCCCTAGAACCAAGAACATCAACACAAATGATTCAATAAAAATCGTCCAATTCGTCCAATTCGTCAAACATCTCAAAATCCTTCCGCGGTCCCTACGATCTAAGATAACTAGAGTTGGTTCTCCGCAGTCCGCCATGTCTCTCGACCTCGAAGATCCTCACTGTAGCAAACTTTCTCCGCCTCCCAGCTTGGGGCTCAGATAGCCAAAAGCGCATCTTCGGGCTAATTTCCGCGGCCACTCTCTCTACTATTCTCCTGAGATACAGGAGAAATACGGGTGACCTACGAAACCTTGTACTTGTCATGTCTCAGGATTGGCAACGACAGGACGGCACCGCAGTACGTCTGCGCATATAGTAGGCACTCCATCAATTTTCTGATCCGGTCAGACCCCATTGGTTTGTGGCATTCGCTGCTTTTGCGGTCCACAACCTCTTCTTTCGTCTTTGGCTGCCTATGTTTACGACTTTCGTAGACATGTTAAAGCAGCTCCGAGTTAAGCATCATCACCGAAAGTCACAAAGCAGCTGAAGACACAACGTTGAGCCTGGGTTGGGCAACTAAATAAATAATGCAATTGTATGAGTGTGGGGAGAAGTACGCAGAATGGCTGCTATGTAGGCAGGACGAAAAGACGAAGATGACTGAGGGTAGCAGGGGAGGGGGAGGAGCCGTGCTCGAGACGCCGAGTGATGGAAATGTTGATGCCATTTTCAGTGCCCTTCGAATTTAGAGGGGTGAACGGAAAGTAGATTTCTAGGAATTGCGAAATCGCGAAGTTGGAAAAGCCCACGTTCATACAGTATGGGATCGGTACAGTAGGGTTGCAAGGTATCCGTGCCAATGGGCGGCGTCACAAACCGCCGAAAATGGCGGTCCACCTGCCATCAGGTTGTTTAAAGAAGTATTAATAGATTCACTGAATTAAGGAAAACATTTTGATATTAATTTCAACAATATTAAGTTGGTATTTGCACAGATAATTGCGAAAATGTGTCAGTTGTATACAAGTGCACACCGAGTTCAACCCCATCTCCTGCTCTCACCACGCATTTTCACGGCTTAATATTTGCATAGAATAGAGTACTAGCACTGCTCTACAGCCTGGAACTCGTATTTTATAAATCTATTTAATGCGCGGTTGTCGAGTTACCCTATTGGTAAATACAGAAATCGTTGATCAATTTGCAAAGTGCAAAGTGCAAAGCGCAAAATTCCAGTTTGCAGTTTCTTTGTTGTGGGCCGCCACCCTACCGTACAAACTGCGGTCCGTGCAACTTCGACAAGCCACAACTTACAAGTCCAAATTCTGACTTCCGCATCCTACACGCTCTCCGAATGGCATGAAGTGTTTAAAGTGGTAAAGTGAATTTCATTTCGTAGCAGCTTTGAAAGGATTAAGGAAGACTTGTTTTACAGACGCCCCCGCAACGCCGAAGAGTTTGAAAAGCGAAGCAAGCCTATGTAGGAGTATCAAATGCCGGAATCATCGTCTACTACGTCCTCGTCCGTCTCATACGCGGTCCAAGTAGAGCAAGTGCTATTTAACGTGTCATAATCAATCAAGTCCAGAATCTCATCCCGCCTCTCCAGGATCTGTAATGCCAATCCCTCGGCCGTGTGCCATCCAATATGGCAATGCAACAGCCACGCTCCTGGGTTATCTGTCTTGAAACCAATCACAAGATACCCGTCAGCTTGGAGTAAAGCAACGTCACGACGTGGTGGATTGCTAAGGTTGAGATCGGAGGAATCGTATGTACCAGTACCGGAGGCTAACAAAAAGAAATCGTGCCCATGCAGATGAATCGGATGAGGAGCTGCGGCAGTAGTTTTCAGAATGATGTATGCCCAAACATTAGCAGTGGGCAAGTTGAGTAAGTTGCTGGTATTGCTGAACGAGGTAACGTTATCGTACACTTGGAGGAGTGTCTGTAAAAGTTCTGTAAGTGTTTATATTCAGCATGACAATTGACTTAACATACGGGAGATTCCCAGTCAAGAGCCATCGTAGAATCATTGAGATACCAACGGAAGAAGCCGTCAGTGTTTTTGGTAACAGTAACGCCCTCTTCATCGCTGTAAGTGTTGTCTGATGCGTCCAATGCCAGATAAGGTACTAAATTGGAAGAATCTTCATCAATACACGCGTCCGTATAGGAGTATCCCGTCGTGTCTGGTGTGCCAGTTGATGTGCCATAGTGTACGATCCCCTTGATGTTATCTGTACTATCGTTCTCTGAGCATGCCACCTGCGGGATGGCACGCATCCAGAAATCGGTTGCGACGTCTTCTTGATCAGCAGTTACAATAATATCATAGCGTTGCCCTACTCCGTTAGTCAAGTGTAATGACACAAGAGACGTAACATACCCATTGCAATGTCAAGTACAGTTGTGTTGTAAGGTGTGATTGGAACAAAATCATTGGTAATCACCTGCAACGTGTGGTTATCAATTGAGAATTTAAAATGAGTGTCGAGAGCTGCGTTGACAAGTCGAAGACGGTAAGATGTCCCAGATTCGACCGTAATATTGAAGCGGCTTCCTATTTGTGAGCTGCTTCCATCGTCACCGTAGACGTTGGTGCCGTTGATAAGTCCGTTATCTTGAGTCACCGGGCCTCTCAACTCCGCAGTGTACCACTGTTCATCAACTGTTTGATGAGACCAATCGTTGAGAAAAAGATGGCCTAGGTCTTCATCATAGTCTGCCGTAGCTGGGCCGTTTATTAGAATTCCCCCAAATACACCCTCCCAGGCTTGCAGTGCCCAATGAGAATGATACCAGCTCGACCCATATTGTGTTGCACGCCATGTGTAGGTGTAACTCTCTCCTGGTGCTGAAGGACATTGCGTAATGGAAGCGACACCGTCCATCTGGTTTGTATAGTTCTGTCGAACGCCGTGAAAGTGGAGGCTGGTTCCATTGTGGGATTCTGTGAGACTGTTGGTAAGGTGCACGACCACAGTGTCGCCCCAGTCCGCAATTATTGTTGGTCCAGGGATAGTTCCATTGACAGTCAAGGCGACTCGTGAGTATCCGTCGGGAGCGATGGTCACTTGCTCGAGGTTGAACCAATATTCGCGTGTTACTCCAGTGTCCGGCACTTCAGTGTAGTAGTCTGTGGAGATATCGTAGTTACACCATTCCGACCGTGTGCTAGCAGTGTTTCCAGTACATGCGCTGGATGATGCCGATGTTGTTGAAGAGGCAGTCGTAGTCGCTTGCGGAGCACCATGGCAAAGTCCGACGAGACCAAGCGCCAACAAGAGAGAGTTCATTGCTATAAAGATAGAATTTTCTGACAGAAAGTTTGTATATTGTAAGATAGATCAAAAAGGACCTGATGGAGGAATGAAGTAAAGAATGAAGGCAACGTTCTTGAACTGGAGTCCTGCCAAAGCCTCGCAATTGGGATATATCCATCTTTTCTATGGTTCTGTCTCTTTTCCATCCTTAATGGACTCGTATTGGGCTCTACGTCTCGCCTGGAAGTTCTGGGACGGACGCGACAAGCTGAGACCAAATCCGAATAGGAGTTGAGGAGCTGCATCATGGATTTCGTAGTCGTTTGGTAAGATCAGGTGTCAAGCCAGGATCATTACCTACGACGGTGAGTCGCGATACCTTAGAGACTGCGTAAGAATCAACAGTCTAGACGCGCAAAATTCACCGTGCAGAGGTAGATAAGACGAATTTAGCTGTTCATCAACAGGGGCATGAGAGGCCCAGGGCAACGCAGTCCGGGCGGTGGTGACGTTGATTTGGAGGTAACGGCGAACTTAGGAATCTGTGGGGCCTTGTTGGTGCAACGAAACTTCCAGCATTGCATGGACCTTATGGGTTCTAAAATGGTAAACAATAGAGATAGTTGAGCGATGTACCAAGTACAACGTCTGAAGTAGATCTACGAAGCCGATAGTCGTCATCTGAGGCCTTGTACCTTGACCTCCTATTCGGGCAACAACAATTGGGAAACGAAAAGGCATACGTAGTGAAAGTAGACTGAATGACATGTGTGGACGAGGGCATCCTTGAATTAATTGTTTCGTTTTGAACGGAGAAGTTTTTTTAAAGGAAGAAACACCGGCCCGAGGTTCACCAGCAGGGCGTAAGCCGACGTCGACCAGCCTACGCGTCTTATTAACCTCCACAATCTCAGAATCCACAATTCATAAGGGAATTATTCCCTACTACAGGTCACATATAATTCAGCCTCACTGTCTACGACGTCGTTATGCAATTAAGTCTCCTAACACGTGTACACGGTCCGTTCGGCTGTGGTATGGCGACATGCCGTGTATATCGGGGGTGACGAAGGTTCGAGGCTGACGGACGTGTAGACGTATATCCATGATGAAAGCCTCTGAATTAATTAGAAGCTTTGAGTGAACAATGTCGGTCGTTGAAAAATCAATGCACAGCCGGTTCAGACTCTTGAATCCTTATACCCAAGAGTTCTGCTGTTCAGTCAACTTCGCTTTCCTTTGCCCTTCACCAGAACATCCACCCCAGATTTCAGAATAGTCATGACTTTTTTCTACGGTGTTGCTTTATGCTGCCTCCTCTTTAGTTGGTCTATCAACTGTTCACCGTCTTTGCGACGAGCAACGAGCAATTTCACCCTCTACGCGTATGCATCTGATGGTACATTTGGAGGCATACCTGTGTTCTATGCTGACGGTAAGCTTTTGGGGAGCTGACTTTGAGAGAGAACTGACATTGTACTTAGGAGTGGCTTACATTGGACTGACTGCACCTGAGAATGCTTCAGTTGTAAGCAATGTGACGTTTTCAGAGAGCGGAAGCGACTCATCAGCCTGGGTGATAAATTCGGCGCCTGCAGCAACCAACATCACTGGTCTAGACTTCTCCATTGACCCCGCGAGCGATGCGTTCAATTCTGTACAATTCACAAACAGCAACTCCTCGTCTTTGACTACCAGTGGATTCATGTTCTACGGCACTCTTGTTTTCTGGGTCTCTTCGAGTGGTGACTGGCTTTCATTGTTCTACGCCACCGAAACGGGACAAGATAACCTCTGGACGTTGAAGTGGAACTCGAATCAAACCTCTGATGATGGAAGCATTCCGGTAACTTTGAATACTCAAGCTCCAGGGAACCTGGCATCTGTTGGTAAGGCGCTTCAAGCTCTTTAGGCGTAGCTATGCGGTGTGATACTTCCTCTCGACCATTTTCTCATCAGTTTGACGAAATTTTTTACAATATGTTCATTTGGTTTTGAATTTGGCGCAAATAGAATCAACAAGACACTCAATTCTCTGCAATTATTCCTGCGTTACTGCCGTACTCAGACAAGTTTCACGTAATCATCGTCAGCTTCGGGTCTTGCTACAGTAGAACGGAGAAAGACATTCTGGCTAAAGCTCTCCCAGAACATACGAAGTGGACGTAAACCTATCCTTTTAGAAACTCCGCGTCAAGTTTTCATATCATATGACAACTGACTCCTGAAAATGCCAATTGATCAGCCGCGCCAAACACATAACCCTTCCATTCCCTGCAAACTGGTTGCGTTGGAATTATATATGCGATCGGAATAGATGTGTACTAAAATCGGAGCTATATAATATCTTTGAGGATAAAGGTGAATTTGCGAGAGTTGTGAAAACATTAAGAGAACGTCTGGGAGTACCAGTCTTGGAGGCTGTTGAAAGACCCATTTGCTCCCTCTTGACTTGGTGTTTTGGTCATTGTCGAAGTATCGTTTATTGGAACACAGAACTTCTCCGGCATTGAAGTCCCATGCTCAAGAATGAACTTCAACATCCATCGATCCATCCTGAATGAATGCTCGATTGAGTTTTGGCAGGCGTTGTGGAAAACCTTCAGACGTGAGAGCGTCGTATCAAGAGTTGGCCAATATTGTTGAAGTTTGGTCAAAATCTCAAAATTGTGTGCGAGTCGTTTGCGGACGATGGAAATTTGATCCTCGTGCGTGCTGAAAAGGAGAATATGCATGTAGACGGTGGAGGTGACAACGAGCATATGTCCTACCATCACATACAAACACTCGCACGCTCTCGTCTCACATAGATAAAGGAGATCGCAAAAAGCCATGGCATGGTGTAAACAACGTTCCGCATATGCTTTTGCCGGTATTGACGCGTTATGGCCATTCTCAGCCATGAACTGGTACAGTAGAACTTCGTTATAATAGTGGTAGCCCAGATGTAGAGCGGCAAAGGAAGCACCAAAGCCAATCGATGCGTAGTAGTCCAGATTGGCAGGAGTTTCTTTGATGAAGTGAGGCAAGAAGGCATACCAACGGTCAAGCTTCTGAAGTAGCGAATCCACTCTGGCGTGTAGTAAAATGGGCTCGAGTTGGCCTTCAACAGATGCCTTATTGACGTCCTGAATCTCGGCCCAGATACGAGCTAATCGTGCCATGAAGGCCCAGATGCCGTTAACGACGGGTTCAGAGCCTTGAGATTCGTAGGTGAGACGAAGGAAATGAGTCTCTTCCGAAGGCATGGCGACGTCATCGGTGAAATCGAGCTGTCGTGGAAGATGTAGACCCGTTGAGCTCCAGATGTCAATCATGTATAACGACCACCAAACTGTAACTTCTCATCAGCATCGACAGTTATAGAATGAACCTCCTTTTCATTTAGTCATTGCATACCTCTGAGATAGATTTGTCGTTCTAACTCATTGGCTGTGGGACAACGAGGTAAGTCCATGGTCAAAGCCAGCCGGTTTGCTGCAACATAGTACAGAGATTCGGAATCGGTTCGACCTTCGGCAAAACACAAAGTTCCAAGCAAGATACACGCTTGAATTGTGGCGATGGATCTGACCCTAAGATCCAGTAGTCTGAACGCTCTCTCCGCATAGTAGTCACCGCGGAACCTCCTGTCAACCATGTTGAGTGGAGATGCGTCGGAGAATCTACGCGAAGGTTAGTTGAGGCTGTGAACCGAAAGCAATAGTGTTCACCTTGCACCCAGCGCAACCATAGCTGCCAAGATCACTTCTGGGACCAATCCGGCATCCAGCTCTTTCTCGAAGGTTGGCTGATGAAATAGTGAATGGTGCTTGTCGTGAATGATTCGGAAATACCACATCACCATTTCTCTTCGCAGCACGGGGTCCGAGAGGAGAATGCCATCGGACCAAGCTTGAGACCCGTCCGACGAGGGAGTGCTATTGTCTTCGTGCAAAGCTGGCACCGTTTCCCATTGGGATCGCGGCAGTAGCTGTGGCGCCCAAACTGGTGTTTCTTGAGATGGCTGGGATAGAGATCGGTGCAAGGACGTGTTGAGACTGCAATTTATCTGCAGGTCCAAACATCGGACGCAAGCTGCTTCATCCCGGTTTAGTCTACACTTGCGCTTGCTTAGCCTATGGGTGGTTAACGACAACGACTCAAATCAGCAATGCTACTCGCTGCCAAGCCAATCCACTCAGAGGGAAAGTAAAATGGTATATTACCTGCAGGCATGACATGCCGTTGCGGGCCTCATAGCATTTAGATATGTCTTAGCGGTAAAAGCTGCTTTGTAACAGTATCTGTTCAGCGGATATCCTCGATTGACATCACAGGGTGTGAGCGATAACCGTGAAAGGTGTCTTGGGATCTTCTAATGCGGTGAAAAGCAAACACCCGCCTACCGGGGCGATGGAGATGGCAGAGAGATTCCCGCCCACATGGGCGGACTGATTTCCTACCCCGCATGATTTTGACTGCCATCGTGATGTGGCGTTACATTCGATCGTCAATTGCCGAGCGATTTCTGTGGGGAAAGGCCTCTTGTTTTCAGGCGGGGGGTGATCAAGGAAATAGTAGACGTTTTCTGGAGCTGATATGGGGGAAATGGAAGCCTTTGTTTCCCACCAACCACAACAACTCTTCGCCGACGAGGGTCAAGATGCACACTACGATGAACTGCAACCCCACCGGAATATTACAGTGAAATCGATCTAGATACTTGAGTTTTGAAACAAGTAAACTTCCTCATAGTACCTACATCCTAAGGAAAATTGAAAATCTCCGTTCGCTAGAAACCACAGAAAGACAAGGCTATGGGAAGCGGAAAACCGATGACGACAGTGGCCCTCGAAAATGATGTCGTGCAGGTGATTGTCACCATTGACGAGAAGGGAAGCGTGTTTCTACAGGATGTGCTGCCACAAGGGGCCAAGCCACAAAAATCAGCTTCTGCTTTCTTTGAGAGTTCACTGACGCCTTTGGTTGAGATTCGACTCAGTGGAGAAGGTAATAGATTCTCCAAAACTTCGAAGTCGTTAATCGGTAGTTATGTTGGGGAGCGGTTGAAGTACAAATCCCACAACCAACGAACAGATGGCGATGAGAAGACTCTTGATATCGAGCTGGAAGATGAAAAGACGAACATAGCTGTCGTTAGTCACTTGACGGTTTTTGATGGCATTCCATTCGTTCGAGCGAGTTCGACCATCCGGAATAAAGGCGATGCCGAAATTGTAGTCACACAGCTCACCTCCTTGGTCATCGGCGGCATGACGAAAACCAAGCAATGGTGGAACGACTACAATGTTGCGTACGCAAACAACACCTGGTTTCGAGAGGCACAATGGGCCGACTACTCCCTTCCCAGTCTCGGAATAGATGATTTTGGCATCTTTGGAATACCTGGCTTTAAGCATGAATCTTCACTTGCGCACTTCGATCTCTCTAATCACAGCTCTTTCTCCACCCAAGGCCATTTGCCCATGGGCATCCTCAAGCAGCGCGATGGTAGCGAGACGTGGCTCTGGCAAGTAGAGAACAACGGCTCCTGGAAATGGGAAATTGGCGACTTCAAGGACAGCATCTACCTCGCCGCAACGGGACCAGAAGCAGTGGACCATGACTGGAGGCAGAGGCTCGCCCCTGGCGAATCCTTCGACAGTGTAACTGTAGCGCTCTGCCATCTCTTTGATGATTCCGAAACCACATTCCAAGCCCTTACTCAGTACCGTCGACGTATCCGCAGAAGTCATGTCGACCACGAGAAAGTACCGATTATCTTTAATGATTATATGAATTGCTTAATGGGCGATCCCACAGACGAGAAGATACTCGCTCTCGTGGGTCCAGTCTCCAAATCCGGAGCAGACTTCTTCGTAATCGACTGTGGCTGGTACGCCGATGACTTGGACTGGTGGGATGATGTCGGGCACTGGGAACCTTCGAAGAAGAGATTTCCCATGGGATTCAAAGAATTGCTTGGCAAAATCAAAGAGCATGGCCTCAAACCAGGGCTTTGGATTGAAACAGAGGTAGTGGGCATCCGCAGCGTGATGACCGAGCGTCTACCAAACGAGGCTTTCTTCCAGCGAGACGGGCACAGGATCGTTGAAAAAGGCCGTTATCAACTCGACTACCGTCACCCTGCCGTTCAGAAGCGTATGGACGAGGTTGTGGACAATCTGGTGCAGAACTATGGTGCCAGTTACTTTAAGTTCGACTACAACATCGAGATCACCCAAGGAACTGACATCAACACGTCGTCTCCCGGCGCCGCGGCTCTAGAACACAACCGCGCGTACCTGAAATGGGTCAGCGGCCTCCTCGACCGGTATCCTGAACTCGTCATTGAGAACTGTTCGAGCGGCGCCCAGCGCATGGATTACGCCGGGCTGGCAGTACACACGCTAGAATCGACGAGCGACCAGCAAAACCCAGTGAAATACGCAGCCATCGCGGCGGCGATACCTACGGCTGTGGCTCCCGAGCAGAGCGCGACGTGGGCGTACCCGCAGCCCGAGTGGTCTGACGAGATCAACGCGCTCACCGTCGTCAACGCTCTGCTCGGCCGCATCCACCTTAGCGGCCACCTCGATACCACCGATGCCCGCCAGCTCGACATCGTGTACGAGGGGATGCGCGTGTACAAGCAGATCAGATCCGATATCCCCACTGCGCTACCGTTCTGGCCGCTAGGTCTCCCGAAATGGCATGACGAGTGGTTGGCGTTGGGCTTGAAGGTTAAGGGCGGTGACAAGTGCTACGTGGCTGTTTGGCGGAGAGGTGGTAAGGAATCGTGTGTGCTTCCGATACGGCCATTCCAAGGGCTGGAGAAGGTCGATGTGGAGCTGTTGTATCCAAAGACCTTCGAGGCAGAAGCGAAGTGGTACCCGTCGATGTCGTCTGTAAAGGTCAAGTTCCCAGTCACAACGTGTGCGAGGCTCTTCTGCTTGCGAACAGAATAGACAACTCAATCTAGCTTCACAAATCAGCCTCGACTTTTAGAATCAATACCTCTTAATGGACCATCTCATGTTGAGAACATTATAGATTGCTGTTCGCCGCGCGCCTAGTATTACAGCCATTCTTTCCCAGGTCACTCTCTATTCTATGAACTCCGTTAAATACCTAAAAGAGAGCAAAACGCCACAGCAATGCGCAAATGCAAAATGCCGCAAATGCAGACCACCTCACAAACGATTGGAGAAACAGAAACCCATCCCCACGGGACACTCTGGCGCCCTCACTCTCTAAACCCCAACAACCTCCTCCTCGCCCTCTCCCTCGCGCCGCTGCCAGGCGCAGAACTGGGCCCGATATCGATCCTGCTGATCTCGGCGCTGAGCACCGCCATATCGTCGAGGGGGATCTTCGCGGGGACGGGCGGCGCGCGCTGCAGCGCGCCAACGTGGTACGCACTCTTGCTAGCGGCGGCATTGGCGTACAGCGAGGCGCGCGGCGGGGCGGCGCCGCCGGCGGGACTCGGGATCGGGCCGAAGGGCAGCGCGGCGGCCGACTGCGGGAGCGCCGCCATGCTGTGCGGCCGCGCGCCTGCGTTCGCCTTGCGCAGCTTGTTGCGGCCGACAGCGGTGGCGGCGGTGGCGGCCGGGCTCGAGTCTGGCGGCGCGCCGAGCAGGAGTGGGCTCGCACTCGCCGGCTCGCGCGCTCGCTGGCTTATGTACTGGCTCGGCGTCTGTGGCGCGCTCGCGTGAGCCGGGACGATGGCTGGTTGCGACTCCGGTGATGCGCGTGGCCGCGCGCCGTTCAGGCGCTCGCGCTCACGAAGTGGCTTTACCTTCACTGGGATCTTCTTCTCCGGCTCTGGTGCCCAGGAGCTTTCGGGTAGCCGATCCGAGGGGTCGATCTTGTTCCCGTGAAAGTCTACAATAGGTCCGTCATCTTCACTATAAGGACTCTCGTAGTTTGATTTGTAACCTTTAGTAGCTGGTGTATTCGGTCCTGTCGTAGTGGATTTGTTCGTGGGTGTGCTTCGTGCTGAAGGGTTAAATTGATCGTAGCTATCCGGGCCGAAAGGGACCTCTGATCTTCGCTCAGTTGAGTCCGGTGGACGTGGAGATACAGATTTGCGAGTAGTAGGTGTACTACGATTTGCGGCGCGAGATTCGCGAGCGTAATTGGGTGCTAGTGATAGCGGTTGCGGTTTGATGAGTGGTGGAAAGTCATTGTTCTCAGGTGGTGAAGAGTACTGATTCCCTTTGGGAGAAATGTTTGCGGCATTCTGCTGCTGGGAGAGTGGGTGGCGCCGTGGCGGTGTGTTGTAGTTCTGTCCTGGTGATGCTTGATAAGGGCCGCTGGGTGGAGTCGAGTACATCGTATGAGGACGTGGCGGAGTTTGGCGATGCGGCGGTGTCTTAATGACAAGAGGAGATGGCTGATCTTGGCTGTATGGACTTGTTGGTCCAGGATCCAAAGGAGAGCTCTGCTGGAGATATGGAACGCTCATGCGATGGTCCCTTGGAGGCACAGAGGGGTTTGTACCGGAAGGAGTATTGTAACTTGAAGGACTGTACGCATTCCTAGGCTGGCTCATACTTTTGCGGTGTATTTGATGAGGTCCATCAGGGGAGGTATTCTGCTGAAATTCTTGGCTGTATCTTGGGAATGAACCACCAGAGGAGGCACTGAGCTGAGTGGTAGTCCTGCCAAAGTTGTCTGGAGGATGCGAAGGTGATTGAGAGTAGTAAGGATCATGTTGGGAACTCGTATATGAGTGGTAACTATGAGGAGAGCTGGTGGGTTCCGACCGTAAATCTACCGCTGAGCTTTGCTGCATGGGACTTGATCGAGCCAAGGCGGTTACTGCAATATTCAATGGAGCTGGAGCAATGTCTTGATCTGATACTGGTTTTCGATATGGCAGGTAAGTTGGGGTTGAATTTTGACTTTTGTGGGCTGGTGGTGGTGGAGGTGCTTGAGCTTCGAAAACTTCCGATGCTATATTCTCATCTTGAGGATGGTATGGCGCTTCGTAATATTGTGTTGAAAGATCGAAAGGGTCTTCATGGTGATGATATTGTTCCATAGGTGGGAATATGTCCTGTTGAGGTTCGTTGTACAGAACTGAGGCGTATTCTTGACCCTGGTCGTAGTAGGCTGGCGACTCTTGAGCCGGCGGTTCATACGGCTGATACAGCTGGACAGGTTGACCGTGATCAAGGACGCTGTCGGACTGCGTGTGATCCAGATGTGGCATAGGTCGGTCATCATATGGCTGTGGCTCTGGAACAGGCACTGCTGGTGCGGAATAGGAGTGCTGCAATTCCGGGTGTGAAGGGTACTGATGATCACCTCGCTGTTGTTGAGGCGGTTCCTGTGTGCTTCGAACAAATCGAGATTGACCGGAGCTGCTCATCGGGGGAAGCTCAGGTAGGCCCAGTGGGAGATCGCTACCAGCAACAGAGGCGGGATAATCGTAGTCACTACGAGGAGGATCATTGCAGTAAGGATCATTTTCGGAGGCGTAGGAGCTTGCCGTGTCTCGTTCGTTGTACTGCTGGTATTGTTGAGCAGCATCCGGTCCATTAAAGCTTTTGGGCTGCGGTAGAGGCCGTCTTTGATCGAATTCCAACGGTTCGTTGTTGTCGTATTCGGCTTGATCATGCCAGCCAGGAGTATTCCCAGCCGATCTAGACTGCGCCTGCAATTGCCGTCTCGAAGGAGTTCCAAATTCTCGAGGTCCAGTAGCAGATGGCAACGGTCGAGGCTCACTTTCAAAGCCAAGTGGTCGAGAGCGAGGGCCGCCCGGGTTTGATGGGAGAGGTCTCCTCTTGACTGGCAAATGGCCTGCACTGTCAGGCTGCTCGGATGCCGGCTGTTCAGGCTTCGGCCGCGAGTCGTAGTATGTAAGCTCCATCCTTACTTCTCCTGCATATTTCCCTCTAAAGTTGAGGTTGTGCCATGTGTCGCTCTGTCCGCCGCCAGGAACGATGACGTCTGCCAGACTGACCCAGGTCTCGCCAATGAGCTCAGTTTTCTTGTCGTCATTGAAGATGGAAACCTTGAGGTTGTAGTAATCCGGAGAGTCGTGAACGGTAAATCGAAGTTCTTGGTCCCTAAATTTCAGGTCAATGTTTGTGAGCTGCGGATTGACGAGTGAATCCACCCACCATTTTGGTACCTGGCCACCTCTTCGATCTGTTGTGGTCTTCTTTGCTTCTTTTCCCAGTCTCGCTGCACAGTATGGATCTTGTTTGCCCATTGTCCGTCTATTCGGCAGGTTCTTCGCTCGGTCGACTACAACGACCAGCGTTCCGATCTTGGGGCCGTCGACGGTCATGTCGGCGTAAATGCCAGACGTGTGCATGCCGTTGAGGTTGGCCTTTCGCGTGGCCATGTTGAGCACGTAGGATCAAGGCGGCAATGCGGCAGAGGCATCAATAAACGAAGGTTCTGCGAAGGTTTCTGCCGCGTATTGCTGGTTTCCAGGCGGGCAGCGCAGTGTTGTTGGACGAGGGCCAAGCCTCGATGGAGATGAGGTAATGCAGGGTCAACTCATGGGTCCGGAGGAATTGCGAAGGTTGGAGAAAAATTGAAGCTCGGCGGATGCTTTACAGCCAAACGAAGGCGGTATGGGCCGGGTTTACCTTGGCTGAAGAGCTTTGTCGAGGTGCCGTCGGAGGGTCGAATCGAGTGTTTTCACGACGGACGGGCAATTAGGTTGATGAGTGCAGGTAGCTTAGGGTACGTACCAAACTGGTCTAATGCTGGCTGGCGGCTGGGGGGAGGCTGGATGAGATGCGCTAAATCCTGGGCGCTGGAACCCGCTAATCCACTGCGAGCCGAGAGCAGTAAACATCCCAGACGCGGATCCCCAGCCAAACACCAACTTCACACTCAAATCGTGCGCTTCAAATGCTCCGTTTCAAGCACTTACAGACGCCACTCTTTGGCCATAGCAAGCTTGCAGGCTTGTGGCACGCTCCACTGCTGCCTGTCGAAAGGAAAATTCTATTTGGCGTCTGATTGCTGACAGCTTTGACCTCGATGACAAGACCGACTTGCACGCTACAAGCCTTTTAGGGTGGACGCGTACCTCGCGACCTGATCCGTATGCGGAAAACCGTACGACTGTCGTCGATGCACAACCGCAGGGTAAGGTTCAAATTCGTCAAAGAAAAGGCTCAAAGTGCCTTTTGGCATACAGATTTAGCAGGATATGTAGCACTAATCCAAAATTCTCCATCATATCCTACGCGAAGTCGAACCAAGCTAGACGTGAATACAGACAGAGTCTCGATCCAAGGCTTGGCATATGCCAACTCTCAAGCAGCGTTCCGGTTCCCTCAAAAACTAAGGCGTTGGAATGGCAATGATGTGATTGAACCGAAAGTTATCACATTGACAGCGATACCGGATGAAGAGCGAAATCCAAGAAGCATCTCGAAGTTTCACGACGCACTGAAAAGTTAGAAACACGCTTCGGCGCTTCTCAGGATCGGCCATCATATGGACTTCAGGCACAGTCGATTCCCAGCCACACCATTTGGTCAAGCTCATTTACAGACAATTGTTGATTAGAGGCTTGCCTATTTGCGTGGATCCAAATGCTTTTGAAGTTAAATATCATGACATTGCTTTCAAGTGTTGGAGATGCGGACTTTTCTCGTTGCAATTCAATGCTCTCGTTCAGCCGAGCACATACAGATGCTTCAATATCGTCCAACAAAGAGCCGTGCGACTTCGCAGCAAGCTCCAGATATACTTGAACTTATTAAGGTACGACCTTCGCAGTCGCAATTTGTTTCTTTCTTGCGTTTATTGAAATTGAACAATGTCCAAAATGGGCCACTAGACCTTCACAACCGAGAGGTACCTCGGACGTAACAACAATTCACTGACACGATTTCCAAGAATCCTTGCGTTTAAGCGCAGTTCCGGGGAACTTTCCGAATGGTAGCAATGCGCTGGTCAGGTTTCCAGTCTGGAAGTCACAGCTTCCATGGACTTCAATTGCTTCGATTTCTGAAATGTTTGAGGAGATTGCCGACAAAGTGTAGTGGCGTCACAGGGCAATCAATATACATGCAGACTCTTTGTTCAGCCATCTACGGTACGATCGTATCACGAAACCAGCTACGTGCGCAGAAACAAGAAACAATTGATGAACTGCAAAGTCGAAGCACAATTCAGAGGGAATGAAGTTCGGATAGGCTGCGTGATGTTTTGATCATGAACAGAGTACGGAGTAGTGTCCGAAAGGATGAATAAAGCGCTACCTTGCAGCCTTGTGGCGTGGTACTGTGGTACTTTGGTATTTACCCCCACAACTCTCAGGGCGCTCGTTGGCCTATGCCGCGTCTCTTTGGCTGTCTTGTGACTCTCATTCGGCAAGTCGATAACCGAAAGCGCGAAGGCAAAGGCAAAAGGAGACGCCTGCGACACCTATGGATGGGAGGAGACGGGCTGGAAGGGGGACCATGGCTGGTTTCAAGCAACAGCAGACCGGACCTGCGCTCTTTGCTCCACCTCTTGTACTTCATTCCCGCGCCCTTCCTTCAACTTTGTCAATTGCCATAAGCATACCAGCACCTGCACGACAACCCCCACCTCACAGCATAGCTGCTGACGATCAGGTTCAGCATTTATCCGCGGATATAGTTACCCCACCGCCCGTCGACAGCGCGTCGGACGGGTAGTGGCGTCGGCAGGACAAGAAACTTTGCGAGACCGCCTCCCGAGTTTCGTACATTAGCCCTGACGTTATTGCCGCGGTATCACCAACCATGAATTCTCCTTTTCGCAGCTCCCTCCTCGCCGTAACGACTCTCTCGAGAGTTGCTGCTATTCCTTCGACCTCACAACGTCTCGTACCAGCCGGTTTCGTACAACTGCACAAGAACAGTCGGTCGAGGCGCACAATGGCGACCTCAACCGGCATCAAAAAGATCAAGGTCAAGAACCCGGTGGTGGAGCTCGATGGCGATGAGATGACGAGGATTATCTGGAAAGACATCAAGGACAAATTCATCTATCCGTACTTAGACATCAATCTAAAGTACTACGATCTTGGTCTCGAGTATCGCGACCAGACCAATGATCAGGTTACCATTGATGCGGCCGAGGCAATTAAAAAGTACTCCGTCGGTGTCAAGTGCGCAACAATCACGCCAGATGAAGCAAGAGTAGAAGAATTCAAGCTCAAGCATATGTGGCTGTCTCCCAATGGCACGATCAGAAATGCTCTTGGCGGCACTGTCTTCCGCGAACCTATTGTCATCCCGCGCATTCCACGCCTCATTCCTAGTTGGAAGAAGCCCATCATTATCGGGCGTCATGCTTTTGGCGACCAATACCGCGCCAAGGACGCTGTGTTTCCAGGCCCTGGCCAACTTCAGATGGTGTTCAAGCCAGCAGGTGGTGGCGAGCCTGAAATCATTGACGTATACGACTTCAAGCAGCCAGACGGAGGCGTCGGCTTGATAATGTACAATACCGCCGAGTCCATTTCAGGTTTTGCACATGCTAGTTTCAGGATGGCACTGGACAGGAAGATGCCGCTTTACATGAGCACCAAGAATACGATTCTTAAGAAATATGATGGCAAATTCAAGGATATCTTCCAGGCGATCTACGAGAAGGAGTACCGGAAGGACTTTGAAGCAAAGAAGATCTGGTACGAGCATAGGTTGATCGATGATATGGTTGCGCAGATGATCAAGAGCGAAGGTGGCTTCATTATTGCCATGAAGAGTACGTTTCTCTCTCCTCGTTTATGATTAACTACTCATTGCTTTTATAGACTACGACGGTGACGTTCAATCCGATATCGTCGCCCAAGGCTATGGCTCACTCGGTCTCATGACCTCCGTGCTCATCACACCCGACGGCAAGACCTTCGAGGCCGAAGCCGCACACGGCACTGTGACTCGCCACTACCGCGAGCACCAGAAAGGCAACGAGACGTCTACAAATCCCATTGCTTCCATCTTCGCCTGGACGCGAGGTTTGGCTAAGCGAGGAGAGCTTGACCGGACTCCAGATGTCGTTGCTTTCGCGGAGAGCTTAGAACAGGCTTGCATCGACACTGTCGATATCGACGGGATCATGACCAAGGACCTGGCGCTGAGCTGTGGTCGCAAAAATAGAGACGCTTGGGTTGTCACTGGCAAGTACATGGATGCTGTTGAACGCAGGCTTAGAGCGAGTTTGAAAGAGAAGCTATAGTTTACCGTCTGAAGGGTAACGTTTTCTTCAAGAGCGTTGGTTTGGTATGTCGAGCGAGGTATAGACGTAGACCTTGTACATCTAGCCGCGGCCTGTACAACTTTGACTTTCAGCATGGCCCTAGAAGCGGGATTGCGAGGCCTGTAGACGAGTTCAAGTTGCGTATATACTGTCGAATTCCATTATGTCAATGTTTGTTCCATGCAATACGTCCGCGCCTTGACTCTTTTCCGCCTGTAGGCTCAGAATATACCGACCAGCGCCAAGGATTGTTCATGACCATAAAAAGGTATTCGCCTACCACATACAACCGCCTGAATCCCTCAATCCACCAATCTAGAAGTAGCGCGCCTCTTGTGTGTTGGAAGCAACTCAGGCAACGATCTTAATGCCTTAGGCTTGCAATTGCCAGCCACCAGGAAAAATTTGTGGATCGCCTCATTCCCCCTCCTCCGCATTTCAGCATATCGTGATTCATACCAGGAGACACCAGCACGTATTGCGGGCCAGAGATCAGGGCAAATACCAGTGGCGACTACTACTAATGAGATTAAGAGGCCAGATCCTACCACGGGCTACTAAAAGATCACAAAATGCCAAAGTTGCGTGATAGCAGACGGTGCACTTCATCGCACTCGCTCCACCAGATTTGATATCATCAGTCGAGCATTTTGTGGTCATTGTAGAGTGGATCGATGTGTGCAACACCTTAGAGCTGCTTCTCGGTGACGGTTGACGCAGCCATCGGTGCTTCAGCGGGCGGGCACCACAACGACCAACATGTGATCTACTACCCCAGACTGCAACCTGTCTCGGAGGCTCTAAGCTTGAGCCTCAACCAAGATCTGGGGATCTGATTCTGCAGGTACTGCGGGGATGGAAAAGGGCGGGATGAGAAAAGGATCGATTCTTTGCTCGATAGGATCGGGCCCATCCATCGGGTTTCGGCGCATCTGAGGGCATCTTGATACAGCGCAAGCTGCGACCGAGAACGTGAGCATAATTTCGAGATAGATAGGGTGGATGAAAAGGATATTGTTAAATGTTGAATTTGATGTTCTTTAAAGCTTTTCTCGAGCTGGGCTGTTTGTGCTGTTGACGCATCAAAAAAGTCGTGCACGGGCCACCTCCAAACCCGCCTCGCAACGCGAGTGACTGCCGCCTCCGAATCCCAACAGGTCATCCTATATCCCCTCGACATCGTGGATCCATCCTCACTGGCTGCTGTTTGGTCTTCCACACTGTGTGCCTCATTATCTCCTCGAGTACAAGCCTCGGAGCGCTTCCAGTCTGGTATTCCTGTCGCGTCGCAAACTGCGAAGACCGATACCAACGGCCCCCCTCAACGCTTGTTGACCGTCCAAATCACAACAACATGCGATAAGATCTTCAAACTTCTTGCATAGGTTTGATTATTTTGTGGAGGTTCTACGGTCACAAAATTTTAGAGCACTACGGGAGTGCTGCCTCCGGCCACCAGCGGATAACCTCTCCGTCAAAGAGCGAGAATTCGGTTGAACTCAAGACTATTGTGAGTCATCGACGGTATGAATCGGAAAAAGCGCGATCTTTTGGATTTTGATCCAAATGCAAGCGACCCAGATGATGGAGATTACGACAACCGGACAGAGCGACCCGCTCGTCACCATCGGCCTCGTCGACATTCAAAGTCTGGCTCCCACCGACCTGCGAAGCGTCCAAGGCAACGATACAGTGACTCTGACATCGAGAACGATGACGGAGTTGTAAGTGAAGAGTCTTGGACTAACGAAAGTGAAGAGGACGGTCCAGGTGAACTCAATCCTCGTACCGGCCGCCCTCTTAGACAAGCTGCCAAGACACACGCTACCTACGAAGAAAGTGAAGACGACGACGACGAAGAAATCCAAGATACCGTCGAATCCGAAGAGGAAGACGAGTTGAAGCCAACTCCGCGAAAGAAATCAAATCGAAATACCCGCATGGCAAGACAAGCGTCCCTTTCCGGAACGCCAGCTCCGTCATTAAAGATCACCCTGAAGCTTCCTCCCGACGTTCTTAGTGCATTCGATACCTCTTCCACTCACACTAGAGGGCACGTTAGTAGCAATACAGAAATGTCACGACACCGGCGACGCGAGTCGCGCGATAGCGAAGAGCGAAAGACCCGCCGAAGCAGCCGCTTGTCCCACGACATCGAGGAACCTACATATCAGCTCACGACCTCTGGGCGGCATGCAGAGATCACCCAACCAGCTAGCAGCAGTCGAGAGCAGTCTGTCGAACGCGTTCCCATTGGCAGACAATCACGCGGAGGCAAAGGTGTTAAGGGATCCACCAAGCATCCGCAAAAGATGCCAAGTGCAATCATGGAAGCGTCACAAGAGACATCGCAGCAAACAAAGGAGGAACCTCTAGGCAATAATGAAGACGAAGAGGTTGAGGCTGAGGAACCGCAGGTTGAGAATGAAATCGCGGAGAGCGAAGCCGTGTCTCCTACCGCAGCGGCAGAAAATGTGCCTGCTACTCAAGACGTCGAGATGGAGGAAGGAAATGGAGATGAGGCTGCCAAAGATGACGAAGATGCTGCCGAGGATGAAGACGAAGACGACGGCCCGGTAACACACCGTCGAAGTCTAAGGGTAACGTCGCATGTTTCTATTCAGATTACGGAATTTACTAACAGATTACAGTCACGAGCCGCCAAGGTCACTTCTGGCACTGCAACTCCAGCACGATCCTCTCAGAAAAGAAAGCGACCTGAAGAAAGCAGCGACTTCGAGCTTGCTGAGGAAGATGATGGCGATGAGGAAGAAGAGGACATGTCTGATTCAGAAAGCCCACGAAAGAAGAGGAAAACAGGCAGTACATCCGACTCCTCCTCCGGCGGCCGACGGTCCCAACGCCTTGCTAACAAGCGATCATCTCGACGAAGAGGCAGTGATTCACAAGATAGCGGTATTGATCCCGATGAGCTGGCCGAGGAAGCTGCAGAATTGTCAAAGCATGCTGCAAGGAGACGACAATCAAGAAGAAGCCTTGGTGGTACCGAGATCATTTACGATGACCATCCAAAGCTGCGAAACCGGGCTGCAAAGCCTGATTATCGCCTCTTCCGGCCAGAACTCTTCCTGCAGCTGGAGGAAGAGGAGAATGCCGCTCCAGAGCCATCACGCAGCCGAGGTCGCAAGACTGGTGGTCCTGCTTATCGGTCCTTGTTCGATCTATCTGGCCCATTCGGTGGCGCAGGCCCACGACCATTGCTTGGAGGTCCACCAACCCAGGCTGTTGGTGGTGTTGACTCCGACAGCAGTGATGACGAAGGCCAGCGCCGTCCACGCGTTCCTGGGCCCGGTGGTGTACCGATGACACCTGCCTCGGCGCATGCTCCGGGCTTTGCTGACACCCTTGGCGGTCCTTCAGCTCTCGGAAAGATAACCAAGGAGAAGACACTCTTGGCCGATGCCGACCCTCTTGGTGTCGACCAGAATGTCAACTTTGATGGCGTTGGAGGCCTCGATGATCACATCAACCACCTCAAAGAGATGGTTATGCTTCCCTTGCTCTATCCTGAGATGTTTCAACGATTCCACGTCACGCCTCCACGAGGTGTACTTTTCCATGGTCCTCCTGGTACTGGTAAAACATTACTTGCTCGTGCTCTTGCTTCAAGCGTTAGCACTTCTGGGAAGAAAGTCACATTCTACATGCGTAAAGGCGCCGACGCTCTCAGCAAGTGGGTTGGTGAAGCTGAACGACAGTTGCGATTGCTTTTCGAAGAAGCACGCAAGAACCAGCCCAGCATCATCTTCTTCGATGAAATCGATGGTCTTGCCCCAGTACGGTCCAGCAAACAGGAGCAAATCCATTCGTCGATTGTGGCGACCTTGCTAGCCCTCATGGACGGCATGGACGGCCGTGGTCAAGTCATTGTTATTGGAGCCACCAATCGACCAGACGCCGTTGATCCGGCTTTGCGACGTCCTGGACGCTTTGACCGTGAATTCTATTTCGCACTTCCAAATCTTGAAGCTCGACGCGAGATCATTAACATCCATACGAAGGGATGGGATCCACCACTCGAACCAGCCTTCAAAGATCAACTTGCTGAGTTGACGAAGGGGTACGGTGGCGCTGATCTGCGAGCTCTGTGTACCGAGGCCGCGTTGAATGCCATTCAAGGCACATACCCTCAAATCTTCGCGTCCGACAAGAAGCTTCTCGTTGATCCCGCAAAGATCAAGGTCCTCGCAAAGGATTTCATGATCTCGATCAATCGCATGATTCCCTCTTCCGAGAGGTCAGCATCGACAACGAGTGGCCCGGTTAAGAAACGCATCGAACCTCTAATCCGCAAGCCATTGGAGCAGATAATGCAGATCATCGATGATGTCATGCCTCAGAAGAAGAAGCGCACTGCACTCGAAGAAGCCATGTATGATGATCGAGACAATGCAGAAGGTTTTGAGCGAGAGGCTCTTCAACGTGATCTAACCGAAACTCGAGTGTATCGACCACGTCTGCTGATTTCTGGCCTTCGTGGCATGGGCCAGCAGTACCTTGCCGCCGCTGTCCTACAGAAGCTGGAGACTTCACATATGCAGCCTTTCGACTTACCTACACTCCTCGAGGACGCTGGACGCACTCCTGAAGCTGCTGTAGTTCAGTTGTTCAAGGAGGTTAAGCGACACAAGCCTTCAGTCGTCTTCATTCCGAATGTCGATGTATGGTGGGAAACCGTCGAGTACAGAGTTAGGAAGCTCTTTACTCAGCTACTTCGGAGCCTCGATCCCAACGATCAGGTGCTTGTTCTCGGTATTATGGAGACTGAATCAGAAATCGACGCACAAGATGAAGAACTGAAGCGGCTGCGATCAGAGATGATGCGCGACATATTCGGTTTTTCGTCAAAGAATCAACATCAGATCGTGCGACCCGACGAACGCGCCAGGAGCGAATTTTTCGAAGGCATACTCGCATACATTCGAAAGTCACCTGCAGACCTTCCAGACCCTGACAAGCGGAAGAAACGGGTGCTTCCTGCTCTACAACTTGCTCCTGAACCTGAAGCTCCCAAAGGACCGACAAAGGAAGATCTCAAGAAACAGAAAAAGCAAGATCGGCACACTCTTAATCTCCTCAAGATAGCTATTCAGCCGGTCATGGATCAGATAAAGCTGAAGTTCAAGAAATTCCGAAACTCGGTCGTCGACGACCGCGAAATTGATTATCTCTACGAAGACCGAGATCCAAATCAACTCACAAGTGATCTCACTGAGGAGCAGAGGCAAGAGCAAGAGATGCATAGACCGTTCGTCATGGCGGTTGATAAACATGGTGTACCTGGTATAAAAGAAGTCGCCACGGACAAGTTTTACTACAACATCAACATCGTCATCATTGAGCAGCGCCTATCCAATGGTTACTACAAGCGGCCAAGCGACTTCTTAGGTGACATAAAGCGTCTCGCCAAAGACGCCAGAACCAGCGGTGACCAAGAGCGCACACTAAAAGCTAATGAGCTAATATCTAACGTCGAAGTCGATATGCAAATGATAGAATACCAGCAGCCACAGCTCGTTGCGGAATGTGAGGCTGTGTACGAGCGTGAACGAGCTCGTGAGAAAGAGGAAGCGAAGAAAGCTACTGCAGAAGCTGACGTAGCTGGGCTTACGAGCTCCAGGACTATCGGTTTAACCTCGAACGTGCCACCTGGGAGCATCACAACTGGAACAGAGTCAACAGGTCCGGTTGTCCTAGGAGAACCTATTCCCGGCAGTCACTTCCTCCCTCCTGTTACTCCAGATCGCCGTCAGCTAACGGGACATCTCTCGAATGGAGAACCCCACACCAATGGTTCTACTGTACCGTCACGACCCACTGACGCCGCAGACGTCGTAATGAGCGATGTTGGACAAGCCAAGCAGCAAACGCCAGCTGCCTTCATTCCCTCAATGGCGACTCACACTCCTTCTGGTCCTGGAACCCAACAATCACAGATGCTCAGCCAAACGAGCGCAATAACCAAGATGGCACCCGGCACTCAGCTCACTGACTATCATAACAGCGCAAGCACAACAACCAGTGGCCAGAAAACAAGTGACCACAGCAACCGCGCCAGCGACCATAGCTCTGGTGCTCAAAAAGAGACCCAGAATAGTAACGGAACCGAGGGGCTTTATCCTGACTTTTCGAATCTACAAAACCCAGAAAGTCTTGGGAGCCAGATTCCCGACACACAGGATGGATCTGGAAGTGATGGACGTCAACAGGGAGGAGCTGTGAGCTTCGATGGGGCAGACGTTTACGGTAGGTTTAGCCCATTTCGAAACCGGCGAACCAACCAGGCCCTCCAGAAGCGCCTCAGATCGAAACCGAAGCTGACCGTCAATACAGACATACCTTCCACACAGCACTCGTCATCGCAGTCGCAGCCCAGCGGCTCACAGCCGAACACTCAAACGCAGCCAGCGTCGCTGTTTGCAATCCCGCCAATACCCGCGCGAGTGGCCGCATTGACGGCGACGGGCACGCCCACCGCGGCAGCAACAGCCACGACGCAGCACACCAGCAACGTCAACTCGCTACTGAACCCGACGGAGCAGCCAACGTACATCCTGGACAACGCGCTGCTGGGCAACTTCCACTCGCAGCTGGTGTCGCGCAGCTCGGGCCTGTCGGTCGAGCAGCTCGAGCAGGTGTACGCGGCGCTCGTCGGCGTCATCTGGGCCACGCGCGGACACTGGAACCGCGACTCCGTCATCCGCGCCTGCACCGAGCGCTTCAACGAGGTCGTTCGCGACATCGAGGGCATGCAGGCGGTGCTGCAGAGCAGCCTTGAGGAACAGGAGGAGAGGAGGAGAGGAGCGGAGAGGGAGGCGAGGGGGAGTGCCTTCGCCGCTGGGTTTGTGGGCCCGCTTGGTGATTACTCTTAGGGAAGGGTCGGCGTGCAGCATGTATGTTCATTGATCGCGCGGCGTTTGCAATTCTGGATTACCGCGTTCGGATGGCTTCTGCATGGGATCGGATTCTAGAAGCTATGCACTACCTGTATTTCAGCATTGATTGTGTTAAACAGTAGCTATCGCATCTGAGCGTATTGCAGTATCTAGTCTAGTCTATTCAAGCTGTCTACACAATAACCATCTTCACCACATGACTATGAGTCTGCGTCCGTGAAGTCCACTAGTTGTACTTGCATGTTGTACAGGTTGAGGGAGTGACTCGAGGTCAAAGCGCCCGATTTCAACATCAACGCCCCTTTCCGTAGCTCAACCACTTCTGTTCTCCATCGTCGACATTTCCTCATTAGCATACATAGCCAAGGATTCAGTTAAACTCATCATCGAGTGGGTCTTCTTAATAGAGATGTTAATGCGTTCATGTACCAGATCCATGGGCTCCGCTAATTAAGGCGTTCGCGAATTGCTATTCACCGCCGAAGATCGCAATGCTCCCAGTCGCACGTTCACATTTTCAATACCCTATCATTCAATTCTCCTTTTATGTTCTATTTCTTTGCTTTTGCCATGTCAGAATTGCTATTTCCAAGCTTCCCATGCGTTCTACCGCCAAAATCGTGATGCGAGCTTGTTGGAGATCTTCCATCTTGTAACCTCCAGTCCCACCCAAGCGAGTAGGACTTGCTCGAACGTTCTTCAGTCCAAAAATTCCTCATGTGATCCTTGGTTCGCGAAATGTGCTTATTTGTTCTATTATTATCGGAAAGACTAACTTTCCACAGCCATTCAACAATGGCCTTCGACGTTCACATTTGGCTGTAATGCCGCATAGTGCATGTTTGCCGCCTTACATGCTTCGATGGATCCCACTTCACAATGATGATTTGATACCCAAGGATTACTGTCATTGAATTATGTATCCCAACAGCTGTCACTGAGCCTTATTGACCTTCTGTAACGCATCATGGACTGCAGTATATTCTGCCCCTCTTCTCTCGTTCTGGCTTTCTTCTTCACAACTTTCTCGAGTAACCTTGCCTCATCAGCAGCATGGCGCTAGGAAGCAGCAGGAAGTATGCGCTGCACAAATTTGTTCTCTCCTTGGCAATATTACCGTCAATTGTTTCCGCACGGCCTGGTCCATTACCTGAACGGTTCCCATCAAGGCAAATTGTCCGGACTGGCATGATCCCTTCCACCCTTCAGACCCCAACTCCAAGTGCCCGAATGCGCCATATCCGGAACTTGAAGTTAAAGAGGCCATCAAAACGACTACCGTCTATAAACCTTCGGCTGGGTCAATTCCTGGAACAGCGCATGTCTCTGGAACAGTGCATGTCACTATCCCACTGCACACGGTCTCAACCACTACTTACCTTGATCATTTTCACGGAGGCTCTGCGTTCACGAGCACTATTACAGCCCATGGTTCTACACCGGCCAAGATTGTCTACGGGATCCTGGCGGGTGCGACAACGAAAACTGTTTACGGTCCCAGCGCCGGCGTTACAACTGTAGCGGGCCATAGCGTAGAAACCGTGATCAAGACCATTGTACACTCTACAGTGACCGTGACAGCATTTAAGGATCCAAGAAAAGGTGGATCAGCATTCACGACGACAATCCCAGCCCAAGGGTCGCACGCTGCGACAGTTATCCATGGAGTCCTTGAAGCTTACAAAACAGTCACTTCTTTTCTTGAGCCTCATACTGGTGTGTCTGCCTTTTCATCTACAATTCACCCGAGTGGTACCAAAGAAGGGACAATCATGTACGGCATTCCAGAACACGGCGTGACGACTACAGTCTATGGGTCCGCGCCTGGGAGGACGTATCTCCCGCCCCATGGCAGCACGCCTGGAAAGGTTATTATCACCGCGATCGAACCACACACAACTACTACGACATTCCTTGGCACTAAGACGAAAGGTTTTACTTCCACGCTCACTCCACCAAAGTCATCTGAGACCGCCACGGTCATCATTGGCTATTCTCAGAAATACAGCACTACCACATTATTTAGTAGTTCTCACATTTTGACTTATACTATCTCCGCTGCGGGCACTACCCCTGGATTGATAGAGGTTTTCACACTGTATAAGTTGATCACTACTTCCACTCTCTGCGCAAGCACAGGGCGGACTTTCACAACGACTGTCAATCCAAATGAGCACAGCCCAACAGCAACCGTGTTGATTGGGTATCCTGAAACATACACTAAAACTACCAGATATGGTGGAGCTTCAGTCTCTATCTTTGTGCAGCATTGCCCCTCCCCAGGTGTGGAAGGAACAGTAGTTGTTGTGAAGCCACACTCGACTGTCACTCGCACAACGTTTTTGTCGCTGGGTGCAACTCCATTCACCACAACATATTCTGCACCGTCTAGTAATCCTACAGCGACCGCGTTGGATGGTCTAACCCAAAAGTATGTTGTGACAACAACTTATGGAAGCTTTCAGGCAGGCATAAGAACGGTTCTTCCGAATGGTGGTACCCCTGGAACAATCATCTTCTCAGTGCCTTACAAAACGGTGACAAAGACCACTTTCGAGGCCACAAAGGGAACGCCATTCTCCTCAACGTTCCCGGCTGAGCCACATAATCCAACTGGCACAGTACTTGTAGGATATGTGGAGAAGTTTACCTCTTCAACCATCTACGGGGCGTCTCGAAATGGAGTTAGTACAATTTCTCCAATCGGAACAACTCCTGGCACCATCATCTACTCAATTGCGTATACCACCGTCAGCTCGACAACGTTCCTTTCCTCCGGAGCACAACCATACACACGTACCGTCTCAGTCTCCCACGTTGACCATACGGCCACAATCATTTACGGAGACCCGCAGTCGTATGTTTTTAGTACAGTCTATGGTGCTGCCAGTTCTGGTACAAGGACATACCCACCAGTGGGAACCACTCCTGGGACCACCGTATATTCTCATCCATATACCACGCAAGTCACTACGAAATACCTATCATCAGGAAGCCCATATACGTCGACAATCCCAAGCTCAGGATCGCATAACCCGACAATCGTATACGGTAGTGAGGAGCACACCACCACCATCACAATGTATCTCCCCTCCGGTTCTGGCTTTTCATCTACGACGTCTGCTGTCGGATCAATACTTGGAACTGTTATTCATGGTATTCCAGAACATGAAACCAGTACAACCACCTATCTCACCAAAGGGAGTGCATATACGTCAACCGCACGTAGCACACCACCTGGTCCGAGTGAAACAATCATTGTGGGAAGACCGGTCGTTACCATTTCTTCTACCACGTATATCCATGCTGGCCCGGCGTACACATCGACAACGCTCGGAGGTGCAACCGAAACAATTATCTACGGAAGCTCCATTGGAACCTTGACCGAAACCGCTTACCTCTCTGTCGGCGCGCGCGCATCCACGTCAACTCAATCTGCCTTGGGCTCGAAGTCAGGAACCGTTATCTACTACTACCCGAAATCTACGGTGACCATATCGACTTGTGGTGCAGCTGCAACAACTATTTCAATCGCACAGTCTGGTTCCGTCCCCGCAACAGCCAAAACCGTTTTTCCAACACCAGTTTAAACCTGTAGCAACAGTGGCTATCAATATGCCATATACAAATCATTAGCAGTGAATAACACCGATGACAAGTACAGCAGTCTCCAGATCGACCAATTTTATACTGCAAAAGCAGATTACGCCGGCGTAACTCCGAACATATACATAAACACGCCAAGCACTCCAGTTACGGCGCTCATCTACGGAAGCGGTCCAATGCTTACCCAAGATTTCGCAATTCAGCATCGCGGTTATCTCTACGCCAGACAAACCGGAACCTACACGTTCTACAACGTGGTGGTCGGCGATGCAGCTTGGCTGTGGATCGGACAGACTGCATACTCCGGGTATACACGGGCTAATGTGGCCCTCTTCGACTACGCGCATTCTGGAGCAAAGAGCTACACACAGACTCTCACTGCGGGAACTTACTATCCAATACGTTTGCTATACGCAAACGGGCAGCTAAATGGGAACCTCCAGTTCAATATAACGGCGCCCAACGGCGAGTGATTGTCAGTCAGACAGGAGGCGCATTGTCTGGGTGTAATTACATAGTTCAATTTTCCTGCGATAAGACGGCGGCGCCGGAATATAGTCCCTTTGGCAAGGAGCGATAGTTCGTGGTTTTCATGCCTGGTAGAAGTTACGAGGATGGTGGCCCTTCTGCTCAAATCGCCTGTAAACTCATCTTACTTCTCACTGCTTTGTTTTGTAATGTTTCAGTCCTGTGCACAGCTCATAAGTACGTATCATCGAATCATCATATAGGCCTATGATTAATATCACTTTGTTCGTTATTACGGTTTTGAGTATATTGGAATATCCTTTTCCTCTTGAAACGGTTTCTTGTAAGTACAAGTTGAGGTCATACGGTTCTAGGAACTCTCCGAACGCCATAACGCATCCAGATCAGCGGATGAACACTTGTTCTTTTCACCGCAGGAAACTTTGACCAACGTACTCGTATTTGATTTTGTTTCACATGTTAGCGGCCACTGCATGACCATTTATCCGTACGTTACGTTCAAATCGACCGTCCATGAATTCCTCAGTCCTCTTTTGCAGCGGCGTGATCTCCAATCGCGAGAGTGTGCCTGCCAAACTGTCAGCATGTCCCTTTACCAAAGTTTTGCTAGCCCTTCTTACCGTCAATTCCCAAGCCTCGTCCAAATGCTCTTTGCTTCACCTCTTTGCCATATCTTATCCCGGATCGCATGCCAATAGCTTGCTCGCCGATGGCCAAAGACATTGTAGGTTGAAATTTGGGGCATGGCACAAGCTCAGCGTCGGTGGTTTTCTTCCCATCTTCAACCGCGATCATGGTGTTGATTAGGTTTGTCGCAGCGAATTGGCCCATAGTATGCGCCGGTCCTGACCTCTTGATACCTGTCCATGCAACGGCATCACCAACCGCATAGTGACAGCAGGAATGTGGCAAAGATTCTGGAAATTGAAGTCTATTCCTATGTTAGTATATTCGATGTTTGAGAAGAGCGAAAAGATACATACGTGTCTTGAGTCTGGATGCATCCTTTCGTGTCCAACACCTCTGAAGGGAGGAAAGTGGTATTGGCACCTTGCTGCTGGGCGGTGTAGATGACCTTGTCACATTTGATTGTATCGCCGCTTGAAAGTACAATGACTTTTCCATCTCCTTCGGTCAATTCGTCAACGACTCGCTGGCCAAGAATCACTTCTACGCCCTGCTGCGTGAGTAAGTTGTACGCTATGCTTTTGTATTCATCTGTTAGAGGTTCGGCACTGAGCAGCGTGTCTCGAGAGTGGACCAGAATGACTTCACACTGCGGAAAGTGTACTTTCATCTCTGCTGACATTTCAATACCAACAGCACCTGTAAGGCTGTTAGATCTCTGTGTGAGTAATATCAAAATGGGGATAAGTACCGCCACCAACAAGAACAACTCTTGAACATCCGCTGATTTCGTGCTCCAACTGTTCCACTTGCTTCACATATTGATCCTTCTGCAGCATCTCCGGGACGACAGGCCAGCGTCTACGGGTGCCGGTTGCTAGAACCAAATAGTCATAAGGCATCTCTTTCGTCTCTGAGCTTGATTCCTGCACAGAATACTGCAAGATTTTCGAGGCCATGTCTAAGCCTACGGCGGTTCCTTTTACAAATTGAACATCTTCATAGAGGGGACTGGACCTCTTGATATCTTCGTATTTTACCCAGAACTCATTCGCGAAAGGCGCAGATATTTGACCCAGTGGTGCACCGACGCTGTGGAAGAATCCATCTCTTTCATCGAGAACAGTGATGCGAGGCTTAACGCGGAGAGCGCGGGCAACGTTAGGAGGAGTCCGTGGACCTTCCTTTTGAAGGTCGCCTCGACTGAGATGAACGAGACCGCTCACAGCGGAAAGTCCACCATACGCGCCTCCGACAACCAAAACATGAGGACGTTGGGATGTCATGACTGATGAGAAGTTGCGAATGGAGGATGAAGCGCGGACAGTAGGAAAGCGAAGTGAAGAGGTAAGAGTCTGCGGGAGCAAGCTCATAACTTAAAAGAAGACTTCGGTAAGTGTCAGAAGGGAAAGAATTGCAGTCTATATTAAAGTATCTTCAGTATCTTTGGCAGCCACTCTCCGAACTGCGTCCGACATGAAAACGGGAAGTGCTCCGCCGGCACCGGTAGGGGATGGCATCTTAATTACCGTCACTGAAGCCGACTGATGCGAGAGAGAAAACTGCAGCCTGCTGGAGCACCCAACAGCATTGTTTCGGAAAAGAGTAAGACTTCGCGAAAGTTTAACACCGACGCGCCGAAATTCGCTGGTCAAGGGGAGGCAGTAGAGTATTGATCTTATGATCTTATCAGATCAATTGGTCAGCTGCGGAAAAGCGCCGTCAATCTAGTTGCCTCCACTCATTGACCTTGTAGGTGCAATTTTTTTGAATCTAGAGTCGGCGATATCGCCCCTATGACGACGCTCCGATGTGGAGCACACCTGGGATTAAAAGCATTTCGGGATTATGCATCGGCAATACTCTGGCAGCTTTCCGTCACAGCACGTTCCGGAACTAGCCGTCCACCGACTCCCCGCTTCTTGGACGCCATTGAAATCTCTCCCAGTGGCTTGATTTTTGTTCAGGAACAACACTCGGCAAGTGGACACCATTGGTACTAAGAAGTGACACATCCTCTTGCATCTATGAAACACCGCGTTGATTGGTATTTACGTAGAGTATGTATCGTACGCCAAGAATGCCCATCCAAACGTATTAGATCCCGTCCTTTTTGGCTGGATTTGTGAACCGATTGCGCGAGTAGCTTCGACTGCTTCGAGAAACCTTCTCACTGCTTCCTGGCTCTTGTATGTCTGGGTCAAGTCGAGTCATATTCCGTGTGCCGGATTGGAAATATCTACAGCAGCAGTGTGAGGGGCGCAAGAGTAAGGGCAAGGTGACAGGTTGAATTAATAAAATAAAGAAGGGTGACTACTGCGTATCTATTTCAAAGTGAGGTGTTTAGATTGAGGAAGAAAATAACAGCCAACAGGCGTAGGGGAAGTTGCTCGGTGTGTTTGTTGCTCCACTGTGCTTATTCGTGTTCGGGCCCGACTCCGCTTTACCTAGGTTATTAATATTGAAGCCTAAGATAGCCTCCCGCCAGCTCAGATGGAATGTTCAGAAAGTAATTGTGCGGCCATTAATTCGTGTCTCTTAGAACTCAATTATTCCTGTGTAATCGAAGTGCATGCCCATCTCGCGCTGGGTTTAAGTTTCTAACACATTCGCAAGCGTTGTCCTCTATCGCCCTTCGTCAACAATACTCGAATACTTCCGTTATGTCGGCCAATATCGATGTGTCGAAATTTATATATCATCAAGATGCTGGCGATCCAAAGCCTCAGAACTACTACAGCTTCAAGTCAAATTCATGGACAGAAAAATCGCCGGGATCCAGTTCCGATAATCTAAACGCCATCGAAGCTGTCTCGCAGCCGTGCACAACCATTCGTCTTATATCATGGGTAAGACCCATCTCTCTAAGATACTACGAGTATTCTTTTAATAAGAGTTTAGAACATCGACATGCTCATCCCATGGGCAGAGCCACGGATGGCCGCCGCGCTGCAGCACCTCTCAACACTAGTATCCAGCGCGCCGCCAAACCAGGCCATCGTCATCTTCCTGCAAGAAATGGGGCCGTCAGACCTAGCCCAAATCCAAGCGGCGACGTGGGTTCGGCAGCGCTTCCACATCACGGACACGAGCGGCGCGCACTGGGGCAACGCGCAGTACGGGACGACGACGCTGGTGGACCGGCGCCTGCGCATCGCGGCTGTGTTCCGCGTGCCCTTCGAGTCGATGTTCCAGCGCGACGGCTTCTTCGTCGACGTGCGCGTGGTCGGCGAGCCGCGCGTGCTGCGCCTCGCGAATGTTCATCTTGAGTCGCTCGTCGCCGATCCGCCCCTGCGTCCTGCCCAGATGGAGACCACGGCCCGCTACTTGCACGATGAGATGGTGTACGCCGCGCTGCTGGCGGGCGACTGCAACTCGATTCAGCCGTTTGATCGCACGATTCACTCCGATAATGGCCTGGAAGATGCGTATTTGGTGCTTGGTGGGAAGGAGGATAGCGACGAGGGCTACACCTGGGGACCTCAGGTGCCTGAAGCGATGTTCAAGAAGTTTGGACCAAGTCGAATGGATAGAGTGATGTTCTGCGGTAAAGTCAAGGCCAAGAGCTTACAGAGGATTGGCGTAGGCGTAAAGGTAGACGATGACCAATTGCGGAAAGAGATGATTGCAGCTGGCCAGGTCGACTTTGTTACTGACCATTATGGTGTGATGGCTGAAATGGAGCTTGACGGCTCGAATCTGGATCTTTCTGAAGGAAATTCAAGTCCCCAGAAGTCGTAGCAAGGTTTAGAGTAGCTCAATCTCCATGAGGCCGGGATTCTCGTTCGTTACCGTCCGCTCGATCAGTACGCAGGGTACCTTAGAACAGCGTAGCCAACATCTAGACATATGAAAATGCTCGAGCCGTATTCTTAATCACATTCAGAGAGAATTGATCATCACGGCGATAATGCACACATGAACAGACATTGTAGAACGTATGTACAAATAGTATTGCATATTTTTAGTAATCACAGGTTTCGTGTAAACACAGCTCGAGCTAACAGCGAGCAATATACCAAGATGGTAGACGGTGTCTACAGGGAAGTTAGAAGGGCGTCAGCACTTGACGCACTTATCGAGTCTACCAAAGGACAGAGGATGGCAGCAATAAACCGCCAAAAGACGCAGGATATCCAAACTATCGCGTTATCCGCGGGAAACAAAATCAATCAACCACCCAACCGCATGTACTGTTGAAGGAAGAAGCAGACAGATTGCCGATCCGCACCGTATATTTTGTTGCAACCCAAGGCGTTTGTTCGTCAAGTCAATCCGGCATCGTCGGTCCCGTTCCCGTCCGACCATCGAACCATTACCTCATGCTTCGTTATTAGATCACCTCCGACCAACAGACAACATCCGTTCATATATTCCTGAAATCTGCACTCCCAGGATATATTCGATACGCAAAGCACCTCAAATTAGAACCTCGGCGGCTCACGTGCCGGCCCGGGCCAGGCCAGGCCAGGCGCCGGCTCAAGCCTCTCCGTTCTCCGAATTCTTCTCGTGCAGGGCCTCGAGCGGGTCGTCGCCGGGAGAGCGGTCGCCGAGGCGGCGCTCCATGTCGTCGAGGCGACGGCGCAGCTCCTCCACCTCCTTGTCCCTCTCCTCGATGCGCTGGCAGAAGTGGTAGCGCTCCGTCTGCAGGCAGCGGATGTACTCGATGGCCGACTCCACCGTCGCCGCCTTTGAGTTGCCGCCATGCTTGCCCAGCGCGCTGGCTTTGCCGTTGCCGCCACCGCTGCCCGCCCGCCCGTTGCCTTCGTCGTCCATGTCGTCGTCGTCGTCCATTGCGTTCTTGACGTTGAGCGTCTGCGGAGTGCCATTCTTCGCCGGTAGGAGGCTCAGCATTTCTTGAAGTGCCAGGTTGATACGATTGCGGCGGCCCTGTTCCGCGATCTTGTGCGATGTGCGCTTGCTCGTCAGGTTCGTACTCAGCTCCGTTGGATACGACACACCCGGTACATGCGTGCCCTCGATCAGGTTCTGATAGTTGGAACGCTGCGTCAGGAAGTGCGTCTGCATCGCCTCGTCCATAGTGACGTTGCCCTCTGACGTCACGGGAATCATGGGTCGAATAGACGGTGAGATCTTCGGCCGCAACGCAGGAGACACCAGTGTGTTGGACGAAGACATGCTCGCGCGTTTCTTGCTACCACGGCCGCCACGGGATTCAGATTTGCGCGCTATTGGGCTTATGGTTGCAGTGGTTGGCGAAGTCACGGCACTCGTGATGGCAGTCGCACGCGAGTTGTTGGCTCCCGAGAGCGCAGACGAGCCCGGCGTGCTGAGTGGGCCCAGTTTTGGTGTCTTGCGGGCGGACATTCGTGGCGTGTCGCATTCATCCGTGGCGGAGGTGTCGATACGGCTGAGCAAGGGACGAGAGGAATCCGCCGGTTCTGGCAAGCTAAGTTCTTCCATAACCGCGCCATTTGGAGATGGGACAGGCTGCGCCAAGGCCGCGGCTTGCGCATCTCGCGCTTTCAGCAGAGTCGAAGGCGTTGCTGGCGTTGCCTGAGCATTTGGAGTGGAGGCCGAGCTTGGGCGACTCAGTGCATGGATAGCTGGTGATGGCTGCGCGGAAGCAGGTTTCGGTGGCGGGCCCATTACGGCGTCGGACAGTGGTTCGGGAGAGATAGAACCGGTGCCAGAGCTCGTCTGGTTGTACGGTGCATGTGGAACGGTAGGAGACGTAGGAGAGGTGGCAGGCTTCTGCGCTTGGTCGACAAGTTGCTGCATAGACTTTGACGAGCTAACTGAGGAGAGTGTGCCTTTGCGACCAGGCTGGACGGGTCTTGCAATTGGTGACTTTCCAACACGTGTGTTCGTTGATGCAGACCGTGCCGCGTTGGGACGCTTCTGTCTCTGGCGACCTTTCTGCTGAGGCGCGGCGCCATCGCCACGCATATCAACGCTAAGATCAACGGGGGACGATGTTGCGACAGAGCTGGCCGAGGTGTTATTATTGTGGTACGACTGGACCTGGCCTTCCAGCGCAGGAGAGGTGAGTGGACTGAAGTAGACACCGGGCTGCACACCGTACTCCCGAGGCAGATGGAAGCGGTTTTCATGAGGTGTAACGGCTGGAGAGACGAGAGGGGTAAAGCTGTTTTGCTAAAGCGAGAGAGTCAACGCTGCGGAACATTGTAGGGCGGTGATGAAACTTACCGCTTCAGCCTTCCTCAATTGGTGATACTGCTGCTCGATAAGTTGAGCTCGCGTCTGCGGGTCGAGTTGGGCCAAGAATCGTGCGGCGGCTTCGCTCTGCAGTTCGGCGCTGTTGGGCGTGGGCGGGATCATGTTGGTAGGGCGATTGGCGTGAGGATGGCCCTGATGCAGGGCGAAGTTGTGTTCTTGCCTGGCGTCGAAGGGAATGTGCATGTTGACGTCGAAGATGTTGGCCGTCTGGTCGATGTGTTCGGCCGAGGCCGGCTGCGAGTGCGGCGGCTGGTCATGTTGGTGCTGGACTTCGCCAACTTGGACGAAGTTGGCGGTGGTCTGGCCGTTGGAGTCGAAGATGGGGATGTTGAGGTCGTCGATATCGAGGTCGAGGTCGACGAAGTTCGCGAATTCCTGGTCACCGATGGCTGACATATCGCTGAATTGCTCGGGCTGCGACCACTGCGGGCCTGCTGCTGTGTTCATCGCATCGACCGCGGTGTGTTCGTGGGGTTGGCTGGGTGCGCGGCGGCGGACGGCGAGCAGTTGGATCGGCAACGAAGAGACAGCGAGTGCTGGGAAGGCAGCAACAGTGTTGGAAGGCGTGCAAGTGGGAGGGAGAGTGAGAGAGAGTGAGTGAGGTTCTCACGGGCAGCTGAAGGAGTTGTGCCGAGCCAGTCTCTGAAGGTGGTGGGGCGCGATCCGGGATGGCCTGGACGGGCCAAGTGAATTTCGCTGCCACTAATAAAGCAACGCTAGAGTGCAACTGGCTGGCCAAAACCACCGTTTCTCCACAATTGGCCAGCCACCGAACGTAAGATCAGTCCGGTCCGGAATCGGAAAGATGTCCAGATTGCGACCTGTGCCAGAGAGTCCGTACGCGCTCGCTCAAGAGCAAAGGCTGTAGAGGCCGGGTGAGATGGAGGAACAGCGAACGAGGAGGGGAGACTGAACTAGCCCAGCACGCCTGGGATGTCGGCCCGGTGGCTGCAGCAAGCAGGCTGAGGGCTTGGAACCTTTGCCACGGCGGATTGCATTCAGATACGGCGCGTGTGCTTTGTGAAGGGAAAAAAAGTTGTTGACGGCGCGCTTTCCCGTACCAGTCTCCGCCGTCACGCAAGTTATTAGCTGTGGCCAGCCAAAACCTCCGGGCGTGCAAGTGTTCGACGCCCTCTGTCGGGCTGTGAGTCCGGTGACCAGACTGCAGTAGATTGGATGCGATGGCTTCTCTGGCGTCCGGGAGCATTTGGCCAATCACTGCCTGGGCTCGAACCACGAAAAATCTTCGGACTGAAGCAATGACAAGCCTTGTGTCTTGCCTGAGAGGTCAAGCGCGTCATCCGCCAACTGCGAATCGACCGCTAATCGAAGTTGGCGTGGGAGTGTTGGCGAGCATTTTCCATCTTGTCGAAGGCCCAAAACCCCAATGTTTTCTTTTTCTAGCCCTTGTACTTCTCCTCCTTCTTTTCTTCTTCTTTGCAGCCGCTGCATGCAGAGCATGGTTCTGGGCCGTTTGGAGACCCCAGATATTCAATGCCACGATCTCAGCCAACCACACCTCACGCGAGACGCGAGCCGGAGGAAGGCTGAATTATCTGATCCCTCCCCGCTTAACACGACGCGCCATGATCCAGTGGAAGAACGCCTGAGACATGCAAAAACGAACGGCTTCAAGGTTCCTCGAGCCGTCCTTGCCGCCTCGCTGTCACTTTGGCTCTCCTGTACTCGGATCACTCTCCCATTGGCCAAGTCTCCGAATGCCAGACTCACTTCAGGGTACCGAGTACATATGCTGGGCCGGAGAACATGCGACGCTTTCGCTTTTACGCACTGTTCAAATCGCTGGTGACATTCGATTCTCACCGTTGCCCTGCGATAAAACGCAATTAGCATCAAAGCCTCGGCGCCGGGATTAATCGTCATCAGTCAAGCATTCATCCAACTTTGTCTATCTCCGTTGCATTAGCTCTCAATTTGGTCTGAAGCTGTCACTGTTGATCAATCTTACTCTCTACCACGGAAAACTTCTATTCTCCACCAAAGACGCGGAAGCATCTATCCTTCTTCGCAGGAATCGTGCACAGTACCTTTTTCGCTGTTTCATTTGAATTTCCGCTTTAGAGGTTCCCAATACTTGAATCAGTTCTCTAACTGCTCTGATCGTTCTACCCTACTTCTGTATTCTCTCAAATAGCATATTGAGTAATCCTGTGATTATCAAAGTAAAATGTCTCTCCAACCGGTACGGCGCATTGTTACCGGTCACTCTCCAGACGGCAAGGCCATTATAGATCAGGACACTGAGTTAACTCCACATCTTATCCACACCAAGCATCTTCCGGCCTCGAACCAGCCCGCCAGGCGATTCACCCTCGTTTGGCGAACCGAAAGCTACCCTGCCGAAATTCAGGGCCCGTGGACCGAGTATCATGGGAAGAACATCCCGCTCTCGACTAGTGACGGCACTACTGTGCGTGTCGTCGATTTCCCGGCCGGAAGGGATGGCATCATGCACCGGACCATCAGTATTGACTTTGGCGTCGTGCTAGAAGGCGAGATCGTGCTGGAGCTAGATGACGGCGTTCGGACCACCATGAAGAAAGGAGTGTGTAAACCTTTCGTTTGGCCTGCTCGCATTCTCGCTTTCCCGTCAACACGGGCAAGATTCTGATCAGATTCTAGGATATCGTAGTTCAGCGTGGCACTATTCATAGTTGGAACAACAGATCAAACACAGATGCTCGAATGCTGTTCGTGCTTCACCCGAGCAAGGCGGTCAAGGTGGAGGAAGGTCCTGACGATGGCAAGGAGCTGGAAGCGACGGGCTTCGCATTGAATCCAGAAGGCGGGCCAGCAAAGCACTGATCGCAACTATTCCCACTGCTCATAGACTAGGTCTCAGTATTTAGCGGTGTACAGCAGTTCGACTAGAAACGATACTCAAAATTCGACGTCTGCTCTCAGTCGTTACACACTCAACTGTTCAATTGCCGCACAGGCACATAGTGACGCCTGATGGAGCTGTAGTAAACAGACCAATGGGGCTCCGGTTTGCTTGCTTCTAACGTCGCCCCGTTTGCAGCCCCTTGGGTCAACCTTCGTGCCGGGGACGATGGGAACATAGTTGATTACCACCAGACTAAAATACGGCACCGTACCTAGCCTAGTGTGTGGAGGTTTATAATCCAACTAATATTCGCTGCACGGAAGACCAAGTGCGACTCAACAGCATATTCACGCCACTTATTCGCATCTATGACTGGAGTGGTAGTGATATGTGCCCCAGCATTCTATTGCAAAAGCTATTCTTCAAACCGGACGTTAATCAGCCGCTGGTACTGCAGAATGAGAGCTTGATGAAGATAAGGAGAGGTTTACGGCGATGAGTCTCAGCAACGGTATGGGATGATTATATGCCATTTTGAAAGACGTTGACAGATTGGACGTCGATCCATGAAGACGGCATCAATTGCCAAGTGTAACAAGTTCTCTACAGTCTATGGGTGTACACAGTGATGTCGTAGCAATTCGACTCTCCAACCTCAAACACCCGCAATGCCCACGCGATGCCATGCAAGAATATTCACATATCGACAGTTGAATGGTGTAAGAGTCTGGCCCATTAATACGAGGATTTCACGAACCTCGCCCGTTTCCAAGTTTGCTTGGTGTAACCAAATATTGACGACCATTGCATTCCCATAAAGCTCTCAAACATTCACCAAGGTCGCACTGGGCTTCGGAGGGCTGGGTTTATGTTGCTCCAGTATAAAGGACTCGAATGGCTTCCCGCGCATCGTCTTGCCCTTAAACCCTCCTCTCTTCGCTATCCGCTTCGCACCCGCGGCGGTCGGAAGCGGCGGCGCAATATCAGGCTGGTCATCCTCGAGCCACAGCTCAGCCTCGAAGCCCATGACACTCTTCCACGCGACAAACAGGCGGCGCCAGTAGCAAGCCTGCGCGGCGGGCGTGAGGTAGCGGTCCCGGAAGACGCGGACGCCCTCGACGGCGATGGCCCGCGCCTCCTCCGGCCGCGCTAGCAACCCTTCCACCTTTTCTTGCAGGTCTGAGAAGTCGCGCTCCACCTGCACCATGTTTTGCCGCGCGCCCGATGGCACCAGCAGGTGCGTGTGTGGCTCGATCCACTCGATCTTGTGCATGATGAAGACCGAGAGGCAGTTTTGGAGATACTTTCCTCTGCCTGAATAAGAGTGGCCTGTTTGCGGGAGAAAGCTGTTAGCGGAATTGTTCAAAGGTCCAAAAGGAAACGCTTGGTTACCTTCAGTGTGGACGGCGAATTGGTACGCGCAATGATCGGGCATGCTGATGCTAAGCTCATCGTGGCCCGGCAGCATCGTCGTCATGTTGAGCCACTCGATAGCTTGGATGTCACTCCAGCTCTTGCCAATGGTACCGTTGACCAGGTACTCGCGAAGGATGTTGGTCTTTGTTGAGCCGCGCCACACGACGAGTGGCTTCTTATCCTCGAATCTGAGTCCTTCTTCCAGAGCTCGAATCTCGGTACGCACTTGCGTATATTCGCCCACGACGTCCAGCGGCCAACTCCAGTATCCAAAGTCCGGCATCAGCCACTTCTCGTCTTCCCATTCACGCCGCGTGAGTGTCCAAATTGCACGCTGTCCCTCCTCTTCAAAGTCCAGGGAGGCGACGTCTCCGAGGCAGATACTAAACTCGATGTTTGGTACATGGCAAGTCGGGCAGGTTACAATGGCTCGATTGATGGATGAGAGAATCGCGAGAGCGCGTGGAATGTCGAAGCCATGGTCTGCCCATCGAACTTCGACGACATATAGCTGCGTAACATGAATCAGTTAGTGCACAGTCCAATTACGTTCGTGGCACGGACAGGTGTGACACAGATATTTTGGTCGGGTAGTGACGCAGGCCGAAGTAGATCAGCTGTAAAGCAGCTCTTCACGTGATCCAGTTGATAAAACGGGCACTAAAGCCCAGCCTCCTAAAACACACACACAAGACACACAAGTGATCGAAAATCGATCACCTCAATGAACACTGCTTCTCCTTATCCACATACAAGTTTAGCACCTCTCAGTGCGTCAGGTAGTCTTTAAATAACAGCGGCCACTGCGTAAGCAAGAATCAGGGAGAGGACTAACCTGACGATCGTATATCATAGCCCGTAGCATTTCATTCCCTTCGCGCCAGGATATATCAAGGTCACCGCGAGTGATAGGACCTAAAACCTCTCGAGAAGACACGGCGCGATCGATCTCCTGGTAGAAATCAGGGAAAGCAAGGAGGCATTGTTCGTCGGAGAGGCCATAATTGCGTTCGTCCAGTTGAGTGTCAAACGACCATTTTTCGGTTGGTTTCGGGGCAGGAGGAGTGGTGGCTAGGGGCTCGGAAGGCGGCAACTGCACAGACGTGTCGGGGACTGGTTCCTGAGCGAGCGCATCGTTGTTGGGATATGAGACGCTGGAAGGTCTGAAGGGTAGAGAGAAGGGTTGGAGGTATTCCGGGTGCAGCCATGAGGTCGTCACGCCGATAAGGAAGAGAGGGAGAATGCAGCCGACCAGAAGGAAAAAAATGCGTCGCCTAGTTGAAAGTCCATTCATGCTGAGATGCAGCATCGCGACTGAATACAACGGACCGACCCCGAATACGAGGGTGTCTTAAGGCAACGTCATAGTGCGTATAGGGATACAATTACAGAAAATATGCGGTGTTTCGAAAGTTATACAGCCAACATGAAGAACGCAGAGAGAGTATATAGGAGAAGTTGGAAACGCAAGATGCGATCAAGACTCCACTTCCAGCAAACTTGGTTAGAAGCAACGGGTGGAAAAGCGTTTAGCACCACTGGCAAGCCACATTCCACTGACGTTGCAACAACAGCGGACAGAAAGGACAATAACAGGGGGGGTGACATGGAGCAAATCAGGGTTGCCATCGCCACCATCCCCTGAAGAGCTGGTTGGCGGAGGAAATCTTTGAGGGCCGACAAAATACCAAGCTGCAACGTCTGGGCGTACGTCTCGGCACTCGTTATCCGTTCCAACCGAACCCTAGTGATTACGCAGGCCACCGCGTCCATGGCTGTGGTGGTGGTCATTGCGAGGTTTGTTGAAGTCGCAGGATATACATATTTGGGTATCAGGCAGAATTCCCCTTTTCGTTTCCAAACAATGTTACCCTTCACAAATGCCACAAGGCAGACTTGAAGAAGAATCTGGAGCGCCTTATCTATTGTGTGCGCGAAGGATCATTGGCGCGACGTACCTCTACCTAACCCTAGTATGTACGAGGAATCCTTCATTCATTACTTCACTGGTACAGTAAAACAAGGGCTCGACTTCTAGTCTCGAAAGAACTATTGGAAGCAATCAAATTTCAGCCTTTGCTACGCCTCCACCCACTAACGAACGTACATAGCTGAAGTTTCTTGCTGTAGAGGCATTGGCATTACTACAGGCAACATTGCAAAGAAGCAGAAAGCTCTAACGGGTCATTAACTCGAAGCTCGATTACGCGATGCAGAGGAGAAAAGTATTCATTGTGCACCTTCCATCAATGACTATGCACTTGGGCTTGAGCTCTGGCACCAAGCACTAATCTCTCACGCGATGCGATACACCACTTTCTTTCCGCTCACCTTCCCATTCTTCAGGTCTTCGAGTCCACCTAGAATTCCATCTAGGCCGCCAGTCCTCACATCAGTCCTATGAGGCCTGAATTTCCCTTCAGCCAGCAGTTTCTCCGCCATTACCCAAAACTTCCGCGCATACTCAAAGTCCTCACGGCTTGCAGCGAACTTTTTCCCTTGAAGCTCGAATGCTTCGCCCATAACGGAATACGCCAAAGTGAATCGGGTGTCAATGTCGTCTCTTGGGGATTTGGTAACAAGAATCGTCCCCCAGATCGGCTTCTGTCCACTGGGTGACTTCTCCGAGGATAGTGCATCACTACAAACTTGGGGCGATTGGCCTTCGGAGTAACAGTCCCAGGCGTGGAAGAGCTTATTCTTCGTGTACTCTCTGATCTTGGCGCCGCACTGGGGATCATAGTGGTCGAATACGGCGTCTGCGCCCAGAGACTTCATGAAATCAAAGTTGTGTGGCGCACTCGTGGCAATTACTTCAAGGCCAGATCTGCCATGGTCAGCATTCAGTCATGCCCAATTCAGCTCACGGCTGTTACTGACAGCTTCGCGAACTGTACCCCCAACACCCCAGTCGCAGTACTGGCTCCATATATCAAGATTGGAAATTTCTCCTTGGCTGGCGCGGTTGGAAATGGCAACCCCATGGATTGATACAGGCCCTGAGCAACCGTGATAATTGCTACGCCTAGAGTGGAGGCGTCTTCCCAGCTCATAGAATCCGGGACCTTTGCGAGGATGTCGCCTTTCGCAACAAGATACTCAGCAAATGCACCATCTTCTGGCTGTAAGACGTTGCAGCCGTGGCAAACACCTGCTATTCTATCGCCCTTTTTCAATTGCTTGGTTACGGCGGGGCCTACAGCTTCGACGATGCCGGAATAGTCGCAGCCTACTGTGGTAGGTGTGCTGACAAAGTCGATGTGCTTCCAGTCTGTTGGGTTCAGAGCCACGGCCTTTGTTTTGACCAGAACATAGTCGGGTCGAAGCGAAGGGATGGGCACATCAGAATGGACTGAGGCCTTTCCAGGCTCATCAGTCCTCAGTGCACGCATTGTCTTCGACATGATAAGGAGGCGCTTTGAGAGAAGGTTACTTTTTCTTTAGAGATTCGTTTGGGCGATTGAACCACAGTTATGAGCAAAGACAAAGTTATATCTGGACAAGGATCGATCGCGACTTTATGTGTTCGGAGATTCGCATTGATTAGAAATTCAACAAGATGTCGCGGGGGCCATGGAATGGTATCGGCCTTTATGTGGCCGTAAGCGCCATTTCGCTCGCTTTAGAAATCAAATCGTAACCCTGCAAATGGAAGAGCTTGAAAAGCATTCATGAAACCAGCTAGAGATTTGTGGCGTTGGCCAAGTTCCTCTTCTGATGCTTGAACGACATTATGTGTCTTTTGGTAGCTCGCAGAGGAGAACCAAAGTCAGTTATCGTAGTACCTAGGCTTACGTCAGAGATGAAGCCAAATGGAATGTAATGCAGCTGCAGGTACGGAATAATGGTGTTTATTTCCGCTTCCAAGCAACTAGATGTGCATATTCGGCCTAATGGAAGGTACGATTAGTTAATGCTTAAAGATTGGCTTCAAACGAGACCATGATGGATGACCGATTACGAAAGAATAGCGAAGACACGGTGGATACTGTATAATGCTTCACTGGTGACATGCATATGTTGACGGGGGTAATCGCTCAACGTGGTAGAGAAAATGATACAGATTTCTAATACGAAAGCGAAAATGGAAACTGCCCTTTGTCGGATCATACCTTAGTAACGGAATTCAAGCCTTAATTCAGTCTCAGGCAGCAATGATCTTCCTTGCACGTGACGTGCGTTTTTCGCGCTAAGCTTTGATCTAGTCTTGGCAGCTCCGAGGCCACTTTCACCCTCAGCTTCACCTTCACAGCCTCTCCTCACAACAACAACCTAAATCATTGCGCTGACTTCACAACGGCGTCTTGATACATCATCCCTGATCTCTTCTTGACTCCCCACCTCATATTTCTCTTCTTTTAGCGACTCTCCTGTCGCCACCAACCCCTCCGTAAGGCTGTAGGGAGAGCCTTTTGCACCATGGAGTACGAAAACGACGAACGTGGCTACGCCGGTACGAAACCTCTTCATTACCCAATCATCGGCAGCAACTGGCAAATCACGCTGCCAATCCTCAATCGAGGAAAAACTGACTCTCGTGTAGATGAGCCAAGGGTTTACGACCGTGAGGATGACCGCGACCTTCGCGACGACCGCCGTGTGGATGAGGATGCGCGCGCCCGTAGCGCATCTCCAGACGGCCGTGACCGCATGGACACTAGGTATGCATTGCCCTTCGCAAACTCATAAGTTCGCATTCTAACTAACTCACCTTACAGGAGCGGCCCGCCATCCGACTCCAAGCCTGATGATCAGAATTCCGAGTCGACAGCCAACCCAGGCTCCAACCTCTTCGTGACCGGCATTCATCCCCGCCTTACCGAAGCTGACGTTACACGCCTCTTCGAGAAGTATGGCGAAGTCGAGAAGTGCAACATCATGCGTGACCCTCACTCTGGAGACTCCCGCGGCTTCGGATTCGTCAAGATGGTCGCTGCTGACCAAGCCGACGCTGCCCGTGAGGCTCTCCAAGGTCAGGTTCATGAAGGCCGTACCTTGAGCATCGAGAAGGCCCGTCGTGGCCGCCCGCGCACCCCCACGCCAGGCAAATACTATGGCCCACCAAAGCGTGGTACGACTCCACTTCATTTGCCCCCATATATCCCTCCTCCTCCTCCCTGGCTTGGTTATGCACTTCCTCCCATTGGTTATGCACCTGGCCGTTATGCAACTGACCGTTATATAGAGACTCGTGGCTTCCGTGGTGGTGGTCGCTTCGGAGATCGTTATGGAGATCGCTATGACGACCGTCGTGGCGGTGGCTATGGTCGGCGCGAAGATGGAGGCGGCAGCTATCGTGGAGGCCGTGATCGCTACCGCGACCGCTATGACGACCGTGAGTACTATGGCGGCGGCGGCGGCGGTGGTAGTGGTGGTGGTGGTGGTAGCGGTGGTGGTAGCGGTAGCGGTAGCGGTGGTGGCGGTGGTCGGTCCTACGGGAACAACTATCGCGATCGCGAGGATTACGGTCGAAGTGGTGACCGCTATGCCTCTGGCCAACCACCTCGTGGTGAGGACCGCTATGCAGGCCGTGGTGAGGACCGCTACGCTGGAGGTCGTGATGAAGGTCGATACGGAGGAGGCCGTGGCGAAGAGCGCCGTGGCTTCTACAACAACGCTCGAGAAGAGCGCGGCTACAACGATGCTCCTCCACGTGAGGGTGGCCGTGAGCCCTATGGCGGTGGTCGTCCCTATGATGAGCGCGGTAAGCTAACCCATCCTTTCTTCTGTTTGGTCTAGATTTGCTAACGTCTCGCAGAAACCAAGCGCGCTTGAGCTCGCCACAGAATTGGTGGCAGGTTTAATCTGCTGACCAGGATTCTTACACCTATCTCTGCCAACTTCCTTTCCCGAGTTCCCCATCAAACCGGTCATTGCAAGCAATTCAATTTGCTAAGCTCGGCGGTGAAGCCCTGAAGCCTGTTGCTAATCGGATTTCATATTTTGCGCTCAAATCTTGCTTAGGTCATCTCGGTACATGGTCAGTTGCGTTTCAGCATTCGGCTTTACGACTCGGCGCGGCGATTCTTTACACACGGTTTGTTCCCTTTCTCAGCACTTCTCGAGCGACTGGGCAGCATATCTTGCTCTCCAACATCAAAAATTCGGTGCGATATATCTAGAGAGACGGTTTCAAACGATTACATTCCAAGGGTCGCGCATGCTTCCCTCCCCCTCCTGTCATTTTTGCCCGACTCGCAGCATGTATCACTATTTTCTTCGGATCGGTAACGGGCTCTCGGGAACGTCAGATACAACTTTTCTCAGCAGTTTCAATCAGCATATCAACTAAAACAAAACACTTGCTAAGGTCTCGCCATCAATGAAAACAGCTCGCCTTAAATTCACTCTCGGAGGCGGATATGTCACTGCCAGCCATATAGTAGCTGCGCATCAACACAAGCCTGCGCCTTCCCTATTTATGTACAACATTCTGTCGATAATTGCGAATTTCCCAGATTGAATCCAGCAGCTTCCACTAGGTGAATTCGCCGCCCTGCCGCTCCTCGGAAACATTCGCTCCGTCACCATGAGCGTAGTGCGTCTTGGAGTAAGTACGGTCTAAATGCCAAGCCCAAATTGATCCGGTATTTGCTGTAGTCCCATTCTTATCGTGCATAGTGAGTTCTCGAGCTGTACTAACAACCTGTACTTTAGTGCTCGTTTCCAAGGTGCATCTTCTCTTTGACAGTATCCGATTCACGCTAATATCCAAGATCTTCGGCATCCATAACCTGGATCCTGGAAATCGCCCTTTACTCCAAATACCAACCCTCAAAGCTAGGATGGCCGTTTCTTTTTCCTCACGTCGTGGATTCTCATCTATGAAGCAGTCACAATCCTTTACAGGCCGAATGCAGCACGAATTATTCCGCTACGATGGCAATAACCAACAGCTAGCACGAATCATCGTCAAGACGATATTTGATTAAGTCATCCTGTAAGTTCTTCGCTCTCCTCTCCCAGTCAGTTGCTCTCTTTACAACTCAATCGTTTCAATCGTTATGTGGCATTACGTGAATCTCGATGAATAGCCCTCATACATAAAACAACTTTCCTCTGGTGGACCCTCACTTTGGCCAATGCGGTGTTCCATTTACTCCCAGAGGAAAGCGAGTATCCCGTGGATGTCAATACTTGCACCTCAATGGTATTTTCATCGCCGGTTGACGCTTATGAGACCCGAAGTTAATATATGGCAGTCTGGTGGTGGTGCTTGGAACATACGTACGTTGTGATTCACTCTTCGGCGTTCAAATCTTTCAGTAGTTGAATCTAGGTTTACACGCTACACCTTATCAGTTTTCATGGTGAAGAGTCTTTCAGAGACTCGAAATCGGACGGACTAGGCTCGCTACCGTCCAAACATCTTGTCTTCCCGATACTTCTATACATCTTTGTTTGTGCTCTTCATGATTCACAATAGCATAATACGAATATTTACACAGCCGTCATTGCCAGCAGTTTAGCGGATATCATCATCATGGCTCCACATCGATCTTCTTCTCGCTCTTTCCAGCCTCCACATCCTTGACTCGATGGATATCAGTCGCAACACTGTCATCAGATTCCAACATCTGTTTGATATTGCCTTCAGCGAAAAGCCTGTCAACATCCTCAAGTTCCAGGCCCTTAGTTTCCGGATAGAAGAAGTACATGATCGGCACGAAGCACGCATTGAAGATTGCATAGATGATGTAATATTTCCAGCCAATGTTGGAAATACCGACAGGAGTTACTTGCACAACCATGAAGTTGATGATCCAGTTGCAAGCCGATGCCCCTGCCGTTCCAATCTGACGAAGGCGCAAGGGTAAAATCTCCGGCGGATAGACCCAGACCGTAGCCTGGAAACCAATGGTGAAGGCACCTTGGTATAGGAAGAGCATTGCCGCTGCCGCCGCACCACAGGAATGTGCAATTCTTGTCTTGAGCTCGATTTGTCGCACGAGTGCACACATTATGGCGAAGATAATCGCCATCAGAGACACCATGGAGATTAGGAGCGGTCGGCGACCAATGCGATCGATGAGGAACCATGGAATAAAGCTGGCCACGAAGAACCACGTAAAGAGGAAACCAGACATCAAGGCCGCCATATGTGAGTCAAAGCCAAGTGACTGAGAAAATATGGTGCCAGCATAATAGATGATACCGTTAATGCCGCCTAGTTGTTGGAAGAACTGAACTGAGCAAGCGATTAGGAACCTTCGACGGCTTCCAATCTCGTCACTCCGGAAAAGATGGCCTAAGTTTGCAGTGATCGAAGTCGCACCGATGGCATCTTCTATGGCAACGGACTTTACGATTCCGGCGTAGAGGTACTCCACTTCCTCCTCGCTGTACCTGCCCTCGGCCAGTCTTGTGAGAATGCTCCTTGCTTCATCGGTTCGGTGATGCGAAATCAGCCAACGGGGAGTCTCTGGAACCCACAACGCTCCAAAGAAGACCGGAAAGATGAAGATACATTGCAAGATCACTGGTACTCTCCATGCATAACTACCCGACTTTCCAGAGAAGCCATAGTCAATCCAATACGATAAGAAAATTCCAAAGTTCAGAATAGACAGGTTGATGCAGACGTAGAGGCCGCGATTTGCTTTGGGCACAAACTCAGCTTGCTATGTAATATTTTAACGTCATCCATTATGGAAAAGCGGACTATCATACAGCTTACCAGGACGGGAGCAGTGCTGTTTATAGCACCCATTCCAATTCCTGTGACGATGCGTGCAATAATGATATGAGCTCGTGTGTATGCAGTCGCTAAGCGCGGTTAGCAAGGTACTGATTCCAAATCCCCGCGAACATTAGGTATCTTACTTTGCAATAAAGCTCCAATGACCATAATGACAGCACCAATGGCAAGAGTCCATCGACGGCCAAGCTTTTCGCCGAAGGCGAATGTAGCGATACAGCCAAAGAAACAGCCGACTATTACACGATGAATTAGCAAGCGATTTTAGAGAAGACCTTGCATCACAATACCCTCATAGAGCGATACAATGAGACCGACCATAGTCGAACCTGGATTATTGAATGTACTGATGAATGCTGGTTGATTGACAAGACCTCCCATGACTCCATTGTCGTATCCTATGACGATTAGCAATCATTGCTGCTAGAGCATTCAACACTTCCTGTCATGTCATACCAATGATCATAAAAGAGAACGACGTGACCGCGACGATCGCGGTCAGCAATGCTCTTCCTGACAATTGCGACATTGTTTTCCGAACCGACCTTACGTGTCTCGAAGAATTCCAGGACGAAGAGAGTTGGAAGAAGTGAAAGATCCATCTCGAGGATAATGAGCATGATATTATGCGCGTGCCTGTAGGGGTCTTGACTAACTTACTAGTTCGCAATCGGCACTTGAGTGGATTAGAGAAGTTCCGACGATCGAAACCTGGGAAAAAGTCGGAATGGCAAGGACTCAACGACTACCCAACGACTACCCGAGGTGAATCGGCTCGAACTTGACCAAAGATATGTCTAGCGTTGTCGGAAGTAGCGCGAAAGATGTTTTCCGAATCGATGTCGACATCCCATCACCAAACGGTCTAATTTGACGCTCTGATAATTAACTATAGTTCGCTGATTGAGTAGCTTTTCGTAATCAGCTTGCAAACCGGGATACCTCGTACGCAGTATCCAAGTGCGGGGTTATGGAAAGCATGATATCATGAGCCATCATTTCGCGATCTTAAAAGCTCCGAATCATGTGTGGTGTTTTTTCTTTCTATGGAGAGGCACGAACAGCGCGTCTAACCCGAAAAGTCTGCAATTTTGTCCCGCCACCGAAATATCGAATCGCCTGGCTCGTCCTATTTTGCATCAGTATCAACACCAATCCCGGCAAGAAGAGCTCCTTTGACGTCCTTGGCAACCATTGCGACCCAGAATTTCGTCTCGTTCAACAAGAACAGCTCTCCAGATCTCCCAAAACAGAAGTTGGCGACGCCGCCAGGAACAATGATTTTACCTTGTAGAAGTCGTCCTGCCGACTAGACAGAAACGCCGTCGCCGCAGCCTAAGTAAACGTTCCCGTCCATGTCGCACTTGATTCCGTCCGGAACACCTGTGTCTGCCATTGCAAAGACTCGTCTGTTGGTAAGAAATTTAGATCCATGCCGAACCTCAACATCGAAAGCAAATCTGCGTTATCGATGGTAAGCCTGAGCGACCTCTCTTCCCGCGATATACCGAACAAATTGCGGCTAAGATGAAAAATGTAACGTACATATGTGAAAGTCTGCTATCATCCGTAGCACCTCCTCCCTGAATCCAATCAGTATCAGTCATGCACATAGTTTTCTCGTCAGGGGCAAAACGGAGTCCATTCGGACGGCCGAATCCTGTCGCAACCACTCGAACACTACCGCCAGCAGGATCGAAACAGTACATTTGGCTTGGAAGCACTGGTTTAGATCGAAATTGCTGCTCGTAGCCGTACGTCGGGCCCGTAAACCAGATAGAACCGTCAGAGTGGAACGCCACATCGTTGACTAAATTAAACCATCTGCCATGGTAACTGCGGAGGATTGGGGTCGTCTTAAACGGCAAGCACTTCGACATCAACACCAAACCTTCGGGAGAGTCGATCGTACCTTGGGCGCAGAATAGCACACCATCCTTTCCTGGATAGTTGATGCCACCGTTTGGCATCAAAGCGTCACCGCTGGGAATAGGCTCTCGGGTCCATGAGTCGTCATGATACCTCTAAAACCGGCTGATTGTTATTGTCAGCTTCTCGCCTTCCATAAGTCGACTACTTGTTACAAAGAGGCTATCATTTTTAGGGAAATAGACTCCAGCTTCATGAAACAGTGGCCTACAATCTTCCAGTTTCGGCTGTATCGACGGCTGACCGCTCAATAGTGATAGGAAAGCATCTTGGTGGACTTCGAAGTGTGGAGACTGGTGCAGTTGCCGTTCAGTTCGTTCCGCTAATTCCTCAGGGTCAACGCGCTGCTTTCGCCTTAGCTACGGAGATCAAAGTATTTCAGACTCCTTCTTTCTTACAATGCAGTGCTTTGGTAGATTCATTGTTCCCTCTATCTTCAATGGTGCGACGGAGAATTGAATTTCAAAGTTGGCAACGATTGATCCTCCATCAGAGGGATGGCAAGCAGCTTGAAAGTACCACAAGTTTGCAATATTTCCCTATCACTTGCAGTCCTGACCATGAGATGGCTTCGTCCGCAGGTTACCGATTCATTCGCGAGCTCCGCGTTGCTTCCCCACCATGCTAGTGTTCAGCCGCTAGAGTAGCATAAGTTTTGACGATATCCAGTCATGCCACACAGCCGCAATTCCATGCCAAGGCTTGTAAACTTATGACCAAGGCTGCATATTTCAGCAAAGTTCGTCGGCCCATAATAAATGATTCTATCAGCAATCTTCAACGCCGACAGATGCCGATGCTCCATCATCATTCTTTCATTCCCGCGCCCGACCCATGGCCTCACCAAAGCGGTCACCATCTGTTCCGAAGAGTGAACGAGAGCAGCGAACCTATCGCGCATGCACGCATTGCAGACAGCGCAAAAGCCGCTGCATCTTCACCGACACTCCAGGGAAGACACCTTGTGCAAGATGTATGTATAGTAGTCGTATTCCCACTACTGAGTCGTATCTCTCTTTGCTCTTGCCACTATGAAGCTAAAGAACATCGGATGGGGGGATTGCGAATGTGCCTCCATCTGGCACGACTTTCTAAGCCTGAAACCATGTCGGAATTTTCATTTCACCATATTTAACTCTATCTATTTTATTTCAGGATAATATCAGTTCAAAACCAGCTTAGCAACTCTCGTTTGAAGAGAAAGACTTGTAGGCCTTCAATTGCTTGCTGGAGGTTGGTGAGCATTCGAATTAGGCACCGCTTTCTAACGCAGTGTTCATTCCTAAGCTGATACTTCAGGGCTCGCGCTGTCAGATTGTCTATTGCAATTTCTAAGGAAATACTGTCACATAATCCTTTCGGGCACATCGAATCTCTTGAGCTTCCCTTTCTCCACGCTTCTAGCACTTGGGCTGACTTCCATAGGCTATAGAGAAGGACGAGATTGCATAGTTGCTCCAGTCTCGCGAATACGAAGTGAACGCCGTACATCACGGCAAGATCGATCAGCTATATTTTCTGAAGAGGTTCAAGCTATCGACACAGCACCAGAAGTTGAAGTCGCAATAGACGAAGGTGGCAGTGGCTTCGGTGGCACACAGAATCCTGCGGACGCATTAGACTTCCTTGCTCGAGTAGCCAGTAATGCTGATGACGAGTCCAAATCACGTCCGTCGATCTCTCAAGACATCCAAAGTGGCCAACTTCCAGCTGAGATGCGATTCGGCCCGCCCCCATCACTCACATCTTCCGCTCCCACCTCCAATCCTCAAAACACCATCAGTGCTCCTGGCTTCACCAACTACAGACCTATCCAAGAGGGACACCTTTCCATTCTTGATGCACAAAAACTGGTTCGAAGGTAAGAGATGTTGTAGATTCCGTTGAACGCATGCCAATTTTCAGCGCAGATATAGAGACAGCTACCACTCCTTCTTTCCGATCGCAAACGAGCGAATACTTGATCCAAACAACGTAATTTCAAAAGCGCACGATGAACCACATCTGCTGACGGCTATTCTGGTCATCGCGTCAAAGGATGATCCTGATTGTGCAACCATCCACTCAGCACTCTCGGATCATATGCAGCGCCTGGTATCTGCGCTAGTGTATACCGGTCCAGCAGATGTCGAGGCCGTAGAGGCACTTCTTATCCTTGCAGAGTGGGCGCCGCAACCGTACTCTTTCATGACTAAAGTTGGAAGAGGAGAAGAGGATCGTGGCGCATGGATGCAGGTCGGTCTGGCGGTGAGATTAGGATACCTGCAGGGTCTGGATCAAAGTTCACGCGAGATCAAAAAGCATAATGGCGACACGAAGAGACGGCGGCTAGCTTGGGCCGGTAAGACATTTCATTTTGTTTCGAACTTTGAGCTAATCCTTTCCAGCATGCTACATGTCGGATCGTCAGATTTCGGTTCGAGTCGGCAAAGCATTCTGGTCGCGTGGGCCCAGTAACATGTCTCCCTCCGATTTGAACGAATGCTTTGAGTCTCGAGACCGGAGTGTGGAGGGCAAAGACGAAGCTGCGGTCTTCCAAGCAAACTACGAGCTGACACAGCTGTTCAGCAATGCTCACGATATTCTTTACGCATCACGAGACCATCGCGATCGGCTATTTTCAAGCGGCGATTATGCGAAGTACTTAGTATGTCCTCTTCATGATATGTGCCATGAAATAGCTTCTCAATAGATCTTTAGGACGATTTTAGGACCGCTCTTCGCCTTTGGCACGACACCTGGGGCTCCATCAGCTGTAATGCACACCTCAAATCCAGTCTTATTCTTTCATACGAGTACCTCAGGCTCTACGTAAATGCTTTCGCATACCAGGCGACGCTTAGCCGTGCTGTGGCCAGCACATCATGGAACCGTGCCAGCTGGTCATCACCATTCGCAACAGTAGCGAAACAGCCGGATGCAAGGTTTATCTACGAAGCTTTGGACGCCGCAAAGGCTCTCCTCAGCACGTTCAGCAGCTTTATCGATCCTGTGACATGTTTGAGGTTTATGCCGCTGAAATATTACCTGTATGTCATATATTCAGCTGTGTTTCTCTACAAGGTAAGACCTCCTGCACGGACGGAGCGGTTCTCAATACTCATCGCTGCAAGGCAATGGCCACCAGTGTTATTGGCCCTGACTCGAACGGTGCTATTCGCAAAATGATACAAAACACTATAGATCGTCTTCAGAAATCCAGTATCCGGGCAGATGACTTGGGTAATCGCTATTCTAGAATGCTGCGACTGCTCTGGCGAAAACCACCGCACTCCAAGGACGTGGGTGCAGATCCACCGTCACAGTCACGTACGCCTCCACCTGCGGCGCCAGTTCATTCAATAACCCAGGAAGGGCCTCTGCTACCCCAGCAGCAACATCAGCAGCTTCAGCAGGAACTACAGCAACCGGATTCCGGCTTGGCCTCTCGTACTGGTTCCTCAAGCGATCAGGTCTGGCTGGGAGGCTTCTCGTGGCGTGACTTGGACGCAGTCGGCCAGTTCGCTACCAATAATAACAGCGTTGATAATGTCTCTCTCCTGAGCGGCAGTGGCAGCGGCAGCGGAGGTTTTGCCGCGGAGGCGGAGGATCCCTTTGCGTACTTGGAGAATCAAGGCCAAACATGGTATGACTTTGGGTTGTCTCCAAGTAATGTCATATTTTAATCACAAATGGGTGACATCTTGGTGCGAAAGGCGCCGCGAAACTCTTGCCCAATATAAGTATATCGCCACAAAGCACGAAAAGCCTGCAGTTAGATTACTTTTTGGGGTTTAGCGTAGAGTTCGGTCCGGATCGGGACCATTATTAGAAATGCAACAACCTGTCTTATCTCATCACTTTTCATACTACAGCTATGGCTACAAGCATTCGAAAACCAATCCTCATCTCCGGCGGGGGTATCTCTTCTCTCCTGCTCGCACAAAGCCTCAACCGTGCCGCCATCCCCTTCTTAATTTTTGAGAGGGACGGCTCAATATCCTTCCGGGCTCAAGGCTATAGGCTACGTCTCTCCTCAGAAGGGATTGACGCTATTGAATCAGCCCTCGAGCCAGCGGCGTTTCAGACGTTCTGGGACACATGCAGTAAGACCGGAGGCAGTGGATTTACAGCTATCGACGCGATAACAGGGTTGCTGCTGCCGGAGGTACCGCCGAAGATTGATGCCGGAAAGCCGGGCGGAACAAAAGGGCGACAGCAGTTCCTCACATCACGCGATGGAAAGGTCGTGGGAATCGCAAGGGGCGAAATGCGCAGGCTCTTCTTATCCGGGTGCGAATCTTTTGTTCACTGGTCTCATAATGTGGTAGGCTACGAATTAACTGCTTCCGGCGTCCGCGCTCTATTCTCAGACGGCTCTAAATCAGTCGAAGGAGAGATGTTGATTGGTGGCGATGGTATCTACTCCAGTGTCGCGAAGCAGCTATCTCAAGGAAAGCTGAAAGTCTATGACACCGGCGCAAGAGGTATTCACGGGCAGGCACCCACCACGGCATTCAAGGGCCTTGGAGAAGGAGTTTGGAGGATGAGAGATGCATCTAAGCCTGGCGGAGGAGTCAGTGTTATCACGAATGTGCGGCCTGGCGACCTGGATGATCCCAAAGTCGACTTTGGGTGGACGATGTCGGCTCCGCCAGGAGTCATCACAGCGCCGAATGATGACTATGCCATCATCGGGAAACCAGCGGCTGAGATAGCGAAAACGCTTACGGCGAATTGGCACCCACGCGTAAAGCCGCTTTTCGATGAGATGGTAGAATCTGAAGCGGCCTTCTGGAAGATTACTTGCTCAACTCCAACTGGCGTCCCGGAATGGAAGAATGAGCCACGAGTAACTGTAATCGGAGACGCGGTGCATTCCATGACACCTGCTGGTGGGATTGGTGCAAACACGGCCGTTAGAGACTCCGCTCTACTTGGCAGATTGCTAGCTGAAGCGGGTGGATATGCAGATGGTGTGACTGCTGCTTATGAGAAAGAGATGAGGGTATATGGGAGCGAAGCCGTTAAGATAAGTTATGGAATGGCGACAGGTCAGTTTGGGATTTCTATCGACGAGAACACACCAACGGTCTGAAGCACTGTTACTTAGGTTCGTATCCAGTAGATATATATCCTAGAACGAATGCCATACTGTATGTGAACATAACCGACAAGCGGAATACTTGACATGCTACCCACCTCAAATCCCGTAACACCGGGATCGAAACCAAAAAAATCGGAATACAAAAATTTGAAACAAACAATCGATACCTATAAGAAAAAAAAAATTGGGGCTCATCCGTGGTTCGAACACGGGACCTCTTGTAACTTTGAGAAGATGAACCCAAAACAAGAATCATACCACTAGACCAATGAGCCGGTCATATTGTGCTGACTGAACGTCTTGAACTTGATAAAATAGTATTGTCATAGAATGTTGAACCAACTGTAGCCAGGCTAGGCAGAACAACGTTGATTCAGGAGATATGTGTTGAGTCACTGAGCAGGAGACTGACCCAAATTTGAGACGCCAATTATCCTTCGGGCTATGGCCCACTTCCTGGCTTCACTGGCCACAGTCCGCCACAGACTCCAGCATGAGCTTTGGCAGGAATCTCTTCGAGACTTCTGCGTTGATTGCTCGCTGTACTACTACGATGAAGAGAAGGAACTCGATGACGGTTCAAGCATTTTCAATTTGTTTCAGGCGGCCTTCGAAAACAATCTCTGTAAGGAGGATGCACTGTTCCTCGCTCATATGATCAAAAAGGCAGGACTGGCCCTGGAACGTAACCGATTACAGTGTGGAGAATGGACGAGAAGCGTGCCGCGTCGCCGATTCAATCGGCTTTTTCGGTGGTGTTTACCCTCCTCCCATTGAAAAGCACGCCGCAGGTGTGCCTAGTCTACCAGGCCTCTACTCCCGCAATGAGTTGACCAATTTCAGTGAAACGTCAGCTCCCTTCATGCTACTCTGGTGTCCAAAATGAAAAGCGAAATAGACATACGGCCTCAAACGCTTTGATGGTAAATCCCGTAGGTATGCCAACCAACGCCATAAATATCTGCTCTAATCAAGCCCGAATGAATGAATGCTCGAAGCAGTCAGGCTGCTGCCAGGACGGCCCGGATTGTGATGAGACCTGACGGTGCCGTCGACGCTCTCCCTGTGCCGAGCGTACGTCCGCTTCAAATACTTTGCAGGAGCGGCAGTCTGCTTCGCGTAGTCGTCGGCGCGGCTGTTGACGTGGCTGGCGTTGACAAGGTGGGTGGAATCGGTCTCGGGGTCGCGCGGCCGCAGCCGCGAGGCGGCGATGTCGACGGCGACGGGAGGAGCCGGCCTGAAGCGGCGGACGGGCGCGCTGGCGTCGTCATCGACGAGCACCACCATCCACACGCCGACCGCGCCGTTGTGGCCCAGCAGCGGCGTGCAGTGGATCCAGCGCGCGCGGCCCTCGTCGCCATACCGCCCTGAGATCCACCGCACCTTTGCGGTTACGCCGCGCCCTTCCGTCAGCGCTGTCGTGAGCTCTTCGCGTACTCGCGGCGAGCCGCCGATTCGTGAGAGGAAGCGAGACTGCAGGATGCCAGGGACGCGGAGGGACGGCGAGCAGAAGAGAATCCGCAGTGAAGGGTACGGCCGAACAAGGAGATACTGTGAGGTGTCAATTGGCAATCCCGCTTCCAATATTATATGGTACTTACATTCTGATAGACACCTGCGAGCTTTCCATTCTCTCTAATCCGGGGCTCGTCTTGTTTGTACGTCTCGTTACTGGGGTCTTTGAGAAGAAGTCGGGGACGAGGAGCGCCGTAGGTTTCATCTGAGTTATCGATTTGCTCACGGTGCATCCTCCCACCGTGCCGTCTGACGGTTTCCAATTCGGCGATATTAAACATCTCGCTCAATGACTGGAATTCAGCCTTCTTCTCATCGTCTGCTTGTGCATCTTTTTCCGCATCATTGGCAAGGTCTTGCCTCATAAGTAAGCGTTGTACTCCTTCAAGGTCGGTGCAATCTTTAGCCAACCCGCTAACGTCAACTTGTGCGCCGACGAAGTAACGAATGGTTCCTCGACTGTCAACTAGCGGAGCGACCATCAGCAGGTTCAAGAACGGAGAACCATCTCGACGGTAGTTCAGGAACACCTCGCTCATTTCTCGACCGGCTTCGACAGCTTTGCGGAGACGTTCGACGGAATACTTGTTAGTTCTCGGGCCTTGAAGGAAGCGACAATTTCGACCAATAACATAGGAGACACCGTATTGTGTTGTTCGATGAAATTCTTCCGACGCGAACACAATGGGATTATCTGGTCGACAGGGATCGGTAAGACAGAATACCTCCGCAAGGCCCTCTGATGCCTCTCGAAGATGCGGTGGCAGGGTACCAGTAATGCGCCATTGGATACTAACGCTTACCAGTTGGACATAGATGTGCGTGATGAATGCTGGCAAGTCGTTCTGCACCATTACATCGAATGACTGATTTGCCTTGTCTTCGAGCACAGCATTTACAGTTTGTCGTGCCGGGTGACTTGTGAAGTCAAATCCGTCAATTGGCTCAAGTGCTTCCGAGATGGCGTTTGCGTAATTGATGGCTCTCAGTGCCTTGACCGCATCCAAATAGTAAATGAGAATTGGTATGGATCCTGGCCTGTAGGTACTAAGGAAGCCGGTGAATCGAAGGAGAAGCGCAGGGTCTAGGAAAATTTCCTCTAGATGTGCTTTGGAGAACAACATGTCTGCGCGGTCCTCTAAAGAGAAGACTCGCTCATGCCCATCCGAAGGCGTAATCAGATCAAAGGATTTGGGATCATCTTCAACAACTGGCTCTAGTCGAGACACATCATCTAGATTGCTCTTCGTTTGTAATGGCGGTAAAGAGTGAATTGAAGAAGCACTTGTCTCGTAAGACGTGGCGGAGTCTGCAGAACTTTTGTCGCGAGATACTGGCGTTGTAGGCGCAGACGAGTTAATTGTGAGATCACGTGTCTGCTTCTTGGATATGGGGATAGTCGTTTCTTTGCTGATGCTACTAACACTGTAAGTACTAACTGAGACCAAATAAGTAAGGGTGCTTTCATTGGAACTTGCCTTCGCTTTGGCTGCGCTCCTCCTGCCTTCTTAGGAGCATCTAGCATTGCCACCTGGTGAGTGGACTCTTCATCGGACGACATTTCGCTCTCCGAACCTGAACTCTTCTTGGAACTGTAAGGTCGAAAGGCCTCTGGAATGTTGTCGGCGGCGAAGTCTTGCACAAGAGGTTCACCGATGTAAGTCTCCTCTTCACTGTCAAAATTTACGCTTGATGGGGAAGTGTCGTTAGTGACGGCGGGACTTGCTAATTGTCGTTCCTCGGTCATGGTGAACTGCCCCGCCGATCTATTAGTTTGTCGTGAAAGTGATCTACTGTCAACAGAATCCACTGACGGGATTTTCGAAAGGTGTCCGGTAGACACTTTGTGAACGAGCTTTTTGGAAAAGAATGAAAGTTTCCGCGGAGAGTCGGCGGTGCGAATGGTATGCATGGTGACCACGTGTTTAGAGTCCAAACTATCACAACCAGAGTTTGAGAGGAGCAAAAGGTGGTAGGCAATTAAGAGGGGAGAGCACCAGGTGGGACTTAAAAATGGATTGCTTATAGAAAAGCGGGTCGAGAAAAAGGACGAACAATCGAATAAGCCATGGCCCGCAATTGGTCCTTGTAGAATCGCCGGTGCATGTTTTCCTCGTTAACTGAATGGATGGTAGCAATGATGTCGTTCGGGCAAGCGCAAGAGTCTGCAGGGGAAGTCTAACGCGACGGCCGCTAGTCGACGAGCAGCCAACGACGCGCATGTGCCTGCGTCGACTAGATTTGCGCTACATGCAGACTGACGAATCCATCCTGCCATGGAGCCAAGGGGCTAGATAGCAGCTAGGTGGGCTGAAGAGTTTCTAAGTTCCTGAACGGCGTTTCTGCGACGACGCCAGTCGTCTCGGTTAGTAGGTTCGGTTTGCTAAAGGGACAAATCGCGGTGGAGTTCGGCACAGCCATCATGCAAGGCATTGCCACGCGAAAAAAAGTAGCGCAATCGAACCCCTTTGGCCAGAGCGCCGCGTGCGGATCGAAATGCTCACTGATTGATGACGGTAACATCGCGGGTGGTTGGGTGTGACGGAATTGCATTCGGAAACCTGCCAGTGCCCAGGCATATTCGCTGTCTAAACCCATCTTTCTTTTGATGCATTGGACCGAGCAAGGTACAGGGAAGAGCTAAGAAATTGCCGTATCAGCCAGTAATCATCATGCGCCCAACTGCTCGCAGGATAAAAGCTCCGTGGTGCAGGAAGAAGACAATGGAGGCACCATTGGTCTTGGTGAGAATAAGCAAAGACGATAGAAAGGCACTTCTTCTGAAGAGATACGTCTGTGTCATCCTTGTGAGAATCCCACCATTTCCCACAACGCTTAGATCATTTAAAGTTGCCCTGGATCGGACCTGGTTGTCTAGCTGAGATCTTGGAAGGTGGCTAATCTTAACCAGGGCAAATGCTGGCTGTGGCTGACAGAAGTTGAAATCAAACGCGCTATCGAAGCCAGCGACTCCTTCCATGAGCGCTTGCATGATTCCGGTAAAATTTTCTTGACGGTCCCATTCAAGGACAAGGAATATCGCTTAACAATGGAGAGAGTAGCTAGTTGGAAGTCTGTTCACTCACCGCTGTATTCCCACATGTCATGCTTCAAACTATACAACTACGCGAGAGCCAACTCGCGTCAATACGCGAACAGTTACGATTCATGTTCGTCCACCGTAACGTGATGAATTTTCACAACTCATCGTCTCTGTTGCCCTCTTTCGACCAGTCAATAGCCGCGAAACGGGAACCGGGCTCACTCGTATCTGATTCCGTCTGTTGGTTGGACAAGTAGCTGCCAAGGGCATAGCTAGTTTATTACCAAACTTCCATTAACGGCACCAATTCCTCTAAGATATGCAACCCTATTCTCTTGATGATCCCAGAAGCGCCTCGTCTTCACGATCGGGAGCTGTATCTTGCCCATCTCCATTCTCGTGGTATAACCTTTATCATTAGCACTGGCATTCAAATTTCTGGAACAATGCGATACTTACACGTAGTGCTGCACCATGAAAATCACGTCGAAAAGCATGCTTATGTTTCCGAGCCCAAACTTGACAGGATTTCCAGTAATGCCGGACCAGTCTGCTTGCAAGGAAGCATCGATGAAAAGCTGCGAAATCGATAGAATCCCACCAGCGAAGTCAAGCACTATCTGACCAATGGCCCAACCCACCGTAGACTTGAGCTTGTAGTTGACGTACACCTGTGGCATGTACTTAATGACCGTAACAAGCAGTTTGATATAGCCGAAGGCGTAGATCTGCTCCAAATCAGTCATTCGAGCATGTTCATTCTCTCAAATGAGCGCTCACAACATCGATCCAAGCCCATCCTGATGGATCAAGTCCTCCGTCACGTCCTAGCGTTCTCACAATGACAATCAAGATGATAACGCCTAGAATGCTTCCCCAAAACACACCAAGCACAACTCGGCTCGACCGTTGGCGAGCGCCAACCTTGAATCCCCAAATGCGTGGAAAGAATTGACTGTATGTGATAACACAGAGGATGAAAGCATGCGCTGCGAATGCCAAGTCGTTGAACCGGACAGTTGTTTCTGGAGAAACGGGGTGACGATATGCATACTGAGACTTGATGGTTGACGAGTACAAGAACGCAGCATTCGAGATGGTGTACGATGCGAAGCCGAGAGTATTACAGACCGGAAAGTCGATCGCCAATCCCTGAGTGGAGCGTCTACTCCAGTTTAGAAGCGGTTGAGGATAGAAGGATATAGACCAGCAGAGGAAGCTTAACACGTGAGCAGGATAATGACGAAGGTTAGCGTTCGACCTAGTCTTACTAAATCCAACCTAAGACCCTAGAGAGAGCCCTGGCAAATGCAGCCAGCTCGGAGCCTTTCTCCAAATCCATAATGCCGCCTCTCAGTACTGCCTCATATGTCGAAGAAATGGCTGGAAAGCCAACGTACTATGCGTAATGAGGCTGAACGGGATGAAGTTGCTAGGAAAGCATGTGCCTAGATTCAAGCCAGCTCGTATTTTGACTGTTGCTCAGTAGAGCCAAATCGAGAACAAACGAAAACGTGCATGAACACCCCAGAATCGATCGCGGGATCGGTTATTCAGCATTGGCGATGGGTAGTTACGAATTAGGAAAGGCTCCTTCTGCATGGCTGCTTAGTAAACGCGATTCGTCTCTAGTTATGGAGTACAAATCGTAACTTTCGGCCAATGTTGAATGGAGATATTGTGTTAAACGCGCTCTACCATCCAAGAAACCACTTGTCATCTACGTCTTTACGTGTCAAGCGCAGACAATCGGATGCGCGATCCTCACTTCCTTCATGTTTCGCGCATGCCGCCGCGGTAGGAGCTCGTAACAACAACCCGCTTGTAAGCCTGCGAACTCACCCGAACCACTCTCTCACATAATACCGACGCAACCCGCCTCAGTTCTCACCTTCCCCCGAACGGAACTTAACATGGCAACCACTGCTATAACTCAAAAGCGCACTCAGCATCGCAGGCCCGGAAGACCACGCATCCATCCCATCGACTCTGAACCGCCTCTGAAGAAGCTCAGATACGTGCCTGGCGGACCTGGTGGTGGCGGAAGATACATCAACGACGGCAGTAGAGATTCTATAAGCTATAGCGGCTCACGCACACGCTCAGCCAGGCACGAATCTGGGCAGCGAACATCTCTTGTTGCGCGCTCACCCGTCACCCCTTACGGCCGACCTCGACCCGACCAACCAGAACCTACACCTCGCTACAGCTCCGCTGCTGCGGCTGCTACGGCTATGACACAAAATGAGGGCTATAAGCCACGTGAGGAACGTGGTTGGGAAGAGTTCCACCCTGATTTGGACCTTGATGTGGACCTTCCCGTCTTCGGCGCCGACGAGGTCGATGGGCGGTTTAGTGGAGTTGCTACACCACGATCAGGTCTCTCTGCGCCACCCAAGAGCATGAATGATACCGGTGCAGCTGCCGCAGTTGATAATGCACTCCTCGCCCAGCAAGCTACTCAAATTGGTATCCCACATGCTCTCCACGAAGTTGAAATACCTGCTATACTCACTCCGATGAAACGCCGCGTTGGCCGGCCTCCGCGACGACAAGAATCCATGCTCAACGGCCTTGGCTCTCCTCCCACCCCGCGAATCGTCCCTCTACCTACGCATAACCCGAAAGAGCGACTGAACCTACCGAAACCGAGTTTCCGGCGCGTTGAGATATTTGAAGCCTTCGAGCAGGACAAGTCGGTCGGCTTGAACTATGTGGACAAATCTTTGTCAAATGTGGGATATCAAGAGACTGACCGCTTTATTCATCCCGACAAAATGTACATCCGGTGCCAGGATGGCGTCGTTGAAGATGATGCGGAAGGTCTGGTACAGCACGGAACTGATGAGATTGGCCACATGAAGGTGGAATATGATATGGACGAGCAGGACGAGCGCTGGCTCGAAGGTATAAATGCTGAGCGCAAAACTGAGGGCGTTGAAGCGATTCGACCTGCCATCTTCGAAATCACAATTACTGCCATTGAGAAAGAGTGGTACGCTCTTGAGAAACGTGAGTATTGATCTTTCTTTTTGACTGGAGAGCTGGCTGATGTGAATTTTGCAGGGATCCCAAAGCCAAATCCTAAACCTCCACAAACTCAGCGCCCACGATCTGGATCCTCGGCCGCCGTCAATGGAGAACCTGCTGCAGCTGGCGAAGAGCAAGACACCAAATGCGCGGTTTGCGATGATGGCGACTGTGAGAATACTAATGCGATCGTCTTTTGCGACGGTTGCGATCTCGCGGTCCACCAAGAGTGCTACGGAGTGCCATTCATTCCAGAAGGCCAATGGTTATGTCGGAAGTGCCAGCTGCTCGGTCGCAACTCACCCGTAAGCTTGCCGAATCTCTCCGGCTTGTGTGACACTAACTGACTCTTTCAAGACTTGCATATTCTGTCCAAATGTCGATGGCGCATTCAAGCAGACAAATACCTTGCGTTGGTCTCATCTCCTTTGCGCAATTTGGATCCCTGAAGTCTCTCTCGGCAATACAACGTTTATGGAGCCAGTAATGGAAGTTGAAAAGGTTCCAAAGCAGCGCTGGAAACTCGTAAGTCTGAGATCGTATTCCTGAAGTTCTTGAGCTAACATATGCAGCACTGCTACATTTGCCAACAACGCATGGGTGCATGCATCCAGTGCAGTAACAAGAACTGCTTCGTTGCCTTCCACGTAACGTGCGCGAGACGAGCTCACCTATTCTTAAAGATGAAGTCGCCACACGGAGGAATCACTGATGGCAGCTACTTGAAAGGCTTCTGTGACAAACATGTTCCCTCCGAATGGCGGCGCGAGCACCGTACAGATATCGCAACCGCAGAAGCAAAAGACCACTATCGACGCACAATGCGAGGCCGTCGTTGGGCTGATAGCCAGCAGTCCGCGCTTGCTCCCCCGGGTCCTTTGGTATCTGGATACGTCGAAGAAGAAGGCGAACATGAAGATGCCCTCGCGAACGTTGGCAATAAGCGCAAGAGGCAGGAACTACAAAAGATAATATGGCGTCTGCCATCGGGAGCACCGATCATTCCACAAGCGGTGTATCACAATGTTGAGAAGATCTTGATTCGGTTCAATATTCGGAAGCGAAAAGATTACGTTGCAGAAGCATGCAAGTACTGGTCTCTGAAGCGTGAGGCCAGACGAGGTGCATCGCTCCTCAAGCGTCTACAGCTTCAAATGGAGACTTTCACATCGATGGAGCTTACGCGTCGAAATTTTGCCGGTATGGGTGCTGCTGGCCGTGCAAGGCTCCAACGACGAATTGAATTCGCCGAGGGCCTTGAAGATGACATGGAATCTGTTCGAGTGCTGTCCGAAATGGTACGACAACGCTCCCAGGCTAAACTGCACGATCTCGATATTCTACATGATCTAGTCGACGTCATCTACTTTCCTATTATCCCACTCATCGCGCCAGCGCTGGAAAAGGCACAAATCCTGGATGCGAACGTCAAAAACTATTACAAGCAAGGTCTCGACGCTGTGCAGAAGCAGCTGGAGGCGCGTGTAATCCTATCAGTGGCGCAATTCGCAAAGGAGCTAGCAAAGGCCTTCAGTGCCTGGCAAAACATCGATCCTCCAGTTGACGGGCCGGCTGAGGAAGTTTTGGTCAAGGAGATCATTCATGAGCAGAGAGAACGGCGTAATCGTGCCAAACGTATCCTTGATGAGATCAAGAAACAGTTTTTGCGGGATGCTGTTCGGAAAGAGACTGACATTAGTGGAAAAAGCTATGAAGAGGAATGGGCCAATGTTGAAAGGATTCTCGATGAACCATTTCGCCATCCTCTAGGCTTGTCTCGTATCAAGGATGGTCCTCCGAAGGGAACAGATGTCGAAGAAGACGCAAAGTCGCACCCAGAATCAACCAAAGAGTTGACAAACGGCCACAAGATCGAGGCAGTCAATGGAGTGAAAGGTGTTGATGCCGATGGCGACATTGCAATGGGTGAAGATGACCCCAACCACCAATTGACGAACGGTGTGGAACCAGAGCTGGACCCAGAAGCCTCTGTTCCTCATTCACAACTGCAAGATGGGCCGGCGGACGAGGCGATCATCAAGCTCAAAGCTCCAAACGGAACTGTCATCTCCATCGGCAATAAAGACGGCAATCTTCCTGCACTCTCCATCTCGGATCATGGCGAAGGATCAGCGACGAATCAAACCGTAACGTCCTCTCTCAGTGGCAACGACATTAATCTTCTAGATGGTGGTGGTGGTATACCATCCTATCTAGAGGATTTCGAACCAGACGGAACTGCTATTGTGGAACCTCCGTCGTGGAAAGGCAGGGATGCGCTCATGAGCGAAGAACTCAGCGAGCTGGACGACGATGCACTCAACGATCTGGTCGATGAGGACTTACCGCCAATTCCGAGTGTTGACGGTAGTACCGGTGATCAGAGCCTCAGGGTGCATGCAATCAAGAAGAAGAACGTCAAGAAGCGGAAGAAGTTCTGGTAAACACAAGGCGTGACATTTAACGGGGCTCGTATACACGGGCGCCAGATTACTTGACTGTCCTGTTGAGAATAGGAGGTGATTCTGCCTTGTCTTGAACTTATTTGTAGCGAGGAGATTCGGAGATTGTGTGCGATTAAGCAGCATATGATAATGTAAGACTGTATATCCATGTATCCAAGTCTTCAGGCCCTTACGTTCCACCATATACAAAGGAAGATCTGCAGTGCATTTTGTCCTCGCACACATGGTCTAGAAGCGCCATGGCTTTGATTCGACACATGCAGATCGAAGAGCCAATCCCTGTCGCGGGATCAAGACGTGCAGCGAGAGGGCAGCTGAGAACTTGCAGTAGTGCGAATTAAGTTCAAATCGACAATCAAGGCGGCTCAACACTGCGTCCGATGTTAATAGCACCCTTCGGAGCGATCAATCGAATCTACAGCCATAGCGTCCACGATATTAATGGCTTCGCTACTTTCTTCTCCATCTCAATAGCGTGAAGTAAGTCGGTAAACGATGTTAGGCCTGCCGCCTTGCTGGTCGACGGTCGTGTGGGCTTGTTATCGATAGTTGGTGTGGGGACGCGCCACCACTGCCACACGGTGATCCGATGAGCGCCATTGGTCCAACGCAGCTGCATGCGATAGCTTCGAGCCCCATCACCACGGTGAGAGAGAACCTTGCAGCTTCCACAGGCCCGCTCACACGCCTGACCGAAACTCTATCTTCATAAAATTGCCGTCGCTATCCCAAAACTCCGCAGAATTTGCCATCACCCAAGGCTTCTTGGCCTAGTCGTTCACCTCAACAACTCCGCACACTACTAACTGATCGCCGTTTGCACCCAAGCTGTGAGGCAACCTCAGAAAAGACATCGTGAGATCTCAAACCCAGCTTACGAATCCCTATTTGGTAGCTCCTTAACTCTAGAGACTCTTCGAATTCGCTCAGAGCATGGCCGATTACCATTGCTGATGTCTCCAACTTCATCTTCCACCGACTAGTTTATCTTATTTCCCGTTGTCCTCAAACGATCGGCCATGTCGACGCCGACCCCTTCGCTGGCCGCTGCGGGCAGCAGCATCTACGACTCAAACACAGTCGGCCTCCATGTTGGCGACGGCACGTGGGACAGTTCACGAGATGACTTCCTCCTTCCCAATCTCGTAGGCTTTCCTTTCTCCGTCATGCGATACAATGGCATGGGAAACAGATTTGCCGGGGAGCCGCTGTACCATCACATCGTGACCGGCCACGGTGTCATGGCTGCAATTACCTTCCTCTTCATCGTTCCCGCAGCAATCATGATTGCTCGTTTCCACCATCGGAACCCTATACTGGCGCTAAGGATGCATGTATGGCTACAGATCATTACCATCTTTCTGGCCACTGTTGTGTTGGTACTCGGTTGGTTTGCTGTTGGTCCTGCTAGAAGTCTTTCCAATCCTCATCATGGTATTGGTGTTGCTATCTACACACTCATCTTGTTTCAGGCGATATTCGGAGCCTGGGTTAGACACCATGAGAGCAAGAGAGTCAGGGACCACATTCCTATGAAGCTAATGGTAATTTCATCTGCAATTGGCGATTGCAATGGCATCACTAACCTGAATACAGCTTCATCAAGTTCTCGGGCGAGCCATTGCGCTCCTTGCCATTGCTCAAGTTGCACTCGGACTGACTCTGTACGGTTCACCGAAGTTCCTCTTCGTCCTGTACACTCTTTGGGTTACGTTCCTGCTTGTATTATATTTAATACTCTCCTATCGTCACCAGGCTGCGTTTAGAATGCGTGATGCAGGGAGCGTCATGTATACGGATACCAATGTTACCGGGCCAGCAAGCGGCGGGGGTCAACGACCGGGCTTCCTCGGTCGAGTCGCGCCTTTACTCGCGGCTGGAGGTGCAGGAGCAGCTCTAGCGGCATTGGCTAGCCGACGAAATCGAAGAGCACAAAGCACAGAGCAAATTGATCAAAGAACCGAAATCACAGAAGACTCACGTCGCCCCTCCCGACCACCGTCTGGATCCTTCGTCGAAGAAAAATACACCGAAGATGGCCGACAACAACATACATGGAGGGATCGTCTGTTAGGAGCTGCTGCCGGTGTGGGCGTATTCGAAGGAGCCAGGAGGCTGTTCGGCGGCCGACGTGACGATGTCAGCGATGTTGGCTACCAACGCCCGCCTCACAGCACGCAGGCTACCGAATCAGACTATCGGCGTGTCGAGGAAGGTCGGCCACCAATCTCACCCTCAGCGGAGAGAATCCGTCGAACAGAAGAGTCAACAACGGTACCTGTTGCTGCAGCTAGTCCATCAAGACGCGCAGCACTCAGAGCGAGAAGAAGTGGTGGTTCTATTCACTCTGTTGAAAGCGCAGGCTTTTCAAGCCCTAGCAGAGACAAGCGTCGCACCTACGCTTTACGTGATGGACTCGCGGCGCTCGGTGTAGCAGGATACATGCGACACTTGATCAACCAGCGAAGAGAGCGCAGAGAGGAGCAAAGGGTGAGTGATGTTAACGAGTGGGATCGTGAGGAAGAGCGAGTGGCTCGCATGAACAGTCAGAGAAGACGTTATACAGGCGATGGAGCGCCCAGACCTATGCGCCGTCGGTCCTCAATTTCGGAAAGCGACGTTACTCCAATCGCGGGAAGCAATCCTGCACTTTCAAGACACGACATGCGACGCAGCGACGTTATTTCGAATCCAAACGTGCCTGCGCCTCCTCCCTTCACACATGCCTCCCCTGGTGGGTCTCCTGCGACTCCCGATCGCCATAGACTGCGCGACGCAGCCGTACCTCTAGCAGCAGGCGTCGCAGGAGCAGCGGTCGGCGCCGCGGTAGCCGAACACCGCTCGTCAAGCCGACGACGAGAAAGCGTCCCCGAACAAGGCCCAACACCCCCAGTGTCGATCAAAGTGCGAATGCAAAACGACGGGCGGCAAGTCACGCTGCAGCGGCTGGACGCCGCGGGCGCGGCATCGGACCGTCAAACGCGCAAGCTGCAGCGCCGCCGCCGCAACGGCTCCCTCAGCTCGGTGAGCGCCTCGGGCGACGAGCGGTGGCGCCGCACCGAGGCCCGCGAGGCCGCCCAGGCCGCCGAGATGCAGCAGCAGCAGCAGGCGCCGCCGCCGCGGCCGCCGTCGCCCTCGCTGCAGCAGCACAACTTCGTTCCCGGGCCGCCGCCAGGCACGGCCCCCGTCATCGGCCCCGGCCCGCTGCCCCCCGGCGCCCTCGACAACTTGCCGCCGCCGCCGCCCATCCCCGGCAGCGGTGTTGGTGGCAGTCCCGGTAGCGGGGGCTATGACTCATCCGCGCTCACGGCTGGCAGCAGGGCCGAGAGCAATCGCCGCAGGAGGAGAGCGGAGAGGGCCAAGCAGGAGGCGGAGCGGCAGCAGAGAGGTGGGAACAGGGTGGAGTTTAATTAAGTGGAAGAGACGTGGCTTCTGTCTGTTGATGAGTTTCATGTGGCGTTCTCCGAGGCTTCTGGACACAACTGTCGACTATAGGGGAAGCATGGCCTGGTGAATCAGAACGCGCGAAGTTGTCTGTATTCAATCATTTTCATTCTCTGTAGTTCCAAAATCTTGATATTGGTCTGACAATGTATTCACAAGGTCTGGCTCGGAGTCAGAATGTATTTACAGGAATCTGCTCACCTCTGCGAAGACAAGTTTCAATTAGAGTTCGCGCTTTAGTACCTTATCTATGTCGTCGAATTTTGTACGCGCCCGGCTCGTTCCCGCCATCAATCTCGTTCCGCTTGCCTCGAACGGCAATACCATACGATGCTAAGGTAAAACGGACGACATTTGCGTACGTGTGACCATTAGAAGGCATTGGGTACAATCTCGAAAGGACGTTCTTACTTGTGTGAATACTTAGCCCGATCATCTATATCTGCTGAATTCTCTCTCTATCGCTACCGTTACATTAGTCATGGTGCAGAGATATTGAGACACTGCAGATGCCAATCGCAAACGAGGATAATCTCAATTTGTGTGGCCTCACGGACCGTCCTGTGTACCGGCAATGTGAAACTTTGAGTTCAAGCTTAACGACAGATCATCTCAGATTGTGAAGTTTGGCTTTCAGCAGCAACAGTCGGCTGCGTTGCAAACGTGGATTGGAGCCGTCTTCAATTTCAGCTTGCTCGGATCGCTTGTCAGTGGCAAGTGGCGTCAACTTCATAACCTGAGAAGACATTCTCGACTACATCCTTGACCGGCAAGTGCACCTCTTGCTTCCTTTCTGATCCGAAGTAAGGTAAGCTTGGAACACTTCACCGGCTTTGACGCTTGAACGCCCTTCTCACCGCATGCGACCATTCTCGGTCAGCCACGTTTGTGATGGTCCTCTACTTAAGACGAGAAAGCTGGCTCAGTTCCGAGCCTTTGCGACAGCTTTCCTTGTGCTAGGCTCTTGTTGACATTTCGTGACACCTGTCGTTGAACACATTCGAAATCGTCTTGCAATCTCGGCAAGCTAGCGGGAGGGTAGAGTTTTACTAACTTCGCGAAAGACAACCGGACAAAACCTAGCCGGAATTCATCTTGGAGTTAACAGTATACGACGGCATAACATAGAAAATAGACCTTCCACACAAGGAGTCAGTGACGTTTGCTGGTCGCCGACAACCGATGCTTTTTCAACGACGGAGGCAACATATCAGGTCGTTGCGTACGCGCAAATGCCAGCCTGGGTGGCCATGCTACGTAAGCAGGCGAAGTCCATCTGCCAGAAGGCGATCCACACGGGAAAAGAGTTGGGTGTATGATGGCTCTCTTTGGCGGGGTGGACGGCTGTAGGCAAAATCAGAGGCCTGTCAGCGCGTTTTGGCTTGGACCTAGCGGCAACGGCTGAACCTATGGCCCCCTATGTGACAGAGATTCATCGAAAGTCGCCATTCGGGGCCGGCGCCATGTGCGGACGAACGCCTTCCAGTGCCAAACTTCAGATTTCACTCAGCCCAGACATTCTTCGCTCCGGGCCATATATCCCAGCATCGAACTGTAGCATCGTGCACATGTCTCTGCTCCTCCCACATCTCCACCGCTCTGTCTTTTCACAGTCATTGGCCCTGCACTCACCGACCTAACCCTAAGGCTGACTATACGCACACGGGCAAAAGTCCAGTCGGTCCCACGGTTCACCTAGTCAACAGGGACCATGGCGTAGAGTACAGCTCTGGGCTCCGCGCCTTGACAAACATTTCCCACCAAAAAGGGCAGTCCCGTTGAAGGTCAGAAGATTCACTAATCGCCATTTCAAATACTTTCGTTTGCCTGCATGAACTTCTAGCTAAGTAGCTCTTACTCGCCCAGCTGGCCACCCGTGGCCATGCTGGAGTATCTCATATTTGTCCTGATTCAGTGATGTCCTCCGCTACCGCTTCTCCATCCACTCCTGTGAAGCGTGCTTGCGATAGGTTCGTTTGCTGCCTGGCACACACGATCGAAATCGCTTACGACGACGCAGTTGCCATCGACGAAAGGTCAAATGCATTGGCGAAGGGACGAAACCATGCAAGAATTGTGTCTCTGCTGGCCTGGCCTGCACATACAACGCCGTTCCTCAGAAGAAAGGCCCCAAAGGTAGCAGAGCGAAGGTTCTCTCCGAATTGCGAGAGAACCAAAGGCAGTCGCACCTCACTCAAGGCTCACCATATGAGTTGACAAGCCGTTCGATATCACCACAGGCTTTCTCACGAACTCCAGGCTTGCTCTCGCAGGACGTGCTTGACCCATGTATTCAATACTTCTTCACCAACATCTATCCCACTCAGCCCATCCTCCACCGACAGCGCGTGCAGGAAACCGTATTGCAAATGGAGCACTCGATAGAGGCGTATTGCACGATGGCTTCCTTATGCACTTATGTGCTGTTTCAACCTAGCATGGTCCTCCCGCAGACAAGCTCATTCGGTGCGAATCTCTCGGCTTCTGCTCTTGGCCATCTCCTTCTGGAAGAGGCGATTCGCGTGCGAAAAGGTTACGAGTACTTCGAGAACCCGACCATTATGACCATCTACACCTCGTTCTTCATCTTCTGCTCATACTTTGCCCTAGATAGGCAGAATGCTGCATGGTCCTACCTGCGACAGGCGCTTACATTCGCCCATGTAATGAACCTCCATGAAGAGGATACTTACAAGGATGACGACCTTATCAGCACATCGCGGAAGAGGAGGATGTACTGGACGCTGTTCATATCAGAAAGGTTCATGATAGAAGCCCAAAAGTGTAACCCAGGTATTGACTTCGTACAGAGCCTACGCTTTCAAAAGACATAGACCGCTATCACTGTACGCAACCATCAATTTACCTACCGTAGACGAGGACCCAGAAGAGGCCAGTTCAATATCCGGCTTCATACACCTTGTAAAACTCTACAGACCGTTCGACGAGACGTTCTTTGGACTTTGGAATAGAACACGGCATGGTGCTGTTCCGTCATGGCTAGCACAACTCCAAAATCAGCTGTCAGATGCATTACCCGCATATATTGAAGGCACAGAAACTCAACAAGTTGACTTGAAAATGTCTCAAGCATGGCTTAAAACTATGGTTTGGCAGCTGGCAATCAGCCACGGATTCATTTCTTCCATGGCTTCGGATACTACCTTCACCTTCCGTTATCCTATTGAGATCTCGCGAGATCTTGTCGAAATGTCAAGCGCATTCTCGCAGCATGCTATGGACGTCCACGGTATTGGACTGGTAGGTGGTGGCCTGCTCCAAAAGAAAGTCATTATTCGTTGCAGACATCAAGTTGACTGCTCTATCAGGTCGAGAAGCTATTTGATGTTGCGTGTACGCTCATAGATGTTATGTCTTGTGTTCCAATATCGCCTTCAACTTTCGACCAGGGACCGCGAGAGTACCTCAACCGTTTAATTTCTCTCATCTCATCTCTACGTGGCGGACAATCACGCTATCTACCTCTTTTACAAACAAAAATGTCCGAAGTACTACCCAATCTTCAGCTTCCAATTCAGCAATCACTTGCCCAGCAATCTTTAGCATCTGCAAGAAGCGCATTAAGTCGGCTTGATCTCTACGGCGAGTCTTCGGCAGCGTCTTCAACCCCCGTATCGCAGGAAACTTCGCCTTCGCCTTACGATACAACGCAGGCCTTACGACAAGGGAGTGGAGGCAGTTTACAAAGCATACAGTATCAGGACTCGAACATCGCGATGGCCGGCGATCTCCCGGGTTCTGGCGGATATCCACCGTTCAGCACAGCAATGGCGTTTCAGGAAAGCTCTTCCGCAGGTGATTTTAGCGATCATGGCATGTACCAGACCCATTCACCCCGAGGTCGCGGCTATGCCACCTGAAATCAAGGCGCAAAGATCCATGATTCTCGGTGAAACTTGCAGCATGATATATAGGGATTCACACGTATATGCAGCGTTCAGCATCGGCCTGATTTACCACTAGAACTTTCTCTTCTGACAATGTCCCTACGTACCACTCAAGGAGCAAAGTATCTTTCGGCACAACAAGAGGCGCATGAATTTATTGCTTGAATGTTTTTCAATAAATGAGCTGACATTTCCTCGGCATCTGTCAGGAAGAGAGACGGAAGACCGTGACGGGAAACTCCAGGCAAGCGACTATCCGACATAGCCACTCGGCTGGGATAACGCAAGCGAGCAGGGAACAGCTGCCCATGCCTGACGAAGGATCAACATCAGCTTCGGGCAATGTAAGAGAAGATCCATTTGGAATCGGATACCGCGGATCTTGTATCCTTCAGCCCGCTACAAGCTCCATTCCAAACAACGCAATTGAGCCTTGCGTGGAGCAACCTTGCTTTGCAACGCAAGCTGGATCTTTCCGCCAATTGGAAAGCAAGTGGAGATCCCGGAATCATACCAGGCTGGTGGCTCAGATAATACTTTTTCTCTCTGCTGATCTTCGCCTTTATCAATTACGCGTCTAGGAGACTGTTCTTTGCCAAATAACTCTCGTCGAAAGTTTAACTTTTGCGGATATTAAATATCTTCTCTGGATCGTGAAGTGGACTCTCACGTACCACTGGCATTAGTGGTTCTAGGTTGCTTTCGAGAATGGCAAAGGGTAGAGAATGCCGCGGCTCGTACGATGAGAAGAAATCATTGACGAAGCCAGGCACGTTCTTACATGTGCCTCGTCATCGCAACTCAATGCATCATGCAAGCATACCTCGCGAGAGGAAACCGCTATCAAAAACTCGGTGTGAACGAATAATCTTCCCGACTGGGGCACCGAAGCTGTGATTGGGTCTCAATTCTCAAGGCTACGTTAGCTCTCCATGGTGTGGGAAAAAATGAGGCATTTGATCCCCCCCTCTGGAGCGCGTTAAAGAGCTGTGGCCTCGAAGCTAATAGATGGACCTGCAGCTGAATCTCAAAAGGCGCGTCAAACGTCAGCAAGAAAAGATTTCCAGCCGTGCTATAGAGTATGTCAGCCCCAACTTTAAATTATGTGAAATTGTGGCAGCAAAAAACTATGAACCGACGTTCGGGTGGGACCATTTTTCAGGTGCTAATTCCTCGCAATTTCGCAGAGCATGTGGAAACGTATGCCAATTATTGAATACCGCCTTTGTACCGAAGGCCTAGACCCGAGTATTAATAGTCAAGATCTGTCAAGGTCCACAGATCGGCAGGGAGTCTAGGCCCGACACTATTTGGCCCCTAATTCTCAAAATGACTTCATGACTCCTAGATGGCAATTCGGATCATCGAGGCGGGATGCTTTTTCATGCGGGATGGCGCACGAAAAGGCCATATAGCAATCCATATCACCAGCTTTGAAGAGAGATTTGGCCGAAGTAAGGCCATGCCATATTGCCTTGAAAAGACGATCTGCGCTCGTCAGCAAAGAGAGCAGACCTCTAACGTATCGGAATTGACTCCTAATCCAACCAAACTGTGGCAGATATTATCTGCCAGGCTAAATCCTTTAGACATGAAAACTAAACGATAATGCATCAACTGCCCCCCACCTGAGGTAAAAAGGAAGCGTTGAACTGGTCCGGCGCCTCATTTTCGACATCCCACACGGAGCATTCTTTGCTCAAGAACCGTCGGTTTCGCGGTGCATAATGCACACCAGACTGTGAGGCTAACCCAAACCTGCGAGTTGTTTCTACGCTGGGCAGAATCTACAAATGAAGTACAACTTCGATAGCCAATGCAGTGAAACTATGATGGTTGGGTCGGTCGTGACAGCGAGATCTGCAATGCGCAGTATCTCCATGTGAGTGGATCGGAACGAGAGGGGATGAATGGCACAGCGAGATTAATGCACATAAGTGGACTCGTCTTCATGATCGTCGTTGGGTTTACCATGGCAGGCAGAGATCATCAACAGGGCGGGAATGTTGAAGGTGAGGCTGAGACAGTACGGCCATCTTTGGCTAATCGGAAGTTCTAGACTGCTTTACAAGTTGGAGCCAGACTTGAGGCATTAGCGGGAAGTGAATGACGAGCATAACCTGGAATCTGAAACGCACCAAGCATCTGGCGCATGAAGGATGATTGAATTTCTTTTTTTTGCTGACCACCGTTCTCATGAGCTTGATAAGTAATGACTGCCGAAGCCGAAGCCGAAGCCGAAGCTGAAGCTGAGACACTGCCATGGAACACCAACTTCGTCCCAATGAGCCGGGTCGGATTGAGGCTGAACAGAGTACGATACCCTACCACTTCTACACCCTCTCTTCAAGCGTCAGGTAGGTATTCGCAACCTCTGTCCCTAAGTACTTAATCTTTGACGTTAGTGCAACCGTTGAGACGCGGTAAGCGCGAGAGTCGCGCGCATCTTCTTCGTAAATACGAGCGCCGACCGTTGCTTTTTGTTGACGCTCTCCGCTCGCAAAAGCCCTGATTTTCATCTCACCACTCTCGTCTGCTTTCCTTGTCCCAGACTCCTGGAATCCCGCGCAGCTGGGCTCCACCACCATCATCAACATTAATGCTGCTCCACGATCAACATTCGCACTCATTTTCTGCTGCATTGGCTCCAGCTCACGTTGAGGAGTGAGATTGGCACAACGCAGGTCCGCTCGAGCTGCTGATCCTCAGCAAGCGGCCATGCCGTCCAAGAACCTCCTCCTCTTACCGCCCGAAATCATTGTTCGCATTCTTTCCTATTTACACGTCTATCCTCTCCTGCAGTTCAGTCTAGCCTCTCACCAATGCCACAACTTGTCGCGTCTCTCACTCCACACCATCACCTTCGGTATCTATCCATCTCGAACCTCGAAGAATCTCGCCCGCCTCAGCGCTGGAAGGAATTGGCAGTGTCTCTCGGATACAGCTCCTTCTCTCGTCGATCCAATTGATGACTGCGACATTGCTGCCGTGGTCATTCAAGATTCCAGTGCGCTCGATAGGTCGACCCAACTTCTCTTTCATAATCGCCTGATCCAGTCTATTTTACTGCGATACGAAGCCGGTCTCCGGACTTTAAACCTGACCATTTGGAGACTAGATACGGATATGGCAGAGGCTCTCAAACAACTCAAGGGTCTCAAAAGCCTAAACTTGCGAGTTCGTAACCCTTTCAACCCGATGAAGCCATTGGTACTTGAGGATAAGAAACCCATATTCAGCGAGAAAGACGTTTGGTCAAGACATCTCTCCACTGCTTGGAAAGGCCTACGGACATTGCAGCTTGAGGGCATCAAACTCAGCGATCCGAAAGATGTGTCTACCATCTTGCTTGCCAACCCTCAAATGCAAGAGCTTATCCTCACAAGTTGCGGAAACATTGGAGATCGAATTCGCGAGCTACTTAGAGAGTGGAATTTCAACAACGACATCGTGGACGTCGACGTCAACGAACACTATCAACAAGTAGATTTCACGGACGTAAGAAGGGCTCAAACGTTCGACGACTATTTGGATCTTGTTCGCCGCGCACGATCTCTTAAGGTCTATTTGTTCCTCCAAAGCTACGTCAAACTTATGCTAACCAAAAGTTAGACTTTCTTAATTGATGACCGCAAATGGGACGACTTTGACGATTCGTCCTTTTCTGATTACGAGGGAAATGAAGGTATGGTCGACGCAGAAATGTCTTTCGACCTCTATTCAGAAGATGCAGGTCCATCGTAAATGCAGATTAGAACTGATGGTGAGCCTGCACGTTTACCATATAACACTTACAATGTAGAGAAACTCTACTGCGTTCACGAGCTCTTCATGAAATTATCTTACATGGGTATATTTACACTTCAACGATCACTGTCTTCTTGATGTTTACACGTCACATTAACCTCAAGATCTCACTCCACCGTATCCAGATGTGTCGCGCCAGCCGTTCAGCTCTCAAAATCCAAAACCAAGCACTACCACAAGATCTTCATCCTGGGGGCCGCGCCACCCGTAAACGTGACCAAAGGCGTCGTGACAGTCAGCGACGCGAGACTATTAAACGCCGAGGTAGTGGGCAGGTTGGAGCCCGCCGACGCACTCGCCGTTGCGCTCGCCGTCGCGCTCGTCGTCCTGTTCGACGGCCCGCCCGCCGCCACCGTCGCCATGTCCGAGCACACCGGCGCCGTCGTCGACAGCAGCGACAGCAGCGCCGAGAGCGCCGCCGCGTTGCCCGACGCGCTCGCCGCGCTCGAAGAGCCGCCGCCGCCGCCGCCCACCGCCTCCTCCGGGCCCACCTCACCGTCCGACGATGCCTGCGCAAAGATGTACGCCGCGCTGTCGGGGATGTAGGTGGTGTTCGCGTCGTCGTACGAGACCACGGCGGTGGCGTCGGAGCCGTTGGAGCAGATGGGGTCGCCGGCGGCGCAGTTCTGGCGGAGGCGCTGGGCCAGCGCGGCGGGGAAGGCGGGCACCGGCGCGCCCGTCACCGTTGTCACGTTGCCGCCCTTGTTGCCCGGGTCGGCGAACATGACGAGCGCCACGATCGATGGGACGAGCGATGTTGGGATGCTGGGCCCCGCTTCGTGCATCACCGCCGCGCCTTCGTTGAACCCCACCAGTGCGTACGACATCGAGGGGCATTGCTGCGCTTTTTGCGAGAGGTGCGTGAGCGTGTCGTTTACGCCGATTTGCACCGAGTCGCAGTCGAGCGTGGCGGGATACTGGCTGCGGTTGGTATTGTGTTCACTTCTGGAGTTTGGATGAAGGACCTACGTTGACTGGATAGCCGATTACTTCTGGTATCAACTTTTGCACCGCTAGGAATAATGGATCGCCCACGATAATTCCGAAGCTTGGATTCAGTGGCTCGTGGACTCCGCGTGCTAGACAGTTCAGAGACTAGATCTGTACGAGAAACGGGTGGTCATACCAATGACAAGTTCAAGAGTCGAGCAGCCTTCGTCACTGGCCGGCTCAGAAACGTATATGCCAGCAGCAGCCTTCAGACATAGCGGGAGTAGATGAAACCACGAGAATTTCATCGTTGCCGTCACCAATGCATGAGAAACTAAACGACGGACGTGGAGGAGTGAGCGCTCTGTTAAAACCTTCGACAATAGAAGGTCGACCGCCTTTTAGTGTTTCATATAGAAGTCGTATGCACGTGTACACATCTTCTTGCACATAGCCATACGAACCTACGATACCTTTTCACCATCTCTCACGCCTTATCGTGCAGACAGAGCATCGCCGCACAGTCTGCACGTCACAGCAACTGGCGTTAACTTTCACGTGCTGCAGACCCGGTCGCAATTTGGATGCATGTGCCTGATATTTTCGCTCTCAGAAAAGTATAGCGAGTTACGCTAAAGCGAAGGATTGCAATTGATTGCTTCAAGAGAGTAAAATACTTGAAAACCAAGAGAAACATGAAACATTGGTCGTGATTGATTGGGATTTGGGCGCTGTGCAATCAGATGTTTACTTCTTCCAAGACTACCTTACAATTGAAGAAGTTCAACGTAGGCCACATAGAGCATTTTTACACATTGCAACCGAAATCCTTATTAATTTAAGATATTTCTCTAGGAGGCAGAGAGTTGTCAAATACTCTTCCAGTCGGAATATGAGGCCGTGAGGATGTCGAATGAGCAAAGTTCCGATAGCCTAGCAGGGGGTGGCCTCTTAATATGTTACGAGCCTCGATCCTTGAACCTAGGCTAACCAGCATGTGCCTTCTGTCAACACCACAGTCTGGCCCTTTAGTATTCTCTGCACGATCTTCGTGGCGACCATAGCTCTACAAGAAGTTACGTTGAGTGGTGCCTCTCACAGGCAAGTGACATTCATTCAATTCGGGTAACTGTCCTTCCAAGTGGTCGCTGCAGCGGCCATACTGGTTCTCCTGCCATCGAGAGACGCCAAAGGCCTAGCGAAGAATTATGGCAGACAGAGGAACGAGCCCTGTTTGAATCGGATCGGACATCTTTCCAAGTTGATGTCACTTGGCTGGAGACCTCAAGCTATGAGTTCCAGATAGATGACATGCATATATTGAAGCCGATGGACCGTTTCTGGTTCCTAGAATCAATGGCGGAGCGGACACAACGAGATCTAAGATTCAATCTCCAGGAAGAATACGAATGTCTCGTTGCTTTCCAGGAATCATCCTGACGTTTGGTGATCTGTGACATCAGGCCTGGCGATCTCCCGCCTTTCTGCGCGTTGAACTCGTTGGCATTCGGGTAGATCTTTTGAAGGTTAAAGTGAATTTTGAGGGGGGAAGTCTGAACACACTCAGGAGGAGTGGTAAAGTTAATTGACCATCCGTTCCTTTTGCCTTCGGTGCCCTGCAGTCTTACCCCAAGCATCGCTGAAATACTATATTTCAACGAAGTTGTATCCGCTGTATCTTGCGGACAAAAGCCGGGTCATCCATCATTTCCCCATTCATAACTCCGTGCGCGTAAGCCTCTCCCACAAGCTCAAACTCCTCTTCATCTTCTTTGTCACCACCCGTCGGTCTTAGAATGTACACCGTCTTCCCACCCAGGAGTATCGCCACCTTGTCACCAACCCTGGTACTACTCGGCGCCAGAACTAGTCTGTTATCATCACTCACGCACAACGACCGCCCCTCTGCCATCGCCGTACATCCCATGAATTTTGAACGATCGTCGTAGTTGAGTTGGTGTATCCCTATCGAGGAAGCAGCATCAGAATCAGCGTTAGCGTCTCTATCTTGATTCTCCGTTGCGGCATCGTACAGAGCTCGACACGAGTTCATAAATTCCTGAAAAAGCGTTGCGCTCGACTTGGCACCATCGATGTACCAGGGCAGTTGGCCGGCCATGATGGCGGAAGCGAGGAGATCGAGTAGCTCAGGCGGCGAGCGAACGGTGTCATAAGTATCGTAGCCGAGTTCGCAAGCAACGGTAGTGAGGGCGTCAACGGCATTGGAGTATTCTGTCAGTATGACCTCTGGGTGCTGTAAGAGTAGAGAGCCGTTGATGCTGGGCGCAGGGCTCGCGTGCCGTATTGTGTCTAATATAGCGCCGGAGATGATCAAAACAGTCCGGCTTGAGTTGAATGATACCGTAGACACAGAGGAGCGGGAAGCGTTGTAGTGGACGTTTCGCTGTATTAGACAGCGAGCCAGTGGGCGGGACCAATCAGGGATCCAGGAGGGAAGATGGGTGAATTCTTTGGGATGTTGGATACAGTCGAAGAGGTCAATCTTGTTGCTTGACTGGAGGATTCGGATGGCGGTTTCAGTGAAGACTTGCTCCGGTGTTATGAAGTAATCAAGTTGGATATACAGGAGATTGTGGTCTGAGGCGAGGCCAAGCACGGCGTACACTCTGTCGCGGGCATCTCTACAAGAGAAACTACGGCTTGCTCGAAGTAAGTCTAGGAGGGCTTGAGATTTGCATGCGTTTTCGGTGAACCAGGCTCGGAGGTAGAGAAGTTCCCACGTGGAGTGTGAGTGTAGAATGACTCTATTTTCCGGCATATCGTTCCGCAGTAGTACCCATCTGTAATGGTCTGGAATTGTAGCGAAAGTTGCGCCCAATGTAACTAGCGAAGGAATGTGGAAGCGAAAGATTTCTCCCCCACAGACCATGAAGGTTTCGGGATTGACAAGATTTTCTTGTATCATCCAGGTTCGATTGGACCATTCCCGAGATATCAACGTCACCAACGCTTTCCAGCTCATGTCGTCTGTATTAAGCAGTCTGTTGTTCAAGAATGAAAGAGTGTTCCTGAAGTTCAACTGCGGTTCCATTTGTGATATCTCCCCCCAAACCATTTGTAACTCGTCTAATAATTTTATCCCATGTGTCGAACCTGGAAATGCGGAACCAATGTACGTGATGACTTGTCCAGCACTGCGGAATATCTCATTCATCATTGTTACTTGCTGTCCTCGCTCTTCGTTATCCTCTTGGTTGATGCTTATTTGATCTATCCAAAACAACTTATCTTGGAATTCTCTCATGCTGCGCAAGTCCTTCATTGCATCATGCAATGATTTCGTAAGAGGAATATATTGGCCATTTTCAGTGAGCATCTTGTAAGGTCTAATGGGATCACCCCAAACGTAGGATAAAGCCGCGAACCTAGCATCTGAACTTAGGGTAGTGTGTATGATGCTGCAACGAAGAGTGCCGTTAACATCATCGCCAAGGAGCCGAAGAAGGCGAATTTGGCCATGTTTTTCGAGTGGAGAGTACTGATAACGGCGTGGTTTTGTGCCGTCAAAGACCATCCACATATTCGGACCACACGAACGATGGAAAGTATAAGCAGCCGTAGCATGAATGAGACGCTTGGGTATTTGACAAGATTCTGCTGTACAATTCTCCGTGTGTTCGACGGCACGTTCCAAGACAAGACGTTTAGGATCTACTTCGGATGATACCTTATTTAAGAGAGCTTATAGGATAGCAAAGAAGATGATGTTTTGAAGATCACCACAGATCCGACAACGTAAGCGTTTGAGCTTTCGATCCACACCGCCTAGATTCTGAAAGCGCGATGGTGCCAAAATATCGTATAATACAATAAAATACAAGAGCGCTAGTTCATGGTACAGCAGGAGACGTCGAGGCCGCTTCCTCTGCGCAGCGAAACTCCCAAATGTATGTTCCTCGGGTCAGAGTGGCGTTCAAGGTTGGAGCTATATTAATTCTTGATACGGGTTTTCACGGCAGCGCGCATGCTACTGCAGCGCGCAACCCCACCAAAAATCAATAAAACTCACCTACTTCAGAGGCCCATATCTCCACCAATATTCGGTCAATTGATTCCGAAATTACTGTTTTAGAATCTCAGAGACCTGGCTGAGCATAATATGGCAAATTTAGATGCTTAGTATGAGAAATAGCCGATCTCCAATTATCGTTGTTAGCGATAAAATACAGAGGTATTTTATAGGTGCTACAGCCAACTAAGCCTTACGAAATTTA
>Ga0335072_10000183_pt1 | contig 136572 bp, 134 predicted proteins | sample Lox_Sample_21_FD_206725 | JGI IMG/M metagenome (GOLD analysis project Ga0335072, IMG submission 206725) | Soil microbial communities from Loxahatchee National Wildlife Refuge, Florida, United States - Lox_Sample_2.1 | ecosystem: Environmental > Terrestrial > Soil > Wetlands | place: USA...
ATTCCAAGAGGACCGTCCTGAAGACAAAGGGGTGGGAAGCCAACCGAATTCGCGGGGGCTGTATTGCCGACACAGAGTCCCATGGACCATCTGAAACCACATATCAGCAATCATGGCTAGGGCTTTGGTTCCCGATACTTACCCTGTTCCAGTGGTGATGTTCACCTTCTCCAGAAGAGTCATGCGCTCCACCAGCTGCTTAGCTTTATCGTAGCTTTCTTGCCATGACTCGATAGTGCCCCCCTGTGGTGTGGGATACCATGGCGGAGATTGGCCGTCTTTGGGAGGACTTTTGTAGAGCCAAAGTCCACCTCCACCCAGCAAAATCACGGCTGCTGCACCAAAGAGGAAGGCGATGACGAGAGAGGTGTTCGAGAAGTGAAGGCCACAGCACAATCGCTGCCACAGTCGGCGACTCCCACCGTCAGCTTCGGACCGAGCAGCTACAACTTTTCCAGACTTAGGTTCTTGTGAGTCGGTCAGCGAGCCGAGGTCGTCCTCGTCGCTACTCGTTTCGTCATCATACTGACGGAGCGGGGTCTTGTCACCATCCCGCCCCGGAAGTTCTCGATAGGGCTGCTTCGACACAGGCATTTTTCGAAGGTGGAGTGGCCAATCGATGGAGAGTGCCTGGCTGAGTGGTTGTCTGATTCAGGTTAGAGTGCCGATTACGGAATTCATCAACCGAACAAGGCCGAGGATTGAGAAATTGTGAGGAGAGCTTGGGGTTAATTTCGCCTTTTCTCCCAACCTCACGACTCACAAGTTCAACGTGATATCTGACCTCGTATTTAATGTGTGGAAGGTGAGTTTTTGCTGACATGCAGTGACGGACTTGTCCTGCTTCCTACAACCCAATTGCCTCTTCAGTCCCGGAACACAGCATGATCACCTCCGCACTTTCTTCAAAAGCCCCACTCGGGAGACGACTTGCTCTCCGAAGTTTCGCTGCCTTGCAACGGCCTGCGATCGCACCTGTCCAAGCCTTTGCCAGACCCAGAACAACTGTGCCACTCACTCGGCCCGCCGTGGCTACATCCTTCTCCACCCAGACCCCAATGGCGTCTTTGCTGCCTCCTAAGCCGAGCACGCGGGAGTACGACCCGGAAATTCAAGACATGGCCAAGTACATACACCACTACGAAATAAACTCAGACCTGGCCTTTGAAACAGCTCGATTCATCCTCCTTGACACCATTGGCTGCGGTCTGGAAGGGTTACGCTTCAAAGAATGCACAAAGCTGCTCGGGCCAATCGTCGAAGGGACGGTCGTTCCCAACGGTACTCGCGTCCCTGGCACTCCATACCAGCTCGACCCTGTTAATGGCGCTTTCAACATCGGCGCTATGATCCGCTGGTTGGACTACAACGACTGCTGGCTTGCAGCCGAATGGGGTCATCCTTCTGACAACCTGGGAGCAATCCTTGCCGTTGCGGACTGGATCTCGCGTACAAACAGAGCAGGAGGCAAATTGGGCAACGGCAAAATCTTGACCGTCAGAGACGTCCTAGAAGGCATGATCAAGGCCCACGAAATTCAGGGTTGCCTAGCTCTAGAAAATTCATTCAATAAAGTTGGTCTAGATCATGTCGTCCTCGTCAAGGTGGCCTCGGGCGCCGTTGTCTCCAAGATGCTCGGATTGAACGAAGCCCAGACACGAGACGTCATCTCGCAGTGTTTCGTAGATGGCCAAACTCTTCGAACCTACCGCCACAGCCCGAACACCATGTCCAGGAAGTCGTGGGCTGCGGGTGACGCTTGTCAGCGCGCTGTGAACCTCGCTCTGAAGGTGTCCAAGGGCGAGCCTGGTGTCCCAACCGTCTTGTCTGCGCCAGTTTGGGGCTTCTACGATGTCTTGTTCAAGGGCAAGAAGTTCGAGTTCCAGAGACCTTATGGCAGCTACGTCATGGAGAACGTTTTATTCAAGGTGTCCTACCCAGCCGAGTTCCATTCTCAGACCGCCGTCGAAGCTGCACAGAAAATCTACGCCATTCTGAAGAGCAAGGGCAAGTCGGCAGAGGACATCAAGGACGTAACAATCCGCACGCACGAAGCCTGCATACGGATTATTGACAAGCAATTCAAACCCATGGACAATTTTGCTGACCGAGACCACTGCATCCAGTACATGGTTGCGACCATGCTGACATTCAACCGGCTGGAGGCCACAGACTATACAGATGGAGGAGAAGCTGCTGAGTCGCCGCTTGTTGAGGATCTTCGGAAACGGATCAAGTGTGTCGAAGACCCCCAGTTCACCAAGGACTACCATGACCCATCCCTACGAACCATCTCGAATGCGTTGACCGTGACCCTAAATGATGGGACGGTGTTGGATGAGGTGTGTGTGGAAGCACCGTTAGGCCACAGACTGAGAAGAGAGGAGGCCAAGCCAGAGATATTGGCCAAGTACAAGAGGCATTTGGGCCATCACTTTGACGGGCAAAAAATCAAGGAGTTGTGTGACCTGGGTGTAGATGCAAAGAGATTGGAGAGCATGGAAGTGGACAAGTACGTAGACTTGTATGTGAAAGATACGATGGAGTGGAAGTGAAAAGGCCTAAGCAAAAGCCGGCATCAAACCCGATGTATAGGTGAAAATATAGACTGGGAGGAATATGTACATCGATGGATGCTTCTAGCAACTTTCTACAGTCAATTCTCTTGCATGGTAACTGCGGTGAACTGGAATTCGCAGCCATAACATCAATTTTAAAAATTATTCCCAACACTTGATAGATAGACCGAACGCCATAGTCTCCGCAGCTTACAGACCCCCACCGCGCTTTCTTTTGCTACTCCTGAAGATAGCCCGCCTTATTATACGGATATGCACTTCCTCACCAGGTAGAGCAGCTCGCACGCCAGCCCATTATTTGATTTCGTTTCAGCATGACTTGGTCCTTTTTGTTTATCCCTTCCTAGAACGATGGCTACTCCCGATTTATTTTTCTGATGTGTCTTGTTGCGATTTGTTTCTGCCCTTGCCGGCGTCTTGGTAGTCTCCGCCTCTTGCCTCTTATCGTTTGGCTATTTCTGAAGCCTTCCACATGGACCAGCTGCCAAGGCCACCACCTAAGAAGCTTGCGTTAGTGAACCACCGTCTCCCAATACTCCAGGGATTAAACTTACCCTTGCTTTCCTGCTTAACCTCCTCTTTGACCTCAGCTCTCAACATTGGTTCCGTAGGTTTGCCTTCCGGGCTGGGCATCCCATGCTCGTTCGTCCCGCTTGTCCTAGACTTCTTGCACCGGTCGGACTTGCACAAGATTTCCGCAAGGCACTGCTGCGCAGTCCTCTCGGATGGAGGCGTCGCGCGAAAGGAAGGGAAGCGATAATACATGGGAGAGGGTGAGGTCATTGAGTGAGACATGGTTGAGAACTTGGCATCATGGAAAGAAATCCGGTAGCATAGACAGAAGACGACTGTCCTCCGTTCCAGAGAGTAGAATATTTTGTAGCTGCGTCTTGACCCGTGGAAACACACCTGGGGCAGATGGCTTTCACGATGAAATTATTCGAAAAGGAATGGAAAAGGCCCAGCATTCGGTCATGCGCCTGGCAAACTCGCAAAAATGAAAACCGGGCAAGATATGATGGCGTGGCGTTTGCGCCACAATGCTTGATAGCCGTAAGTGCCTCCGATGTTCTTTTTTGCGAGTAAAGCGGGGTTTACTACTGGTCCAGGAGGACTGGACGAATGATCCGTGCAATCGTAGTTGAGCGCACAATGTTGAGGAGATTTTTAAATGGTGCGGAAGGCCCTGCCGAGGATGGGGTAATGACTAAACCTAAAGTACGAAGGTGGGGGGATACCTAAGGACAAGCCCAAAATGCCTAAATAAGAGCACCTAGCTTCTCGTTTTTATCACGCCTCAGTCTTGTTGATGACTATATCAACAAGCTTCGCAATATATTGTGGTAAATGTATAGCCAAGTCCCATGGCCCATTCCTCGTCTTCCTAGTGTACAGCATCCTCTGCCTGACCGCCTACCTATGAGATAGGCTCTCGACGCGCGCCTTAGCCACGCTCTTCACATTCCTCCCCTCCACAATATGTACGCCTTTCAGTTTAGCGGCCCCATGACCCCCTTCGCCGCCCGCTGCGTCCGGCATGGCTTCGGAGCCCGCCAGTCTGCCAGCCCGAAGCTCGGTCAGGTATAAAGGCGTTGTTCGTCCCCCACCGCTTTTCAACAGCTCCCTGAACTCCCTTTGTCCCCCCTTTCTTCTCCTGCACGGCCGTCGTGCCTCAGGCCTTGGCCAGCTCCACCGTCTTCTCCACAGAAGGATACGACGCAGTCAGTGAGAAAAATGCCTCAGCGCGACTGCCCATTCTAATTCGTTGCCCCCCCCCCCCCCCCCCCTTTTCGGCAACATTATCTCATCGACCGTTACGGCCATGGGTCTACCCCTCGGCAACGATGCTGACGGAGTGCCTGGCTTTCCAGTTCCCCGATGAGTTGTCCACACGACCGCCATAGGTGCCGTAACACCGCTACCTTCCTTCGACCCTTGGTGAACGAATCCCACCTCCCTACGTCTCCACCGTGGGCGACAAATGTCGCATCAGTACGTCGACTGGCTGCCTCGCCGATACCTCGTCCTCTGCCGATCTCCACCGTAGCTGGTTTTGATGGGGCGAGAGGGTTGGCCTGGCGCATCTTACGCCGCGACAAGGCCAATGGAGAAAATGCCGCATGCTCAGCCCGTTCCCCACTTGAGGGCGGTGACGCAGTTAGTTGAAGCAGGCTCAAAATAGCCACTGACGAGGGTCGGCATTATCGGGTCATTAGTGCCGCGTTGGTCGCAGGTCGTTTGGACTGGTCGCGGTCTTCGTCCTAGACCGGCCGCTTTTCCTTCAAGACTGGCTGTCGTTCCACCCGGTGGGCCCGAGGAATATCACCAGCGTCGGCGATGCTTGAAGAAGGGGATTTAAGCTGCGCGGCTTGAAACGTATTGACTTTCTGGATTTACTCAATCCTTTCCCCAACAACGCCCCTCCTTTGCAATAATTTGATGTTGGCTATGAGCCACAGAACGAAAACGCAGATCTTCGCACGAGGCTGTCAAGTTGAAAGCCTCTGAACATATTAAATTTGGTAACAGTCCTTTCTTCATGCAAGATGGAGCCCCCCCTCTGCCATAAAGTTCCGTGCTACTCTGGCCTCCCATTTCTACTGTTCAGAAGCCCTCTCAGCTTGTCAACACCCGGTCCAAAAAGAGGGCGAAAATGCTCAAGAAGATCGCCGACGGCATACCACGACTCGAACCCGTGCTTCGCGCTCCCTTCGATAGCGGGCAAGGCTCGGGGCCAGCGATAAGAAAATCGCACCTCGGGCCCGTTGTCCAGCCAGCCGTCGTACAGGCAACATTGCTCGTACTGGCCCTGGTCTGAGAGCCAGGATCTGGGGAGTAGCGCGGCCGCACCGTTGTGAATCAGCATTTCCAGGGCTCCAAAGTATACCAGCCTCTTGACGAAAGTGCCGTCCTCGTCCCTCGTAAACATATCTGCCAAAAAGCACAGGAAGAGCGCCCAGACAGATATGAGCCCGTAATTTTCATTGGGGTTGGCACCAAAGTCGAGAACTATGCGGAGGAGTTCGAGATTTGGGAGCGAGTTGCCAATGCCGACCCCTACAAACCTTGGTCGTAGGATGTAATCCAAAATAGGCCGTCCAAGTTTCTTTTGAACGCGTTGTGAGGTCAAGTGAGCCCTGACATAAGAACTTAGTTCAAAGTCAATTGCCAACGTCAGGAACGAGCTTCCCTCCTCGTGCCAGCTGGCAAGCGCAGGATCGATGTACCAACCTTCTACCAAGAACGTGCGATTTCGGACAAGATTCTCAATGACTGGCTGCATGATGGTTGCAGCAACCGCAGAAGAAGGTGTGTGTCTGCAGCTCGGCAATGAGAGCGTGCTCAGAAGATAGCTCGCGATAGCCGTCGCCAGTCTCTCACCGACTCCGGCCGCCTCTAGTGCCACAAACTGTACGAGCCTGGAATTGCGGAGAAATGTTCTTGCGTCGTACGGACCTTGTGTATATTGTTGTAGCAGACTTTGAGTCTCAGGAGCTAGAAGAAAATCTCGACAAGACCGATGTAGAAAGCCAACCGTCAAATTGAACGCGCGAAGTACATTGGGGCCACCGAAGACCGTAGGGCAGATTGAGGGCTCGAAACTTTGACCCGTTTTAACATCTGCATCTTGAACACCCCACCAAGAGAGCGGCTCCAAATCTAACAAGCCCAAAAAATCATTGGGCTGATATTGACACTCGAGTAAACCCATACAGCGACTGTTCAACCGTCGAAAAGTTGAATCAAGACGAAACTGAAGTGCTTCGCGGTCCGCAAGATCGAGATCGCGAAAACTGTACCGGACTTTGAGGGCAAAGTCCGGCCGTTCCTCTTCGATGAACGAGAGGTCGATGAGACGAAGAGGATGCAGCGGCACAAACTCGTCCTCGTCGTGAAGCGCAATCTGCAAAAGTGCAGATGCTTCTCGACGATGATGATGGCCAATCGAATCCATCATACATTTGAAGTAGTCATCCAAATCAGCGGGAATCTCTTCCAGTTTCCTCCAAAGCGCACGAATGCTGTCTCCGTCTCTAAGGCTCTTGAGTAGCTCTCTCACCACAAGTCGGACCCACAGGAAAACCCCAGCGGCCTTGTTGGTAATCGTTGCAATGAGACTCTCAGCCTCTACCTGGTCGTACCGAAGTAAGTGTTGAAACCGTATGTGACTGCGAAGCTGTTCCTCGACATACTTGCTGATGTCGTCGTGCGTGAGATCTTCAAGTCGTAGCTGGGGAAACTCGCTAAATGCATCCTGAAAAATGTTCCAAGGCCTGCTAGATAAGCATATTTTGACATTTTCTAGACTGGCCAGATCCTTAAACAAGTTGATCAGCTCTTCACGCTTCTCATCCGTTCCCTCAAACTCGTCGAGACCATCGACAAGTAGGAACACTTTAGTAGACCTCCCCGCGCACAAGATATATTCGCGCAGGGTATCCTGAAGTTCTGAGTCGGTCCAGTCGATCGTATGATTTCCAGATGTCTGTGCAGCTTTCCATTTTCTGAGATGGACTACCCGCGGAATCAAATTTGGTGCTTGTTCGAAAAGCTGGATCAACAGGGACCGTAGAAGACCAGTCAAGGACTTTTGTAACACGTGTCCGGGATTCCAAAAGAAGCACTGTGCTTGTACCACTGTACTATTTTCAGCCCAGGGGAGCATGTGGTCGTGGACGTTGATGTTTTCATGAAGAAATCGCATCAGTGTCGATTTCCCACACCCTGGTTTGCCATAAATCCAGTAAATCCTTCTCAGATCTTCGCTGGAGGCTAACCATGCAGTCAAGCTATCCCATCGCTGCCTTTGATTGAGCATTGGCTGCAAGATCCACTGGTAGGTTTCCTTGTGCGCTCTGTGAACCCGGTCTCTGCGCTCCTGGATTTGAGAGAACTGGAGGCTGTCCAAGACCTTCTGCTGAGCATCTGTTGCCTGACGTTCGTCTGCGAGAGCTCGCAAATCGTTGTGTTGTGGAAAGATGGAATCCAATTGGTCAGACAATTTTTCTAGAAGATCCCGATTTGAAGTAAGGAATTCCGCGACCGTCTGCTGCACAGAATCTAGATTGGTACTTTCAAGTTGCTCGGCGAGTAGCCTGATCTCGTTTTGTATCGAACTCGAAGAGGAAGTGACTGCATTCAGGATGCTCCCTTCTACACGCGTAGTGGATCTCAGGATATCATTTTGAGTCGTTGCGGTTGCTTGCTTGGAACTAAGATTGCACTCGTCAGTTATAAATCCCACAAAGCTCTTCATTTCAGGTGTACTTCACATAGACCAAGAAAGCGATATTCAGATTATCTCGGGCCTGAGAAAGAGCGCTTTCCATGGCGTCCATCTTCTCCCTGTACCACAGCGACTTGATACTCATCCGAAGACATTCCAACATTGCGTGTCTATTCTTGACTTTGAGCCGATCAAGGAGATCGATGAATTCGTTCGATAGCCGTAAGCACTCGGCATTGGCCTCCAACAATCGAGTCTCGGCCGTACTCAGAGGTTTCGTTCCCGCCAGTTGAGGCATTGAAGCCTTCAAATCCGCGTTGAGATTCTTGAGGGACTCCAAGACATGTCGAAGATCTCGGTGCTCAGATAATGCTCCATTTGCGACTTTTCGGTAATCTATTGTCTTGGTCAACACTTTCGATCCAAAGTCGATTATCTGAAGCACATTGCAAGCCACGGAGAATGCGCTTAGCGGTTCAAGAACCATCGTGGTTCTCGCTTGGCTTGTAACGACAAAGACAGAAATTCGCTGGAGTCCTGGGCGGTAATGACCGACAAACTGTTTCTTTTGAGGTTGAAGTATTCCTGCTTTCACATAACGGTCGCGATGATGAGGCAATATTTAGCTGCAGGGCTGAGATGCGAGACCTAATGTGGATCTAACCTAATTGGCGCTCTTCATCCTATTGGCAGGACAGCGCAGTGAAACCAAGGCCAAGTGGCCGGCACCTCTGAAGGTGACCACGAAGTACTGTGGAAGGATAGGGGATGTCAAAAGACTAGTTATATGACGGGGGAGGGAACGGCAACGAGAGAAGGATAAGTCCCAGAGATACGTTGTCAATGTGCTTGGTTGTTCTCTATGTCGTTGTTGATGTTATCTCTAACAGAAGCTAAATATCATCGCCAAGCCCATAAGGGTTAAAATGACCAATTGGCCCCACCACAGTACCTACAAAATCTCATCGCTTACTAGCGACAGAATCCGAGACTTTGGAAAGCACGTGGCGATCTCGCAAGCGGCTCGGGGCCAATGGTGGGGTTCAATTTTTCCCACCACAAATGACCCAATTGCCCAACAACACCTGACGTACGCCTACGCCTTAGTTCATGCCTATTTACGTTTACCACCTAGGCTTACGCCTCTCAGCCCGGCGTCTAGATGTACGCCTGTCTACGCCTGCCGTTTAGGTCTACGCCTGCCGTTTAGGTACAACGCCTGCTGCCTAGGTCTACGCCTCCTATCTAGGCTTACGCCTACTACCTAGATCTACGCCCACCATCTAGGTGAACGCCTGACATCTAGGTATACGTCTGCCACCTAGGTATTATTGCGCGCAGCAGACATGTATCGCCAACCCTGCACTCGTTTCTCGGTAATGCATTGATATTCAGGCCTCGGCCCAAAGTTGCGTTAAGCCCAATAAGGTCACCAGCAGCCATCCCCACACTCTCTCCACACCTTTGTTCCTCTCCAACAATACCGACCGAGTGGTTGCACCGAGCCTGCCAATTGTATCTCATACCAAACGAGTCCCATTCCATGGATCTTCGTCTCCGAATCCGTCGTATCCGAAATCTCGTATTGTTGGTTGCGACTCATTTATCAACCGTAATTAACCTGAACGGTCCTCAAATATTTCCATCTGTTCAAAGTATTTCCTGTCAACCCCCTTCCCTTACTGTCTCTTCATCAATCTTTGCAACCCTCTTCTCTTCTTGGTGTCCAGCAAGCAACATCTTTGCCGGATATCGTTACAAAGCTCGGAACAAAGATGGCGCCAGATCTTAATTCGCTCTTCAACTACAACACAGACGGGTACAAGACCGACGGTGTAGCTCGTAATCCAAGATACGAAATCCCCGATGTCGTTCTCAATTCCCCCACCACACGCAAGATCCGAGTCCTCTCCATCGGCGCTGGTGTCACTGGTATCATGAACGCCTACTACATCCAAAAGCTAGCCGAGAACGTTGAACATGTCATCTATGAGAAGAATGAGGACATCGGAGGGTATGGCTATTCCCTGCTGCTAACTCTAGAATCGATCTAACCTCCATTCTTAAAAGCACGTGGCTCGAGAACAGGTATCCTGGTAAGCTACTCAGTCCCAATCTAGCGGGGGTCCTTCACTAACAGCAGCCAGGCTGCGCCTGCGATATTCCAAGTCACGCCTACACCTACCCCTTTGCCCTGAATATATGTACGCACATGGTGGACCGTCTCCGGTTACTCGCTGACTGCGTGATAGCCCGACTGGCCCCGCTTCTTCTCCTACGCACCCGACATCTGGAAATATCTAGACAAGGTGTGCGATGTCTGGGGCCTGCGGAAATATATGACCTTCAAAACGGAAGTCGTTGGTTGTTATTGGAACCAAGATAAGGGCGAATGGCTTGTCAAGCTTAAGGAGACAAAGGCGGACGGTTCGACAAGGTTGTTCGAAGATACCTGCAATCTGCTCCTGCACGGTACGGGTATTTTGAACAACTTCAAGTGGCCAGTGATTGAGGGTATGGAGAAATTCAAGGGCAAGGTCAGAGCCAAAAGAATACTGGTCCAACCGAAATCGCTGACCAAAGCAGATCATCCACACAGCCAGGTGGCCAAAGGGCTATCAGGCCGAGCAATGGAAAAATGATAGCGTCGCCGTGATTGGCTCAGGAGCATCGTCTATTCAAACCGTGCCAAACATGCAGCCTCATGCTAAGCACCTTGATGTGTTCGTTCGGACTCCAGTATGGTTTGTGCAGATTGCCAATAACTACGGAGCGAACCACGAGTACACGGATGAGCAGAGGGCCACATTTCACAAAGATCCTACAGAGCTCGTCAAGCATGCCAAGAGCATCGAGGACCAAGTCAACGGCCTCTGGGGAATGTTCTACAAAAACTCCCAGGCACAGGCCATAGGCCAGGAGATGATGAAAGCTCGGATGGCAGAATTCATAAAAGACGAACGACTTCTCAAGGGATTCACGCCCAAGTGGGGTATTGGCTGTCGACGAGTTACGCCAGGAGATCCATATATGACCGCCATCCAAAAGCCAAACGTGGACGTCCATTTCACAGCAGTAAACAAAATCACCGAGGACGGAGTCGTTGGCGAGGACGGCGTCGAGCGCAAGGTGGACACAATTGTATGCGCAACAGGGTTTGATGTCAGCTACCGGCCTCGATTCCCAATTGTCGGACAGAACGGCACAGACCTCGCGGACAAGTGGAAAGTGTGTCCGGAGGGTTATCTTGGATTGGGTATACCGGAGTTCCCCAATTTCCTCACTTTCATTGGACCGAATTGGCCGGTAGAGAATGTAAGTATGCCACTCTGGATATTTATCGAACCTTCCAAGCTGACATGCGTCTTAGGGGTCCGTCATGGGTCCACTCCAATACGTCTCGATGTACGCAATCGAAATGATCAAGAAGCTCCAAACGGAATTCATCGCCTCTCTAAGCCCCAAGCAATCCGTCACCGATGCCTTCAACGCCCACTGCCAAGAATGGGTCAAGCATACCGTCTGGGTTGAGGAGTGCCGTAGCTGGTAAATCCCATTTTTGTCCCATAAAATTCTACCCCTGTCATTGACCCCCAGCTCCACAGGTACAAAAACAACGAAACCGGCCGCGTCAACGCGGTCTGGCCCGGCTCCTCGCTCCACTACATCGAAATGATCAAGAGGCCGCGCTGGGAGGATTACGAGATTGAGTACTTGAAAGGCAGTGAGGCGGAGAAGAACATGTGGGCATTTATGGGCATGGGAACGGTCCGGGCCTTGGTAGAGAAGTTGGACGTCAGTCCGTATCTGACTGTAGAGAACATTGATCCAGAGTGGATGAAGGCCATGGACATTGACGACAGCAAGGTCCTGGAGGCGAAGATGGAGCGGCTGAAGTTGGAGAATGGTGGCACAAGTGAGGAGGGCTCGGCGAAGCAGGGTGTGGAGTCGAGTGAGGCGAAGAATGTCACGAAATAGGACGTGGAGAAAAACGTGGCTGTAGACGGGATAGGTTGAACGATCGGTTCAAGAAAAAGGCTTTGGTAGCGTGTAGCGAAAAGGAGGTCGCGGAATATACGGCAACTTTTAATGACGATGTCTTTTCGACGCATAGACATTAAAGCATTTTTCGCTGAGCGAAGGTGACTCGCTGATTTGTAGAAGGAACAACGGCTCAGCTCCGTTGGCGTAGTATAGTAAATCAAAAAGACCCCCCGCCCCCGTTGACTTGAGTTACCGTAGCTTGTAGCTTTGCCCGCTCTATTCTCACAGTCCTTCTTCCACAACTCATTTTGCGCTACTTCGGAACCCAATGTTAAAGCCCGATAGAAAAATCCAAAGCACTCGTTTTTCTATAGCTCCGCCTTTGCCTTCTTCGCATCTTCAACCACCTCCGACTCAGCACTCTTCGCTGTTGATTTGAGGTCGTCACCTAGCTCCTTCACCGCGCCTTTCAGAGACCCTTTCTGCTTGCTCTGCCAAATCAAAATCCGGGTTACTTGCACCGTGCCGACGATGAACAGGCAGCAGTTAACGGCTGCTAGTCTGGAAAGGATGATGCGTATCAGCTTATGCCGTGACCAGGACGACAGATATTTGGGAGCCGGAGGCTTTAGGAATTTTAGTGTGAGTACTCACAGCATATTTTTCGGTCTGATGACGAAGCACCACCTCGTCCAGATCGAGCCGGTGGCCATCAGGGCAAGGTTTTGTGTGATGGAGAGCTTTTCGGCGGGTCGGACGAAATCAGATGCGCCGGCGAGGACGACGCCCCATTTCATGACTGGTGCCCTTTAGACACGAATGAAATGTCAGCGATTGCTGTACAGAGAGAATTGGATGGGCTAGAACAAAATGCAACAGAGATACGTTGCGCAGTATGAATGGATCATACCAGAAATGAACAGTCTTGACCCCGACCTCGCTCGTCCATACTCGCTGAAAGATATTCTGTGGCTTAGCTGGAGCGCCGTCGACAGTCGGGGTCCCTGCGGTGGTTTGATGGCGGCGGAAGACTGTTTGTCGCGTGCGGAAGAGGGTCTGTCGAAATGATTGAGAGAACCGGAGGCCGATGCGGGATGACATCTTGGGTAGGTGTGAGATGGTGGGTACAATTGATTGTCAGGGAAGGAAGCGCTCTATCTAGTCTGTAAGGAGTGGAAAGACGTCGCTTCACAGCGTTGTCGCAGGATGAGCAATCGTTGGGGGAGGTGATGGATTTTGAGAATGAGGCCAATTCGTATCTCCGCTCCCTCGCCTTTTTGGGCCCCGGCCAAGCAGGATGACGCTAAGTTGCAGGTCGAAGCAATTGCACACCTGACAGCTTTGTACCTCAGAAGTACAACGCTCTTTTGATGTTCCGGCACAGACAAAATCAATAAGCATACACTAAAGTTTGTAGTTTGCAAACATACTTTTTCTCACCGGCCACCGGGCCCTGTCATCCACGATGTCTGGCAAATACGCCTTCACCTCTAGCCTCAGAGAAGTTCGCTTCCACCTATGTCATTCATCGCCTGCTAGTGAAGCTACAAGGTGCGTTCCGCTTTCACCGTACGGCATGTTCTTGAGCTTTTGCAGAGCTTCTGGATCAATGCTAACCCTCCCTCTCCATTGACAGATCGTTCCTGAAGCGCGCATACCCGACAATGAAGAAGAACAACCCAAACATTCCCATCTTGATTAGAGAGGCAACAGGCATTGAACCGAGAGTATGGGCAAGATATGGTATAATGGGCAATTCACCAAAGCGCTCAAAAGCTGACAACAGGAAGGTTATGGCAAGGAGTCATCAAGACCTTTGTCGGGTGCGCAAATCCAGGGACTGCTCTAAAGGATCTTCTACTAACGGACCTCCCGCAGGACTCTCAGATAAAGAGATCGAAGACAACGTCTCAAAATTGGTCATGTCAGAACCTACGCCAGTCGATACACCCGCCAGTCACGACAGATAATCCGTACATCCTCTTAGCACGCCGAGCAAAGCGGGTGTGCGCATATTGTACATATGTCATCAATAAAAGATCTCCCCGAACGAATACAGTCGAGAATGCGATGCGATATCTTACTTTTCCTGCGCCCCAACACTCCCAAATCTGAACTGCGCCCAACTCATGCTCCCATCCTTTACCGTCCATAATCTCTCACCTTTGTCCGTCCCCAGTGCTCCAACACCCAGTTACCCACATGGATTGGCAGTAGATGCTCAAAGGTCGGATGCGCATTTGGCCTCGACAGCAGCTCTACCATCACGTTATCCCTCTCCTCACCTATTCCATACCCTTCTACCGCCTCCTTCAAAGCCTCATCAAATGCCTCCGTATATGGCATTACCTTTCCGAACCCGCTAAACGCTATATCTCGTAAATTGTGCACATACTCGTGTCGCCGACTTGATATCTACAAATACTTCATATTTTGGCAACATGTTGGAGCAAATATCATTTAAGACGTAATACAGGTTTCTGCTGGCGTTTTGCACGTGCCAAAGTAAGCGAAGCTTTGCACCTCGCTGGCGCCTTGCTCAATATGTTGCGTACAGGCTGCGTTTCGGTTGCGATTCGCAGGCTCGTACACCTCAGCTAGTATGGGGCTCGGCTGGAGAGGTTCAGCTAGGCAGGACCAGCTGAATGATGGAATGGATCTTGCTGGACTTTGGTGATCTTTTCGCCGCAGAGTGGTCGGATCTCAAGCGAAAGACTAACGAGGCGAATCAAAAGTCGGGCGAGGATTCAGGAGCGCCGAAGAACACCTGGCATTACCAGAGATGGCATATTACTTACGATGAAAGCGAGTTCCGCAGATTCGGACTCCCGCCATCTCATACCTGCACCAAGTTAGGAAACGCGATCATAAAACGACGCCAGAAGCGAGAAAAGATGATCTTGCACTCGAGAGGAACAAGGCTGGGCTGAGACAGCTATGAAAAAAGAGAAGATAAGGGAGGACAATGAAATTGACAATTTGGCTGCAGTAAGGCACTGTTCCTCATAAGTCCTTGCTAGAACACATCCTTAGGTAAGGACATATGCGTTGATTGACGGCAGGCTGAGCTTGGTCAGTATAAGGAGTCGGCAGATGGTCGGCAGCGTTCGCTTTGTACTTGGTTGATAGAAGAAACCACCGAAACCCCCAAAAAGCCTGTACGTATCTATGTACACTTCTCTCAGTTTTATGGTCTGCAGCTTCTCGAATTGTCAGGAGAGAGCAATTGGGATATGGAGGGGGCCCGATGTCGGCAGTTGCCGCTTGGTCAAAAGCTTTTAGACCCCAAAGGAGGCAAGTGAGGTGCCGTATTCGGCTATTTGAGGGTCCCCCCATCCGCCAGGAGTGCTTTTACGCCCTCTCTTGCCCCAATTATACTAGGCCCGGCGTGCCATCTGGTCCACCGCTCGTCGCGCTTCTCCTACTCTATATCGTTCTCCATCATGTCGGCTAAGTCGCTAGGATGCATATCCTAATGATCATAGGAACACTCTTTCGGTATTTACCATGCATATCAATGAATATATCGGCAATTCTAGCTAAAGCTTAGATCAAGCCTGTCTGCCCTACGGACCCCAAGACCGAAATTCACTTTTGCGAGTGGTGAGCTAATCCTATTCTCACCCTTCGTCGGCCGGAATGGGGAACCTTTGTCCAGACTTGGCCCAAGATAATGCCACCAGAGCGCTTGCGGAAAGGAAGCGCATTACAATAATCATTCTTGTTCTCTTCGTTGCTGCTGCTGTTGCAGCCACTCCTGCGCCAGGCCTCTATAGTCATCCTGTCCATAAGGCTCAAATAACTCTCTCAGCAAATTTGCCTTTCGCCACGTCTTAAGTCCCAAGTCTTTCAACAACAGATCAAAAAAGGGATTTTGATCGAAGACCAGATCCGGGAAGAATCTCCCGTGTCCATATGGACTTCTGTGCTTATGAAATCGACTCATGAGGGCAGCGTCTTCCATTACCTTGTTCCTATCAATATCGAGCTTGCCATTGAGATAGGCGTATGCCCATAGACATTGCATCTCTAGGCGAATGGTGCCGGCAATGTTGGAGACGTAGCCAATGAACGCGATGCTGTGATTCCCTTTGGCTGTGAGGCCCGGAGGGGCGATAGAACGGTAGAGGCGGAACGGTGTGTATTGGAGTTCAGCGTCCACATCCTTGACGTAAGGCTGGACGATGTTGGAGCTGGGGCTTTTGAATGGTCCGCTAAGCAAGCGCGGGAATTCGGCGCGGATTGCATTGTCCGCTTTTGCGTCGAGGTCCGTCCACATCTGCGTCTGTTCGGGTGTCATCGAACGTGTTGGGATGCCAAGGTCAGAGTGGAGGCGGGCGGGCAGAAATTGAATCGTTGTGCTGGGCGAGTAGCCGGTTGCGCTTATGAGGGCGTGAACTGGAAAGGATTTTCCGTCTGCGAGATGGATGGTCTGTCGGGACAGATGGTGGATATCCTCCCGATGTACCTGGACTTGTCCAGAGCGGATGAACCCATAGAGGTCTCGAGGGTAATTGTTGGTTCCAGAGGCTGTGCCGTACCAGAAGGGACTTCGAGGATTAGTTAGTCAAAGGTACACGTCTTTCACCAAGTGACAGACAAATAAAAACTGGGAATTAACACGGAGAGGCACCAAAACAAATCGCACGTCAGAGCTGAAGTCCGTTGCCAGTCTGGAATTGTCAAGGGACAGCGACTGTCGTCTTACGCTCTGTGTGGCATTTGAGCTGTCACCTGGCCTTGTCATTCTCGATCTTCTTACCTCGTCTCTGGCTCCAACAATCGCAGCCGCTCATCTTTGGCATAGCCACATTCGTCCAACGTTGATTGATGCAAGTTGATCCAGAACTTTTGACTGAGTAGCTTCCCGAGTCGAGTTGCATGTAGGATCCTTCGAATCCAGCCGAACCCATCCACTGCTCCCCATATGCAAGGACTAAAGAATGATACAATTCTCCTCGTGACCAATTTCTGCATAGATGTGTTAGCTTAATTGGATAAAGATTCAGGCGAAGTCTCGCACACCTCACGCCATGCTTTGAAGGGGCCAATATTGGTATGCGTCGGAAATACCCAGGCTGGGCCTCGACCAGACCGGCGCATCAGCCATACAACCGTACGGCCTTCACAGGCGGCCATATATACTGCGTCATATGCAGATTTCCCTCCCCCAAGAATTGCCACTGTTCTGACATCAGGGTTCTTAAACAACCGTCCCTGCTCCCGCCCTAGAGCAGCCGAATGAACGATGGGAGCATCGAATTGTTCTGCGCCATCAAAATTGGGTTGATGAGGGTTGCTGGTGATGCCAGTAGACACTATCAATTTTTTGGTTCTTACAGTGGATTCTGTAGGAGAATCGTCGAAATTTGATGTGGGGCTCCGCATGTTGAGGCGCCAGTAACCTCCCTGGTTGTCTTCAGCTTTTTCGACCGCTGTTACGATGGTTCTCAAGCTTATGCGCTTCGGCAGGTCCCACTTCTTTGCATATGCTGTTAAATACTTATGCATTACTTCTCCTGAGATGTGCTCTCCAACTTGAACACCAAAATCATCACCCATGGGAAAATCCGTGAAGTCTAGAGTCCCTCGAAGGTTGTTTGTCTTGAGGCCCGGGTAGAGATTTTCCTCAGCCCAGACTCCGCCGATGCTGGTATTCTGGGGGAGCCATTAGTTCCAGCAACGATACAGCCCGGGTGGCGGGATCAAGCTGGTCTCACCGAATCGAATATCCTTAGGTTGACATCTGGTTCGCATTCGAGGAATGTCTTCGCTGCGCACAATCCGGAGAATCCTGCAAACTTCGATAAGAAATGATGCCATCATGATGCAGTCAAAACGTACCAGCACCAATGATGATCAAGTCAAAGCTCGTCTCCATTGCACGAGTTTTAGGCCGCAACGAGTACTGGTTGAGATGGCTGAAGGACGATACTACCACTAAGGAGTGTCATGCGGCCGTGTCTTTAGAGAAGATTATGGCGGAATCTCTGCATGTCAGATTCTCAATAGCCGTAATGGTAATGACTTCCTACAATTTCGAAGTCGCTGTAACCGCCACCTGCACGCCTGAAAGGGTCTCAGTGAGGTGCTCGCCACGGCTGAGGTGAGAGACAAACATCGATGAATCACGTGATTCAGCTGAGGCCAGCTGAATCGTTCCTCACTGGAAGCCATAAAAGATCGGCCGGTGCTCGCCATGGCCGAGCTGAGAGGCAAACATGGACGAATCATGTGACTGAGCTGAGACCAACTGAAATTGTCCCTCACTGGAAGCCCTAAGATCTGTCGGTGCTCGCCGTAATTCAGCCGCCGAAAAGCGTAAGATGCGCCCGAGGCGTAAGGCTGCTCACGTTTCTAGACCTCTTGATACCGCACTCATGAGTAGAGGCCCTGACGCATTGGGCATGCCAATTCTCCGACGTATCGTAAAACGGACGCAACCCCCACATTGCCACTGGTACTACTAGTCTTTGATTGATGAAGGTAGAGGTTAGGTTCTTCATTGGATTTCTCGGAGGGGATGCTTGGTAGTTGGGCGCCTGAAGATTTCAAGACAAGCAACCCGAAGTTCCATGCCCATATGCTCACCTATTTTTGTCTTTACTAGTAGTAATACCATGAGCGAAAGTGCACATTGCTCGCCGAGGAAACCCCGTTTCTCGCCAAGCACTACCTTATAGCTGAATCCCTTTCAACATCGTACATGCGTGGCCGTATCAGCCTTAGGCATCTCACCAATCCTACAACTTCTGTGGCACTCTTTACCCAATTACTACCTTGCATGTCTCAATAACCATGCTTTGCAATCATCTCCTCTCTCACTTTACGCACACCTTCTGGCACACGCCTCACACCCTCATACGGGTAGTCAATTGCGTTCGGAGTTATGCCATTTGCTTCGCTTCCATTGCTAGTTCTTCCGTCAAGGCCTTTGCATCTCCACTGATAATAGACGGTTCCCCCTTCAAGTTCAGCGAACTGTTCTTCGCGATTCTGGACTTACGGAGAGGGAGATCGGAAAGCAAGGTTATCGTCGACAAGCAGAAGACTCGGAAAATAGTCTCGGATTAATGTCATGGGTGTAACTAAAGCCTATCATCCCAAGATTCACCAACACTCAGACGTCATGGCAGGACGCTTGGGCCATCTATTCCACCAACAAATCGTCGAAAAGACGGAGTTACGCAGAGTTGTAAATGCTCGACAAGTGGCAAATTTGCCAGTTTTGGACCACACCGCCAAGCACCGTCACTGACCTTTCGCTCGTACTCTGGTAAATTTCATCATCCAGCAATGTCTGCGGTGAAGCACGGTGTTCTAGAAGTACTAAGTCGCATGACAAGCTCCACCCAACGACTAGTTCACTAACTAGCGCTGTAGCAGATCAATCACACACAGCTACCCATCCCTGCCTCGGCTCCCCCTCGCTTCTCGCATGCACATCGGTCGAAAACTGCAGTTGTTCCAATCTCATGATCCTATGTTTAGCCTGTTAAGTTGACCTGTTGTTTGTCTTAACGCGGTTAGACAACTGCTATTATTGATGTGATGACCTGGCTGGACAGCAGGGGGACACACGATCGATCGACCGACCAAAGGATTCTGAAGAGGAGATAGATATCCACAGGTCCACAAAGCCTATTCGAGTTTGTCCAGACAAGTTGTCGCACAATTGCAATCATTCCTTGTCCTTGAAAATTATAGCGCGATAGGCTGCTTCTATGTGGGCACGTCGCGCAAAATGCCGACAAGCATACCATGACTCAGAACCACCAATTAGCTACTCTCTTCCTGTTCGCCAACAAGGATCCTAGGGATGCGCAGTCTGTGCCTCTGCCTCGCAGCGAGAATGAAGCGTCTTCGATCAACCGCCAAGCGCAACGATGGGTCGCAAGGACGACTCGTCGGCGAAGAGCTGTAAGCCTTCAAACCCAATCTGCCAGCACAAGAAGGATCGCGCAGCTAGGGTGGCAGAAGAGGGAAGCAGATACGAAAGACGAGGCCACCAGCGGCATACTGATTGCGAAACCCGCAAAGACGGCCAGCGACACAGCACCGCGAAACCAATTGCGACTGTACTCGGCGAACTTTTCTGATGGCGACGGGGTGGATCCGTTCGCATCCACGCCGGTGCGCATGAACAAGGAGATTCATGGCTTCCTCCAATACTACATATCGTACTCGATATTGACGGCCTTCAAAGGCGAAGTGGTTGGCGAAGAGCATCTACTACAGATCCCCGGCCCTCTACCCGGAGTGATTGTCCAGAGGAGCTTGAAAAATGAAACGCACATGTATGCTCTTCTTACCGCGACGGCGGCCCACATGGACCGAATCACTACTACTCTCACAGGACAAAAGGCAGGTAACAAGTACATGGCGGCCGCCATACGGTCATTGCGAATGTTTCTAGGCTCGCTTAACACACAGAAAAGGATCGACCCACAATTCGTTCTGGACGTGCTTTTCCTATCGAATGCCGAGCGATGCTGGGGGAATGAAGAAGCTGCTCTGACGCATTTGCGTGTCCTTCGACAACTGACAAAGCTCCTTGACATGTCGTTTGCCTCTGACCGGTACGTCTATCAAATGGTTTGCGATGCCGACGTCTTCCTCTCAGTTGAGACCGCAACTCGGCCATTGTTTGCACTTTCCTGGGACCCTGGTGTCATTTCCGGAAGTCGAAAGGCTCTAATAGGCTACGAGCTCGACCAAGCATTATCACAACGGCGGGTGCACATCCGCCGGGCTTTTATGGGCACAACCGCTGCAACCGCGTCGCAAGACGTTAACTTCAAGCAGCGCATGGGTATTGGATTCATCGACGCATTGGCCGCTGGAATCTTCAGCAATGCCATGCACGCCATCGTCTCAGATCTAGTGCAAACGATAGATATCGCAATGTACAGCAGTATATGCCCATCGGCAACCGAAGCGGACGCCGTCTGGGTCCACAAAAAGACCATCGCATTGGCGCACCGGCTGTTGTCCCTCGGAGACCTTGGCAAAAGTGCTCTTGACGACAGCAATCTCACTGATGCTCCGGAGGGTCATATCGTCAGCCTCACCCCTGGCCAGGAGGAGTGCTGCCGCCTCGCCTTGATCATACTGTTGACCTATTTACCCTCAACAGTAGCGAGCCGCTCATTCACAAAGAACGCAGTACGCCTCCAGCTAGCGATCTCCGGATTAGTAGACTTGTCTTGGGGCTCGAGAATAGCGGCCGAGATGCTGCTCTGGGTTCTCGTCACCGGGCTTGTCGTCGTGTTGGACCGGCCAGAAGAGGAATGGTTCATGTCCAGAGCCGTACAGGTAGCCTCGGGACTGGGTATCCACGATCTCATGGGCCTACGCGACTTCATGTGGCGGTTTCTCTACCGACCTCACACTTCACATGAAGAAGGTCTAAGCCGTTTGGCTGCCACGCTTCGCCCAGATTGCGACATTGGCCAGCTTTTGGCTGCCAGGCTCCACCCAGACGGCCTCATTAGCCAGCCCTGGGTCATCGAAGAGATATTGGACGAGATAATGTGAGAGCGCACTTCGACTAGTATTATGAGAGAAAGAGAAGTAGATCGGGGTGCAAAGCTATTATGTACCATGGCATTGGCATCATTTTTGAGCTCCTATCAGTGCTGAACTGTGTACCGGACGTCTATTCCATTATTGTTGTTGCAAGCGGCCTCCAAAATCTATCCTCAAGACCGTCTCCATCCCTCATGCATACTAGTACTCCATTGATGGGATGGTACCACGCTTGCTATCCCTATCCAGCCCATATGCTATGCTCTAGGCCAATGCAGAATGAAAGAACCTGAAGAAATCCTACTCTTGATATGCCGTACCCCGCCACGTATTGCGTCCCCCCTTCTACCCGAAGCTGCTGTTACTTGACTTCACAATACTGTGTTGATGGTGTGAGCCTGTTAGAATGAGCGACTATTGGTATTATGTTCATCACCATAAGACTTACTTAAGTATCTCGAAGTCGCGGTAGCGGCCCAAATAAGCCTCGCCTCGCCGATGCGCTTTCAGCAATCTTTCAAGTTTGGGCGCTTTGAACGAGTTGGATCCAACAAGACGTTTGATAGCAGGCGATGGGTTGAACATAGGATCGAACACGACAAGGTTCACTGCTCCGGATTTCTTGGCTTCCAATCCAACAATGGTCATGGAATGACCTGCATGTTGAAAATATATTGGAGGTTTGCTGGTCATCACGACTTTGTCTTCCAAATCGAAGACTCTGTCGCCGCTGAAGTACTCGCCGACGGCAAGAAGAAGAGCTTCGTGGCCCATTAACCCATTCGCACGGGTAAAGGCATTAGCCTCGCACCTGCGATGAGTCAGTCTCGTGGTACTTGCAGGAAGCTCCCCTAGAGAGATTGGTGGGATGGAAGAACCAAGTACGACAAGATGTCGAGGTGCACGTTAGACGAAGATATCCTTGGAAGGTGGCGCAATGCAACTTGAAATGGTCGATAGGGTGCTCACTGGATTGATAGGCTCAAAAAGAGAGCCTGCGCTTCAGATGTTCCGATATATTTTCTTGTAAGCCTGATGCCTCCGGTTTCAATCCTGCCCGCAGTATTGTACCCCTCATCCCAAGCATTCTCGATCAGATCTTGAAGTTTTAAGATTGAGGGAATCTTGTTCTGAAAATTCTTGTGTCCGACTGCTTTAGCACCACGAATGTAGGATATCAACATTTGAATATTTCTGTAGCCACAAAACCCACCCTCTCTTGGCATCTTAGCAACATGACGTGTTTCGGGACTGCAATAGAAGGCTCGTTCGACAGAAGGGTCGAGGTCTGACAAGCGCGCAAGGACCGATACCAGTCCCGGTGTCTCATTCGCGATGGTTTCGACTCGTGTGACTGTGCCATTCGGGCCAATTTGGTTGGTGATGGTCACCTTCGGCCCTTCTTCGAGCATCTTGCGAAGCCACCATGGCATCTGCTTTTCGTGCGCATAAGGACCTAGTTCCGCTCTCTATTCAGGGTGTCAGCACGCACAAAGCTCTTCAGAGGGTGGGGGGGTTTCCTTAGCTCACTCCAAGCCGTCGCGTTCGTCCGTCATTGACAGATTCGGATTTCATGAGTCCACGGCGTCGAGGAGAGCCTGGTGAGCCAAGGAGAAGGTCTTTCAAGGTGCTTCTCTTCTTAAGATAGCTCTTTGGAGGGGTGTCTGGGCCGCGCTGGTCTAGGTTGCGCAGGGATTTCGATATGTCCGTAGTGAAGTGGTTGGAAATGTTGTCTACAGCTTGAGTATCATTGCTAGCACCGGTCGACAATCGCACCTCCAAAGGCAAGCCAGCGTCTGCTAGAGCCATTCCTTCAGCAACATGGAAATCTTTGTGACTAGATAGTTCAGCGGAGGGGATAAGCTCTCCACAATCGTATGGACATTCAACGTATTCATTTTCTTTGGCATTTCGGGAAGGCGGCCTTTGAGCTTCCTGGCATGTGGCTTCCTCGTCTTCGCCATGGTAGACGCGACTCGGTCCATCGTCATCTCTCGCAATGAAGGGTGACTCGCCATTTTCTGGGTGGGTCAGCTCAACATGTTGCCTGATGAAATATTGGTCCTTGTGTATGAAATCACAGAATGGACATGGCAAATCTTCCATGGTGTTTGTCATCTCAGACGCGACCTTGCCCGGATACAGATTTTTACCTTTCCTGGGTAGGTGGTGGCTAAAGAATTACGTTGTCTCTGCCGTGTTGTGACAAGGCTGTAAAGGCCTCCAAAGCAGCCTAATTAAACTCCGCTGCACAGCAAAACAAAGCCGGGAAGACGTCGACAATCTGAATCTCCAGACTGAATCTAAGCCTGCTCGAGTCTATACGTGAGGTCTACGAGAGCCGACAATGGAGAGTTTGTCCTATAGCAGTCTACGACAACGCAGATTTAATGGCATTACCCCAACTGAGAAGGTCATTAAGTACTGAGGTTGCTCGATGTAATCTAAAGATGACGTGAGTTGGCAGTGACATTAGGTAAGATTACAAGCACATGCCGCGGTATAAGATGCGAAAGCGCCCGGCGTGGGCTCGGGCGTCTGCCCCCATACCCATCTCTCTGCTTGGGCATTTACCCTTCTGTCCACGCTGTTCATAAGGCTCTAAGCACGAACTGCCTGGCCGGGAGCTTTCGGCGGATCTAGGTGCCTTGTCCCCGCATGATCGGCGAGTCGGCCCGCAAATTCGGCTCTCTTTGTGTTGCCCCATGCTTCAAAAAATTGCGTGACTCTTAACTTTTGACTGCCCGCAGCAAACTCCGCAATGGGCCTTCGCCCTCGGCCTGCCTCTCCTCCCTCAGACAGAGAAAACATGACGCTCGATACTCTCTCGAATGGACACTACTCAGGATCCATTACCCCAAAGGGACCTGCCTCATCCGGTTGTGTCGTTCAGAAGTTTGGCGGGACCAGTGTGGGAAAATTTGCACTGGAAATCATCACAAATGTGATAAAGCCAAGCCTTGTTAAGGACCATGTTGCTGTCGTGTGTTCAGCCATCAGTGCGACGATAAAGGCGGATGGCACTACAAACAGGTGGGGTTTCGGCGTTCAGCATTCTGGAAATGAGCCCGTCTAATGGTGATTCAGGTTACTGCAGGCCTCGAAAAAGGCGCCGGCTGCTGGATCGCACAGTTTCCGTAAACTCATCGAAGGTGTACGGTTGGACCATACTGCCCTCGCCGAATCGCACATCAAGGCCCCGGAAATACTTGCCCACTTGAAGAATCACATCGACGAAGAATGCACGCTGATCACACGAATTCTTGAAGCATCGCAGACCCTCGGTGAGATCAGTCCTCGGTCAAGAGACAAAGTGGTGAGCGCCGGAGAAAAACTCAGCTGCCGATTCATAGTGGCGTTGCTCCAAGATCAGGGTGTTGACTCGGAATACGTTGACCTCTCCAAGGTCATTGACTTTGAGACGGATGAGCGGCTAAATCAACAATTCTACGACCACGTTGCCAGGAACATTGCAAATAGGCTTCAGGGCTGCGGGTCCAAAATCCCAGTCGTTACAGGCTATTTTGGACCTGTTCCCGGAGGGCTCCTGGAGAAAGTCGGCCGGGGCTACACTGACCTCTGCGCAGCCTTGGTGGCAGTCGGCATAGGGGCGACGGAATTGCAAGTGTGGAAAGAAGTCGATGGCATTTTTACTGCGGATCCCAGGAAAGTGCCGACCGCAAGCCTCCTTCCTCAGATCAGTCCAGCCGAGGCTTCGGAATTGACCTTTTATGGGTCAGAAGTGATTCATCCGTTTACCATGGAGCAGGTAATACGGGCACGAATCCCCATAAGAATAAAGAATGTGATGAATCCTCGGGGGAATGGTACAATCATCTTCCCAAACAACCCGGCAGATATCGATGAGGCACGTGGCGGACTTCAGACCAAGCTATTTCGCTCGAGGAGTGCGACTCTGCTACAAGCAGATTGGAGGCGCCCCAAGCGGCCAACTGCAGTCACTGTGAAGCGCAAGATCCTGGTGATCAACGTGCATTCCAACAAACGTTCGCTCTCACACGGCTTTTTTGCCAAGATCTTCTCGACACTTGACAAGTGGCGGCTGTCAATTGATCTCATCTCCACCAGCGAAGTACACGTGTCGATGGCGTTACATTCAGAGGCTCCACTTTACGATGGAGTAGGCGAGGATGAGTACAGGATCACCAACAGAGACCTGGAAGGTGCCATCGAAGAGTTGAGTAATTATGGCACAGTGGATATCAGACCAGAGATGGCGATCCTGAGTCTCGTCGGCAAGCAAATGAAGAATATGATAGGCATAGCAGGGAAGATGTTTTCTGCCTTGGGAGAAAACAATGTGAATATCGAAATGATCTCGCAAGGTAAGTAAGAGATAAATGACTCACGCGGATATGTCGAGGCTGATACGTTTTGTAACAGGCGCCAGTGAGATCAACATATCCTGTGTGATCGAAGAGCGGGATGCAGACAGAGCGATGAATATCCTGCACACAAATCTATTCACCTTTCTAGAGTAATAAGTTTTACGCGTTTTGCATTGGGCAGGCGGCGTTGGATGTGGAGACTGGCTGCTTATGCTGGGGGAAAAAAGGCATTCTGCACGGGATTTTACGCTCCGACGCGTTATCGCATATGATTTTGGATGCCCTGATGACTGGTAGCTATAGATTTGAGCATATTTTGCATTCAGGCAAAAGTGAGGACCCGATCTCATTCCTGCGACGCGTGAAACGCGTGGGAATTGTTGACGTAAGGGAGGCTGAGCCCAGAACAATGACGGGCGAATCATTGTACTTCACTTTGCTCCCATTAACACTAAGCAGGATCGCCATCCCTGCCGTGTAGCCTTGTACGTGAGAACGCGAGGACTTGGTTGGCTCAAGGAAATCCCCGACCTCACTCAGCGCGGCTCGAACCAGGGTCGGCCCAGTGCGTTGTCGCGGAACTGAGGTGCCGAGTCCTCCCCCAAACCACCTCAGCTCGCTCCCCCCCCGCTCTTCCATACCCTCTTGATGGAAGACCACCTCCACCCATCCTACAGCGACTTCGACTTCGACTTCGACTTCTTTCCGCAGAGCAACGTTTTTGGGGAACGACGGATATTGAATTTCCTCGGTTGCAAGAAGGAGCGATCGGAGAAAGAGCAAAGAAACATATCCAAGCTTGGCCACTGAAGTCTTCTCCCCCAACTTAGCCGCCTCCTCGATCCACGCACCACGAATTCCGCATAAGCTTCTTCACTTGTATCAGCAAGCAGTGTGTTTACTTTTGGATAAGCCTAATCGCGGCATCCTAAATGCTGCTGTCAGAAAGTACTTCAGCTGCAATCAGAAGCAAATCCCAGACGCCAGACAACACCCCTTGGTCCTGCCACGCCCATTGCCGTGCCCTCGCCAGCAGTTCTCCTCCATCAACTCAGCAAGACGCGTCAAATTGACTCCCATTCAGCATTTTGTACGAAATAATCCACTCTGGCTCCCCCTTGCGATGGCGTCGACGCGTCAACCTCCCGCCGTGCAAATTTTCCACGATCCTCTCCAACCTCCTGATGTCTTCTCAACCATGACTAAACCTCGACCGCAGCTACAACCATCTGCAATGCCTCTACAGCCTCTCAAGAACCTCTCGAATCGGAAGGGTGTTGTGCTTAGCCCACCAGTGTCGGCATCCCAGCAAGGCTCGCCTAAGAAAGCCGCAGCCAGGCCGTCCCCTCCTAAGCCGACTCACAGCCTCCATAACTACGTCTCGCTCCCCCCTCCTACATCTAACAATATCTTTAACGGCTCTCCTCGCAAGAAGCCACCAGTCCAACATGTCCCTCCCTACTCTCAACCAGTCGTTCAGGCGCCGCTGTTTACGACCTTCCACAGCTCCATTTCAGCACCCTACGAAAATGACAATTTCCACACCATTGCACCTCATAGTGACAACTTTGCAGACTTTCCTGATCCATCATACATTCGTCGACGGTCTCTCAAGCGCTCCATGTCAGAAGTCGCGCCAGGAAATGAGCGGCCATTCAAGAAACAACGATATGAAGAACCAATGACCCAATTGCCAGAACCTGAAGATATGCCAGCTGTAGAAGACGATGGTGGGAAGCCCAGCCAGAGCTACGCTCAGCTGATTGCCATGGCAATACTGCGTGCTCCCGAGCGTCGCCTTACACTAGCGCAAATTTACCAGTGGATTATGGACACATTTGCCTTTTATCGTGAAGGCGGAACTGGCTGGCAAAACAGCATTCGCCACAACCTCTCACTTAACAAGGCCTTCAAGAAGTACCCACGAGACAAAGGCGACGCTGGCAAGGGCAATTATTGGTTCATCGATCCTGGTCAGGAAATGCAGTTCATCCGAGACAAGCCTCGTAAGGGCAACAACGTCGCAAACATCGCCGTTCAACCTCAACTGAGTCGCAAAGAAGCTCCTCAGCCTCTTGCCGACGCCTTGACACCAAACACATGGCTCATACCACCCATATCGTTGCCAAAGCCACAGCCGGTACCAGAACTACCAGAACTCTCTTCTGATGCGACCATCCCCGCGTCCGATCCAGCGCTTGAAGATGACACAGTGGAATTCGGCGCCAGCCTTCATCCACAGGACCCGGCTTCGTCTCCGCCACAGGCCATGAACTCATCGCCACCCATCGTACCTGCCACTCGACGTGTTGCTAGCACCTCTTCACCTATGCACCCTCCCGCTCCAGTTTCTAGTCAAGCTCGCAAGCGCAGAATGACTACCATGGATGACAGCGGCTACTTCTCTTCGATTGAATCCTCAGCTCTTCGGCCAAACAGGGCTGCCGTCGTCTCGACCTCTGAGATCGATATCGACCAGCCACGAAAGAAGCGTCACGGCCGTGCCGAGGAGGAGATTGCTCGCATTCGAAGCTCTTCTCACGACATTACTCCTAGCCATCTTCGCCATAGAAGCCTGGGGAACGACGAACTGATGTCGTCATCGCCTCTTCAATCTGACAGGTTCGACAAGTTGAATCCTGTCACTCCCTCTGTGGTCTTTAAGAAACCGGCGAGACCTCCTCCATCAATTTCTCCTAACACCAACCTGAACAACCATCGAAAGCGAGTCCAAGAACTAGTCAATTCACCCATCAAAAGCTATGGTCTCTACGGCGCCGAGTATTCGTCCTGGAGCCCAGCGTTCAAGTGGCCCAACTCCGCCTCTCACGACTCCTATCAGGATGTCTTCGAGGTCTTCTCTGATACCGCTTCATCGACCCCTGCTCGCGACTCTCCTCTTAAGCGCTCTACGGAGTGTCCATCGACGGCGAGATCTTCTACGACCGCCAACATTCTTTCCGATGTTGCTACTGTCAACGCAAAGCTGAATGCAAAGACTCCTGTCAGGGCTCTCATGTTGAAGCCGACTTTGGGATCATTCACATCCGGTTCCCCAACGAAGAGCCTCCTCAATGATCCTATCATCCTCGCAGATCAAGAAGAACTTTTCGATTTTGGCTCTTTTGCGGACGAGAACTCAGATGATAATGACGGCGTTGATATCCTCAAAGGCTTTCAAAAGATCGGCGGTACCGCTCTCAAGCAACCAACACCGGTCGGAAACAAAGGCAAAGCTGTCAGACACCCATTGGGAACTCGCAGCATAACATCACAATTTTGATCCGGGGGCAGTACTGCCTAACTAAAGACTCTCCTGTTGACATCTGTGAGATGGACTGGAAATACATCCTTGCATTATATTTTCATCGGTCCTTGGCCCTCGGAGTCTCTCTTTGGCTACTCTGTCTGACTGGATCACTCGCACGCGCATGTTGGAGTAATGCATGCATTCAGTTCAGTGAATTGAATTATCACTTTCTCATGACAAAAAATTTACGACGTCAAGAGTATATGGCTCTCCTTACAGGCAATGCTTGTTAGGCCTTATGAATGTGTATGGATAACACGACTCATGTGTTGATAGCTTCTTAGCTTCTTAGCTTCTATGTAGCTTTAAGGTCACGCATCGCGTCACGACTTCAATTCAATGCTGGGAATTCTAACTTCAATCATGAGAAATGCCTCCCTTCCAAATAGAGCGTGGTGGACTCTCTCCTGACTCCTCGATACTCTGTGCTCGATTACTGTCGTCATTTTAACAGCGGAGCACTTCAACAGGAATTGGTTCCCTATTGCCAATTGCATGGCACAGCCCTGCCAGTGTATCCCCTATGCCGCTTGGTCCCCTTGTTGTTTGACTTTCACATCCATCAACATAACAGATGGCTTATTCAACGAGCCTAGAGAAGCGGAAGCTTCCATCGAACGCTGTTTTAGACCAATGACTATATTCTAAGGACATTGTTCAGCTATTATTCAGTTAGGAATGTCCACGGCATACCTCCGACAAAGGGCCTGGGTTTGGCAGGACGCAATTCGGCAAGTGCCAAGCTGGTGCCGTTTTCCGAACCCAACGGAGAGAGACGATGAGGCTTCAGACTCCCACCGTGCGCGAGACCAGCTAATCCGTGGATATCTCTTGCCTACCTCAATGGTGGTCAAAGCTGGTGGTCAAATTCCGAAACACAGAAGGCTATCTCCTTTCATATTCACAGGACAGCCTGTTTAGGCCGATCAATGTAAGTTATCATCAGTGTGCGTTCCTTCCGCCCATTATGCTTTCCTTTCGCCCGCTGTGCTTTCCTTCCGCCCATCGTGCTGCGCAGGTTTTGTCTAGCACTTCATCGCCGTCCTTGTATCTGCAGGAACGGTGGCTCCGTTTCCGGTATTGTGTCTCTACCCAATCCTTCTACCTGTCAAATACACTGCAAAGACTACGCAGTAACTAGTCACCTTCCTAGTTGTGGTATGTCCTATCGGCATTGGCATACTTTTGAGGTACTGTCTTGGGTACTTAATTGATCAATTTTAGAACTCAAGCCTATCATACTTAAAGTCTTTCAAGCTCTGCGAACGAGGCACAATGTGTTTCTGACCTGACCTCCTTGATACTGAATATCGAAACTCTCCAACTCCGCTCAAACGTCTCCAGACAATCTCTTTGGCAACTCCTCACCACTACATGGAGCTCTCCGTCTGTGCGGACATCTTCCTTCGCCTACCTTGCCTCGTTGGCTATATACGACTCCATAACCTAGATCCTGTCGCCAATCTCTGTCATTGAGTAGCACCTTCCAAATCAACGACGCCACACAACACTCCAGTCTCCCTCTCCTTCTTGCCTGGCCATTCTGTGCTACTCCAAAGGCCCCCATACTCCGCACACTCACTTGCTGCTCCTTCCAGGACATCCTTCGCTCCAACAACACCACCACTCCAAAGGCTGAAAGAGCTTCAACGACACCGCCGTGCCAACGCAGACATCCGTCCCACCCATCTCTTCATCCTTCTCTTCACTGCTCGTGCCTCGCACCGCGACTCCAAGATCCCTTCCACGAACTCCACATCCTCTCTCCTCTGAAACCGTATCTCCTTCACCACATACACCCTGCACAGTAACCCTCGACCGAATACACCACTCTTTCTTCCTCTTCACCCTCTTCGGACGAATCCCCAGAAACCAGATTCCCATCACTCAGCAACTCCCCTCCATCCCCTGCAATGGCTCGAACGGAAGCTCCTCCTCCTCCTCCTCCTCCTCCTCCCTCTCCTCTGGACCGCTTGGCTCTCCGAACACATTCCGACTCACCGTCACTCTCGTCGGGAACCTCCGACGTGCCCACTCCGTCCATGCTTCCGCTGGACCGGTCGTGCTTCGCCTCCTACCACTTCCGGGCCTGCTGCCGCGACTCTCTTCTCCATCGCTCTCCACTCTGCGCCCTCCACTTCCAGTCGTAGCGCTGCCCGCTTCATGGCACTACTGTCTCTGAATCCTCGACCCAAAAGACTGTTTTCTGTGCTCATGACGCCTCCAACGGCCGCGTCAATTACACCTCCCAAGGCGCGATAGGAACTTCCAACACCTATAGTGTCACGCTCAATCTCGAAACTTACCCGGACACGCGTGTTCGCATCGACTCCCAAAACAGCACCATGACCATCGAGCAAAGCCAAGATCCCTCAGAACCAGAGAACACCATCATCACTGCGTCCGGAACCTACGCCTGACATTATCTCCTAGCTCACGCACGGGTTGAACGCCAACTCCACAACAGATATCTTCACAACTGTCTGCACCATCTGCACCTCCTCATCTTGGCAATAGGCCTCGTTTCACTCCGACCGCTGCACCTCCGTCTTCCCTGACGACATCTACTGCGGCAGTGGCCATCCAGAAGGCTCCGGCTTCACGAATCTCTACTACGCCATCGATGGCGCCACGCGCCTCGCCTCAGGGCCCGACGGTTATAGCAGATAGCACGATTACGAATGAGGAATTCCGGAATTCGATGGCGGAAGATGAGCAAACCTACGCGTACATTTACAATATAACCCAGCTGGAATCCATCCTGAGCCAGCTCTACGAGATCGTGCAGACGGCTTACACGCCCACAGCCGGTGGAGACGCGGTCCCAACTGCAGTCCACGCGTTAGCCGAATCTACATCTCGTGGACTGCACTGTCCATCCTCGCGATGATGCTTGAGAATGTGCCATTCCAAAACTACAGCCCTGCAGTATGACATGAGCTGAATCTCTAAAAGAATAAGGTCCTCAGATGCACGCGGAGTGTCCTTACTGGCGAGTTTTAGCGGGTGCCTAGCCCAGTACCATGGAACTAGCATATTAGAGTACTATAGTGTGAGCAAGTTAGAAAATAAACCGTTGACTCACAGAAGTAAAGTTTTCAAGGTCCTCATACCGCCCTATCTAAGCACCTTTAGTGTCATCAAACTACATTCCCATTCCCAGAAAGAACCTCCAGACATCGCCCCATCCGAACACATTCTGACTGCATCCACCCACACATTTCCAACTTCTCTAAGCACCGAGCTTAAGCACCTTCATAAGATAACAGCCTGTCACTATATACCACCAGAGGTATACCTTTTTTCTGTGACACTCTGCCAAAAGGCTGTGTTCTTTGCACGTTCCCACGATGCCAAGCTGCTACTCATCAAGCTCTATCTCCCTACCATACTCCGACATAAGCCTTAAAGTCCCCAAGAGAAGGCGCATTTACAATGCTCCCTTCAATCTCAAAGCGAAGATCTCCAGTACGACCAATTTTTCGGAGCTCAAAGAGCAGCTCAGAGAGATGACGGGAAATCGAAACCTGACTCCGAATACCCGCAGGCTGTGCGAACGGTTGCGAGGTTGGATTGGCGAGTACAGGAACTTGAAGTCCCAAAAGCTTAAGAATGAGAAAGCCAATGACATCGAAACCACCGCAACGGCATTGCAAAGTTGGATGGAGAAGATCCACAGCGAAAACGGCTTAGCCCAGGCAATAATTGACTACCACCAAGACATGGTGCACAATTGGTTCTTGCTGGAGTTTGGCGATATTCTCGCCGCAAACTGGTCGGACTTCAAGAAAAAGGCTCACGAGGCGCATCAAAAGGCGAGCGAGGATTTCGGAGCGTCGAAGAGCACCTGGCGTGGCAAGGAAAGATACGACAGTCAGCATATCGCTGAGATGATACTAGATGAAAGGGAGCAGATGAGGAAGTTTGGAGCTGTCCTGCATCCAAAAGGTGACAGCGCGAATGGCGTGTTAGAAGAAATTGCGACAGCAGCAGGCCTGCTGGACAGAAGGGCCAAGCAGATTGAGTGGGAAATCCTCACTTATGCAGAGCGAAATTCCGTCGCACACTCTTCGATTGAGAAGGATGCCAACAATGGGTATCTCAGTAAAGCCGCTCTTACCTTGGCAAAATCGCGACAAGCATTAAGGGAAATATCGTTTGATCAGCAAGAGCGGTTGAAGTGGGAGCGCTGCATGGATTTGTTTCAGGAGAGGTGGTTTGTCACTTACGACGAAAGAGACTTCCGCAGATTCGGATACCCGCCATCTCATACACCCACCGAGCTCGGAAAGGCGGCCCTAAAACGACGCCAGGAGCGAGAAGACGACGATCTTGCACTCGAGAGGAGCAAGGCCGAATTGAAAGAGAGCTATGGGGAAAGAGAAGATAAGGGAGGGCATTGAGATTGACAATTTGGCTGCAGTAAGGCACTCATAAGTCCTTGCTAGAACACGTCCTTAGTTAAGGACGTATGCGTTGATTGACGGTAGACTTTGGGCTTGGTCAGCATAAGGAGTCAGCAGATGGGTCGGCAGCGTTCATTTTGTGCTTGGTAGATAGAAGAAAACACACCGAAACACCAAAAAACCCGTATGTATTATGGTGGCGTGGATATCCACACAGACATCAGACAAATGAAGATCATGAAACTGGGCCGCAGTGGCTAACATAACAAACGAGTCCGCTATCCAGTTAGTAGAGTAAACCTAGAAGCCTTCCTTAGAATGCATATATCGGAGAAAGACAACAGCTAGCTGTGGGCAACCCTTGAAGTTAATATATTCCTTCGCGGAACGAAAGATTTCGGGCAGCCAGTGATCCTGTATGCGTTCCGCAAGAGTAGACTTAAAGTCCTTGAAAGCGTCTATGTCAACAAGGTCAGCGTTTTCGTCAAGGGATAAGTATGCGCTAGTCCATACACGGGCATCTCGTAGTAGTCGGTTTTTCCAGAAGGGTGGGCCTCGTTGATTCTAGGGAAGACTAGCTAGACGATCTCATCTCGACGCCGGTTATCAAAGTGCGCAATCAGAACCTGCCATGTATAGCGCTCGAGTTCATTGAGTGCTTGTGCTTCGCCCTTTGGATATTGTACGAGCATGTTTTCCTTCTCCTCAGTCTGCTTGGACTATAGGGATGATTGGGAGTCCGCAGATAATGTCATAGAGTCCTGGCTTATCAAGGGGGGGCTTGCTGGGATGCCTGCTCTTGTGAGGTTCGCCGTGGCCTGGCAGCTGAGTCGCGTGTGCTCTCCTGTAGGTCCATGCGTGGACGTGTGGTGGCGGTTGTGTCGGCATTACTTGGTTGAGGCACCATCCCTTTCGAGGTCCGAAGAAGGCTTCTTGAATTTCGCAACTCGGACGCACTTGAGAGGATATTCGAGGACTTCTAAGAGAGAATTCACTCGCCGTTCTGTTGTATTTGGGACAGGGGAATTGTCAACATTGCGGCTAGCTTCGTAATTGCAGAGGGAGGTCGGCAGCTAGACGAGGCAGGCAAAGGGTATGTCTGGAGAGGCTTCCGGTGAGAATTGGATGGGCTGTCGGGTACAAGGGCCTTAGAGTGGTTCGGCCGTGTTGGTGGGTTAAAATTCTGAAAGAGGTAGAAGTGTTGTAGGGCTGTGGTGTTTACTTGCCCCTTCGCTGCGGGGTATTTATCGGCCCTTCGTCAACCTCCGAATCATCATCACTTGTCTCAACCAGACCAGGCATCTTGTGAACAAAGCGATGATTATTCTCGCCAGATCTCGAGGCAGCGAGTTCGTCTCGAGACGTGTCAGGGTCCTGGGTGTGGGCGGCGACATTGGGAATACCTACACGCGTAGTCGTCTTCGCGTGCTTCGAGATCGTTGTTGACTTCGACACTGCTCCGTTTGCTGCTCTTGGGTTGCTCGCCATGGCGACAATCTCGCGTTGATGTCATGCCTACGGAAATAGAAGAACAACGAATATCGAGGAAGGCTTTTCGATAAATAGCTTCTGGCTCGCAAGATTACCCCCAATGGCAGCTGCGAACTCCAATTCGAGCTATCCCTATTCAGGAAGTATCTCTTGGCTCTTATCACGTGATCCACATTGCCGCTCATTACCTTCATCTTCTTCCCTTCTTTTCACTCTTGTTCTTTCTTCCCTCTTCCCTCTTCCCTCTTCAGGACCGTTAAGTCTCTGTGTTACGTTCTTATGAGCTACCAATCATTGAACAAAGAGCGACCGACCAACGAATTATCCCCGTTTCTTAATCGTCCCCTCATCCTGTGCTCTTCTTCCCCTTCACCTAACTCTCACCTTGACCCATTTTGACGCAAATTGAACCACTAAACATAATCGGTGGTGAGGCCCAGGCAAGGTTGAGGAAGCCTTCCCCGAAATTTGCACTTTTTTGACATTTGAGGGTCATTCCAATACCAGCTGAAGAGTATGATGGCGTCAAAGGCTGGAAGAGCTGGTGCGACGGCGACGGTGATGGCGACAGTGATGGATGGTCCGGATAAAGAGAAGCCGCAGACTTTCCGCTCTCTCTCGAAGCTTGCCGAGTACTGTGGCGTGAAAGACGTCGAAGGCTTCAAGACCTGGTTGAAAAGGCCGCTCTTCCAGCAGCTCTACGACGAAGCAATTGCACCACAACAGCAGAAGGCTAGTGGCTGGTAAGGATCGTCCACGGGCGATGAACGCTAAGACAATCGAGAGCGCCATGCAGCTTGGTGAGGCTTATGGCAGTCGAATGTTCTCCGCAAGACGAGTGGACAAGACAGACTGGGAGCTCCCGGAGTACTACGCATATTGTAAAGACAGACCTTTGTGTGTAGGTTTTCAGGTTTAATTGACCGCTGCATCCTTCTGCAGACAGTGGCGTGGGTAAGAGCTAAGCTCGAGGAGAAGGAGGAGGAGGAGGAGGAGGATCATCAAGCCCACGAGCCACCGTGGAATCTGCACTAGCTTCCGACGACTTGAAATCACACTTTCGGACAAGTGAAAGCGGAAGCCACGAAGTTGTTGGGTCAGACCATGAGATTAGGACCTCGTGGAGTCGTATGAAGATAGTACTTTATTACCGGAAGGGGGAGAGCGAGACGCAGCATGCTCGCGAGGCGTGATTTGCCTGGAAAATTCGCACTTTCTGTGGCTCGAGGATGATGGGGGAGACAAGACAGAGTTGAAAGTCACAGCGAAACGAAAATACGCTCTACCACCCCTTGAGATACTTGTCTGTTTCGTTTTCTACTCTCACAGCGTATCATGTTCTGGCTTCGATGCAAGCACAGTCAAGAAGAGCTTTTACTTCCACACGCATAAATCAGAAGAAAAAGAGCTTAGCTGAGCATGTCACTGCACCATGTTTCGGAGACCGCTTCCCCAAGGAGGGCGGCTGGTCAAAAGAACGACTTCTGAACATGCTATACTACATGACCTCTGGTCCTTACATCTGCCTAGCGACTTGAAGACATTTGGCCAAAATCTCAAGCTTAGCCGTCCAATAGTGACACTGGAAAGCCTCCTCATACTTGCTTTGGAAGTTGCAAACATCCTGCCAATATATCCAGTTACTTCCAAAAGGAAAGGCCCTTGTCGGAGAGATCTTACAAGCTCGCAAAGAAGGCTGACATGAGACTCAGCGACAGAGTGACTATAGCCAGCCTGCCCATGCCTCCTACCATCGCCGTGATTGGGTTGACTAAAATGGTCGCTCCACTCCTCAACTTCGGACCACTCGAGTCAGTGGTCGTTGCCGTGGCAGAGGCCGTTGCCTTGGCGGTGGCCGGAGCGAAGGCCGAAGCTCTAGGATCAAAGGCCAGACATGCTGTTGGTAAAGCAGGTGCGTAACTTGTCAATTCATAGGTCGTGACAGCACCTATCGTGTAGTCGAAATCGCTGATCGCTGCTTCAGCTATAAGGCCCACATCGAAGACTGCGGAGGGTACTATATTCGTCAAACCGCCGGGGATCAAGTCCGGGCTGGAAGGGTCGACTGGGTCACAGGTTGAGTTGACGCCGGTGACATAGCTGAACGTTGCAGAGATGCTTGGGAGGTCGAAAAAGACTCCAGCGCCAATGCTGCCATGATCGTCGAAGACAGTGGCACCAAGCAAAAGCTGGGGGTTGAAGCCAGTATGTAAGGTCAAATCAATAGAGTCAAGCTTGGCTTGGAACGGTAACGCAGTTATCTTGGCATCAGGACTAGAGAATGTAAATTAGCCAGACGGTAGCGTTTGAAGGGGAAATGTTTCTTACAATCCAGTAATGGAAGAATTTGTCAGGTTGCCCACGACAACTATTATGGACGAATTGTTGGGCACCTGCATGTTGACTTAGTTGCGGACAAGAGCTAAGCATGGAATGGATGGGCCTTGAATCATGGAAATAGCTTGATAGATTGGAACTTACCGTAACATCGAAGCCGTAGGTAAAGGTCAGGTTCGCGCCTATTTGGACGCCCATTGAGGCTTGAGGTATTAATTGGGGGCCAACAGCGGCTATATTCGGGATCTGGGGCCACAAAAATTAGCTCAGAAGCTTGGATAGCTTCGGAAGAGGTACCTGAAACAATGGAAAGGCCAGAGGGGGAAAGTGGGCTGTCCAAATATTGAGGTCCTTGGAGGGCGCAATGCTTGTTTCTAACTCTATGTGGGCGGAGAAGTCGTTCACTAGCAGCTCCACAAAGCCACCATGTTCCCAATATTCGAAAGCGGCCAATGTAGAGTTAGAAGATTCACTCAGATTGGCCGTAAGAGAGCCACTGAAGACCTCAATGCTACCGTATAACGAGCAGTTCTTGCAAACAAGTGTAAAATGCGGGCTTTACTCCCGCGTTAGCAATGAGCTCGAGGTTAGGGATAGCAGACATACACATAGGGTCCATGAAATCCCAGTCCTGTGTCTGGAGGCAAGATCGTTTGACTGATGTAGGGTGAGTGGGTCAATTTTGCCGAAAGGTACGTGCTAGTAGGCCGCGTGGTCAGAGAGGGACTCGAAAACGAAACGCTCGATGTCAATGACGCTGTAGTCATTGACTCGGAAGCTATAGCCGTGGAGCTTGCAGCCGAGGCATCAGTGAGGGCAGAAGATGAGGCAGCCTGTCTTGGTCGAAGATCTCCATGTCGACGGAGTTCGAAATCTTCATTACTAGGCCCAAAATCGAGGGCCATGAAGTGCGCGGTATTTTTCCATGGTAATGGAGATGTGGACAGTATTATGAGCCGTTCTCCTTCATCAAGATATATACCAGACACTCTGTAAATATTAGAAAACAAAGTCAAGGCAATGTATGGGCCGTACCTGTGCGACTCGCGCTCGCCGTCATTGTTGCAGCCTTGGTGCGAAGTGACGACAGAGAACTCATCTATGGCGCTGAGCTCGTTGTATGCAAGCTCCAAGGCCTCTTGGCTGGCGAAGTGTAACTGAATCGAAGAATCGAAGCATGCAATTTCGTTGATATGATGTTCGACCTCTTCCAACAGCACTGTGGGAAGTTTCGTCGACATACGTACTCGGGCAGAGAACTGCGAGGATGTTTGATGAGTGTGTTCTGTACCAGAGAGCATTCAGCTAGGGGGGCTAATAGCATAAACGGTGGCAAGTATACCGTCAAGATAGTGCAGATCAATCTCATGCTCAAGCCACCCCTCAATACCTCGAGCTTTAAGGTTGGACTTGGCCTTTGCCGCCCTCAAGCTCCTGGTAAGACTGCGATCTGCGAGTGATTGAAAAGTAGGATCATAGTCGACTTGGAATGGGTTGGCATTGACTTGAAACCGTAAGACAAACAGTAGAACTACAATCGTGTAGCATGCTTGGAGATGCATGATGAGCGCAGTAATTCCTTGTCAAGAGATATTCTCTGGCCAGCTACAAGCAAAGTGAATCTCACCACAAGTGTCGAAGGCGTAGACACCGGGCCTCAATCTCGTGATCGCTCCGCCATTATATTGACCACGGGATGGACCATGTTGATATAGCCAGCCCGTAGATGGGTCCAACCTCCTTTCCACGAGCCAGTCAGATGTCACAATACAGAAAGCGGAAAGGCTTTGTCCCAGGGCACGTACGTCGATGTTGCAAAGGACCAAAATTTGTCCACCATGCAGTGAGTATCCTGGTTTGTGGCTCTAGCATTTTGTATCAGGCTCGGAGGGGCGGGACGGATGGCCGTTTCGCCACATGGAGCTAGTGAATAGCTTCCTAGACAAAGGTCTGGGGAAATTGAACGATGGTAGAGTTGTCAGACCCATCAACCACTTTTGCTGGAGATATTTGCTCAGTTGTGCCTGGTAACAGTGTTCAAGCTTGACAGGTAAAGAAAGCTCCTAGGCAATGGCTAACTTGTGTACGAGTGCCTGGCGTGCAAGGCTCGACGGGGTCCATGACTCTCTGTATGACCTGCCGTATCGTGTCAGCATACCTCCTCAGTCTCATGTTCGCTCTTCGGAAAAAGCAAAGAAAAGGTGGGGCCCCGACCAAAAGTACGACCCAACGTAAGCATGCCTAGGGGGCTCTGTGGGGGTGGGGAATCAGCCAAGGGGGCCGCGCCTCGGGCCAATTCTGTTCTGGAGCACAATTCACGCTGACGAGTGCTGAATTTCTAGCAAAGCAGGGCTAGGATACTTGGAAAGTCTGACGCACGAGATGGAAGTATCTTCCCAATTGGACGCAGAACTTGCGAAAGATTTTGGGTGCACCAAAGAAGAGACTTGATGAGTATGTTGTGAGTGGATCAGGGGAGAAGGCTAGCACGAATCAAACGAGATAGACGCGGAGTCAAGGATCGTGTCGAGCCGTTTGGGGTTGACAAGGGGGGTCGGGGCTGTGAAGGAGATGACTTAGACCAGTCAATAAGCGCTAGCCTTAAAGTCGGCCGCAGGTGTGCCTGTTCACCATCAAAGTGACGCACTGCATGGCTCCCAACCACGTGCGGAAACCAGTCGGCCTTTTGTCGGCAGTGTCAACCATTGTTGACTAGCATCCTACCTTGCAGATGATGAGACGGGAAGTACTTCCTTTGAAGGCTCACAAAGGCAGACGCTGAATCGGCATTAACGGCGGCAGCCGTGTTCCAAGGTGCCAATGCCAAAAGATGCGGAGATGTTCTTGACTCGTTTGCTTTCGCACACATCCAGAACCCGTAATCGAACTCTTACACAACCTAGTTTATAGGTTAGGCACGCCAAGATGTCTGATAGAACGGCCTAACAGCCCAGATCGTTCGCCATGCAAGACCAATCTCCACCCGATCTAGCAGACCCACAGATTGGCTGGTCTTCAATCCTCAAACATCATCTGGTCATTCACTCCACAGCAACATGTCCGCATTCCCAATTCGCGCAGCCTACCTAGGCCCTCCGGCGTCGTTCTCGCACCAGGCGGCACGAAATTTCTTTGCGCAATCCGACTCCACCTACTCGCCCGCACCTAACACTACCCCGGTCGAATTGGTCCCCCACCCCTCCTTTACCTCTGTCTTCGCCGCCGTACAGTCTTCCTCGGCAGAGACCCCGTATCATGGTGTCGTGCCTTTCGAGAATTCGAGCAACGGCTCCGTCGTGCAGCTGCTAGATCTTCTAGCAGATCGTGAGGGAGGATATTGCAACGTGAAGGTCTGTGCGGAGTACTATCTCCGAGTACAGCATTGTTTGCTTGGTCGACAGCCACAGCTTACCTCTGCTGGAGCTACAAGGGAGGAGGTGCAAGATGCACTCAAACAGGTGGAAAAGCTCTATACACATCCACAGGTATGGGGTCAATGTACCGCATTTCTAGAGCGACATTTCAGAGGCGTGGAAAGGCAGGACGTGTCGAGCACATCGAGAGCGGCAGAGATAGTTGCGCAAGAACAAGAGTCTATCAAAGTAGGTGGGGGTGGGAGAAGTGCGGCGATCGCGAGTAAGCTCGCCGCAGATGTGTATGGCTTGGATGTACTGCAGGAGGGGATTGAGGACCAAGGGGATAACGTAACGAGATTCTTTATCCTTAGAAGAGAAGATGATGAGGGCACGGGAGGGTATAGTGTGGAAGAGAGTAAAGCAGATGGCATTGACACTGCTACAGTCAAGAAATGGAAATCCTTGATATCGTTTACAATCGACCATGGAGCTCCTGGAGCATTGGCAGATGCACTGGGGATATTCAAAAAGCGTGGATTCAATCTCACGAGCATTGACACTAGGCCAAGTCATGTGCGACCGTGGCATTACATCTTCTTCGTCGAGTGTGAGCAGGCGAAGAAAATGACCGACGCGGCTGACAGGGTAGCGGTTGATGAGATCATGTCGGACTTGGGCTCAGTTGCACAAAGCTGCAGACACCTAGGGAGATGGAGGGATGAACTGGACCGCATCGATAATGAATGAGGTCCGGGCTAAGAACAATTCACTCAACAATCTGTGGCCATGGAATCCTCTGCATTCCAACGACAGAACCAATCACCGGGACAGCGCGATCTTTCTGCACCCAAAGGACTCGAAAACTCCCAGACAAACACGCAGGACTCAGGCATAACATAAATGCTACGAAACTGCTAGTGGTTTTGTGAAAGAGCTGGATTGATATTTCGATCTAATGAAGGAATGGCTCTGTTGAAGAGCAGAGAAAATTGCATTTGAGTCAACGCGTAGGTTGCGAGGCGCTTCAAATGGTGGTCGAAGTTGGATCTGAGTGGGTTGGTGGACTCCAGTCTCCAATGAGATGCTTTCACATTGCCTCATAGATGGTAGCCCATCTTCCCGCAGCTTCGCAAGCAGCATTGGAGATTAATGAGAAGCATACAGGCTCGGTCGCCTGTCGTGAGATTCGACCACATTCCACTATCCGCATGCGGTGGCGGCCTTGCTTTTCGCTCAAATTGTTGCTTTCCTTAAGGTCGGGCAGATACGCAAATTCAACTTAAACGTCTGACGAGTCGTAAAGCACAAGCTTGTCTAGGTCCACGTCGTTCAGCACTTGGTTTCTCTCCCCCCCTTCCTTCCCCTTTTTTTCGATTCAGATGGACAACATGTGGCGAAGACTGGAGCGCCCTACACCATCTGTATAAGTATCCGTGATATTATCCAGATGAGTTATTGATGACACTGCTTACCATGAAGAAGCCCTGACTCCTGCTTAGCAGTTGGGCTGCTGGCTTGATGTGGATATCTCGGGGTCTCTGTTACGTGAGACTTGGGAGCGTCCTTTTGACGCTCTGAGCGCCGAAGTGCCGTCAGATCATCCTTTCTGCGGGTGTCTGGAGCTTCGGCCTCGCGCTCTGCGAGGTCTAGTAATGGTCAATCTGCGGAGATCTGTCAGTAAAGCGTGCTTGTAAGAAAACCAATCTGTCTAGCATACCGTCGTAGAATTCATCTTCGTCATCAACATCAACCAATTGCTCGAAATTGACTTTGTATCGCAAAATAGCGCCAATGCCACCGAACCCCTTGACGAACTGGTTGCCTTCGCTAGATCGGTCGGACACGAATTCTAGAGTTGCTCCAAAGTCTTTGTACTTTTCGGCAAGCCATTCAAGAAAGGAGCCCTGTTCCACCACTTCCATTTCTTGACCGGTTTCCTTGTCCATGAACTGCTCACGGTCTACCTCTTGTTGCTTGGTGGTATGAAGAATCTTTTCCGCCCCATCAGATGCCTTTAGAACCCAGCGAGTGATGTCGAGGTTCTCATAGACGATCAAAGTTTCCGCTGCACCAAGCTCAAGTGATTTTAGCGTGTCTTCAACACCGTAACAGACCTTGCCGCTGTCCTGACTGATCTCTTCGAAGTATTTCCCGATAAGCTTTTTCTCTTGGATGAATTTGACGTTGCTGAGTGTCTCGGCTGACAGTTCAATTGCCTGATTGAATCCATTTTCGCCGCCATATGAGACGTCAACGACTTTGATAACTTTGGACTGTAGGCGGTTGTCGAACATATCGGATTGATTCAGGTCGTTCTTGAAATCTGCAGATCCTGCCAAAATGATGCCCGCCACATTGACTTTGTCATTGGTGATGAAGTTCTGCACGGCAAGTTCTGCCACTTTGCGGACGTAATTGTGACGCTTCTCCTCCCGAAGCCGAGCGAAACGGAGGGCGGACTGACCGCCGCGTCCGTGTTTTTTGGGCAGATCTACCGAAAACTTGTGGATCACGTCTCTTGTATTGCCACTGAGCGTCCCAAAAAGCGCTCCATTGCCATCCATGATGATGAAACCAAACTTCTGATCGGATTCCAGTAGCTCGCTCAAGGCTTCGACGTGGAACTTGTTGTCACACAGGTAGAGAGATGTGTTGATGGGTTTGAACGGCTCGAAGTCGATGTTGATCTTCCGCTCCTTGCCTTCCGAGGTGATAATATCTCCACAGTAGACGACGAGGCCATTTGGCGGGACCTTGTTATACAACTTCAGGCGTTGCTGGGTAGAGGTAATGGCTCCCAAGACGGACTGACGATTGACACGAGATTTGATGTTCGAAGCCGTCCCAAATTCTTCTGCCAACATCTTCGCTGCTCGAGAGACCTGATCCTTCGGCGCTAAACACACACACCATCAGCATTACTTGAACACAAGCAGCAGTCCGATAACTCACGGATGATCAAGGATATCATTGATGTTCCATTTCCCCTAGCAGCTTCAAGACGCTTGATGAGCTTCTTGACCTTCCATATCTCAATGTTCTTCTCCGCGTCTGTCCCGTTGGGTGCACTCATGGCGATGTTCGAAGGCCGCTCGAGGGCCTTGCCTTCCGAGGAGGGGTTGTCAGATTTACTGTGCTCGATCCAAATGTGTGTGCGAGGTGAAAAATGGTGACGGTTGGTGAATGCACAAAGCAGTCTTTTTGAGGCAGGCTGAGTCACCTGTCGTCTGAGTCTTGTGCGGTGACGGTTTCGTGCACTTGCAAGGCCAATAAAAAGGTTCAAAATTCCGACGAGGAAGGTTAGCCAGCGGTGTGGCGTGCCAAGCCCATCACTCCAAATTTTTCTTATCGAGGTCGACCCGGTTGAACCCCACTCCTGGCACTCACATGCTTTAACCCACAACGGGCTCATTATGTCACACAAACAAGGCCCAGGTCTGAAACTTCATAGCGGCGGCCTCGGGAATAGGCGGGCAGAAACCAGGCAAGGATCGTTCGCTTTCTCAACTTGAAGTTTCGGTAGGAGACTAACCTTTCTTCACAACACTTTTCTTTCCTCGTCTGATGTGGTGGACCTAAGCCTGCCGTTCCTCAAGCTCAAGCACGGCCCTTTGCCTTCCTTCTCGTGACTGCACTTTCCGTCGTTTGATCTCCTTATGTCTTTCCCCCAAGCTATGCATGGACCAGATTGAGAGCCGTTTGATCCACCTTTGAGACCTCGGTTACTTCCTTGCAGACAGGTCAGGCCAGCCACTGCTCGACTCCTCTTTTAGACCCCGCTACCATGAGCAACCGCACGAAGCAAGCCCCAAATTGGGAGGCATATGAATATGGGCGTGCATCCGAACCGGCCTCCTTAGGCCCGTCTAGCCCAATTAACCGTATCTCAAGTGCGACATCTGCCATACGCCCGATTCGAAGCTATGAACGAAATGGCTTCGACGAAAATCTGCTTGTCAGGAGGCCTTCCATGTCTATGCGGATCAACTCCATTCGGCAGGTAGGAGGGGTCAACAGCATAGACAACTTCGCTCGGTCGTTGCAGCGAGCAGCCGGCTTTCGTGATATAGGACCAGCTCGCCGTGGATCATTTGTGTTTTCGGACGATGATACAGGAGAAGTGGATGACGGTGATAGAGGCCAAGTTCCAGGACCACATACATCATTACTGAGACAACAAATCGAAGCCGCCGGTGCACAAAGCCTCCATGGCGGTGCTGTCGAGGACGAGCATGAGGAAGGAGCAAAGGGCGATACTATCACGCCAGCGGAGAGCAGATACTCCGATGGTCAAAGACCGATTGACTTCATCCACGATAGGTTGTTGCTCGCTCCACATCTCGCAAGCTCGTTTGGCACAAGTTACGGTTCAATATCGAGTCGGCCAACGGAAGCTACGAGGCGTCGTGCGTCAATCTTAATCCAGCAACGACAAGAAGCTCAGCATCGACAAGAAATTGCCGCAGGGCAAGAACCTGACAAGGAACGTGAGCCCTTGCTTGTGAAGAAGGTGGTACTTCAAGATGGGACCCATACGACTGTCATTGTTGGGCAATCAACCGTCCCACAGACTGTCTTCAATTCTGTCAACGTGCTTATCGGAGTTGGCCTTCTGAGCCTGCCACTCGGCATCAGGCTCTCAGGTTGGGTCATTGGCATGATATTCTTGTTCCTCGCCGCTGTTGTTACTCAATACACTGCAAAGCTCTTGGCATATGTCCTCGATGTTGATGGCTCGTTCGTCAACTACTCCGACGTTGCTTTCATCAGCTTCGGCAGTGGGGTCCGAACAGCCGTCCAGGCACTCTTCAGTCTTGAGCTGACAGCGGCCAATGTTGCGCTCGTGGTTCTCTTCGCGGACAGTCTCAATGCGCTGATACCCGGCTTGCAGATCTGGGAATGGAAGGTGATATGCGGTATCATCCTGATTCCTCTTAATTTCGTGCCGTTGCGCCTGCTTGCCGTAACGAGTGTCCTAGGAATTCTATGCTGTACAGGACTCGTTGCGATCGTCTTCATCGACGGTTTTATCAAGCCTCACTCGCCAGGCTCTCTGCGCGAACCCGCAAAGACATATGCCTTCCCAGAGCATTGGTCCACCTTGCCCCTGAGCTTTGGCCTTCTCATGTCGCCCTGGGGAGGTCATAGTGTGTTCCCCAACGTCTACCGTGACATGCGTCACCCAATGAAATATGGGAAGGCGCTCAATTACACCTATGTCTCCGTCTATTCGCTACTGGCCGCTATGTGCGTGAGCGGTTATCTAATGTTCGGCGAACAAGTCAAAGACGAGATCACCTCAAACATATTGCTAACCAAAGGCTACCCACGAGCTCTTTCAATCTTGATCGTCATCTTCATCGCAATCATCCCGCTTACAAAAGTCCCTCTCAGGTGAGCCACTTTGGCATAGGCTTCTCAAACAAAGGCTGACCAAGGGCCCAACAGTTGTGCACCTATCATCAGCGCGTTTCAAGTACAATTCGGACTGGATGTTCGAATCCTAGCGCCGGACGATCCGCGCCACGACAGATCTCCTTTCATGCGTAGGCTCCTCGATTCCACCATCAGAATACTTGTCCTAGTTGTCATAGTAGTGATAGCAATTGCATTTCCCAGCTTTGATGTCATCATGAGTTTCCTAGGTTCCTGTCTGTGTTTCACCATTTGTGTGATTCTGCCGGTGGCCTTCTACTTGAAAACTTTTCAGGATGTTATCAGCAAGCGCGAGTGGATCTTGGATTGGGTTTTGATAATTGTCTGCTCCATTCTGGCCGTCACTGGGACTGTCTTTGCATTTATCCCGCGAGAAACATTGGGTATCAAATAGGGTGATATTCTATCTATGCTATCCGTGGGCTTGGTCAAGGAGCCATAGTATTTCGCTGGCAATTGAGTTCGATGTAAATACGTACTTGAATCATCTTGAGTCTCCAAATCTTCAAATTCCAATCGCTAGTCATGAGTAGGACAAGGGATGGGTACGTTCCATTCCGTATGCGGCAGTCCGTCGACCAGAGGCGCAGAGGACGCGCGTTCCAACGGCATTCCCCATTCCTTATACCGTCTGGCGACACAATTTTCATGAGGCAGTCGAGCTGCCGCATATGGAAGTTCGTCTGCCAGATGCATGCGTAGAACGCATCCCGAAAGACTTTATTTGTCAATTTAGAGCTGAAGACATCTCACTGGTCACTTCGGTCGACGGGAATGGCAGTTCGTCGACCACGTAAGCTCAGGAAGTATTCCACGGTACTCAACCTAAGGATAGGAAGCATGTCTTCTGAATTTGCGTCCTGAATGGTGGCTGGTAATCGTAAGCGTCGAGATGAACGCTACTTCTAATTTGTCCACAGTAACAATCTGCAAGTCTGGTCCAGTCGACACAAGGCCTGCGCTTGTTTGCGCGCCACTCTCAGCCTTGTCCGGTCGCGATCTTGCTTACTGTTCGTCTTTCTGAAGGTAAGCCGCTGAATGAGAATGCAATTCTTCTTTGGTCAGCTTCGGTTGTGTGGCATGGGCTGTGGGGTAGTACCAACTCAAGGTTGTCGCCGCCCAAGCCCATGGCAATTTCCTGTCAAAGTCTGTACCGCAAAGGCCCACCGACTGTCGCTGCAGACTTGTAAGAACGTGTTCTTTTCAGATCGCTTCGGGTCCTCCAGCGCCAAGAGGCAAAGGCATACTTCACGCCGCCGTCAACAAGGCTTTATCTTCATTGTGATCCAGGTCATTGGTACACACTTCTCAGCAAGACGAAGTTTCGAAAATTGAGCCAAACCAGTGAGAACGCTCGTCATGTATCGGTAGCCCCGTTGAGGTGGTCATTGGTGGTTGACGACTGCGGCGCCTGAACTTTTGCTTCAGCATAGTGAGGAAGTTCATAAGTTCGCCAGTGCACAAAATTCTCGGACAGTATATCACCATGACCAGATTCTTCAAGCTTGTACACTTCGAGCTTCGGGACTTTTTCTCGTTTCCGTATTCTCCAGACACCGTCCTCGGTAATCACAGTTTTGAGCCCTGGCCAGTGATCAGCAGAAGACCCCAACAGTGTCGCGGACCCATACATTCAAGAAAGTTGGCAGCAAAGTTGATGCAAGTGTTGCCATCCCAAAGATTTCTTCCGCGACTCTTGACCATATCAGGAATGCTCTGGGTGTTGAGCTCCTCAAGCCGTATCAGAATTCCGTCGGCGGTCCGAAAGCCAACAATTATTTTTGGGACCCCTAGCAAGAATGACTGTATCCAGAATTTCAAGAGCTTTCGCTCGAACTTGATCTGGTCACGCTCATTGTTGATCTCCGCAGATGTTTTCAATTCTACCCAATTGATAGGTAGATTCTTGTCCTCCGGTTTGATATCCCAAACTAATTTCTCAATCAGCCATGAGGACACTACTCAGGGCAATGCATCTCACCTGCGTCAACCTCGCCACCGATTATCATCTTGATCCTGCCGTAGCCGGTGCGAACAACGGAGCAGTATTGCGCGTAATTGCTGACGATCTGGTCTTCGCGAGATTCGATGTACTCCCTCGTTGTGGGATACCATGGCAGGGGCAGCAATGAGAGTGTTTCAAACTTGTAGCCCCAATAGCTCATGACGTCTTGGGAAGGCGCTCCGGGTCGGGTCCGCTGCGAGTGCTGTTCTTCTCTAGACTCAAGCTTGTTGCCATGATCTTCCTCGAGAAATATGGAGCCCTGGAAGCATGTTGCATTCATCTCCCAGCCATCCAATGGAGAGAAGGGCACCGCCATGATCTATCCCGTTATAAGCCGTCGCATAACCTGCTCTTTTGAAAGATCCTCACACCTTTGTCATCATTCCTCGCCATGTAATAATATCTGCTTCAGCCTTCGCGCCCTTCTCCTTCTCGAACGAGGCGATGGCGTCGACGAGACCATCGAGATGGTCATCATTGGTGTCGTCAAGCTGTTGAAAGCTGTCGAAGCCCCGGTTCAGATCTGCAGGCAAATATGGAGGGTAATAGTAGCGAAGCGACGAAGCATCTAGACGGAACTGATGCTTTGCATCGTACGAAAAACAAGTGATCTCCTGCGCCCAAGCATTAGCACGTATTCCTATGTGATCGTAGGCCTATGGAGGTGGGACCTTTGGTCTGCGGATTCCAGCGTTAAGCCCCGCGAAACGACCAATGGGTTCGATGTCAAATGAGTGAATGGTGGTCATATTTATTGCAACGAGTGTCACATTTTGCAAGGCCAACCTCCTCTTCTGAACTGTTCACGAGGCTGGACAAACGATGGTCCCGGACTCCTAACAATTCTTTGTGGCCTGCATGCTCAGAACAGGATCCTTCGAAGCTTTGATGAAGATAATCGTTCAAAAGGTGAACCCGTGTTTCGTGGTGGCGGCGATTCCCTTTTTTTTCCTTGGGGAGATTTCACATTTCAAATACTCCGCGATTCTGTGTCCAAACTACATAGATTGACATGGAAGAAAGGCAAGATGTTTTTTAAGGTCCTTTAGACATTCCCTTAGACTATTTCCGACTTCAATATTCTCCAAGAGTTCCGTGACGCTCCCATTCGTTGCCCTTCATAGACATGTACATTTTTGTCCAGAAATCCTCATGCTTTCTAGCCAATGCCCTGACCACTTGCGCGATCCTCGTCTTTGCGGCTGGATTCTTTCCCCGTAAAGCTTTTCTATCAGGATTGGCTGCATGGCCTGCTGGTCAAGATGAGTCTCAAATGTCTCCACCTTTTGATAGAGTCATTTTTATGGTGGTTGATGCCCTTCGGAGGTATTTACTTGGATCATGTTTCCTTCACTGTTCTCTAACAACCCCCAGTGATTTCGTTTACGGGCCGAACTCGAGTTTCAGTTTCACCCAGAGGTATTACTAGGACTTCCAGCATTATCTACTACCGCATTGACGGCTGTTGCAGTCTGATCAGGTCCGGCGCCGCATTGCCCTTTACCGGCCATGCGAGTCCTCCAACAATTACAATGCCAAGGGTAAAGGCCATCACCACGGGATCAGTACCTAGCTTCCTCGATGTTGTTCTCAATTTCGCTGAGTCTGATACAAGCTCCACTCTTGCGACACAAGATTCATGGCTTGCACAGATGAAGGCGAAGCAAGGTAGTAGGTTGGTCATGTACGGAGACGACACGTGGCTGAAGCTCTTTCCTGGATTCTTCGACCGTGCCGATGGAACCACAAGCTTCTTTGTATCGGTGTGATTTGACATAAAAGTCAACTCAAGAAATTTCTAAGCTGACACAGTGGTGCAGGACTTTACAGAGGTGGACAACAACGTAACGAGGCATATACCAGAGGAGCTTCTGAAAAATGACTGGTCCACCATGGTTCTCCATTACCTTGGTCTTGACCATATAGGCCACAAGTCTGGGCCCAGAAGGTCGGTCTATTGAATCATGATATTTCAGAGGTAACTAATGCTTGATAGCCCAAACATGCCTGGCAAGCAAAGGGAGATGGATGACATTGTGAGAGAGATATATCATGCAATGGAGACGCATGACCATCTCTCATCAAGTCTACTTGTGCTAAGCGGAGATCATGGAATGAACGAAGCCGGCAACCATGGCGGATCGTCAGCAGGCGAAGTATCGACAGCTCTCCTCTTCGTCTCTCCCAAACTCATGTCCGTCTTTGCCGGGCTTGAAAGTCCGTTATCGAGCTCCGAAAGTTTCCAGTTTTATGAGGTGGTAGAGCAGTCAGACATAGCACCTACGCTCGCTGCCCTGCTCGGCTTTCCCGTGCCGCGGAACAATCTTGGTTTGATCATCCCGTCTTTCCTCGAGCTTTGGACGCAAGGTATGTAGCCAGTGAGTAACTTACTACCAGCTTCTAGACTGACCACTTGAAGATACTCAAAGGCTTGATCTGCTTTTCACAAACGCCCAGCAAATGTCTGTAATTGCTGAAGCAACCTTCCCACTTGCGTTTGTCCAATATACGACCTCGGAAGTATGTCGTTCGAGGCCAGATCAGGACGTGGCGCGTCTCGCATGTGCATGGAGAGAGGCTGATAATGGCTACCGAAGTGTGCAAATGGGAGCTTCGACTGCTGCACAAGCTATGGTACCCATTTGGTCATTCCTACGCCAAGGACAAGATATGCTTAGCGGGACCGCAAGCAATTACGACTTGAACAAGATGTACACTGGAATTGCAATTGCAGTCCTAGGCGTTGTGCTTGCAATCACATCGATTCTTTTAGGCTATGCGAAGCTCGATCTAGGCACCCTTGCGAATAACACAATCTCGTTAACTTACGGTGCTACAATGTTCGCAAGCAGCTACGTCGAGGAAGAACAGCAGTTTTGGTATTGGGCTGCTGGCGGCTGGCTTATCGCATTACATTGCAAAGAGTAAGTCAAACCGTCTAACACAGTCTCCACATACTGACAGACCTAGGTTCCGGTCTAAGGCTGGAGCCAGCCTAAGCGATGGGTTCTCTTCTTTGGTCGTCGTAGCTCTTTTCGGAATCTCGCGGCGCTGGAACCAGACAGGCCAGAAGTATGCAGGTGATCCGGATGTCAGCTCCCGGATCCTTCCTGCGTACACATGGCTGTTGTGGTTGCTTGTCATTGCAACTTATGTTCTGATCACTGTGCGTATCAGTCGTCAAGCCACTAGGGTGACCGCTTCAAGGCAAATGAGCCTTCTCTCTGTGATGGTATGCATTACATCATTCACTTTCAAGGTTGCATTTACTGCCGCCGATGCACCTGAGCTTTTGCAAGGTGTGGATATACTTAACCCACTTGTGGTATCGACGTCGAGTCTATCACTAGTGGCTCAAGCAAGAATCGTTTTCGTTGGCATCGCTCAGCTGCTTGCCTATACTGTTTATTATCACTCCCCTTGGAACCACAAGGCAGACAGAACAGGTACTCTCCCCATTTTCTACCTTTCTATTGGGGGCTGAATGAAAACTTGGTGTCGCCTATGGATGAAGATGCTACTCGAGACGAACTGACTGGCCCAGCATTCATGAGTTCCCTTCACGACCTAATATCGCTGCTTCTCGTTACACAATCACGAGTCTCAAATATACCCATATTCCTCATCTTTTATACGCAGCTAGGCGTCCTCCAACGCGACTACTTCTTGAGTCCCTCCGACCTCACGGCAACCTCCATGCTCCTGCAGTACTCGTCTTTCTTCGTTCTCGGCGGGTCCAACGCAATATCCTCAGTCGACCTCTCAAACGCCTATAACGGCATAGCTGGCTACAACGTCCTTGCCGTCGGCCTTCTGACCTTCATCAGCAATTGGGCTGGGCCTATCTGGTGGGTATCTGGAACTACTTTGCTGATGAGCCCAAACATCAAGAGACAGGCTGCGTTCGAGCATTTCGCGCTCTTAACGTTGTTCACTACGTTCAGTACCCTTTCTGTCATGGTGGCATGCACGGTACTGCGAGAGCATTTATTCATATGGACCGTATTCTCCCCAAAGTTCTTATTCACGATTGCTTGGGTTATGGGGAATCACGTAATAGTTAATGGCTTGTTCGGGTATGGACTGCTCAGCACATTGCTTCCTACGTAAGGTTGCATTGGATGCTGTGGATTGTTCATGCGGCATCTCACTTTTCCGATCAAGCTTCAATTTCATTAGAGGAATGTAATCAACAGAATGGCGTTGAGACCATATGAAATTCGTTGCTATCTAGATGCAAGTGCTCATGACCTTGTTGAAGATCAGACGGGGTATCGTTCAATACTGTCAAAACAATCCAAGCGGCACCACACTACACCCACACGATGCACCTCAGTCAATCCTCTTCTCCAAGCCGTAGCCACCCTTCCCGTCTAGATTTTCATAAGTCTTTCCCTGCCCCATACTTTCATTCTCCTTCCCACCTCTCGGGCCTCTCTCTTCCAAATCAGCCCTCAGCCAATCCAATACCAACTCTCCCAATTCACTATTCCCAGCTCTCGTCAGCCTTTTCTTTCCCTCTTTTACCCCATCTCCCAATATACTCTCCGCCGCTCCCCACTCCTTCACCCTGCCCAGATGCATATGTACCAAATGACTCGGCCATCCGGCCAAATTGTCCAAAATGTGCGTCGCATACACCACGGTGCACTCCCTCCCCTCCGTCTCGCTCTTCAACCACTCCAAAAAGTTCCTCCGGCTCAACAGGTCCAGGTCAACGGTAATTTCATCCAGCAGCAGCACGGTCCACGGCCGCACCAGCCCCATCGCAAGCTGCACCCTCCTCCTCTCTCCGTCAGACACCGCATGCATCCGCCATCTTAGGTCGATGTCCAGTATCCTGACAAGCTCGTCGCGACGAGTAGGGAAGTGGTTCCCGCCCACGGAGGCAAGGAGCGTCGGGACATCGATGTCGGTGCGGACGATGGGGTTGAGCACCCATTCGAGGCCGAGATAGGTGACGCCTTCAAGGGAGGCGCTGAAGGGGTCGACGCCGCCGATGGAGATGGTCGATGTGGGTGCGAGGCGCTTGCCGGAGAGGAGGCGCAGGAGGGTGGTTTTGCCGGCGCCATTGGCGCCGATGAGGAGCGTTCGGCTACCGGCTGGGAGGGTGAGGTTTATGTCCTGGAGGCCGAGGGAGCCGTCTTGGAAGGCGTAGCTGAGGCCCTTGACGGAGATGGAGGGGCTCGGCGTTGAATCGGTCCCGTTGGGGAGGTCATTATGGGACGACATGGTGAGTGGAGGAGTATGTCCTTTGATACTGTTGCAGTGCAGGTCATGGATGCATGTCTGACAGAGGTCGGGCGTTTGCAGGCTTATTAGATTGAAAAATGACAAAATGACGTGGAGACTTTTTTTGCGCTTGGAAATTTCCGCCCAAACTTACATTTGAATCAAATCTAAGTATCTAAGTAGCCCCTCTCTAATGATGGTCATTGTGGTGTTGCGGGATGTAGTTTGGTTGACTGCACTGAGAGAACAGCTCGTCTCGAGACTCATTTCTGCCGGAACGGGCAAACAGCTGGGACTGTCGAAATGACGGGTCCACTAATGAAATCACTTGCATAGCATAAACTGGTAATAGAAGCAAGACCTCAAACTTTTTATACTTCGCATGCGAGACCTTTTAGATCTTTGTTGAACTGTTAGAGCCGATTGTACAAAACCAAGAGGCAACAACCTTCACGCCGAAGCCCAGATTCGCCAATACTGGGTCTGGACTGCAACACGGCCATTTGAATGGTAGGTGCGCAAAAGCAGACGAAAACACCGGATATGCCTTGATAAAAGGAATTCTTTGCCCCACAGAAGGGACAATTATGAAGCCATATTATGTGAGGAGGACGCCTGTCGTAAATCAGAGGACCGCCTTGCTTTAGAGCCCCGTCAAGATAAAACCGATCTATCAGTTGGAGGACGGATGGGTCGCATATGATCTAGCTCTGCTTGCATTCAGCGGCTTCTTTTTCTCTTGGTTTGCCGCTGTCGTCCTTTTTAACTGTGAGTCATTGAACTTCGCGGTAAGGGAACGATTTGAGACCTACTTCTTCGTCTGACTCTTCGTCATCATCATGCTCCTCCTCGTCTTCGTCATCCTCGTCGTCCTCATCTTCGAATTCAGGTTCTTCGTCTTCATCCAATTCCTCGTAAGCCAGAGCTTCTCCCGTGAACCAATCAATGGCACGTGGGATCAGCTTCTCCTTAATATCCTCTCCAAGCTGATAGTCCAACTCCAAACGCTCCTCAATGTCCGAAACGCCATCATCTTCGTCATCCTCGGGAACCTTGGGTGGCGAGAAGAAGTTGAAGAAAGACTCGGTTGGGACCATCTTCTTGACAATCCGTGTTTGCTTGGTGTCTGGAAGGGATTAGCCAAGCGGCCCGAAAGGTTTCGCTGTCTGCGTGACTTACTTTTATTACGCTGCTTCTTGCTCTCCACTCTCACAGTCAGATCTTTGTTTGGCTTCCAGTCAATGGTTTCTCCTTCGGCATGGTCGTAGATGAAGTCTCCTCCGTAGCCGTTCTCCTCACGGTAGAAGTAGGTCTTCGAGAGTGTTTTGTTCGAAAAGAAATCGTTTGGAGAGAACTCAAAAATGAGCTTGAAACCTGGGCGGTCGAGGTACTCCATCCGGATGTCCGTCAAATGTCTGAGCGCTTTCTCATCTTGATCCGTAATAAGCTCGGCAAGCGAAACTTGATTCTTCATTGCAGACAGCCAGAACTCCGGAACACCCTTTGTATCATCGGCCGCATCGACCTTTACCTCAGCCTTCTCATCCTCTCGCTCATCTTCGTCCCCTTCGGCCTTGCCGGCTTCCACCTCAGCCTCCGTTGGTTCGCTGTCACCATTGACGATCCCAGCCCGCTTCTGATACAGTGGTGTGAATTTGGCAAAATATTTCTTTTCGAGGTTCAAAACTTCTTCTTGGAACTCAGCCTCAAGTTTGGCGTGTTCCTTTTGAATGCCTTTGAGGCCGGCAACTCGACGACGAATGGGAGCTGGGAGGTTCTCAACGTAGCCGGACGAACGACCAACAAGTGTACCGAGCTTTCCTTGTATCATAGACACGAGGGCGGGATTCTGAGCGAAGATAGAAGCAGCAGCGGTGCGGTCAAAATCCTCTGCCATGGTGTCAGTCCAAGGGTGTCCCACCCGTTCTGCTAGGATGTGTAGGTACTGACCTTCCTTAATGCTAGCAACACCGGGTTGCTGGGCACGAGATGAGATGGGCGCGTTATTCGCTGGAGCTGCTTATTGTGAGCAAGTGTGTTAACAGAGTTTGTATCGACAGTGCCTACTGTTTTGCGGAGTTCTGGGTAGCACGGCCATAGTCAGTGACTGAAAAGTATTTAGAATGCTTTGAGGATGATCAGCACTCACGGGGCAGTCATGGACTCCAGCTTTTTATTCCGGATCGGCTCCGACATGGTGGCTGAGAAAATGCGTTGGGGATCAGAATTTTGGCAGTTTTCGAAAACGTGGGTTGAGAAAGAAAGGTGAGCGCGATTTTCGCAGGCTAAGACTTATCAGCGCGATAATTTTGGCAGGGGTGGTTGAAAAGGCGAACAAGGGGGAGTGCAGGCTATGTTTTATGGGTTTTGCGGTAGCTGTGATGTGTGTGCAGAAGTGCCAGCAGTGTCATGACAACTAGTGCAGCGACGAAAAACTTGCAGTCGTGCCGTGAGACGATTCGACGAATGTTGGTTGAATGCGTGGTAATGGCGGTGTTGGCGGGTGTTCGGGGGACCTTGCTAATTAGGCCAGTAGTGACTTGAGTCGACCCCAAAATTTCAAGGCTTAATTACGTCACGTGCCGTAGATAACTTTCGCGATAGCGCCCCTGATACTATGCAGGCCTACCCGCAGCGAGAGAGACTGCGTTGGGTGCCCTCAATGTGGTAACATCGACAAGGTGCCTTGAGGCACCTGCATATTCACCAAGCCGGGCTCCAGTCAATTGTGTGAGCCCGGTCCGTGGCCGAACGTCAACCGTCGACTTGAGCACCTGCGACAACGCTCATTCAATCACGGTCAACAACATGGACTTCGGGCGTTCCACCACTCCCCAGGGGCATCGCGGCTCCTCGGCGCGCAGGATGTATCGACGCGACTCCAACATAAGCAGTGCCAGCTTTGTCTCTGAGGTAGAGATGGCCCAAGACGAGGTTTTCGCCGGACCAATGTCGGAAAGCGTCCCCACGAGTGTCAGCTCGTTTCACTACCAGCGACCCAGGCAACGGCAGGGCTCCATATCGAGCTTTACATATTTCCAAGAAGACGCTGAGCCGCCAGAATGGTCTGATGAGGAGGCGGTGGTTGACGAGAGTGATGAGGAAAACGAGTACGCTGATAGACATGGTATTGACGAACCAGATCTTGAGGCAGGAGACACATCCCCGTTCCGAAGGAAATCCTCAGGCCGTTCCCGCACTGATCAACCACTCCTCACGCGTATCGATTCTACCAAGAGTGACACCCGGGAGCATGACGATGGCGGCAATTTCAGTCAGAAGCTATACATTGTGTCGGAAGACCTAACGATGGTCATTGCAGGCTTCCAGACAAGCACGATTGGCTTCTCCATCTACCTGGCACTTTGCATTGTTACCGGAGGACTCGCATATCTATTGTTCCGGTGGCTACCAAGATGGCATATGAGATTGGTAGCCTCGCCCGCACCTTTGCGAAGCTGTACCTTTGTCGTTGTTGAGGTGAGCTCCAGGTTAAATCGTAAATGGGCGACATCGCCGACTAAGGACAAAATCCAGAATCAATGGGGCGAGTTTACTGTTCACTATGTCACAAGCGAGTCGTACGGGCATCCGATGTCCACCGTCTTTGGGACCACTGAAAAAGAAGCAATGAACGGCTACCACGACGATGATGACCCCATTCTCGACAATTTACGTTTCCTGGATTATCGGTACATGAGGCTTTTGTATCACCCTCATGAAGACAAATTCGTTCTGAACAACAGCTGGTGGGACCCTCAATGGACCGGGGCAAAGGAGCTACGCGTGGGCCTGGATCTTGATGAGAGAGACATCCGAGATCAGGTCTTTGGCAAGAATATAATCGAAATCCAAGCAAAATCTGTACTTCAGCTGCTACTTGATGAGGTGAGCTTCCACCAATTGCAACACAGTATTGATCAGGAAATACCAACTGGCACATGATCACTAACACATTATAGGCATTCCATCCTTTCTATGTCTTCCAAATTGCTAGCCTGATTCTCTGGTCGCTGGATGAATATTACTACTATGCAACAGCCATATTCATCATCTCGGCGGCCAGTATCACTACTACGGTCGTCGAAACCAGGTCTACCATGAAACGGCTTCGAGAGATATCACGTTTCGAATGCGATGTCCGCGTGCTAAGGAACGGCTTTTGTAAGAGTCCTCCCACTCTGAATTAAGTAACAGCAACTCTAACGTTGACATAAAAGGGCGCTCCGTGCTTTCAGGCGACCTTGTACCAGGCGACGTTTACGAGGTCTCCGATCCATCGCTCACACAACTACCTTGCGACAGCCTTCTTCTTGCTGGAGATTGCATCATCAACGAAAGCATGCTTACTGGCGAGTCTATTCCGGTCTCGAAGATTCCCGTCACCGATGACGCTCTCTTAGCGCTGGACCTGAGTGCTACATCAATACATCCTATCGTTGCAAGACACTTTCTTTTCTGCGGCACGAAGATCATCAGGGCACGGCGACCACAAGATGCCGAGGACGATGAGGCTGTTGCCCTCGCAATGGTGGTAAGAACGGGCTTCAATACGACGAAAGGTGCTCTCGTGCGGTCCATGCTGTTTCCTAAACCTTCTGGATTTAAATTCTATCGAGACTCTTTCCGGTACATTGCTGTGATGGGAGGCATCGCCGCAATTGGATTCATCGCATCCTTTATCAATTTCATACGTCTGGGCCTCGCATGGCACCTTATTATCATACGGGCGTTGGATCTCATTACAATTGTGGTTCCGCCCGCTCTGCCCGCTACTCTCACTATCGGCACAAATTTTGCGCTCGCTCGCTTGAAGAAGCAGCAAATCTATTGTATCAGCCCTCAGAGAGTCAATGTAGGCGGCAAACTTGATACCGTCTGCTTCGACAAGACTGGCACGCTGACAGAAGATGGCCTGGATGTTCTGGGTACTAGACTTGTGCAGCATCCTGAGATTCGATTCGGCGAAATGCTTTCCACAGCCCTTGAAGTCCTTCCGCCAGCTTCGTACGATCGCGACCCGACTATCGATTATCGCGTCAATAAGAACATACTCTACACAATGGCCACGTGCCACTCCCTTCGACTTGTTGATGGCGAACTCCTTGGTGACCCTCTCGATCTCAAGATGTTCGAATTCACTGGTTGGTCGTTCGAGGAGGGGGTCGGCTCCAAGGGCAACCAATTCGACGATGACGAGGGACAGCAGCACCGCTTCTCGCCATCAGTTGCCCGTCCACCTGCGGTTATGGAATACGATATCGATGACACACACGAGAATGATAATCCAGTGCCTGTGGAGCTCCAGATCCTCAAAAGCTTCGAATTCGTGTCACACTTGCGCCGTGCCAGCGTCATAGTGCGACAAAAGGGTGATCCAGGTGCCAAAATATATGTGAAGGGGGCGCCAGAGGTTATGAAGGACATCTGCCAAGCTTCAAGTATTCCAGACGACTTCGAAGATCTCCTCAGCTACTACACTCATCGGGGTTTCCGCGTCATTGCCTGTGCCTCCAAATACCTTTCAAAACTGGGCTGGAACAAGCTACAGAATATGGAACGATCGGAGGCCGAATCTGGGCTGCAATTGACTGGCTTCATCATCTTTGAAAACAAGCTCAAAGAAATCACCACTGATGTCATCAAAGAGCTCAACGATGCTTCAATCAGGTGTGTTATGTGTACCGGGGATAACATTTTGACTGCGATCAGTGTTGCCCGTGAGTGCAATCTTATTGATCGGAATACCCACTGCTTTGTTCCCCATTTCCTAGAGGGCGACAAACTGGATCCAAGGGCTCAACTAATGTGGGAGAGCGTGGACAATTCAATCTATCAACTCGACGAGCACACACTGCTTCCCTCCCCTCTACCGGCGGACATGGACGTCTCTGCGCCGTACGACACGCTAAATCTGGCTGATTACAGCCTTGCCGTCAGTGGCGACGTATTTCGCTGGATAGTTGATTTCGGCTCTAAAGAGGTTTTGCAGAGAATGCTGGTGAAAGGCCAAGTCTTTGCAAGGATGTCGCCCGATGAGAAACACGAACTTGTTGAAAAGCTCCAGAGCATCGATTACTGCTGCGGCTTTTGCGGTGACGGTGCTAACGACTGTGGGGCTCTGAAGGCTGCCGATGTCGGAATATCTCTATCCGAAGCAGAAGCTTCAGTCGCAGCGCCGTTTACCAGTCACGTCTTTGACATTTCCTGCGTACCAAAGCTCATTCGTGAAGGAAGAGCTGCGCTTGTCACAAGTTTCTGCTGCTTCAAGTACATGAGCTTGTATTCAGCAATACAGTTCACCTCTGTTAGCTTTCTGTATGCTTCCGCCTCCAATCTGGGAGACTTCCAGTTCCTCTTTATCGACCTCTTGCTCATCTTGCCTATCGCCATCTTCATGGGCTGGACCGGCGCGTATCCTACGCTGAGCCGAAAGCGGCCAACTGCAAGTTTGGTCTCACGAAAAGTCCTAACACCCTTACTTGGCCAAATCGTTCTCTGCATTCTTATACAACTAGTTGCATTTGAGACAGTACAAAAGCAGCCTTGGTGAGCTCACAAGATTCCACCAAGTTCTGGCAGGCCGTGGCTAATGTTCTCCAGGTACCAACCACCAGAGCTGGATCGCGATAAGTCGAATACTGACAACTCTCAAAACACCGCGCTCTTTTTGGTGTCCTGCTATCAGTATATACTCTCTGGTGTAGTCCTCAGCATTGGCCCACCGTTCCGCCAATCAATGACCGCTAATGGTATGCTCCCCGCCCTCCCCTTCCCATCGCTCGCACTCTAGCTAACATACCACAGTTCCCTTCGTTGTCACGATAGTTGTATCTCTTCTCATGTCACTCTACATGCTCCTCGACCCTGCGAAATGGCTCGCAGATTTCATGGACCTAACACCGATGTCCTTGGATTATGAACTCTTTCTTCTTTTATTGGCCATGATAGGCTTTGGAGTTGCGTACGGAGCCGAGCGTTATCTGTTTCCAGCTATGGCAAAGTATGTTGGGCGGCTGAGTCGTGTTTTGAGACCCTCTCATCAAAAGAAAAGGAAGGAATATAAAGAGATCTTAGAGACGATGAGATGAAAGATGGTTTGGTTACAACCAGAATTGTATAGAGTAGTACTATGCAAGAGATATAAATCCTTGATGAGGGTTCTGATCCCAAAATGGACCTTTCTCGATCAACCCTGCGGGCCATGGCTTATCGTATATATTGGACTATGTTCCGAACTGGTCTTTGTCCTCGCCTCCCTCCTCGTCCTCCCTCCTCGTCCTCCCTCATGCAACTCCAGAGCCTGCGGACTATTGCCACCCAACATCTCATGTCCTTGCATCCAAGGCAATACCTCCCGCGCCATGATCTCCGCCTCGCCGTACCTCCCCACCATTTCCATCAGCCCACTCAGCTTGTGCAGTGCACTCATTCTCTTCGTCTCATCAGGCCCCGTTTTCGTACATCTCCCGCACAATCTTTTCCTCCGGCGTCGTAGTCCCCTAGGGAGTGACTCTATAGTGCTCAGGCCTAGCTTCAAGTGGTTCCAGGACTTGTAGTCTACGTCATGGAGGGGTATTGGAGCTGTCTTCTTGCCCTTAGCTGACAGTGTCTGGTTTGAGATGCTTTCGTAGATACTTCAATTTTTCTTCCAGTGGGAGAGTCTCTCGAATTCCGTATGCTTGAAGTGCTCAACAGGTATCTCAATGGCAAAGGTGAGTAGGGGAAAGGTCGATAATATGCCCGCTCCTCCGAACTTGTAAATCCAAGCACTTCCCGTCGAGCCACAAGGCGAAGGCAGTTGACCACGAAAAGATGTCAAAAGGGGTAAGTAGCCACTCGGCCTAGATGCTCAGTGTTTCAACTCAACGAATCCATCTCAGAATCTAGTAAAATTAGTACCTGCAGATAGAGCGTAACGAGACAGTTACAATGATGCAAAGGTTGCAAGGAATAGTGGTGGCTTGAAGGTGAAGAGTGACAGCTAAAAGATGAGGTTGATGCGGAGTTGGCGGTCGCGGGTAGCGTCGGATCGGTGTTGAGCGATTGAAAGTCCAATTTGAGGTCGCCTCCTATTCTGGGGATGTCTTAGGACGACATACTATTTACCCTCAACATTCGAGATTTTCATTTCCCTTAGGAGCGTAACTGCTGTCTGCAGACCAACACGATTCAACATGAATTCTACGGCATCCACGACTTTTACATACTCGCCGCTTGACCGCGAACGAAGCGAAATCAGGCTGCTCCTGGTTTTGCACTCCAAGGACCCAGCATCCCCAATTATCTGCGAGCTTGAGCACAAGTCACTTGACACATATGTCCGTTATGAAGCCCTCTCCTACACATGGGGCAGCAACGTGAGGACAGACTCTGTCATCCTTGGTGGAATTGCATTTCCTGTGACTAGCAATCTCTTCGCTGCTCTTCGTGCCTTGCGTAATGAAGACTCGGACCGTTATCTTTGGGTAGATGCTATCTGTATCAACCAAGACGATATCCCTGAGCGAAACCAGGAGGTTCTACGCATGATGATGATATTTCAGAAGGCAGAACGAGTCGTTGTCTGGTTAGGAGAGGCCAGTGACGATAGCGCCCTTGCGATGCTCCATATTTCAGAGTTGAGCACTGAGTGGGATCTCGATCATGACAAAGCCATCCCAGCAAGGATGTTTCGACTCTTCGCTGCTGTTTTTCCTCGGGCTGTCTTCTTCCTTACATCTTTTGTCGTCGTCGCGCGATCTCGACCGTTCATAACGACTTGGGCGGTAGCGTTCTACACATGCCGGAGATTTTGGGGCCCCGTGAGCAGCGGTTACACTTCTATGGCTCTGAAAATCTTCACTTTCTGGACCAATTTCGAACTCGTATACAGCCTCTTCCCCACCTACCGACTCATAACCAGGACGTTTCAAGACCAGAGACGTGTACCTAATGCAGTGATGGCCAAGGCACTTAAAGGTATCTTCACTCGCAGTTGGTTTCGCAGGGTCTGGATTGTCCAAGAGATTGCCGTTGCACGAGATGCAATAGTAGTGTGCGGGCCAGATTCCATGCCCTGGCGGGAATTCCGCAAGGGGTGTGATCAGATCGAGAGACGAGTCCGTCAGACCTCGATTAGAAACCCTTATATCGACACCCATTTTCGGCAATGCACAAGTATTGGGAAAAGTCTCGATATCAGCAATCTTTCTAGTCGGAAAGCTCAACTCAAGCGAAAACTACTATTTCTTCTCAACCGCTTTGGTCACTTTGACACGACAGATCCACGTGATAAGATTTATGGACTCTTAGGCCTGGCCAGCGAGGTTCAACAACCAAATGCAGAAAACGAGAAGATAGTGCCAGACTATAATCAGCCCACAAGTATGGTTTACGCCGATCTTGTAAACTTCTTAGTGTCCAAGACGCGACGTTTAGATGTTCTGCGCGCTTGTGAAGGCTCTCGAAAGATTCCTGATCTGCCCTCCTGGGTCCCAGACTGGACCTGCACGGCAGCCCGTCACATGGAAAGATCCCAGCTCGAACCCTACGACCTGTCGTCACATCCATCATCCGAAATACCCGTTGCTCGCTTCTCCAACAACCTAATGACAATGACTGTCCGAGGCTTTGTCATGGGGCACCTTGTTGACAGTGGCGAGGTACTAATCAGATCCCACAACTCACCTGAAGAGAGTCTGGCTAAGAACTACCCTATCACCATACTAAATTTGGTAATGAAGTACGGGCCATGGCTGATAAATTCCGGTATTTTCGGCTTTTGCATGGATTCGGCCCTTTGGCTATTCATCAAATTCGTTCCAGAAGCCAAAGCGACAATGACGCCCTACTACGGACTGGTGAACTCGCTTGTGGAAAAATTTAAGTCCCAGTTAGCCGATGAGGATTGGGCCGGTGAGGATTTGAGCAATGGTGACGAACCAGGTCTCCCGATAAATTGGGAAAATATGTTCGAGGCACAGAGTTCTTTCGGACGGGAAGAAAGTGTCATAAGAATAGTCAAATGGAAATCGGTGCTCAAGAACACAACTATAGAACCAGTGAAGTGCCGTGCTTATGCCGCTGATCCCCAAGGTGGTGACCTTGTTTGTATGTTTATCGGAGCAGACGAGCCATGTCTGGTGAGGGAAGAAGGCGATGGCTATAGGCTTGTTGGCTCTGTAACCTTTGGCCACTTCAATCGGTTGTTGTGGAAGGATTGTGAGAGAGAGCATGAGGCAGGGACGCTTATACTGCAGGACTTTGAGCTTCGATGACAAAAAATTCGGGTCTGTTTTGAAATAGTAGCAACAGTTCAGCTCTTTCCAGCTCACGCACACTACCGCGTGATCAGCAGTATAGAGTGTAGCAGAGTGAGAATGTACTGTACTCGTCGACGAAGCTGTCGAGATGGTCAGCTCGCGATCAGCACTATCTCGTCTAGTCCCGCAGCTCCACTGATCGCATTGTGGTGTACGTCCGCGAGCGAGACATTGCTCGATGGATTCTCAATCAAGGGCTTAGATCGGAATATCTCTTGCCACCATTGCATCCTCGAGAAGGGTTCCGATCACCACTCTTTTCACCGTCATCCTCGCCGCCGTCTTCATCATTCTCATTATCATCGTTCCCATCTCCAAGACCACCCTCTAGGATCGGCGTCCTCTTCTGAACTGTGTGTGCATGCTCTTCCTCTGTGCCAGTTGTGTCCTCCTCTAAACTACTAGTAGTTAGTCGGCTCTAGCCACGGCCATGGCTTTACCAGTCTCTTCTTCCTTCTCACGCATTCGCCACGACGGGAAGAGGATCCCTCTCTCTTTGCTTTTCTGCTCCCTCACTGTTGATGCTTGCTAACCGTGTCCCCTTTCTGTTCCCCTTTGCGCCATTTTCCTAATTGATATACACCGATTCTCGCTCCTGCTTTTTGGCCTGAATTGGAAAGCAATGTCATCCCACGGATCCTTTAAAACGTCCTTGTAGATGATCAGCCATTGTCTCCACTGAACTTTTGAGCTGCCGTCTCTGAAGCTCGGGTGCATTGTTGAAAGTTTCGCCCCACTTTGTAATCGAGACTGTTCCAGAAGGCCATGTTGGGAACTTCGTGGTCCCAGGGGAATTTGGGCGGTTTACGGGCTGTAACTGACATCATGCAATCGATATGGTGGGGCTCAGAAAGAGAGATTGCGTCGGCGGAGGGGATGGCAATGTTTAGGGAACGGTGGAGGACTAATAGGTCTGGGACGGTATTGTGCCGAGCTAGGTGACGAAAGCTTCGGGTTGGCAGATGGGGGGCCAGCTCCGACGCCTACCGGACGCGGCGGGCAGTGAGGGGCGTCAAGTGGCCGCTAAAGCGGATCCCGTAATTCACCAGTACGGGGTTAACCTCCAGCAGCAATGTGACGCTTAACCGTTGGGCGGCCCAGCAAGCTCTCTGCATCGTAATTTGAAGGCAGTGCACCCGTGTCTCGTAAAGGAGAATCTCGCAAGCAAACGGCAAATGGGACAATTTTGGGCGTTTCGCTTCACATGGTTCATGGGAACAGATAGTTCCAAGGGGGCAAGGAACGGCCTGCTCACCCGCGTTTCGCATGCAGCTCGACGAACTTGCCCTCCAAGGCGCTTCGAGGCGGGGACGACGCGAACCATTGAGCAACACGCAGAGCTTCTTGGCCTATAAAGCTCTGGTCGCATCCCTTCTCCTTTGAGATTTCGTCATGGCCGCTCACCACACGAGTATTCTGAGAATGTCCAAGTACGCGTGTATTCGTACAGACCCACCGACGTGTCCACGCCCGACTTTGCCTGAATGGCCACAATGCCGCTCGAGAAGGGCTCGCCGGGCGATATTGGCCATGACGCTCAGGTCGCACCTTCAAAGACCAATGCTGACGATAGCGAAGATGACGACATGGACGACAACCTGCCCTCGTTTGCAGAGCTTGTCGCGCGGCCACGGCTGATCGATCTCACTGGCCTGCCGGATGACGAGGTAGCGCGCCCTCTCCCCACGTCACAAGCGATGGCGGCTGGAGGCTGAAGAAGTTGCACCAGCCCCTACGGCCTGGCAGGCCAAGCCCCTTTAGTTACTACTACTATTCATCCGCAGGTATTGGCAGTGGTTGAGTGCACAACATCGCGTGAATGCTCGCTTTAGCTCAATATTGGGAACTGGAGATCATCACGCCGCAGGCGACACATGCCGCAGCGTCCGGGTTAGTAGGGGGACGCTCGTGTGCTGCTGGTAATTCTTTCAGCCAAGGCAGTATTAAGTCATTGCTACTAGTACTAATTTTACATTCCAGGCTCTTTGATAACCAACGTGAGATCTGACACAGGGTCGGATATCAGAAATTGCGGACCACTTCGCCCTGGAGCCACTACCACCGCCACCCCACCTCCCTCGTTATTTCGACTTTGTATGGCAGCGGCCTTGTCCACTGTCTGATCGACTGCGCGTCTTCTGGTCCAGTTCCGTCGGATTCCTGGGCACTCAAGATGAGGACGAAACCGTGGCCAGGAGTCAACAAATGGGAAATACCGGGCATTAAAAGCCTAGCATGGTCCACTGTCGCTGTCTGTCTCTTCCTTCTGTGTCAGCTCTCCTCGCTGGTTATCCCGATAGCATCCTCTGATATCAGATCGCCCCTGGGCTCTGTTATCGTTCCTGCCCATGGATAAGCCTATTCTGGCCGTCTCTCGAGGCGAGTCTAATGCATGGTCCGTGAGTGATCAGAGAGGTGAAGTAAGCATTCCGCCGGTGCATCCACAGGATCATTTCCCGCCAAGCGTGGAATCTCACTTTGGCAGCGCACGCGTCGTCGCACCGCCCGGTGTTGTGTTCTCGCTGTTATGGCGTGTTGACAGCACCGATACGAAGACGAGGCACCTATTGCGATGGGACTGTAGTACGGCGCGTTCGTAACACTCCTGGCTGATGTACAAAGCATACGCGGCTTCAAGGCAGACAGGAGGACAAAAGGTAGGTCTCTCATTACTAAGTACAAGTAGTACTTAATGTGGCTCATCCCCCATCAGTTCGGTACCGTTAGAGCTTCCACTCCATACGGCGTACCAGCACCGACGGGGATCTGTAACGACACTTTGAATTGAGAGGGAAAATGGTGTGTGTTGGACAAGTTCCAACGTTCCAACATCGATACCCTCCCTAATTTACTGGGCAGCACCCCCAACGGCGAGGCCGGCAGGCGTAGAAGCACGGGCAGCATGGCTCGCAACCAACGATTGGAATTACTACGGCGGAGCAGAACATCACACAAAGTAGATCACAGGAAACTTGAAAAGAGAAACACGTAGTACACGAAGATGCAGTCGACCGAACAGACGACAGCAGAGGCCACTGACTACTATACTGCAAATACACCCCAACATCTCCCATAGCGTAGTCTAAATTACTAGGCTCCGGGCGCTCGAAATGCACTCGGATATCATTCCGAATGCGTTCGGAACTCAATCAGAATTGTGTTCAATTCCATTTCGAGCATACGAGCGTACGAGCCTGCCTACGGGGCGTATGAGCCTGCCTGCGAGTGTGCGAGCCTAGTACCTACGACTGCCATCCCGACCGCCCTGGCTGTCCTGACTACTAGTAGTACTAGAGTGCTATCAATACGTCCTTAGATAGCGAGATAGAGAGAGTTTTCACAGTCATACTACTACAACGCGCGCTTAGTAATACTTCGAACGTACTAGTTGGAGCGCCGAAATAGTATTCGTGCATTTAAGGAATCGCGTTTTGAACGTCGCTTGAGTGGTGTCAAGTCTAACTCGAGTGCGAATCCAGTGGCGCTTCAGCTGCGTTCAAACTATAATCGGCCGTTCTGCATTCAGACGTTCCTACTATGGTGGCCCCCACCTAGGCTGTAATACCGTTCAACTGCGGTTGTCGAACCGTAGCAGGGTATTCGCCAGTAGTAAAGCCGTTCAGCAACGTAGTAGCTAGACAGTTACACAGGCGTGCACCTCATAAGCGTGCATCTCACAGGCGTGTACCTCATGGGCGTGTACCACATGGGCGTGTACCTGGGCGTGCACCTCATAGGCGTGTAGTACCTCATGGGCGTGTACCTCATAGGCGTGTGCCTGAATTCCAGTGTGGTACTAATTACTAACGGTAGCTGAACCGTTCAAATACCTCGCTACGTAGCAAGTATTAACTCGGTATCGAGGTTTGGCAACCGTTCAGCTACGTAGAGTATAACCGCTCTACTGCCGGTCGGCAATCGTATCTAAACCGTTCAACTAGTACCGTAGTTGAACGGCATCACAACCTACGTGGGAGGCATGGTAGTAGTACTATTCCACGCCAAGACGTGTGGAAGCAGAGTGATTACGTTAGGGTACTTACTACTAACTACTAGTAACTTAGCACTGCTTACTAGATGCTTACTAGAGCGCCAACCGCAATAAGTACTAGTGCCAAGGACTTGAAGCGTTACTACTACTACTAAGAACGTTCCTTTCGCTCACGTCGTCTACTAGCACTTATCGTGCTTCATACGACACAACAGTCCTAGTACTAGTGGGTATTTGAATCGTATCATCAGCCCATGCCTCCCCATGTCATTGTAATAGGCGCCGGCTGGAGCGGCCTGGCCGCCGCGAAGACTTACTTTCAAATCAATCCGGCCATCGACTTGACCATCCTCGACGACGACTCCACCGTTGGCGGCGTCTGGAGCACCGCACGCCTATATCCGGGTCTAATCGCCAACAGTCCGAATGGGCTCTACGAGTTCTCGGACCTGACCATGGTCACTAAGTCGCAGCCCGCTCTGAAGCCAGTGCCCGGGAAGCAAGTTCAAGCATATTTGCACCAATATGCTGAGAAGAACAACTTGCTGTCCAAGATCAAGTTTGGTAGCAAGGTTGTCAAGGCGGAGCGGAGAGAAATTGGAGGTTGGACTATCCGGACAAGCCGAGGCGACGTTCTCGAGTGCGAGAAGCTGATCGTGGCAACGGGTCTCTACTCAAAGCCGCACTGGCCCGATATCCCGCGAGACGAAGACTTCAGGGGCAGTGTCATACACACCAAGTCGCTGGGTCAAGAATATCGAAGACTCACTGGCGAGAAGGTGGATGACGTTGTGATCGTCGGAGGATGCAAGTCCGCCATCGAAGCCGCAAACATCTTCCTCGCGGCCGGAAAGCGCGTCCACTGGCTTATCAGAGAAAGTCAGCAAGGCGTCCCTTTAATTGTCGTGGATCCAGACATGCGCCCGAATCTCGTGGCGGTCAACAATACATGCCTTTTCAATGTCTGGTCACCGTCAATCTTTGCAACGTCCGGTTTCTGGTATCGCTTCCTGCATACTGGCAAGTGGTACCTGGGGAACCTTTTGTACTTTTGCTTCTGGAATCTGCTGAGCTTAGTAGTGATGTCGTCTGCAGGATACGGTCGGAGTGAGAATGGGAGGAAGATAAGGCCCAAAGTCAAAAGCCTCTTCAGACTTACGTCTTATGTTAGCCTGGTACATACGACGAATCCGTTTCTCGACGACTTACACTCGGGAGGGAACATCATGGTCTACCGGGCCAGTCCGACGAGATTAGTCAAAGACGGTATGCAACTTGACTCGGGACAAGTTCTGAAAGCTGATGTGGTGGTTTATGCCACTGGATGGAGATCTTCGATTGATTTCTTCGACGACGAGGAAGCCGCTCAATTGGGCATACCGATACCGCTGGGCCAGCAGGATGCCGAGGCCGAGAAGCTTTGGGACAGCCTTGAGAGCAAAGCGGACATGATGGTTACAGATGCTCTCCCGCGGCTGGCTGAATATCCGATACCTAAGACAGATAGGGAAACTGGAACAACCCAGTTCAGGATGTATCGGCAAGTCCTGTCACCTAGACTCCTCGCTCAACATGACCGATCCATCACATTCGTTGGTTACGTGGCAAATAGCCAGACATCCATCTGCTCGGAAATTCTCGCTCTGTGGGCGGTCGCGTGGATGGAGGACCTCCTACCAAAACCATTACCAACTGAGACACAAATGGAGATAGATGTGGCGACGGTGAATGCCTGGATGACACGACGCTATGGTGCCCGAGGACGCCAAGATCCGGAAATTATCCTCGAGGTTCAGACCTTTTTCGACACATTGATGGAAGACCTGGGCCTGAGGGTGCAGAGAAAGAACAAGGGCTTCTTTGGCCCTATCGTGGAATTGGTTGTACCATATGAGGGGTCAGACTACAGAGGCATGGTAGAGGAGTTCCTTGCGCAAGTCAAGCCAAAAACCAAGACGGAATACTAACCTTGACACATGATGTTCTCACCATATAGTACTGGTAATGACGGAACGTTTGGGGCAAATATGTCCTCCAAGCCTGACTTCGAAGTGCCTCATACACTTGTGAAAGTCACATCCGATCACATGCGTTGTCGTACTATTTCGCGCACATGGCTCGAAGGTGCAGTCTGATTCTCTTGGCAAGTTTGGCTTACGAGAATTCTTGGTGGAGAAAATGATTTCAGTACACGAGCCGGACGCTGCGCTTAACTTCGGCTAGGAAAACGTCCTCTTCTACTAATATAGGCGTCTCTCATGTGAGACAGTTGAAACAAAGCGTCTTAGAATAGTAGTAAGCCGTCAAGATTCATGGGCTGTTCAAGTCGATGCCGTCGAAGTGCGGTGACCACTTCTCTGGTCCATGAAACCCTCATGCTACTCACTTTCGTCATAGGAAATACATGAGCCCTAACATGTGTTGCCGCGACATAATGGAGACATTGCACTGACTTCTGATCCAACGACTTTGTGGTTGCTTTGGTTAGCAACAACCCAAGGGGCGGTTGCACAAACATGCGGGGACTCTGCCGGAGCAAAGGTTTGAAGCAATAATCAAAATATAGACGGCAGGGTTTGTCCTTGCCATGTTTGCTCAGATGAAGTAGTCGAATTGGGCATTTGAAGACCGGCATGTTCAGCAATATGCACGGTAGAGCTATTCATAGCTATTTGTAGGGTCAAGGAAGTTGTCGATACTTAAGTGAGGCTTGCAGTGTGCCACGGAACCACCAGGCCAACACGAGGTGCCGCGAGGTAGATTGGAGGTGATCGAGAAGCTACTCCAAACATACTCAAAAGCGAGATCTCCTGTTTGTCTTCGTCGAAGGCTTGAAGGGTTGAGAGGAGGGGTGTACAATCGCCTGAGCCATGCTTTTTCTCTAGTCCAAAACAAGGTCTAAATGCCGAAATAGACTGCTCAATGCCTTTTGCAAATGGCTTATGCAACATAAGCATACGTATTTCCCTCCTCGCGCTCCATGTAGTCTTTCTCAATCAATCTATACCGAAAATGTTAGTAAAGGTAATGTTCAGAGGGAACACATTCTCTGAAGAGTCAAATGCATACTTCTCAATGTTCTTCTTGATATCCGCCGGATCCAGTACACCCCTGCTTTTCGTCGCTTTGATCACCTCCGAAATCAACTCCACATGCCGTATCGTCTTGCGACTCTTCATGATCCTTACAATCGCTGCCTGTGTCTCATAGTGACGGTCGGCAGCCACACGCTGGTGCGTCTCCTTGTTCTCCTCCTTCGTCTCCTTAAGTTGGATTTGATTGATCTTGATGCGCAGCTTCGGGTCCTGAAAATTCGCATTGAACGCGAAGGTATCAGTAGAGTTGACGTCTCGGCCTTTCGGTGATTTGACCAGAACACGATATTTCGCGCATGCGAGGGATTGCAGCGTGCGTTTCAGTTCGGCATCGGAGAGCCCGGTGGAGGCTTGGATGTCTCTGTAGGAGAGAGTGGCGTCGGAAGGAATGTCGTTGAACAGAAGAAGGACGATGGCTTGGAAGCCAGAGACAACGAGCTCTTTATTCCCTCTAGGGAACTTGGCTTTGACCTGGCAATGTGCAAGTTGGTGCTTCCAGGTTAATTTGCGGCCGTTGTGCTTTGACTTGTAGTGCGTTTCAAAGTCCGACATCACCTGCATGATTGAGGTTGGTATATTGACGGGGACATCTGGGTACGTAGGCCATGAAGAGGCTGAGAGGACGTTGACGCCCAGGTCAGGGCCAACCCGGCTTACGCCCCTGTCTTCTAAGAGCTGGTTGTATGATGCCATTTCATCTCGGCCGAGGTCCATATCCTTGAACATGGCCTCAAGGTTATGAGTGAAGCCAGAACCACACTCATTCTTCAGCCGGGCCAACATGCTTCGTTCTGCATCATTGGAAGCACTTCGACCCATGAGCAGTCGACGAGCCAGGTCTTTCTTGTAGAAGGCCTCGAAGACAGCTTTGCCGTGCACGAAACGGAAAAGGTCGAGGGCGTGGGAGAGATGGAGGTTGATCTCCGCGTCTTCGTCAGCCGGAGCTTCATCGAAATCATGATCTTCCTCGTTCTTGGATGCATCTGGCTTCGCAGTCATTAGCTTAGGTATCGCCTTCACACCGCCTTTGAGGAGTAGGTCAATGTGCTTGGCAATCATTTCTCCTGGTTTGGCGTTGTCAGTATCCCAGTTGGCTTGCGTTTTCTTCGTCTTGTTGATGAAGTGTTCGAAAGACTTGTGCAAACCATTGTTGAGATTCTCGTTGCCGTGGAACGAAAATTTCGAGGTATGATCGAGGCGTCGCTTGAAGTCAAGGAGGTTGAGAACCATGCTTGACTCTCTCTCTTCATCGAAAACAATGGCCGAGCCCTCTGCAATGACGAAAGAATTGAAAGTCGGGCCCAACTCCTCCCCACGCCCTTTCCTTTGAAGAAGACAGTATACCTGCTCCAATGCCTCGAATTGGTCATTCTTCAGTAAGTTCGTGACGCGAGTCTCATCCGTCAAAAGTTCAGCATTTTCTTCCACCAAGATGTTATCGAACAATTCCGAAAGTTGTGCTCTTGTGCTGCTATCTAGCTTGAAAAGATCACATCTGGTCATTTCACGCTCAAACAGACTCGTACATTCGTGTGCGTAGTGCGCCAAATCACCATTTTCGGCTTCTGCATACCGCCAGGAGGTATAATATGACGTGGACGATTTAATGAAGACCGGCTCAAACTCCTTCGTGTACACACCGAGCTCATGGAAAGTGTCAATAGATGTTCGCAGAAGAGTAGCCTGTTCATCAGTAAGATTGCCGCGGCGATCTAGGTCGACAAGATCCACTGCCCCTTTCAGAATCATCGGTTCAAGGGTGCTGTCTGCGAAGACGAAGCCGCGAAATAGCTCGAGCCCTGTTTCAGTTACATTGGGATGTTCCGCCGAGCGTAGGAGATATGTCTGATCCATAAAGTAGAAGATCTGGCGGATTGTCTGCAACTGCGTAGTCCATTTCGTCCAAGCACTAACAAAAGCCTTCAGCATGTCCATGTCGGAGCTGCCATAAGCCTTGGACTTCAGCTCCTGCCTCACGCCCTCGGACATGAATGTTTTGCACCTCTCCTGTAAACGCTTGTATGTTTCCGCGGCTTTGCCCTGTCGGCAGACATTTTCTGCTCCCTTGTATAGCTCCTCACGAGAATGTGGCAGCCTCTCGTTCTTGAATATGGCCGCTAACGATACGTCCAGCTGACCCCAGACCTTCTCAAAGTATTGTTCAGGATCTGATCTTGGTGCTGTTCTCAAGTTCTTGACCACTAGCTTCTTCGGGCCCTGGTGAGGCGCAAACGCAACTGTACGATTCTGCGAAGCGAACGACTTGTTTCGCATGCGCGATTGAGGTGAGATGGGTGGCGATGAGCTGGTCAGGTCGATTACTCCGTTGACTCCGTTAGGCTTCGGCTTTGAAGGAAAGCTGTACATGTTTGCCAGTGAGCTGCTCCCAGCCTTGGGAGGGTGTCCGTTCGATTCGGCTGGTGAATGTTTCAGCTTTGAGCGCTTCAACGACGATTGGCGGGCTTCTTCGACGTCAAAGGTGTCCTGAGACGAGGAGAAGTGCTCATTGATGGTTTTGTGCTGCTTTGGCGGGAACTTGCGATCTCCGTCTGGATCTGCAAGCTTCCGTTTCCCCTTACTTTTGGGCCTGCCGCCTCGCTCAGTCGCTGAGGACTTCGCAGCAGCGTTCATCTATTGTGACGGTGCTGAGAAGATGTTGCAATGCACGTTGAAGATGAAATCTAGGACCGGCTGATGAGGGTCCTTCCCCCGAGATGATGACTTCGAGGTCAACTTATCGCCGAACGTTATCTCCACGTGCCTCGCGTTCCTTTCGCGTAAAGTGAAGAGGAAACTGACCGTGTCATTTATGCAGCTGAGGCATCTTGGACGTTTTCATCTTTGGTGTGTTTCTTCGAGTTTGTTCTTCTGTTTTGTCTTCAAGGTCTTTCGAGACGGCGTAGAAATTGAAGATGGTCGAGACTTAAAATGACCCTGCAAAGGATTCACGACTGAAAGGAACAAATTAGCTCTCCGCCTCACATGACGCCTACATAGACTGACAGCCTAGCAGATATGTAAGCACTGTGATGGCATCCTCTGGCCGAGCTGGTGGAGCTACCACGAACGACCTACACCGTAATCTGCTGTGGTTCAAGTAGCACACGTTCAATGTACTTGACGCCAATGACCACGCCATCGGAATCTTGAAATTTACTCTCGTCTCCAAACCCTTGACCACCCCCGTCTAGGCAACTAAGATAAGAGACAACCACGTTGCTGTACTTAGGTCTAACCATGATGAGCAGCCTCTCCTGTATTGCAATGAATAGTTCTTTGGTAAGAGCGCCTAAAAATCAATTCCGTTGCCCGACCGAGGAATTCCGTCCTCTTTGTCACATATCACGAAGGTGCCAAAGCCCAATTTCCAACAAGCACACTCCCAAGGTGTATATGCCAACCTGCATCAAATTGTACTCCTGGAACAAAAATCCTTGCCGATGTTGGTGACGGCAGATGGTCTTTCCCCATGAGCTATCCCGATGCCCGTCTATCCTTCCATCAGCCATCCTAAAGATCTCAAATCCTCTTGTTCGAATATCAAGAGAGTCTCAGGGCGGACTGTTTCATGGACGAAGGCGACTGAATTTGTAAGCTGTTTGCCCAGCTCGACCTTTTCGTCCAGGAATGGATGCTTGTCTCCGAGCAAGAACAATTCCCGCAGGCTCCGCGGCTTAGGGAGGCAAACATGAAACCAAAGGGCTAGAACGTATCCATGTCCGGTTTGCACACCATCGCGTCAATTACCACAGAGGAGCCTGTCGAAGATCCATGTGCAACATGTACTGGAAAATAGGGGAGCTTTCTTCTCCAGACACGAAGTTTTCGAACACTCCGCGATGAAAACCAGTCATGCTCGTCATCTTACAGGCTCTTCAGTATAGAGACGGGACCGCTCACGGGAGCCGGGAAGGTGGCAAAGTCGACAGTCAATCAGACCGTTCGAGATGCATCTCATCATATACCACGAAGGATCGAACATGCGATGCCATTCATTCAGCTCTTTGACTGCCTTCTCAATACATTCTTTTGTCGGACCATGCAAATCTGCTTTTGCTAAGCTTGCCTTTGTTTCGCAACAGCTGAATCAAGGAAGATTCTCCATCTGAAATGGCCGGCGATGCGAGCGACGAGATCCACTGATTGTTGCAACTTGCCCCTCAAAACCAGGAAAACGGTATGGTAATGCACCTGTAAGTGGCCTTCGATGATCTTTTAGATCTCGCGGAGACAGTCCACTCGGTCTTCAATTTTCAACCAGTGATTCTTCAATGATTCTTCAATGATTAATGTCAGTTCTCTTATCTGTTAGTCCGCCTTTTGATAAGCCCTGGCATTTGGCGACCAATCTTTTCCATACCTGTGATACCGACCGAACGCGAAGGAATGCCCACTAACTTGATACACGAGTCTAAAGAACCCCGCCCTTGCAGCGCTGGCTGGACCATACTGGGTTTTGGCAGAGAATTGAAACGTATGCCGGTGTTATGACTTGATGCTACGGGGTGTTACCCCACTTTTCGAACAAAACGACGTTTGATCGAGCTTCTTCTGATGTTCGGATTCGAGGAATCGTTATTTCTGTGTGTCTAATCTGAACGAAGGGAGTCTTGGTCAGGACAAAGGCAACCACCCCACTCCACCATGGAGCCCCACAATTCCACTCCACCGTGGAGCCCCACAATTTTGTGAAAACGGTTGCAGTAGTCACAATTCTGTGGCCTATGGCGGTGGGTACGGGCACAGCTGGCCGACACTTCCAATACACTATACGTTGATTCGACAATTATCGACTTTAGTGAGTCGGAACTTACCTTTAAGGCGTCGGCCTTTCCCAGAATGTCGAGCATGGCGCCAGCTTCACATTTTCGAGCATCGCGCAGTCCGCGCAGTTTGCGCAGCTTACGCCCCTCTGCTTTCTGGTGTCCCCGCCGCCGACAATTATTCGATTTGGAGGTCTTCATAACGGGCCTTTGAGACTGAGCATGTTGTCTGGGGTTGGCAGTGGTGGCCATGAACCTCCAGCAACCAACACACTGTCTAGCAGCATTCGAATGGCCGATCGAAGAATTTGAAGATCGAACGCCGTACAATGTCGACAGCCGTACTGATCTCTCGACCCTCTCCGTGGAAAATAGAAGAACCTCATGGCGGTGGAAGGAGGATCGACTATCTGCGGAAGAAGCTCTCCGACATCCCTGGATCACTTCCATGGCCACACCTTCTCAAGAGGTAGACCGAGACCTTGTGCCTGGCGATGAGCATACAGTTTCCGAGCATAGCAAGACCTCTGGCATTGGTGGCGCCACGACATCCTCAGACATCGCCATCTCAGACATCACCATCTCAGATATTGCCATCTCAGACACCACCATCTCAGACATCGCCATCTCAGACATGACCACCTCAGACATCACTATCTCAGACATCGCCATCTCAGATATCACCACCTCAGACATCACTATCTCAGACATCGCCATCTCAGATATCACCACCTCAGACATCACTATCTCAGACATCGCCATCTCAGATATCACCACCTCAGACATCACTATCTCAGACACTGCCATCTCAGACACCGCAATCTCAGACACCACAATCTCGGACTCGGACACCGCAACCTCAGACACGGCAATCTATACAGTCAACACCACCATGGTCAGCTATCCCCAAGGAGCATTCACTCCAAGTTTCAACGACACGATAACGTCCTGCGGGGGGCAGACTTATAGGGCTGCATCACTAGGGCCATTACCTCCATTAAGGATGATCACCGCTCCAACGTCGATAGCAAATGAAACTCTACCTGCTGGAGGTTGGCAGAATCGCTTTTACGACTTTACATCGCCCAATTCACCTCGCGAGGAATTGGAACCTAGAATACCTCTTCGAAAATCAGTTTGGGATGCAGTTGATCTCATCTCGCCAAGGACCGAACGAACAAAACTTGCGGGTCCATTTTGGGGGGACAGATTCCCACAAGAAGAGGCGCCAGACTCAACGTCATCAAGCAGAGAAAGGTCACTTACAAGTCCTTTGGGCTTGCCACCACCGCCATCTCCTCAAAACACGTCATTAATTTGGTGTGATACAAGGGTGGAGAGATTTTCTCGATCAACGTCAGACTCCCTCATTCAGTCGTCTTACGCATTGCCCCATACCAACCGGGAATGGAAGCGCGCTTCAGCCCTGGCATTTGTCAGGAATCCAAGATTCCGTGACAGCGTACATGCTTTGTACCATGCCATCCGGAGTGGCCGAGCCGAGGTCGTGGAGCTCCTCCTAGACGCAGGTGTTGATATAGAGACCACCTTCCGGGATCCACTGGAATTGCAGAAGGGCACGGCTTTGCACCTTGCTATCTCCCGCGGCCATACGGACGTTGCTGGAGTGTTGCTTCGAAGAGGGGCTTGCTTAACGGCTAAAGCTAAAGCAAAGCTCCATTTTCAGATGAAATCACTGGAGCCCTTGCACCTTGCCGCCTTTTATGGATTCGAAAAGATTGCCCGCATGCTACTAGCTAAAGGCGCCCGCATAGAGGCAAACGCAACAGGAAATTTCAGGGATAGAGAAAAGAGGACGCCACTGCATTTGGCTGTCCTTGGTAAGGACTCTAAGAACGTTCCTCGAATGGTTCGCCTGCTGCTTCAACACGGAGCTGACCCGAAAGTGAAGGACACTCTGGGTATGAGGCCTGGTGACTATGCAATCATGGTTGGACGAAAGGGCTTGACAGTAGATCTGCCTGCAAGTCCGTTCGGGAGTATCAAGGCTAAGGTCGCCAAAGTTCACAACAAGTTCGAGCCTCTTGCTTTGGCAGCACCATTACTTGTCGGAGTGGGAGTTGCGATGATTCTGAAATGACTGGACGACCTTACGATAAAGCACGTTGGCGTTGGGTACATTGTGGGCCGCGCAAAAGACCCCTTACGGCCTATATATGGGGTAAGTAAATCCGTTCGTGCATTAAGGACTGTATGGTTAGATGCATGGGAGGCTGAAGTAGTCTTCTTCATCGCTAATTACAAGATCGGTGACGTCGATCACTTAAAGCATGCTACATCTTTGGTGCCGACGAATTCTGCAGGACGTGATTTAGCATCGTTTGCATAAAGGCTTCTTATGTATCGCGTATCTAGAGAACCTCTCGTAGCCGGATTCAAAGTCGCAACAGCATCACAAACCTGCGTGGAGTATCAATAAGGACTTATCATGCTTCCCCGACGCTTATCTCCACGTGCCTCGCGTTCTTTTCGCGTAACTTGCTTGGCGTCTTTTGACTCTGGTGTGCACCGAATCGACTTTTAAATCTAATATCTCTTGCTGTGTGTTATCGACTTGGGCCAGCGCCTCGTTCAAGCCCTACCTGATCCACGCTGACGACGCAAATCTCACTCTCTAACGCGCATCCACCAGAAACACTCATTCTCTACAGTGCACCCCTCTTTCACCAAAACACCCACAACCAACCATGTCCCTCGCAACCCCACGCATCCTCCCCTCCCACCTCCATACCTTCTCCCCCGCCTCACGCCCCTCAACATCTACGGTCCGCATCCTCGGCTCCATCACCTCCATCCACGGCGACCAAGCCGTCCTACAGTCCGCCAACAACGAGACGGTCACCTTAATCTTGAACCGGTATGCTCCTCAACTACCCCCAACATATTCTGAGCCACCTGCAAACTCTCCTACACTCGACCTCTCCGTGTCTACCTATTCCCTCTCCCGTAACCACTCTCTCATATCCCCCCTCACCAGACCCCGCTGAACATTCCTTAACTGACCTTTGTTCTGCTTGGTATCTAGCGAGTCACACCTCTCCCTCCACAGCACCTACGAGGTCGTCGGCAAAGTCCTGACGCTGGACGGCGGCATGGGCCTCGGGCTCCGCGTCCTGGGCGCGACCGAATGGCCCAAGAACCCCGACACGGGGGCCGCGATCGACCTGAAAGCTTACGAGGCGGTCGTTGACGCGACGCATCGCTACAAGAGCATCTTCTACGAGAACGAGAGTTCCGGCGGAGCGGGAGGATATGGTGGGGCGGATGACGATGGTGCGGGTACGGTTTATTGAATTGCAATTGAAGGAGTGTTGGTCAATGAAGAGCTAGTGCACCGGCAAAAGGACGCGACCATGAGAATGACCACGTTACGAATGGGCTCGAACGCAAGCACATGGACGGTGGTTTCTCCAGGCTAGCGTGTGAGAAGAAGAGCGGCTATCAGAGGCATGCTACGTTAGATAACTGATTGCCTAAATGCCATCTCGTCCCTGTATGCACGAAAGACGCACTTGCCATGAGTATGCCATGCCATCCACAAGGAAGCAACGAGGTCATGTAGAAATGTGAAAATTTGTGGAATGGTAATGACTTCATATCCTTGCTATCTTGCAATTCACAATCCCGCAAATCTCGCCGTAAGCTCTCTCTTTCTCAAGGTAGATGAGCATGTGCGTGCACTTTATGCAACAATGCACGTTTTTCGGTCAATATGCACGCTCGCTTTGTGCATCATCGCTGAATGCTATCCATTGCTCAGTGCAGGTGGTTGAAAAATAGGAAACCTCCGCTCTACACGAACGCACGACGTTCATAGCAGGCTCAAATATTTTTGCTGTGTTGCTCTGTCTGCCCTTCTTCTGAACGGCAAAGTGGGGAAGCGGTTTCCAAAGACCTTTCCATGCTTTGACCGTACAACAAGCACCCTTACACCCTTTTTTTGCTTCACCTATTTCTTGGACTTCTCCTCGGCCCTGCTCCCACAGCAGTTACCTTCGGAGAAGCCATGGAACCAGGATATTGTGCCTCTTCCAAAAACGCATGGCCATTGCCAAAGTCCATCTCGCTCCACAATCCATTCATTCCATCGTCATGTGTGTCAACAAAACCAAAGAAACCCTGTGGCGGTGAGCTGGGCATGGGTCTGTCCGAGCTAGAAACATCCTGGAAATCCGTTTGTACCTGTTCAGTCGTGAGCTCGGAGAAGTTGAAGTTGATTTGTTGGTTCTGCGACATTGGGGACGAGTTGTTCAGCGACGGCAGATCCGGAAAATCAAAATCGGCCGCACTTCTCGGACTGGCCTTTTTGGGAGTTCTACGAGCAGGGACAGCAAACGGTCTGGGTGGCGAGGAGCGAAGGTTATGAGGGTTGGCGTCTGATAGGATCTGATGGATCTGTTTGGAGAAAGGAGTCATGTCTTCGACCTTTTTCATGGTGCCCAACAATGCTGCAGCTGCGGGATGCCGAAGTGATTTCTGTCCTGACGCTTGGACGTTGGGTGAGAGAGCGGCTCCAGGGGTGCGACTTGGCGTCTTAGATGGAGTTTTAAAGAGTAGTCGATCAGATCTTCGGGTCGGCGTTGGAGTCATTGGTGGAAGCTGAACACCTCCCTCCCCGTCATCAAAAAGATCATTAAGTCCATCATCTAAGCCTCTGCCTGGCGTGACATTTTCTTTGTTACTAGTGCCATCAATGTGGCCTTCGAGACCAAAGACCTCTTTCGTCTTGTTGAAGCGAGGGCTTCTTCGCACAAAGTTGGGTAGGCTTGCAAGCGGCTTCGAGGAGTCACTTGAGCTTGCAGATGCAGCCGACTTTGCCGAATTTGGATTCTGGGGTGAGAATAACTGACGTCGAAGCGGTTTGGGCGTCAGGTCAAGCTCAATGGGCTCTGCTTCAGACCCGTGGTGACGAGCTGGGCTAGACTGAATAGCACGCTGACCCGTCTGGTTCGAAACATCAGCGCTAAGGTCAGCGGCAGCCCTCGTGCCCTCTGCAACCGGTTCTGCGCTAGTTGCACGCTTTGGCATTGGCGGCAGTTCTGGCTCATCGGTCCCATCATTCTGACCGTTGATTCGACCCTCTCTATCATCATTTTCGCCTTCTTCCGGGCCCGCAGCCTCTGTCGCAGTATCCTGTGGAGTTGAGGCATCACTAGCGGGCGTGCTGGCGTCGCCCCTAGAGTTATTGCCGCCACTGGTTTTCCTGGCAGCGGCTCTTTCGCTCCGTGGCCGAGCCCGTCGCTTCCTCTTCTCCTTCGGATCCTTTGGGCCCTTGTTCCACTTCTCAGGAGGTCTCATACACTTCTGCTTATGAAACCACAATCCGCAGGCTAAATCACGATTTTAGTCACGTTCGTTCATTTTCACCAATGAGACTTACGATTACACAACGTAATAGCTTGCCACTCATCGTCTCTGTCCTCTGGCTTTTTGGTAATCTTGAATCCTCTGAAGGTCTTGATAGAGCCGTCTTCATTGTGGTCGAGTGCCTCTTTGAAGACAATAGAACCATCTTCCAAGGAGGTCTCGACTTCATCAAAGTCACAGTCAAAAGTTTTTGCGAATGCCCTTCGCCACGCCGGAGTTTCGATGGCACCACAATTGTCACAGAAAGGTGGCATTTCGCCGGCCGCAATAGCAGTCTCCAGTCGAGCCTTTGTTTGTTCCTTTCCCACGCGCTTTTTGGGGCGGCGTTTTACATCCTCAGCCATGACTGCATCCGAGGTGGGCATATCGCTCATGTCTCCAGCCCAGGTGTTCGATCTGTGTAGGCCTCTTCCAGCCGGATCACTCGTCGCAACCTGTGGAAGTTGGGAGAAGGCTCTCATCTCTTCTTCCATTTGCCGAGCTCGCGGTACCGGTGCGGGGGCCAATTTCGGAGATGACATGCTCACTCGTGAAACAGGCCGTGAGGTTTGTGCGCGAGAAAATGCCGGCTTTGGTGGAGCGGATTCGTTGGTTGGCAGAAGAGATGGTGGTAGGCTTGGAGGCGCAGCCTCGTCGACATCGTTGCCATCTTCAAAAACAGGAGTGAAATGGGTAGACATGGTCATGTTATTGTCAAGACCAACACCATGATTCTCAACTTCTTTGTCATTGACGTAGTCATCAAAATGGACCATGTTTCCATCATCGAAGAAGTCGTCGAAAGTGCCGCTCATGAAGCCCGAGTCGTGCCCACCCGGAAGTGGCGGAAGAACAGGGCTTGTGGGTAGCGAGCCGATAAGAGGCATTATTGGTGGGGATGACGGAATATTGGCAGGTGAACTGGAGATGCTAGCAGGACGAGTATCTTCCGGTGAAAGCATTGCTGTGTCAGCGCTCGGCAATGGCTGAGCGACAAGCTGCGGAGCAGGTGATGAAGACCGCACTCGAGAGGCGCGTCGGAGACTGCTCGAATTGTTTCTCTGGCGGCGATTGGTGAGATTGGCTGATTTCGGGATGGGCGTCGGAGGTCGGATTGGTTCTTCAGCAGACGGGCCATTTTGTAGCGCAAGAGCAGGATTGACCGCTATCGGACGATGCAGGCGGACAGATGAGGCAGTGCTTGCAGCCACTCTTAGAGATTCTGGTTGTCGCTCGATATTGAGATTGGACTTGCTCAGCCCATCGACTTTCATGATCTTAGCCCTCTTCTTTGATGGACCCTCTTCAAAGGTTTCCTCAGCACTGTAGTAGCCGGAATTGAAGGACTCTCTTCGTTGATGAGATACTGGTTGCATGCCGCCCCGTGAGCTTGGCCTTGACATGTGAGCTGTTTGTTGTCTCGGAGCAACATTAAATGGCTGGCCTAAGGGAGTTGCAGACCTGCTGGGTGGACGTGACCCGGATCGCGTTGTGAATGGGTCTGCAATGCCGCTGGCCATGTCTCGTGGAGTGACCCCTTCGCTGAGCATTCTCTGTGCGGCTTCCACGCCGGCTCTGTCCATAGGTGATGCTGATCTGTCTGAAGACTGGGCACGGCCAGCGGAGGACACGAAAGCGGGATTGCCTTGGACGAAACTAGTCCAAGCCTGCGCATCAAAGTCTTGTCCAATAACATCGCTTGCTTGCTTATACTTCAGGAGGCTGTTGAGGTAGTCATTTTGTGTAGAAGAGGGGACTGGTGTAAGCCGAAGCTTGACCTCCAGCGTCTCTTGAGCGTTCCTTGAAAACAATCCCAGCCCATTCCTGGTGACAAGTCCAGTAACAAAGTTGTTGCCGTCTGACTCTGCTTCCGTCTCTTGGGTGTTGGATGCCAGCGCCCACGAAAGGAGCCCTTGTCCAACTAACGGTACGTCGGGCTCGGAATAGTCATAAGCATAGATCGTATAGTCATTTCCCAGCTGTGATATCAATTCTGGACTCGAGGAGGTTATGGCTTGGAGGCATGTCTTTAGATCGATGATGCCGATCTGGGTGTTGTTGTCAAGGTACGCGGTCCGGACATCTAAGGTGTTGGGCCATCTCACAAGGCAGTTGTTCTTATTCTCAGCGTCGAAGGTATAAAGGACTTTCAGCCGCATGGGCCGTGACGAGACGCCTTCGTCGTCTGAGATCTCCATGCTGGATCGCCGCGGTGACGGCGTGGATGGGTGGAGGCTATAGACGAGGCAAATGATTTTATGAGATAGTCATCTTGTTTTCTAAGACAGCGAAGTTTGGTCGGCCCTTTCACTGCCCGCTCAGGTGTTCCGGTGTTCTTGGACTGGTATAGTTTTGAAGCTCGTGGTGCTCTCCGATGTGTGTGGATTGCTGCAGAATTTGAATGGCAAAGTTGGTAGTGCACGGGTTGTCTCTTTTGCTCTTGAGGAAGAAAGGTGTGCAACTTAAACAACAACTCGTCCCGATGCCAGATCGCGGTAAGGGTACAATATATGGCACGTTGATAGCTCTACTGTGTGGAGCATGGAATTCCAACTCGCGTCTGCTGGGGTACGCGTTTCGGCGATTGGCTCAATACAAACAAGGAAGCTAAGGCGAGGTAGCCGAGTAGCGTGGGATTTTAGCGTCGGCGCTACCAAACTCCGGGTGCCACAGACTCTGGGCGAGCTTTTGAGAACTCGATTTTCTCAAGCAACAAACAGCGGGCATTCAGCGCTCTTAAATATTTCACCTCGATAATGGCCGACGCAGCAAAGATTCAGTATGCCTCTCTCTTTCGCGCTATGACTCATATCCCTGTCGCGCTTATCTGCGCCCCGCGACCCTCTTCGTTCTGCCGCTTAAGCCGTTTGCTAATTCTGCCTGCGCTCATAGGGATTTGCTGAGCAAACCACGAAGCGAGCTCACGTACGTTTCATCTACCCCGCTCCATCCCATTTTGATGTTCCTTTTTCCATGGGTCCTTGCATCATCACTCGTCCACGCAGCACTCATCAGTGATGCATTCCCGCCATTTTGATCCTCCACACCTCGCCTTCTCCGCTCCGCCCGCAAAATCACGGCTTTTCGGCCTCCACTCAACCACTCTACCTGCCAAGACCAGCAATGGCCACGATATACCTTCACCACCCCTTTCTGCCTTACGCATCGGTCCTTGAATGATGATCGACACTATGGAATCGGCTTTGCTTACCGCTTATGTACCCTTACAACTACTGACCACCATCTTCACAGTGAATACGAAATAGGCGTACTTGAGGCGCACGAGCTGTCCACCGGTCCTCTGTCCATCCTCCAAACTGCCACCCGCACACATACACAAGTTCTAATCTCATGCCGCAATAACCGCAAACTACTTGCGCGAGTCAAAGCCTTCGACCGCCACTGCAATATGGTGCTTGAGAACGTCAAAGAGATGTGGACAGAAAAAAGCAAGGCTGGCGGACGAGGCGTCAACAAGGATCGCTTCATTAGCAAGATGTTCCTGAGGGGTGACAGTGTCATCTTAGTGCTTCTAAGTTGAGATCCCTGTTGCTGGTCACGAAATAGGAATAAGCGTGCGAATGGCTTTGGAATTGGGAAAGCGCATCACCGAGTAAGGAGCTATCCGGAAAGAATAAGCAGATGCGTGATCGTAGCATATCGCCTGCGCAAACGAAATTCGGCGAGCTACCAGCTTCGTCAATGTGGAGTGGTCTGTGGAAGCTGAGGGGCATCGATTACAGATGGGCGCAAGCAGAAGGCGTCGATGATAGTACACATCTACGCCGGTAGAAAGTTCTAGACTTCATTGACATTGCGAAAACTATTCCTCGAGTTAGGTTGGACAGCAATCCTAAAGAAGCCCCTTTCTAAGCGGCATGTCCTACAACAAATCTCTACCAAATATTCACAGGATACCTGCTGCCTAGAGTTCTCACACGGCCTCTGCAAGCCCATCCAGGAACTCAGCCAGGCCCCACGCTCCTGGATCCGGCACCTTACCCATCCACTCCTCTTCACTTCCCACATACACCGCCCTCCCCAGATTAGCCTTCATGCCCTTGGTCTCCTCTGCACCCTTCCTCGCCGCTTGCGCTGCCTTCTTTACGTCCCCAGTGCTCCCCAGTGTCTCCACAAACGGCACCAGCGTATCCACGAGCGTCCTGTCGCCCCTTTGTGCCGGTGTGTATTTCGCTAGAGCCTGCAGTGAGCTCTGCAAAGCCGCTGCCCATGTCTCCGCAGTTACGGCCTGCTTTGAGCCGGAGTCCTGCTCCGTCAGACCGTGCACCAAAGCATTCAGGAAGATGGCATAGATCGCTCCGCTCGTTCCATCCATCGTCTCCTCCACCACGGGCACAATCTTATTCACAAACGCCACTGCATCGCTTGGCAAGTTATTCTTGTCTCCATTTAGCTCTTTCAAAACAGCCTCCGCCCCCCGCTTCAATCCAATCCCACAATCTCCGTCGCCGACGATGGTATCATATTTCGTGACATCGGCCTCGGATTTGATCATCCTGTCCAAACCTGCACTGAGCACCTTCAGCGCATAATCGGGCTCGAGCGTGAGACCCGAGGCCTTTGGTTCCGATGCAATCTTGTCGCTATGCTCCATCGTGTTCGTGTTATCCGCATCCCACGTCTCCGGCTTGACCGGCGCCGCCCACCCGACAGCCTCAGCCGGCAGGTCTAACAACTCCAGCATCGACTTGCCTTGGCCGAGACCGGTGTCTTCTAATTTGAGGATCGAGGCGCTGAAGCCCATTCCGTTCAGACTTGTGAGGAAGGTTCCGCTTATAACTCGCACGGGAACGAGGCCGTAATCCTCTTTCAATTGTTTGGAGATTTCGGCCGTGATGCCTGCCAGTTCAAGCATAGAGACTCCGCCAAGATTGTTCATGAAGAGCACAATCTTGTCATTCTTGCGGATGTCAACATAATGTCTATCCTCATCGCTCGGATCAAGCATCTGGCCCAAGATAATCTTGACCAATTCCGGCAACGTCGCGCTCACCCTGTGCGAGCCCGGTTCATTGTGTATCCTGTGCAACCAACACCATTAGCACAAATCACAATACTCCGGGAAAAAAAACCGCCTAAAGGAAGAACCTACCCCATGCCAACCTCAATCTCCTTCGTCGGAATAATGTCATCACTGTTCGGGTCCGGAATCTCCCTCCCCGGCACATGCACATGTTCCATACTAGCCCCCACACTCACAATGTTGCCTGCAACCTGCTTCGCCAGGCCATAGACCTGCTGCAGGCTACCGCCGAGTTCCGCTAGCGCGCCGCAACATTTCAATACCAAGATGCCTCCTCCGATTCCCCGGCGTCCAACTTTACCGCCCTTTTTCCGCCCAACGCCCACATCGTCACCGATGGCGAAGAACTCCGTCGCGACGCCTGCGGCTTTGGCCTTCTCGGCTGCCATGCCGAAGTTCAGCACGTCGCCGGTGTAATTCATCGTGATCACCAGCACGCCTTTCTCTGTGGGCACTCTGGTAGCGACGGCGCGGCGGACTTGTTCCGCACTTGGGCTGGCAAAGATGGTGCCTGCGACCGAAGCCGTCAGGAGGCCCTTGCCAACGAAGCCTGCGAAGCCGGGTTCATGGCCGGAGCCACCGCCGGAAATGATGGAGACTTTGGGGGGATTGGTGAGTTCCTTCGAGGGACGGCGGTAGATGATCTTGTTTGCGGCGTCGAAGGCGAGCGATGGGTTAGTGAGAGTGAGGGAGTAAAGGGCGGTGTTGACGAGGTGGGTGGGGTCATCAATGAAGTGTTTGGTCTGCATCGTAGGCAGTTATTGCAGTTGAAATTGAGTATGAAAAGTACTGATATTGGGCAATCAACGGAATGGAAGGCTAAAATGAGATGTCAAGCAGAGGGTGTATGAAGGCGAAATGGGAACGGAGTATATCCATTTTCACAATGCAAATGACGACCGTAACGTGGGCTGTTTTTCCAAAATGCGGGGGAGGTGAAGGGGGAAAGGGGACGCTGTGGTGGGGAAAGGAGGGCAAGAGTTTGGAGGTTCCGACTTGCTCAATCAAATCAAATGCCGATTCTCACACAAGAGGTCCTAGCAAGCTCGTTGCAGCTGTACCTGTTAGTGGCTGGAAGAAGCTCCATGGATTCTTTGCGGACGGTGCATCCAGTGCTTGAAATTCTGAAGCGGCTGGAAGGTCGAATGTGGCGGGAACGCGCGCCCGGGCTCGCCTGACCGCCTTCCCGACCGAGGATGGCGTCGCCGAGCCAGCTAATCTGCCGTTAATTGCTGCCTACGGAGGCGCGGTTCAAAAGAGCTTGCCACCAAGATAAGCGAGACAGTTGGTAGCTAGGGAGGCCCTAGTTAGGCCATTAAACACCCAGAAGATAGGGTGTAAATCTAGTGGCTATTTGTGCTGAGATGGGCGGCTTGGACCCCCCGGGGTGAAATTCCAAAACAGGCCCTGTTGCTCCGGGAATGGGTCGAAAAATTAGTTTTGTTTTTTTTACGTTGTTTCTAGTGCCTTGGCGGCAAGCACTTTTTGAATCGCGCCTCCCGCACAAGTCTTTGCCTCCAACTTCGAGCGATAAAACAATCGTGTGATAACTATCATTACCGCTTCTCCCGCAGGCAGTTCGCGCACACTCATTCAGACGTTTACGACCGCTTCAGAGCCCTCCGTCATATCTTCCCTTCTTGCCCTCGTCGATTCATTTGACGCTTCGGCACGCCCGTCACGATGACCCCCTCGCCAGAGTCCACTCAGCAGAGTGACCGAAGCACTCAGGAACTACCTACAATCCCCGAAGCCGACGCCATAGATGAATGGCGTGCGGAGAAGGTGCTTCGGTGGATCCAGCAAAGACACAAGAATATTCTCGAAGATGATGATCTGGTTAAGTTCAGCGAAGAACGCATCTCCGGTGGGGCCTTCTTAGCCGGCGATGTTGAGTTCTATCGAGGGTGTGGCCTGCATCGTGGAGCCGGCCTAGCCCTCAAGGCTCTTGCGGATAAAGTCAAGGAGAGGGGTAAGTTCATTCCACGGACGTAACTCAGACACCAACTAACAGTGTCAAAGGCAAGGCCTCGGACCAGACAGCCGGCAGGAAGAGAAAGGGTAAACCCATTTTCAATGTATCATACGGATAACCTGCTAACAACAGTACAGGAGATGAAATAAATGCACCTGAGCCACCCTTCACGCCGAAAAAACTTCGCCGGGAAGATCATTTACGGGACCTCGCCATCAAAGCGAGCAAGCGAAGGCAGCGCATTAAGGAGATGGTTATACAAATTAACAACTCTTCCGACCAGCATTCCAATTCCGTCCATCCTCTTCCCGAAACCGTCCATCCTCTTCCCGCAGCCGTCCATCCTCCTCCCGAAGCCGTCCATCCTCCTCCCGAAGCCGTCCATCCTTCTCCCGAAGCCGTTCATCCTCTTCCCGAAGCCGTCCGTAAATTTTCCGATCCCACATCTAAACAGCTACTTGCATTCCCATTTGTCGGTCTCGACGTGCCAGGTCGATTCAAATTGGACGATATGACTGAAGGAACCTGGTCATACGAGGGAAGAACGAAGTTCAAAGAACTTGTCCAGATGCTAAAGAATGTGCGGGAGAGTGGCACTAACAGCACTGTTTGGCTCTATGGTACCCGGGGCTATGGGAAGTCTTACCTGCTAGCCGCCCTGGTCTGTTATTTGGTTGCTCAAGATGAACGGGTCGTCTATATCCCGGATTGCCGAGCGTTGCTTGAAGATCACGTTAAATACGTCCGATTAGCAATGCTGTTCGCCTGGGCAGACGATAGCACTGCCCTGGAGGAGATCGTAAGACTGAATACTGAGGAAGATATCTCGGCCTTCTTCGACTCCCAAACACCCATCATATTTGTCGTTGATCAGAAGAACGGTTTTAACAAATCTGTCACCTCTGAAAAAGAAACGACAAGACGCGCGGACCTTCTTGGTTGGCGGACTTCCATGATCAGATTAGTAGACAACATTCGAACTATGTGCTATCTGTCTACGGCGGATTGACTAGGGTGAGTCATCTCAATGTCACAAAGAGGCTTCTAACTCGATTAGGTGGAAATGGACGAGTGGTGGAAGCGAAATATCGACATTGCAAAGGGAGACTACGAAGCCTCTGACATTGAAGATATGACGGGCCGCATCCCATTGCTCTTGGACAAGTGTAAGGTAGGGGGGAAGATTGATTTGGCTGTGACCGACTTGCGCAAGGTCTATGACAAAGCTGTGAGTTTTGTGCAGCAAATCAGAGATGAGAACAAGAGTGACTCGTTTAAGTGGAAGTGGTATGTCCGACTTATTCAACGCTCCGGACATTATTGACTTTTCAGGTATCTCGAGTACGTGACGGCTTGCATCTGTCATAGGAGTGTACCGTCTGGATGGACCCGCAATTTCAAACTGATCGACCATCGGTATTTCTATCACCTCGACAACGGGAGTGGACAACATACGTGCGGTTTAGTTCGCGACGCTGTAGCCGAGCAGCTTCTTGAGTGGAACCTCAATTTCGCCGACACCGATTTTCTGAATTCGTTGGCCGAGTATATCGACAACCAATCTGTTACTGGGTTTTTGATAGAGTACGCCGTGCTCTCATCTATCCAGTCGAACGGTTTGGCTATTTTCGCGGACCTCAAGACATCCATGGAGGTGAAACTCTTTAACGGGGTGTCCGACATTAATATGGACATCGTGGATCGACCAGTACTGTATCGCCCCAGAAAGTACAATTTCAAGGCCATAGATGGACTCATTGTCTTGATCAAGTCCGGCAAGCTGAAGGACGCGAGGAAGACGTTATCCATATACCCCCTTCAGATCACACTGACGCCAGCTACTCACCGTCCTTCCCGTGAGCAATTCTTCGAGGAATACGGCAAGTGGATCACAGATATTTCCAAATTTGATGTGAAGGTAGAGTTTCTCTGGATCACCCCGATATGCCGTCAAATTCGAAATTATCGGGCTGAGCCAAAGCAACATTGGCCCAAACATAAAGAACGTTATATTCCTTTCTTGCAAATTGACGAGGGAATCTGGGAGAAGTACGAAGATGCTTCCGGAAGGCTTCCAAAAGACAAAGCCGCTCAAAGAAAGCTGCTACCAAACCCAGGTATTACCAAAGCACCTGCTACCGAAGAACCTGCTACCGAAGAACCTGCTACCGAAGAACCTGCTACCGAAGAACCTGCTACCGAAGAACCTGCTCCCCAAAATCCTACTCCAGAAGGGGCTACAGAGGCCAGGGCTACTAAGGGGGCACAAGCTGCTCCAGCTGTTCCAAAAGGGACTACAAGGGGCAAGGGTGCAAGAGGCGGAGCTGCTATGGCACAAGCTGCTCCAGCTGTTCCAAAAGGGGCTACAAGGGGCAAGGGTGCAAGAGGCGGAGCTGCTATGGCACAAGCTGCTCCAGCTGTTTCAGCAAGGGCTGAAAGGGCAAGAGCAAGGGCTGCTAAAAGCTGACGCATAGGCGGCTTTGATGGAATTCTGTCGCGATTGGCCGATCTGACGGCGACTGTGGTAGTGACTGCAGACAGGATGTCGGTGAGATAAAGGACAAGCTCGAAGGGATAGTTGCTTTGATCAAGCAAGTCAGATGTCAGCGATCTGATATCTCGAACATGAAAGATGCATGGTCTTAATTGGACATCTTCTATAGAGAATAAAGCCACGTACTGCCTGATTTCTGCGTATGGAAGGGTTGGTACATAACTGCTACCTCATCTGCGTACTTCAAGAAAGACGAGGGTAACGAGGGCGAAGAACAACAGGGGCAGGATAACGGACAGGAGAGCATTGTGTCGTTCTAGCCGAGTGAATCCCTTGCCACCGCCTTCGTGCCAACCAATCTCTCGGGGTCAGCCAAGATCCGTGGGTCAATCACATCGAGGCATTCTGAAAAGGAGGACGACGACGATAATAGTATGGACGCTGGGCTGCTGCTTCTTTTAGTACCTATCACCGAATCTTTAGTCATGCTGCCGCCTATCTTACCATCATCGACGAACACAATCCCGGCAGGCTTGAAAGAAGGACAAATGGACCATAGTAGGGTCGCAAAGTAGTGTAGCTTCATATGCGACTGATCTTTATACATCCTAGCGGCGTGACTGAGCTAGGTATACTTATTCTCAAACTCCTATCCATTACACATCTCGCACAGACACGGCATGGGGGCTCTCAGGGAAGCGGTTCAATTGTACGTTCTCTGAACGGGGTGTGGGAACAACGCTGACAACAGCGTCAGAGGTGGTCGTTTTCGGCGGGGTTCCCACGGATAACTGCCGCAGTTACTGTCACTCTATCAACGCAAGCCTTAGTGCCGCCTCTTTCTCAGCTGGATGCGGGCTGCAAAACACGAGGCGTGGAACTGAGCACCGAGTGGTCGGCAGGCTATCGAAGAAGCGTTCCGTGCTGGAGGGTGGTGGTGATTCCAAACAAGGCCGTGTCCTCGGATTCAGTTTTCTCCCAGGACCACGCCGTGAGGATCCGCAAACCATCACTTATTTTGCGATCGACTTTCCATTCCCAAGTGGTGTAGAGCAGTGCCACCTCCCCCGTCTGTCTGAGAGAGTTACTTACGGGACCGACAAGAGAGACACGGTGGCGGCCGCTGCCACAAACGGAGCCATGAGAATCTCATTCTTATCGAAGCATTGGTGGGTGAAGTCAGGGCTTGGGTGTCTTTTCTTGGTCACATTGCTGTGCTGACAACACTCTTTGACTTGGGCATTAGAAATGGCAATTTCATCTCCGCCTCAGCCACCGCTGCTACCACCACGGTCCACGGAATCTTCTCAAGCGGGTGTGAAATTAAGCTCGAAAATTTCGCCCTTCATTCAAAAACTTCAGCAAGCGCCAAGCGGATACTGGTTTGAACCTGAGGGCCGTCTGGAACCGGTCGATGTTCTGGCGCCTCGCCAAGGGTCGTACTTCTGTTATGGCGCCTTGATGGATCCTTCTCTGTTCTCAGAAATCCTCGATCTTCCAAGCAAGCCAAAGGTGCGTCCAGTGAAGCTCGTCGGATACTCACTCAAACTGTGGGGGCAGTATCCAGTCTTAATGGATGGCCCCACGGAGGGCAATTGTCGAGGGGGTGGTCTACAATGTGGAGCACGAAAAGCATGCTGAGAGGCTAGCGGAATACGAAACGCGAGCCTACCCCGTGTCACCATGTTTGATGCGCTTTACCGATGATGAGGACCCTAAAGAAAGGTGCTGGGACGGCTTTCAAGTAAGTCGGCAATCCAACGGATGTAAGCGAAGGAGACTTTGATTTGGATTATCTGGCCGAAGAGAACGGGCAGAGGCGGTATGATGGAGGGTAAGCCTTGTGAAACATGACGGGCACTTGGATGTCATACTGGCGACCTCATGGCCAACCGCCCTGATGGGGAGGTGACTTTTAGCAGTCGCGGATCCATCGTCGAACGACGTTTTAAGCCCGACGTGGTGGCGCCAGGCACCTCGATTCTCTCAGCAAAGTCACGCAACGCACCCGTAGATACGACATACGGGAGCTTCCACAGACCCTAATTGGATGTTTGATTCTGGTACTAGCATGTCCACATCCCTCGTCGCAGGGTACGCGGCGGTGCTGTGGCAGACCCTTGTGACGAATGGAATCTCCAAACCCTTGGCCGCTCGCATCAAGGCGCTCCTCATCAACTGCGCTGACGAGCTGGCTGGGCAGTACATACCGAGTGAGGCGGGTACGTCGCTCAACAACAATTCGGGCTTTGGCAGAGTTAACCTTGTCAACTCCGTGGTCATACTTGGACAGACTCCCTCCCAATGCTGGCTGCGGTGAAGGTGGTTCCCTCATCCAGGATAATGAAGACACATTGACCATCAATATCCCTACCGCAACGGACACGAGTAAGGCTGAGGTAACGTTGAAGATCACCCTCATTTGGGCAGATCCTCCCGGAGCTATGCTTCAAAGTGACCTTGATCTGATAGTGAAAGCTCCTGATGGCACCGAGCGATATGGCAATGCAGGGCTTTCGCCTGCTTTCGACCGACTTAATAACGTTGAGCAAGTTATTTAGACCAACATGCCCGCCAGGGCGGCCACAATCACGATCCGCGCTTTCAGGATTACCTGGTTTCCACAGTCATATGCGTATGCATGGCGCAAGGCCGATTAAAGGTACGACAAATGCAAATTTGGCGGCGAAGTTTTTGATCTTTTGAGAGGGCCCTTTGTAGCTTCCATCGAATGAGGCGGCGGGGTTCGTAGGAAGATGTAAATAGGACGAGCTTCTGGCCGCGTTTCTCGAATCACTTGTGTTGGGGAATCTTTATGAAGCTTTCTCCCGCAGATCTTAGATTCGTCTAAGCTGTCCTTACTTGAGCATCTGCTCGTTACTCTGCGACAAGTGAAGCTGGCAGTCTCATGCAAGTTTGGTAATCACGATCATGTGATCTGTTATCTTGGATGCCATTGATGAGGGTCAGGAAATATGGCTCTCAAAGAGGGAGGGAAGTGTTGGATCTGCATCAGCTGAACGTCGGGCCATAAATCTAGCCATCTATTGGTCGACGATATCCCGAGGCTAGGGCTTCGTGAGTACGCAGTTTGAACCTGGAACCCCTCAGCAAAGGGTTGTCACAGTGTGATAGCAATAGTATTAGCACAAGATATGGAAATTCACCAGGAAATGGTACCGTTATAGAGTTCAGCGTATTTCTTTGGGCAAAAATATGTTCAAGTGCAGGATGATGAGCACACCCTATCGGACACCCTATCCGTCCAAAGTGGTAACGGGATGACGGATAGACGTACACGCTGCAGTGTACGTTGCGGTTAGAAGATAGGTCGGGCCAAGTACTAGAGTGGCAGAACGAGCATCTTACACATTCGTAAATTCACTGAAGAGCTCCTGCAGATCGATCGGTACAAACGAGAGGGTCAAGCTCGGGAAGTCCCACTCGAACATGAACTCCTTCGGCACGTAGGTCTGAAAATCAATCTCTGCCTCTTGTGGTCCGGATGAAGTCGGTGTCCTCTGAGCGATATACGCGTTCAATGCCTTCTCGGCCTTCTCGACACCAATATTCAAGATCCGAAAGTAGATGTTCTGTGGACCGTGAACGTTCTCTAGTTCTCCGAGCAGCCGCCTCGCATCGGCCAGTAGCCTCGGCAGGTCCGATGTCTCTGGCAGCAAAATGGCGAGTTTGAGTAGCAAGAGCACGGAAAATGCGCATTTCGCCCATACAAAATCCATCGAGTAGCGTAAAGTCGCGAGGTAGAGGTCTGGCCTGCCGAGGAGCTTCTCTAGATGTCGTTGTGCGGCGTCTTTGGCCATACGGATCATCTCATGCTGTTCAGCAGACATGGCTACAATGTTGTCGATACCAGTGCTCTGCAGTGCTCTACAGCACATTACGATCTCCGCCCAGTCCCGTTGGATGCGGAGGTTGAGAACCATGGTGTCGCGGTCTAAGGAATCGGGAACGGTACGAGTGAGCATTATCTGCAGCCAGTCTTCAAGCCAAATGTCAAGATCAATCTTCATGCCTTGAATGAAAGTGGCCAGTTCTGTGTCGGGAATATTGTTTGGAAGTGAGAGTTTGGCGTGTGGGATGGCGCGAAGAGAGTTGAGTTCGACTTGGGACAGGAGTCTGAGGTCGAGCGAAGTTCGCGAGGGGTGTGACACGAGAATTCGGCAGCGTCGCAGATTTGCTTGCGCTTCAATGCCAGGCGGTTTTCCGCTGTCGATGGAGAAGATGTGCTCGAGGACGAATAGACCGAGCCACGTTCTAGCCTTTCGAAACATGGCGCCAGTATGTCCTAGGTTTGTGGCTCCTGTACCGGAATCCCAGCTTCGCGAAACTGAAGAGCCCATGCCGGCTGCAAACATAACAGCATCCTCGTAAGCGCCTGGTAAATCTAGTTGCATGGCCATACGAGTTGCGATCGACGTCAACATCCAGCCCTTCTCCGAATAGGATGCAACTATCAGCAAAGCCTGTACCGCTTCAAGAGAAGCTGCTACAGAGCCTACCAAGACCTCGCATACCCTGCTCTTTGAATCCTTGTTCAGTAATTGATATATTTGCGAAGAGGGTCCGGTTGTCATCCTGCATCCCACCGTGCAGATAATGTCAAAGAGCATGCAGCTTCGCGCGCGCACAGAACCGAACGTATCGAAGTCCGGGTCAAAGACTGGGACAAACCTGTCACATCCCATGAAGAAATTCTGGAAGTAGGCCACAGCACTTTCTAGACTGACCAGATTGCGCGTGACAATGTCGCCGATATGCTCTTGTCTGATTTTGAAAGATAGTGACCGAAGAGAAGCCTGGCATCCGCCATCGGCCGCAGACGGCCATGATTGCAGAGACGGAAATGATATTGAGGACGACTCCAGCCCAGGCATGTCCGATCTAGGATGATAAGCAGGCGCTGGAGAAGTATGGCTCAGGGATTGGGCACTCCCAGCCGCCGAGGCCGTGGAAACAAGCCCTTGGAACTCGCCTTGATATTTGTGTGGGGAGTACGCTGCGTCATTCTGTACACCCTCTGCGACGCTGTGTTGAGGCCGGAGCTGTTGTAGGGTTTCCAGGCGCTCATGGAGCACCAGGATGTCATGTTCGAGCTGTCTCACCTTCTCCACGCCAGAGTCCGGGACGATCTCGGGATAGACACACTTGGTGTATGTACGTGAACACTTGGAACATGGCTTGTTCCCATCGCACTTGACTTTACTTCGTCGGCATGAGGTACATGCTTTCTAATCTCTTCTCAGCTAAAGCTTCAAGGAACAGATGGTGTATTCTTCACCGGTATCCTCTGCTTCCTTACCCGTCCAACCGTTTCAGACATTTTGGGCTCGTCCCGTGAACCAATAAGTTAGGGTCTCGAGAACCGTCAATGCCATTTCATTCTGCTGCTGACCGGTTTTACCTCGGGCGAGTCCCCCATGCAGCCTTCAAATTGAGACTGAAAAGATGATGAAGATAGCATGGGTCAAATTGCGTCTAGCACGAAGTTACTTCGACTTTAGCCAAGGAAAAGCGCGGTTACTTCCGCCGTAGTGCGCTATTTCGCTCGACCTTTCCTCGAGTTCAATCTACTTGAGAGTGAAAGCTGCTGCTTGTCTTCCAGCAGTTGTTTCCTGGAATAAAGAGAGCGCTGTGGAATGATAGTTTCCCTCACCTCCCCCCCTCCGAGAGCACATAGGTTTGTGCTCCCGAGTATACGTCGCAGCGTCTTTGTATCCCAAGAAATCCCGAATATGAGGCTAAATACTAAAGCTCTGATACAGTATCCACTCTCTCAGTACACGTAAATAAAATCCTCGTTCCTCAAATCCGTTTCGTCATCAAAAGCCTTATCCAACGACTGGCGCCTACCTGACCCCGCATCAGCGTCAGACTTGGCCCACGTCTTGTTATCCTCCATCGACTGATCCACCACATCTGCCGCCTTGCCCAATGTGACTCTTCTGTCGGCATGTCTCTTGTTCAGGAATGCCAGATACAATGTCGTCAAGACAACAAGAACGATTATGACGATAAACAAGGCCAAATTCGAAATCAGGCCTCGGAGATATCTTGGCTTCTCAGACGTTGTGTACAAATGCGGTCCTAGGATGTTACCCGCACTTTGTCCAATAAACAGAAATGCGGTGGTGCACTTCCTCTTCGTGTCACCGGCGGTGTTCTGCGCGGACCAGGAGTAGATCAAGGGTGAGATGCCGGGATAAAAGGAGATAATATAGTAGCCGAAGAGAAGGACTCCGCGATTCTTCGCAGTATGCTCGACTGCGATGAGGATCGCACAGCCGATGATGGGCGGGATGCAGAGAAGGGCGAGAACTGGACCTTTGCGTTTCCAGTGCGTGGCGAGGAAGGCGCCGCCCAGTGTTGCGACAAGTTGGACTGCCCCAAAGGGTATGTTGAAGAGGATTGTCTTGAAGGAGTCATAGCCGAATGATTGGACGATAAGAGGTCCGAAAGTGGAGATGCCACCGCTTGGGACGCTGGAGAGAGCGGATTAGCTGGAGTCCTCCTAAGGGCAAGACTTGGCATGCTCGGTAGGGTGTTTGTGAAGATGGTTCTGAAGCAGAGATGGGCGTTGATTGTACTCCCGATTTACCGCTTGTACGATAATGGATTTCGAACAGGAATGAGTGTACTCCAAGACGTGTTTTTTGTGGCCAAGCTGCGTGGGTATGGGACGAGGACAGACTTACGAGATGGAAAATATCATTGCAAACCAGAACCAAGTCTTCATGTCCAGAAAGCTTTCCAATAGATGATCCCACTTCCACACGCGCGATGCGACTCCCATTTGATTTGCCCGGAGCCGTTCTATGGCTATCAGCTTGTCATCGCCTTTGAGAAACTTTGCCTCCATAGGCGAGTCGGGCATGACGATACTGTACTTGTCAGTTGGCTTTGCCAGCGTCGAAATTTGGTGGGGACTCACAAGATAATAATCGAAAATACCACTGTGAGGCTGCCGCAGAACAAGAAGATAATCTGGAGAGAGAGTCAGACGTCTTCTCCAAACGAAGCTTTGCAAAGAATTGAAGTGGACTGACCTGGTATGAATGAAGCCGTGAATGTATATGACCAAGACCATATGTGAGCAAACTGCCGAGCTGTCCCATAGAGCCTAGTCAGCCACTGAAAAGATAACGAGGCGGCGCATCAGAACCGCTTACCATGTTGACGACCCCCAGCATGGAGTACCAGGCTGCCACCCTGTTCGTCTGTTCGCTTCGCCTCCACCACATCTGAGTGATGGCGACAAAGGTCGGAGCTGTGTAACAGAACAATCCCCATCAGCAGTGTCTTTCCCATTGGTGTGCCGGAGAGCATGGGCACTTACCAACACTTGCCTCAAAAGCCCCAAGGAAGAATCTTGCTGCCACCAAGCCTTTAAACGTGGTTGCAGCGACCATACAACACAAGATAGCTCCCCAGCCAAGGACCATAGTTGCAGCAAATTTGCCGATAGGCAGCTTCACAAGGAGGTAGGCAATAAGAGGCTGAAAGATCAGCTGTGCAACGTAGACGATGGATCCCAGCCACGAGTAGTCTTGGCCTTGTAGGTGCGCATCCTTGATAAGACCAAAAACAGAAGCGTAAGAGAGTGTAGCCTTGTCGAGGTACTGTAGACAGTAGACTGTCAGGAGGATCGGGAGGATAGTGAGATCGATCTTGCGGAGAACGCGAGCGTTGTCGGCCTGGGTGACGTGAATTGGATGGTCGACTTGCTGGAGCAGCTGAGCAGCCCTGTCTTTTCCAGCTAAATTGATCGAGACAGTTTCAACCTCTTCTTGCTGAAGGCCGTTGTTCATTTCCTTGGAATCCATCTTGTAGACCGCGAAGGGCACCAGGCAGTGCCGGTAACAGTTAGCGTGAGGAATGATATTGGGAAAGTCAAGAGCTGCTGTCCGACGCCTGAAGAGGGAGCTACCCCGTGGGGCACCCACAATATATCATCTCATGGTCCAGGTGATGCGCTTCCCGGCTTCGAGCTCCCTCATTGCCGCAAACAGCTAAAACGCCGGCCTTTTCGGCTTCGCGTCCGAGAATTCTCGGTGTATGGAGAAATGATGTCAGTGTTGTGCCATGTAACGTCGAGAGGGAGGAGACACCAGATCCAATCGTAAAGACTTCCGAGAGCAGCAGGGGTCGGACATATTTCCCGACCCTTGTCGTCCTAGCGCGTTTGTCGGTTAGTGGTCGGTAGTTGTGACAATGCTCATGTGCAGATAGAAAAAAGGACTTAAGGCCACAAAATGGCGTCCAATGCAATCTAGAACACGTCCTGAAGGTGTTCGAAGAATCTATACAATTTCCAGCTGATCGCCATGCCTCAACACGAGTTCATACCCGGCACATACGTCCTGGACTCTATTAACGGTGAATTTCTTGGCAAGTCTACGGTCCGTCTACGGTCCACTGGCCAGAATCAAGAACCATCGTTTCGATTTACATTCCAGGCCGTCCGCCCCAATCTGTTCCGGACAACATTCTCATCAGACACTCATCCTCTCCCGCCGCATCCAAGTGCGCCACCGCCGAGCATCGACCTCAACGGCATCACTCCCTATGTAAGCCAAACCAAATCCGAACCAGAAGTCCGAATTGAACTTGACGACATCAACGTCACCATCAACTGGAAGCAGAGTCCCATAGTGACGCTCCAGTGGGGCTCCGAACCACCCATCCACCAGGACCTGTCGTTCCGCTCATATGCCGTAGACGGCTCCGGTATAGCGCACTATACGACGTACCAGAAGGACACGCTTCATGTCGGACTCGGCGAAAAAGCGGCGCCCATGAACCTTTCGGGCCGCCAGTTCGTGCTCTCTGCCACTGATTGTTTTGGATATGATGTCTACAGGACGGACCCCATGTACAAGCATATCCCGCTGTTGATCAATGCCACTCCCAATGGCTGCGTCGCCATGTTCTCTACTTCACACAGCCGCGGCCACTACTCGGTTGGCTCTGAGATGGACGGCTTGTGGGGTCGGTACAAAGTCTATCGGCAGGAGTACGGCGGGCTGGAGGAGTACCTGATCCTTGGGCGTACGCTGAAGGACGTCGTGAGGACATATGCGGATCTCGTTGGCTATCCAAAACTCGTGCCCAGATGGGCGTTTGGATATATTTCCGGAGGCATGAAATATTCCATGCTCGATGAGCCGAGGGCAAGCGATGCGTTAATAGGATTTGCGGAAAAGTTGAAGGCACATGATATCCCTTGTTCTGGGTTCCAACTCTCTTCAGGATATACCGTCGCCGAGACGGAGCCCAAGACAAGGAATGTTTTTACCTGGAACAGGCACCGCTTCCCAGACCCAGAGGGATTCATAAAGGAGTATCGCGAAAGAGGAATCAGGCTTATTGCCAATGTGAAGCCGTACCTGCTGGGGAACCACCCCGAGTATCAGAGACTGAAGGACGCCGGTGCACTGTTCCAAGATCCGAGGACGAATCAGTCAGCAGTGACAAGATTGTGGAGTGCTGGTGGAGGCGAGAGTGGAGAAGGGGGCCACATAGATTTCACTTCTGCGACCGGGTTTCAGTGGTGGTATGAAGGAGTCAAAGCTCTCCGAAAAGCAGGGATCGACTGTATCTGGAATGATAACAACGAGTACACCATACCTGATGACGATTGGCAGTGTGCAGTGAACGGCGATGCAGTCGCCCAAACGAAGTCATCGACATGCAGTGAAAGTTCATCCATCGGCTTGTGGGGACGAGCATTACAGACAGAATTGATGGCAAAGTCTTCGCACGACGCGCTGGTCGATCTGGAGCCTGACCGTCGTCCATTCGTACTCACGCGATCTGCGACGGCCGGAACAATGCGGTATGCCGCCAGTTCTTGGAGCGGAGACAATGTCACTAGCTGGGATGGAATGAAAGGCGCAAATGCACTATCACTCAATGCCGGCATGAGCCTGTTGCAAGTATATGGTCACGATATTGGCGGATTCGAAGGACCACAACCGTCACCAGAGCTACTCGTGCGGTGGGTTCAGCTCGGCATTCACTCGCCTCGCTTCGCAATCAACTGCTATAAGACCACACCAGAAGACAACTCAGTCGGAGACGTCATCGAGCCCTGGATGTATCCTGAAGTCACTCCACTCGTCCGAGCAGCCATCAAGCGCCGATATGAAATTATCCCATACCTATACTCTCTCGCCCTCGAGAGCCATTTGGCGGCTTCTCCGGCTCAGAGATGGGTTGGCTGGGGCTATGAGGACGATGAGAATGTTTGGACACCTAGGCTGCTAGGAGGCGAAGAGCAGTATTGGCTTGGCGACAGTTTGCTCATTGGCGGTGTGTATGAGCCTGGAGTTTCGGAAGCAAGGCTGTACTTGCCAAAGAAATCATCGCGAAGCGAACAAGGCACGACGGAATCCGAAGGTTTCATCAACCTCAACAAGCCCTACCAGTATCTCGAGCCCGGACAATGGGTCAGTCTCGACGCTGACTGGCGAGCTAGCATACCAGTCCTTGCGAAGATTGGAGGTGCGGTGCCGGTGGGCAGAGACGTTCAGACCACCTCAGTTGGCGAGAATCGGAATATTTCTCCCAATCTACCAGAGGATGACTACCGAGGCGTAGAAATCTTCCCTCCCAAGGGAAGCTCAAATGGCAAGAAGTACCACAATACGTGGTATGAGGATGACGGTATTGCAGCAAAGCCATCCATTGCCAGATTCATTTTGTCTTACCGCTGCACCCAGGAAACGGTGCTGGTAGACTTGGAGATGGAGCTTGGAGGCTACAAACCAAAATGGGAAGAAGTCCACATAATTCTTCCGGTTGGCGATGAGAGGGTGGTGATAGGCAGGAATCAGCAGCAGCTTTCGCGACGGGTAGACAGTCGCGGTCGGGTGATTTCTGTGCTGGAACGCTAGAATAGAATAGAATAGAGAGGAGAAGAGAATATATCAAATGCCTCAAGCCTTGCGCGTGGGGAGAGGTGAGCTCAAACAAGACTACAACATGGAAAACAATCGGCCAAAATGTTTGCGAACGACAGCTCGCGTGCCAAATCACCAGAGAGCCTAGACTGAGGTAGGCTGCGAAATGGTCCCGAATATAATGTAGGAGATTAAAGGAATTAATGTAGCAAAGGTTCCCAGTGCGCTGTCCTTTGGGTTCGGCACTCCCTCGCCCCTTTGCATCACCATACCAGTAAAGTTCCGTTATGACGATGTGATTGGGCCTGTAAGTGTACTATATATCGTAACTGCAACTGGCGTTGACTGGGTGCGGAACGGCCAGGTAACAACGAGAGGTCACGCAGAGGCATCACTAGCCCCAGATATTTAGGCCATGGTGGTGCGTTCATGACGGCGAGCGCAGGTGCCAGATGCCCTCTTTGATCCATCGTCCTCCATTTGATAGCGAGTGGCCTGGAAAGCTGTCAGCCACTGCAAGTTAGGTGTGAAATGGCCTCCAAGCCTATATGTTAGTAACCACCCACAATTTGCCCAATGGCCCGTTTTCCTTTGACATTTGACAGAAAAGGGGGTGCAACGCGAGTTAGTCGTGCCTCCACAACTGTCACTGGCAGCAATCTGGCGTGTACCGTCCTGCCCCTCACATGCGCCCTATGCTTCTTTGGCCGCATAAGACACGTCAGCTACAAGTTTCGATAACTCATAGAGAAACTTAGTGAGCCGCCATTTCAGGCGCTGAATAGAATAGATAGCGAGGAAGAAGAAGCAGTCTCATACAGTCTCTAAAACCGTTCGACACTTTCTATTATCCTGCTGATACTCTCCTCTGGGCTGGGATTTTGAACTAGCTGGCCATCGTCCTCGTTTTCTCCACAAACCTACACTTAGCCAAAGGCTGGCCAGACATCACCCTGTCTTGTCCATCCTACAAATAAGCTCTCCACAAACCAGCACTCGATAGCCTTCCGGATCCGCTACCCACTTCATCGCTGCCTCATAGAAATCTGTAATCCGCTTGTCGTCCACCCCAGCCGCCACAGCCTTCTTTCTCAGCCCCGCGGTCTCAGAAAAGGAGGCTTGGAAGAAGCCCCGCATTCTTGCCCTCCCCTCGGCTCCCATGATCGGCGTCCCATTCACCAGAAAATCTCGATCATTGGGCTCATATCCTGCTTCCTTCGTCCACGCAATCAGGTATCGTCCGGCCCCTGGCTCCTTCGCTCCAGCAGCCAGCATCGTCGCCCCGATAATCCGGTCCATGTCAGCCAAGGCTGGAAAATCAGGGTACCATAGATGACAGATCCCTTCCCGCACCGCCAGCATCCCGGTCGGTTTAATCAGCCGTTTCATCTCGCGCAGTGCCTTGATCGGGTCGGAAAGGTGGTTGAGCAGTTGATGGCAGAAGACGACGTCGAACGAAGCGTCTGGGAATGGTAGGCCGGCTTGGACATCGCCCGCAGTAAAGGTGATGTTCTCGATCTTTCTGGTCGTGGCTGCCGCTCGCGCCTCCTCGAGTACGGCGGGGGATAAATCCACGCCTGTGACGTGGCCGTTCGGGATCAATTCTGCCATGTCGCAAGTAATCGAACCTGGCCCGCACCCGACATCTAAGACATGCATGTCTTGCTGAAGGTGCGGCAGCAGGAAGGCCATTTGGCGAGCTGCAGAGCGCGCGGCGAGCGCATTTGTGACGCCTTTGCTGTGGCCGATAACGTAGTTTGAGAGCCCACCATCTTGTTTGGTATCTGCCATGGTAAGTGGTAGACGGCAAGTCTACAGCTCGTCAAGTCTACGAAACGGCGAGTGTTGTGAGAGGCACGCTGGCGAGATCCAGCAGGTATTTGGCGGCGCCTGGCGCGGGGCTGGGCTGTGAAACGGTTAGGGTCAACCCCAGCCGTTTAGGCCCGGGGACCCGCCAAGCATGGATGGGTTAGGGTCGCCCTTTTGGAGCTCTGACCCGTCTCGAAGTTGTAGGGGTTGACCCGGACCTACAGACCCTTAACCCTTCTGGACTATTTATAGGAGAGTGAGGCTATGACACAGACCAATACAATTCCAGCGAGATACCGCTTGTAACGGGGTCCAGCTTTAAGACGTTAGCTTTCGAGCTAGACCGTCGGCAAAGCAGACGGGAGAACTACACGGCCCAGCAGTTGACCGAGACGTTAGCCCGTAACCTTGGTGGGTTAAGATGGGCGGTGGACACTGGGGCTACTTGGCAAAAGATCCATTTCGATCGCAGCTTCCATGTTGGGAATCTCTTCCTACTTATCACAATTTTCTTGCCTGACTTTGGTACAGGGATCTTTCTTGCAGTGTGCTGATTGCCAACAACTGATATGCTTTTGAGGTATTGACTTTGTGCGCGCCATATCTGTATCACTGTTAGAATGTAGCAATCATCGTCATGATGAACAGGGACATACCTTCTGAAAATGGGAGCAGAGGGGAAGGAGGCGGAGAGCTTAGAGGTGATTCTTGTTGTGCGCAGCAGACAGGTATGCGGTTACATATGTTGGTTGTGGAAGCACTGCTTATTGCTACCTATTCTACCTGGGGATGGGCAAATACATACACACATAGGAAAATCCTGTCGGTCGAGAACCTGTCTCGTGCGAATAGCCGGTCCCTGTCCAGCTGTACCTTTCCAGCTGGTTCCTGCCCACCTGGCATACGAATGTACGAGCGTACAAGCCTGCGAATAGCCACCGAGGCGCGACCTGTTCGCAACAATTCTAAGGATGACGCGCCGGCAGAACAGTCAAATTCAGATTCCTGACAGAGTAAGTCAGCGATGATTACAAAGATCATTGCAAAATAACAGCCCTAGACGCGAATGAAAGCAAGCAGACATTCAGATCAGTTTTCAAAGGCATTAGCGAGTCCGAGCTTCTGGGGAGCTAGCGTGGGAGGTCGACGAGGAAAGGAGTCATCAGAGGCGCGGCGAGTGGCCGTGATGGCGAGGCATTTTCGGTGTCTGCAGCGGAAGGAAGCGAGGCAGACCGCTCAGAATGCCGTTCAAAAAGGAAGAAAGGAAAAGAGAGAGGAGGGGAGGGGGGGGGGGCCGGGCGTGGGATTAGGCAGCGACCGACCAGGTTGGCCAGGCCGCACGTCGACACCCACATCGGAGTCCGACCATCGTTGAGGGAAATTTGGCTTGAGGAAGGGACGAATCTGAGCAGCGAGCCTGCTAGAAGGTGGGATCAAGAATGGGGACCATGTGAAGACTAACGGCGTCACGCGGGCTGAATTCAGAAGGCTGGGCGGCCCGGCCGGTCAGGGGGGAGGTCAGGGAGCGGTGACAAAATAAAGTAGAGGGTAGAATGCAAGTGAGGGTCGTGGGCGAGGGGGGAAGGGGAGCTTTATAGTCGCAAAGCGGCGAGGTGGCTCGATGCCCGATTGGGCGGAAGAGGCAGCGCACCGCCAACGATTTTACAGGTCAAAGTACGCGGCCTTCACCTCTAACTCTAAGTAACGGTGAAGATTAGCAAGCGGGCCTGCGTGGGCTCGAAAAGGTGAATCGTAAGGGGGCAAGCTCGATCAAGGTAGAACTACGGTTGCAACTCAAGGTTGCGGGCGGTCTTCTACAGCATCTACTAACTTACTACCTTCCGAGTGAACTCTGCTTGCCGGGTTGCTCGAGAAACAGTAGCTTAAGACGCCTTTATATCGTATTCCTCCTCTAAAAGATGCGTACTTCTTCAATGTCGCCTGCTTGTCATACCCTCCTGCGCTTCCGGCGTTATCGCCCCGCAGCCTACCCTGCATATAGAGAGGCGCTGGACTGACAGTCCCGAAGTTCCGTAGCCGGCTGGCGAGTCATTGGATCTGCCGCTCTGAGACCTTATTGTTTAAGGCCTTGCGAACCTCGTTTACGTCGAGATTCATGCGCAGGAGGTCTTCGATCTTTTACCGAACGGCGGCGGCGAGCTTGGGACGGGAGGACATCAGAGCAAGATTTCACAATGATCAGGGAGTAAAAATAACGAAAATTGGCCCTAGAAAGGTAGCTTTCTACTCAGGTTAGGCTATGATCAATTGGTGGCTACTGGCTACCTACTCAGAAATCAGAATTTTACTGTGATGTGCAAAATTCCAGGCCAATTCCGCACCCGCCAAGATGACCAAAATTCGCCCCGAGCTCACCCTGCTCCGGTCCTAGGGTGATGCTGCCCTGAGCTGCGTGACCGGGTGAGCCTTGGGTGAGGCTCAACCAGGCTCACCTTGGTCAACCGGTGAATGGGGTGAGCCAATCTTATCCCCTACCCGGCCCACTTGGCCCCTTCGACAGCGCTCCTCACCACCTGGAGGACCTGGCTTTTGATTGGTGTATCTTCTCAGAACACACTTTCCCTAATCCAGTCTCATCAAAGATGTATACCTGCATGGCTGAGAGCATCTCCGTCTCACTCTGCAGCAAGAAGCTCTCCAATGTGGCAAGATTCGTCACCAACAGGTTCAGGAAGTTCTTGAACACGCGATTCTTGGATCCTTGCCAATTCCAATTTCCAGGCCATCAGCAAGTTCATGTCAACAAAAAAGACCTCTGCTTTTTCGATTTTATGAATGGGAGATGCATTTGAAGACCAAAATACCGTCAGAGCTGTGGTCCGAGCCCCTGTCGGCCTTTGGGTGACCAGCAGTATGTCCTTGCAGGGAATTGAGGTGTGAGTCCTATTTGGAGTTCCATTTGGTCGAAGAAAGAGGATGTGTCCTTCAGACACTCTCACTTTCTTTTTCTTCGGTCTGCCGTGATTGAGCGAGACTAGTAGAGTTTCTTCCAGAGGCTGGTCTCTATGAGGCTTCTCGTCCTCCTCGTCGCGAGTAATCGTCCACACTTCATCAAGATCCCTTTGGCATATCTCCTGGATCAAAAGATTGCGAGTCTCGGCGCGGAACTCAATGACCTCCCTTTCGATGTCTCGGGGATATTGTCGTTCTGCGACGAAAGTTCTTCTGTCACTTTTCCAAGGCAAGTCTTTGAGACCCACAATGCCATGAGCTTCTTGGTCCATTTCTAGGTGGAAGTCAGGGATCCTCGCATAATCAAGTATTCGTGTGGATTCGAGCACTCTTCCAGCATAGTCAGCATGGTTATCCTTCAAAATATTACGCCGTCAACTCACGTATGATGGGTAATCTTAGCAATTAGTTTCCTATGGCCACCTGCCGCATCTTGCACAAACCTGATGGCGTTCAGGATACATGTCTCTGCATTGTACACAACATGGTCCAAAGGCTTATCCCCTATCGCTGCTGCTTCAAGTTCCTCAAGAGAAGTCCTGAGCTCAACCATAGACCAAGATATTTGATCCATATCCGACTGATGAGGAATAGCCCGACAAAACGAATCGAAAGTCCGAAATCTTTTGAGGCAAGTCTTGAGACTGAGCGTGGCACTCGTCGCAAGAAATTCATTCGACTCGTCAGACAGTTCCGCTTCTTCACCGTATGACTGAATCACCTTGTAGATAGCTAGCGATATTCGGCTCATGCATCGCATTCGCCACGCAAAATACTCACATCTCCACTGAAGATGCGCCATCTTAAGAGCCCTTTGCCGCAACAGATGTGATAGATTTGAGGCATGACACGCTACGATCTTGAAGTAGAGTTCGAGCTCTTGCCATGGAGAGAGTTCTGTCTCGATCCAAGAACGATCTGGCACCTTGACCAGAGAATTTGGTGGGTCGATGGCCGATGTTGAGGTTCCATCGGCTCCTTCTTCTGGGTAATCCGCATCTTGCTTGTGGAGAGTTGATTCTGCCACACTTGTCTGGGAAGACATGGTTTTCGAAAGTCCTGCGCCAATGATCAGCAATGAGACTGCTATGCGAGCGCTAGGTAAGCCACTTACCGGGGTCTCTTCGAAGAAGAGTTAATGTCTTTGTCTACAAAGAATAAATTGGGGAGATTTGCAAAGACGCCACAGCGAAGCCGGCCTCTTCGGAGGCCTCACAAGCCACGTGTGGCTTTGCAACGGCTCGTTAGTTCGGATGGCAGTCCAATGGCTAGGCAAATCCGCCACGTTTGGATGACTAATCGGGGGCCTCTCAAAATGTGTTAAAAATCACGCGTGCGCTTTCGGTTCTCCACCCCTCTCATCAAAAAACCCACGTTGGTGGTACCTCATCCTCGAACCCCAATTTGGGGTAACCCAACACCCTCATCCTTTCCAAACCTTGGGGGCCTTGGTCATCATTACATTTTTCAGTCCCGCCGTTTTACGGTCGGGTGGCAGAGCCCGGCCTCTGCGGCATCTCCCCGCGCCATGATCAGGAATTGGTAGTTTACGATGACGGCCTTGAAGGATTGTTTGATGCTGATGTTGCTGTTCCCTATGATGTTACCCATCTCGACATTTTTCTTTCCAACAATTATTTGTTCGATGATACACCCTTACACGACCCATTCTTCAGTTTTGAGCCATATTGGCCTTTTCAGCAAGAACCAGACGAAGAACCAGGAACCACAGCTGGTGAGGCTACGAAGTCAACGGACCCAAGCGGTGTTGCCAGTCAGTCGGATGAATCAGGCCTGGCCTACCTATTTCCCGAATTTGACTCACTCTTTTTCCAAGATGACTACATGCACGACCCGCCGGAAGGCCTTCTCGATGACCTCTCTGTTCCACAAAGTCATGATGTGTGGATGGATATGCATATTCATACTTCCTTGCAAATACCCGGGCAACCGTCTGCTACTACGACCCCTTCAATGCTCACCTCCTCCAATTCAAACTCCAACTCCAACCCAGTGAAACCGCTGGTATACGTGGTTGACACCAAAACACTCACTTCCACGACGTCCACGTCCTCATCACAGGGCGGTGAGACCCAACTAGGGAAACGGAAGCGAGCTGAAGATGGTGTCGAGGATGAGCGAGAAGGTGAGAAAAGATCAGATGAGAATGTAGTTTGCCAATGGGAACGATGTGGTGTTGCGTTTAGGGACCTGTCGGAACTCAGGTACGATCCCCGGGCAACCCGCACTTTCTAAGGCCTCGACTCAAATTTGATTCAGGAAACACCTTCGCTCTCATACGTTGAATGCACCGAGTTGCAAATGGTCTGGTTGCGCAAGAACCCCCGAGCCGAGAGCAACCCTAAAGTCAGTCCGAACGAGTCCTTAGCCGGTACTTGGTACTGATTCATTTTAGCAAACACCTCGACACCCACATAAAGCCTCATTTCTGTCCGGAAGCAGGCTGTTCGCATACAGCTGCCACATCAAGAGATCTCCAGCGTCACATACACACCCACCAATCGCTTCCAGGGTACCATTGCCCCATTAGTGGCTGCAAATACAGTCAAGATGGAAGCAAGCCCCCTTTCTCGAGGATAGACAATGCGGCGAGACATATCAAGCAAAAGCATCTCGGCTCTTCTGCAAAACCGGTACTCAGTCTCACAAACCCTCTTTAAACATCGAACAACCAAAAAATAATGGGGAAACATTATCAACAACATAGCAATACAACAAGCAACAAAAGAAGTTCAGGCAAAACTTCAAGGTCGGTCATCGGGCCAACGGTCAAGCTAGCGAGCTTCAGGTCTTGGGTAATGACACTTGCTCTCTGGGTTTGGGTATAATATGAAGCCCTGCTGTGCTTCCAGAACATTTTGTTGTGGGGTGCAACTCACAGTGTAAGATGCCATGTTCGGTGATTAGCGTAGTCGCTGTCATTGTCCCCAAGGACGTGAAGCTCTGTCTGAGCTTGACTTGGCCACTTAACTGCCGGAGGATAGGAACATCACATCATTGGGTAAGAGCTCGAATTCAGGCATTGCGCGGTGTTTCGCCATTTGTCCTCTGTTTTAACTCTACATAGTCGGCATTGCGTTTTTGTGTCTCGCTTTCATTATCGTGCTTGTATCCGTTTCCAGCTTACCTTGAGGCTTAATGAAGCCTATGGGTGACCATCAGTTGAGGCGTTCAGCAAAGGTCTTCTGTCAGGGCCCTGGTTGGGCAAGGGGCTTGGAACCAGCGTTCTCAACGAGCTTGACCGCCAAAACCTTCTGGGGCATCTGCAGTGATGACTTGAAGCGCGCGAAGATCTTTTGGTTTCAGTGTTTCAGTAGAGTACTAGGTCATTCTGGCTTCCTTCCAGGATCAACAGAAACGAGTGTACGGCTTTGGGCCATACTTTCAGAACTACGGGAACGCCTGCTTTCTTGAGATTCTCGTAGAGCCCAATGTTCTCTCCATAGTAGACATCCACTCCTGCAACTATTATCAGTGCCTCAGGCGCAGTGCGAAGTGCTCTTAGAGGTGCCACAGCTGGACTTGCTTTCCATTCTTTGCCGCGCCAGGTAGATAACCGACATGTGGTCGAAGATTGCAGAGGAGATGTCAACACCATGGCGCGCAACTGAGGCCATGCACTGGCAAATGGGCGAACAAGAAATGGCGTGCGGAGCTGGCGTCACACCTTTCGCACTTGCCGTATATCCTGGCGCGCTACGAGGCGGTAGAGATCCTGCTCTCCGAACCGGACCGCCACGAACCTGCCGTAGCTTATAGCGATATAAAAGCGAAAAAAAATCCTTAACCGTTGATAGATCGGGAGCCTCTATTCCTTTATGAAGATAATGGTGCCTGGCGCAGGCTTCGTTGGGGGTAGGAAGACCTCGCTGGAGTGCATCTTTTTGCATTCGCAAGAGGGGGTGTAGAGCCTGTCAGCACCGAACTTCGCACCAGCCGGGAGATCCTGACCCCTTACAGTATATAGCGGTCTAATACCGAATTTTAATTCGTCTTAGTTTTATCGTGGTGCTTCCCGCTGTCTCGAGTGCTGTTTCCTCTCGGTGGGTCTCTCTCTTATAATTGTTGGCTTTGGCTTGAGCGTCTAGCTCCTCGGCCGTGGCTTTTCGTTTCGCTATAATGGTAGAGCAGGCGGCCGTTAGAAGAGGAAGAGGGGGAAGGGGGAAGAAGAAGCGGGAAAGCACGCGTTGCTGATCAAACTGCGGGTATGGTGGAACGGGCTTCCACGCCCTTGAGTATCTGCCTGTCGGATCCACGGGGGCGAGACCAAGCGGTTGCGCAGGAGGGGGCCCAAAATGGCATAGAGAAGGGAGTCCGTTTTGGGACCCATCGATCGGGGGTGAGCGTGCACGCGAGCCACGAGGCGCTCACCCTTCACTCACCCGCCGCTCACCCGCCGCTCAACCTCCTCGCTGGGTGCGAGGTGTTAAAGCGGCATGGTGTTGGTGAAGGTGAAAGTAAGCTCGGGGCGGATTCTGGTTCTCTTGTGCAGCCAATTTTTGGAATTCGCCAGTAGACACAATAACCGCCCAATTGATTCCAACGTACACTGAGTGCAAACGTACCAATTTGGTCGACGAGGAAAGGAGTCGTTAGAGGCACAGCGAGTGGCCGTGATAGTGAGGCATTTTCGATGCCTGCAGGAGAAGGAAGCGAGGCAGACCGCTGAAAAGGCTGATCAAAGAGGCAGAAAGGAGAGATGACAGGAAGGTAGGGAGGCCGGGCGGAGGACTGGGCAGCGACCGACCAGGCTGGCTAGGCCGCGCGTCGACGCCCACACCGGAGTCCGACCATTGTCGAGGGAAATTCGCCTCGAGGAAGGGACGAATCAAAGGATCGCGAGCGGGGACCATGTGAGACCGACGACGTCACGCGGGCTGAATCCAGGAGGCTGGGCCGGCAGGCTGGTCAGGGGGGAGGGCAGAGAGCGGTGACAAAATAAAGTGGAGGATAGAATGCAGTTCAGGTCGTGGGCGAGGGAAGAAGGGAAGCTTTATCCCTTCGCCGGCCACGCTATGCATCTTAGGGGCTTGGCGTAGGCAAGCTTAAATGCTTTGCCTAGATTTTCAAGTACTCCTGGGTATGACACCAAAAAAGGTGCGTATGTGGTAGAATAAAGGACGCTAATGTGGTGCTAAGATGTAATACCCGTGGCCGGCGAAAGGGATAGTCGCAAAGCGGCGAGGTGGCTCGATGCCCGATCGGGCGGGCTAAACCGGAAGAGGCAGCGCACCGGCAACGATTTTACTAAGGCAAAGCCGGATCCCAAACAAGCGTCGGCTTCCCCTACTTAACGTCTTGTTGAATCGAGAGAATGATCGTGACCTGGCTCTAAACTTGTTGGTCAGCTGCACATTTCCAGTTAACTGTCCGGATACTGGCTTGTTACCCGCATCATGGCGCTCACCACAAATTTCAAGCCATCAATTCGGAGGACTGTAGGCGCACATGCACCCCAACCTCCCTATTTGACATGAGGAAAATCGAAGCCTGGTGGTTGTTCTGCGTCCCAGCCTAAAAAAACACACCTTCGCAATCGTTGCGTAAATTCAGCCTACGGTAACTTTGACGCCAGATCGCTGCGCTGCACCACCATTTCCAAGCTGCAAGCCGGTGGCAAAACCAACGCCGTCAAACTCGTCGGCAGCAGACTGTACGGCGGCGTGGGCCGTGTCGTTGGACCGCCGGGCCACCAGGCCAAATACCCACGGCATAGCGTTGTCTACTTCTCGTGTCCGAATGGCGATGTGAAGTTGGGGTCGTTTGATTCTACAGCGGACCGGGACGACCATGAGGGCGGATGAGTGGATTATACGTAGAGCGAAGCTGTGACCTACGGCTGACCTTGAGGGCGCGGAGATTGCATGTGGGACGGAGCATGATAGGGAAGGCGAGCTTGGACAAACCGGCCACAGCGGTGGAAGTAATGTGAAATGTGACAATGATTAAGTTCTCAGACTAGACATGCCTTATATAACCCGGAGTGCTTAGCAGTCGACCGGACTCCTCTCTCCAGGAGATAAGATCGGCGTTTTCAACCTGCTAAGATATCATGATCATGGAAATAATAAGCTACTTGTAAGGAATATCCCCTTATCAACCCGTTGATATACACGGCTAGAATAGCTAGTCTACCATGCACAAATTGTACAGAGTCGCCGTACATCTCTATCAAACATCGAGCGCCGCTGTCTGACCATCCCCATTGGCAGCTCCCCCCAGTTGCCTTCACCATGTTGCCACATGAAACAATCTTTCCTCCGCTATATCCTGTCCGAATTCCACCTTGCACCACGAAATGCATCATCCCGGTCTTTAGCTTTGGCCACGCTATGCATGAGAATAACGCTCAGGTATGAACGCGGTTTTTGACCCCCAAAAGTATATATAGACAAACATGAAGTGGAGAAGGTTCTCACGAAAAGAAGTATTGGCTGTTCCGAAGCCTAGTGACGTCAAAGTCGCCCTGCAAGATCTTGTCAGCTAATACGGACTTTTCGATTAATGGATTGACAAATAGCACACACCTTCTTGGGCACATCACGGAAAGTCAATGGCAACCACAGCCACATGAAATTATACTGGTGAGATTTTTTCGACCCTGGCTTGGAAGCTTTGCCCGAATTTGTAGCGCGCTTCACCTCTAACAAGTCTGCGGCATCCGCACCAACATCGGGATCGTCAACTTCGGTGATGGAAGGGGTATGAATTAGTGGATCCAAGGTTTGGCCCATGTCGACGTTGGCTATCGCCTCATCAGACCTCAATGCCTTTTCAATCGTCTTCTCTGATGTCTCTGTAGGTACAGCACCAATAGCCGTCTCGCCTAGGGAATCTTTCGTATAGAGGTACTTATCGCCATTGTACTTTTTGTAAAGAGACGCAGCAGTGATCATCTTCTCGCCCTTCTCGCGCTCGGCAGGATCTTCAGAGCTCATGAGCTTTTGTTTCTTGATCTCACGCAGAAGTTCTTCATAACGGCGTGCATCCGGGCTTGAGCCTCTCGTGTATTTCAAGGTACTCCGATACTCTTGCAGCTTCTGAGCCAAGAGCGTCGACTTCCGAATGGTGGCAAGGTACAAGTGACCGTTGTACCGTGTCTTGAACTCAGCTGCAAGGCGTCCAATGATGTCCTCGGAGTGCATACGGATAAAGGCGTCCCTGAGAAGTGTATTTAGAGTGTCCACATCAGCCGCGTGTGTCCAAAACGAATCGTGGACGGCGGAGAAGGTCAAACCACGCTCATCGCACTGGAGAGCTGAAAGAACCATGTGCGTCGCATCAAGAGAGTGGATGAAGTTGGGTGGGAACGCTTGGAGCTGTTTGCGCTTGTTGACTGAATCGGCGATGGTGGGTTCGACAATGGTGATATCCTGCATGTTGGTTTTGATGCGCTGACCTTTGCTCGTGCGGTAGGGCTGTACAACAGGCAGTTTCAGAGGAGTCGTCCAGATGACGCTCGAACGGAACGTTGAGGCGAGGGCAATTCCATCGGCCTTCTTTTTGTTCTTGCGTGGTGCTATTGATGTCGAGCCAGCTTTGACTGTTGAAGGAGCGCCAGTTTTCGCTTCCGAGTCGGCAATCTGCTGCAGCTGGGCAGGAGACAATGAGCTGCTAATCCGATTGGCGCAATCGCCGAGCCAATATTGAATATCGTGAGCGCCAGAAAACATGGCACCCAACGCCTTGAAGATCTTGCGAGCTATGTAGGTTGCTGCAGCACCGGATCTGGGCGGATTCGCGGTTTTGAATTCCGGCAGAAGGTCATCAATTTGCTTCCGGACTTGACGAATCGCACCAAGGAATGTGACACCATAAACGTTGGTCATAACTGTCTGCTTTACGATTTTCCGAGACACCTTTCCAACCAAAGCTTGAGCAAGCTCGTCACCCTGTGCAGCATCCTCTTTAATCTCTGCCTTGACGAGCTCTGCGACACCGGTGTATACATCCGCCGGTCTATCGCCAGGCTCAAGATTGACCTGTTTAGCTCCAGCGATATCCCCTCCAAGGGCGGCATAATGCTGTAAGCCATTGCAGGATCCATCCTGGTGGATCGGCAGATGCGAGACGAATTGTGTAGGGTCCGGAAGATCGAGGGCATTTTTGAGCTCGATGCAAGTGGCTAGACACTGCCATGGGTCTTCCGCAGTAAGCCACCATCTCCTACCGCCAAGAGGATTGTTCACAGAGTCAACGACATCATCGTAATGCGCCATGGGGAAGTTCTCTCGGTCGCTAAGGCCAGCTTTGTCATATCCATACACGTTTGCGAGATGAATCTTGAGCCACCGTAAGCCTCGAGGGCCAAGCTGCCTACCTTTATCGAAAAGCAAAAGACCACGACAGTTGTCGGCTCCCATCTGATTGAGGTACGGTGGGATTGGGTAAGCTCTTCCACGGAAATCGATGTTGTGAGGCAAGTAGAAGACTTCGTTCAGGTATGATTTGGCAATTTCCATTTGAAAGTTCTGAAAGCATCGGTTCGAATGCAACCCACTTTTCTCGTTCTCAATCTCCCTAACGGCGTAATACCATTTCAGGCGAGCCTCCCGGTCGCTGGTATCAGAAGGTTTCTCGATTTTCGGAAAGGCCTTCTCCGCAGGCGGTAAATTGGCAATTTCTTGGCCAGAATTCCATGCCTCAAGCATAACATTGAAGACATCCCGGTTGATTCTCCAGGCTGTCCTGCCCAACACGTCCACGCCAGCGAAGACCTGGTCGAGATCTCCTCTTTGAGCGGCAGCTTCGCCATAGTCTCTCTGTGCAACCTCGTTGTTCTTCACACGAAGAAAGCTGCCCTGAGATTGGAGGAAGCCTCCTTCGTAAAGGCCTTTCCATGGCCTTGGTTTGCAAACCATGGGTAACTGTTTCGCGATCACGTTACTTGCAGGCTCTACTGCGAGCATATCAACGATGTCAGAATGCAGCGATACAGTCCCGACTTTCCGTCCATTCACGTAGACGAATTGTCGAGTAAACACAGGCTGGGCTATATGCAGCATTTTCTTGGTGGATTGGTCTTCTTTGGAGACGGTGATCTTACACGAGTCAAGGAGCAGCTCACACAGGATTGCGCCGACTCTGGTATGTATAGCCGTACTCCAATGGCGTTTCTCTTTGTACATGATAGAACGTGAAGTGGTGGACACCGGTTGCTCAGTGTGTGGAGGATTGTTGGACGCTATTTCGGTGACCCCAGGAGCGACCGCAGGCGCATTAGCAGTGCTGCGGGACATTGCTCGCCTGCGTTTACGGGCTGCTGCAATAGCGGAACGCATTTGCACCGCCTCAGACTCAGCTTCGATAGCCTTTCCGAGGTCAATAACCAAAACCGCCGTTTTAATGGGATCCTTCATGCCCATTTTGTTCATAATTTGGACTGCAGCAATGGTTGTCGTAGCTGCAACATGTTCTGGCGACATGAGTCGGAGAAAGGGACCGTATTCGCAGCGTAGCCTATCTTTTGCGTTCTTCTTTGCCTTTGACTCTGCTTCGTCGACAAGCTTCATCTCCTTCTTTAGCTTTTGCGTGAACATTTCATGCCACTGCCAGAGCAAAGCGCCAAGTTTGCCATGCTGGAGGTTGCTGACAATGCCCATCTTTGCCATTTTCTCATGCTCGATGCGCCACCTCTCGATAGCCGAGTCGATAGCGTCAGTCTCGAGCCGAGTTTGTCGTGCTTCTGCGTATTGTCGCTCTACCTCTTCCGGCGTACCCTGGAAATCCTCCCGGCTAAGGTGCAAGTTGCCTGAGAAAAGAGAGAGAGATTTTTTCAGCGACGAAAGTCCGAGACCTTTCTGTGTTGTCTCGAGCACCCCCACTTGGTGTTTTTGAGCAATATTCTCAGTTGCGTTAACTTCAACATCCGCGTCAGGTAAATCTTCAAGGTTGAGTTCGAAATCGATGTTGATCGGACAGATCTCGTTCAATTTGCCCAAGTCGCCGTCCGTGAGGACATCTCGTAGTCCGGCCACCTCGAACTGCGCATCTTGCTCTCTGGCCTTCTCCCAGTATCTCCGCACTGTACGATCACGCTTAGATCCGACCAGGGTTGCCAAAGCCACTTTGATCTTCAAAGCATACGTCCTGGCATCTGGCTTGATGCCTGCGTTTGCCATATCCACCTCCACCCATTGATTGATGCGGTAAACATTGGTCTTGCTTTTATTGATGAGCATGTCCACGATCATCGCTTCGAGGCACCGGTTATATGCTGGAAGGAGATCCGGTGATCCCGGCCGGTATATATGTACGAGCTGCTTCAGCAGAGCAAAAGCTCGATCCCATCTCTGTACTTGCAGGCATGCGTCCAGCGTTATTTCCACCTCGCTAGAATCGCCGTTTATCTCGACTCCATATCTGACATTCGTACGAACTCGGTCGGGAGGTAGCGCAACTGTGTTGTCAATCATGAGTATCTTGGATATGTCAATTGGCTGCAAGGATGAGAGGGATGTTGGAGTTGGCGGAGTTGCGTATGCGCGGGGAGGTGGCGCGGTTGTACGTGGTCGGCCATTGGGCTGGTGGAAGGGAAGATAGACATCGTCATTGTCAAATGCATCGACTGCTAATGCTGCGGATGCTAAGTTCCTCGATGGAGGAGAACGGACCGCTGGACGGAGTGGTTCTCGGTTTATCGAGGTGGATGTTTTTGGTCGAGATTGTGTGTAGTCTCGCGAAAGTGCAGGACAAAGCCACGGCAGCTGAATCTGTTCAGAGGCATGCTTCAAGTATCGAAGAGTGTCTCTTCGACGTGCTGCCTTGGAGAGCATGTCCCGATTGTACGGTAGGGAGGACGTCTCGCGTCTTTGTACAGCACAATTGCATGTAGAATTGAATTAGTATCGGACGACATGGAAGAAGTCAAAATGAGAGAACGGTAGCGGACCCTGAGAGTGCAAGCCCAGATATGCAAAGGCAAGGGAGAGGACAAAAAAAATGACCCACGCGACCTTAGGGAGCTAGAGCGAAAGCTCGCCGCAATTAAGGTTTCATCACGTGATTTTTACTCTCCTTCGTTCAAGTCCACTTGCTCGTCTCTGGCGCCCCTCTCCACGCAGGCTGGCTAGGAAAGCAAAGCTGTTGTCACCCCGTCCACGCTAAAGTTGCAGTACTTCAGGCTCCACAGTCAAGGTTAACAGGTCGCTGCCAAAGGCTAGCCAAAACAAGCTGTGGTCCACCCCCGGTCAGAACGGAAGATTTGAGACTTCAGATAACACCAGTCAATCCCCTCTCCAAGCAAGCAAAGCAACGAGCTCTCTGATTACCCAAATTCGAACAGAAATGATCGGGCTCAATGCCTTCCTTGCGGATCTCCACGTCCCGGACAAAGCAGCAATGTGTACATGCGAAAGGTCACGACAAACGACGAAGCATATCCTTCTCTTCTGCCCGGAGTACGCCGACGAATGCAACAGCCTGTATACAGTCGCAAGTTCACCCTTAGACTGCAGTAAGGAGAAACGGCAAGTAACAGTTCGCAACAACAAGCAACGGAAGAAGGAAACGGAATAGTCTCTCGTGACTCTTCATAGGAAGACACGTCTACTCGGTATAACGCAAAACAGCAGACTGGCAAGGTCTTACAGGTTTTCTTCCCCAGAGAGTTTCTCCTGTACATAGACTCTATGTACGCTCCCTCATGAGCTAAACAGCTGGATAGGTATCCCCTCTCCAATTTCAGATAGGCCACATGTTGGCATGAATATCCATTGGCGTCGAATATGCGACAGCTACCCTGACTTTATTGTGCTGGCTACCACCACGACCACAGGTGGCACTCCACATGTGGCTTGCTATCACTCAAATGACTCTATTAGAACACTCCCAGGGCCCTTTACCGCCGCAAATCAACATGAATGCTGACCTTCGGCATGCAGCAACAAGGTCTACTACAATAGCCATGGCTGCGCCAAGTGTCATCGCCGCATTCATCATATCAACTCTATTCAAAATCTTCCCCGTCTCGACACTGTCCCTTACAAAGGGCTGTTTGTCATTGACTCTCAGGAACCTCCAGTCTGGTACCTTCTCCCCCAAAATTGCGCACAGTAGCTCCCAGCCCTCCTTCACATTCATTACCGGGAGCTTCTCCTTCGGCACAATCTTCTAGATCTCCGCAATATCATCCTTGTAAAACCTGAGTTCATTATCCGACAGATCTCCATACGTGGAGTATTTCAGCAGCAGCACGTTCATCCGGTCGGCTGGGTGGTTGGGGAGGAAGAGGCGGTAGATACGCTTGTAGAGAGTTGAAGGTGGGTCGACAAACATGTTGAAGAACGGCATGATGGTCCTTATCTGCGACTCGTACCATTGCTCGGCACTTATCCTTGACAGTGAGTACAACTTTGGCCTCGGGGTAAGCTTCCACCAGCTTGCGATAGAAGGCGGTACAGGGCGTGTCCGTTATGGCCTGCTCTTGGCCGGGGTTTGTATGAGCGATCGGACAAGACTCATTCAGACCGTGGTTGCGGGCTGGAAGACGCACCATACAATGTCCCAGCGACTGATCTCAGTCCACTCTGGTGGAGAGGTTTCCCTTTCCCTCGAACTTGGCTTCCATGGCCTCAACCCACATTTCGGCATCGCGAGAGTTCTCATTGAAAAGACTGGCGTAGTGGTAGCCGTCCCTATAACCGAGGTCGAGCAAGGCTTGACGCAGTGCTGCGGGTTATTAGCAATGTTCAACGTGTGGAAATTTGCCTTAAGGGATGCGAGTACAGAAATTGACTGATCGCGACAGTCTAAGCGCTGGTACTTTCGGCGGTACAACACGACAGCATGTCTTGTGGTGTATGTTGGTTCCTCAGCCTATAGCTCTAGTATCGACTGGCGGTAATCGCTGCCCCATCAGTTTCATAGACGACATCGAACTATATGGGCGACGCACCGAATTGCTATGAGATAGCTAGATGAGCCTAAGATCTAGCGATGGAAGAAAAAGCAAGGAGTAGAGTAAACTGAGTTGGGGACATACGGGGGAGTTCTCGGCGAAGTACGGGGCCGTTGGGGCCGCCGTCCTTCGAAGATGTCCTGAAGGATCTAGGATGTCATGGATGCATGTTGCTCAAAAACAGATAGCCAACCACTAAATGGACTTTTCCCTGGATATGGAACAAGCTTGAATCTACTCTCAACCTTGTACAAATTACACAGAATGCGAACCGACAAGACTGGCCTATTTCCTACCCAGGGAAATTCCAGTTGGTGGTTGGCTACTATTAAGGATTCCCTCAGCCAGGGGCCCCCATTCTCTCAGAGAGTTGAACCCATGAAAAAGATAAGGTAGGCATTGTTGGACTGCTCGGTTGGTACGGGGCTACTGGCGTTGGTGGGATTGGCTTCGGCCGAAGCCGGTAGATTTAATGGGCGGCTTTACATTTACCCTCCGCAAAAGTGAAATATTCCTAAATCCACCTGATATGTGCAAAACCAATACCTCTAAAGTTCTTTCATGTTTGAATTCTTATGAACGAAGCGAGATATAGTGAAGCCAAATATTGAGAAGATTGCTACGTAGCTGAAAATACACACCCCGATTCAATCAACCGGGCCCAGGGCGGTGCCATGCCGGGGGGGGTCTAATCCAGAACCAGACGCTTCCAAACGGCCCCTACGCAACACAGATAAAGCTTCGTTGAAGGCCCGACCCGCTCCCAGGCAGATAGTGAAGGAGGACAAAGGTGGAGTTGAAGTTAAAGCAATAGTGTAACAGCGTAAGTGGCGCAGCTATGAAAAATGAAGACTTGCCCCACACATGATCCCCTGTGACCCGCTCTACTTGGTTTGCCCGTTGCCGGTGGCGATCTCACTCATAACTGCATCCTACTTGTGCTGCCCTACTTCTGTAGCATAAGCTGGACAAACTCGTTGTAATCGATGCGCCCATCGCCATCCTGATCTGCCTCACGGATCATTTCATCAACCTCATCGTCAGTCAAGTTCTCGCCAATGGAAGTCATGACATGTCGAAGTTCAGCGGCGGAGATGAAGCCGTTGTTGTCGCGGTCGAAGACTTTAAACGCCTCTCGGATCTCTTCTTCAGAGTCTGTCTCCTTCATCTTCCGTGCCATCATGGTCAGGAACTCGTTGAAGTCGATGGTGCCGTTGTTGTCGGTGTCTACTTCATTGATCATGTCTTGCAGTTCGGACTCTGAGGGGTTCTGGCCCAGCGACCGCATGACCGTGCCCAGCTCCTTGCTCGTAATCTCCCCGTCGCCGTTTTTGTCGAAGAGAGCGAACGCTTCCCTGAACTCCGTGACTTGCTCGTTTGTGAGCGATTCGGCCATGTTGAGCGGATCGGAAATAAGATGGAAGCCTTCAGCAGTACTCAGTAGCTGCGGGGAGATTTTGGCGGCAGAAATTTTAGACGATATCGAAGGCGAGGCTTGGATAATACTATGTTGGTTTTAGCATGCTGCTGCCTTTTTGAGGCTATGGCCCCGCGGCTTGTGAGATAGACTAACGAGTCGGACATAAACCTCCGATGATCTTAGATTATCAGATGTTACAGGGGCAAAATACCCCCTATATTTTAGGCTCGACAGTTCGGAGTTTTAGGGAGAGAGCTAGCTGGAAAATCAAGCTCCTCAGCCAAAACATCCCCCGGAAGCGTCAGTCAATCAGTTAGCTTCCCAATTCACAAATATGTAGGCGAGATTAATGCATGCTTTGGAACTTCGAGATCCTACAGTAATAGCTTTGCATCTAACAACAATGATTTTGAGCAAGGATCTAGTGTACGAGTCATGCCATCTAAGCTGACATCAGATTCTGACGTCGTTCCTTACGTTGCAATATCCCCATTTTTGGGGGCAGATGGACTTGGAAATCCCCGACAGAAATTCTTTTACCGCATTATCAGATGACGAGGTTGCAAAAAGTTGTTCAATACTCATGCCCAACCTAGCCAAGCTCCAGTTGGATTCCGGATTGACACCCTTTGTGTGTCTGTTACGCAGCCGCTGCGAAACAAAGCAATTACCTTGATGAGAGAGACCATTGAAGAAGCAGATGCAGTATTAGTTCTAGATTCGCTACTTCTTGCGACCTCCATTAATGAAGGCTTCATCATTTGTGTGCTGAAGACAATTTGTTGCAAGTCGCTGCGGCGGCTTTGGACTTACCAAGAGGGGCGGTTCAAGCAAGGAGTTGCACTTTCAATTACGTGACGGAAGCTTTGGATATTCCAGCTTCATTGAAGGGTACTGGAAAATGATCGATGATCGGTTTTTCGCTGCACCGAAACGACTCGAAGGCTCCTCTGCCAGGCGAGAACTACAGCGAGGAACGAGTGGAACAAAACTGCCACTGCATGATCCTCTCTTTCGAGTCTGTGCTGAATTGTAGGCCCAACTCTATGCACCAAAGACTCTTTTCGAAGATAATTTCCTGTTCATGGTAGTCTGTAGATCGCTTATCTACAGGTCCACTAGCAAGGCTGCGGATGTCTGCCTCTCAACGCTTCTCAGACAGAGCCCCGCCGACGTAACCAAATAAGGATTCACCCCGGTATCTGGGACAGAAGCTTAGAGATGATTACGCTCCCGGATGGGAGAGGTCTGCTTTTGTCTCCCGCAAAGCATAAGCTTGATGTAATCAAGCTCGACGAAATATCTCAACTCGACCCAACTAACTTCGGAGAGTGGTTTTTCTCCGGCGGCTGGCTGAGGAAAAGAGGAGTCAAATGTTTCTCTTTACAAAGTATACCTCGTCACCAAGATCGAAGCATTTGCTGAGGAGAATGCTTGCCCAGTGAACGTGTCAGACTTTGTGTGGGGATGGAAGAACTCGTGTGTCGATTGAGTCTATGGAGGATGGAGTCAAGTACATGAAGGTTTGCCAAGGCGTACCGGGCAGCCAAGGCACCATCATACCAGTATGAATGGTGCGACATCACCAATCGGTGTCGACATGCTCGTACTCAGGGCACAAGGCTGAATTTAGTCTAACAGAACGAGCTTGGGACAGCATTGACAATCTTCCCGACATTTTCTCGTTTTGGCCTACAGACACATCCGCGGTGAAATACCTGTTCGCTTTTCTAACGAGCTTCGACTCCCTCCAATCCTCCCCCGAAACGAACTCCCTCCCGCGCCAAAACCCTCGAAACCCCACATCTAGCAACGCGCCACCGAAGAGCTCGACAAGAACCAGCGCCGAGCAAGAGACGCTCGACATCGTTCGCAACGAACTCTCTTCTTCATTGGGAGATTCGTCAGATTCACCCTCTAGCATATCGCAAAAAGCCGCAGGCGCAAAATCAGCGTTGGCTGACGCACTACCGATGTGCTGACACCCAGGCACGAGTGTCGGAAAGAGGAGAGAGGGAGGAAAGCACCGACGCCGAAAACTGTGTCATGACGGCAAGACCTGTCTGCAATCTTGTTCAATCTTGTCAATCTTTTCTCAGGTGCTGGAACCGCAGCAATTCGAAATGGTCGCGTCAGTGTGTTGAAAGACAAACAGATTACGAATTCATTTCACTGTGAACATTACTCCTAATTTGGTCTAAATTCACAAAGCCTCTGAAGTCAAAATTGCAAGACAGAACAATGCTCCTCCACGCCAGCCCCAATCCAACTCACCAACCACCCCTCCTCCTCCACCACCACCATCTCCCTCAGCCGACGGCCAATCCATCATTCCATCAAATGAATCGAACATTGTTCCCTTCCTGCGCCGACATATACCGCATAGGGCCCTTCCCATCAACCATATACGCCACCGTGAAAGTCTTCGGGGTTTTCGGTGCCGGATCTCCCCCGCAAGACTTATTCGTCGGTTTAAATGGCTTTCCGCAATCGGCCGCATCCTGGATATCCTTCAATACCTTCTCGTCGTCCAAGACCTTGCCGCCGTATATGACTTTATCGATGCAGAACTTGTGGCTGCGCATGTGGGCAGGAGGCAAGTAGGTTTCGAGGTTTTTGGTGCACTCCGCGAGGTCGGCTTGGCATTTGAGCAAGTCCTTGGCGCATTCGCTGTCGCGACATTGTATTTCTTCTTGGAGTTTGCAAATTGTTTCTTGGGCTTCGAAGAGCTTGGCTTGGAACTCGTCTCGTTCGTGATCGGCTCTGCGGGCTTCCTTGCGGGCATTCTCGGCCTCCTCATGGGCTTTCTCCTCTGATTCAGTGGCGGTTTTCCAGCTCCGTTTGAGAACCTCGATCTGCTCTCTGAGTTCGTGAATGGTCTTGGTGGAGCAGGAGGCTTTTTCGCGTTCTTTCTCGAGGAGTGTACAAGTCTCCTTCAAATCGACCCGTATGGTATTGCACTCCTTTTCGCAGCACTCGAACTCCTCTTTCCACTTGCAAATCTCTTCAGAGCACCTAGCCTCTCTTTCTCGAAATTCGATGCGCTCTCTCTCAAATTCAACCACGATCCTCTCCTTTTCCTCCCGCAGTTCGTCCAGTTCAATGCATACAATCTTGCGCTCCCCTTCGCAGCTCTCGAACGACTCTTTCCACCTACATATCTCCCTGGTGTCCCTAGTCTCCTTTTCCCGGAATTCGATGCGCTCAATCTCAAACTCCTCCACAATCCTCTCTTTGTCTCTCCGGCACCTGTCCCTTTCCGTGCACGCAACATCGCGCTCCTCTTCCACTTTCTTCCACTCCTCATACAACCTCGTTATTTCTCGAGAGTCCTTGCTCTCTTTTTCCTGGAATTCAATGCGCTCCCTCTCAAACTCCTCGACAATCCTGTGCTTCTCGCGACGCAACTGTTCCAGATCTGAACACGCGTCATCACGTTCTCTTCTGCAGCTTTCAAGATCGATTTTGATCTTGGTAAGCGTAGCAGTGATTGTCGTCACCTCGGTGCTTTTGCTTTCGCACTCTCTGACCACGTTGACTAGCTCGCATTCGGCCTTTTCTGCTCGATGCAGAAGTTCCTCAAAGAGCTTTACGAGCGCCTCGAGCCCGTGTATGTGTGTCTTGTAGGACGAGATGACTTCAGAGCCGGAGAGCTTGCTGCATTTGCTGAAGGCGTCGCCATTGACGATGTACTTGGCCTCCATAGCGGTTCGATCTTCAAATTAAATGGTGAGCTGAACGTGATTATTCTGTTGTCCCGAGGAGGCTAGGTTGGGGGTGGCTTGGATGCAATGAGTATGTTGATGAGTTGTGAGATTGAGATCAGGATTTGAGCGATGTTTTGAAGCTAACGAAGAGGGAATGGATAGTGAGGTTTGGCCAAGAAGAGGCTATGGGAAAGTGCTCGTTTATATACCATTTTGGATGGCCCTACTTTGGCTTCTCTACGGGACGTTACTAGCTTAAGCTAGTAGGAAGCTGCTGAATATATGCAGCATGTGAGGTGGCGTCGAATATCAACTGTATCTGGTCGATTGCGACACTTCAAGGACTAGGTTGGAGGACCAGGGCTGTGTCAAGGGTTCGCAAAACCATATGAAGAAAGAGGGTATTGGTGAAGAGATCATCACAAGACCTAGCTAACGTCTCAGCTTTGCCAATAACCCCGATTCTAGCTGCAATTTCTTCTCACCCCTTGCATTGTCATAGCGTTAGTGTCACCAGGACAGCTAGCCACAGTGTTAGATCCCAGTAAGATGTGGTATTAATAGAAGTAGCGTCACTGAACGTCACCAATGCGGAATGAGATGCCCGTCGAGTGGTCCGAGTTTGATAGTGCACTTGCCCTTCGCATCCAGACACAAAAAGCCCGCCAAAAGTCTCTCTACGTTTCAATTCAGCTTAGCAGTCGGAAGATGTTACGAGCCCCACTCTGACTTCTGCGGCTGACTGATCAAGAAAGATGAGTTATGTAGTTGTGGTGTGCAAAGGCTGAGCGGGTGAAGCAGCTCCCGGAGAACTGAATTGTTGGGCGTTTGATGGCGCTTTGGGGCGAGCTGACTCCGTACAGCTAGCTAGCTGCTAGTTCAACCCGGACTTTGGGCTGCATTTTCCTCGTTGTTGTTGTCGGCGCGAAGGAAGAGTAGGTGGCACTAGTGAGTCTACGTTTCAATGCTCATTACCGTTTGCGATGATTCGTATTTCGTGGTTTGCCAGGCGCTCTATTCTGCTTTACTTGGATGGTTGACAATGAATTTGGCTCGAAGTTAGGGACAGGATGGAATGATTGAAGCCGTCTGAGAAGGAGACATGCGCATTTTCAGCCAAGCCACATTTCAGGCAATTCAGCTGCCGGAAGCGATCGCTTCTAGCTCTAAGCGCTAGGACTTTTGGCGAATTCAGAGAAGCCTAGTGTGCGGAGGCTACTTTGGACTCGTCCGCCCCAGGGCTTGTCAACACCTTGGTCGCGCTGCGGGGTAGACATCGCAATTCCCACTCTTCCCACCTGTTTTGCTAGCAAATGATTTTCGACAAAGTATCTGTCAGACTTAGGTCATGTGTTTTTAATCGCAGGCTCGCCCTACGATTAGAAGCTGGTCGTCGAGAAGATGCACTATACTTACTGTACCTCGGCATCTCAGAGCACAGTCTGCTTGGTATACGAGCACCGCCTTAGGATTCGGTCGTCCCGGTTCTGCCTGAATGGTACGACCCTTCCAATGGGGTATTCTAGAAAGGAGGACCGGGACAGACTTTTGTGTTACGCCTACGCGGATCGTACGAGCGAGCAAGCAGCTATAACGGGTAGTATGGAGTAGAATAGGGTAGATATGCGCTATGACAGCTAATCGCAGGCGTCTCGTACATAGGCTTCAAAGCTGGAGATCCTCCAGGTCTCTCAGCCCCAGGAGACAAGTACACCCTTGGAAGGATAGGCTTGGCAAGGCTTGGCAGGCCTGATAGGCCGAAGAGGGTTTGCAAGGGTGGTTATTTAAAGCTTCGGGCTGAATTCATCACATGGCACTGGTTGACAGAGCTTGCACTACCTGAATCGAATGGTAGAGCTCGATATCTTTCTTCTCGGGAGCTTCTACCTCTGGAGCATGCACCTGTGATTCCGGGGTGCAGCCTTGGCAAGCCAAGCATAAATAGCGGGCGTAGACTTACAATCAGACAACCTTACCTTATCTCACACACCGGGCGCCGCGTCTACTTCAAATTCCTCAAATTCGTCAGAATCATCTGACTCTGGCGTAGGATATTCATGATGTGATTCAAAATGGTTCGTGGTTATGTGTTACGGGCCTTGCTAGGCTCGCTTAATCGGGGGGTGTGTGAACTAAAGGGGTCGTCAGACTATTCAGTCCTACGTCGAAGGAGTAAGGGGTACGTGATAGATTGTGTAGCGAGTGTAACTAGATGTAGGGTGTACAATCTGTATTGAGAGTTGACCATGCAGAGCCTCTGAGGCTGCTCCATGAGTTCGCCTATATACCTATGAAACCTTGGCGTCCTCAGGTGCCTCAGGTTGCTCGCAGCCTAGGCGCTCCGCTCAGAGTGCTCAGGCCCTCTTGGCATATTTGTTCTAATCGGGGCTTGGCCACTTTGCAGATGCCAGGCCCTGGATTGTAACATTGTGTCGCTTCCTCCTGTGATTCTGGCTCGAAGACTTGCTTCGAATTTTCTATTGGGGGGAGCTAGCATCTACGTATTTCCACAGGTCTCGGCATTGCCCAGGCCAATTGCCACATCTGCCAAGGCCAATTGCCACACCCTTCGGGATCAACCGGAGGAACCGATGTTTCATCAGCTTACCTACCAACGAGATTTATGCGAGGTAATTCCATATCTTCCAGGTTCAAGATCTACATCATCATATGTTCTATTGGAGCGAAAAGAGCTTACGCGATGTGACATCCCCAAGGCGTAGATTGTTAAAGGCAAAGGCTTGGTGGAGGCTGGTGGGGAGAGATTCATCCTCCCATACATATAAGCTGACGGCTGGTTCTAGCTCTCGTTCCCCATTCCCTTCCTCTTTGTTGTCAACCGTGACAAGTCTCCCAACATGTCCACTCCCGAATCCATCACAAACGGGCGCAACCCGACCTATCTAGATCCTCGATATGAGATTCGACAACTCACAGTTGCTCATATCCCTTGGGCGGCCGCCATTGTCATTCACAGCAATATGTTCCACTCGCCAGTCTGGCCGGTGCTATATCCAGACGAAAAGACGAAACGCCTCCAACAAGGAATGGCTGCCACTGACTACCTGGTTCGCCACCAGATCGAGTCCGGAATGTCCTTTGGCATCTTCGATACGCAGTACAACTACAAACGACCCGAGTCTGCTTTAACTGAGGGCAAACTCTATTGGGACCCTAATGACGTCCAAAGCGACGGCACCTCACTGCTCCAGCAGATGGACTTTCCACTCGTGAGCGTTGCGCTCTCGTACGACGGGTCTAATCCTCTTGACATGCAGCGTTTGTTGCGTCTGATTGAAGTCCTGCCGCTTTTTGGGGCCCTGTACGGCGCGCTCGAATCACTGGACAGGCGGGATCCAGCGTCTTGGAAAGCAAAGGGTCCGCACGAGGTGTTGATGCGGAATGGTACCGCCACGCGGCCGGACTACGAGGGGCGCGGGTTGACGAGAAAGATGGCAGACTGGCTGATGCGAGAAGCTGCCGGCCAAGGGTACAGAGGCATCCAGATCGAAACCGCACACGATGCAGTAACACATACATGGTTGCATCCGTCCAAGCCCTTTCAGGCTGAATTGATCGCGGAGCTGGATATGGCGACTTATGAGCAGGAGAATGAGGAAGGCAAGAGAGTTCGTCTGTTTGAGCCATCCAAGCAGGTTTGTACCAAGATCTATGTAACGCTGAAGGGGAGTCATGATGGGCAGAGCGGAGTTAATGGGCATGTGACTCAAGCCAATGGACATGTGGGATGAAATTAAATTAAGTGGAAAGCGAGCAAACCACACTGCAGCTGTCTAGGAAAGATTGGCCATGCTAGAACTCACCATATTGTCTCCGAGACTATATTCGATCGGGCGCATTCAATAGCCTGTGGGGCGTGTAAGCTGACATCGAGATTGTACCCAAAGTGCCACTTTAGAAGAGAAAGAAAGCTAACCCTCGGTTGAACTGTGAAAAGCACTTCTCTCCCAAGCATGTTACTCCGAAGTGAGTAGCCCTTTTTGAGCGGAATGCTCAATCAGCAGGTCAGGAAGGCATTTCTCCTGATCTGCTTCAAGGGCTCTTCGGACGTGATCGAAACCGAATGGCAAGTCTATGAGGACACAGGATATCGCGGTCCAGGTAAATCGCTGGGCGGACCGAGGTGACATGAGATGAGGCAAATACGAACGATAAAGAACAAGACGAACGATGCTAGCTAGAATTGGAGAATCGAAAGGGGTACTGTACAAAATGCGTTGGATCCTTTGTCGGCGGTTTGGCGGGGGTTTGTAAGTGGGTGACCTATGTCTTCGATAACCACCCCATAAACAAGACGTCTGGAAATGGAGGTCAGATTTAAACCTTTGCATTCTGCCTTCAGCGAGCAAAGGAGTGCTGTTCGTATTAACCCAGCCGGAAGGATTGGCATTATCCGATTCCCGGTCAGAACCATGACGATAAGCATGACTTGGGTAAGTATTTCGACCCACTTGAGCGCTATTGTCTGCATAGCCGTATCTGGATGTCTTCAGGGAAATTAGGCTGTACGATAAAACAGCCAATGCCGTTCCGGTGAAAAGTGATCACTGCGAGTACGCAAAAGGCGGTGGGAAAGATCTTTTCCAATCAAAGTGCTTGTTGATGTTCACCTGGTTAAAAAGTATCGGCCTCGCTAAGTCGGAGCTCCGCTTTGATGCGACGTACCATCATAAGTTAGACCTTCGCTTTTGTAGGCGTTAGGCAACGTGTATGTCGTGGAGGCTGGCGAGTAGACTCAAACTCCAAGCAACTCTCATCCATTCCAAGCCTCAGAGGCTGAAATATCGGATGGCTTCTTCCCATAAACGACCCAACTGTAGCTCGTCAGCATTCTACATCCATTCTGTGAATCACCAGCACAGGCTGGGGTAGAACGTACTATTGACAGTACTGATGATAATCGCGATTCCGGACATCTTTCCGGAATTGGATCATCACCACATCGGTCTGCTCTTTTGTCCAGCCAAAAACCTTTTCGAAAACCCTCAACCCAAACGCCTGTGCGCCTTCTACCACATTCGTCAACTCCAATGCACCGATTTGCTTCAACCGCTTATCTCTTGGCCAAGGCGCACTCGGCACCTTGAAGATGTTTTCACTCACGTCTACAAAGCCAGCTTCGCGCATGTACTGCGCATAGCGCTCAGGTACATCGGTTGGCGTGCCCCAGAGAACGCTGGCCTCGTAGAACTTGTCGCAGACGGTTTTGAATGCCGAATCAGGCGGCATGCTGCCGTCGTCACACATCACTCTTGGCAAAATGCATGCGAGTTCGACATAGCCGCCGGGCTTAAGCGTTTCATAGCACTGTCTCAGAAGTTTCGGATAGTCTCGCATGCAGTAGACGAAGTCGCGGCCGTGGATGAAGTCGAAGCTGCTCTTTTGATAAGTCCAAGGCTCCTCAATATCATCGATTTCGAACTGGCAGTTTGCTGCGACCCAGGCGGGCTGGATATGGGCGATATCGACGCCAATGACTTGGGCGGTGGGGTACATATCTGCGATGTCGAGAGCCCAGATGCCCGTGCCCGTACCGAGATCGAGGATGCGCTGGGGGTTTGGGCCAATGGGGGCGAGGAAGTGCTTATTGTTGAGGACGAGGGCGTATTTGTGGTGTTGAAGGTCGAGACGGTCCATTTCATCGTCATCGGTCGGGAGGCCGTAGCCATGCTTGCCATAGCTGGGGTATAGCCTTCCATTTTCCAAGATTCCTTTCGAGATTTCCGACGCTATAGATGTGAGATAGCTTGTCGTGGTGCTCTCTGCATATGCTTCGTCGGTGGAATCTGTGTCCGGCTCAATGACGGGAGCTATCTGGGCTGCAGCGGCCGGGTTTGCAGTAGGATTGGGTGGAGCTGCTGTTGGTATATTTGGCTGCTCAGACGCCGTTGCCAACGACTGGATATGTGGGTGATCGAAAATGGTCTGGGTTGCACTGTCGACCAGCGACGTTTGCGTTGCGCTGTCTACTGGGGCGACACGGTCCGTTTGTGTAGCAGCGTACGGTTTTGCTGGAGCTACATCGGTCTGGGCGGTGTGTGTTGTCGAGGCCGTTTCTCTGTGCTGTGCGGAATGTGGGTGGGATGTTGCGGAATTCTTGAGCGGAACAGACGATTGAGGTTGTTCCTTTTCATCCATGGTAGACGTGTAGATTTAAGGAAGATCTGTCCATGGCAAGGTAAGAATTGGAGCGGTAGCATGCTTAGGAAGGTCAAAGAGAAAGGATGTCGGAAAGGGTAGGATGTAAGTGTAACATTCGCTAATGGGAAAGGCAGACGTTGGTCTGCTCGTGCAAGAGAAAGGTGACAAGTACTAATTCTGCCATGGGTTGGAGAAGTCTGGACCAAGGATTGTGCATGACATTAGAAGGATGCGACGCTGAAAGCGGGAAGTAAGCACCGGGAAGATGCTCGACGAGGAGGGGACAAGTGGAGTGATAAGCACTTGTGCTGAGCCGGGGCTGGTGTTATGGGAAATGCTTGGCGCTGTCAGTCTGGTAATTACCTTTTGCCTCTGATAGTCCTCTAGTTTTGTTCACACTCAACACGAATCAATGAAAATGCCTAGAATCATAGCAGCTGGCCGATGTTGGAGCGCAAATAGATTCACCGCTTCTCCACGTGGTTACGGCCGGAGCTAATGCACACGCCACAAGCCTCCCTAGGCTCCCACTAACTTAAACCAAGAAGCATCCGCCCGAAGCCAGGCATCTTTTCTAGAAGCTCAACCCTGGAGCTTGAAGCAAAGTTTCAGAGGCTAGGGGCGATGGCACTTGGAAATTTCGCCGCAGTGGTTTGACGTCGTTCTTTGGGATGCTGACATTAACGCTAAGACCAGAAGAGCAAACACAAGAAGAAGAGACCCTGCGTCATCAGATTGAAACAGCCATTCTTCCACCTACTCGTTTGATATCCGTGTAAGGCGACAGAAGGGGTGCTCTGTGGGTTACGGCTGGGCGCCCACCAATCTAACTGCAAGCTCCACTTTCAAATCTTGCCTTGGTATTTGTGGCCTTGTGGCTGAAAATTCCTCAGCTTGCACACGCAATTTCGCTTGAACGCGCCGGCGAAGACCGAGACGGTGCTCGTCCCTTATGAAAAGCTCTAATGACCTGGCCGTCTAGTTCTCAGTCATGCCGGGTAAGCTCCGTTTCGGTGGCCTAGATGGAAGCTTGTCCTTGGACCTAATCTCTGACCTGATAGTAACAACTGCAACCGAGGAGGACGACCCGGTCGTCGCTTCCTACTCAGTTTACATCGTTCCACCTTCGCAAACGTCTTCCACCACTCAATCTAGCTCAGCGTCCAAGCTACTTCTCCTCCAATACCCTGCACGCAGACCATCATCCAAGCCTTATAATACCAGAACACTCCAGAAACCGACCTCTTTAAGAATCAAACCTACCACAGGCCTACTAGAGGTCGACGTCCCCATCGATACTAGCGACAACTACAACCGTGAAAAAGGTTCCGACTACGGCAAAGCCCTCAAAAGAAGCCGGGTAAGTCAACAGGGCGGCACACATGGCCTCGCCGGAGGCTTCAATACTGGCGCAGTGGGCCGGCGTTTCCAATATGATGGAGTACACCTGCGAGATATCCCCATCCATCCTGGCAGCGACTCTAACCTCTCCTCCGACCCCGAAGACATTATTACCACACAAACCCTAGGCGGCAAGATCGTGAAAGCCTCTTCAGGAGACCCGGTCTACATGCTCGGCTCCTTCCGTGGTTCAGAACTACATCTTTCGCATCTCGATGCTCTTGTGCAAGTTCGGCCACAGCTACACCACCTCGATGCAGCGGATGAGCTCGAACGAGCCAGAATCATCGCAAGTGCTACGAATACGAAGAAAATCAGCGGCAATTTTTTCGATACTGAGCCCCTCCCACGTATGAATGGTGGGAATGCGGAGATAGAGCACCAAATTACACCCAACATCATCGAGTCCAAAGCTGTTGAGGTCAAATATAAGGCCTCAGATGACGGAAACGACGCATCGCTGAAGGAGAACGTGAAAGCCCTCCGAGAGATCCAGGCTGAACGCTGGCAAAGGTACAACTGGATCGACCAGAACGACCCTCATTCGTTAGACCTGTTCAGCTCACAGATGTATCTGCAGCTTCCAACATATGCAGACTACAAGGGCGGAGCGGATTCGGTGGCGAAGCTAGAAAGCGTGATTAACAACCAAGACTGGCTTGACAGGATGAGCGCGCCACGACAGGTGGGTCAAGGGAAGAAGAGTCTAATGGCGAAGGTGAAAGGAAGAGAGAGGGAAAAGGCAAGACGAAGAAAGAATGACGAGGCAAAGAAGCAGAAGGAGATCGTGGAGCGTGGTGGATTGGTAGAGGAAATCGATGTGGAGGCGGATAAGACGGCTGGCGAGACGGGTCCTGACTCGACGGAGGAGAGCGAACTGAGTGGCCTTGAGCCGGAAGCGACTCCACCGCCGGAAGACATTGCCATGATGGATGCTGAGGAAGTCATGGAGCATGTGCCAGTGGTTGAAAAGCCCGCAGCGAAGAAGCCGAAGGGGAGGCCGAAGAAGAGCCAACCCGTAGAAACCATCAATATCGATGACTAAATGGGCTTGCTCGAGACCATGGAGGTGGGCACGGGCAATGAGTGGAAGCACAGCATGACAAAAATGGGTAGACCTGAACCAACTTTTCGATGCAGCAGTCAACGTCGTGCTTCATTTAAACCTGGTACAAAATTAGAAGGGCAGCTATCTAGAGGGAATGGGGGCGAGCAAAGACCAGCGTATCGTCGGAACCATTTGTTTGGTGACGCATTGGTATTGTGTTTCAGGCTTCCAGTTTAAGAAGTGCTGTTGGGCTTCATCCTTCAGTGACTTCCTGGGAGTTCGTGAATGCCAACGGACAAGTGCGTCTCTAAATTCTGCCCTGACTCTTTAGCTGGCCAGCACAGACTCATTTTCTTCGTTGAGCATCACTTCGAAGGTGCTAGGCTCAGCCTTGATGCTCGTATAGGCTCCTCGGAACCGGTATGTTCGTCTTGTACAGACCCTGGTGGCGGTGTCGCTCTCAGTGCTCTAGACCGTCGACGACAGTGACATTACGCGAGCCACCAGGACGAGCCTCAGCCTTTGATTCCACATCACTGGACCGGCCCTTTTCTCGTTGGCCCTGTTCCTTGGGCAAGGTCTGTTGGAACCTCTGGGCCGCGGTACTACAGTCCTAACAGCTCGGAGACCGTTCGCTGTACCTCCAACGGAATATGGCTTCCACGTACCAGTCGAAGACGTGTTGGCCAGGATCCTTATTGCCTCCGCCCTGTCTGGCACAAGTCGATCCTGTCGTGTTGGGTGCCTCATAGATGGGCTGTGTATGAAATTCCGATGTCAATGCGCTGCATCACGTTGGTTAGCATACCTATTTTCAAGCCACGAAGCGCACCCGCAGTGACATGACTCGTACAAGGCTGCTTCTTCTGAGTCTTGCTGAGCGCGGAACAAAGTAAATGTCTACGCAATGTTTGGGAATTGAAGCCGAAAAGCCTTTGAGGATGGCCGAAGCATTTAGGAGATATTAGCGTCATTGGCGCAAACTTCTCCCATCCCCCGAAGGGGTTAATCGAAAGCGCGAGGAGAACGGACGAGCCTCGTACACCGATGACAGCCAACAATTACCATCGATGTGAAGACCACCAATAATACCACCTCTCCGCGGTAATACAAAGAGCAGAGGCCCGATATTCTTTCCAAGATTCTGAGATAGCCGGATCGATTCTGATGCGAGTGTCGAACCCGCATAATAAGGTTCGGAATTCACCCTCTGCTGTAGCACATAGAGAACAAGCAAGCTGTCTACACAACGCATCTCTAGGCTTTCTCTTTCCTTAGTTGCCGTGCTTTCCCAATTGACCGACTAGCCATTTGGCGTACCTTTATCCCTTCTACAATATACTTTGGAGTGAAAGGTTACTGAATAGTGACGGGTAGGGAATAACTGGTCTCCCCGGTTGAATCTCTGCGATTGTTGAAAGCGTGTCGATATACCAAATATTTCTCTATACGAGTGTTGGCTTTTGACTCACATCACCTGGATCGTGACTGATATCCCCCACCCCAAATCTACATTCCAGATGCATGAATGACCTTGAAAGAAGCCTAGATTTTCAAGTGCGGGACCAGTTATCTCTCTCCCAGGCAAAATGGACACATAGTATGGCGGAGAGCCTCCAGACCAGGTGAGCAAGGATGGTTGCCCCTCCTATGCGTACCAGCACATTTAGTACTGGCCGGACTGTGAAAGTAGCAGACGTACAGTAAGGCTAGCGGGAGTATTGACAGAGGGTTCGCTGTACACAAAAGTCGCACTCAAAATAACCAGAATTAATGTGGTGTGGAACTTCATTATTGCAGGTTCGTCGAGGAGAAAGCGTAGTTCGAGAGATTTAGTGAGAAAAGTCTGTTGAAGTTTTGGAATTGTGGAAGCACTGCTTATTCGGTAGGGACTGTCTAGAGAAGAAGGATATCTATATACACCTGGGGCTCACCGTGCCTCGCCTCGCTGTCACAGTGCCGGAACCAAAACGCGGGCCAATTCGCAACAAAATCATTGGTGATATTTCTGGATTGGCTTGTGAATGCTTGACGTTTCAGAATTTTTGCCCCCTGCCGTGTCTGGCGATGTACTCGGCCCGGAAGATAGCTTCACCTTTCGAACTTCCACGATTACCTACTACCTCCCACGACCACCTGCTGTCTCTCATAACTTCCTCATTGCGACTGAGCCTGATGACTGCACAAAGCCTTGGTGACTCCCTAAAAAGGACATAACAAGGAAAGGCACCTGCTTATCTGGCGCTTTGTTATGAACACCACGACGCTTAAGAGCAACGAAAATAGACCAGATTACTTTTGCAGATACTAAGAAGCTATTTTTACCCTTCAAGTATCCTTGGGGAATGCTACTTCCTAGGGCTATGGCAGAAGCTATTTTGTTCTTCCCTAGGTACCCCCAGGACTCTAACTTCCCAGGGCCATGACAGAAGCTATATTTGTTCTTCCTCAAGCATCTCCGGGGACTCCGGCTCTCCAGGGCCATGACAGAAGCTATATTTGTTCTTCCCCAAGTATCCCTGGAGACTCCAGGTCCCCAGGACCATGACAGCACAAAACCGAAGCAGCGATGGCCTCCCTCCTTCCCCAACCTAAAAAGATTCGAGCTCGTACTCCGTGGGAATCGGATGCAAGGCTTCTCTCACGAGAAGTCATACCCCCTCCCAACCTTTCGCCCTGGGGATTAGATTTACACTTTTCACATACCTTTTGGTTAAGTTCTTTATGGCCGAATCTCTTCCCGCGGTCTAGTTCATTGCAGAGCTCCATGGGAGTAAGATTAGAATCATGATCTTTTCATGTTCATTCCGATAGCTCTTTCGTTCGAAGCCCCGATTATAAAAGCCACATCGAAAACCATCCTTACTAGAGGGCTTTGTCTGGGGCCAAGCAGGATTGCGTAGTTCGAAAGCGAACGCAGCATCGCATTTCAGGCCAGATCTACGTGCCTACGCTGCAGTCCCATAGTCCTCTTCTTACTTAAGTCATGTCAACTCGCCTTCGTAAGCCTGTGCTTTGCTCTCCGACTGATATATCAAGACGTGGTCTTCCAAACCTGTACTTGTTGCTTTCTTCCAGTCCGCTGTCATAGAGATTGACCTGCGTTGCCGTTTCGGGGATATTTCTGGAAGACCTCCAGTCTCTGCATCTTCAATGTGGATTGATATCAATGGCTCAATGTCATTTCTTCGAGCTGCGTCTCCTTAAGGCAGAAATCTTAGCATGTAATTCCTCTGGTTTCGCGACATCTTCCTCCATCCATTCCACTCCTCGTTCACTCTTCCTGAGGAGAAGAAGGTATCTTGACACACCTGGTTTGCTTGAAAAGCTCGGTTGACGCCAACTAATGGCACGAAATTTCTCCCATACCTTCAACGTCTCTTCACGGGAGGCGGGAATCGTCCAGTGCGGGCGGGAAGAGACAGGCCGGGATTGCAATGATGGTATGTCCATGGCTTGAAATCTGGATCCGGCTTAAAAGAGAGTAAATGCAGGGAGGGAAGGCCGAAAGCCAGATGGGGAACAGCATCTCATATATACCGCGAACCATGACTCAGAGTAGATCCAGAGAGGTCCATTTTGGGGACAGAGCTCGAGGAGCCAATGGTAAAGTATGAGCAACGTTGGTTGTATTAGCTATCTATCTGACCAATGCAAATTCTCATCCTCATCCTTATTCTCATGATCCCGATTAAAGTAGTAGTCGGAGTATGCTCCTTCTTTCCCCGAGACCTTTCCTTCTCCTCGGTACGGTTGTTACAAGGCTCTGTTTCTATGTTTCCTCTGCATCCAGCATCTTCTTCTTTACTCTTCCAGCGCCTCTTTCTTCTTTCGAGCATTTTCTAACTGTTCCATCTGCCATGATGTTGTTTCCTCCTCCTCCTCCTCCTCCTCCTCCTCCTCCACCACCGCCGCCAACGCCGCCCCCACCCCCACCCCCA